>Ga0315278_10000024_pt1 | contig 134289 bp, 84 predicted proteins | sample YL17G06_0_MG_FD_203880 | JGI IMG/M metagenome (GOLD analysis project Ga0315278, IMG submission 203880) | Sediment microbial communities from Yellowstone Lake, YNP, Wyoming, USA - YL17G06_0 | ecosystem: Environmental > Aquatic > Freshwater > Lake > Sediment | place: USA: Wyoming | collected... | reverse complement strand
AGATATCATGGAGGCAAAAAAGTATACCTCCACCTTCCAGTTCGATTTCGATATCCCGGATGCCAACCTGGTGGATTATTGTAAGCGTATCTGGGAAGGTATCGATTTGTCCGGGTACTTTTGTATATTTGCCACACTGCTTCCCCCCTCTGCCGCGCTGATCGAGCTGATCAGCCACACCTTTAAATATATCTACTGGGATTTCGATATCTGTACCCTATCGGAAAGGCACAGAAAACAATTGTACTCATTGGGGTTGGTCAAACCCCTGCCCACAGATGATGAACTGTTGGGCTTCATGGCGCGGTGTGAGCAGTATCCGAATATCGAGGTAAGGCTCAATCTAATTACCGGTCTACCTTATTTTACCATAGAAGATATTGAACCTGGCGCCCAATTATTGGCTAAGATACTGCATACCTATTCGTGTTTCGGAGAATTGCATTGGGCCCGTTTGCACGCCCAGCCGGGCGCCCCTGTCGCCGTGGAGGCCGGTAAATATCGAATGTATTCTTATGCCGCTACCTTTGAGGACTTCTTAAAATACAGTGAAAAGAATTTTAACCGCTCCTCCGGTTATGTCGGGGTGGAAAGCTTCGACTATCCGTATATTTATTATAATGATGAACATTTAAACTCCGGCGTTACCCATTTCTACCTGGAGAGTAATCGAAAGATCGATCAATTCAAATATGATAAAAAAAGAAGTTTAATTGTGTGCGATGCCCAGAGTTACCAGCAGGTAAATGAGCGGGCCGGTTGTTTGGCGGGAACGTTGGTATCCATGGGAGTCAAACCCGATGCAATCGTCGCTCTCATGTTGGAACGTTCCGGTGAGATAGCGGTAGGGATTTTAGGGATTTTGAAAGCAGGCGGCGCATATATGCCTATCGACCCGGAATTTCCTCCCGGGAGAATCGAATATATGTTAAAAGACAGCAATGCCTCTTTATTGGTCACCGCGCGCCATTTGCTTACCGAAGTTGGTAAGCAGGTGAAAACGTGGAAAGGTGAGAAAGTTCTTTTAGAAGAAATCCCCAAATTCCAAAAAAGTTCCACTTACCCTCTTACCTTCTCACCCTCTAACCTTCAAAGCTCTTCCAATCCGGCCTACATCATCTATACTTCCGGCACCATGGGTAAATCCAAGGGTGTCGCCGTCAAGCATGAAAACCTGGTCAATTATGTAAATTGGTTTTCGCAGAAAGCCGGGCTTACCAGTCAAGACAAAACCATATTGACAACATCGTTTGCTTTCGATCTGGGTTATACATCGTTGTATACGTCGCTTTTAAACGGGTGCCAACTGCACATATTGCCCCGGGAAACATATTTGTTGGCGGAGCGGTTGTTGAGTTATATAAAACAAAAAGAGATCACTTACATCAAAGTAACGCCGTCCCTTTTCTCGGTTATTGTCAATGCCCCGGGTTTTTCAGAGACTACCTGTAAATCGCTGCGATTGGCTGTGGTAGGGGGAGAAGCCATCAGGGTGAAAGATATCGAGAAAGCCCATACCAACTGCCGCCATCTTAAAATCATGAACCATTACGGCCCCACCGAAGCTACCGTCGGCTGTATTTCCACCATTATCGATTTCGATAAATTCATAGAGTATAAGGCCCACCCGGTCATTGGAAAACCCATCGCTAATGCCGCAATTTACATCCTGGACAAAAACTTGAATTTACAGTCGGTAGGTATTCCCGGTGAATTATGTATCTCCGGCGTCGGTGTTGGTATGGGGTATTTAAACCGGCCCGAATTAACCGCGGAAAAATTCGTCGATCTTCATCATTCATCATTCATCATTCATCATTTAAAGTTATATCGTACCGGCGACCTTGCCCGGTGGTTACCCAATGGGACCATCGAATTCCTGGGCAGGATCGATACCCAGGTAAAGATCAGGGGCTACCGGGTCGAATTGGGAGAGATAGAAAGTAGGCTGCGTAAGCATCCCCAGGTAGCCGAAGCGTTAGTCGTAGTAAAGGAGACGGCGGTACCCGAAAGGAGCGCCGGCACTGAAGAAGGAGAAAAATACCTATGCGCGTATATCGTTTCAAAAGAGAATGAAGAAACTCTGCTTCCCCGGGTCACCCGGGAGGGGAAAATAGAACATCAGAAAAAGATAGTTTCTTTTCAAGAGTTAGGGATTGACAAATATTTTGTCGAGCAATTAGAGAAGGACCGCGAGAAAATTGCCGTAGCATCCAACGGTCGGTATTTGACCTTTGGAACTCTGGATCGATATAGCGATCGGTTGGCGCGCATCAGCCGTGAAAAGTATGATGATCGGTACAAATTGTCGCAGCAGGAACGGATAAGGTATAAACGACAGATGCTGTTGGCCGGTTGGGGGCAGATGTCCCAGGAAAAATTGAAGAGTACCACCGTATTCGTGGCCGGGGCAGGAGGGGGCGCTTCTCCCACCGTCACCCAATTGGCGCTTGCCGGATTTGGGACCATTAAAATCTGCGATTTCGACAGCGTCGAATTGAGCAACTTAAATCGCCAATTCCTGCATGATGAAGAACGCCTGGGGATGAACAAAGCGCTTTCCGCCCAGATCACCGTAAATAAAGTCAATCCCCATACGAAGGTGATTCCCTACACCCAAAAACTAACCCGGGAAAACGTCTTTGAACTGGTGGGGGATTCGGCCATTATTTTCGATATGTTCGACGGCCCGGCAGATAAGTTTGTGTTGTCCGAATGCGCTGTGATTAAACAAATTCCTCACATGATTATATCCATGACCGACATCAACGCTTATGCTGCTGTATTACACTCGCATCATACCCCCTGTTATCATTGCCTATTCGATAAGGGAAAGTTGGAAACAATCGTTTCTGGCATGACACATTATGTTGAAAATTACAGTAAAAACCCACTGCCTGTCGTATCGACTTCTCTTTTCATCAGTACCGGGGTAGTGGTAAATGAAGCTTTGAAAATTTTATTAGGATTTGAGAAGCCGGCCTACAATAAATTCTTTTATTTCAACCAGAGGGGGGCCTCCGGAAATCTGGTATTTACCCCAGGATATAAAGCCATGACTTATCTTTTCAGCGATCATTTCATAAGATTGTGCAAAGAACAGGAATTCGATTGGGAAGTGGGGTGGCGTGGAAACTTTTTAGAAGAGTTCACCATTGAACCCGACCCCGAGTGCCCGGTGTGCGGCCCCAAAGGAGTGGAAAAGCGAAAATCCCTGGGAGAACAAATGAAAAGGGCCCTTCATGTCATCGATATTCCAGGGGGGGAAAAAACAGACCAAAAGCCGCAAACCATCGCGCTGCTGGTTAATCACGGAACGCACCTGGCAGTAGGAGTCGTCGGTGCAATAAAATCCGGCAAGGTCCTTGTCCATTTAGACCCCGCTTCTTCCATGGAAGCATGGGTCGGCATCCTTGAAGATTGCGAAGGCCGGGTTATAGTGACCGATGATCAGTGGTTGAGCACAGCGGAAAAATTGCGTGATAGAGTTAATACTAATATAGCCATTATTAATATCGATCATATCGAAGATATGGAAAAGGGCGGCGATAATCCTGGTTCGATGGAACTTACCGTCGAATTCCGGCCGGACCAACCTGCGTATATGCTCTATACTACCAGGTCAGACAGGAACTTCGAAAAACAAAACAGCGTCATGAAGGGATTATACAAAGCACTGTTTACAAGGAATGAATATACGTTTGGAACGAATAAAAAAACACCAGATACAGGTTCTCTACTCGAAGAATTGAGGGAATGCTTGCGGGAAGAATTACCGGACTATATGATCCCGTCTCACTTTATTCCAATAGAAAAAATTCCTTTGACGCCCAATGGTAAAGTTGATAAAAAAGCGTTACCGGGGCCCGACAGCGGTGTAATAGACAAGTCTAGCGCACCGAGAAATAAATTAGAGGAGAAATTAGCGGAAATATGGGCAGAGGTACTGGGAATAGAAAAAAATACCATCAGTATCGAAGCCAATTTCTTCAGCCTGGGAGGGCATTCGCTAAATGCCACAATAATGATTTCAAAAATTCATAAAGAGCTTAATATAAAATTACCCCTAAGCCAGGTTTTTCAAACACCCACTATCGAAGGCCTTTCCGAGTACTCCCAGGGTACGCAGCAAAGCGTTTATACATCCATTCAACCCCTGGAAGACAAAGAATATTACCCTGTATCATCCGCTCAGAAGAGGATGTTTATGCTAAATCGGCTGAAAAATGAAACCGACACCAGCGACAATACCCCCATGGTATTATCCGTAGAAGGTAACCTTGATAAAGAACGTCTTAAAAAGGCCGTTAAGCAGTTGATAAAACGGCATGATACCCTTAGAACATCCTTTGAACTATTAAATGACTTCCCGGTTCAGAAGGTAAACCGGGAGGTGGAATTTGAAATAGAGTATTATGAACTGCCGTCTTCCGCAGAGGTTAAACCGTTTATCCGGAGTTTCATCCGCTCTTTTGAGTTAAATAAAGCACCCCTTCTCAGGGTAGGCCTGGTGAAACAAACTAATAATAAGCATATATTAATGTGTGATATGCATCATATCATAATGGATAATATTTCATCCTTTATTTTTATAAATGAATTTGTAAATTTGTACGAAGGAGTGAAACTACCTCAATTAAAGGTCCAGTATAAAGAGTATGCCTCGTGGCAAAACAGACTTTTAGAGTTCGGCGAGATAAAGAAACAGGAAGAGTACTGGCTAAGTGTTTTTGCCGACGAAATGCCGTCGCTTGACTTGCCCACGGATTATCCAAGGCCGGAAGTACAAAGTTTTGATGGTGATTTAATCTATTTCGAGTTCGCGGCCCCTCTCAAAAAACAGATCGATCAAATTGCAAAGGAGAGTGGCGCCACCCTTTATATCGTCTTGTTGGCAATATACACCTTGTTATTATCCAAATATACCGGGCAGGAGGATATCGTCGTAGGAATTCCCACAGCGGGACGCCCTCATGCTGAATTTGAATACGTAATCGGTATGTTTGTCAACACCCTGGCTATACGAAATTATCCAGGAGCTGAAAAAACCTTTATAGAATTTCTAGAGGAAGTAAAAGCCAATGCATTGAAAGCCTTTGATAACCAGGAATATCAATTCGAAGATTTAGTGAATAAATTGGGCATCAAACCGGGTTCCAACAGGAATCCTTTATTCGATACGATGTTTGCCGGCGCCCAGGGCGTAAATATAACAATCGATGCGGAGGATTCCGTCAAAAAAATAAAGGATTTGATTTTTAGACCATATCAATTCGAAGAAAACATAACCCAATTCGATATAATCACTCATGTCTTTGAGAGTGGGGAGGTGATCTCTTTTCGATTAAGATATTGCACTAAACTTTTCAAACCGGAAACAATAGTAAACTTTTCAAACTATTTTAAAGAGATAGCCACTTCTATTGCAGAGAATAAATATATTCGTTTAAAAGATATCAAAATATCCCATGAATTTTCCAGTTCCCTTTCCCGGATATTCAAGGAGGCTGAAAGTGATTTCGAATTGTGAGTCGAAATTACCTTATCTGCTGGGGCAGATGCAGTTTGCAGGAGAAACAAAGTGACCGATAAATTCTTTTCTCAAAACATAGTTATAGCAGCACATCAAAATATCAAAGAAAGAAACTACTGGTTGAATAAATTATCCGGTCTATCGGGAAAAACATACCTCCCTTATGACAATAAACCGGGGCCGGGGGATGATCACGCTGCGGCATCGATAAAATTCAGTATTTCCAAAGAGATATCTTCACGTTTGCTGAAATTAAGCGGCGGGGCAGATACCAAACTGCATATGGTCCTGGCAGCAGGATTGACTGTACTGGTGCATAAATACACAGGAAACCGGGATATCCTATTGGGAACCCCGATTTATAAACCGGACAATGAGGGCCAGTTTATTAACCTGGTACTGGCGCTTAGAAATAAGCTGTCGCAGCGTATGACCTTTAAAGAACTATTGCTGCAGGTCAGGCAGACCATGATCGAAGCATACGAAAACCGGGATTTTCCCGTGGAGATGTTACCGAGACAATTAAATATGACGTTTTCCGGGGACGATGTATTCCCCTTGTTTGAAATCGCTGTGCTGCTGGAAAATATCCAGAATAGAAAATATCTCCGGCATTTACAGATGAATATCATTTTCTCCTTCTTGAGACAGGACGACATGATAGAAGGGATTGTCGAGTATAATTCCTCATACTATGAAGAAAACACCATCAAACGAATCCAGGTCCATTTCAGTCATTTATTCGAAAGGGCTCTTTCGGATATGGACTTAAAAATAGCGGACATAGATATATTGACAGAGGAAGAAAAAAAACAACTGCTGTTTGATTTTAACGACACCGCTGTGGAGTTGCCGGTTAATAAAACAATCCACCGGTTATTCGAAGAGCAGGTAGAAAAGAACCCCGGGAAAACAGCATTATTTTTTGAAGGAAAAGAATTAACCTACCTGGAATTAAACCGCGGTGCCAATCGATTGGCCCGTGTACTAAGGGCGCATGAAGTCGGCCCTGGCCGTATCGTAGGGCTAATAATGGAGAGTTCATTGGAAATGATTACAGGGATATTGGGCATATTGAAAGCAGGGGGCGCGTATCTTCCGATTAGCCCGGATTATCCCCATTCCCGTATTCTCTCCACCCTGTATGACAGCGCTGCCTGCCTTTTACTCAGCAGGGAAAGACTAATAAGAAATCTCCCTTATATCTCCCTTCAAAATTTTGAGTCGGGCCATACGCAGCCGTTTGTTTCCCCGCGCCGACCCCAGGTTGAAGACCTGGACAGTTTGCAAATACCCGACCGTTCCTTGATCGACTATGAAAAATACAGGCCCTATATCGGCCAGGCAATGGTTAAAAACAGCATCACCATTCACATGAGCAGGGGATGCGTCTACAATTGCGCCTTTTGCTTTAAAATATGGCCAAAAAAATATATCATCCGCTCCGCTGAAAATATCTTTAATGAAATATATTTTTATTACCGGATGGGAATTCGCCGTTTCGCCTTTGTCGATGACTTACCCAACTTTAATATCGATGTAAGTACAAAGGTATTTCAAATGATAATAAATCACAACTTGAAAGTACATCTCCATTTTCCCAATGGGATAAGGGGAGACATCCTGACCAGGGAATATATCGACTTAATGGTAAAAGCCGGCGTTATAACGATGGACCTGGCCCTGGAAACCACTTCCCCCCGTTTACAAAAACTCATCAGGAAAAATTTGAATCTCAAAAAATTAGCAGAAAACATAACGTACATTACCCGGGAATATCCGCAGGTGCTCCTTGAACTGCAAATTATTCACGGTCTTCCTACCGAGACAGAAGAAGAAGCCCTGGCTTCCCTGGACTTCATAAAAAAAATCCGCTGGGTACATTTCCCCTACATCCATATATTGAATATTTACCCCCATTCGGATATGGCAAAAATTGCTGTGGAACACGGCATATCCCTGGAAGCGATCGAGCGTTCCGCGGACCTGGCCTACCATGAACTACCTGAGACGCTTCCTTTTTCAAAAGACTTTACACGAAAATACCAGGCGGAATTTTTAAATGAATATTTCTTGTCAAAGGAACGATTATTAACAGTACTACCCTACCAGATGAACGTATTGACCGAAGATGAATTGGTACAAAAATACAACAGTTACCTGCCGATGGAGATCAAAAGTTTCGGCGCTCTCCTTGAGTTGGCGGGTATTTCTCCCGGTGAGGTGAAAGGGGAATTTTTGCCCCCTGATTACGGGGTGGTGCCCGGGTTTAACCAAAAGCTGAAGGCGCATTTCCCCCCAAAAAAGTTGGGGGAAAACCCACTGAATGTGCTGCTGCTGGATTTATCCCAGTATTTTTCCCATGACGCCAAAATCATGTACGACGTGGTCGAACCCCCCCTGGGATTACTTTACTTGCTTACCCACCTGGATAAAACCTTCGGAAGTAAAATTAATGGAAAAATCGCCAAATCCCGGATCGATTTCGACAACTTTGACGAATTACATTCTCTCATCCGGGACTTTAAACCCCACGTGATTGGAATAAGAACCCTTAATTTCTACAAAAATTTTTTCCATAAAACCATTTCATTCATCAGGCAGTGGGGAGTAGATGCGCCCATTATCGCAGGCGGCCCCTATGCCACCAGTAATTATGCAATCCTACTAAAGGATAAAAATATCGATCTGGCTGTCCTGGGAGAAGGTGAAATCACCCTGCAGGAATTAATTGGTAAGATGATAGAAAATAACGGGAAACTGCCGGGTGAAAAAATATTAAAAACCATTCCCGGTATTGCATTTATTGAGAATAAAGATAACTTTATAAATAAGAGATTTAACCGGGAGATACTGTTACGCGATAGGTTGGAAGACCGTTTGGCCGCAGAATCGCAGGAAAACCTGGTAATGCCCTATGAACCTACAGACCTGGCGTATATCATCTATACTTCCGGATCCACCGGGAAACCCAAAGGCGTAATGATCCAGCATAACAACCTGGTCAACCAGGTAACCGGGCTGGTAAAGAAATTCGATTTCGATAACTCGCTTAAATATTTATTGTTAGCTTCATTTACCTTTGATGTTTCAGGTATGCATATTTTTTGCTCCTTAACCACAGGGGGAACATTATTTGTTGTCACCGAAGAAACCAAAAAGGATTCAGAAAAGTTGTGGAACTTCATATATAAAAATAAGATCGATATTTTAAATCTCGTTCCTGCCTTTATGAAGACAATATTGAAGAATATTAAGATCGAAAAAATGCATTTAAAATATCTTTTCGTAGGAGGGGATATTTTCCCGGGCGGCCTTTATTATGAATTAAAAAAAGCTCTTGACCCTGAGAAAATAATAAATATTTATGGTCCCACCGAAACCACGATAAATGCCACGCTTTACCAATTTGAAAGAAAGGGTAATAGCAAAATGAAGATGGACGTCTTACCCATCGGCAAACCCTTAATGAATTATAAAATCTATATCCTGGATGAGAATTTAAACCTCGTCCCAGTGGGAATAAGAGGAGAACTTTGTATTTCAGGGGCAGGGGTGGGCAGGGGTTATTTAAACCGGCCGGAATTAACCGCAGAAAAGTTTAATAGGTCCTATAAGTCTAATAGCACCTATATTCTCTACAAAACCGGCGATTTTGCCCGGTGGCTGCCCGATGGGAACATCGAGTTCCAGGGCAGAATCGATAACCAGGTAAAGATCAGGGGGTTTAGGATAGAGTTGGAAGAAATAGAAAAGCATCTGGTGTCCATCGATATCATAAAAGAAGCTATTGTCACCGTCGGGGAAGATATGGATGGCGACCGGTATCTTTGCGCCTATCTCGTCTCACGAAAAAAAATCGACGCTGCAGAGTTGAGAGAACGCTTGTCCCAGAAACTGCCCGATTATATGATCCCATCTTATTTTATACCGGTCGAAAAAATACCTTTAAACCCGGAAGGGAAAGTAGATAAGAAAGTATTACCGGACCCCAAATTAAAATCCCAAAAAGAATATACAGCGCCACGGGACCGGTTGGAAGAAAATTTGGCTCAAATATGGGCCGATGTATTGGGTACGGATAAAGACAGCATCGGAATCGTTTCGAATTTTTTTGAACTAGGGGGGCATTCATTAAAAGCCACGATATTGATATCCAGGCTGCACAAAGAGCTTAACGTAAAAATACCCATGGTCGAATTATTTAAAACACCGACTATTAGAGGATTAGCAGGATATATCCGGGAGACTTCCCCGGAGACTTTCATAGCCCTGGAACCTTCCGAAGAAAAAGAATACTATAAACTTTCTTCTTCACAGAGACGGCTGTATATTTTATATACGATGAACCCGCAGGCCGTCAATTACAACATTACTCAATTATCGTTTTGGGAATTGGAAGTCGATAAGGAAAGATTGGGAAATAACTTCAAAGCATTGATAAAAAGGCATGAAAGTTTAAGAACGTCATTTTTTACCATTGACGAAGAACCAGTGCAGAAAATACATAAAGAGGCGGATTTCAGCATCGAATATTTTAATATCACAGCCGATTCCATGACAAAGGATATTATCAAAGATTTTATAAGACCATTCGATTTATCTCTAGCGCCGTTGATACGAGTTGGGCTGGTGGCGGTAGAGTCCTTGAAGTATATACTAATGGTGGATATGCACCACATTATAGCCGATGGTATTTCCGCTAAGATTTTAGCCCAAGATTTTGCGCTATCGTATGCAAGCAAAGAGTTGCCGGCGTTAAGGCTCCAGTATAAAGACTACTGCCAATGGCAGCAGGACAGGTCATTAAAAGAGACACTGCGGAAACAAAAAGAATATTGGTTACAGGAGTTTAAAAATGAAATTCCCGTCTTAAATTTACCCACTGATTATACCAGGCCTCCAATTCAAAACTTTGACGGTCGCGTTACCGGTTTTGAGTTAAGCAGCGACGATACAAGAAAATTAAATGAAATCGCCCGGTTGGTAGGCGTCACATCATTTATGATGTTACTGGCCCTATACTATATCTTTTTAGCAAAACTAAGCAACCTGGAAGAAGTTGTTATCGGTTCACCCATCGCAGGTCGCAGGCATACTGATTTAGAAAAAATAGTCGGGATGTTTGTCAATACTCTGGCGCTGCTGAACTATCCCGCGGGGGAAAAAAATTTCACAACGTTCCTGGGTGAAGTGAAGCAGCGAACATTGGCAGCCTTCGATAACCAGGATTACCCTTTTGAAGATCTTGTTGAAAATGCGGTGCGAGAAAGGGATTTAAGTCGAAATCCATTGTTCGATGTCATGTTCGATTTTGGGAATATATTTGAATCCACCGAGGAAATCCCCGAGAAAGATAGCGCGACGTTAAGAATAAAGTCGTATCCTTTTGAATCCAGAATAGCGAAATTTGATTTAACACTCATTGCCTCAGAGAGGAAAGACCGCTTAAATTTTTTATGGGAATACTGCACCAAACTGTTTAAAGAAGAGACCATCGGAAGATTTAGTCAATACTTTAAAAAGATAATATCATCGGTGGTGGAAAATCCCGGGGTGAAGATATCGGATATAGAAATGATATCCGAAGAGGAAAAGAAGCGGGTTTTATTCGATTTTAACGCCACGAAAAAAGAGTATCCACACGATAAGACGATTCAGCAAATATCTACCGAGCAGGCGGCAAGAACCCCGGGTTATATAGCCCTGGTGGGAGCGTCCGTAAGGGCGATTCATGAATCGCCGCTGCAAATAACCTACGCTGAATTAAATAAACAGGCCGGTTGGTTGGCCGATACCTTAAGGGAAAAGGGCATCCAACCGAATACCGTCGTGGGCATAATGATGGATCGCACTATAGAAATGATTATTGGCATAATGGGGATATTGAAAGCCGGGGCCGCTTATCTACCGATTGATCCATCCTCCCCGGGAGAAAGAGTAAAATACATGTTGGCAGACAGCGGCGCCAATGCCCTGGTGATAACTAAAACGTTAGCTAAAGAAGCTGAGAAAGTAAGCGTATTGGACGGTAAGATGATCTTTATTGAATTTTTACACCCTGCTAGCGTCCTCCCTTCCCCATGCCTCATGCCCCAGGCGAGTTCTTCAAATCTCGCCTATGTCATCTACACCTCGGGTACAAGCGGGAAACCTAAGGGAGTTATGATCGCGCACAGCGCATTGGTGAATCTTTGCTATTGGCATAATCGATATTACGGGGTAACGGAAAAAGATCATGCGACTCAATATGCGAATTCCGCTTTCGACGCATCGGTCTGGGAAATCTTCCCCTATTTGATCGCGGGGGCATGTTTGTATATTATAAATGAGGATATAAAAACGGACATTGAGGGTTTAAATAGATATTTTGAGAAATATGATATTACAATCGGATTTTTACCCACACAAATATGCGAACATTACCTATTAATAGAGCAAAATAATCGTTCACTGCGGGCGCTGCTGACAGGAGGCGATAAACTGCGCATGTCCCGGGAAAAAGCTTACCATATCTACAACAATTACGGTCCGACAGAAAATACGGTGGTCACATCATCGTACCGGGTTGATAATGGGTATCATCATAATATTCCCATAGGAAAACCCATCGATAATAGTCACGTTTACATTTTGAATAAAGATTCTTTCCTTGCTGCGCCGGTGGGCGTTGCCGGGGAACTGTGCATAGGTGGCGTTGGACTTGCCGTTGGATACTTGAATAATCCCGGGTTTACCAAAGACAAGTTTACCGCTTTTCCTTTTGTAAAAGGAGAATATATGTTTCGCACCGGTGACCTGGCCTGCTGGCTCCCGGATGGGAATATTGAATTTCTAGGCAGGCTGGACAGCCAGGTAAAGATAAGGGGATATAGGATAGAGCCGGGAGAAATAGAAAACTGTCTATTAAAGCACCCTGAAATCGAAAAAACAATCGTCCTGGTAAAGGAGAACCAAAACAAGGAAAACTATTTGTGCGCTTATATTATTTCCCGGCGTGCGGTCCCGATACCGCAATTGAGGGAGTATCTATTAAGAAACTTACCGGGATACATGATCCCTTCATATTTCGTTTTCCTCGGGCAATTTCCCTTAACTCCCAACGGAAAGATCGATCAAAGATCACTTCCCGAGCCCGAAATAGGTACAAGAAAGGAATATATTCCCCCCGGTAATGAGATCGAAGAAAAACTCGCAGAAATATGGGCCGAAGTCCTGGGAATCAAGGAAGAAAAAATCAGCATCGCTGCCAACTTTTTCGAAATAGGCGGACATTCGATAGCTGTCACCAAAGTAACGGCGAGAATTTATAATAAATTTAATATAAAAATTTCTCTGATGGATTTATTTAAAAATCCCACTATCCGTGAGATTGCGGCGTTAATCCGGGTCCTTAATTGGGGAGGGCATAAGACCATTGATGCGAAACAAAAAGTAGAGGAGATAATAATATGAACGTATTACCCCTATTACTCAAACTGGAAAAACTCGGCTTACACATCGAAGTGGAGGACAACCAATTAAAGATAAATGCCGCCGAGGGAATATTAACTCCTGGGTTAATCGATGAAATAAAAGATAAAAAAAGTGAGATTATCGCTTTTTTCAAAGAAAATCTTCAAAAAAAAGTTAAATATCTATCGATCGGGTCTTCAGAAAAAAAATCATACTATTTATTGTCTTCAGCGCAGAAAAGAATATATATCTTGCAGCGGATGGAAGAAAAAAATATAAGCTACAATATGCCGTATGTTTTATCTGTGAAGGGAAATGCAGATGCCGAGAGGATGACAGAAACCTTCAAAAAACTAATTGCACGGCATGAAAGTTTAAGAACCTCCTTCATAACCGCAGATAATGAACCTGTCCAGTACATCCATGATGAGGTGGAATTTAAGATAGAGTATTATGAATCGAAGGCCGGTGTCGATTCGTTATCCGCCGGTTCCAGCGGCTCAACCCGGGAAGTCATCGGTAACTTTATCCGCCCTTTCGACCTGTCAAGTGCACCCTTATTGCGGGCAGGTCTTATAAAAGAAGAAGATGGAACATATATCCTGGCGCTAGATATGCATCATATTATTGGAGATGGTACATCTCAAACTATATTGGCAAGAGAATTTATCCATTTGTACAACGGCGGTGAACTACCTCCCCTTAACCTCCAGTATAAGGACTATTCTGAGTGGCAAAACAATCGTACGGTACCTCCTGGGATAAAGAAAGCGGAAGAATACTGGATGCAGGAATTCGCTGGAGAAGTCCCCATATTGAACCTGCCTTATGATTATCCACGGCCGGCGGTTCAAAGTTTTGAAGGCAGCGGGATCGTTTTCGGGTTAAATATAGAAGAAACAAGGGAGTTGAATAACCTGGCACAGTCGCAAAGGGTCACTTTGTTTATGCTGTTCCTGGCCATATATAACATCTTTCTGGCAAAAATAAGCAACCAGGGAGATATCGTTGTGGGAACGCCTATCGCCGGTCGGGAGCACATCGACCTGGAATCTATCATCGGCATGTTTGTCAATACCCTGGCGCTGCGCAATTACCCATCAGGAGAGGAAACATTTGCCGCATTTCTCGAAGAAGTTAAAAAGCGAACAATTGAAGCATTTGAAAACCAGGATTTTCCATTCGAAGAATTGGTTAAAAAAGTGTCGGTGGCAAGAGATATGAGCCGTAATCCGATATTCGACTCGATGTTTGTATTTCAAAGCGCTTTGAGCCCAGCGGAGAAGGATTCGGGATCAGAAATTAAAAATGTATTCATACAACCCTATGGCTATGATTTTAAAATAGCGAAATTCGATTTAAGTTTTACTGTTGTCGAAAGAAGAGAGACATTGTATTGCGAATTCGAATACAGCACCAAACTTTTCCAGGAAGAAACCATCCGCCGGTTTATTACTTATTTTAAGAATATAACAGCGAATGTCAGGCGGGACCCGGGTAAAAAGATATGGGAGCTAGAGATAATAACCGAAGAGGAAAAGAAGCGCTTTTTGTATGATTTTAACGACACCGAAGTCGGATATCCCAAAGATAAAACCATCCCTGGAATATTTACCAGCCAGGTAGCAAAAACTCCGGGTCACATTGCGATTATCGGCCTATCCCTAAGGCCACTAAGGGTACTAAAGATAAAATCTTCAACTGTGCAAATATCCTACAGCGAATTAAATGAAAAATCCAACCGCCTGGCAAACCTATTAAAGGCAAAAGGAGTGGCCACCGAAACCATCGTAGGAGTTATGGCCGAACATTCCATAGAGTTGATCATCGGGATATTGGGCATCTTGAAAGTCGGAGGTGTGTATCTGCCGATCGATCCCGGTTGCCCGGGAAATAGGATAAAATTTATTTGCCATGACAGCGTCCCGGCTTTTTTGTTAAGCCTGGAAAAGAATGAAAGGATTTTCGCTTTTGAAGGCGAAATTATTCAAATCGATAATACAAACAGATATAATTACCCGGGAGAAGCTGAAAATCCGGGCGAACTCAGCATACCGGCAAATCTTGCTTATATCATTTACACCTCCGGCACCACCGGCCGTCCGAAAGGCGTTATGGTGGAGCAGCGAAACCTGGTAGCTTACATATACGCCTTTTATAATGAATTTCACCTATCCTCATACGATGTATTTATTCAGCAAACCGCGGCCATCTTCGATGTTTTTATAGAGGAAGTTTTTACCATTTTGTTAAGTGGCGGGAAACTGGCCATTCCCCAGCGCAATGAAATTCTTGATATCGATCAATTATCAAAATTTATCAATCGGTATCAGGTCACTGTCATCAGTTGCTCACCCTTATTGTTGAATGAATTGAACCGACTTAGAACTATCCACAGCATAAGATTGTATATCAGTGGCGGAGATATTTTAAAAAACAGTTATACCGATAATTTAAAAAGAACGGGAACAGTTTACAACGCGTACGGTCCCACCGAAGCTACCATCGGGGCAACTTATTTCCGTTGTCCAGGTACCGTATCCCCTGTACCCATCGGCAAACCGATTGCTAACTATAAAATCTATATTCTTAATAAATATAACCGGCTCCAACCTATCGGAATTCCCGGGGAGTTATGTATATCTGGGGCCGGGGTGGTTCGCGGGTATTTGAACCAACCCGAATTAACCGCCGAAAAATTCTTCTTTGCCACTTTTCCTTGCTTCCTTCTTTATTGCACCGGCGACCTGGCTCGTTGGCTCCCGGATGGAAATATTGAATTTTTAGGGAGAATCGATACCCAACTGAAAATCCGAGGTTACAGGATAGAGTCCGGGGAAATCGAGAATCGGTTATTGAAACATAAAGCCATAAAAGATGCGGTGGTTTTAATAAAAGAATCTGCTGAAACCGCCGGTAATACCGATGGAAATAAATATCTATGTGCTTATATTGTCGCCGGCAAAGAATTTAATGTATCGGAATTAAGAGGTTTTTTAGCGAAGGAGTTACCGGACTATATGATCCCGTCTTCTTTTGTGAAAATAGATAAAATCCCTTTAACTCCAGGCGGAAAAATAAACAGTAGGGCATTGGAATTTTCCGGAAAAGCAATCGGTATCGGGATCGAGTATGTACCGCCCGGGACTAAAATGGAAAAATTAGTCGCCTCTATCTGGATGGAGACGCTTAAATTGGATAAGATGGGAATAGATGATAATTTCTTCGACTTAGGGGGAAATTCACTGGATATAATAAAAGTAAATAACAGGTTGAGAGAGGAAACCGGTAAGAATATCCCGGTAGTAAAAATGTTTACCTTTCCAACGATACGTTCTCTGTCAACATATCTGATTAAAGAAGAAGGAGACAGAATCCCCGTTGAAATGATAGATGATGCTGTCAATTTGGCAGCGGAAGCCATGCAAATGATGTATGCCGGAGAGGAATATGAATGAAAGAAAAGTGAAAGATTTCAAACAACACCTGGAAGTTGCGGTTATAGGTATGGCCGGAAGATTCCCGGGGGCTAAAAATATCGATGAATTTTGGGATAATTTAATAAATGGGGTGGAATCCATTACTTTTTTTTCAAGCGAGGAGTTGGAAAAAGCAGGAGTCGCACCGGAATTACTTAATAACCCGAAATACGTAAAAGCCAATGGTATACTTAAAGATTACGATTGTTTCGATGCCTCATTTTTTGACTATACGCCCAGGGAAGCAGAAATGCTAAATCCCCAGACGCGGATTCTTCTCGAATGTTCCTGGGAGGCATTGGAGAATGCCGGCTATAATTCCGAGATATACAAAGGAGCCATCGGTTTTTATGCTGGGGCGTCATCCAGTTTATTCTGGGAGGGATTATCTATTTTATCAGGGAAAACCCGCCATTTGGGGGACTTTACCGCATCGAATTTGGCTGATAAAGATTTTTTATGTACGACCATATCATATAAACTTGGATTGAAAGGCCCAAGTTGTAACATCCAAACAGCATGTTCCACCTCATTGGTAGCGATTCATTTAGCATGCCGGGGAGTTTTATCCGGGGAATGCCATATTGCATTGGCAGGGGGGATTACGGTAGGAACGATTCAAAACAGCGGTTATATTTACCAAGAAGGCATGATCTTTTCGCCGGATGGCCACTGTCGCGTGTTCGATGCGAAAGCCGGAGGTTCCATTTCTGGCAATGGAGTAGGCATTGTCGTGTTGAAACGCTTGAAAAATGCCATCGAAGATGGAGACAATATTTATGCAGTAGTTAAAGGTTCGGCCATAAACAACGATGGGAAAAGAAAAGTTGGTTTTACCGCCCCCAGTGTGCAGGGACAGGCGGAGGTTATCCGGACGGCGCTGGCCATGGCACGCATTGAGCCTCAAAGCATCGGTTATGTAGAAGCTCATGGTACAGGAACGATGCTTGGGGACCCGGTCGAAATCGAGGCTTTAAAGCTGGCATTTAATACAGGAGAAAAAAACGTTTGTCCAATCGGTTCTGTTAAATCCAATATGGGGCATTTGGATGCAGCAGCAGGTGTTGCCGGTTTTATAAAAACGATTTTGATATTAATGCATCGCCTGATTCCTCCCAGTTTGCATTTTGAAACTCCAAACCCGAAGATAGACTTTGAAAATAGTCCTTTTTATGTGAATAGCAAACTCAAAGAGTGGGAAAAAGATAAATATCCGTTAAGGGCCGGTGTAAGTTCATTTGGAATTGGGGGCACCAATGCCCACGTAGTCCTCGAGGAGGCGCCGGGATTTATCGATGAAATGAAAGAGCCCTCGGCAGTGAATCCCCGCTTAATCCTGGTTTCAGCCAAAACACCAGATGCCCTTGAGTTGTCGACGCAAAATTTAGCGGATTATTTTAAGAATAATACTGACGTCTGTCTTGCAGATGTCGCGTATACATTACAGGTCGGAAGAAAAGCATTTAAACACAGGAGAATGTCGGTATGTTCCACGGTGGAGGAAGCAGCGGCGGTGTTTCAATCCCCCCTGGGATCAAGAGTGCATACCGCACTGGCTAATCACGATAACCCACCTGTTGTATTCATGTTTTCCGGGTTGGGAGCGCAATATCTCAATATGGCATTGGATTTATACCGAACAGAAACGCTATTCCGAGAAGCGATGAACTCATGTTTCGCCATCATTGATCCCCTGTTGAATTGTAATTTTAAAAATATTCTTTTCCCAGTTGAAAAAAACGGAAAGGAGTTTTTGACAGCGTATCTTAACCGTACGTCGATCGCCCAGTTGGGGATATTCATATTGGAGTATGCCCTGGCCCGACTGCTCATGAAATGGGGAATCGTACCTTATGCGATGATTGGGTACAGTTTCGGCGAATATACAGCGGCCTGTATTGCCGGGGTCTTTTCCCTGGAAGATGCATTAAAAGCCATTGTATCCAGGGGCCAGTTAATTGAGAAAATACCCGCAGGCGTCATGCTGAGCATTCCCCTCACCAGGGATGAATTATCTCCGTTACTAACCGATGATGTGTCGCTGGCTATCGATAATGGCCCATCTTGTATCGCTGCCGGAACAGCACCGGCCATGGAAGATTTTGAGCGTCAAATGAAAGAGAGGAAGTTGTTATGTATGCGTTTGCAGACGTCGCATGCTATCCACTCGAAGATGATGAATCCCATATTAGAGGAATATGAACAACTTGTCGGTCGATTCGATTTAAAGAACCCTCGAATTCCATATATGTCCAATGTGACTGGTCATTGGATCACTGATGAAGAAGCCGTAAATCCCGCTTACTGGGCCAAGCATCTGGGAAATACCATACAATTCGCAGCCGGAGTTAGGAAATTAGTCAAAGAACCCCATGCCATATTCGTCGAAATCGGCCCCGGGCGTGATTTAACGACATTGCTAATGCGTTATTTAGATGATAACCTGGAGCAAAAGGCAATAAACCTGCTGAGACACCCTCAAAAAAACATTTCGGATGCCTTTTTCTTACTCAAACAAATCGGCCGTTTGTGGATGTGGGGAGTCGACATTGATTGGGATGGATTTTATGCCTATGAGAAGCGCTTACGCATACCTTTACCCACGTATCCCTTTGAGCGTCAGCGTTATTGGTTCAATACCGATCCTTCCAAAAGGGGTACAACCTCGCTGTTTGCCGGTTCGCCATTACGAAAGAACCCGGATATGGCAGATTGGTTTTATATTTCTTCCTGGAAATACACCCGGCTGCCTGCTGCTGCCACAGTGATACTACCTAGTCCAGGCTATTGGCTTTTGTTTACCGATGATTGCGGATTGGGCAGTGAACTGCTTAGGGAATTGGAGGGAATGAAGCAAAAAACGATCGTGGTAAAAATAGGGCCGGAGTTTCGGAAGCACGATGATTTTCACTTTATCCTAAATCCTCGAAATGGTAATGAAAACCAATATGACGACTTATTTAGCAAGCTTTCACGTCAAGATATCATCCCCGAAAAAATTATTTATTTATGGAGCGTCGAGCCACAGGAAAACTCGGCCATAGAACCGGAAGATATTGAAAAATCGCTTGATTTGAATTTTTATTCACTACTAAATATCGCCCGGGCAGTTGGTAATCAAAATACTAAACAAAAAATTAACCTCACCGTAGTGACCGCTAACCAGTTTGAAATAACCGGTGAGACTGAGATACAACCGGAAAAATCCGTCGTTTTAGGTCCCGTCAAAGTTATCTCCCTGGAATACCCGAACATAAGTTGTCGATGCCTGGATGTTATACTGAACCGATCTGAGATTCTTCTACATTCTCCCTTAATCCGGCAACTGCTGGAAGAATTTTTTTCCCAACGTTCCGATACCATTGTCGCCCTTCGCGGGAAAACGCGTTGGGTTCAAACATTTGAACCCATTCGGCTGGAATTTCCTACCGGTTTATCGGAAAAATTAAAGCAAAAAGGCGTCTATTTGGTAACGGGAGGTTTGGGGGGAATCGGGTTGGAGTTGGCGGAGTACCTGGCAAAAAATGGCCCTGTACAATTAATATTGACCGGCCGCTCGAATTTCCCTGAAAAAAATCGTTGGGATGATTGGTTGGCGACACATGACGAAAACGATATGCTCAGTCTGAAAATTCGCAAATTGAAGGCGCTGGAGGCATTAGGTTCGGAAATCTTCATTTTCAGGGCGGATGTTTCCAATTGGATGCAGATGCAAGGGGTTATAAAATGGGCAATGGAAAAATTCGGCAGGATAGATGGAGTAGTCCACAGCGCCGGTCTGCCCGATGGAGAAATGATCCAGCGTCGCTCACGGAAGAAGTCCGAAGACGTCCTGACGCCGAAGATCAAGGGAACCCTGGTACTATACAGCCTTTTGAAGGATATCCGGCCAGGGTTTATCGTACTTTGCTCTTCCATCAGTTCGATCCATGCCGCCATCGGGCAGGTGGCTTATTGTGCGGCAAATGCGTTTATGGATGCCTTCGCTAATCGAGTTTGTTCTACCGGGGGAATATTTACCATATCGATCAATTGGGAGCGTTGGATCAAGACCGGGATTGCTGTCATGGCTGAAGAAATGCATAGAAAAATGACTGGGAAAGATATGGAAGGTGGGATTACCCCTGGCGAAGGAGTGGAAGCCTTCAGACGTATCCTGGCAGACCGATTGCCCCAGGTGATTGTAACGCCCCAGGACCTGGGCGCCCTGGTGAAACAAAATTGGGGGGTTGAAACCGCCACTATGATAGATGTCTTCAATGAAGATGTCACTTCAAAAAAAGTATATAAACGCCCCGCATTGGAGACGGAATATATTGCTCCCGGGAATGAAACAGAACAAGTCTTATCCGATATCTGGGTGGGTTTTTTCGGATTTGATCAAGTGGGTGTTGGCGATGATTTTTTTGAATTGGGAGGAGATTCTTTAAAAGCACTGGTAATAATAAATAAAATTCATAAAAAATTAGGTATGGAAGTTCCAATCGCTACCTTTTTCAATCATCCGACTATACGGGGGCTTTCAGGGTATATAGCTGCTAATACCGAAAAAAGTAATTTCTTAGCGATTGCTCCGGCAGTAAAAAAGGAGTATTACCCTTTATCGGCAGCCCAGAGAAGATTATTTATACTCCAGCAGATGGAATTGGACAATACCACTTACAATCAATTCACAGTGGTATTATTTGAAGGAACAGCGGATAAAAATCGGTTGGAGAATACTTTCAGGAAATTAATCCAGCGGCATGAAAGCATGAGGACATCCTTTGATATAATTAACGATGAGCCTATGCAAAGGATTCATAATGAGGTCCCTTTTGAAGTCCATTATCGTGATTCAGCAGTTGTAAACTCTCCTGCAATCATCGAAGATAGGATAAAAAATTTCATCCAGCCCTTTGATCTGTCCAGGTTGCCGCTGCTGCGTGTGGAATTGTTAAAATTAGAAGATAAAACGCACCTACTGATGGTGGACACTCATCATATTATTGCGGATGGCCTCTCTATGGAAATATTGGTAAGCGATTTTAAACGACTGTATAACGGCGAAGAATTACGCAGATTAAGTATCCAGTACAAAGATTTTTCAGAGTGGAAAAATAGTGAGGGAAAAAAAGAAGCGCTAAAAAACCAGCGAAACTACTGGCTGCAGCAATTCGGTGACGCTATCCCGGTACTTAACATCCCTACTGATTATCCAAGACCGCCAATCCAGGGTTTTGCAGGAGAATTAATCGCTTTTGAAATAAATGTTGGAGAAACAAGGGCATTAAAGGAGATGGCTCGGGGCCGGGGAGGTACTTTATTTATGGTATTATTGGCCATATATAATATATTTTTGGCAAAGCTAAGCAGCCAGGAAGATATCATCGTAGGAATACCCACCGCCGGTCGCATGCATATCGATTTAGAACAGGTAATCGGAATGTTTGTTAATACCCTGGCGATGCGTAACTATCCGTCCGGGGATAAAACCTTCATGGATTTCCTTGATGAAGTTAAAGAGAAAGCATTGCAGGCATTTGAAAACCAGGAATATGAGTTCGATGAACTGGTGGAAACAATAGTGCTGCAAAGGGACACATCCCGTAACCCCTTATTTGACGCGACATTTATATTACAAAATATTTACGGATTGCCGCAAAAGTCGACTTCAGAAAAAATAGAGGGGTTGAGGATAACTCCCTTCGGTTATAAAAGCAGGACTGCGAAATTCGATTTAACTCTTATTGCGGTTGAAGTGGCCGATAAAATATTTCTGTCATTCGAATATTGTACTCTATTATTTAAAAGAGAAACCATTGATCGATTTATTCAATATTTCAATGAAATCATAGCATCGCTTATAGAGTCTCCGGATAAAACTATATCCGGTATAGAAATCATACCCGAAGAAGAAAAATCCCGGGTATTGACTGATTTTAATGCTACCGAAGAGGAATATCCGTTAAATAAAACCATTCCCCGGATATTTGAAGCGCAGGTGGAAAGAATCCCGGGCAATATTGCTGTTATTGCTTCATCCATGGGGGCGGATATCCAATTATCATATAGTGAATTGAATGAAAGATCGGGGAGATTGGCTTCATGGTTGAGGGATAAAGGGGTTGAACCCGATACCGTTGTTGGAATCATGGTAGAGCGTTCTGTCGAGATGATAACCGGGATAATAGGGATATTAAAATCCGGCGGCGCGTATTTGCCCATTGCCCCATTATACGGACAGGAACGCATCGATTATATGTTGACAGACAGTGGGGCCAATATCCTGCTTACCACCAGCAATTTAGCTAAAGGAGGTGAGAAGATGGGAAGGTGGGAAGGTGAGATATATTACATGGAAGCACTACTTAGTTCTTCTTACCCTCTTCCCTTCTTACCCTCTTATCTTCTAAATTCTTCAAATCTTGCCTATATCATTTACACCTCGGGTTCCACGGGCAAACCCAAAGGTGTAATGATAGAGCATATATCCGTGTTAAATTTATTATTTGCTATGCAGTGTACTTATCCTTTCATTCAAACCGATACATATTTGTTAAAAACATCGTATGTATTTGATGTATCGGTAACGGAGCTTTTCGGATGGTATATGGGAGGGGGAAGATTGGTTATATTGGAAAGAGGGGGTGAGAAAGACCCCCAGGCTATATTGGCTTCGATTGAAAGAAATAGCGTTACTCACGTTAATTTTGTTCCATCTATGTTCAATGCATTTATCGATCATGTAAAAGGAGAGAACAGGAACCGATTGTCGAGTTTGAAATATATCTTTCTAGCCGGAGAAGTCCTGTTACCGGCATGGGTGGAAAAGTTCAGGAACCTGGGTACGACTATTTTCCTGGAAAATATATATGGCCCCACAGAAAGTACCATATATGCGAGTCGATATTCATTAGCGGAATGGGAAGGCCCCGGTCCTATTCCCATTGGCAAACCGCTGCAAAATTTGAAACTATATATTCTTGATACGAAAGATTGTATACAGCCCATTAATTTAGTTGGAGAGTTATGCATTTCCGGGATAGGATTGGCCCGGGGCTATTTAAATCGTCCGGATTTAACCGCTGAAAAGTTTATAGATTTTCATCATTCATCATTCATCATTCATCATTCAAAGCTATATTGTACCGGTGACCTGGCCCGTTGGCTTCCGGATGGGAATATCGAATTCCGGGGCCGTATGGATCAGCAAGTTAAAATAAGGGGATTCCGTATCGAACCTGGAGAAATAGAGGGCCGGTTATCGAATCATCAGTCGATAAAAGAGGCTGTGGTGGTAGCACGCGAGGGAGAGTCGGGAGATAAATATTTATGCGCCTATATTGTATTGGGCACGGAATTGGGTGTTTCCGAATTAAGGGAATATTTGGCTAAGGATTTACCTGATTATATGATACCATCTTATTTTGTGTATTTGGAGAGGATACCGTTAACTCCGAATGGGAAATTAGACCGTAAAGCCTTACCTGATCCGAAAGTAGAAACAGGTCGGGAATATGCAGCCCCGCGCGACAAAGTAGAAGAAAAATTGATTGAGATATGGGCTGATATGCTAGGAATCGATGAATCCGACATTGGTATCGATACTAATTTTTTCTACTTAGGTGGGCATTCCTTAAAAGCGACAATATTGGCCGCCAGGATACATAAAGAATTCAATGTAAAAGTCCCGCTAGGAGAAATATTTAAAACCCCTACCATCAGAGGGCTGTCGGAATTTATAAAAAGATCGGTGGAGGAAAAATATAAAGCCATAGAGCCGGCGGAAGAAAAAGAATATTATCCGCTGTCCCCGGTACAGAAAAGGATGTATGTTTTGCAGCAGATGCAACTGGAAAGTAAAAGTTATAATATACCGATGGTCATGACACTGGAAGGTGACATCAATTATGAAAACTTGCAGGATACTTTCCGGCAATTGATAAAAAGACATGAAAGCCTGAGAACATCATTTGCAATGATGAAAGGAGAAACTGTGCAGATCATACACAAAGAAGTTGGGTTTATGATGGATTATTGTGAAAGCGATGAAGAAAACGTGCGAAAAATCGCAGCGAATTTCCTGCGCCCCTTCGATCTCTCCAGCGCTCCACTGCTGAGGGCCGGTTTGATAAAGATAAACCGAGACAAACACGTCTTAATGGTGGACATACATCACATCATATCGGATGGAGTTTCCCAAAGAATAATGATAAAAGAATTTACAACCATATATAGAGGAGAGAAGTTGCCTCCCTTGAGAATACAATACAAAGATTTTTCCCAATGGCAAAATCGGTTGCTGGAGTCGGGAAGCATGAATAAACAAAAAGAGTATTGGCTGAGTAAATTCAAAGCCGGGGCTGTACCGGTATTGAATATGCCCCTGGATTACCCGAGACCTCCTGTACGCAACGTCGATGCAGGAGATTATCTAATCTTTTCCCTGGATGAAGGACTTTCAAAAAAAATAGTTAGGATAATGGGAAAAATGCAGGTCACATTATCTATGATGTTATTGGCCGTTTATAATATATTATTATACCTCTATTCGCGTCAGGAAGATATTGTTATTGGAATAATCATTACCGGGAGAACTCATGCCGATTTAGAAAATGTGATCGGCATGTTTGTTAATACAATCCCCTTAAGGAGTTACCCCGAAAAAAATAAGAAATTTGGCGAATTCCTAACAGAGGTTAAGCAGAACTCGCTAAGCACGTTCGAAAATCAGGATTTTCCTTTGGATGAATTAGTAATCGAACTGGGTTTACAGGGAGAAACCGGTAGAAGTGCTTTGTTCGATGTGGCATTCATCTTAGATAATATTGAAAAAAAAGAAGTGAAAAACACTGTTTTTGAACTGAAACTCCTTCAAAATGAGAATGAAAATAAGAATGAGAATGAATTTGCAAAATTCGATTTAGCTCTTTATGCCAGTGAGATTGGGGATACGATAAATTTAGGTTTTCGTTACTCGACTCAGCTTTTTAAACGATCGACTATTGAAAAATTTAAAAAATATTATATTGAGATAATGGAACAAGTGGCCGGAGATATAGATATCCCGTTGAAAGATATTGTTTTTTCACATGACTTTTTAGTAACAAAATCCAGGATCCAGGATGATGAAAGCGATTTTAAACTTTAATCCATGAAACAAACAAAAGGAGGAAAACAAGTGAATAAAATCGAAAATGAAAAAATTCTATTGGCAGTTCTGCCCTATTGGGCGCCTGTGCTGCCGCCGGTGGGGCTGGCAAGGCTTAAAAGTTTTCTCCGCCCTTATGGCTATAAAATAAAAGTGGTGGACCTGATCGTAAAAAATGAGGCGCTGGAATTTTACTATAACTATTTCGATGTTTTGAAGAAATGCATTCCCGAAGAAAAAAGAGGCAATTTTAAAAATATCGGCCATGATGTCATGCGTAACCATATGATGGCCCATATGAATTATACGGATGAAAAGGAATATATCGAACTAATGAGAATAGTGATTTACAAATCCTATTATGTAGAGGTGGCAGACTCCTATATTCGCGAGATGAATGATATCGTTTCCGTCTATTATAAAGTCCTGGCGGAGTATTTTCTGTTTTTATTAGAATTCGAAGCGCCGGATGTGGTCGGTATAACTGTTTATAGGGACACTATCGCCCCCTCTATGTTCGTATTAAAGCTAACCAAAGAAAAGTACCCCCATATCAAAACCGTGATCGGCGGCGGGATTTTTGCCGATTCTCATATCATGGGTTCCCCCAACTATGAAAGGCTTTTGGAAGTGACAAAGGGTTATATCGATAAAATAATCGTGGGCGAGGGTGAACTGTTGTTTTTGAAATATTTAAGGGGTGAATTGCCCCCGGGACAGCAGGTTTATACCCTGGCAGACATAAATGGCGAGGTGATAGATTTGAAGGATGCCGCCCCCCCGGATCTTTCGGATTTGAATGTCCGGAAATATTCTCATCTCCCGGCCACTGCTTCGTTCAGTTGTAAGTACAAATGCAGCTTTTGCAATGACGTCCAATTCCGGGGCAAATACCGCAAGCGGGATATTCGAGAGACCGTGGCCGAAATGGTCGCGTTATCCACCGCAGTCGAGCTTAATAATGTAAATACCGGCCATCAATTATTTTTTATGACCGATTCCCTGCTGAATCCAGTCATCACCGAATTGGCCGATGAGTTATCGGCAAAAAAAGTTTCATTATATTATGATGGGTATTATAAGGTCGATGATGCCGCGACAGATGTAAATAATACCCTGTACTGGAGGAAAAGCGGTTTATACCGCGTCCGCCTGGGAGTGGAGAGCGGTTCGCAAAAAGTGTTGGACCTGATGCATAAGGGAATTACCGTCGCCCAGATCAGGACCACGGTGATGAATTTTGCCTTCGCCGGGATTAAAACCACCGCTTACTGGGTCATCGGCCACCCGGGCGAAAACGAGGAAGATTTCCAGGCCACTCTGGACCTGGTGGAAGAATTAAAGAATTCTATTTACCAGGCGGAATGCAACCCGTTTCTATATCATTATTGCGGCCAGAACAGTTCGGACAAGTGGCAGGAGAAACGGCAGTTATTATACCCGGAAAAAGCTCGGGATATCTTGGTGTTCGATTCCTGGACTCTTGATATGGAGCCGGTGAGGGAAGTGGCCTATGAACGGATGCACCGCTTCGTAGAGCATTGCCGGAAACTGGGTATACCCAATCCCTATTCATTTAAAGAGATTTTCGACGCCGATAAACGGTGGAAAAAATTACAAAAATTTGCCGTTCCATCATTAGACCGGTTTGGCGAAACCGGGGATGTCATCCGCGAGAATTTAAAAAAAAGAATAACCACCCACAGTTCCAGGGTGGATGACGGAGACTTTAACCTGTAATTAGAAAAAGAAAAAATAGTCGATAAACCAGGAGGAATTTATGAAACAATATCTTAACATAGGAATAAAGGAAGTGCTGAAAGTATACCCGGAGTTGGCCCCTATACTGGCGGATTATGATATCAATTGTTATAAGTGCAACGGGAATTGCTTGTTCAAAGATATTTTTGAGGAACATAATCTTTCCATGAAACAAGAAATGGAAATTAAAGCCAGGATCGCAAAAATAATACCGGTAAAGGAATAAAAATTTCGAAGTTCTGATTTTTTTTATATAAGGAGACTGATATGATGTACAAAGATTTAGGTGAAAAGATTTTTGCCGCCAATCAATATAATAAAGAAAGAGAGTATTGGCTCAATAAATTGTCCGGGGAATGGGTAAGAACCGGTTTTCCCCCGGATACCGTACTGGGTACGCCGAGTATTACGGACCGGGAAATAGATACGCTGAGTTTTCAGTTCCCACCCGTCCTTTTCGAACGGTTGCTGGAGATAATCAATAATTCCGATTCCAGGCTCCATATTGCCCTGGTCACGGGATTAACCTTGCTCCTCTACAAATACACTGGAAACCTGGATATTATTATTGGTACTCCCATCGATAGGCAGGATATTGAAGGTGAATTTATTAATACTATTCTCCCACTGCGCAGCCGGATCGATGAACAAATGAGCCTGAAGGAGTTTTTAAAGCAGGTTAAGCAGACCGTTATCGAGGCCAGTGAAAATCAAAATTACCCCATTGAAACTATTCCCCATGAATTAGGATTACCGGCGATCGAGAGCGGCGGAGATTTCCCTTTATTTACTGTAGCAGTCTTACTCCGGAATATTCAAGATAAGCAATATATAGAGCATATAAATCTTAATATGCTTTTTTCCTTTTTAAGGACCAAAGAATCCCTGGAAGGAATCGTTGAGTACAATGCCGCTATTTTTGAAAAGAGAACCGTCCAGCGTATCGTCAGTCATTTCCTCCACCTTATTTATGAGGCATTTTCCCAGGTAGATTTAAAATTGGTCGATGTCCCTGTGTTGACTGAAGAAGAAAGAAATTCCATAGTCGTCGATTTCAATAATACCGCTGCCGATTATCCCCAGACCAAGATGATTCACCAATTGTTTGAAGAACAGGCCATCAGAACTCCCAATAATATTGCCGTGCAGACTGTGTCACAGCAAATGACCTACCGGGAATTAAATCGAAAAGCTAATCGGTTGGCTTACTTATTAAGAGAAAAAGGCATTGGGAACGAAACCGTTGCCGCTATTATGCTGGAGAGTTCGATCGAAGTACCCCTTGCCATTTTGGCCATCTTGAAGGCCGGGGGCGCTTATTTACCCATGGGTTTCGAATATCCCGATGAACGTATCGATTACATGTTGACGAACAGCCGGGCAAAAGTATTATTGACCCGGAAATCCCTGGTAGAAGGTAAAAACATTACCTGTCCCATCCTTTGCCTGGATGATGAAACGATCTATACCGGAAAAAATGAGAACTTAGAACCGGTAAACAATGCCGGTAGTCTAGTATATGTTATTTATACGTCAGGTACTACCGGCCAACCCAAAGGGGTCATGATCGAACACCGGGGACTGGTTAATTATATCTGGTGGGCGTCCCGAATGTATGTGAATAATGAAAAATTGGATTTCCCTTTATATACCTCTATCTCCTTCGATTTGACCGTTACCTCGATATTTACCCCATTGATCACCGGAAATACCATTATCGTCTACGGCGGGGTAGATAAAAAACTTTATATCGAAGACGTGATCGATGATAACCGGGTCGGAATCGTGAAATTAACTCCTTCTCATCTGAAATTACTCCGTTCCAAAATAGTAAAGAACTCATCGATAAAATGTCTTATCGTCGGTGGGGAAGAACTGGAAACCAACCTGGTCAAAGAAATTTATAATAATTTTGACTGCAAAATAGAAATTTATAATGAATATGGACCGACGGAAACTGTTGTTGGAAGCGTGATTTACAGGTTTGACCCTGGGCATGATTCCAGGTATTCCGTTCCCATTGGAATGCCTATTGCCAATACCCTGGTTTTCTTACTAAATAATCATCACCAACCCGTCCCCATCGGTGTAGTAGGAGAACTCTATATCGGCGGTGACGGATTGGCCAGAGGGTATTTATATAACCCGGGGATGACAGAAGAAAAATTCGTGCCCAATCCCCTTATTCCCGGTAAGAAGATATACAAAACCGGTGACCTGGCTGTCCGGCTGCCGGATGGAAATATCGAATACAAAAGCCGTATCGATCACCAGGTGAAAATACGGGGTTACAGGGTGGAAACCGGGGAGATCGAAGCGAAAATAGTCGAGTTCCAAAAGATGTCCCACGCCGGGCGGGAGCAGAAAAAAAATATCGTTGAAAAATTGGATTTGAAGTCGCTGCAGTACTGCAAGTCCTGTTTGATCCCTGCCAATTATCCCGGCGGTATCCACTTCGATGAACAGGGCATATGTGATATATGTAGGGAATTTGAAACCTATAAAGATAAAGCCCTGGCGTATTTCAAAACCATTAACGATTTTCATAAAGAAGTGGAACGGGCTCAAAAAACAAAGAAAAGCAAATATGACTGTTTGATGCTGTACAGCGGGGGAAAAGACAGTTCATATACCCTGCATAGGCTTGTTGAGATGAACTTACAGGTCCTGGCCTTTACCTTCGATAACGGGTACATATCAGAGAAGGCTTTTGAGAATATAGACCGCACCACAAAATTGTTAAAGGTCGATCACATCATGTTGGATTCGCAGGCAATGAAAGAGATTTTCGTCGAAAGTTTATGGTCTGACTATAATGTCTGTAACGGCTGTTTTAAAGCCGTAAATACCCTGGGGACCAAAATAGCGCATGACCACCGGATTAACCTGGTTATATCCGGGTTAACCCGGGGGCAAATTTTCGATATCAAACTGCATGGACTTTTTAAATTGGGCGTTTTCGATGAAGATACTATCGAGGAACGGTTGAGTTTGTTCAGGAAAAACTATCACTCAATGACCCACCGTACGTCCCGGTTGATCGGTGTGGAAATTTCCGGTGAGACATTGGATAACACCTATTTCGTCGATTATTTCAGGTATGATAATATACCCACCAGCGAAATATTCGAATATCTGAAGGAGAAGGACAAAGGATGGATTCGTCCGACAGATACTGGGGCTTCATCCTCCAATTGTATAATAAATGATGTCGGAATTTACGTCCATTTGAAAGATAAAGGATGTCATTTTTATGCGCCGCAGTTGAGTTGGGACTGCCGATTGGGAACAATCACCCGAGAAGAGGGACTGGAAGAGATGTGGGGGTATACAGTGGACTACCCCATGACCCACCGGGTATTGAATGAAATCGGTTATTACGACGCATTTGCCGGCGCCGTGGTAACAGATGCGAAAGATGAAAAAGGAGAAAAGACACTTTGCGCTTATATCCTGGCCGATAAAGAATTCGATGTATCCGATTTAAGGACCTATCTGTCCCGGGAATTGCCGGATTATATGATTCCCACCTATTTTACCAGGATCGATAGGATACCTCTGACAGCCAGTGGGAAAATCGACCGCAGCGCGTTGCCCAAATTTGAATTAACAATTAAGGAAGACTATGTGGCCCCCAGGAATCCGGTGGAAGAAAGATTAGTAGATGTCTGGTCGGAATTATTGGGTCTTAGAAAAGAAAAAATCGGCATTGATGTCAACTTTTTCGAAGTGGGAGGGCATTCCCTTCGCGCCACTTTCCTGGCAGCATCGATAAATAAAGAGTTTAATGTAAGAGTCCCGTTGGTAAAAATATTTGAAAGACCGACCATTCGAGCTATGGCTGAATACATTGCGGAAGCATCGGAAGAAACTTTTACAGCCATCCCCGTTGCAAAAGAAAAGGAATATTATGTGTTATCCTCTGCACAGAAGCGGTTGTATATTCTTCAGCAGATAGATTTTAAATCCACCGCTTATAACGTGAATCTGTCGGTTGAATTGGATGGGGAAACGGATCGGGTGAAATTGGAAGACGCTTTTATAAAATTGCTCGCCAGGCATGAAGGCTTGAGAACGTCATTTGAAATGGTCGCTGGCACACCTGTGCAGCGGATACACTCCCCGGGGGAAATAGAGTTCAAAGTTGAGTATTTAGACATATCGGGGCCTCGTTTTGGGGGCGACAATTCGATACCGTCTCCTGCTGAAATAATAGATCGATTTATACAGCCATTCGATTTATCACAAGCGCCCCTATTACGGGTAGGATTGATAAGAACCCAACCAATGCAGCATGTACTCATGGTGGATTTGCATCATATCATAACCGACGGCATTTCTCACGGCATATTAGTAAAAGATTTTTTATCCCTGTACAGTAATATCCCATTGCCTGCATTAAAACTCCAGTATAAAGATTATTCCGAATGGCAGCAAAGCACCGCTATAAAAGATGCCGTCAAAAAGCAAGAGGAATTCTGGCTTCAGCAGTTCGACGGGGAGATTCCCGTGTTAAATACACCCACAGATTATCCAAGGCCGGTAGTTCAGAGCTTCGAGGGAAGTGTTATCGACTTCAGGTTAAGCATTACGGAGACAAAAGCCTTAAATACCCTGGCGCGGTCTCAAGGCGCCACATTGTTCATGGTATTGCTGGCCACGTATAGTATATTTCTATCTAAATTGAGCCGTCAGCAAGAAATTATCGTGGGAACACCGGTTGCCGGTCGAAGGCATTCCGATTTGGAACAAATAATAGGGGTGTTTATAAATATTCTTGCCTTGAAAAACCATCCCGAAGAAGAAACTACATTTTTCCAGTTCCTTAACAGCCTCAGAGAAAATACATTGGCAGCTTTTGATAACCAGGATTATCATTTTGAAGATTTAGTCGAAAAAATATCGGTGGAAAGGGACATGGCCCGTAGTCCATTGTTTGACGTCATGTTTATATTACAAAACATGTTTGATCCCTCGGGGAATGTAACTGAAAAAGAAACGCAGAATGTAAAAGTAAAGCCTTACGCCTATAAAGCCAAAATGTCCAAATTTGACCTATCCTTGATAGCCGCGGAAGTAGACGAGCAATTGAACTTTACCTTTGAATATTGCTCCAGGCTGTTTCGTGAAGATACCATTTTGGGATTTATTAAGTATTTCAGACAGATTGTATCCTCCATTATTGAGACCCCGGCCAAGAAGATAAAGGAGATAGAAATAATATCGGAAGAAGAAAAGAAGCGAGTTTTATCGGATTTCAATCATACAATGGCGTCGTATCCCGTCGATAAAACCATTCCGGAATTATTCGTTGAACAGGCCGAGAAAGCTGGCGATAGAATCGCCATAATCGGCATGGGGCAAGGGGCTCTTACCTACAGCGAATTGAATGAAAAATCCAACCGATTCGCCTATTTGCTGCAAGTAAAAGGAGTTCAACCCGGTACGATTTCCGCCCTCATGGTCGAGCGTACCCTGGAGATGATAATTGCCATATTTGGCATTTTAAAAGCCGGGGGTGCCTATTTACCCATCAGTCCGGATTACCCGGAAGAACGAATTAAATACATGCTGAAGGACAGTGGAGCCGGAGTGTTGGTCGCCATGGGTGCCCTGGTGAGAGAAGATAAGAAGTTAGGAATATGGGAAGGTGAGATATGTTATATCGAAGAACTTATGCGTTTATCTCACCCTTTTACTTTTTTAACCTCTTACCTTCAAAATTCTTCAAATTTAGCTTATGTCATCTACACCTCCGGTACCACCGGGAGGCCCAAAGGTGTTGTTGTCGAGCATCGTTCATTGGTCAACCGGCTGAATTGGATGCAAAAGAAATACCCCATCGATAAAACCGATACGATATTAAATAAAACGTCGTTTACATTTGATGTGTCAGTCTGGGAAATATTTTGGTGGGCGCTTACCGGTGCGAAAGTATGTCTTCTTATTCCCGGGGGCGAAAAAGATCCCGGGATCATGATTCATACCATTGAAAAGAATCATATCACCACCGTCCATTTTGTACCGTCAATGTTGGGAGTATTTTTAGACTATGTAAAAGAAAGGGGTGAAGGAAAGAAACTGTCGAGTTTGAAACAGGTCATTGCTAGTGGTGAAGCATTGACCATATCTCATGTGAAGCAGTTCGATGAATTATTGCACAAAGAAAATGGCGTTCGATTGGCCAATTTATATGGTCCGACGGAAGCGACTATCGATGTATCATATTTCAATTGTTTCGACACGGACGAGATTGAAACAATTCCAATCGGAAAACCCATCGATAACACCCAATTATATATCCTGGACGCGTATTTACACCCCCAGCCGGTGGGAATTAGCGGTGAACTCCATATCGCCGGTCAATGCCTGGCAAGAGGATATTTGAATAGGCTGGAATTAACAGCAGAAAAGTTTATTAAGCTTAATTGGTCCTATAGGTCCAATAGGACTTATATTCTCTACAAAACCGGCGACCTGGCCAGGTGGCAGCCGGATGGGAATATCCAATTCCTGGGCCGGATCGATTCCCAGGTGAAAATACGAGGTTTCCGGATAGAACCCGGGGAGATAGAAAGACGATTGACAGAAATAAAAGCGATCAAAGAAGCCGTCGTCATCGATCGTGAAGCGCCGGATCAAGGAAAATACCTTTGCGCCTATTTTGTAGCGGAAGAGGATGTTCCTGTTTCAGTACTAGAAACTACCCTCTCAAAAGCGTTACCGGAGTATATGATGCCAACTTATTTTGTCCGGTTGGAGAAAATTCCCCTAACCCTAAATGGGAAAATCGACCGAAATGCTCTACTGGAACCCGAGAAAAAAGCAAACGACGACAGCGTGTTTACATTCCCCAGGAATGAGCGAGATGAAAAACTTGCCAAAATCTGGTCTGAAATCCTGGGCATGGAGGAAGATTCAATAAGCATAGATGGCAATTTCTTCAGGTTGGGCGGCCATTCGTTAACGGCCACGGTAATGACATCGAGAATACATAAAGAGTTTAATGTAAGATTATCCCTGGCGGATGTATTTAAAAATCCCACTGTCAGGAAAATATCCGAATATATAAAAAATGCAGTCAAAGAACAATATAAACCCATCACGCCGGTTGAGAAAATGGATGTTTACGATTTGTCACATGCCCAGAGACGGCTGTGGGTCTTGGAGAGTTTCGAAAAAGCCTCGACAGCCTATATAATGAAGAATTGGTATGTTTTCGAAAACTTAAATACAACCGCTTTTGAAAAGGCTATCGAAACCCTGGTAAGGCGTCACGAGATATTACGAACCGTTTTCCCGCTTGTTAACCAAGAACCCAAACAAAAAATTAATGATTTCGAAACCTCCGGTTTTAAAATCCAGTATGTCGATTTAAGAGAAGAAAATAAACATGAAAAATCGATAGAAAAAATAATAGCTGAAGAGGGGAACACACCCTTTAATTTGGAAAAAGGCCCACTACTCAGAGCAAAACTGCTCCGGATAGCGAAAAATAGTTGGCTGCTTGTCTTTACCATGCATCACATTATATCAGATGCTTGGTCGATGCAAATCCTGATAAATGAAGTCATTACCTTATACAAAGCCTACTGCCGGGGCAACGAAAATCCACTGCCGGAGTTACATATCCAATATAAAGATTTTGCTGCCTGGCATAATCGTTTTTTAAAAGGAGAGGAGTTGACGCCTCATCGAGATTATTGGCTGAACCGTTTCAAAGGAGAAATACCGGTATTGAATTTGGAGACGGATTTCCCACGCCCTAAAATAAAAACCTATGCCGGCAGATCCATCACTTTCGAATTGGACCGGGAGATAGTGGAAGGTTTGGAGTTCCTAAGTCGAGATATGGATAGCACTTTACTTATGATATTGGCGGCTTCGGTGGTAGCGCTCCTACATCGTTATTCAGGCCAGGAAGATATCGTCATAGGTTTACCTATTTCAGGGAGGGAACAGATAGACCTGGAAAATCAAGTGGGATTCTATCTTAACATTCTGCCCCTGCGGACAATATTTGGGGCAACCGATACGATTGAAGATTTCCTGGTTAGAGTAAAAAATGCAGTAATGGAACTTTTAGACCATCAAGCCTATCCATTCGACCTCCTGCTCGACGAACTGCGACTTGACCGGGATCAAAGACGTTCCCCTTTGTTTGATGTGATCGTACAGTTTCTCAATTTCGAAAGAACTGGAATAGAAACAGGAATAGAAGGCGAAAACGAAATCCCCGGCGAGCAAAACATATCTATAGACAATAGTACCAGTAAATATGATTTGGTTTTTAATTTTTCAGAGACAGGAAAACGGATATATACGGAGATTAATTTCAATACTGCGTTATTTGAACAAGAGAGTATCCTTATTATGGCGGAGAAATTAAAATCCGTTCTGTGTGGAATTAAGAAACTCGGCGTTCGCCTGGATGATCTCAATATCGAAATAGAAATAGAAAAGAGAATAAAAAATGCAGTAGAACCGAGATCATTCGATTTTGAAGAGGTTTAGCCGTTCGGGTCATCGAATTAATGACGCAAATAAAGAGGCTATCAAAGCATGATAAATAAAAATTTAATCAAGTCGCAGGATATTCAAAAAAAACTCATCAAAGATTACTGGACTAAAAAAATCTCCAGTATAGAGGACATTTTTATGCAACCGGGAAGGGAGACCGGTCCCCATCGTTATAATACCCTGGAATTCGCAGTCGATTCGGCTGTTGCTTCCCGCCTAAAAAGTGTCGCCAAATGTAATGAAACCAATGAATATATTATACTTTTGGCTTTTTTTAATATTCTTTTATATAAATACTATGGGCATCAGGAAATAATCGTTTCATCGCCGCTGCTGAAGGTGGAGCCTGATATAAATGATGATGATGATGATGATGATGATGGTTCTCTTATATTTTATAAATGCAATCTAAACGAATACGAGTCGCTTAAAAAACTACTTCAAAATACCCGCAGTGAATTCCATGAGTCTATCGCTTATAGCGATTATGATTTTAAAGAGTTCCAGGCGCTGCTGGAGAAAAAAGGCATCCGGGACCGCCGGTATTATCGGTTCGGTTTTTCCGACAGGCGGGTGAACCGGGAATCCAGGGTATTTGAGGATGTGAGCTTACAGTTAAGAAGCGAAGGACACCATAATGGAAAATTGCAGGCGCAGGTAAAATATGATAAAGAATTATTTGACGAGAAATTTATCCAACGTTTCACTTACCACTATGGAAATGTTTTACAATATCTAAGTGAAAGCCTGGACACGACGATTGGAGAAGTAGAAATTTTGTCTTCCCTGGAAAAACAGGAATTATTGGTGGATTTTAACGATACCGCCAAAGAATACCCTGAAAATAAAACCATCCCCGGATTATTTGAAGACCAGGTCCTGGGGACGCCCGACAATATTGCGGTTATTGCTCCATCTATAACGGCGGATATCCATTTAACCTATCGAGATTTGAACGAAAAGTCGGGGCAATTGGCCTCGCTGTTGAGGGAAAAAGGAGTTGAACCCGATACCATTGTTGGCGTCATGATAGAACGTTCCATTGAAATGATAATCGGTATATTGGGAATATTGAAGGCAGGCGGCGCGTATTTGCCAATCGATCCATATTATCCGCAAGAACGTATCGATTATATGTTAAAGGACAGCGGGGCCAAAATCCTATTAACCGCAGCGGATTGCGGTTTTAATTTTCATCATTCATCATTCATCTTTCATCATTCAAGCCACTCTAGCCATCTCGCTTACCTCATCTATACCTCCGGTTCCACCGGTCGGCCCAAAGGCGTGATGATAGAACATGCTTCTGCCGTGAACTTACTATTTGCAATGCAAGACAAATACCCTTTCACCCCGGCGGATACCTACCTGTTAAAGACATCGTATATTTTCGATGTATCGTTAACGGAGTTATTCGGGTGGACCATGGGCGGAGGGAGGTTGGCAATACTGGAAAAGAATGGTGAAAAAGATCCGCAAGTAATATCCGATTGGATTGAGCGGCATCATGTCACTCATATCAATTTTGTGCCGTCTATGTTCAATGCGTTTGTAAGTCAATTGGGCAGCAAAAATATAAACCGGTTAGCGGGTTTGAAGTATATCTTTTTAGCGGGAGAGGCTTTATTGCCGGAGTTGGTAAGTAAATTTCGCAGTTTGAATACAAGTATCAGGTTGGAAAACATATATGGCCCGACTGAAAGTTCGGTTTATTCCAGCAAGTACTCCTTAGCCGGTTGGAGCGGAAGCGGGAATATTCCCATCGGCAGGCCATTACCCAATATCGAACTGTATATTTTGAATAAATATAATCATTTGCAGCCGTTGGAAATACCCGGCGAATTGTGCATCGGTGGTACTGGATTGGCACGGGGCTATTTAAACCGGCCGGAATTAACCGCTGAAAAGTTTATCGATTTTCATCATTCATCATTCATCACTCATCATTCAAAGTTATATCGTACCGGCGATCTGGCCCGGTGGTTACCCGATGGGAATATTCAATATCTCGGGCGCATGGATTACCAGGTGAAAATCAGGGGGCACCGCATCGAATGCGGCGAAATAGAGAGTAAATTAAAAAAAATAGCTGCCGTAAAAGAAGCTGTGGTAATCGTTAGAGATGATAAACAGGGGAATAAATACCTGGCCGCTTATTTTACTGCGGAGAAAGAAGTTACTCCCAGGGAATGCTATACGTATCTTGAAAAAATACTTCCCGATTTCATGATTCCTGCATTTTTCATCCAATTAAAGCAATTACCGTTGACTACCACCGGTAAGATCGATCGAAAGTCCTTGCCGGAACCGGGCGCCGATAATCTTTCGAAAACCCAATATGAAGCGCTCGGGAATGAGATAGAAAAAAGATTGGCAGTAATCTGGCAGGAAGTATTGAATGTCGATAAAATCGGGAGAAATGACAATTTTTTCCAGTTAGGTGGAAATTCCTTATTGGGAATCCGGGTGGCGAATAAAATCCAGGAATGGTTGGGAGAAATAGTACATGTTACAGTGCTTTTCAATGCCCCCACCCTTAAGGAGTTGGCCGTACAACTTGAACCTTACAGGCTTGATATGGACTTAAAAGTTGACCAGGCGAAGGTTGCTAAATTCAGGAAAATCATTAAACCATTACCCCCCCTGGAGATGTTAGGGCCCAAAAATCCCCCGGCAGCATTTATATTGTCTCCTCCCCGATGTGGGACGACCCTATTAAGAGTCATATTAGCCGGTCACCCACAGCTTTTTGCCCCGCCTGAGCTCGAGTTATTGACATTTAATACACTGGCAGACAGGAAAGAAGAACTTTCCGGCAAGTTTGCATATTTTGCCGATGGGGCGATTCGCGCCATTATGGAGGTAAAAGGCTGCAGCGCTGAACAAGCCCTATCCATGATGAAAGAGTTTGAGAGCCGGGGCCTTACTTCGCGCGAATTTTACCGAACAATGCAGCAATGGCTGGGGAATAAATTATTGGTAGATAAAACACCCTGGTATGCGCTTAATATCGAGGCCCTTAAACGGGCCGAGGATTATTTCGAGAAACCCCGCTATCTCCATTTACTCCGGGACCCCCATGCCGCCATTCACTCTTTTGAAAACGCCAGGTTAAGCCAAATTTTCAGGTATGAACACGATTTTCTCCCCCGAGAATTGGCGGAATTGGTCTGGCTCACCTGCAATCAAAATATCCTGGAATTCCTAAAAGATATACCTGTAGAGCGTAAGCATACAATCAAATTTGAAGAACTTATCCGGGACCCCGAGCCGGTAACCCGGGGAATTTGTAATTTTTTGGGAATAGACTACCGAGAAGAAATGATTAAGGTCTTCGAAAATTCCAGTAAGAAAATGACCGATGGAATTCATCCCGAATCGAAAATGTTGGGGGATGTCCGGTTTTTCACCCATACCGGCATCGATCCCCTTGTGAAAAATAAATGGCAGGAGCAATATAAAAGTGAATTTTTGGGTGATATAACCATTCGATTAGCAAAGGCATTGGGATATTTGGAGGATAAAGTAGAGTCTGATTCCTTGACTATCGAATCTGCACCGGAATTGGAATATTACCCGTTATCCCCTGCGCAAAGACGGTTATGGATACTGGACCAATTCAAGGAAAATAATATCACCTATAACATACCGATGGTTTTCCGGGTGGAAGGCGATTTAAACAGGGAGGTTTTAGAGAAAGCCTTCGAAGCAGTTATAAATCGCCATGAAAGCTTGCGAACCACGTTTATCATGGTGGGGGGAGAACCCATGCAAAAAATCCATGATTTTGAATCCAGACGATTTAAACTGCAGTACATCGATTTAAAAGGTAAAAAAGACTGTGAAGAAGAAACACAACGCCTGGTCAGGGGAGAAATGAAAACCGCCTTCGATTTACAGGAAGGACCGCTGCTGAAGGTTATACTTATTCGCCTGGAAGAGAAAAGGTATGTACTTTTCTTCAATCTGCATCATATTATTTGCGATGGTTGGTCCATGCGCCTGCTGGTTAATGAATTAATCACCTTATATGAGACATATATGGGGCATATTGAAAATCCCTTAGCGCCGATGCGGTTCCAGTATAAAGATTATTCTCAATGGCTAAATGGAGAAAAAGGAGAAACTATAATGAGCCGGGCGGCCATTTTTTGGTTGGAAGAATTTAGTGGAGAATTACCGGTACTAAATTTGCCTACCGATTACCCGAGGCCCGCAATACAAAGTTTTGAAGGGAATATTGCCTATAGTGAATTGAGTAAAGGGGAATCAAACGCATTAACTGAAATCGCCCGGTCCAATGGGGCCACGTCATTTATGGTATTGTTGGCCTTATATAATATTTTATTATCCAAATTAAGCGGCCAGGAAGATATCATTATAGGGACCCCTATCGCCGGCCGCAGGAATGTCGATTTGGAGCCCATAATCGGTATGTTTGTCAATACGCTGGCGCTTCGAAACCACCCTTTCGGCCAAAAAATGTTCTCAGTTTTTCTAAAAGAGGTGAAAGAAAAAACCTTATTTGCCTTTGAAAACCAGGATTACCAGTTTGAGGAACTCGTGGAAAAAGTATCGGTGGCAAGGGATATGAGTCGTAATCCCCTCTTTGATGTGATGTTCGTATTTCAAAATACATTCATCATAACCGGTGAGTTGCCGCGGCAAGAGACCAGGAAGCTTAAGATAATACCTTATACCGACGAACATTGGATAGCGAAATTCGATTTAACCCTCAGGGGGGAAGAAGCCGGAGAACAGTTTTATTTTTCTATCGAATATTGCACCGGGCTTTTCAAAAAAGAAACGATCGAGCGGTTTTTTAGCTATTTCAAAAAGGTCATCACATCGATCATTAAGGACCCCGGGAAAAATATCTCGGAGATAGAAATAGTATCGGAAGAAGAGAAAAACCAGGTATTATATGAATTTAACACCACGCAAGCCGAATTTCCCCGGGACAAAACCATCCACTGGTTATTTGAGGAACAGGTAGAGAAGACGCCGGACAATATTGCCCTTGACGGTCCATCCGTAGGGTCGATTCATGGATCATCCCTACAAAATATACAGGTAACATACCGGGAAGCGAATGAAAAATCCGGTCGGTTTGCAGCTATATTACAGGCAAGAGGTATCCGGCCCGGCGCCATTGTCGGTATTATGACTGGGCGTTCCCTTGAGATGGTTACCGGGATTTTGGGGATATTAAAAGCCGGCGGCGCGTATTTGCCCATTGACCCGGATAGCCCTGGTGAACGCATCGAATTTATGCTGAAGGACAGCGGGGCAAAGCTGCTGGTCACCACTGGCATTTTGGCCAACTTACTTTCTTACCCCCTTACTTTCTTACCCTCTTACCTTCAAAATTCTTCAAATTTAGCGTACATCATCTACACATCCGGCACTACCGGGAAACCCAAAGGGGTAATAGTCACCCATCGTTCGGCTGTCAATTACATCGTATGGGCGGCCAAAACATATGTCAAGAATGAAAATTTCAATTTCCCTTTGTTCAGCTCGATTGCCTTCGATATGAGCGTTACTTCATTATTCACCCCATTAGTAACCGGTAATGCGATTATACTTTACGGCGGAAATACCAACGAATTTTTTATAGGACGGATTATTGAAGAGAAACGTGCGCACCTCATCAAATTAACGCCGTCTCATTTGCAATTGCTAAAAGATATAGATAAAGAGAAAATAATGAAAAGTGTGATTAAACAGTTTATTGTAGGGGGAGAAGAGTTGGATTCGCAATTAGCCGGGGATATTTATCGTCGATTTGACGGGAAAATCCGAATTTACAATGAATATGGGCCCACCGAAGCCGCTGTAGGATGCATGATTTACCAATTCGACCCTGCCCGGGATAACAGGAAGACTGTTCCCGTTGGACTGCCCATACACAATACTCGAATCTATTTAGCGGATAAATATCAAAAGCCTGTTCCGATAGGAGTTGTGGGAGAAATATACATCTCTGGTGACGGGATTGCTCCAGGTTATTTAAACCGCGTGGAATTAACCGCTGAAAAATTCATAGGTAATCCCTTTGTTCCAGGGGAACGAATGTACAGGAGCGGCGATCTGGGGCGTTGGCTTCCCGGCGGCATTATCGAATTCCTGGGCAGAGTCGACCACCAGGTAAAGATAAGAGGTTACAGGATAGAATTAGGGGAAATCGAAAACCTGGCAGCGAGCTATAATGAAATTGAGACAGCGGTAGTTGCAGCCAGGGAGAACGAAAGAGGAAATAAATATCTTTGCGTCTATTTTACCGCTGGTCGTTCCATACCTGTACTGGATTTGAAAGAATACTTATTAAGCCATTTACCCGGTTATATGATCCCCTCCTATTTTGTTCAATTGGATAAAATGCCGCTGACTTCCAATGGAAAAATCGACAGGAAAGCGCTCCCGGATCCCGGGTTAAATATAGAGAATATTAGTGAATTTATTCCGCCAGGGAATGATACGGAGGAAAAACTTGCCGCTATGTGGTCGGAGATATTGGGAATAGAAAAGGAAAAAATTAGTGTAGAGGCAAATTTCTTTGAGATTGGTGGAAATTCGTTATTTTTAATCATGCTTTTTTCCAGGGTAAGAAAGGAGTTCGGCATTGAAATACCTATTACGCAAATGTATGATAATCCGACCATAAAAAAAATTTCCACCACCATCGCATCGAATGATTTTATCGAGCAGCCGGTGTCATTACTCAACCGGCTGAATCCAAAGAAAATATTTGCCTTCCCTCCCCAGTTGGGTTATGGATTCTACTATACCGGCCTGGCATCTATTATAAATGACTACTCATTTTATGCATTAATTTTTATAGAAGAGGAAGATAGATTAAAAAAATATGTCGATATTATAACCGGTCTTCAACCGGGGGGGCCGTACATATTTTTTGGGCATTCGGCGGCAGGCCGATTGGCAGTCCAGGTAGCAAAAGCTTTAGAAGATTTGGGCTATGAGGTATCGGACATTATTTTTGCCGATTGTTTCTTTTTTGAAGATGACACGGCAGTACAGAGAGTAGAACCGGATGAACATTATGAGGACGATTTTAACGTAATTGTTAATTTTATCGATGAACAATTAAAAGAGTATGGCGTCACTTTTTTAAAAGATCAAGTACTGGAAAAGACAAAGAAATATATCGATTATTTATTTAGCTTTAATCGCCTGGAGACAATTAATTCAAATATAAACCTGATCCTTTCCGAGACTCCGAGGAGTGAAAGGGAAAAAAGATGCTGGGAGAAATATACCACTAAAACCGCTGCGATATACCAGGGGTTTGGATTTCACCAGGCAATGCTTGCATCCGGGGCTTTAGAAAAAAATGCCGCTATTGTCAGGGGAATATTAAACAAGATCGAATCTGAGCGCTCTTCAAACTAAATTATGGCCATTGGCAAAAGCTTGACATTAGGACACAGATGGATTATCATTTATTTTATATATTAATGAATTCAAAAGGAGATCAATCATGATTAAAAATTATCTGATGATATCGATTCGAAACATTGAACGCCGTAAGTTGTTTTCTTTTATCAACATCTTTGGCCTTGCAATGGGAATGGCATGCTGTATTCTCATCTTTGTTTGGTGCCAGGATGAGTTAAATTATGAAAGGTTCAATAAAAACGTCGATGTAATATATAGAGTGATATGCAGGGATTACCAGGGTAATAAAATTTTTCACAGCGCATTATCTCCCAATCCTATCGGTCCTGCCCTGCAAGAAGAATATCCGGGAGTAGTTAATAGTACCAGGTACTGCGGGGGCTTTACCAACTGGCTCGTAAAGTATGGAGAAAAGACATTTGTTAATGATAGATTCGGTGCGACTGAGCCTTCGTTTTTTGAAATATTCACATATCCCTTTTTAATGGGGGATCCCAAAACAGCTTTGAAAAATCCCGATTCAATTGTCATAACCGAGAATATGGCAAAAAAATATTTCGGCGACATCGCTGAGGCGCTGGATAAAGTTATTAAAATCGGTTCTTCTGATTATAAGGTGACCGGTGTTCTTAAAAATGTCCCTCACAATACTCATATGCAGTTCGATTTCCTGATCCCGATAGTCAATATGGAACGTGCATGGGAAACGAGTTTGAAAGATTGGAGTAAAAGCGCATTTACGACATTTATACAAATTCGGGAAGATGCATCCGGTCCTACGTTGAGTAAAGAGATTACCGGTATTATAAAAGCACATCTGCCTGGAGCGAAGGGTGAAGTATATCTTCAGCCTTTGACCGATATCCATCTTCGGTCGACTCTCGATTGGGACATGGAAAATATTGGGAAAGCGGATATTGCCGATATCTACCTATTTTCCTTAATTGCAGTGTTGATATTGATTATCGCCTGTATCAATTTTACCAACCTCTCGACAGCCAGTGCGGGAAACCGGGCCAGGGAAATCGGTTTAAGAAAAGCAATCGGGGCTAATCGGACCGATATTATCAGGCAGTTTTTATGCGAATCGATCTTGATGGCGTTTATTGCACTCTGGCTCTCCATTATCCTATGTTATCTTTTTTCCCCAATTTTTAACAGCATCTCCGGCAAAAATTTGCCCATAAGCGATTTCATTAATTTGCCCGTCCTCCTGGAACTGGTATTGCTTTCCTTTTTAGTCGGTATTATGGCAGGGAGTTACCCGGCAATTATTATTTCTTCATTCAAGCCTATAAAAGTATTAAAGGAGTCCAGGAGTTTCAAGGCGCGTGGTTCAGGCGTCCTGTTTAAAACACTGGTGGGAACGCAGTTGATATTAACGATTATTTTAATATTAATGACAATAGTTGTTTATAGCCAGCTCCATTTTATCAGGAATAAGAACCTGGGATACGATAAGAACCAGCTCATTCATATGCCGGGGGATGGAATCGGGAGATATTTTGAAGCATTTAGAAACGCACTTCTGCAAAATCCAAATATCCAGGGAGTAACCATAGGAAGTTTCCCTGACCGGGCAATAGATGGGGATCCTTCATTTTATTGGGAAGGTCGATCAGCCGAAGATAAGACTTTACTCTATCCACTTCCTGTCGGATATGACTATTTAAATACTCTCAAAATTACGTTGGCTGAGGGAAGATTTTTTTCAAAAGAATTCCCTACCGACGCTTTCGGTTTTGTTCTTAATGAAACTGCAGTAAAGGTGATGGGAATAAAATCCCCCGTAGGAAAACGAATAAGATACACGGGGTTCTTTACCAATAGAACAAACCCGGAAGGTATAATAATCGGGGTAGTAAGAGATTTCCACGTTGAGAGCCTACATTATCCTATAAAACCGTTTGTACTTCTAATTGCTCCCCGGCCAATGTGGATTTATGTGAGGCTCAATTCAACGGATGTTGCCCAGACGATAGATTTTGTTAAAAACAATTGGAGAAAGTATTCGCCATTATTTCCGTTCTCCTATGAGTTTCTTGATGAAACCCTTGATAATCTGTATTTAAAAGATCGACGGTTGGGCGAAATTTTTAACTATTTCACAATATTGGCAATATTTATTGCCGGTCTCGGTCTTTATGGCCTCTCGTCATTTATGTCTGTCCAAAGGACAAAAGAAATCGGTATTCGTAAAGCTCTCGGTTCAACTGTATCCGGTGCAGTTATGCTTCTTTTAATGGAATTCGTAAAATGGGTATTAATAGCAATGGTTATTTCCTTGCCGGTGGGCTGGTATGTGTCGCACAAATGGCTGCAAAATTTTGCTTACCGAGCTAATGTGGAATGGTGGATGCTCCTCTTTTCCGGGGGACTAGCCCTGCTGATTACCTTATCCACTGTTATCTACAGCACGATGAAAGTGGCTCGGACAAATCCCGCGGATACGTTGAGGTACGAATAAACCAGGTGCGAGGAACTTATAAATGAAATAAGTGGAGAAAATCCGTAGTTGAAATATTAATAAGGAGTAACCATGAGATCAGAGAATTCAAATGCGTCATCACCGCAAGAGATCATTCGCAGTTACATTTTAGAGAACATAAACGTACCGGCGCTGGATGATGATTTCGACATCTTCGAGGCCGGCATCGTCAACTCCCTGTTTGCCATCGAGTTGATGACTTTCCTGGAAAAAAGCTTCGCTGTCAAGGTCACCATGGATGACCTGGATATGCAAAACTTTAAGTCGGTCAATGCCGCCAGCCAATTTGTGCAGCGGAAGAAAGAGGTAAAAAGTGCTTAATCATCGGTTATTGACAGAAGAGCAGAAGAATCATTACCGCCGCTTTTGCGAATTTGTGAAAGAGCACGTGGCGCCTTTCGATAACACCTGGGATAAAGAACAGGGCGTGCCGAGGCAAGTGATGGCGCGTTGTGGGCAGGCCGGTTTCGTGGGCGGGATCATCCCCAAAGAATACGGCGGCGGCGGTTGGGATGCAGTCACTTTCGGTCTTCTTAACGAAGCCTTTGGCGCCGCCAGTTCATCCCTATGCGCCCTCTTTACCGTCCAGACCATGGTAGCCATGACACTGGCCAAATGGGGGACGGATGAGCAGAAAAAACAATGGCTGGGATCCATGGCAAAGGGAGAGGTGATCGCTTCCTTTGCCATGACGGAACCCAAGGTGGGCAGCGATATCCAGGCCGTGGAAACCACCTTTACCCCAAAAGGAACAGGAGATATCTTCCTGCTGAAGGGGACCAAGAAATGGATCACGCTTTCGGCCATTGCCGATATTTTCCTGGTGTTCGGGAAAGACAATGAAGGCAAGTCCATGGCCGGTATCGTTAGATCAACTGCGCCGGGCGTAACGGTAAAACCGTTAAAGAATATGCTGGGTTTCCGGGGCGCCCATCTTTCCCAGATCGAGTTTGAGAATTGCGAAATCCGCCAGGCGGACCTGGTGGGGAAACCGGGGCTGGTGTTGCCTTATGTGGCGCCTTTGGGTTTGCATTACGGACGGATCAGTACGGCCTGGTCTTCCACCGGGCTGCTGCGGGCATGCCTGGAAACCAGCGCCGTCTATGCATCGGAACGCCGGCAATTCCAGGTCCCGATCATGGATCATGGGGCCATTCGCCAGATAATCACCGATATGGGCGTTGACCTGGAAGCGGCGCGGCTTTTATGTTTGAACGCCTGTATGGCCGAGGATGATCATTCGCCTGACGCCATTGAAAAGGTATTGACGGCAAAGTATTTTGCTTCGCGTGCGGTTGCCCGTGCGGCCGCCGACACGGTGCAGGTAATGGGCGCCGCCGGGTGCCATGAAGAGAACCCCGCCGCCCGTTTCTACCGCAATGCCAAGGTCATGCAGATCATCGAAGGCGCCGACCAGGTACTGCAAAAAGTCCTGGGGAAAAGTTTTTGCCGGAAATTTAGTAAAAGAGGATAAAGAGATGAAGATGGAAGCTGGGAAAAAAATAGCTTTTTTGTTCCCCGGCGTCGGTTCTCAATATATTGGGATGAGCAAATCCCTTTTTGACAATTTTAAAATTTTCAAGGAGACCATCGAGGAAGCCGGGGATGTTCTTAAGATAGATTTCACGGAAATATGTTTTGCACCGGGGAAAAAGGCGGAACTGGACAAACTGGAAAATGCGCAAGCTGTTCTGGCGGCCTTTAGTGTTGCCACCTACCGGGTTTATATGCAGGAAATCGGTATTCCCCCACATTATTGTATGGGCCACAGCCTTGGAGAATACTCCGCATTATGCTGCGCAGGGGCGATAAGGTTTCCCGACGCCCTGAGATTGGTGAGGGAAAGGGGGGCCATCGTGAATGAAGTGGCGGCCGGTATCACCGGCACCATGATGTGGGTGATTAACCTGGATGTTAAAGTTGTTGAAGATGTGTGCGGGGACGCGGATTCATACAGGGCGGGGCAGGGGGTTTATGTATCCGCCTATGATTCGCCCACCCAGGCCTCTATATCCGGTCATACCGAAGCGTTAATGAAAGTGGCCCGGGAATTGGAGAAAAAGGGGGCGATCGTATACCCGCTTAAGCTCAGCGGTCCTTTTCATTGTCCCTTAATGAAAGAGGCGGCCGAAAGGATGAAAGGAATTCTTCAACAGTACGATTTCGACCGGCCCGGATGCCCGGTAATTGCCAACCACAATGCCCTGCCTTATGAAGGCGCGGAAAGCGTGATCGCAAATTTGTCGGTGCAATTAATTTCTCCCATTCGATGGAGAGCTTCGCTGGAGTATTTATTGGGGCAGGGAGTGGAAATTGCCGTTGAAATGGGGCCTAAAAATGTCCTGGCGTTTTTGTTGAAAAAGAATACCGATAGCCTTCGCATTTTTACTACCGATAATGACCGTGACCTGGAATCGATTCGCAAGGAATTGTTAATCGGGGAGGAGGATTATTTAAAGGTCATCGGTAAATGCCTGGGGGCGGTGGTCAGTACAAAAAATCGTAATAACAGTGAGGAGGAATATCAAGAAAGAGTAATAAAACCTTATCGAAAGGTCGAGGCATTCTACAACGAATTTGTGGCTAAAGATGGCCGCCCGGGGAAAGAACATGTCAAAGAAGCGGTCCGGATGCTGCAAGCTGTACTGGAAGCGAAAAAAGTGCCGCGGCAAGAACATGGCTATTGGATTAACCGCGCCCTGGGAAACAAAATGTTGAATTTTTAATGACATTAGAGGAAAATAAACAAAAGATACTTGACGAATTTAATGATACAGGCGCGGACTTCCCGGAAGATAAGACCATCCATGGATTATTTGAAGAACAGGTGGAACGTACGCCGAAACATACTGCCGCCATATTTGGGAACTGCAAGTTATCTTACCGGGAATTGAACGAAAAGGCCAACCGTCTGGCCCGGTTATTGAGAAGTAAGGGCGTTGGTCCGGATACGCTTGTGGGCATCCTGGTGGAGCGGTCCCTGGAAATGGTGGTGGGAATTTACGGCATTCTGAAAGCAGGGGGTGCGTATTTGCCTATCTCCACTTCCAATCCTGTGATAAGAACCGTTCACCTGTTGAAAGAGAGTGGGACAAAGGTCTTGTTAACCCAGGGTAAATTTCTCCCTGCCCTTGAACTGGCGGGCGATGGAACTGAGATTATCAACCTGGAGGATGATGGGATTTATCAAGGCCCTTCTTCTAATCTACCTGTCGTCAACAGCTCCCGCGACCTGGTTTATGTGATTTACACTTCCGGTTCCACGGGCAAGCCCAAAGGTGTGGCTATTGAGCATCGCTCCGTGGTGAACCGGCTTCACTGGATGCAGCGTAAATACCCGCTGACTGTTGGCGATATAATCCTCCAGAAAACGCCTTTTTTCTTTGATGTGTCTGTATGGGAGATGTTTTGGTGGTCCATGACCGGGGCCGGCGTTTGTTTTTTGTTGCCCGGTGGGGAAAAATTCCCCCAGTTCATCGTGGAGGCGGTGGCAAGGAATAGTGTCACGGTGACGCATTTTGTACCTTCCATGATGAGTGTGTTCCTGGAGTATTTAAGGAATTCGGAGGAGGATGTCGGGCGGTTGGTTTCTTTAAGACGGGTCTTTGCCAGCGGTGAGAAATTGACTTCTTCTCATGTCCGGGCTTTTAACGAAATATTATATGAGAAAAATGGGACTTGTTTGACCAATTTGTATGGTCCCACGGAAGCCACGGTGGATGTGACTTATTTTGACTGTCCCGTTGATGGGGCGATTGAAACGATTCCCATTGGCAAGCCCATCGATAATACGCAGTTATATATTTTGGGAGAAGGGAACCGAATCAATGGAGTAGGGGAGGAGGGTGAATTGTGTATCGGAGGTGTCGGTGTGGCCCGCGGGTATTTAAACAACCCCGAAATGACCAGTCAAAAGTTTGGACCGCAGATTACGCAGATTATGTCGATTAATGAGATTAAAAACAAAAAAATAAACAAAAGTTTTTCAGGGGGTGCAGGGGGGCGGTTTTTCAAAAAAGCCCCCCTGCTCTACAGAACCGGCGATTTGGCGCGTTGGATGCCGAATGGGAATGTAGATTTCCTTGGCAGGCAAGATCATCAGGTTAAAATTCACGGTTTAAGGATCGAATTGGGAGAGATCGAATCTATCATATCGGGGTATCCTGCAGTCCGGGAGAATGTGGTAGTGGTGAAACAGTATGGAAAGAACATTACCATGATTGTTGCATATGTTGTCTCCAAATCCGAGGGGCTGTTTTCCGTCAAAGAGTTGAAATCATATTTAAAAGAGCGTTTACCGGATTATATGGTGCCTAATCTTTTTGTCGTTCTTGATCAATTTCCGTTGACGCCCAGCGGCAAAGTAGATCGGAACGCCTTACCGGAACCGCAATTTACCAATACGTAGAAACAGGCTCTCTTTTCATCTGTGTGAATCAGTGTAATCTGTGGACTTATGTTTTTTTCTTTCGCGTGTTTCGCGGGCAATATTTATTTTCACGGAAGCGGTTTGGAATTTAATCATGGATATGGTAAACTATAGGATAGTGTTTCAGACGATTGAGGGAAAAGGGCGTGCGTTATGAGTAAGGTTTTTTTAAGTTATAGTCACATTGATGAAGAGTTTGTGAGGAAATTATACAGCCGGTTAAAACAGGATGGAGTGGAATGTTTTTTCGACAGGGAGTCTATCGATTGGGGTGATAATTGGGTCCTGGAACTGGAAAAAGGGCTAAAACAATGCGATTTCATCGTGCTTGTTTTAACACCGGATTTCTGTCAATCCATGTGGAGTCAAAAAGAACGTACCGCCGCTATGGCTGCCCTGCGCCCAGCGATGCGCCAAAGGATTCAACCTCTTTTATTAAAAGACTGCGGCGACCTGCTGCCTTTATTTCTCCAGGATATCCAATATATCGATGTCTCATCGAATGAGAAATTTGAAAAGAACTACCCGAAGATTTGCCGGCAGTTGGGCGGCGTCTATGTGGAAGAAGAGGAAACCATGGATCGCACGAAATTGCCCCCGTTGTGTCCTTTACCGACTAAACATCGCATGCCCCATCGTTCCCTGGGCGAGCATTTTGCCGGGCGGGTCAAGGATTTATGGGAGATCGATGATGGTTTGGGCCGGTGCAACACGGCCGTAGTTCAAGGCGTGGGCCTGGTGGTGGGCATGGGCGGGCTGGGCAAAACTCAACTGGCCGTCGAGTATGTGCACCGTTTCGGCCGTCATTTCCCCGGCGGCGTCTTCTGGGTGGACGCGGAAATGGGGCGCATGACCATGACGGCGCAGGTGGCCGAAGCCGCGGGCATCGAATTGGACAGGGGAATGGATGAAAAAAGCCAATTGGCCATGCTGTGGCAAGAGCTCAGTAGGGAGCGGACCTTGATTGTCCTTGATAATTTCCCCGAGGGCGAGGATATTCAAGCCTGGCTGCCGCCGGAAAAATCAATTTATACCCTGGTAACCTCCCGGCGCAAGGATTTTTTTAATTATTTTTGCCATGATCTTAATAAGCTGGACCACGGGGAAGCGCTCACACTTTTGAATTCCGGCGGTCGGACCTTTGGGGCGGAAGAGGCCAGGCCCTTGATCGATGCGTTGGAAGGATTGCCGTTGGCGCTGGAGTTGGTGAAGCACTTTTTGAATTTAAGGCCGGAGTTGTCCATAAAGGAACTGTTGGAAGAGATGACGGCGTTGGGGCAGATGGAGGCGCTGGAGATTTTTACGGAACAATACGCCGACCAATTGCCCACCGGGCACAGTAAGCAGGTGGCAGCCACGTTCCGCATGGGCTGGGACCTGGCGTCTGATTTTGAGCGGCAAGTATTGCGGGCCATATCGTTGTTGGCCCCGGCCCCGGTTCCGCGCCGGGTGCTCAAGGCGATATTGAAGAATAATACAAAAAATTTTGGGCATATTATCCATGGTTTTTTTAAAAAAATATTTGGATTATCCTCCGAAAGCAAGTTGCGGGACCCGCTGGATGAGGCGCTGAGCCGGTTGCATGTTAAACTTTCATTGTTGGAATTGGACGGGGAAACAGACCCACGGATGCACCGGTTGATATCGGCGTTTGTGCGGTCCCTGAAGGCTGAGGGTGAGTCATTGCAAAAGAATGTAATTACGGCCATAAAGGATGAAATGGCTCGGGCGTTAGATGATAAAGATACGCAATCCTACCGTCAATTGGAAAAAATTCTGCCACACGCGGATTATTTATTATCATCGGAAGGCATCGAACCAAAAGAGACCATTGATATGGCCAATTATACGGGCCGGCATCATTGGAAATGGGGAAGGTACCGCCTGGGCGAAAGGTATTGTAGAAAGGCGCTAAGTTTGGCCGCGGACAATTATAAATCCGGGGACCCGGTTATTGCCTCCCAACAATCGAACTTGGCCCTGGTGCTCAAGGATTTAGGCGAACTTGAAGATGCCCGTGATCTGTTACGGGCGGCGCTGGACGCGAATCAAAAGTCCTTTGAACCCGGACACTCTGAAATCGCCAGAAGTCAATCGAATCTGGCCATGGTGCTCCGGGATTTAGGCGAACTTCAAGAGGCACGCGACCTGTTACGCGCGGCCCTGGAAGCGGATCAAAAGTCCTTTGAACCCGGACACCCTGAAATTGCAAAAAAACAATCGAAGCTGGCCCTGGTGCTCAAGGATTTAGGCGAACTTGAAGAGGCCCGTGACCTGCTGCGGGCCGCGCTGGATGCGGATCGAAAGTCATTTGAACTCGGACACCTTGAAATCGCCATTGATCAATCGAACCTGGCCCTGGTGCTCAAGGGTTTAGGAGAACTTGCCGAGGCCCGGGACCTGTTACGGGAGGCGCTGGATGCGGACAAAAAGTCCTTTGAACCCGGACACCCTGCCATCGCCAGCGATCAATCCAACCTGGCCCTGGTGCTCAAGGATTTAGGCGAACGTGAAGAGGCAAAGGAACTGTTAACCATGGCGTATCATTCCTTGCTTGAAAAACTGGGGCCCGATCATCCCTTAACCGAAAAAGTGAAAGGGAATTTGTTATCGTTGAGCAAGAAATAGGCCACGGACGAACACGGACTGACACGGACGAAAAGAGGCATCGCTTATATTGATTTTTTTTTCATCATTCATCATTCTATCTTTTTTCCCACCCCCTGTCCCCTAACTGCTGATTCCTGGACCTCATTTTTGATTTGCATTCATATTCCAAATAGGGCAAAATATCCCCACGATGAGACCCAATAAGAAAAAGATTCTTACAGATTTGAAGGCATTATTAATCAAGGAGTATGCCGAGAGGCATTTGTAGGGAACAGGCATTGCCTGTTCCAACGGGGCATTTGAGGCATTTAAAGGAACAGGCGGTGCCTGTTCCCTACCAATTTATGCCCCGTGCGATACCTTTTCGGATAGGGTCGAGCTTGAAGGGGATAAAACAAAATTTTCGCGGGCTGCCCGATGGGTTGCGGAAGAGAACAGACCAATTTTTCCTTCACAGGAGGGAGAAACACTCTAATAATGTGGGGAAATGCTCCTATATATTAAGGAAATGCTATCATGTATCTTATGAAACGCTTCTATGCTCTAAATGAAATATCTAAATGTTGTAGGGAAATATTTCGAAATCATAAGGAAATAATACGAGGTAATATAGAAACATTTCTATGCATTATGGAAATATCATTGTGCTATTGGGAAATACAATATTGTTGTAGTATAAAATCATATTCCCTGGTATTAATACTGCATTTCCCTTATGCACTATATCATTTCCCTATTATTAAATTATAACTCTCCTGTGCATTTGTCTATTCCACTATTAAAATAAAATAATCGCACACTTAATTTTAATATTCCCCCAATATGAAATCATATTTTCCTTATTAAAAATTATATTTCCACTTTACTTCGTGACAAATTTCAGTTATAATGGCAAATCCTGACAACGATTAAGGAGAAAAACATGAAATTTTCAAAGCTTAAGCTGGATCAGAAACTTGGCGTCAGCGAGGTAGCCATCGAAAATTGCCGGCGCAGCGCCCCCATCATGGCGGGGATTGCCCTCTATAAGTATGATGAAACCCGTCTCCAACAGGGAGAAGGAGTTATCACACGCATTAAAACGCTTACGCTCCAATGGAACTCGGCCCAATCGCAAAAAATGCAGGCTACCCTGGAATTACAAACCGCGGCCCGGGAATTCAAGGCTGTTTACTATAAAACCCGCCGCATCGCCTACCTACTTTTTAAAAACCAGGAGCCCCAACGCCGTGCACTGGCCTTGGGCGGTCGGCAAAAACGGACATTAATCCAATGGCTGGAAGAAGCCAGGCAATTTTACACCAACGCACTGGCAGACCCGGAAGCACGCCAGCAATTTTCCAGGTTCGGCGTCACAATGAAAAGCCTGAACGAAGAAAAAGCCTTGCTGGTCAAAGTGGAAAAAGCCATGGCATACCAGGAAAAAAAAGCCGCCGAAGCCATGGAAATAACTCGCCTGAGAAAACTGGCAATCAAAGAACTGGATCAATTTATGTCTGAACTTTTTACCATCCTGCGCCTGACCATGGGAAAATCCCAATTGCTGGAAGCCGTGGGCATCGTGGTGAAATAAAACATAGCCGCGAAGAACGCGAAGGAACGCGAAGAATTAACCTTGGAAAAGGGGCTATTTTTAAAAAACCGCTTGCCAAAACATTTTCTAAATATTATAATTAAAGCATGCTAAAAGATACTGTAATGCCGGTAAAGCTTAAAAATTATTTTTTGAATAGGAACGACATTGCTTTTGCTTTCTTGTACGGTTCCTATGCCAGGGGAACCCAACATAAAAACTCGGACGTGGATATCGCGGTCTATTTTTACCCGGAAGTAAGACACCCCATCCAGTATGAAGAGGAAGTTTACTACGATGGAGAAGATGATATATGGGCAGATTTAGACCGGCTGCTGGGCAAAGAGGTAGAATTATTGGTGCTGAACCGGGCGGCTTCGGTTATATGCGCAAGCGCGGCCAGGGGAATCCAATTGGCCATGAAAGATTGGAACCTGTACTTTGATTTTATAGAGGCGGTTTCACGCGACGCTGAGGATTTAATGCAAATGAGAATAAGTGATTTCCTGGTGAGGTGCAACGCATGAATTTCGATTATCAAAGAATACAGCAAACACACGCTAGAGCCTATCCGAAAAGTCATGGAGATTTTAATATTTACTATTGTAGGGAACAGGCATTGCCTGTTCCAACGGGGCATTTGAGGAACAGGCAATGCCTGTTCCCTACCAATTTACGCCCCGTGCATACCTTTTCGGATAGGGGCAAGCCAGCGAACAAGTAACGGTCTACAAAATGGAGTAACGAATGGCGCACAGTCTTGACAAAATAACGATAAAAGGTTTCAAATCGATTCGGTCGCTAGAGAATTTTGAGTTGAAACCTTTAAACGTCCTAATCGGCGGAAACGGCGCCGGGAAAAGCAACTTCATCGACTTTTTCCGCTTATTAAGGGCCATGATGCAATTACCCCTGCCCAACCTTGAAAGCACTAACCTGCATACTTTTATACTAATAGGCGGGGGAAGTGATGATTTCCTTTTCAATGGCCCGAAAGAAACTGAGAAAATCGAAGCGGAAATGTTTTTCGGTGATAATGGATATCGGTTTAAGCTCACCCCAACTACTGAAGAAACGTTTCTCATTATCGACGAAGAAAGATACTACAAAGAAAGTACATGGGGTTGGTGGTGTATGGGAAGTGGAAACCAAACTCCAGCACTGCTTAAAGAAAAAAACAAACCTGGGATTTCAGGTGGCGAGAGTGTGGCGTCGTATATTTATGAATCGATCGCGTCATGGAAAATTTACCATTTTCATGATACGAGTCCTTTATCTCCAATGCGCCGTTCGGAAACCATCCATGATTATAATTATTTGCGGTTTAACGCTGCCAATATCGCTCCGTACCTTCTCTACCTTTTGAATGCGCATGATAAAACGTACCGGCAGATTGTTGAAACGATTCGCCTCGTAGCGCCTTTCTTTGGCGATTTCATCTTGCAACCCGATACGAATGAAAAAGTCAGGCTCCTCTGGAAGCAAAAAGGTTCTGATTACCCGCTAAAACCACAGCATTTGTCCGATGGTACACTTCGTTTTATATGCCTGGTAACCGCTTTGTTACAACCTTATTTGCCATCTACCATTATTATCGATGAACCGGAATTGGGGTTGCATCCCTATGCGATCTCTATCCTGGCCGAATTAATTAAAACCGCCTCTAAAAGGACACAACTGATCATCTGTACCCAGTCGCCCGCGTTGGTCGATTATTTTGACCCCGAAGATATCGTTGTCGTGAACCGCGAAAACGGGGCGTCGACTTTCCGGAGACTGGACCAAAAAGACCTTTCAGCATGGCTTGAAGATTACTCTCTCGGCGACCTCTGGCAAAAGAATATTATTCCCGGGGGCCCTGTTCATGAATAAGGTTGAAATCATTATTGTTGTGGAAGGTCAAACCGAACAAACCTTTGTCCGCGATGTTTTAGCCCCATATATGGGATATCAAGGCGTATCCTTGCATGCTAGCCTGATAGGAAAACCAGGTCATAAAGGCGGCGACATTCGCTTTGACAGGGCAAAGGTCGATATTAGCGCTTATCTCAAACAACGTAACGATACTTATGTATCGACGATGTTTGATTGTTTTCGTATTAATAAAGAGTGGCCGGGCCTCAAGAGTATACAACGGAAAACGCTTACGATCGAACAAAAAGCCAAAATAGTTGAAGATGCAATGATGAAAGAAATCATTAACGAATTCCCCCAATGTAACCCGGAAAAGCGATTTATCCCCTATATCCAGATGCATGAATTTGAGGCGCTGCTGTTCAGCGATTTGAATATCCTGGCAGAAAGAGCTGAAATCGATTTACCACGGATTCAAGCAATACTAAACGAATATGATAATCCCGAAGAAATAAACGATGACCCGGTGAAAGCCCCATCAAAGCAACTTGAAACATTAAATCCGAGTTATCGTAAGGTTGCGCAGGGTAAAGTAATTTCCGAAGCCATCGGCATTCAAAACATACGGGCTAAATGTCCGCACTTCCACAATTGGCTGATGAAATTTGAATTGCTGCTATCGAAAAAACCATAAAAGAGGAGACCCGGAAAGGAGGTCAATTTTCACCCTATCCTGCGACTGGTCATGGGAAAATCCCAATTGCCGGAAGCCGTAGGCATCGTGCTGAAATAAAAAGACTTTCAGCTTGACATTTCACAAGAATGGTATATACTATCAGTATATATCTTTTGTATACCAGGAGGAAATATGTCGAAGGTTTTGTCTTTGAAACTCAGGGATGATGTTTTCCAGGAAATTGAAACCATTATCCAAAAATTAAAAATACCCAGGAATACATATATAAATGAAGCTCTTTCTTTTTACAATCGCCAGAATCGAAGAAAAATTCTAAAAAAACAGTTGACCAGGGAGTCGATGCTGGTACAGAATAATTCGCTGGAAGTCCTGGCGGAATTTGAAAGACTGGAAGATTGGAGTGTGGAATGAAGATTGAAAAGTTCCATATCTACCTGGCTGATTTAAACCCGCAATTTGGTACTGAGCCTGGAAAAATCAGGCCTGTGATCGTTATTCAAACGGACATGTTGAATCAAGTGCATCCCAGCACGATAGTATTACCGGTTACAACAAAAGTTATTAAGGAAGCTTCGATTTTAAGGGTACATATTGAAAAGGATGAATCGAATTTGAAGGAGGATTCCGATATTCTCATCGATCAGGTCCGGGCAATCGATAAGCGGAGATTTATCAAACATATTGGAGAATTAAGCGAAGAGCATAAGCAGCAGATTATTGAAAATTTAAAAATAATTATCTTAGAATAATTGAATACGATTCAGCTCCCCATGAACCCTACTGAAAATAAAAATATATCCGTTCGCGGCGCATCGGAACATAACCTGAAATCCATTGACGCGGATATCCCCCAGGGTCAACTAACCGTCGTCACCGGCGTGTCCGGTTCCGGCAAATCGTCGCTGGTTTTCGATACCATATATAAAGAAGCGCGACGCCGCTACCTGGAATCCTTTTCCACTTACGCCCGCCAATTCCTGGGAAAACTGGGCCGCCCCTCTGTCGAACATATCGACGGCCTCTCCCCGGCCATTGCCATCGATCAAAAAACAGTGGTACGAAACCCCCGCTCCACTGTCGGCACTATGAGCGAACTCTACGACTACCTCCGCCTCCTCTTTGCCCGCCTGGGAACCATGGAAACCACTACCGAACATGGTCCAGTCAAATTGGAACGGCGGTTGTTTTCCTTTAACTCCCCTTACGGCGCCTGCCCCGCCTGCAAAGGACTGGGCGTCCGCGACCAGATCGACCCCCAATTGCTGATCCGCGACCCGCAAAAAACCCTCCGTCAGGGCGCGCTGGCTATCACCACCCCATCGGGCTATATCATCTATTCCCAGGTCACTATGGAAGTGCTGAACCGGGTCTGCGAAGCCGAAGGCTTTAACGTCGATATCCCCTGGCTGGAACTAACCCCGGGACAACAAAAAATAGTGCTCTACGGCAGCAATAAACTGAAAATCCCCTTCGGCAAACACCCCCTGGAATCGCGGCTGCGCTGGAGCGGCATCACGGCCAAACCCCGCGAAGAAGCCTATTACAAAGGAATCATTCCCATCATGTCGGCGATTTTAAAAGTGAAACGCAACCCCAATATCCTGCGTTTTGCCCGCTCCATGACCTGCGATGCCTGCGCCGGGACACGGCTAAACCCCGACGCCCTGACCGTTACTTTCAGGGGAAAAAACATCGCCCAATTGGCCGCATCCTCTATCGATGGGTTAAATGATTTTTTCGCGGGCCTCGAGTTTTCTAACCACGAGGCCCCGGTAGGAGAAGCCATCCGGGAAGTCATATTGAGATGCATCGCTTTACTGCGGGAGTTGGGTTTAGGCTACCTGACCCTGGACAGGGAATCCACCACCCTTTCCGGCGGCGAGGCCCAGCGCATCCGTTTGGCCACCCAGGTGGGCGGCGAACTCAGGGGCATACTCTACATCCTGGATGAACCTTCCATCGGCCTTCATCACCGGGACAATGCTCGGCTGCTGGCAATGCTGCGCCGACTGCGGGACAACGGCAATACCCTGATCGTGGTGGAACATGATGAAGATACCATTCGCAGCGCCGACCGGCTCATCGACATCGGCCCCGGCGCCGGCGTCGACGGCGGCGAAATCCTCTTTAACGGCCCGGTCCACCAATTGTTGACAGCAGAAGGGGCCGACAAGCAACTGGATAGAAGCAGGACCCGGGCATTTCTTACCGGCATTGAAACCATCCCGGTCCCGACTGTCCGGCGTCCCGGCAGTGGGAAAATATTGCAGGTAATGGGCGCCGCGCAGCATAACCTGAAAAATATCGACGTCCCTTTTCGCCTGGGCGCGCTCAATGTGGTCAGCGGCGTTTCCGGCGCGGGGAAATCCACCCTGGTGCACCATATCCTGGCCAACTTCCTCAGGAACCGGCTCCACGGCGCAGCCGTGACCGCCGGGAAACACGTGAGAATCGAAGGGGTGGAATACATCGATAAGATCATCGAGATCGACCAATCCCCCATCGGACGCACGCCCCGCAGCAACCCCGCCACTTACACGAAACTCTTCGATCATATTCGCGACCTTTTTGCCGGTCTCCCGGAATCCAGGGCGCGAAAATGGGATAAAGGCCGGTTCTCTTTCAATGTTAATGGTGGCGGCGGTCGCTGTGAAACCTGCGAAGGGGCGGGCCAACAGGAAATCGGCATGCATTTCCTGGGCAATGTGGAAGTGGTTTGTGAGGAATGTGGCGGGAAACGGTTTAACGATGAAACCCTGGAGGTCCGGTACAATGGGAAGAATATTCATGACATCCTGGAGATGTCTATTGCCGGGGCCGTTGAATTTTTTAAAGGGCAGTCCCAGGTCAGTCGTTTTTTAATTGCCTTATTGGACCTGGGTCTGGGGTATGTGACGTTGGGTCAGAGTGCCGTGACCCTTTCCGGGGGGGAGGCCCAGCGCATTAAATTGGCGGCTGAACTGAGCAAGCCTGCTACGGGCAGTACACTTTATATCCTGGACGAACCTACTACGGGTTTGCATGCGGCGGATATCAAAATTTTGTTGTCCGCCCTCAACCGGTTGGTGGACAAGGGGAACACGGTTATTATAGTGGAGCATCATCCGGATATTATTAAATGCGCGGATTGGGTGATCGATCTGGGGCCGGAAAGCGGCGACCGGGGCGGAGAGTTGGCGGCGCTGGGTACGCCCGAAGAAGCCGCCCAGTCGAAACGGTCACACACCGGTCAATTATTATCAAAAGTTTTAGGGGGTGTCGGGACCCTTTCTCAAAAGGGTCCTGACCCGCCGGAGGCGCATCAAAAACCAGAAACCCTTTCTTCGAAACCATCACGGATGGACGGTTTCTTGACTTCCCAAAGCTTTTCATTATCAAAAGTTTTTGGGGGTCCAGGGACCTTTTTTCAAAAAGGTCCCTGGCCGCCGGAGGCGCCTATTTTTTTAAAAGGCGTTTCCACCCACAATTTAAAGAACATCGACGTCGAGATACCCGTGAATCGATTAACGGTAATAACCGGCGTGTCCGGCAGCGGCAAGTCGTCGTTGGCTTTTGACACCATATTCGCCGAAGGGCAGCAGCGGTTCATGTCCGGGTTTTCTACTTATGCCCGCCAGATGATGGGCAGCGTTGCCCGCGCCGAAATAGAATCCTGTTCCGGCCTTATGCCGGCCATTGCCGTCAGCCGGAAAACCGCAACCGGCAACCCCCGTTCCACCGTGGGCACTATCACTGAAATATACGATTATTACCGCCTCTTATTCTCCCGCGTGGGGCGTGTGGGTCGAACCCCGGCGACGCCGGGTGCTTTCGATAAGCCCGATAAACAATTAAACGCCGCCATGTTTTCCTTTAATCACCACCAGGGCGCCTGTCCTTATTGCAAAGGATTGGGCGTCGTTACCGCCTGCGATCCCCGCGGACTGGCGACCCACCCGGACCGTTCCCTGCTTGACGGGGCGCTGGACGGAACCAAAACCGGGGCCTTTTACGGCGATCCCTATGGACAATACATTGCCATTTTGCAGGCAGTGGGACAGGAAAAGGGCGTTGATTTTTCCCGGCCCTGGAACCAATTGGATGACGACGCCCGTCGCATTGCCATGTACGGTACGGGCGAGAAAACATATGCCGTAACCTGGAAATTCAAACGCAAAAATAGGGTAGGGGAGCACCGTTTCGAAAGAACCTGGCAAGGGTTTGTCAATTATGTTAATGAGGAATACCAGCGCAAGCATGCCGATAAGCGGGGCCAGGCCATGCTGCCGTTAATGACCGATCAAACCTGCCCCCAATGTCACGGCCAACGTTTGAAACCGGGTGTATTAGCCGTCTATTTCGCCGGGGTCAATATCGCCCAATTATGCAGTATGAGCGTAAAGGACAGCATCGCTTTCTTCCGGGAATTGGGCCAATTGGAGCAAACGCATGCGTCCGGCCCTGACCGGGTTTCGGAACGGGAATTGCAAATTACCCGCCAGTTGCGGGACGACGTCCTGCGGCGTTTGGAATTCTTACAGGACGTCGGGTTGGGGTACCTGGCCCCGGATAGGAGTTCCGCTTCCCTTTCCGGCGGCGAGGCGCAGCGCATCCGTTTGGCCGGGCAATTAGGTTCCGGTTTGACCGGCGTCATTTATGTACTGGACGAACCCACCATCGGTTTGCATTCCCGCGATACGCTGCCCTTACTGCGTCTGCTGTATAAACTCCGCGACCTGGGCAATACGGTTATCGTGGTGGAGCATGACGCCGACGTCATCCGGGCGGCGGACCACATCATCGACCTCGGCCCCGGGGCCGGGCGCGACGGCGGTTTTATCGCGGCCCGGGGAACCGTCGCCCAGGTAATGGAAAACGAAGCTTCCGCCACCGGCAAGTACTTAAAAAACCCCAACGCCATCCCGGTTCCGGCGCAGCGCCGGCGCCTGGGCGAGGGCTTGAAAATAAGGGGCGCCTTTGCCAACAACCTCAAACATATCGATGTGCATATCCCTTCCGGCGGCCTTATCGCCATAACCGGCGTATCCGGCAGCGGCAAATCCAGCCTGCTGTTCGATGTGGCCGCCGCTTCCGCCGAAGCCGGGTTCCCCGTGAATTGCGATTCCATCGAAGGTTTTCACTCTTTCGGTACACCGGTAACAATGGATCAAACCGGTATTGGCGCCACTCCCGCCGGTAACCCGGCCACGTATACCGGGCTTTTCGATAAAATCCGCGACCTCTTTGCCCAAACCGAATCCGCCCGCGCCAGGGGCTATAAGAAAAACCATTTCTCTTTTAATGTCAAAGGCGGCCGCTGCGAAACCTGCCGGGGAATGGGCGAAATATATACCTCCATGGATTTCCTGGCCGATGTCCGGACCCCCTGCGAAGAATGCAAAGGCAAGCGGTACAATCAAGAGACGCTGGAATGCACATTCCAATCGAAGAATATCGCCGAGGTCCTCAACATGACCATCCGCGAGGCCCTGGATTTCTTTTCTCTATACAAAGATATTTGCCGTATCCTGGAACAAATAGAAGCTGTGGGGCTTGGATATTTGCAGTTGGGGCAGCCGGCCAACACCCTTTCCGGCGGCGAGTCCCAGCGCTTAAAATTGGTGACCGAGTTAATTAAAGGAAAGAGTAAGAACAACCTTTATTTTTTCGATGAGCCCACCACCGGGCTTCATTTCGAAGATATTAAGAGGTTGTTGGAATTATTTCACCGGTTGGTGGATTCCGGGCATACGTTAGTTGTGATCGAGCATCATCCCGATATTATTAAGAACGCCGATTATGTCATAGAATTAGGCCCGGAAGGCGGCGACCGCGGCGGTTATGTTGTCGCCGCGGGCGCACCGATTGCCTTCGGCGACCAGGAACCTTTTTGAAAAAAGCCCTCACGGAGGGCGAGGTTCCTGGACTTCCAAAAGCTTTTGATTAAAGGTTTGTTTCTATTATTATCTTCGCGTCCCTTCGCGCACTTCGCGGCTTTAATATTTAGTGGCATTCCGGCCTGTCCCTTTCCACAACATTTATTGACTTTAATCATTAATCGGTTTAATATTGGGGAATGACTTTAAATCGAAAAACAACCTTCACCACCTGCCCATACAACTGCTGGCCCATCAACTGCGGCCTCTCTATTACTACGGAAAATGAGAGAATCATCGAAATTTCCGGGAATAAATCCCATGACTTCAGCCGCGGCATGCTGTGCGTCAAAGGTCAAAGCTGCGGAGAAATCCAACATAATAAACACCGCCTCCTTTATCCCCTGCGGCGCGCTGGGGCAAGGGGCGCGAACCAATGGCAACGAATCGGCTGGCCCGAAGCCCTGGACGAAATTGCCGACAAAATAAAAAAAAACACGGCCGCCCTACACCCTGAAGCCAATGCCCTGTACCACAGCCACGGCAATATTGTTCAACGCGTCAATTGGAAAATCCTGACCCCCCGCTTTGCCAATATGTCCGGCATGACCCTCTGGGACGGCAACTTCCCCTGCTGGTACGACGTGGGCGCGGCGCAGGAATTAACGGGCTACTGGGGCCTGCATGACCCTGTGGAAATGGGTCTCCACGCCAACGGTCTTATCAACTGGGCCCAGGACCCCTGCGCTTCCATGGCCAATATGGTCCCTTACATCCTCCAGGTTAAAGAACGCGGGGGAATAGTGGTTACCATCGATCCCCGGGTCACACAAACGGCCGCCATCAGCGATTTCCATCTCCGCCCCCGCCTGGGCAGCGACGTTTTCCTGGCCAATGCCGTCGCCCATATCCTGGTTAAAGAAAATATGTTCGCGAATGAATTTGTCCATGACCACGGCTATGGCTTCGAACAATATAAAAAACATATTGAAACATTTACGCCGTTAAAAGCGGCCGAGGTATGCGAAGTGCCGTTAAAACAAATCGAACGGCTGGCGGAAATTTATGCGCAAGTAAAACCGCTGTGTACGAATTTAACCAGGGGCGCCCTGGGGAAACACTGGAACGGTATTCAAATGGTGCGGGCGATTCTCTGCCTGGTTCCCTTATCGGGGAATGTGGGCGTCAAAGGAGGCGGCGTTATCTGGGGCGAAGCCGTGGACTGGAATCTAAATCTATGCGCCAATGAACGCCGGCCTGAACACATTCATTTCCCTGAAAATAATTTTAATGCCATCGATCAGGCCCTTGAAGATGGAACGGTCAATACGCTGCTGGTTATCGGGGGAAACCCGTTGAGCCAGTGGCCTGATTTGAACCGCCTACGCCGACAACTTAAGAAACTGGACCTGGTGGTGGTATATGATTTATTTTTAAATCACACGGCGCGGGAAGTGGGGGATATTATTCTCCCCGCCGCTTCCTGGCTGGAAGAACTGGGCCTGCGAACTTCCAATACGCACATTTACCTGATGGATAAAGTGCTGGAACCGCCTGGGGAAGGCGAATGCCGGGAAGCGTCGGATTGGATGAAGGAACTGGCCGGGAAACTGGGAATCGTTGATTATTTCCCCTGGCATAGTAAAGAGGAATGCCTGGATGATTGTCTGGATTCCCAGGCTTGCCGTGGGGCCACCGTGGAAAAACTTCGCAGTCTGCCTGGAGGTATTGCCGCTAATATCCCTGAAATTCCTTACTCTGGTTTTGTTTTCGATTCGCCGTCGGGGAAATTTGAGTTTTACAGCCGAAGGGCGGAGGAGTTGGGTTTACCGCCGCTGCCGGTTCATGAAGAGCCGATGGAGGGTATTCGCTCGACGCCGGGTTTAGCGGAAAAGTACCCGCTTTCGTTGATTTCGGCGCGTCGTAATACGCATTTTCATTCGTTTCATAACAGTCACCGGGTAAATCCCACATTGAGGGCGGTGGAACCGGAGCCGCTGTTGTGGGTGCATCCCCGGGATGCGGCGGCCCGCGGGATAGCGGATGGCGATTATGTGGAAATGTTTAATCTCCGTGGGAAAGCGCGGGTTAAAGTGGAGTTGACAACGGAGGTAACCCCGGGTTATGTGAGTCTTAATGATTGTTGGCCGGAGTTGAACGAGGTAACGCCGGCTATTTCGGCGGTGGCGCCGCGGGTGACGGCGGCGCTGGGTTCGGGCGGTCAACCGTGTTATCAAAACACGCTGGTAAACTTGCGTAAAGAGAAAAACAAGGGGGCTTTTTTGCCCCCTGGCAGGGGGTGCCTATTAGGTTCCCCGCGCCGCGGGGCCCTTAAACCCCCTAAAAACTTTTGTTAATAAAAGTTTTTGGACCCACCTTTTTTCAAAAAGGTGGGCCGCCGGAGGCAAACGGTAAATATGCAGCGAATTTTCATTTTCGATGTTGGTCGATGTTTCGGGTGTAACGGCTGCGTGGCGGCCTGCGCCAACGTCAACCACACGCCCGGCGGCCTTTTATGGCGCACTGTTCATAAGTTGCCGCCGCATGACGGCGATAATAAGACCCTCTATCTTTCCGTCTCCTGCAATCACTGCGAGAACCCACCTTGCGTCAAAGGATGCCCGGCCAATGCTTTGGAAAAGAGAAACAGCGACGGGATCGTGATACATGACCCGGACAAATGCCTTGGGTGTGGGTACTGCCGGATGACCTGCCCTTATGACGCCATCAAATGGGATGAAGCTTCCGGGTTAGTGAGCAAATGCCATTTCTGTCATGAGCGAATGGCGGAGGGGCGGGAACCGGCTTGTGTAGAAACGTGTTTCAGCGGCGCATTGAAACAAGAACTGGTAACACTCGACGAACTCCCGGCGGAATATGAAAAGGAATCCGCGGGTTTGAAACATATAGAAGGTATCGGACCCGCGGTGCGTTTTATAAACTCAGCGCCTTTGTCGTCCGGCGCCGGGGTAGATATATATATAAAAGGAAGGGAATGAGAATGGAAAATCGTTTCTTGCACCTGGTTCCCCTGGTGGTTTTTACAGTAATGGCAATTGCCGCCGCGGGTATGATGGTCGGGATTACCGGGATGCAACCGGCAGGTATTACCTGGCCGGGTATTGGCCGGGATTTTTTATTAACCCTGGCGCTGGTGGGTGTCGGCATTGTTATTTCATTTCTTCACCTTGGGCGGAGAGAGAGGTTTTTACTGGCCGCGTCAGGGATCAAGCATTCCTGGCTCAGCAGGGAGGTTATCACTGCCGGAATTTTCTTTGTTTCAACCGGGTGTGGATATATTTTTATGAAGATCGGCCAGGCGGTTCTCAGCGACCTGGCGGTTACGGCGGCGTTTATCGCGGCGTTATACATGACCTGGACCATCGGTATGGTCTATAACATACCCGGGCGGTTTACCTGGGAAGGGTTTCCCAATACAGCCGCTCCCGTTGTAACCGCGCTTCTCCTGGGCTCATTCCGGCTCACTCTTTTTAGCCGGAGGTCCCTGTTTGACTGGATGTTTTTCATAATGTGGCTTGTGGATTTTCTCATGGCGCTGTCGCGGGCGCAGGCTTTTCGCAGTCAAATGAAAGATAAATACAAATTTGTATTTCCGCGGTTGTTGTTACCCACGAGGGTAGGGCATATGGCCAGGTTGGTTTCATCATTCAGCTTAATGATAATGGCCATTTTTTCATGGAAAAGCCCGATCCTTTTTATGATTATCGGCAATATTATCCTTGACCGTTTATGTTTTTATGCCGGGGCGGTAGAGGTTTCGCCCAAATCGGAAATGGCTTCCCGGAAAGCGGAACGTATGAAAGAAGCAAAAGCCCAAAGGGCAAATTACAAATAACAAATTACAAATTACAAACAAATCTCAAAAAGACAATAAACAAAAAAAACAAACGGAAAAAAAACAAATTCAAAGCCGCTGCCGGAAGCAGCGAAACAGCGAGGCAGCGAGGCAGCTTGTTTTTGTTTGGAATTTTGAGCCTTTACGTTTCGCTATTTTGAATTTGTTTGTAATTTGTGGTTTGTAATTTGTAATTTCCTCCTCACCTTAGGGGTCTTGTTTTTTCTTTACAATATTTGTATAATCGACTTTTAGAACTTATAGAGGACTATTAATGGAAATACAATCGAAATTATTTGGGAAAATCGAGTATTCGGAGGAGAATATCATCCGTTTCGCAGAGGGGTTGATCGGTATCCCCGGGAAAAAGAACTTTATCCTCATCGAAAAGGAAGATTTCAAGCCCTTCGGTTATTTACAGTCCGTGGATGATCCTTCTTTTATTCTGATCGTCATCAACCCGCTGCTGGTGGAAAAGGACTACCGGTTCGATATTCACAAGGGGGACCTGGAAGCCCTGGATATTAAAGATGAAAACGACTTCTCCATGCTGGCGGTGGTGGTTTTCGCCAAACGGATCGAAGATATCACGGTAAACCTGAGGGCGCCCGTCCTTTTCAATATCCATACGAAAAAGGCCCTGCAAGTGATCCTACTAAGCGATGACTACACGGCGGAAGAACCGCTGATAAGACCCTTACCCGCCGCCGCAGCCCCCGCCGCCGCCGCCGCCAATACGGATGGGGCGGATATCTTTAAGAAGAAATAACATGCTGGTACTAACACGAAAAAAAAATGAAAGTATCGTCATCGGTAACAACATTGAAATAAAAATATTAAAGATGGGCAAAAATTCCGTGGAACTGGGAATATCCGCGCCCAAAACTTATTCTATTTTCCGGGAAGAGGTTTTCAGGGAAATTCAAAGGAAAAACGTGGAAGCGATTCAATCGGTAGAATCCGGAGACCTTAACGATCTTAAAAACATTTTCGACCGGGTGAAGAAAGAACTGTGAAAGAAAAAGAATGATGAATGATGACGAAAATAGAAGAAATCCCGGGTTTAAAGGCAAATGGTTCGTCAGGTATAATCCCGGGGAGTTTGAATACCGTGAGATACTATGCGCGTTGGCGGATATCCATGAAGAGTTGGAGGAGAGCCGAAAAGACGCGGCCTATAAATGGCTGATTTTCGATAAACACGGCAATAAAAAGGGTTTCTCTATTGAAACCGGCGACGCGTGGGATATGATGCGCTGCACGCCGCCCATGAATATAAAACCTGGGAAAGGGGATTTGAAAAATATCTTGCTGGCCCACCCGGCGCTGCTGAGCGATAAGCGTTGGGAAACGATTCATTTTACCGCCGCCGCGCTTTTCCTGGGTTCTGCGTTAAGGACCGCGGGTTTTAATGTGTCCTTCCGCAAGCTGATTATGCCGGCGGCTTCGCTGAACGAGATTCTCAAGGGTGAGAATGGCAATATAGACTTGCTGGGATTGACGCTGTTTGAAGATTTATATAAAGAAACCCGTGAGTTGCTGGATCGATTAGCCAACGCCAACTTCAGCGGCATGCTGGCGGGCGGCGGCCCCATGATAACGCTTAATCCGCTGCAAAGCGCCTGGCATCTCCCGGAACTGAACCTGCTGGTAAGGGGGGAGGCGGAATTTGTTTTACCCCTTCTTCTCAACGCCATAAACGCCAATGACCCGGAATCGTTGATGGAATCGAAAGGATTTTTATTTCAAATACCGGGTCTGATGATTATTTCCGACCTGGATCATATTAACCGGCCCGAAGATTTCAGCGGGTTACAGTTTCACCTGGATTTCCTGGGCAATGGACGCGCACGCCTGGAGCACGGCCTGGAAATCAATTTATCCAGGGGCTGCGGTAGGGGGTGTATTTTTTGTTCGCATGTGCAGGGGCGCGCGGTCAGGCAATTACCGGTGGAAACATTCGAGCAACTATTAAAAGTTTTGGGAGGTGTCGGAACCGTTTTACAAAACGGTTCTGACCCGCCGGAGGCAAAAGCGGCTCCTTATGCACGGACTATCAATATTAATGATGACGACATTTTACAGGACATAGGCTATGCGGAAAAGATTTTCCGGTTGATAAAAGAGCATCATTATAAATTGTGGGGGGTACAGACTTCGGTTAATTCTTTTTTTAGAGCAGACCACAGCATCGATTATAAAATTCTCGATGCCATTGCCGACGGGTCGCTTTACGTGGATAATAACCCGGTGGTATGGGTGGGGACAGACGCATTTTTAAAGGAACGGGGTAAAAAGTTGGGGAAGTGGATTCCCCCGGAATCTCAGATGTCGGCGCTGCTGGATGCGTTTGAAGGACGGGGTATACGGAATTACCATTATTGGATCAGCAGCGATTATGATACCGATTGGGAAGAATTTACCCGGGAGTTTCTCTATATTTACCGCCTTCATACCGCTTATAAAACCTTTGGCCTGATCGCTCATTCGCCTTTCCTGGTTCCTTATTCCAGCACACCGCTTTACCGGCAATTGCTCCGGTCGCCCGGTTTGCAAAACCGGATCAAATACAAACAAATCTTAAAAGCCGGGAAACCAATCTTCGAGTTTCCGTTGGTGGAGCGGGTGGAAACGGCTTACTCCCATCTTAATCGGTTATTGAGCAACGAGCAATGGGGGAACCGGTTGGGGTTTTTCGATTATATAAAGCAGAAGGATTATTTGAATGCCTTTATCACGCTCTATAATTTCTTAAAGCAGGAGCGGTTATCCTTCGAATCCGTCCATCATCCCGAGTCCCCTCGACTGGTAGAAATCGAACGAGAGCTCGAAACATTCATTGCGAATATTATGTAATCCCTGGACAAAAAAGCAAAAAAGAAAACCCAGGAATATTTGAATTCTCTATACCGATATGTTATACTTAAAAAGGTGAACGATCATGAATAAGAAACAATTTTCCGTTGGAGAATCGGATTTTAAGAATATAATAACCGGCAACTACTATTATGTCGATAAATCCCTTTTTATCAAGGAAATTATCGATAGGGGCAATAGGGTTATCCTGGTTCCCCGTCCCCGGCGGTTCGGGAAGACCCTCAATATTTCGATGTTGAAATACTTTTACGACTGCTGCCCGGAAAACATGCCGCCGGTCACCGATACTCCCGCCTCGGACCTTAAACCGGTTACTCCCGGCAATACCTATAAGAGTTTATTTTCTTCCCTGGCCATCGCCGAGGCAGGCCCCCAATACCTGGAAAAAATGGGCAAACACCCGGTTATTTTTTTAACCTTTAAAAACATCAAAGAACCGGACTGGGAAACTTGCCTGGGTAAGATCCAGTCGCTTATCCAGGGAGAGTATACCAAACATTACTACCTTCTGAAAAGCAAAGAACTGATGCCGCACGAGAGGGATTATTTCCAGAGGATCGTCGATCTAAAAGGAACCCTGGGGGATTATGAAAACAGCCTGGAAAAATTGCTTATTTTTTTAAGCCGTTATTATGGGAGAAAAGCCATCATTTTGATCGATGAGTACGACGCCCCGGTACATGCGGGCTTTACCAACCAATATTACAAAGAGATCATCGGCTTTACAAGAAATTTTCTTTGCGGGGGACTAAAAGATACCGGCCAGTACCTGGAAAAAGGCGTTATCACCGGGATTATGCGAATCGCCCAGGAATCGATTTTCTCCGGCCTGAACAACCCTGGCGTGTTTACGCTGTTGTCGGAGGAGTTCAACGATAAATTCGGGTTCACCCAAAAAGAAGTTGAATCCATACTCACGGATTTCGACGTTATGGACAGGTATGATGATGTCCAGCGGTGGTACAACGGCTATAATTTCGGCGGCCGTATTATTTACAATCCCTGGTCCATCACCAACTTTATCGACAGGGGGGGGAAAGAATTAAAACCTTACTGGATCCATACCTCGGACAACGAAATTGTTGAAAACCTATTGTCCAAAGAAGGCAAAGAACTCCGGGAAGAAATGGAACAACTCCTCCGGGGCGAAAGCATAGAAAAACCCATCGAAGAGAACATTGTCCTTAAAGACATTTACCATCGTGAGAATTTGCTCTGGAGTTTCTTGCTAATGGGCGGATACTTGAAACAATCCTCCAAAAAATCCGATGAGGACGCCGGGAAAACCTATTATCTACTTACTATCCCTAATAAGGAGGTAAGAGTCACTTATACGTCCATTGTCGAGAATTACTTTTCGTCGAAAATCGAAAACAAGCAACTGGAAATCATGCTCAAGGCGTTGGTAGAAGGGGATATCGTACTTTTTGATGAAATACTGAAAAAGGTGGTGGCGGGGGTGTTCAGTTATCATGATTTCAGCGGCGAACCGGAAAAAGTCTATCATGCCCTGGTGGCCGGTATGCTCACCTGGATATCCAATACCCATGAGATCAAATCCAACCGCGAATCCGGTTACGGCAGGTACGACATCATGATCATTCCCCGGGATGTTTCTCAATGGGGTTATGTCATCGAATTTAAGAAAACCAGGAATAATGAAACCGTGGATACCGCCGTAGAATCGGCTTTAAAACAAATCGCTGAAAAAAAATACGAAACGGAATTGAAGGAAAGGGGAGTAAAAAGGGTTAAGAAATTAGCCGTGGTTTTTGAAGGGAAGAGCGTAACCGTCAAAGAGGGGTAATATAAGAGGCGCTTTTTGCCCGGCGCTTAATCTTCCCCGAAGTGCCGGTCATTCCTCTGAATTTCTCCGGGTCAGCGTCACCAATGCGGTGATGACAATGGCGACGATTCCAAAGATAAAACTTACAAGTACCACTACATCGCAATCGTCTAATGGATGATTCATTTGGCATGCGAAATGCAGGAATAAACAGGAAAAAATAACGGAGATACCGAGAGAAATCACAGCCACCAGAATTCGTTTCCAGCCAATCTTATCCCTATATTTGAATTTTTCGATTTCTTTTTCAATCTGATGTGCTTTTTCTTCGATCAGCTTTCTTAACTCATTCCCAACAGTTTCTACACTTTTTTTGACTATATCTAATTCATTCTTAATCTCTAACATTTCGTTTTTCAATTCTGTTAAAGTCCCAGTTATTTTTGTTATTTTTTCCTCTAATTCTTTCAGAGAGTTTTGCATTTCATTACCACCATTATTCATTTTCTACCTCCTATAAAATAAATTATACAGATACGCGATGAAAACCCCGAAATGAATGATCCCGATCAAGGAGACCCCAAAAGTAAACATATGAGCCCAGAATCCCTGCGGGAAGCCGGCCGGCGTCTGGGCGATGAACATGTAAAATGCATTGGTTACATGGTCAATGAAGGTCATCTCTTTTAAATTTTCCCAGGAAGTTCCCAACAACGCCATCAAGCCGCCAAGAGCTAAGGGCCAAACCACTATGGCAGTGACAAGGAGTGATATTGAGCCGATCAGTTTGTCGATGTACCACCGTACGGGATGCAAAAAGGAGAGGCCGGGATGTTTGGCGAAGAACAGGCGGCGGTTCAACGTGCGCGTATGTTTCAGGCAAAGCTGCTCCTCGTCGAACTGGCCGTATTCGCGGAAGATGCGCATGATCTGGACAATGATGCTCATTTTGGCGTTCATGGCGGTCAACCGGCGCATACGCCGGTGAGCCCAAATGGTTATCCTTTTTAAGTCGAACTCGATCTCCTGGAATCGTTCCTCTACGTGGATATTGTACTCGTTGCCGAGAAACTTACACTCCATCATCACCTCAAACCGGTGTTTAAGTGAGAGTGCCTCAATGGCGGTGGTGGGAGTGCGACCGCCAGTTAATTCCAGGGCGTCGGTGGCCATTACCGCACAAAGTAACACCCGCTCCACCGTCGTAATGGAGTCTACCCGCATGGCCTCAGCTCGATGAATTAATGTCTCGGCAACCAATAACAACTTACCTGTGGTACCATGGCCTGTTATACGCTTTCCATCCTCTTGATTTCCCTGCCCTTCATTTTTGCCCGGCCTGTCCGGTGGCCATTTAAACCAATCAACATTACCAGTCCGTTTGGTTTTGGTTTTCTTGCGAAGCAAACCAATCTGCCCCCATAAATCAAACATTCCGCTTACCGGTTTGTAAATAATTCGTGGGCTACCTTTTTTGTGTCTCCGTAGGTATTCCCGATTTTCAGCCAGGGTGTGATCCCCAGGCCGGCTTTGTCCGGTGACCAGGATACGATGGGTTGACTGATCGGCCGTTTTATCTGCATACCCCAGTAATTTACATTGCTCCGCCCTATCTTTTAAATTTGACAAATGCATATCCGCTGGACGGTCGGGGAAGTTGAGGCTCATATCTTCCAGCAGTAACCAGTATGGATGATACGTCATGTAACCGGGATTTTTGGGTATAAATAAATCCTCCATTATTTGCCAACTTGTAATTACATCGGCGCGGCAACCGAAACGGTAAGCGGTATAGGCGTTAAAATATGCGAAATAATGCTCGTCATCGATGGCTGCGGCCAGGCGATTACTATGGCGAAACGGCAATATTAGATCTTCTTTTAAATGGTTTACGATAGCCTCATTGGTCTTTTCTCTTACCCAGTTACGTAATCCGGTGGGGTCCAGCAGGGGGTCCCTGAAGGCACCAGAGAATATTTTGGTAAGATTGTGATCCTTAAAAAGGGTGATTTCGGGGTGATGAATAACTCCAAATAACCAGCGCACTTCCGGGAAGGTGAGAATCAACATGGCCACCAAATTTCCCCAGTTACATGACGTGGAAACCACGTGGAGATCATTGGGATGGATTGAGTCCACCAAGATAGTTGTATCGCATAGCCTACCATTATCCTTATCAGCCATAAGACATTCCATTTTATCCACCAGCATTTTATAATCACCCACACCAACATCATCAACCAATTGGGGAGTAAACTGGATACAACAATCCTGATTGATATCCACTCCAGCCATGATTAAACAGGATTCAATCGCCTGCGCTGTGACTTCCGATTGGGCCAGTACAATGAATCGTTTCACGTGTTCTCTTCCCTTTTTTTAGCTTGCCGCGGCCTCAGCCGGGTGGCAGTGTCGTGGGCCAGCCGCAGCACCGGGTCTGCCAGGATTTCTTCCCGGTCGATAGGAGAAAGGTTAAGCAGTCGCTTAATTAAATCGGCGGCCTTGACCGCGGTCATGTTGCGGTCCCCGGTCAGGAGCTTCATGGCCGGGTGGATCCGGATTTCCCCATCGGGGTTCTCCGGCGTCGGCTTGCGGGTCGCCAGCAGCGCCGCCTTGATATACCCGGCCAATAGTCGAGTATAGGTCGATTGCAGCGCACCGAACTGCCCGGCCCAGGATCGGGGATCATTGGCATCGAACGACATCCCCCGCATCCTTGCCAGCAGGCCGGAAAGGGTTCCATCCCCGTGATCTTCGACTACAGCGATAGGGACCTGTGTCCGGCTTGCAGTATCCTGACCGGGAACAATGGTCTCACCCGGTGTTTCCTTACGCTCTATCCGCAAATGCCTGGCCACCAGGTGCTCGACATCGGGAAAGCGGTTCACCGCTTCGAAGATGACGCTGCGCAGCTCACGGATATTGCCCGGCCAGTGGTGGGCGCAAAGGAGTTCCAATGCTCCTGGATTAACTTCGCGTCGCATTGCCCCCTGTCGCGCCGATTCAGCCTCGCGAACGAATTTTTCCACCAGCAGGGGAATATCATCCATTCGCTCACGAAGCGGCGGCAGCCAGATCGTTCCGCCCAGGCGCAAACGGTCCAGCAGATCGGGGCGAAAACCGCGGATGCTATCCTCCAGGTCGGCATTGGTCGCCGAGAGAAAACGGACATTGACGTCCTTGGGCTGACGCCCGCCCACCGGGGTGATTTTCCGTTCCTGCAATACCCGCAGCACGGCGGCCTGGACTTCGGCCGGCATGTCGGCGATCTCATCAAGGAAGAGGTCCCCGCCGTGGGCCAACTCGATCAGGCCCACTTTACCGTCCACACCGGTGGCGGTCTTGGCCTGGATACCGAATAGCTCTGAGGCAAACAATCCGGGAGAGAACACGGCTGAATTAACGGTTAGAAAAGGTCGATTCGCACGGCTTTCCCCTCCGGCAGCGGCCCGGTGAATGTACCCGGCCAGTAGTTCTTTGCCGGCGCCCCGCTCGCCGCGGATGAGGATATTCTCACGCTGCAAAGCGGCGCGGCGGGCCGTGCGCAGGGCCAGCAAAAGGCCGAGGGAACGCCCCGCCATTTGACCGGAAGGATCGGGAATCAATCCGTGTCGCCACAGGTAGTCACGCAGTTTTTCCGGGCTGTCGGAGTCGGTCCTGGGAATGAAACCCAGGGCGCCGTGATCGGTGAACGACCGGCTGACCTCTTCCCGCTGCTTACTGGACAGGATAATGACCGGCAGCTCGGGAAACTCGGCATGCAACCGTTCGAGAATCCGCAGACCAAAATATTGGTTTGCATCGTCGTCGCCGGGGCGACCTTCCGGCATCCCGGGCAGGCCCTTATCGCCGGCCGTCGTGACCGGGCCGGTATAGAAACAGAGGTCCAGCAGCACCAGTGACCATCGGGCGGTATCGCCCCCTTTGACTTCCCAGCCCCGGCGCACAACCTCCAGTGTGGCGTCAAGATCGTTTTCCACGGTATCGCCAACCCCGGCGCACAGCGGATGCTGGCCGCGGAAGAAAACAGCTTCGGCAATGGGGTTGACAATCTCTTCGCCGGTGGGAAATGCTTCGTCGCCGGTGATATCCCGGAGGCCGTACATGCCGCACAGGTTGGCGCGTTCCCGGTTCGGGCGGTCTTTAAGTTGACGACCGAACAGGTCATCGATCACCAGGATAATTGGTAATGATTTATTTATACGCATCGAATCTCATGTGGGAACGCGGAAATGGCGTGGGATAGGGTTTCGCATGACGTTGTGAATTCCCTCAGTAACCGCTCGAACGCGCCAGCTTCTTCTTTTGTTGGGGCCTCCGGCAGTTGTCCCAGTGCAGCATGCAGGGGCTCGTAAGCCTTTTCTGCCGCCTCGTATGCCGCCGTAGCCGCGTCGATCTTCTCCTTCACCTTTTCCCGTTGGAGCCAGAGGTCATGGGTAATGGGAAGCAGCCAACTCCTGTCTTCTTCCGTACAATTGGATAGGGGTTCCCTGTCGAAGAAAATTTTGGGAGACATTTCATCCTCAAACCGGGCCAATAAGGCAGGCAATTCTTGGCGCCGTTCTTGCCAGCGTTCAATATCCTCGATCAGGGTTTGACGAATATTCCGGGTCCGCACGGTTCCGGTAGTGATACCCAATGCATGGTTCAATGCCACCAGTACACCATTTTGGAGCCAGTTGTGGTTGAGTTGCCCACGGTCGGTTTGCCAGTTATTTACCACTTGCCGCCCCCAGTCGCTCATTTAATGCCATGTAGGCATTATTAATTACTGTAGTATCCATTTGAGGATTTCCTGATGTAGCAGCCATAATAAAACTTTCAACTGCTTTAAATTTTACTTCATTGCGCTCAGATTTAGAACTCAATCTTTTCCATTCTATTTTAGCATTTTTAATAATGGTTTTGGCCTTCTTATCACCGAAGACATTTGAAAAAGCTTTTTTATATATTGTTTTTTTTCTTTCCTCCTCCTTGATTTGCGTAGATTGTTGAACTCCCATCAGCTTCATAACTGTTTGAAAATCGGCACTTTTCTCCGTTGAAACCATCAGAAAACCTTGGCAGAGAATAGATAATGCAGTGAGAACATGGGGGCTCTCAGGAGGCTTCAAAAATTCAGGTTTTTTTGTTGCATCAAAAGGCCTACTTCGTGCGAACCCAACAAGAGCTTTACCCTCTTCACTGCTTAGTGCGCCATTGCCATTCTGATGCACGGGGCGCCAAATTCGCAAGTCGCTGTCTTTAGGGTCTGGCCGATCTTCCCATCGTGGATCAGGTTCTCCGTTACCACCGTAATATACAACCAATTTGGCAGATTTACGCAACTTCGTTGCTTTTTCGTTACGCATTTCACTATAATGCTGAAAAACTACATCGAATGACCCTATGGCAAAATCGCAGCCGTCATAATATTCAATTATTTCTGATTCTTTAAATGCTAACTTCATTGCCCCGCGTCGAGTAGGTCTATTATCATACACAGCAAGTTTAACCATGAAATACCATCCTTGTCTTTACAACATCGATATTATTTTGAATCCCTTCTATTTTAAGTAACACATCACTGCCGAGATAATTATCACCGGGATTTACTTCATTTGTAAGTGTCAGTGCTTGGGTTAATGCATAAAGTAGACCACTTGTCATATGTGTAGAAGAGGGCTTTACAATCTGAGGGAGACGCACTTTAAATTTATTTTCAATGATAGCTCTCACGTCAATGGCTGCAAAATGCGTCCAAGCCTGTAGGTATTCTTGCATCTCGAGTGCGGGGAAACAGAAGCCGAGCTGAAATTCAGGAAAACTGAGCGTCACATTCCTTAAGGCGCATTTGCCGGAATCTACTTCTTCATCGCAGCATTTAAGATTCTTACTCGAATCGCAAATAAACAGACGTTTACAGACTTCGCCAAAAACGTTTAGCGTGTAACTTCGGTCATTCACATCCTGTGACGGTATGAACCACGGAATTTTAGTCACTGGTGCAGATAAGAACTGGCTCAATTCTGTTGTTTTGAACAAGGTTGAGGAATCTATATATGGGAATATACTGCGGAAAGCGACAAAAGCAAGAATCCATGCAGCATCCAACCCTACCGGATAACCGCTGGCGAGATTATGCACCGTATCATTAATTTTATCCTCAAATCCATTCCACATTTGAGCAGTGGTATATTTTTCTAATAGTGGTATGGTGTTAGTTTTAACCATCGTACCATCGTGGCCTTTCTGCATGAGTTCATCAACAAACGAATTATATTTATATGTCAATGTTGAATCTAGCCATTTTGCAATTCCCAAAGCAATTGCGTAAGCTGAATTTGTTTTTAATGACTTCCCCCTTACCTCAATAAAATCTTTATATTTTGTGGGCGCAGTCGGCTCTGTAGAAGAAGATGTTATACAAATAATTCGATCATTTTTAGGAGAAAACATTCTAATAATCTCTAAAAAGTTACTGTTATTTTTTTTTATATTATTAGAATCGCCCAAGAGGTTCCAATCTAAAAACAATACCGCCGGTTCTCTAATACTAGTTAGAAACGAGGCCTTAATTAAATTTAGTTTATTTTCATCAATATATCCTTCAATTGGGGCATTAAAAGACATTGTAACTGATTTAAGTTCATTTAACAACAGCCAATATTTTCCAGGAAAATCCGTAAACATTTCTGTTTTTTTATTGCCAGAAATGAATTTACTGGGATCATTAAATAGCTTAAATATTTGCTCTTTTGCATTCATTTGGCATTTACTATCATCATCAATTACATAAATATTTATATTCATTTCTACATCTCCTTTTTATTCAATTTGCTCTAAAATGGTATTTCTCAAAGATAAAGTGGTGTACCACATTCCCTCATTTGCCACACCTTCAAATCTGTCAGCACATTGCCCCTCCTCTTTTAAAAAAGTTCTTAACTCTTCTGAGGCTATGTGCAAAGCCATTCCAGTCTTTCGGATTCGAGGCGGTTGAGAATCATTTTTTTCGCTGTATTTATTAATAATCTCAAAAACGGTTGCACCATCTTTGTCTAGATAGGCTTTCAATGTGATCTGATCTTTGTTATTTTCTCCTAAAAATTTTTCAGCTTCACTTATTCGCTCATTTATGCATAAAGGCTTCCCTGAACTTTCAGCTGGGGTTAATATTAGATGTTTCCACACGTTCGTAAGGCCGACCATAAACCACATGAACAGATCATTAATAAAACGCTTCTCTTGGATTTCTTTTATTGAAGTTGAAAATTTATATTGGCCGCTAATTTTTGTTTGATTAGAAAAATCTTTAGTGTTCCAAAGCTCATTAACGCGTGAAAGTAGATTCTGCTCTTTGGTAATCGTCCCCCCGTCATCAAAAACTACATTCGCTCCTAAAAAAATCTGCCAGGATTCATTTAAAAGAGTTTTTGCATATTTTTCCCAAGTATTGCCGCAATCATCAATTATTAAGTATACCTCTTTAGGAAGTATTAAATCTCTAGATTTTGCCCATAACATCCCATATTTTAATGCAGCTTTTGTTGTATTAGAGATGAAAAAACATTGTGCCTCAGATTTATCTGATTTTCGTGAACATTGCTCCGATGCGGAAATTGCCCCCGAATAAATCTTTGCTAATTCATGACCATGTACACTTCGAAGTCTGCCAAAGGCCTTGGCAGCAGATTTTTTCATCCCAAAGACTTGAAAGATAGCATCAATTTTCCTATATTCATGACGGATATCATCTGAGTTCAAACACCTCGTGTCATCAGCGCAATTATTGTAACAAAGAATTATTGAATCATCTGAAACGAATTGTTGGATACCAGAATCCCATGCCGTTGCTGGGTATATAACCATATCATTGCAGTTTTGTATTCGTGCGAGAATGTACATTGTTTCGAGCATACAGCGCCAAATAGTCTTTCCATCTTCTATTACTCCTTTAAAAACAGCTTCTATGCTTTTAACACTTGACTGTGGGAGCGTTCGTCTACAAGTACTAAGGAAATTCCCAAATGAATCCTCCTCAATATTTTTTGAAATGGCTCTCACCTCATGTTTAGCATATTCTTCAAGTTCGGAACCGATTGAATGGATATCCTTGGGCAAGTCAACCAAAAGACTATTGCCAGTTTTTAAATATGAAGCATTCTCTATTTTCAACTTTTCCAAGTGAACAAATATATCCCCACTAATACCCCATCTACTTTGATCATAAATGGTGTTCGGGGGCGTTTCCAGCACAATTTCATAGAATGTCCGGTATCGATGCAATTCAAATCTGAAATGGTCATCCTTTCTTCCTGCCCCGCGTAAATGAAATTGGTAGTGAAAAACTACCGGTAGTGGGAACAAGGGCAAAATGTTTTCCAAAAGAATATTTGAATTAGTATATTCTTGAGCAGGAAAACTAAATCGTTTGAGGAGTAGATACCCAAGAATACCCATCAGGTTACTGAGTAAGTGAATATGTCCATTCGAGTCATCTTCACTTCTTGTTCGGCAGCCGATTGGATTGACGAAGCAAAAAATACCAGCGGCATGTTCCCGTATGGATAATTCGGCTGCCATAGCTCCCACAACCATGTCTTTACGGAAAAGTCCTGATTTTAGGCACTCCAGGACAAAATTCTTAGCTGCTGACCCCATGAATAACTCCCTTGTAACGGCGGATGTGGAAGTTGCAACGGCATGTGCTTCCATCATTTCGTATTCATTGCAAAAAAAAGCGTCGGTGTTGAAGTCCCGGTTGGTATGTGCATTTTCTATAAAAGAATGCTTTGAGAAGACATTAAATTTTTTTGTGATTGGATGCCCCACGACACGATTCTTGTCATTTTCAGGAAAAGAAAACCCATACCATTTCATAGAACAGTGGAAAGTGTCTTTCTCATTTGCATATTTCTTGAACTCACACAGTAATGACAACCATTCGCCAGTGGATTCAAATATGCGGTGGAGATCTCTGATGGGAGTCAGACCGCAGGTCTCGATAATGTCTGCATACGCCGACCCTGGTACATCATTTGCATAATCGACATTGATGACATTATCCTGGTCGGCTTGCTTCGTCACCAGTCCAACCCGGTACAACAAGTCGGTCACTTCGGTCTGCAAATGAGCACCAGATGTCTGCATTTGAGATCTGATGAATGCTTCACTTTTTCCCTTCGATAGTTTGCCAAATAGGGAATCGCAAATTTTGTAAAGAATCCGTTTTTGTTCCTGGTTGTTTTCATTGGAATTATAAATCCCTTGAAAGGCCAGAGCATCGCTCTCCCTCATGGTTCCAAGCAGAAGTGCTCCGGATTCCTTTAACAATGAAACCGTCTGGAGGATCGTCACCCGTCGCCAGAAAAGATGATGCAGGCAGAATGCGGAGATAACGAGATCAAAGCCATCATTCCCTGTCTCATTGATCCCCATTTTCTTCCGAACAACATGCGCCCACTCGGAAGGAAAATGTTTGAATATCTGGTGGTTTGAAAATTCAGACAATTCACCATCTTTTTCCTGCGCAGCCTCCAAGAAGTCGAGGTCACACACACAACAGGAGAGAGCTGCATTACCATCGCTGGTTTGGCAAACAAACCCCTCTTCCCATGGTCGCCAGCCAGAGTCAATCAACCGGGGTATAGAAAACTCGTCCCCTTTCCAAGGTACAAATTTTTCTTGTTCGTCACAGCACCAATTTTTGGTTATAGCTCTAGAATAAGCGGGCGCTGTGGCGGGAAAGCTGGCATCGACCAACCGCGGGAAAAGGGCAGCAACTGCCGCCATAGGTGCGGCATAGGCATCGATACCAAGCACTTTAAGTTTTAGATATGGTGCAACCTGACGTCGACAGTTCTCAAGCACATGCAATATCGGAAAATCGAACGTGCCGCACCCCATCCCAAGACATAACACCCGAAAATCACCACTTTCTCCAGCGCGCTTTCGCAGCAAATCTTCAATTAATTTAGTGAATCCATTTTTTTTGAGATCACTAGGAGAGGAATAGAGCAACGCTGCATAAGCCGCCCAAAACTCGCGATTGGCATAGGCATTATTCACAGTTTCATTCTTTGCACTGCTGCTCTCAATTTTTTGCTGGTTATTCGGATACATGCTATTCAGCCACTTGAATGCCTTCTGGTCCCCATTGGCATACACGGAGACCAAGATAGGCGTCCCGTTTCTCGTCGAATTTAATTGGGCCAGAAGCGCCATTAAAGGGAATCAATTTGTTCAAGGCAATTGTGATATCTTTAGAATTAGTACTGTCAGCAGTGGCAATTGCCCGCAACAGGAGTGCAGTTCCATCATAAGCATAGGCCACATCATAGTTGGGCTCTTTGCCTTTAGCACGAACCGCTTGAATAAACTTAACAGTGTCAGGATTGCTTGTCGAGAAATAGAGCGGAGGGGCAGGAAACGTGATCTTGGAAAGAAACTCCGCAGAGAATTTTTTCTCGAGACCCGCTGTGGTCATGCCGATACCACACAGGAGAGGGACGTCGATCCCCGTCTCGACCATTTGCTTCAAGATTGGTTCATATTGCATAGGAAAACAGCCAGTGATGCAGATGGCATCAAGGTTCTGACCCTTGAACTTCAAGAGAAGAGAGCGAAAATCCTTCTCCGCCATTGCGAAGCTTTCAACAATGGGCACGGTGCCGCCATCCGCTTCAAGGAGTGACTTCAGTTCCTTTAAAGACTCTTCACCCACTCGATTCTGTGGACAGAATCCGCCAATTCGCCGATAACCTTTATGCTTGGCAAAGTCAGCTAGTGTCTTTATCTCTTCCGTTACATTTGGATAAATTCTATAAGCGAAAGGATATCCATCCGTTATATTGGGCATGGTTACAGCTACAAAAGCCAGGACATCGGTGTTGGCCTGCTTGAGGATTGGCAGAGCGGCCTGAGTAGGAGCTGTAGTGCTGATGAAAAAAATCCGAGTCCCATTGATATCTATCTGTTTCTTTACAGCCGACACTGTAACTTCCGGCTTGGATTGAGAATCCTCGTAAATCAAACTCACCAGCTCGGCTTCTTTGGCGAAATCCGCAACGGCAATATCTATTCCAACTTTTTCATCTTCCCCTAAAGATGCCGCTGGCCCGGTCAAAGGCAGGATCATCGCAATCTGCACTTTTTTTGAAGCAGTACCTCCGACATTTATCCACACAATCGTAGCGACCAAAGCACAGGCAACCACGCCCAACATAATAGCAAATAATTTCTTTTGTTTCATTTTTTACTCCTAATAATTAGTTTTCTTTTATTTTCATTTCTTTCATGATTTTTTGACAATGCCCTTTTGTGTACACCACATTATCGCACATTCGCTACTGAGAAAATCTCAGTCATTAAATATCATATCGAGATATTGTTTTTTGACCTCCGTTGAATCTTCCTTCTCAACACCATGTTTTGCCCCTGGCACAATAACAACTCTAGGCCGGTTTCCTGTCGAAGATTCCATAACCCTTGCCAGATAATGAACATCTTGTTCCGTACAAAATAAATCCGCCGCTCCGCAAGAAAAAGTAAAATTCCCAGTTTTTATTCTTGTGACCATCGCTTCCAAAGGCAGAAGAGTCTTAAAAAATTCCTGGTTCAATTGATAGCCACGAGTTTCTGCCCACAAGTTGAACTCGGTGACAGACTGCCGTACAGCATATGCTTCTTTCCATTGAAACCAGTACGGTATGGGAGCCCAGAATATAACGTGATTGAACCCAGATAGGCACTGTGGATAAAAAGCGAGAAGGTAAGCTCCGATATAGCAACCATAGCACCTACAGAATAAAGTGGCCTGTTCTTTGTACTGGGACAATAATGCTCGTGTAGAGATGCTATTCGTAATCAGTTCTAGCCCTACCCCAAATTCCGGTGACTGGCCTTCGCCGATAAAATCGATTAGGTTGGCGTTCCATCCTTTTTCGATTGCGGTGGATATGAGAAGATCATAGACTGGCCAATAACGTTCTGATCGAGGAGTCGATCCCCCTGGTAGTATAATTAGTTGTTTCATGATAATTTTTTACCTCCAATATTTGTAAACATCAGATCAATCACGAGTTCAACTCCTTCCTTTCTATATTATGCGAATTTCTTTTGTGTGTATTGGGTATAAATACAAGGGTCGCCGATTTGGGAGAAGGCGTGATGATTTTAAGTGATTCTCGAACAACATCCCAATCTAAAGACCCGAAAGGCTCGTCCCAAATTCGTACCCTGGCGTTTTGCTGGTTGGCGTTTCCTAGTAATAAGCGCTTACGTTCCCCGCCGCTGAGGGAAGACATCATCCGAGGTTGCAGATTGCGGATTGCGGATTTCGGATTTTCAGTGGCAACCGATGGAGTTAATGCCCGCCCATTCCCACCACTGATACGCCGGTATTCTGAAACAGTCAGACTATTAAAAACATTATCCCGCGCCGGGATTGCCACCAATCCGCTTAAACGTCGCTCCCAGACGGTTTGCTGCTCCAAAAATTGGCCATCCAGTTCGATGCTACCTTCCTTGGTAGGTAGAATACCTGCCAGCGATTCCAGAAGACTGGTTTTACCCCACCCATTAGGCGCCTGCAAAAAAACCAGTTCACCTTTGTAAACTGTGAGATTAAAACCTGTGACAGTCCCATGCTGCTTTTCACCTACCACTAAACGCTGTCCGCGCCGGGCAATGAGGTTCTTTATTTTCAGCAGCGGTTCTCGGGTTGCACCGGGTTGCGAGACTCGGGTGAGAATGGCCCCACGGGGAAGCGGCTCTTCCGTAATGACAGCGTTGGGTCCGGCCATCTGACGGATAAGCGAGGAAAGGTCATTCTTACTCCAGGTGGACGAATCAGCCCTGGCGTCGGCGACGGTTTCCCGGGTGAGATGACCGTCGTCAAGCGTCCAAACGGCAGTAGCGAAGTCAAGGATGATGGGGATATTGAACACATGTTCGACGATTACCAGGGTCAGACGTTGCACCGCCGCAAGATCGTGGAGAACAGAAATGACACTCTTTGTACCCTCCTGGTCGAGACCGGCAAGGGGCTCGTCCAGGAAGATGATCTTCGTGTTGGCGCGGGCCGAGCGGGCAAAAGCGATACGCTTGGTCTGGCCCAGGGAAATCATATCGGCGGATGAGTCGCCGCGGTCGCCAAGATTTAATGTTTCAAGCAGACCACTAACCTCATGCTGATTTGCCGCTTCGGCTTTCCGCCACTTCGAGAAAGGAGCAAACATCCGCCATGGTTTTTCACCCGGTTGATCGGGGCGGGCCACGGCAAGATTGTCCAGCAGGGTTTGCGAACCGAACAGGCGCACATCCTGCCACGTGCGGCCAACGCCTTCGGCGGCAACGCGCTCGGGCGTAAAATGATCCCAGGGATTGAGTTCTTGCCACCAGCGGCGGGGAAAGTGGAAATGTTCGGGGTGACTGTTGACGAAAAGGTCTATCTCACCCGCATCGGGTTCCATATTACCGGTGAGGATATTCAGCAGGGTGGTTTTACCGGAACCGTTCTCACCGCGCAGCAAGACCACTTCTCCCTCGCGCAGCTCCATATCCACACCATCAAGAACAACCTGACCGCCAAAGGATTTACGCAGACCTTTAACCTGCATCAGGACACGGCTGAGGTCCTGGCGGGCGGCGTCGACGCCGGGCTGGGCAATCATATTAATGGCGGTCAAAGCATTCATTATTCTATCCTGTATTTACCGGCCAAACCCTGGGGCCGGTAATGTACTATAATAATTAGTAGCAATCCGTATGCCAACAATCGTACGTTGGCCGCCATGGCATCGGGCAAATTCACCATGCGCAGGATTTCGGGCATCGCCAGGAGCATCCCGGCGCCCACCAGGGGACCCCGGAAATTGGCCATACCGCCCACCAACAGCATGCAGACCATCAGGATCGAATCATCCAACGAGGCCGAACTGGCATCAATGAAGGTGACATAGGATGCATAGAGCACCCCGGCCACGGCCACCAGCCCGCAGGAAATAGCGAAGGCTTCCAGTTTCGCGCGGCGTACGTTTTTACCGAGACCGCGCAGCGCCAGCTCGTCGTCGCGCATACATTGGAGCATGCGCCCCCAGGGGGACGATTGGAGCCGCCAGATAAGAAATGCGCAAATCGTTGCCAGGATAACAGCCAATACCGAAATGGAGCCCATAGTATCTAATCGGATACCAAAGATAGCGGGCCGGGGTAACCCGGCCAGACCGAAAGGTCCGTTGGTAAGATTACGTAACGTGCCGGGGCTTGCCTGTGGTTGATACCAGTTGTAGAGCAAGCTGAAAATAAGGGTCTGGGCGGCCAGGGACATGAGCACGAAGTTATCGCCGCGGAAACGCCACGCCGGCAGGGATACGATCAGGCTCAAAACGGCCCCAATTGCCACGGCGGCCGCCAGCGCCGGGAGAAACCCCCAGCCATGGAGCGAGAGAATGGCATAGCTGTAAGCCCCGATGGCAAAATACGAAGCATGCGCCAGGGTCAGGAGTCCGCAGTAACCGATAACCAGGTCCAGGCTCAGGGCGCTTATCGCGTAGATGCAAAAATAAATGAGAAGATGCAGTAAGTAGTTCATCCTTCCGTCTCCAGTCTCAGTTTCCGGCCCAGGATACCGTGGGGGCGGAAAAGCAGGAACAACGCCAGCAGCAAAAAGACCACCGCATCCTGCCAGCGCGCCGACAGGAACCAAACCACCGAAGCCCGGGTGATGCCCAGCAGCAAACCGCCCAATACCGGGGCCAGGAAAGAGGAGTTCCCGCCGATAATCATGGCCACAATGGCCAGCAGCAGAACCGGGAGGCCGCCATGGGGATCGAAGCCGACGTCATTGGCGACGGTGAGTGCGCTGATGGCGGCAAGGAATCCGGCCATGGCGAATGCCAGCAACCGCAGCCGGCGGATGTTGTGGCCATGGAGCGCCAGTTGAACCGGGTTGTCGGCCATGGCGCGATACCGCAAGCCAAGGTTACTGAAGCGCAGCCAACCGTAGAATAAGATGAGAAAGAATATCGAGCAAATCCCGGCAAGCGTTTGTGCCCGTGTCAACATGAATCCTTCCCCGAACCGGTAGACCGTATCGATGCCCGCGCGGAGGACTTGCGTTTCGTTGCCCCAGACAATAGCGATGATCTGAACCAGGACCAGGTAAATGCCAAGCGACGAAATCAAGTGGGCGCCGGTGGATCCCCGCTTCTTTTCCAGGGGGGCATGGTTGAGCAATTCACACAGCAATGACACTACTATACCCATGGCGACACTGGCAACCACACCCAACCAGACCGGCCACTGATGCCGCAGGCAGGACAGCATGATATAAGGAACCAGTGCATAGATGCCCGCCAATGCCAGGTAGAATACCCGGCAGGGCCGGTACACTACCTGGAACGCCAGCGCCAGCAGCGCCAGCGTCAAACCTGAAATTGCACCATTTATAAAAACCTGCATGTTATTCTACTTATCCTCCGATCATGTACATGCAATATGTTTGCCAACCAACGGATATTTGAACAAAATCATTATAACACAAAATATCTCCTTTCGGTACCGGTATGTAAAAATACTGCCCCGGTTTAAGTGGTAGGGCACTGCCCCATAGAATTTTGTGTCCCCTGGATAAAAATTTTCATCCGCCTCAAGCGATTTTCTGTCCCATGGCTGCAAATTTGCATCTGTTTCACCCGATCACGCATCCCCGAGATCCGACGTCGCATCCTCTTGATGCGATGAACCATCCCTGGGAACAAAAATCGCTTCCTCTTCATGAAATTTTCCATCTCCTTAAGACAAATTTTGGTCCTCCCCATGAAATTTTTCATCCCGGGGAGACAATTTTTCATCTACCTCAAGCAATTTTGTGTCCCGTGGATGCATATATGCATCAACCTCAAGCGATCACGCATCCTTGAGAACCGACGTTGCCTCCTGACCATGCGATGTACCATCCCTGGGAACAAAAATCGCCTCCTCTTCATGAAATTTCCCATCGCCTTGAGACAAATTTTGGTCCTCCCCATGAAATTTTTCATCCCGGAGAGGCAATTTTTCATCTACCTCAAGCGATTTTGTGTCCCATGGATGCATATATGCATCCACCTCAAGCGATCACGCATCTCCGAGAACCGACGTCGCATCTCGACCATGCGATGTACCATCCCTGGGAACAAAAATCGCCTCCCCTTCATGAAATTTTCCATCCCCTTAAGACAAATTTTGGTCCTCCCCATGAAATTTTTCATCCCAGGGAGGCAATTTTTCATCCGCCTCAAGCGATTTTTCTCTCGTGGATGCATATATGCATCACCGGCAAGCGATCATCCATCATCGAGACCCGACGTCGCATCCTGACCATGCAATAATCCATCCCATAAAGATAATTTTTCATTGGGACCAGGTGATTTTCCATCCCCAGGAGGCAGCGTCGCCTCATTCCCATGCGATCACGCATCTTGTCGGGGCAATGCTGGATTTTAAAGAAGCGAGAGAAAAAATAAAACCAGGAACCCTTTTGAAAAAGGTTCCTGGACCTCCTAAAACTTTTAGTTAACTTGACGCTATAAAGATTGTAAATAAGAGTATAAGTAACAGTATCATCATCATTCTCATTTTCTCCACCTTTTTCCCATTATGCCCATAGGACTTAATCACCTTACTGGTCTTTTGTTTTCTTTTCTTCTGCTTTTGCTAAGGCAGCCAGGCCGCCCATGGCCCCGAGATTCATGGACTCCAGTGCGGAACTGGGCACAATAATCAAGGAACCCTTTTCTTTAAGCCCTTCAAACAACATATTCATGCCGCGCAATTGAAGGGCCACAGGGTTATTCTGGTAATTTTCGCTGGCTTTGGCAAATTTTTCAGAGATTTCAGTTTCAGCCGTTCCCAGGATGATCCTGGCCTGGCGTTCTCTTTCCGCCTGGGCCTGTTTACTCATGGCGTCGGCAAGGGCGGCCGGGATAACGATATCCCTGATTCCCACGGTCTGGCAGGTAATACCCCAGGGGTTAGTATGCTCATCCAGTATTAACTGCAGGGCCGCTCCTATCTTCTCGCGATTTTGCAAAAGGTCTGCCAGGTCATGTTTGCCGATGATATCTCTTAAGCATGTCTGGGCAATGTAAGAGACGGCGATGATATAATCCTTCACTTCCAGGGCGCATTTCTCGGCGTCCCAAACCATCCAGTAGACCACCGCATCCACATTGACCGGGACAGTGTCCTTGGTCAGCGTTTCTTCGGCTTTAAAATCAGTGACCCTGACCCGTTGATCGATATATTTATATACGCGATCGGCAATCGGGATGATCAAAAATATCCCCGGCCCTTTTAAGCCGACAAATTTTCCCATACGCAAAATAACGGCTTTTTCCCATTGATTGGCAATCCGGATCGAAACCGCCATCAGCGTTGTAATGACGCCCCATGCGACTGCCCCAAAAGTATTCAATACCCCGATGGTCGTAAGAAACACATCGATTCCCATCAAAACTACGAAAACAGCTACTGCAATCGGATTAATTGCAATAGGATTAATTACAGGTTCATTTCTTGGTTCGAAAGACATTGGTTACCTCCCTAATCTTGTTTTTAATTCATTCATTAAGTCCTCTATACTAAGTCCATAGCTAGAGGCGATGTTTGTAAACTCATCACATATACTTTCTATTTTTCCCTGGCGTTCTTTTGCCGGTATCTTAACCTGCATCGGACCGATAAAGGTGCCGGAACCTTGCTGGGTTTCCAGGATTTTTTTGATTTCCAGTTCCTTATAGGCTTTGTTGACAGTATTAAGGTTTACTTTCAATTGAACGGCCAGGGCCCGGACTGTGGGTAATTGTTCGCCAACCTCCAGGCTGCCCCTGGCGATACCATAACGAATCTGGTCGATGATTTGACGGTAAAAGGGAACGCCGCTTTTGGGGTCCAACTTAAACTCGATCATACGCTGTTACCTCCTTAAATAACCGTTGTCATTGCAATAGTTATTTGGTGTTATATTTCTATATTGTCTTAGTTGAATATAACATTAGAATTATATATAACTGTTTCAATTTTGTCAACTATAATTTTAAAAAAAAGAAGGGGTATACTGGACTCTTAAATTTAGTTTTAAAATTTGAAATTGTCAGGAACAGGCATTGCCTGTTGCAACGAGGTATTTGAGGAATAGGTGTAGGCTCTAGCTTCTTATCCTAAAGCTTTTTAACTTTTTTTTCAATCTTTTTCCTGATTTTTTCATAGGACATCGGGGGGCCGGCGCCCACCTTCTTGCCATCGATATATAACGCGTCGGATATCCCCCATTCCCTCAGGGTCCCGCGATCAAAAGTATTTATTCCCTGGAAAACCGCATTGTCGCCGAATTCGGAAACGGCCCGTTTGGCCCTTTCGAAGGTCATCCCCTGGACCGGACACCACCCGTTGAGAAAACACGTCACCGCGACTTTACCCGGTATTTTTCCCGGCGATTTCTTCTGTTCCGGCCACTTTGGCGGAACGGCGTCCCCCGTGAAGGGTTTCCACAGGAGCACCCCTCCCAGGAAGCCCCCTTGCTTATCCGCCTTGACGTATCCTTTCTTTTTGAACCACGACGCCTTCATCCAGAAAGGCAGTGGAATGCCCCATGCGGCCATGCCTTTGGCGCCCAATGCCCGGGCGTCATCCTCGGCCGCCTCCAGCAGCGCACGCCCCATTCCTTTTTTTTGGAAATCGCCCCTTCCTATCTTATAACCATGGATCCATATACAATGAATAATATAGAGGTCCTTGCCTTCGGCAAAAGAGTGCTCGATGGGTGAATATTGAATCATACCCCCGACCTTCTCGTCATCGTCCAGGGCCAGCTTTACCCGGAGGCCTTTGTCTTTCATTTTATGGAACCAGGTCTCTTTGTGGTCGCCGGCGTCTTTCATCTCATCGGACCAATCCTCAAGGCAGACAAAGTATAACTTTTGATGTTCCTCGCTTAAATCGACAATTTTCATTTGACCTCCATTTAGACTTGAAACAAATAACATAAAACAAAACAATTTTCAAGACCCCTTTACAGTTTACAGTGTGATTTGGACGGCTTCCGGGAAACCCGGCTTGCCTACCGGGGATAAAAATTATTGTTTTATAAATCAATAAAGCTCGAAAACTTTTCTATATCGAGGTTTCAAAAAAAAATTTATTAAATTATAATCCCGGAATAAAAAAAAAGATATATACCATATATTATAGGTTATACGTTCAAGGAGGTAATATGAACAAAAAAATCGTTTATCCTGGGAGATGAGAATAAGCTCATATTCGCTCTAAGCAAAAATTGGGGAGTGGATTCGTACGGGTTTTCAGGGAATTGCATTGTTTCCGACGATAACATAGAAATAACCGCCGGAGAGGATATCATTTTCTCGGCCGCCGGCAAGGCGACGAATGCCGATTATATGTCCGGGACCTGGTCGCTATCGGATGGCAGCGACAGCGGAACCTGGACCGCCGACCGCAATACCCTGCCCCCCTCGCCGGATTTCGACGTAAGAGGAATGTGGATGTGGGCTCATGAAGAAGAAGATTTTACTTTTCCCTTTGCATGGCCCATGATTTTTTCCGGCCAAAAAGATGCGGGGAAATGTAAATTGATGGATCTTATTTCGGACTTTTTTGAAGTTATTTTCCCGGAGGGGACCTATTCCTACGAAAACAGCCATGGGGTCGGAACTGGACCCTGGGCGGCGCTCCTGGTTGCACTGCCGGGAAACAACCCACCTTTCGGCGCTTTTGAAACCCCGCAAGATGGGGCCCCTATTTCGGGCAGCATCGCGGTTACCGCTGGGCATTGGCCGGTAGAGGAGTAGAGAAAGTGGAAATTTTTCTCCTGGATAACGGAAACCCGGTTTATATAGGCGATACGCTGTTCATCGAGGGCGCCCGCCCGGATATCGAAGCCGCTTATCCCAATTATCCCATGAATAACAAAGCGGGATGGGGCTACATGCTGTTGACCAACTTTTTACCCGGCGGGGGCAACGGTACGTATGTCCTGGAAGCGGTGGCCACCGATTACGTGGGCAACGCCCAATCCCTGGGAACTAAAACTCTTTATTGCGACAATGCCAATGCGGTGAAACCCTTTGGGGCCATCGACGCGCCCGGACCGGGTCAGAAAGTCTCCGGCAGTCAATATAAAAACAATGGTTGGGTTTTAACTCCCCCGCCCGACAGCATCCCTGAAACTAGCACTACCATTAATGTTTATGTCGACAACGTATATCTCGGCCATCCCGCTTATGGAATTTACAGGCCCGATATTGAAGCGTTATTTGGCCCCGAATATACCAACCGCAGTGCGGCCGGGGGTTCCTTTACCCTGGATACGACAGCTTTCAAAAACGGATTACATATCATCTATTGGACGGCTAGGGACAGTGGTGGGGATGAAGAAGGCATCGGCAGCAGGTATTTTGTGATCGATAATTCGTCCGGTTCCGCCGATCGTCCGGCCCATCGGATCTTTGGGAAAAAAATGAACCACTTGTTTGAGGATAACCGGTTAAAAGCCTTTGAGTTCGACATCAAACCAAAATCCGAGCTGCCGTCAAAATAGCCACAAAGGCACGAAGGCACAAAGGTACACCAAGGTGTTTATTTAAAAAAAACCTTGGCGCCTTGGCGGCAAAATTTGGCTGTCCCCTAATCGCTTCTGATATTTCACAGGTTAAGATTTGTCAAGGGCGTTGATATAAAAATAAATATTGACAAAATGTGTCCTAACCATTAGAATGAAAAGGATTCAAAAAATCAACGAAGAAGCGAGACACAAAGCGTATGAAACAATTCATAGTACTGGAAGGCCTGGACGGCGCGGGTAAATCAACTCAGATTGAGTTGCTGAAGAATTATCTCAGCCGTAAATATATACAATATAAATATATGCACTTCCCCCGCACCGACACCCCCACCATCTATGGCGAAATGGTGGCCAATTTCCTTAAAGGGGACTATGGGAAAATCGACGACGTAAACCCTTACCTGGTGGCCCTGCTCTACGCCGGCGACCGGAACGACGCCAAAGAAATGTTGAACCATTGGTTGGATCAGGGTTATTTACTAGTGGTGGACCGCTATGTGTATTCCAATATGGCGTTCCAGGGTGCGAAATTCAAAGACCCGGCTGAAAAACAGGGATTAAAAAAATGGATCCACCGACTGGAATATGAGTACCATAAAATCCCCAAACCCACGCTGTCTATTTTCTTACATATGAACTTCGAATTCGTCAGCCAAAAACTCAAAGACGCCCGCAAAGGCGACGACCGCAAATACCTGGACGGCAAAGAAGATATCCACGAAAGCAACCTGGATTTCCAGGAAAAAGTGGAAGCGGAATATATGCAATTGGTAAAGGAAGAAGAGGATTTTCATGCCATCGATTGTTTCGATGAAAAAGGAGAAACCCTGTCCCCGGATGCGATACACCGGAAGATCATCGACCTCCTGGCCACAAAAAGGATTTTGCCCTATGAAATTCCCGGTTGTGTGCGGCGGGTATTGCCTGGAAACCGGAATTGTTGATTTCTTCGACGGCAAAACAAATCCCCGGTAATTCAAGAATATTATTTTTTTTGAGTCTTTTTCCAGTCTTCTAGGATTTTTATGATTTCAGTTTTCTTGTTCTCCCTGGCGATATCCAACGCTGTCCTGCCGTCCTCATCCTTTGCATCGATATCCGCGCCTTTTGCCAATAAGAGCTTTAGGATATCTGTATGACCATAACCGACAGCCCGCATCAAAGTTGTCCTGCCGCCATATTCTTTTACATTCACATCCGCACCTTTTTCCAATAAGATATTTACGACCTCTGAATGGCCATTTTCAACAGCAAACACCAATGCTGTCCAGTCATCCGCATTCTTTGCATTGATACTGGCGCCTTTCTTTAATAATAGTTTTACTAATTCTGTATGCCCCATTTCGGCAGCTTCCATCAACTTTGTTGCAATCCAGCTATCCTCCACCTTATTAATATCTGCGCCTTTCTCAATTAAAAAATTTATGATCGCTATATGATGGTTTGCAATAGCACATCCCAATGCTGTATTAACCGATTCACCCACTTCCGCATCTTCATAAACAGCCGTCGCATTGACATCGGCTCCTTTCTCCAATAGTAGTTTTACTACCTCCATTTGACCTTGACCGGCAGCCGCCATCAACGCTCTAGTGTTATCTTCACCCTTTGCCTCGATATCCGCGCCTTTCTCAATCAAAAGCTTTACGATCGCTATATGACCCTTGCCGGAAGCCATTATCAGGGCCGTATTGCCAGTTCCCTTCGCCTCGATATTCGCGCCTTTTTCTAATAAAGACCTTACGATATCTATATACCCTTTATCGGCAGCCATTATCAGCGCTATATTGCCAAATCTTTCTGCATCTTTATTCGCACCCTTAGCCAATAAAAGCTTTACGATTTCTGTATGGCCTTCTCCCGCAGCCACTACCAGCGCTTTATCGCCAGAATAAACCATCGCATTGACATCGGCGCAATTTTTTAATACTCCTTGTACTTTTTCAGTCAGACCTACATAAGAATAGACCATTAATTCTGTCCAATCACTTAAACGAGACCTTACATTCGCGTCCGCGCCTTTCTCAAGTAAAAGCTTAACGATATCTTTATTGTAATTCTTAATAGCCAGCATCAGTGCTGTTCTGCCGGCTTTATCTTTTATATTCACATCCGCGCCTTTTTCTAATAAGAGTTTTATGATTTCCGTAAGTTTAGTTTCAGCGACCAATATCAAGGTTGTTCGGCCGGCATTATCCTTTGCATTCACATCTGCGCCTTTTTCTAATAAGAGCTTCGCGACCTCTATATGGTCATCTTTAGCAGCCATCATCAGCGCTGCCCCACCGCCTTCATCCTTTGCATTCATATCCGCGTCTTTTTCTAATAAGAGCTTTACGACCTCTATATGACCATATTTAGCAGCCATCATCAGCGCCGTACAGTGCCAGCAGCCTTTCTCCCTTGCATTCACATCCGCGCCATTGGATAATGAAACCTTAACTTCTTCTATATTTCCTACTTTTGATGCTTCAATTAGCTGCGAATTAATACGGGCCTGTTCTTCCGGATTTCTTGAACATGAAAAAGTTGGAAGAACAAGTACAAATATGAAAACACAGACTATTTTTCTATTCCTGCCAGATTTCATGTTACCTCCTTAATCTGTCAACACAACCCATTATATAATTTTCATATTGGATTTTCAATTTTATTTCCCATAAGGTGGAAAGGGGAAAGGGGACACAAGTCGTGACATTCGGGACAGGCCGGGAAATACCCCAATGGTTTTTTAAATTGGTAGGGAAAAAGGGGTTCCAGGCCGGGAGATAACGGATTAACGGTTTAATAGTTGACAAACTCTCTCACTTATATTATGATTGTAACATATTACATATGGAGGCCTAAACCTATGATGATCATAGCCAATCCTATTTACGATATTGTGTTTAAGTATTTGATGGCCGATCTGGATGTGGCCAAAGGCGTGATCGCCGCCATCATCGATGAAGAAATTGTAATGCTGGATTTCAAATCCCAGGAGCATGTCCATAAGTTTAAAAAAACCGATCTTAAAACGATAAAGGCTGGGGAAGAGGATGAACGCGATGTCGATATAAAAGAATTGATTTACTATCATCTTGATTTTATCGCCAAAATCAAGATGAAAACAGGCGGCTATAAGAATGTCTTGATCGAGTTACAGAAGACCAACTTGCCCCCGGATATCATGCGTTTTCGCCGGTACCTGGGAGAACAATACAAGAAAGAAGATGAGGTGGTGGATGAGGAAGAGTTGGTGGAGGAGGGTGAGGAGAGGACCGTAATCCGTGAAGGGCTGCCCATCATAACCATTTATTTCCTGGGTTATAAGCTGTCTGAAACGCTGCCCGGGGTAATTAAAGTAAACCGTGAATATATCGATGTGCTGGGGGGAGGTAAGAAAATTGAGGAACGCAGCGATTTCATCGAATGTTTAAGCCATAATTCTTACGTAATCCAGGTTCCCAGCCTTCATGTCGAGTTAAAGACCGAATTGGAGCGGGTACTATCGGTATTCCAGCAGGAGAATTTTATCGATGAGACCAGTCGTTTGAAAAAGTATGGCTATAAAGTATCCGATGCGCTGCTGGAGATGATGCTGAGACAATTACAGAAAGCGGCGGGAGATGGGGAATTAATGAAACAATTGGAAGAAGAAGAAAATGCCCTCCATGAATACGAATATACCTATCGGGCGCTGGCCAGGGAAGTGAAACGGAAGAAAAAAGAACTGGAGAAGAAGGCCAAAGAACTGGATATGAGTAAGAAAGAACTGGATATAAGTAAGAAAGAAATCGCTCAACACAAGAAAGAACTGTCGAAGAAACATAAAGAACTCGATCAGCACAAGAAAGAACTGGACGAAAAGGAGAGATATATTCAAGAACTGGAAGAAAGGTTAAGGGAGAAAGGGCTGTAAACTCAAAAATTAGACACAGGTAATCAAACCGGCAACAAAAAGGATTTTGATAAAATGAGAAATATTTTAAGAAACGTAACGGATTTTATTTGCAACACCCCTTTAATCGAATTGTCCCACACCTGGAACGGGGATGGTCAGAATGGGCGGTTGTTGGCGAAAATGGAATTCATCCAGCCGGGCTGCAGCGTTAAAGACCGGGCCGCCCTGCAAATCATTAAAGACGCCTATAAAAACGGTCGCTTGACCGAAGGTCAACCGGTGGTGGAAATGACCAGCGGCAACATGGGTGCAGGCCTGGCCGTGGTATGCCGCGCCATGGGCAACCCTTTTATCGCTGCGATGTCCGAAGGCAACAGCATCGAAAGGGTCAAAATACTGAAAGCACTGGGCGCGGAAGTGGTCCGCGTCCCCCAGGTTGACGGAACCCCCGGCATGGTGACGGGCAGCGATATTGCCAAAGCCGTGGAAAAAGCCCTGGAAATCGCCAGGCAAAAAAACTGTTTTTATGTCGATCAATTCAACAACCCCTCCAACGTCGCCGGACACTACCTCACCACCGGCCCGGAAATATGGAGCGACCTGGACGGCAACATCGATGCTTTTATAGCCAGCGTCGGAACCGGCGCCACCTTTGTGGGTACTTCCCGTTTCCTTAAGGAACAAAGGAAAAGTATTTTCTGCGCGCCGGCCGAGCCGGAAGAGGCGGCGATTCTTAAAAAGGGTTTCGTGGTTAATCCGAAACATATTATCCAGGGCACCGGTTACGGCATGATTCCCCCACAATGGGACCCGGCGTTGGTGGATGATGTGATTACGGTAACGGATGAAGAAGTGGAACAACAAACCCGGTTACTTGCGCGGGACGAAGGTTTATATGTGGGTTATTCTTCCGGCGCCAATGTCTGCGCCGCTTTGAAATTGTTAAAAAGCGGCATATTAAAAGGAAACCCCGTGGTCGTTACCGTCCTATGCGATACGGCTTATAAATATTCGACTTTATAGTTAGAAATTTTACGGGGGTCCAGGGGGCAAGAGTCGCGTTTTATAAAAGAGTCCCCTGGCCTCCGGCGGGTCCCATGCTGGGACTCCTTATAATGGCTTGAGATGAGGTCCAATACATCGGAAAACTCCAGGGCCGTGCAAAGCGGGTGCAGCAGCATGCTGCCTCCGGCGGCCAGAAACCTTTTTGAAAAAAGGTTTCTGGACTTCCAAAAACTTTTGATTATTTCTTAAACAACTCTTTGATTTCTCCATAAATCCCTTCCGCATTAAGATGATACTTTGCCAATAACTCTTCCCTGGAAGCCACTACAATATCCTCTTCCGGTACGCCCAACGAAAGAATAGAATAATCCTTAATGCTCTCCGATACCAACAACTCACGGATCAGCGTCCCGAATCCCCCCACCCGGATGCCGTCCTCAATCGTTATGATCTTACCGTTATTATTAAGACGACCCCTCTTCTCCCGGACAACCTTCAAAATAAGTTCCGTGTCCAGCGGTTTAATATACCGGACATTAATCACCGTCAAATCGATCCCCGCTTCGGCATGGAGCCTCTTTGCCGCTTCCAACGCCCGATAAACCAGGGGACCAACAGCCAGGATAACACCATCGCTCCCATCCCTTAAAACCTCGCTTTTCCCCATGGGAAGCTCTTTGAATTCCACATCCATGGGCACACCGATGGTCGGTTCTTTGGGATAACGAATAAAAACAGGTTTGTTCAAGCGCATCCCGGTAAAGATCATATGCTGGAGTTCGTTTTCATCTTTTGGGGCCATTAGAACCAGTTCCGGCAGGGGGCGCAGTAAAGCGATATCATAAATACCCTGGTGCGTGGGGCCGTCGCCGCCCACCAGTCCGCTCCTGTCGATCCCTACGACAACGGGAATTTTCATCAGGGAAATATCATGGATAACCTGGTCGATGGCGCGCTGCATGAAAGTGGAATAAATACCCACCACCGGTTTCATACCGCCCAGTGCTAAGCCCCCGGCAAAATCCAACATATACTGCTCGGCAATGCCCACATCGTAAAAATTTTGCGGGAACTCTTCCTGGACAACATCAAGACCGGTTCCTTCCGGCATGGCCGCGGTAAGGGCCACTATCTTTCGATCTTCCCGGACCAATTTTAAAACCGCCTGGCCAAAAACTTCCGAATAAGAAGGCCGGCTGCCTTTCTGTTTAAATTTGCCGTTGGAAATATCGAACGGGGCGGAGGAATGATACGAACTGGGGTCCTCTTCCGCAGGTTTGTAACCCTGGCCTTTTTCAGTTACCACGTGCAGCAGGATAGGGGCATCGTATTTTTTAGCATCCTGGAAAACCTTTTCCATTTCTTTCAAATCATGGCCTTTGATGGGGCCGATATACATAACCCCCAGGTCATTGAAAAAAGACCCTGGCACCATCATGCGGCGCATAATTATCAGCACTGTCCGGGAAATCCCCACCAGGTATTTCCCAATGAGCGGGACAGCTTTAAAGATGGAATATACCCTTTCTTTCAAGCGGTTATAAGGTTTTCCCGAAGCCAGGTAATTGAGGTATTTGGAAATAGCGCCCACATTGGGGGAAATGGACATTTTATTATCGTTAAGCACGATGATAAGGCGTTGTTTCACCTGGCCGATATGGTTGAGGGCTTCCAGGGCCAGGCCGCCGGTGAGTGCGCCGTCGCCGATCACCGCCACGATATGATAATCCTCCCCCTTGTTATCCCTGGCAACCGCCATGCCCGAGGCAAAGGCCAGCGAGGTGGAAGCATGGCCGGTATTAAGCACATCGTATTCGCTCTCCTGGATATCCGGGAAACCAAGCAGGCCGTCTTTCTTACGGATCGTATAGATGCGGTCTTTGCGGCCGGTAATGATTTTATGGGTGTAGCACTGGTGGCCCACATCCCAGATGATTTTGTCCCTCGGCGCTTCGAACACGCGGTGCAGGGCCAATGTCAAATCCACGACCCCCAGGTTGGACGAAAGATGTCCACCATTCTCGGAAACCACTTTTATAATAATTTCCCGTATCTCAGCGGAAAGCTCTTTTAACTCATCATAAGAAAGTTCTTTCAAATCCTTTGGGGAATTAATCTTATTCAACTGCAAATAGTTCGATTCCATTACTTGCTCCTATAAACCATTTTTTCCATCAAGTACAAAAAAGGTGGGAATTGAATCTTCAATTCCTCCAGTAAGCTTATTGTTTTTCGATAAGAGGCGTCGATTTCATTTTTAATAAAGTCTTTGCCATAAAACAGAACCGCATTCGGGCTGTGATTGCCCTGGTCTTTATGTAGTTTTTTGCCCACTTCTATTTCGTCGCCATCGATATCCAGCAGATCGTCGGCCATCTGGAACCCGATGCCGATGGTGGTCCCAACCTGGCCCAGCAGTTCTTTTTCATGGGGGGGTAAATCCACGATTTCCGCGGCGGATAATAAGGTCGCTTTAATCAGTTCCGCGGTTTTTTTGCGGTGGATTTCGAAGATGATGTTTTTATCGCCTTTAAATTCAAGGTCCAGGACCTGTCCGCCGGCCATGCCTTCGATGCCGATGCCGGCAGTTAATAACCTGAGAATATTTACAATCTTTACCGGCTCCGCCTTTGCCCTGGATATTTTTTCAAAAGCAATAGTCAGCAGCGTATCCCCGGCCAGCAGGGCAATGGCATCGTTAAATTTTTTATGAACCGTGGGCATGCCGCGCCGGAAATCATCGTTATCCATGGAGGGCAAATCGTCATGGATCAATGAATACGTATGGATACATTCGATGGCGCAGGCGATATCCATATAGGCCATGGGGTCTTTGTCATAGGCTTCGATAAGGGTCAGGAAAAGCAGGGGGCGCAGGCGTTTGCCTTTGACCGAAAGGGCGTAATGGATGGCGGATTCCAGTACGCCCTTATGCGGGTCGAGTCCTTTTACCAGCGACTCATCAACGGTTCGGGTTAAATTCTTAATATATTTATTCATCGATGTTTGTCTATCTATAGACTACACTTATATATTATTTTTGCCTAAAAAGCAAGGTGAATAGTGTTTAACTTCTTTTAATATTTATGCTATAATGGCCCTAATAAAATGTGAATATGGCGGAGGTTTAACATGTATCAACGTGTTCGTTACGATTTAAACCAGGAACTATCGAAAATAAAAGAAGCCGGGCTTTTCAAAGAAGAACGGCTCATCCTGTCGGCCCAAAAACCTGAAATCGCTGTGTCTTACCCCAAAGGCGCTGAACCCAGGGAAGTACTCAACTTCTGTTCCAATAACTACCTGGGCCTGGCCAACCATCCCAAATTGATCGAGGTCGCCCACAAAAGCCTGGATAAATACGGTTTTGGTCTGTCGTCGGTCCGTTTCATCTGCGGCACCCAGGATATCCATAAAGAACTGGAGCGAAAGATTTCCGAATTCTATGAAACCGAAGATACGATCCTGTATTCATCCTGTTTCGATGCCAACGGTGGGCTTTTCGAACCTATTTTGGGTTCGGAGGATGCCGTTATCACCGATGCATTGAACCATGCCAGCATCATCGACGGTATTCGTTTATGTAAGGCCAAACGTTTTATATATGAGCATTCGGACATGAAATCGCTGGAAAGTGTTCTCAAAAAAGCCAGGGAAGGCATCGATCTCTGGGACGGGCGCGGTCCGGGGTTATCTTGCGACCCCAGCCCGGCGCGAAACATCATGATTTCGACAGACGGCGTTTTTTCCATGGACGGTGATATTGCCAGGTTGGATGAAATTGTGGCCCTGGCCAAAGAATATGATGCCATGGCCATGGTTGACGATTCCCATGCCACGGGTTTTTTCGGTGAAAAGGGCAGGGGCGCGGTGGAATACTGCGGGGTACTGGGCCAGGTGGATATTATCACTTCTACTATGGGAAAAGCCATGGGCGGCGCTTCGGGTGGATTTACCACGGGGAAAAAGGAGGTCATTGAAATGCTGAGACAGAAATCCAGGCCTTATCTTTTCTCCAATACGCTGGCCCCGGTGATTGCGGCCGCTTCGTTGGCCGCCTTCGATCTGCTCACGGAAAGCGACGACCTGAGAAAGAAATTGATGGAGAATACGGCTTATTTCAGGAAATCGATGGAAGAGTTGGGTTTCGATATTATTAAAGGTGTGCACCCGATTGTGCCGGTGATGTTTCGAAATTTTGAAAACGATGCGCAGTTATCGCAGGTGATGGCCAGGGACCTTTACGAGGAAGGTATCTATGTGATCGGTTTCTTTTTCCCGGTAGTTCCGAAGGGGCAATCGCGGATTCGTGTCCAGGTTTCGGCGGCCCATACCGGGGAACAGATCGATAAAGCTATTGCCGCATTCGAAAAAGTAGGGAAACGGAACAAAGTGATTTAAAGACCAAAAGTTTTAGGAAATCCAAAAACCCTTTTTCAAAAGGGTTTTTGGCTGCCAGAGGCAATTTTTTTACAAAATGAAATTCGGTTTCCTGTGGTAGATGCCTTCGAATTCGTCGACAAAATCGCTTTTCCCACAGAGTAACATGGTGGATAGCGGCATGAGGGGTTTTATTTTTTGCAGCAGTTGGTGGGCCAGGTTGCGGATGTCCCATTGGGCGTGTTCGTCGGCCCGCAGGCGCATAAAATGGTAAATTTCCCGTAAATTCATTTTCATCATCACTTTCCGGCAGTGGGAATTGGTTAAGATATAATCGGCCGCATCGCCGTATTTTTCTTTTAATTTCAAATAGGTCTTATCGGTTTTGGCGATGATCTCCAGGAATTCTTTTTCCAGGCCGTTTACTTTATAGCTTTCCGGGATAATGCAGCCGAAGCGGATATCATAATTACCGGGAAGAAGCGTGGCCATCCGGTGCCTTTTCAGTTGGGCAAAATTAGAGGCGCTGATGACCGCCTGGAAAGTGACGTCCACCATCTCGAATTCCCGCGGCGCGGCGTCGAAAAATTCGATGTTCTTGAACAGGTCTGTGTAGATCTTCTCTTTTTCGGCGGCCCCCATATTTTTAATTTTATCCAGGGCCTGGTCATAATCCAGCGAATTGAAAACCGCTAAAAACGACGCCAGGATGATATCATCCCCGTTTTGCGTGTAATGGAGGAGCTGCGGGTCCCGCCCCGGCTGTTTTTCACCCGTCGGCATTGGGGTGAAGTTATCCTTAAATGTATGTTTTAAGTCCTGGGAAAATTGCGAGGGGTGTGAAAAAAGGAAAATAGAGGGCGCGATTTGAACGACCTGTTCATGCATCTTTTCACCGATTTCCCGCACCTCGGCCCTCCCGCTCAGGTGAAACCTCCGGAACAAGTGTTCCAGGCTCCTGGCATTGATGGTCATGCCCACCTGGCCCTGGGTAGCCAGGGAGAGAATATACCGGGCGTCCTCTTTTGCCCATCCTTTCAGGATATTGCGATCGGAATTGTTTTCCGTCAGAAAGGGAAATTTAGTGAAAACGTATTTTTTTAAGACGTTGAAAGCCCTGGAATAAAATTCGTTTTGCAGCGTCACCGTATCCCTGAAAAGTTGCTGCGATTCGCCGTCTTCTATCTCCGCCGGCAGGACATAATCTCCTTTAAGGGTAACGTAGCGTTGGGATTTTTCGGTATAGGAAACCAATCGGAATTGTTCGATTTCTTCCAGGGCCAGGCGCGATACGCCGATAATATCGAAATTAAACACGGCATGCTCGGCCACGGAATGGTGTCCCATTTCGAAAATGATGGTTCGATTGGATTTCCGGGCGGTTTCCACATCTTTCCTGGCCTCGCGGCGCAAGGTAATGATATCTTTCGCGCTGCGACTTATCCGGGCGTAAGCCGCGCTAAAGGTCTCCGGGGTAAACGCCGCCGCCATATCATGATTTACCACCACCGGGGTTTTCAGCAAGTCTACTTCAACATTGTAACCGGCAAGTTTTACGATCAAGGCCCTACTATCCTCCTTGTTTTTCCGGCGATTCCGGCGAAACCAGCGAGTCTTTATAATCTGAAATGGCTTTAATTATCCCGCAGGCGCTTTCATCGATGCTTTTGTTGTTCCAGATCTCGATAATATTGAGATGATCTTCTTCGATGGTTTCCACGAACAAATCTTCCGTCCTTTTGATATATTCGACATCCGTGGTCCTGAATTCCGAATCGAATTCCCGGGTGTCCAGTTCCTTTAAATCCATCCGGATAAAGAAGACCAGGTGATATGAGGATATCCAGAACCGGTACAGGTGTTTCAGCAGCGCATCTTTTTCTTCCAACCGGGGCGTCATTTCTTTTTTGGCGACATGGTGTTTCCAGTAGATCCACTGGTCAAGGACAGACCTATCGCAAAGCAGGAAATCCGGGGCGGCCAGGGCGTGGATGTTTTCCTCGTTCATCTGGGAAGAAAAATAATAGAACTGGCTGACAAAAGAGGACCTTTTATCATTATCAAAGGGATTTCTACCGTTGATTTCATCGACGGAGCTTACCTTGTATTTAAGGGACAGTATTTTTTTGACCTCTTGCATGAGGGAGGTTTTACCGCTGCCGGAAATTCCTGAAAACGAAATTTTTATCATGAAGCAATTTTAATCAAATCTTTCGTATATGTCAAATCAAAAAAATGAAAACACCCCCTTCAAGGGAAACAAAAATAAAGAAGTAAGAAAAAAAATCACGATTGCTATTGATTAAAAGGGGGGACTTGTGATAAATTCATTACCGATGAAAGAAAAAAAATTCATTTTAAACGTTTTTATTGTTTTTATTGTGGCAGTCGGGTTGAACACGTTAAACGCGCAAACGCGGGTTAAAGACCGGCAGAAGCAACAGCAGCAGCAGCAGCAACAACAACCACAGCAGCAGCAGCAGACCGGGGAGATAAAAATCGATGCGCAGAACCAGTATATGGATGAGAATAAGCTGATCGCCTCCGGCAACGTGGAGATTGCATGGGAAGATTACAGGTTCTTCGCGGATTACCTGGAGTTCAACCAGGATACCAAAGAACTCCTGGCCAGGGGCAGGGTCACGATGTCTTCCAAAGATACTGTTATCACCGGGGAAAAACTTTCGTTCAATTTGAAAGATCGAACGGGAGAAATCTACGATACTTACGGCCAAATGCCCCCCACTGTCCGGTACACGACGGATAAACTCACCCAGGTGGATAACAATACACTGACCTTTAAGAAACTGGATTTTACTTCCTGTACGCAGTGTGTGCCGCGCTGGAAAATCACCTGCTCCAAAGGCAAGATCAAAAAGGAAAAATACATCGAGATGTCGAATATTCTTTTTAGAATTAAAAAGGTCCCGATTTTTTACCTGCCTTATGTCCGTTATCCCGTGGATAAGGATGGGCGGGCCACGGGAATATTAATGCCTAATTTCGGCACGTCTTCCTTGAGGGGGTTTTTCCTGTTAAATGCGTTTTTCTGGGACGTCAAACCCAATGTGGATTTGACCCTGTATTTCGATTATTACGCCAAGGCCGGGATCGGCATGGCCGAAGAGGTCAGGTATTTATTCAGGCACATGGACGGCCATATCAAGTTTTATTGGTTTAACTACAAAAAAGGCAATATCGTGGGCGCTGAGAAATCTTCGGATTATTATTTAAAAATGGAGCATAAGCAGCGCATCAATTTTTTGAATACCCGGATAACCATTGCCATCGATCGGCAGAGCGACGCGAATTTTTTGCGTTTGTTCAGTAATAATTTCGACAGCGTATTGACCCGCATGTCCAGGTCCCAGGCGTCCATCGATTCTTCCTTTGCCAACGTGAAACTTTCCCTCAGCGGCATGCAGAATGATACTTTTTATACGTTTGCCAACAGGTCCACGCGGTTGAGTTATTTGCCGCAAATAAAGCTTAATTGGAACCAGCAGAAATTATGGATATTACCCGGTTATTTTTCATTGGCCGCCTCGTATACGACGGTGAAAAGGGTCGGGAAAAGTTATGACGAGGATGAGTTGATTTATGTTTCCGATCAAAGTTCCACCCGTTTGAGTTTGAATCCTTCGTACATGTTGGGGTTATTGCGATTTCCCTGGTTGAGCGCCTATCTTTCGCTGGAAACACAGTTTACGTATTATCCTAAGAGCAGGGATCCCAATTCGAAAGAGGTTATTATCCTGGATGAACCTTTGAAGTTGTATTACCACAGCGCTAATTTGACGATAAAAGGCCCTGTTTTTTCGAAACTCTTCGAAACCAGGAACAGTAAATTTAAGCATTTGATCGAACCTAAGCTCACTTTCAAGTATGTTACGAAAGTGGATGAGGAGGACAAGAATCGGTTGATCCCGGTGGATTATTTCGATTATCCGTCTTATTCTTACGTGGGGTTTTCATTGAGTACGCGGTTATTGTATAAAAGTAAGAGCGGCAAATCTTCTCCCAGGGAAGTCCTATCTTATACGATAAGCCAGGATTATTATTTCGATCCTGAGTTGGCCAACCGCACCAGGAAGATCAATGGGATTTTCCCGGAGTTTTCCCAGCTCGACAATACGCTTCGTTTGAGACCTTTCAAGGATTTTTCTTTAGACGCATCCGTGACGTTCAATCACTATTTGAAGAGTTTTACCAATACCCGTATTGCCCTGAATTATCGAAACCCGGGCAGCGCCATCAGCGGTGATTTTTTCTACAATGCCAATATTAACCAGTATGCCCAGGTAAATTATATTTTAAATAGGAAGATCATCGGCGGCAGTTTGAATATTAATATTCCCCGTTTTCCTTTGCGGTTTAATTCCAACGTGAATTATGATATTACGGATAAGGAGTTCCGGTTGGCGTCTTTCCGGTTAACTTACGATTACCAGTGTATTCAATTCAGGTCGGAATTGAAGTTATTCCGGTACAGCGGCAGGGTGGAAACGCAATTTAACGCGGGCGTCTCTTTTGGAAACCTGGGAATGGTGAAGGATTTCCTGGGTATCGAGAAATGAGCGACCGGCCGCGTCCTAATATGAAAAAGATATTGATCACCGGTTGTTCCGGTTTCCTGGGTCAAAAGCTTTTGGAGGTCAAGGAACCTTTTCTCGAAAAGGTTCCTTGCCGCCGGGGGCAAAGCGATGTCCATGGTATTACCGAAATAGCGGGTTATGAAGCCCCGGGTATAACGGTTCATCATGTGGATATCAGGGACAGGGGAAAGGTTTTTTCCGCGGTGGCAGCGATAAAGCCGGATGTGACGTTTCATTTGGCGGCGGTGGCTAATGTTGGTTATTCCTGGAAAAACCAGGCATCGACGTATGAGATCAATTTTATGGGCAGTTCCAATTTATTGGAAGCTGCAGCCGAGTTTTCTCCGGGTTCGCGGGTGCTGCTGATGAGTTCGGCGGAGTTGTATGGGAAATCTCAAAAGGATGTAATGGATGAGGATACGCCGACGGATGCGCGAAACCCTTATGCGCTTTCGAAAAAGGCCATGGAAATGTTAGGGGATTTGTACCTGGATGCGAAGCGGTTGGATATTATCAAGCTGCGTTCTTTTAATTTTACCGGGCCGGGCCAGGACCGGAAGTTTGTGGCTTCGGATTTTTCTTTTCAAATTGCGGAGATTGAAAAGGGGAAACGGGAACCGGTGATCCGGGTGGGGAATTTGTCGGCGGTCAGGGATATTTCCGATGTCAGGGACATTGCCCGGTTTTTGGCTGTGATTGCTGCAAAGGGTGAACCGGGGGGTGTTTACAATTTATGTTCGGGTAAAGCGTATTCTATCCGGGAGCTGCTGGATATCCTGCTTTCTTTGGCGGCGGTGAAAATCGAAGTGGTGGTGGACAAAGATAAATTCAGGCCCATCGATGTGCCGAGGTTGGTGGGGGATAACCGGCGTATCCGGGAGGCTTTCGGTTTGCAGCCTGAATATTCTATTGAACAGACGTTAGCGGATTTATTGAATTATTGGCGTCAGAGTGTAGGGCTGGTGAGTGGTGAGTGGTGAGTGGTGATTGGTAATTGGTCGAACGGCGAGGTAAATGAGGAATGTATATTCACCTGGTAACGGATAAGTTTCATTTGGGCGGCGGGCTTGAGCATATTTTCCAGGCAGCCGCGGGTTTGAAGGATATTCGATTTCGCATCTTCGGTCAACCGGGGCAACAGGCAGCGGTGGAAAAGTTTAAGGCGCTGGAAAATGTGGAAATTTATAATCAGGGGTATCAGCCGTCGCTGGTGCTGGAGAAGAAACCCGACCTGGTGCATTTTCATCATTTGCGGCCACTTTTGGCTTTTTTTAAGAATCCTTTTCGCAAGTGTGATATTCCTATTATTTTTACCGCGCATGGTTTGCATATTCACAAGTATGAGTTTTCTCGTTCGCGGCGGCGGGCCAGGGTGAACTATTTGCTGCGTTATCACCTGGAGAAACGGCTGCTGGCGAAAGTGGATAAAGTCATTGCGGTTTCCCGTGAGGACAGGACTTTCCTGGAAGAAAAATACGGCTTAAAGAATGTGATTTATATCGCCAACGGCATCGATTTTTCCGCGCCGGCGTCAGTGGCCGGGCAATTTACGGATAAGAAAGCGCTGCGGGAAAAGTTGGGTTTGCCCGTGGATGATTTTTTGTTTGTTACGATAGCCCGGTTTCATTTCCAGAAGGGGTATGATATTCTCATCAAGGCCATGGCCCTGGCCAAGGAAAAAATAAAAGAGCGCCGGGGGCGTTTTATTTTTGTGGGGGATGGGCCGGAGTTTGAGCAAATGAAGCGGTTGAGCCGGGAGTTGGGGGTATTTCCCTTTATTGTTTTTTTGGGGGCGCGGACGGATGTGTATGAGATTTTAAAGGCCTGTGATGTGTTTCTTTTGCCGTCGCGTTGGGAAGGGCTGCCGATCGTATTATTGGAAGCGGGGTTTTTAAAGGTCCCGGCAGTGGCTTCGGATACGTACGGCAACCGGGAGATTATTCATAAAGACAGCGGTATTTTTTTCAATAATCTTAACAGTGGGGCATTGGCCGGGGTTATTCGTGAAGTACTCGATAATAAATATGATCTGGCGTCTTATTCGGAAAACCTGTACAATGAGGTGTTGGCTGATTACAGTTTGGAGAAGATGTTGGCGGGGCTGAGGAAGGTTTATGAATAATGGCCTTGCTTGTTTTGATATTTAATATTGGATGGAATAGGAACAGGCAGTGCCTGTTCCCTACCAATGGGAATTTTAAGAACAGCTTTCTTTTTTGAAAAACAGCTTCCTTATTTGAAAAACACCTTCCTTTTTTGGAACATGGCTTCCTTTTTTGAGAAACTGCTTCCTTACAGACAAACACGGACGGAAAAAGGTGATTGGCGATTGGTGAATGGTGAGTGGTAAAAGATTGCCTGTTCCAACAGGGCATTTGAGGAACAGGCAGTGCCAGTTCCCTACCAATTTGCGCCCTACGCAATACCTTTTCGGATAGGCTCTAGCCAGGTTCGAATTTTATCGGTCCTCCGTCTCAGAGATAAAATTAGTGAATTGCCCCTGGAAGATCTTGATGCGATAATCGAAGGGTTAAATATCGAAATCGCGTGTACAAACAAATCCAAAATCCAAATTTTTTAAATTCCAAACAAAAGCAATTCAAAACTCAAAATCTCAAAGAAAACAGCCTACCGCCAGGAAAGGACAGGGATTGGCCTGTCCCATTCGGATCCGCTCATAAAAAAAGTAGGTTGACAAAAAAGCTGTAGAACATTATAATAAAGACATGCTTGAAGAACAAAAAAACGATGATAATGAACCGATTGCAAAGGAAGTAAGCGATGCCGGTCCTGTAAATCAAGAGGAAAAAAACATTAAAAAATACCTCTCTCACGATGGCCTTTTCAGGTTTGCCTTTGAGAACAAGCATGTTGCGGAAAGCTTTGCCAGGGAAAATTTACCGGGAGAAATAACCGGGAACCTGGATTTTTCAACTTTGACCCAGGATAAAGACACATTTGTAGACCAAAAACTATCCCGTTGCTATGCGGATGTTCTCTACCATATCCGGTTCAAAGATAAACCTGCCTACCTGTATTTCCTGTTTGAACATAAAAGCTGGGAGCCGGCTTTCCCCGGCGTGCAACTGCTGAAAAATATGGCCCATATCTGGGAAAAACATTTGCTGAACCATAAGGGTATTAAAAAACTTCCTCCCATTATACCGCTGCTGGTATACCATGGGGAGAGTGCCTGGAATGTGGATAAAAATTTTCTATCCATGTTCGATGTCCCGGATATACTGAAAAAATATATCCCCACGTTTAGTTATGAATTATACGATGTTTCCCACATGCCGGAAGAACAAATCAAAGGAGAGGTAGAACTGCGAATTATATTAATGGCATTCAGATATATTTTCCAACCGGAGATCATGACCCGGTTGAAAGATATATTTGAATTGTTCCGGGAGTTGCCCGGTAAGACCGAATTTAATCGGTACCTGGAACTGTTGATAATTTATCTTGGCTCCAATATAAGAGATGTGCAGCCCGCTCAAATCCGGGATGCGATCGATGAAGTTTTAGAAGAAGGAGGTGCAATGGTGAGTACCGTATTTCAACAAATCAAGGAAGAAGGTATAGAAATAGGTGTGATGGAAGGCGAAGAAATAGGTATAAAAAAAGGTGAAGAAAAGAATAAACTTAAAATAGCTATCAATTGCCTCATAAAAGGAATGGATACCTGGACAATTGCGGAAATAACCGAGTTACCGATTGAGAGGATTGAAGCACTGAAAGCCGCTATCCACCAGGATAATTCAGTTCACACGTAAAACAAACTGAGCCCGCATGACGCATGACTGACTGCCGTGAAAGTAGCCACAAAGGCACCAGGGCACAAAGAAAAACTTTTTCAGTGTGTGCCGTGGGCTTCCTCCTACGCTTTACTATTGAAATCAAATATGGTTTCGGTTAAAATATGGAATCGTAAAAAAATGGATATAAAAAAATGAGTCCGACGGTTTTTAAATTTAGAGGATACCGGTTTTTCTTTTTCTCCAGAGAAGAGGAGGGTATATGGCTGATTATTGAAGGTAAAGAGTATTTCCTTTCTTACCAGGAGTATCCCTGGTTCAAAGATGCCAGGTTGTCCGAGATTCAAAGCGTGCAACTACTTCATGGTATACACCTTTATTGGCCGAAACTCGATGTAGACCTGTCGATAAACAACCTGGAATACCCTGAAAAATATCCATTAACCTACCTGTAAAATGTCATTAATACCACCATGTGAATGGAGAGGCCTTAAAGTATGACTCAACAGGTGTTTATCTCTTATTCCAACGAGAATGAAAACGATCGCCGGGTTGCCGATAAGATTTATGATACATTGAAAGCCAGGGGGATTCCATGTTGGGTGGCTCACCGGGATATTGCCGCGGGTCAAAAGTGGTTGGGGGAGATCATCAAAGCTATCTCCAATTCACGGGTAATGATTGTGGTGTTTTCAAAACATACCCAGATATCCAATTTTGTCGAGAATGAGGTTATAGAAGCCCGGAAGCAAAATTTGACCATAGTTCCTTTTTGCATTGAAAAGGAATCTCTTTCGGGTAAAATGAATTTGCTGTTGAACAACTGCCAATGGATATCCGCCTATCCTCATCCCGTGGATGAATACCTGGAACAATTGGTAGAAACCTTACACCGGCACCTGGGGATAGAAACGGGAAAAACCTTTAAAAGGGTGGAAAAGCAGTCTGAGGTGGCTATAAAATCAACCGAGAAGAAAATATATCATGCGAAAAAACCTTTCCGGCGAAAACGGGTTTTAGTGGCCGCTTCAATCATTATTTCAGTTATCGCGTTATTTATTTATGTAAATCAATGGGTTAATGATAGTGAACCATCCCCGGAGCCTGATTTTATCAGAGATTTGAAATCAAAAAGCAAGGGCTGGGATGCTAAAAAGAATGAGAAAGGTTTCTGGGAAGCGTTTTATAAAACCTATGACCTCACCATGATCTATATCCCACCGGGAAAATTCATAATGGGAACAGATAATGGCAATGATTGGGAAAAACCAGCTCATGAAGTGGACCTGGATGGTTACTGGATAGGCAAATATGAGGTAACCTTTGCTCAATACGATCTATATTGCGAGGAAACTGGAAAAAGGGAACCGGATGATGAAGGCTGGGGCAGGGAAAACCGGCCGGTTATTAATGTCTCCTGGGATGACGCGGTTGCTTACTGCCAATGGTTATCCAGGAAAACCGAACTGAAATTCAAACTGCCCACGGAAGCCCAGTGGGAGAAAGCAGCGCGTGGAACCGGGGGCCTTGTTTATCCCTGGGGCAATAACTTTGATGAAAATAAATGTAATTCGTATGAAAGTGGATTGCGGCGAACAAACCTGGTGGGTAAATATCCTTCGGGAAAGAGCCCGTATGGCTGTATGGATATGGCCGGTAACGTATGGGAGTGGTGTGCCGATTGGTATGATTCGGATTATTATAATAATAGCCCTACTAAGAATCCACAAGGGCCTGCAAAGGGCACTGGTCGTGCCTTGCGCGGCGGCTCGTGGAACGTTCAATCCGACATTCTGCGTTGTGCGGCGCGCAGCAACGCTTTTCCCCGGTACGGCTGGGGCAACGGCGTTGGGTTTCGCGTTGTGCGTTCGTCCTTCCCCGGTCATACGCCATAATGTTCGGTAATCTGACTCTCTGTCCCTCTGGATACCTGGAATGACGAATCAGGAAAAAGCAAAATAAAAAAAAGTTCGCGGCGCGGACACCCTATTAAGAATCCAAATGACCGAAACAAAAATCGCCGCCTTAGGCAAAGGGGGGAAAATTGACCTGCCCTTCCGCTACATTTTTTCATCTTCGTCTGGGAGAAGAGATTTTATTTCCTCTTCAAGTGTTGGCAAGTGCTTAACAATAATACCCCATAGTATTTCAGCAACCACATTGTCATAGGCATGAATAATATAATTCCTTAGATTCACAATTTTACGCGCATCTGTGATTGAGATAGTGTCATCGATTTTTAAAACCCTGTTCAATGCTTCTCCAATAATTTCAAATTCCCTTTCTACGGCTCTTTTTACAACTTTCTGGCTACAAAATTGTTCAAAATTCCTATTCTCTCCCAAAAAATCATGAATCGATTCGATGGAGGTTTTAATATCGAACAAGGATTTCTTTATTTCTTCATCCATAGACCAATGTCCTGGTTTTCTCAATGATGTTTTTAAAGTAGGGATTTTGGATGGATTTGTCTACCACAAGGTCTACTTTCCGATTGAACAGCTTTTCCAATGCTTCCTTTAAATCAAGAAAATTATCCGCGTATTCCAGGAGTGGAATGTCATCAAAGGATATGAAAAAATCAAAATCGCTCTCATCGGTAAATCGCGGCGTGCCCGCGGAACCGAAAAGATAGAGAGCTTTTACCTTATGTTTTTTACAAAGCCGATTGATCTGCGAAATGTTCTTCCTATTAAAGCTATTCATAATTATATTTTATACGAAAAAATACTTTATTTCAAGCTGGTATCAAGGAAAACCATTTTGGATTGACCAAATAACCCCCCTTGGTGTTTCTTTGTGCCTATGTGCCTTGGGATGTGCCGGGTTTAAAGCCCTCATGACTGACTGTCATTGAATTTTGCCCCTATCACTGGAGACCTTCCGATGCAGATCGGGAAATTTAAAAGAAAATAGACAAAAAATCTTGTTTTATGATACAATTACACCAGGAGGTTTTTATGAGTGTGATAACGCTGAATATAAAAAACGATCAAAAAGGTAAATATCTACTGGATTTTTTAAGGCAGATAGATTTCCTGGAAATAGAGGAACGATCGGAAATAACAGGCATTCAAGAGGAAGAGGGGGATGATAAAGAAACATTGGAAGAAGTTCTTCTAAGCGCTCCTATTCTAAGCGAAGACGAGATTCGAAATATTGAAAACATCGGCAAGGAGTTCAACAATTGGAAGATAGGCGAATTTTAGTTGTCACCTTGCAAGTTCTATTTATAAAAGCCTAAAATCGAAAAATCAAATCATTGAATTTCGAGATATATTTATTGCCGCGACAGCCATTGCCAATGACCTGCCGGTGATAACATTAAATATGAATCATTTCGAGCGAATTGAGAACTTAAAAGTGTGGTCCTTTTGAGGGAGTAAATTGGTCATTATTCCTTTTCGTAGGCAATGAAGACAGAGGGCTTTCCCGGCGCCGTGGTGGCTATTTTCATTCAGGCCGCCAATTCCGCTTTACTATTGCAATCAAATATGGTTTCGGTTAAAATATGGAATCGCGAAAAATACAATCCCGGCAGAGAATACAGGAGGATATGATCGATGACTTCCGCAGTGAGAGGCCCTGAAACATTGACTCGCCAGGTAACTGGGAAGGGGAAAAGGTGACTTCTATAATTCTTTCGAATGAAAAAAAACGGCCCAGGGTGTTTCTTTGCCACGCATCCGAAAATAATGCCTTCGCCAGCGCTTTGTACGGGCAATTAAAAGCGGCTGGTCTCGATCCCTGGCTTGATAAAGATAACCTGCGAGGTGGCGATCTGTGGGATGATATGATTCAGAAAGTGATTAAGAATGAAATCGATTATTTCCTGGTGTTGCAAAGTAAAAACCTGAAAAACAAAGTGGAAGGGTATGTTCATAAAGAGATCCACGACGCACGGGAGCGGCAAAAAAGATTCAGGCCAGGCATCCGTTTTATTATCCCTTTAATAATAGACGGCAGCGGGGGACTGGAAGAATTGGAAGATTTGCATAACATCCCTATCGACAGCGAGAATAAAATCGAGGAATTGATTAGAGTCATTGAGTCAGACTATAAAAAAAGGGGAGAAACCTGTGAAAGGGAGGAAAAACAGCCTCAAGTGGATAAAGTGCCTGATTTTATCCGGTTTATGAATTCGAAAGGCTGGGAAGTTAATAAGAATGAGAATAATTACTGGGAAGCGTTTTATAAAGCCTACGACCTCACCATGATCTATATCCCACCGGGAAAATTCATAATGGGAGCAGATGATGGAGATGATAATGAAAAACCATCTCATGAAGTGGACCTTGATGGTTACTGGATAGGTAAATATGAAATAACCTTTGCTCAATACGATTTCTATTGCGAGGATATTGGAATAAAGAAACCGATTGACCATGGATGGGGCAGAGAAAACCGGCCGGTCATTCATGTTTCCTGGAATGACGCGACTGCTTACAGCGATTGGCTATCCGAAAAAACTGGGCTAAAATTCAAACTGCCCACGGAAGCACAGTGGGAGAAAGCCGCGCGCGGTCCCGGTGGCCTTATTTATCCCTGGGGCAATGTTTATAATATGTATAATTGTAATTCGAAGGATGGGGAGTTGAAGAAAACTAGTCCGGTGGGAACATATGCTCGAGGAAAGAGTCCGTATGGCTGTATGGATATGGCCGGTAACGTATGGGAATGGTGCGCCGAGTGGTATGATAAGGATTATTATAAGATAAGCCCAGCTAAGAATCGGCAAGGACCAGTTTCCGGCGATAAGCCCGATAAGCGGGTTATGCGCGGCGGCTCGTGGGACCGTGAATCCATTGAACTGCGTTGTGCGAAACGCGGGAACGGTAATCCCCGGTCCAACTTTGACCATGTTGGGTTTCGTCTTGTTTGCGTGCCTCCATTCATAATGGGAAAATAGAATGATGAATGTTGAAGAATGAAAGGAAAATCCGAAATCCGAATATCGAAATCGCGTGTACAAACAAATCCAAATGACCAAAATTCAAAGGGCAAATTACAAATAAAAAATCACAAATCAGAAACAAATTACAAATTTCCCTTTTCCGTCTGTCCTGGGTCCCCCCGATGACGCTTTATTTATAATGATTGGTAAATAGAACTCTTCCTTAAACCGCTTTCAAGGTCTTCTAAAAAATCATCCGAATACCCTTCGCTTTTAAAATCCCTGATGACGTTCTCTATTTTATCTTTTTTAAACTTTTTGAAGTAGATGGTTCGCTCGATCAGGGCGTTTTTTATTCTTTCAATATCATTGCAATCCATTTTTTTAATGGATTTAATTATATCATCAGTGCAAACATCGACTATCAACTGCATGGTTAATACTCCTCTTCTTTTGCTTTACAGGATATATTATACACAACATAGAGGGATATTTCAACAAAAGAGTTCAAATAACCAAAATTCGAATGACCGAAACTGTGAATCAGAGGCAGGAAAAAAGGAAGCGATGAAGAGCGGAAGAGCGGAAGAGCGGAAAAAACAATCTATAAAATCTTGTAAACGTTAAAACGGAGGAATTGTCATTTCCCTCGAGGGGTCGGTCGTTTCCCTCGAGGGTTTTGTCGTTTCCCTTGAGGGGTTGGTCATTTCCCTTGAGGGGTTTGTCATTTCCCTTGAGGGAATTGTGATTTCCCTCGGTGGTTTTGTCATTTCCCTTGAGGGGGCGGTCATTTCCCTTGAGGGTTTTGTCGTTTCCCTCGAGGGGTTGGTCATTTCCCTTGAGGGGTTGGTCATTTCCCTCGAGGGGTTGGTCATTTCCCTCGAGGGGTTGGTCATTTCCCTCAAGGGAATAGTGATTCCCCTTGGTGGTTTTGTCATTTCTCCCGGTAGATTTGTCAATCTTAAGGTACGGGTTCCGTCCGTCTTTCAAAATATGCTTTGATCCCGTTATGAAAACTCTTCCCTTGAGGATAATACTTTGCCTCTGTCGGATCAAAATATAATATGTTCTGCCTAACCATATCTCTCAACAACTTCTCATCTCCAGGAGTAATCTCTTCTTGTGACAATTCATCGCTGTGGATAAACCTACCCAGTAATTTTTCCATCTCTTTTTTCTCAGGTTTTACCATATAAGAGACGATCACGTTGCGAATTCTCTTTATATAAGAGGAGAGGACTTCTTCGATAGGGTTTTGAAAGAGTTTGGACAAAATATCCTGGATTTCCCACATACTGCCGCCGACTGTATCCCATATTTTTTCGATCTCTTCATCGGTAAGTTTATATCCTGTTATATTTGAGTACTTTTCCAGGTTAAGCAACCATTCCCTCACATCTTCTTTCTCAAGATAATCCACTTTATAAAAAGCCGACGTTTTTTTCAATCTCGAATCGGCGTAAACCGTGTTTAAAAAATACCCATCCGAAGACGCAATGATGATATGAGCCAGGTGTCTTTCCTTGGTCATGGCGACAAAAAAATTAAAAAGCGCAATAATCAACAGCCGTTCCCGGTCGTTATCGATGTAAACTTTGTCCAGGGCTTGAAGTTCATCGATGATTAAAACGGGTTTTACCCCCTTTTTGTGAAGCTTGAGAAATTCTGCTTTCATAACCTTAAACGGGTCAGCCCTTTTTTCCAGGATTTTTTTCTCCACCGCGGAATTGACTTTAAAAAACCCGACGTTTATATTGGATTCCACCGTCTCTTTTTTTTCCCCTTCCCTATGGACATCGAAAAAGGTTTTTAAGAAATCTTCGTAAACATTGGTGAAGGTTTCACGTAGATTCATAAACTTGATAGCCAGGTTTTGTTTTTTCCCTACCTGTTCCAGGAATTTATACAATAAGGTGGTTTTCCCGGATGATTTGGGGCCGTGAAGAAAAAGAATGGATTCAGGTTCTTCATTTATATAATCTTCCAAAAATTTCAACTCTTGCTGACGGTTAATGAATGTCACGCGCTTTCGATATTCAAATTTATCCTTTTTCATGGCCTTAATTATAGTACGATGAGTTTTTTTTTTCAATAACAAAAAATCGGGGGCGGCGAAATCAGTCTGTCCCCAGGTCATCTCTACCGGGATAAGGTTTTTTTTTCTTCGCGGTCCTTCGCGTTCTTCGCGGCTATTTTCATAGTAAAAATTTTATAACTGCGTGACGGTAAATCCTTTTTCTTGCAATAGTTGGATAATACCTTTTTTCCCTACCATGTGCCCGGCGCCGACAATGACAAAATACTTTTTAGCGGATTTGAGATAGGAAATAATTTTTTCCACCATATTCTCATTCCGGACATCCATTAATTTCTTATACATGGCTTCCAATTCCGGGTATTTATGGATGTTTTCGTTTATACTTTTTTCCGCTTGTTCAATGTCTCCGTCGGCCCAGGCTTTGACCAGGATATCGATATCTTTCGCGGTTTGATCCGCCTCTATAATTGTGGACGCCAGGAATTTATCGTTTTCCTCTTTAGAGAAACTTTCGAACAGGTTGATCTGGAATTCCATTCCCTCCAGTTCCGCGATTTCTTTTTTGTCCGAGGCTTTTTCCAGGAAATATTTATCGACGCCCAGGTTGGGGTTGAAGCCCAGTTTTATGAGTTCCAGGCTGGAGATAGTCATGGCCACCATCCAGGGTTTGAATTTTTGGAAGCCCTCGATATCCATGCCCAGGTCTTTGAGTCTTTTCTCCGCCATCCGGTAGGTCTTTTCGGAAAGATTGTTTTTTAATGATTCGTCGCCCTGGTACATGCCTTTTTGCAGGAGCATCATACCTTGTTTTGCCAGGTTTTTGGCAGAGACATCGGCTTCCACCGCCAGCACGTCGGTTTGGGCAAAGGCGTCTTCGATGGCTTTTTTCAACGGGTAATGTTCTTCTTTTAAGAGGTGAATAGAGCCCAGAAGGTAGCTTTTGCCGGCGGTTCCTTCCACCTGCCATAGAAATGATTTCCCGGCGCTGTGGGCGTTTTCTTGACCGGGCATGGCGGCCAATGAGAGCCAGGTTATAACGAATATAATGAAAAACTTTTTCAATATCGGTTTCATGGGTAACCTCCGTATTTTAATCCTGATATTATACCACATCGGTGAAATGTGCGACTATTTCTCTTAAAATAAGCTTTTCATTGCATTATCCGTTGGCTTTTGATACAATAGGCGCGGAAGTGAAATATGACAAGGAGTCGAATATGAGACGATTTAATTCGTATGGGCCAATCGATACGGATGTGCATTATTACGCACCCAGGAAAGAATTAATTGACGGGGCTCTCACTCGATTGATGGGAGAAAATCCTCAAAAAAGCGGCCATTACATCACGGTATGGGCGCCCCGGCAAACCGGCAAAACATGGGTCATGCAGGAAATCCTTTTTCAACTTAAAAAAAACCCTCGGTTCCATGTACTTAAAATCAACATGGAAAGCCTGAAAGATAAAGATGATACCGGTGAAATTATTAACGTCATGGCGCGGAAAATAGGCGAAGGGCTGGGGAAAAAAATCCCACGAATCAATAACCAGGATCAATTTCAAGAAATTTTTAAAAAAGACGTACTGGATAAACCCCTAATTCTTATACTGGACGAGTTTGATGCCCTTTCGGAAAAAGGTATAAATACCATAGTCAGCGCCTTTAGAAATATATATATCAACCGTACGGATGAACGGGATAAACCCACGGAACAAAAAACTTACCTCCTTCATGCACTGGCATTAATCGGGGTTCGAAGCGTACTGGGCATCGAAAATGAGAAAGGCTCTCCATTTAATGTACAACGCAGCATTCATATTTCCAACCTCACTTTTGAAGAAGTCAAAGGGATGTTCCAATGGTATGAAAAGGAAAGCGGCCAGGCAATAGAACCGGCGGTGGTTGAAAAACTTTATAAGGAAACCGCCGGCCAACCGGGTTTAACTTGCTGGCTGGGCGAATTGTTGACGGAAGGCTTCGAAGATTACCGGGTCGATAAAAACAGGCCCATTTCCGTGAGAGATTTTGATATCATCTATGCCGCCGCCACCTATGCGCTGCCCAATAACACTATATTAAATATCATCAGCAAGGCCAACCGGGAACCCAATAAAACATTTGTTTTCGATATGTTCCAGACCAATGAGAAATTGGAATTCAAGTTTGATAATAAAATCATAAATGCGTTATATATGAATGGCATTGCCGACAAAGAGGTTGTCGATCAAACCCAGTACTATATTAAATTTTCGTCCCCATTCGTGCAGAAACGTTTGTTTAATTATTTTTCCTATGAAATGTTCAGACAAATGGGTACACTGGTGGAACCGTTTGCAAGTCTCGACGAAGTGATTACCGATACGGATTTGAACATAAAAAACCTGCTGGGACTCTACCAGGAATACCTGGGAAAAAACAAGGATTGGTTATTTAAAGAGGCGCCCCGACGGAACGATTTAAGGATATATGAAGCGGTTTATCATTTTAACATGTTTTCATACATGAATGAATTTTTAAGAGAAAAGGGGGGGCGTGTGGTCCCGGAATTTCCCACGGGGAATGGAAAAATCGATTTGTTAATCAAATACAAAGGAAAGCAATACGGGATCGAATTAAAAAGCTATAAGGATCAAACAGGTTTCAAGATGGCCTTGAAGCAGGCCGCGTTATACGGGAAGCGATTGGAATTGGGCGAGGTTTACCTGTCCGTATTTGTGGAAGCGATCGATGAAAAGAGCAGGGCGAAGTATGAGGCGGATTACCTGGATGAAGAAATGGGGGTAAGAGTGAAGCCGGTATTTATTGCCACCGGGAATTAAAATGTGCTGTCGATCTTCCTTACGATGGGGCGGCGAAACCTGTCTGTCCCCGGGTTCTCCCTATCACCTGGTAAACTTTTTCCTCAACCCTTCACCGATGAAATTGAACGCAATAATAATGAAGAAAAGCACTAAACCGGGGATAATTATTAAAGCCGGCCTGTCGAAGATATGATTCCTCCCGGCATCCACCAATTGCCCCAATGTAGGAACCAGCGGGTCCAAACCGATGCCCAGGAAATTTAAACCGGATTCCGCCAGGATAACCCCGGATATGCCCAGGGACGCCTGCACTACGATCAAAGGCAAAGTAATGGGCAGTAGGTGATGGAAAATAATCCTGGCAAAAGACGCATTGTAACTCCTGGCCGCCAGGATGAATTCTTTTTGTTTGTATTTTAAAACTTCTCCCCGCACTATCCTGGCATAACTCACCCACCCACACAGGGTCAAGACCAGGATAAGAGTAACGATTCCCTGCCGGAAAAAAGAAACCAGCGCAATGGCCAGTAAAATACCGGGAAAGGCCAGGACGATATCAACGATGCGCATAATAATCGTATCGATTAAACCGCCGGCCAGCCCGGAGATCATTCCCAGTAAAGTTCCGGAAAACGCGGAAAGTAAAACCACGGTAAAACCGATGAGTAACGATATACCCGCCCCGTACAGGATACAGGAAAGCAAATCCCGGCCCAGGTCATCCGTACCCAACAAGCGCCCCGCGCCGGGCGGCTGCGACCTTTCCTGGATTTTCACGCCGATGGATACTCCCCGGAAAATGGCAAAAAACAACATCAGCAAAAGAATCAACCCCAATAGAACCGTCCCGATGCGCAGTTGAGTATTTCTCTTTTTATGTTTCTTTGATTTCATGCCTGATCCTGGGGTCAAGGAAAAAATAAGTTAAATCCACCAGCAGATTGATTATCAAATAAATGGAGGTGATAAATACGATCGATCCCTGGATCATGGGGTAGTCCCTGCGGTTGATGGAGTGGATCAACAGGACGCCGATGCCCTGCCATGAGAAAATAGTTTCAGTTACGATCGCCCCGGTAAGCAGCGCGCCCATTTGCAGGCCCACCGTAGTAACAATGGGTATCATGGCGTTTTTTAACAGGTGTTTGAAAAAAATTCTCGTTTCGCTTAAACCTTTGGCCCTGGCCAACAGCACATAAGGTTTTTTCAATTCCATGCCGATGGAGACCCGTATGATCCGGGTAAGAAAAGCGCACATGGCTGTCCCCAGGGTAAGGGCCGGCAGGATGAGGTACTTAAATCCTTCGGAACCGGATACCGGAAGCAAGTTCAATTTCACGGAGAAAAGAATAATGAGCAGCGGACCCAGGAAAAAAGTGGGAATGGCCAACCCCGCGGAAGTGACAAAGGTGACGATGGTATCCACGGGTGTGTTTTCTTTAAAAGCGGCCGCCGCGCCCAAAGGAAAGGAGATCAGCAGCGCCAGTATCATGGCGGCAGCGGCTAAATAAAGGGTGTTGGGCAGGTGGGTTAAGATATTGCGGGACACGGGTTTATTATTGAAAATGGATTTCCCGAAACTGAGATTTAACAGGTTTTTATTATAAACCAGGTATTGTTGGCCGAGGGGTTTATCCAGGTTCAATTCGCTTCTTATTCTTGCCATGTCTTCGGCGCTGGCGCCGTCTCCCAGGATTCCCGCCGTCGGGTCCCCGGGGATAAAGTGAAGAAAGAAAAATATCATGGTAGACACGGCAAAGAGTAAAAACGCCAACAGGAACAAGCGTTTAGCAATATATTTTTTCATAATTCATAAGAAAGCACGAAATCCGAAATTCGAAATTCGAAACAAATCCAAAATTCAAAAGCTCAAAATTCAAAACAAAAACAATTTTCCGCCAGGGGCGGTGGTTTCTGTTTCGGTCATTTGTATTTTGGTCATTTGAATTTGTTTCGAATTTCGTGCTTCGTGCTTCGGATTTATTATCATATAAGCATTTTCCCTTACTTCTATAATTAATCCAAAAAAACAATGACGGGGTACTGGGGATTTTATTGTTTAGAAAGGATTCCATCAAGAATCTCCACCGCGTCTTCGATCAGCTTCGGACATTTAGAATCGAAGACCCCCTTTTCTTTTGCCAGGGACAGACCTTCGGGGATACTGATATCCACTCCCAGCAACTGTTTGCATTCGATAGAGCCGTTACGGTCCTTGAATTGTTTCACGAATTCTTTAACCAGGGTATGGGTTTTTTGTTTCGCTTCGTCATCGTCCGGCCGGGTTCTGCCGTATTTAAGGCCGATGGCCATGATAGGGGCAATCACCGCGCCGCAAATACCGGCCATGCCGCCGATGCCGCCGCCAAACGCATCCGTGATCTTTAAAAAAAGCTCGCGATCCAGACCCCATTGCTCCGCATACGTCGCAAAAACCGCCTGCGAGCAGCAAAACCCTTCTTTAAAAAGCGCAACTGAACGTTCTTTGTTATTCATTTTATAATTTAAACCACTCCTTTAAAATTTGCTCCCGTTTGTTGGGAAATGTCTTGTGGTAAAACTCATTGGTGGTGGGCGAATAAGTATAATCTTGACCCCACACTGCCGCGTTATGAACAATCCGCTCGATGCCGTCCATCATATTAGAAAGTTCCCTATCCGTCGTTGTCGGGTGAAGCGAGAGGCGGACCCAACCCGGTTTCCTGGAAAGATCGCCCTTATCGATCCGGTCCGTAATGGCTTTGGATTGTTCCCGGGTGACATTCAACAGGAAATGACCGTAGGTGCCGGCGCAGGCGCAGCCGCCCCGCACCTGGACGCCGAACCGGTCGCTTAACAATTTGACAAATAAGTTATAATGAATATCATCCGCATAAAAAGAGATGCAGCCCAGGCGGTGTTGCACATCCCCGGCCAGGATATTGAGGCGAGATATCTTCCCCAGCCTTTCAAAAGCCATTTTTACCAATTGTTCTTCCCGTTTGCGAATATTTTCTACGCCCATTTGTTCTTTCAGTTCCATGGCCAGCGCCGCGCGGATAGCCTGGAGAAACCCCGGCGTGCCGCCGTCTTCGCGAACTTCGATATCGTCGATATATTTATATTCCCCCCAGGGGGTGGTCCAATCCACTGTCCCCCCACCCGGGGCGTCCGGCGCTTTGCGGGGGTACATGTCGGAATCGAAAATCAATACCCCCGAAGAACCCGGCCCGCCCAGGAACTTATGGGGTGAGAAAAAGATGGCGTCCAATTTCTCCATGGGGTCCCCGGGGTGCATGTCCATGTCAACATAAGGGGCCGAAGCCGCAAAATCCACGAAACAGAGACCGCCGCATTCGTGCATTAACCGCGCCATTTCACGATAGGGGGCGATGATCCCCGTTACATTGGAACAGGCCGTAAAAGAACCGATTTTAAACGGCCGGTCTTTGTATTTTATTAATTGTTCCCTTAATTCGCCCGGGTCGATCAACAGGTCTTTACCCGGTTTCAATTGAACCACTTCGGCGTTGGTTTCGAACCAGGACGTGTGGTTGGAATGATGTTCCATATGACTGATAAATACCACCGGCCGGTTTTCTTCCAGGATACATTGGCGATCCACCAGTTGGCTGCAGGTTTTCAATCCCAAAATGCGTTGGAATTTATTGATAACGCCGGTCATCCCGCTGCCGGCAGTGATGATAACATCATTGGGGCCGGCATTGACATACTTTTTTATCAACCGGTGGGCGTGGTGGTAAGCATAAGTCATGCGGGCGCCGGCCTCGCTGGTTTCCGTATGAGTGTTGGCCACAAAGGGGCCGAACCGGGTTCTCATTTTCTCTTCGATAGGGCCATATAAACGTCCACTGCCGATCCAGTCGGCGTACACCAACTGCTGCATCCCGTAAGGCGATTCATAGGATGCTTCGACGCCTATGGTATTTTTTCTAAAAGGCTCAAAATGCGTTTCAAGGGCTTCGTCTTCCATGGCAACTATTATATCATAATCATGACTTAAGCCAAAATTATAAAAAAGAACTTGCTTTCAACTGACGTTTTGTGATATATATAATATACCCAACCTTTGGAGGAAAAAATGAAAAAGGTTTTTTTACTGGTTTTAACAATGATCGTTATGGGGATTGTGGTTTTTTCCCAGGATTACGATGTCAGGAAACTTAAATGGGGTATGTCCTACGGGAAAGTAAAAGAAGTCGAAAAATTAGGCGATAGTTTTTTTAAAGAAGAAGAGCTGTTGGGATTGAAGATGGAAGTAGTTTTCGGCTGCGGCTCCGGGGGATTGTATTCGGTGATTTATTCCACCATGAATGCAGAGTTTGCGGAAAGAATTACCCCGGTATTAATCAAAAAATATGGCGAACCCATTACAGACCTGGATTACTCCTTTTTAATGGAAGCGAAAGATATCCTTAAGCGACATCCCAAAGCAGTGGTGGATATCCTGGGAAAAAACGATTATTCGGAGCTTGATTTAATCGAGGAATCCTATTCCAACGTGGATGAGCGAAAAATCATCAAGGGCGGCCTGGCCAAGCGCATGGTCTGGAAATACGGCAATACCGTGGTATTGTTGCTGAACAATGTGACCGGCGGGGTGTTAAGTTACAGACCCAAAACCGCTTACGACGAAAGCAAGAAAAAATTCAATGATTTTCTGGTGGAATTGAAAAAATTGGTCAAAGATAACACTTCCGGCGGCGGGGATGTTTTTTAACCTGAAATAAAAAGCCCGTTCCAACGGGGCGTTTGAGGAACAGGCAATGCCTGTTCCCTACCAATTTGCGCCCCGTGCCTGACGGTGTTACGAAGTTAAACCTTCCGGTTCAGTGCTACAAAACGCCTCCCCTTGCAGAGGGGTTCTTAATAAATCGGCAATCTCAACATAAATAGTGGCAATTGCCTCATACTTATCGGCTAACTGCCGGTTCAATGTCCCTGTTGGAACCGGAGTCGGTGCAGGCGTCGGCGTGGGCGTTGGTGTCGGTGTAGGAGTTGGTGTAGGCGTCGGCGTAGGTGTGGGCGTTGGCGATGGAGTTGGCGTGGGCGCGGGCGCCGGCGTTGGAATCGGCTCTGATGGCGTTACATTCAATTCTTTGATGGTTTCTTTCTCTATAAAACAGACCGGTTCGCCGTCATTTTCAAACGTTCCTAAGCCGATAATTCTCTCATTTGTTTGCAGCAATCCCAGGAACCCATATGTTTTTTCCATTTATAAGCGCGTCTGTATTGAAAATAGAGACGTCGTGGAAAGGATTATGCCCGGAAACATCAATAAAACATGGTACGGAACCAAAAGCACGGGATTTTTGACAAAAGCACGAGGTTTTAGAGAAAAGCACGCGGTGCGGCGCCAAAAGCACGCGGTTTTAATGAAAAGCACGCGGTGCGGAGTCAAAAGCACAAGGTTTTTGGCAAAAGCACGGGATTTTAGAGAAAAGCACGAGGTGCGGCGCCAAAAGCACGAGTTTTTAGAGAAAAGCACGAGGTGCAGAGTCAAAAGCACGAGGTTTTTGACAAAAGCACGGGATTTTTGACCAAAGCACGAGATTTTAGAGAAATGCACGAGATACAAAATCAAAAGCACGGGGTTTTTGAGAAAAGCACGCGGTGCAGAGCGAAAAGCACGGGATTTTTGGCAAAGGCACGAGATTTTAGTGGAAAAAACGCGGTTTTCAAAAAATATCCGCGGTGTTGAATCCATCGCGGTGGATTTTTGTCTGATATCAGCGGTGTTTTGTCGAAAAATTGGGTTTCCGTCAGATGATTGAGTTTTTCAGCCAAAATCGCGGGATTTTTGACAAAAGGTTGCGGTGCGGAGGCAAAAGTTTGAGGCGCGGAGGCAAAAATTGACGCGCCGGTGAAAGAATTCCGGATAAAGTTGAATGATTTCCGGATGATCCCGAAGAAAAACAGGGTTGCGCCCTTTTTCACTGGTTCGAGTCTATCTGAAAAGGTATTACGTATGGCGCAATTTGGTAGGGAACTGGCATCGCCTGTTCCTTCAATGCCAATTTGGGAACAGGCAATGCCAGTTCCCTACAATTTTAATATCAAGACATTCATGACTTCTCGGATAGCCTCCGAATGGGACAATATTCCGGCCTCCCGTTAGTGTGCGATTTATCGATTGGTCTGGAAAACCCCATAAATTGAGAATATAGCCTTAACTTAGTGGCATTCTTGCCTGGCACTTAATCTAACTACTGTCCACTGATTCTCCGTTTCGGCCATTTATAGTTTGGCCATTATAATTTTTTTGTATACGCGATTTCGTGCTTCGTGCTTCGAATTTAGTATAATCTTACCCAGAATAGACCGGAACCAAAAAAGTAGCGGCACCCCTTTGGGAGAATGCAATTAAAGCGGATGAAATTAGGCGACTCCTTATCCCTGCAACTAACATCTTTCCATCTACCAGCCTCCAAGATTGAATTCGGATACGAAAAAAACAGTGTTACACAAAGCCTTTAGGGACAGAATCTTTTTTGATCCCTTAAAATTCTTTGGATGAAGAAAAAAATGGCTCTTTCTCAGATTGAGTGGGTAAATCCAATTTTGTATAGTCTGATTTTTGCCCATTGAATCCTGATGCCACACTTCCCGGCATATATATTAATCCCACCTGGCTATATTTTATACCCTATTGAGCTTATATCGGTCCTTTTAGGGTTGAAATCAATCCCTAAAGGTATGATGTCATCCCTTTTTGCTATTATCTCAACCCTTCGGGGGCTGATATCACTCCCAAAAGGTATGATATCAACCCCTTTTACTATTATCTCACAGCTTCGGGGCTCGATATCATCCCTTAAGAGGTTAAAAATCAATCCTTCCGGGGGGTGATATCAAACCTCAAAGGTTTGATATCAAAGCCTCAGGCATTGAGTTCAACCTTTTTAGGCATGATCTCAATCCCTAAGGGGATTAGATCCACCCCCCCTAAGGGGAGGCATCAGACCTTTAGGGTTTGATGTCAGTGCTTCAGGGATTGGTATCACCTCTTAAAGGGGTGAAATAATAGTAAAAAGGGGTGAGCCCGGTGCTTAAAGGATTCAATTAATATCCCGGGAGGTTGGTATAGGGGATCGTGGCATCGAAGCACCGTCAAAAAAAAGCGTTACCCATTCAACGTGAGAAAGAACCTCATTTTTCTTATAATAACATCAAAAGGCGAAAGCCGACATCGGCGTAGCGGTTGGCGGGGCAGTAGACGTAGCGGTAGGCCGCCCGGCAGCCCAAGGTACCGCTGAACCAACCACCGCCGCGCAGCACCCGGTCCGAGCCGCCTGCAGGCCCTTGCGGATTCTTAGCCGGGCTTTTTTTGTAATAAGCCTTATTATACCAATCGGCGCACCACTCATACACGTTACCGGCCATATCCATACACCCATACGGGCTCTTTCCCGAAGGATAGGAACCCACCGGCATGGTTTTCTCCAAGCCACTTTCAATCGAATTACACTTATTTTTATCGAAATCATTGCCCCAGGGGTATTTAAAGCCGCGGCTGCCGCGCGCGGCTTTTTCCCACTGGGCTTCCGTGGGCATTTGGAATGTTATCCCGATTTCCTGGGATAACCATTGGCAATAAGCCGCGGCGTCATCCCAGGAGACATTAATGACAGGCCGGTTTTCCCTGCCCCAGCCACGATCACCCGGTTTCTCTTTTCCAGTCTCCCGGCAATAGCGATCGTATTGGGCAAAGGTTACCTCAAATTTGCCTATCCAGTAACCATCAAGGTCAACTTGATGAAGTGGTTTTTCATTCTCATTTCCAGCATTTGCTCCCATCAAGAATTTTCCCGGTGGGATATGGATCATGGTGACGTCGTAGTCTTCATAAAAGGCTTCCCAGCAATCGTTCTCATTCCTTTTAACGTCCCAGCCTTTTGATTTCAAATCACTGATGAAATCAGGCGCGGTTTCCTTTTTTTCAATTGGTTTTGGCGCCTTTATTTGTATATCCACATCAAGCTGCTTTTCCTCTTTCTTAAAGGTTTTCCCCGGTTCTATCCCCAGGTAGCTGCCTAAATTCTCGACTAACCGATCCAGGGCCTTATCCTGGCGCATGAGATGGGCGTTTATCCATTGGCAGTCGCTCAACAGAAGCTTCAATCCCCCGGAGAGAGAGACCCTTTCAATGCAAAAAGGAATAATGGTTATATTTTCATCTGCCGCCTGAGTAACCTCTCTCCTGACATAACGGGATTCTTGTGTTTTCCCGGAAAGCACCACGATCATTATTCTGGAGTTAGAAATGGCTTTACTGATCTCATCCGGCCAATTTTGACCCGCGGCAATATCCCGGTGAGCCACCCAGCAAGGAATCTCCCTGGCTTTCAATGTATCATAAATCCTGTCGGCAACCTGGCGGTCATTTTGATTCTCGTTGGAATAGGAGATAAATACCTGTTGAGTCATGTTTTAAGGCCTTTCACTGCTTTAGTCAACGATCATGTCCTCCTGTATTCACGTATTCGCTGCCGGGTCTGTATTTTTTTGCGATGCTATAGTTTAACCGAAACCGAGTTTGATTTCAATAGTAAAGCGGTTGGATTAACTGCCCATTTTTTCTTTTACAAACTTTAAAAACCCCCTGAATCCATTGATGAGAAGGATTCGTAATTTTTAATCGAGATTATGAACACTCTCGACAATATCGCCAAATTCGACTGTTGCAATCTTTTTTAAGTCGCTGATATGGGCCATTAGAAATTCTCAGCAGCCCTCTTGAGTTTTTGTCGTTCGGCTTCGAGGTGGTCGAGGTGGAAATAATCGTCATATGCTTCGTTTTCGCTAATAAGCCCCTCTTCAATCCTTTTATCCAATTCAAAGACATCTTTCACTCCGTATTTTTTGGCAATGAGAAAGATGTCGGCTTCGATTGCCGAGATTTTTTGTTCAAGGGGGGCGGGGTTTGCATGTCCCTTTTTCTTTTTCCCAAAAGGATTGACATATCGTCAAAAAAATATTATATTAGAATTGGAATTAAAAAAAAATCAAAATGACCAGGAGTTAAAAATGTTGGCAGTGAAAGCACATTATAAAGACGGTGTTATAGATATATTGGAACCTATTCCAGTAGTGATCAAGGAAGCCGATCTCAATATTGTCGTTATCCCCAGGAAAATCGTCAAATTGAAAAGGGAACGGGATAATGTCTTTACCGGGGAAGATAAAAAAGCCTATGAAGCAGCAATGATTGATTATGAAAAAGGTGAATATATAGAGATGGAGGACTACATAAAAAAAAGGGGATTAAGTGTATAGGGTTTTAGTCCATAAAAAAGTAGAAAAATTTCTTGATTCAAAGGATGACAAATTTGTCTTATCATTCTGGGATAAAATCAAGATTCTAAAAAAAAATCCCTTTGACAGGAATAACAATCTTGATGTTGTCCCCTTAGAAGGTAAGAGAAATCACTATCGCTTAAGAATGGGTAAATATCGCTTTCTGTACGTAATCAAAAAAATTGAAATTATTATCTATTTTTACAAAGTAGACAAAAGAGGTGATATTTATTAGCCGGGAAGCCCGCTGTATGGCGGGAATTTTTGGCGCCAGGTCGATTTTTTTCTAAAACCGGGAACCGGTACGTGCAGGTGCAGGTGCAAATACCGTACCGCTGACTTTGCACCTTTGCACGCACCGCAGCACGCAGCACCTGGGCCTATTGGGGCTTATTACTTATCCTGACAATTCCGCTGCAAACCGGGACATACGCATCGCCGGTATCGGGATGAAGGGCAATCGCACTATAAAAATTGTCATAATCTGCCCCCCTCCCGGTCAATTGTTGGTGAAGGAAAAGGAGACGGTCGAGAATAAATTTCTTGATTTTTGGGGCAATTATGTTATAGAATCTGTTCCAGGGAAAATGAGTAATTGAGATGAAACATAAAACGTTTACGAATCACCTTATTAATGAAAGCAGTCCTTACCTGCTGATGCACGCCCATAACCCGGTCGACTGGTACCCCTGGGGCAAGGAAGCCCTGGAAAAAGCCGGGAAAGAAAACAAACTTCTCATTATCAGCATCGGCTATGCCGCCTGCCATTGGTGCCACGTCATGGAAACGGAATCCTTCGAAGATGAAGAAGCGGCCCGAATAATGAATAAATACTTCGTTTCCATTAAAGTCGATCGCGAAGAACGACCCGATATCGACCAGGTTTACATGACCGCGTCCCAACTATTAACCGGCAGCGGCGGCTGGCCCCTCAATGTCATCGCCCTGCCGGACCAACGACCTTTCTTTGCCGGTACCTACTTTCCCAAAGAACAATGGATTTTGCTGCTGGAACAGATTCGAAAAATTTACCGGGAAAACCCCCAACAAGTGGAAGAACAGGCGGATTCCCTGAGCCAGGGCGTCCGTTCAGCCGGTGAAATCCCCTATAATCATGCCGAACCCCAATACGATCCCCATATCCCGGAGCAAATATTCGAGAATTGGCACGGTTCCCTGGATTATCGATGGGGCGGCGAGAAACGCGCGCCCAAATTCCCTTTGCCTGTGGGGTACCGCTATCTCCTGGCTTATTACTACTTCACGCAAAAAGCCGAAGCCCTGGAAGCGGTCAAAATCACCCTGGATAAAATGGCAATGGGAGGTATTTATGATCAAATAGGCGGCGGTTTTGCCCGGTATTCCACCGACGCCCATTGGAAAGTTCCCCATTTCGAGAAAATGCTCTACGATAACGCCCAACTGGTTAGCCTCTATTCTTATGCCTATCAAGCCACTGAAAATCCCCTGTACAAGGAAGCGGTGCACGAAACCCTGGAATTTGTGGAAAGGGAGCTGACTTCGCCGGAAATCCCCGGCGGCGGCCGCGGTTTTTATTCCTCCCTGGATGCAGACAGCGAAGGTGAAGAAGGTAAATTCTACCTCTGGACAAAGGCCGAAATCCAACAGGCGCTGGCTGGCGATGCCCCGCTAATTATCGAATATTACAACATTACGCACCAGGGCAATTGGGAAAATGGCCAAAATATCCTGTACCGTCTGCAACCGGACGCAGCGTTTGCCGCCGCGAAGAAAATCAGTTTGCGGCAGTTGGAAGAACGGGTGCGAAACGCCAAACAAAAGTTATTTGGAGCGCGTTCGGAACGGGTCCGCCCGGCCCTGGACGATAAAATATTAACCGCCTGGAATGCGTTGATGCTTACGGGGTACCTGGATGCGTACCGCGCATTTGGCGAAGAACGGTTTTTAAAACAAGCGCTAAAAAACGCAGGGTTTATTACCGGGAACATGATGGCCGACGACGGGCGCTTGAATCGAAATTACAAGAACGGGAAGTCCACCATAAATGGTTTTTTGGATGATTATGCGTTTACCATCGAGGCGTTTATCTCGTTGTACCGGGCAACGTTTGCCGGGCAGTGGCTTTCATTGGCCAGGGAATTAACCGAATACACTTTGGCCCATTTTTATCATAAAGCCGGCGACATGTTTTATTATACATCCGACCTGGACCCCGGTTTAATCGCGCGAAAAATAGAAGTGACCGACAATGTCATTCCTTCGTCAAATTCCCGCATGGCCTTGAACCTCTATCTCCTGGGCGAATATTTTTCCCATGAAGAATATATTTTGAAAGCCCGCCGGATGTTGAATCATGTACAACCGGCTTTGCCAATGGGCGGTTCTTATTATGCCAATTGGGCCCTGCTGTTGACCTATTTCTTATTTCCACCCTTCGAGGTTGCCGTGGTGGGGAATGATTGCCTGCAAAAACGAAAAGAGTTGGAGCGCCGCTTCCTCCCAGGCATGATACTCATGGGTGGAAATACAGGGGGGAATCTGCCGTTTCTGAAGGACAAAAACCCGGGTGAAAAGACATATATTTACATTTGCCGGGATAAAAAGTGTATGCTTCCTGTAACCGGGGTTGCCGACGCATTAAAGCAAATGGATTCGGCAACTTTGCCGGGAAAAAGTTAGATTAGCGAACGAAGTGCTCTATTCACGGAATCGGAATCGGAATCGGGAAAAGGCAAATTTTCCTGGCTGTCCCCTTTCCTTCCTTTCTTTCGCCAATGATGCATTTTTATTCATGCGTGATACATTTTTCGCCCCGGATATCGAAAAACGTATCATTGATGAAGCGAGGCGTATCACACGTGAACCAAAATGTTTCGCTCGCGAAACTTTTTTATCCGTTAACGAAGCTTTATTGTTCCCGCATGAAGCATTTCGATTCATGAGGGAAGCAATTTCTTTCATGCGTGAATCATTTTTATTCATGCGTGATACATTTTTCGCCCCGGATACCGAAAAACGTATCGTTGATGAAGCGAGGCGTATCGCACGTGAACCAAAATGTTTCACTCACGAAACTTTTTTATCCGTTAACGAAGCTTAATTGTTCACGCGGGAAGCATTTCGATTCACGCGGGAAGCAATTTCTTTCATGCGTGAAGCATTTTTATTCATTCGTGATACATTTTTCCCCCCGGATACCGAAAAACGTATCGTTAATGAAGCGAGGCGTATCACACGTGAACCAAAATGTTTCACTCGCGAAACTTTTTTATCCGTTAACGAAGCTTTATTGTTCACGCGTGAAGCGTTTTGATTCATGCGGGAAGCAATTTGATTCACATGGGAAGCTTTTTCGTTCAGGGGTGAAACAATCGGGGAAAAAATCGAAAATGTTTTCCCACCGCTTTCGCCCAATTTAAAAGGAAAATTCGGGGACAGGTCAGAATGCCACTAAGATAAGCGTATAATAAATCCGAAATTCGAAATCGCGACACTTGAAATCCGAAACAATATCAAAATTCAAATTCTCAAAATCTCAAACAAAAACAGCCTGCCGCCGGGAGTCGTTTGTTTTTGTTTTGGTCATTTGAATTTTTGTCATTTGGATTTGTTTCGAATTTCGTGCTTCGTGCTTCGAATTTAGCCTTATCTTAGTGACATTCGGGACGGGCCACAGGCCGGGAATCTCCTTTTTCCCCGGCCTGTCCCCGTATCCTCTTTTTTACTCACCAGTCATCACTCATTTCTGGTTTTCAGTAGGGTTTTCAGTAGAATTGGAATGCTCCCCGCAGATTTTGAGATTTCTACAAACGATATCCGCGGGAGATATCCAGGGGGCGACGGTAGAATGACCCAGCTTGAATTCGTTGTCGTTATGGATATTTGCTATATCGGGTGCAGTACCTGTCATTACCGGCTCTTTCATGTTATCAATGTAGAGAGCCATTGTCTTGCCAGTACGTATCACCATTACCGTATGCCACTGTCCATCGGCATAATTATGATTTTCATATCTTAGCCAGATGAGGTTCTTTTTGTTTTCATCTTCCAATGTAGCGACCACTATACCACCTGGCACACTTGACACATTTTTGAAACCTGTCGATATATGGATCTGGAAAAAGTTACCGAATGTTGTAGTTCGATTCCCCACCAGGTCGTAGGCATCCGTGGAATTGTTTGTTTTAAATTCAAGAGACACAGTGAAGTCTTTCTTTCCAAATTGACCGACATTGGTTCCAAACGATACGTACGAATCTTCAGAAGCGGGGATATTAACACACCCATCGTCCTCCACCTGCAAGAATTTCGCACCCCCATGCAATGTTCCATTAACATTGCCGATGGAGTCGTGGGCACTAGTACCACTTGTTTCATGGAACTTCCACCAATGATCCCCATGATCCTCGCCATTTAACAAACAGAGGCCAAAACCCATAACCAACACAAACATTAAAATAACCTTAGATACTTTAGTTTTCATTTTAATTTCTCCTATTTTTAGTTTTATATTCTTAAAAGTTTTCATGGGATATACTTTCAAAACCCTTCCGATACACCAAACCACACACATTTTTGACATTCGGCGCGGACCACAGGCCGGGAATCTCCTTTTTTCCCGGCCTGTCCCCTTATCTTTCCTTCCCGGGGGTATTATCTCCAATGGCATATAGATAAAAATCGCCAGAGCCTACATAAATGGTTCCATCGGAACCGATGGTCGGCGAGGAAGCTACGCTTCCTCCGGTTTTGTATGCCCACTTTTCTTGTCCATCGGGCTTAATGGCGTAGAGGTACGAGTCATAGGAACCCACATAAATGGTTCCGTCGGAACCGACGGCCGGCGAGGAACGTATCTGGCTACCGGTTTTGAATGCCCACTTCATTTTCCCATCATCGGGCTTAATGGCGTAGAGGTTGCCGTCCTGGGAACCCACATAAATGGTTTCGTCGGAACCGATGGCCGGCGAAGAATATATGGAGGGACCGGTTTGGTATACCCACTTCTTTTGCCCATTGGGTTGAATGGCATAGAGGTTCCCGTCATAGGAGCCCACATAAATGGTTCCGTCGGCGCCGATGGCAGGAGATTCGGAAGATAAACCATCAACGGCTTCGTATACCCACTTTTTTTGCCCATCGGGCTTAATGGCGTAGAGGTTGCCGTCAAAGGAACCCACATAAATGGTTCCATCGGAACCGATGGCCGGCGAAAAATATACTTTTCCTCCGGTTTTGTATGCCCACTTCTTTTGCCCATGGGGCTGAATGGCGTAGAGGTTGCCGTCCTCAGAACCCACATAAATGGTTTCGTCGGAACCGATGGCCGGGCAGGAAGTTATACAGCCAGCGGTTTCGTATTCCCACTTTTTTTGCCCATCGGGCTGAATGGCGTAGAGGTTGCCGTCATGGGAACCCACATAAATGGTACCGTCGGAACCGACAGCAGGAGAGGATGAATATTCACCATTACCGGTTTTGTATGCCCACTTTCCTTTTCCATCGGGCTTAATGGCGTAGAGGTTCCCATCGCAGGAACCCACATAAATGGTTCCGTCGGAACCGATGGCCGGCGAGGTGTCTATCATGTATCCGGTTTCGAATTGCCATTTCTGAACAGCCTCCTGCGCCCCCGAGTATGGGCAGCGTCCCGTACGTTTCGAGTCATACTTGAACATACTCCAAACCGGTTTGCCCATACCGGAAATTGCCACCGGTTTTTCGAT
>Ga0315278_10000023_pt1 | contig 141974 bp, 138 predicted proteins | sample YL17G06_0_MG_FD_203880 | JGI IMG/M metagenome (GOLD analysis project Ga0315278, IMG submission 203880) | Sediment microbial communities from Yellowstone Lake, YNP, Wyoming, USA - YL17G06_0 | ecosystem: Environmental > Aquatic > Freshwater > Lake > Sediment | place: USA: Wyoming | collected... | reverse complement strand
TCTTTCCGGTGGCAATGGCGGAGGGGACACACCCGTTCCCATCCCGAACACGGAAGTTAAGCCCTCCAGCGCCGATGGTACTCGACGGGTAACCGTCCGGAAGAGTAGGTCGCCGCCGGGAAACCTTAGCCTCAAGAACGCTGACGAGATTGGCAAGGATTGAAAGGACCCTGGATCGCCATGCGATCCAGGGTCCTCGACCGTACGGCGGGACCTCGCGCCAAGCGGAGGATGGCGGCCCGCGAGACGCGGTGGATGGGTCAGCGACGCGGAGGCCGGGTCAGCGGCGCATGAGCTGGGCCGTGAGGTACGTCGCGGCGGAGGCCACGATGGCCACGAGACCCACGAGGGCCTCGTCCCCGAGTTCGGTGTGAAAGATGGCCGGCAGCCACCAGAACGAAGTCGCGGCCAGGACCAGGCCCAGGGTGGCGACGGCAATGAGGGCCAGGCGCCAGCGACGTTGGGTCGACCTCGCCCGCCAGGTGACGCGCTCGACCCCGGCCTTGCTGGAAAGGAAAGCCTCGCGCAGGGCCCCTAGCTTGCAGTTCACCGGCTTCGTGAGATAGTCTTCGTCACCCTCGGGGAAGTGGAAACCCATCCGGCTAATCCAGTCGCCCCGCCCCGGCTGGCGATTGTCGTGCTCGATGGACGTCGCCCGGGCCAAACGGTGAAAGGTCAGCTTGACCAGGGCCTCACCGATCCGCAGCGGTTGCGGGGTCCGACTGCAGTTTTGGAAAGTGATAAGAAGCGGGCCAATCCAGGTGGGGTCAACGATGGTTGAGACGTGACTGAAACCCCTCGAGACGAGGCCAACGCGGGAGTGAACGAGACCGCCCATGAGCGAGTCGAGGTAAATGGCCTCCTCGGTGAGGACGCTGATGACGGTGCCCGGCGGGATCACGAACGTCAAGTTGCCGCGCCCGTCTGTCGCGGGCTCGATGGGCAGCCCGGTCGGGCTTGGGTCATGCAGCCAGGCAAAGCGACCGACTCTGAGATGTAAGCAAGCCTATCACCCTCCGTGGCCGGTCGAGACTCGAGGGTCGAGGAGCATGTCGACCACAATGCGCGACCAGCCTTCAAGTTCCGCCCACGAGGCCTTGGCTTTGACGAGGGGTGCGAACTTGACCTGGGCGATTTGTCTTTCCTTACGTTTGATGGCCCCAGACCCGGGCCAGAGGGTGTAGATGAAGCCGAAGTGCACGCGGCCAACGGCATCGGAATCGTCGTTGAGCAGGCCGACCAAGGAAAACTGGCCGGGGACGGCGGCGAGTCCCACCTCTTCGCGCACTTCGCGGATGGCGGTGTGCAAGACGAGTTCTTCCGGTTCGGTGAAGAGCGTCCAGTCGTCCGCCTCAACGTGACCTCCGAAGCCTATCGACCGCTTAGCCACAAGTTTGGCCTCCCGCGAGAGCTTGCCTCGGGTGTAGCTCAGGACCTGGTCCTCGTGCCGAACAACCACGTAGGGGATTATCTGCTTGTAGCGTTCGTCGCCCTCGGCCTGGGCGCGTTCGACGAAGAAACTGCTACCCGGGGCGAGCAGGCGTGGAACATAGCGGCCGACCTCAAGACTATAGCCCTGGAACCATCCCAATTCCTTGAGGAGGTCTGTCCGGAAGACAAGAACCGGTTTCGACGCGTCGGCGCCCAGGCCCATGCTCAGTCTCTCCCCGCCGCGGCTGCCTGACGGTAGCCGAAAGGATGAGCCTCGTGCCAGGTCCAGGCGGTGCGGGCGATGGTCTTTAGGTCGGAGCGCCAGGGAGTCCAACCAAGCTCCCGCCGGATCTTCTCGATCGAGGCGACCAGCACGGGAGGATCGCCCGCGCGGCGAGGACCGACGCGCCGAGGCAACGGCCGGCCGACGACCCGCTCGACCATCTCGATGACCTCCAAGACGCTGTAGCCGCGGCCCGCGCCAAGATTGTAGACCCGAAAGGGTTTCGCCATGCTCGCTAGGGCCGCCACGTGGGCGTCGGCCAGATCCGAGGCGTGGACGTAGTCCCGGACGCACGTCCCGTCGGGCGTGGAGTAGTCGTTTCCGTGGATGACGATCTCCGGCGACCGTCCGGTGGCGGCCCGAAAAGCCAGGGGCAGAAGGTGGGTCTCCGGCTCGTGATCCTCGCCGAGGTCGCCGTCCTGGTTGGCGCCGGCGGCGTTGAAATAGCGCAGGCACACCGCCCCGAACTCCCCGGCTTCGGCCGCGTCCCGGAGGAGTTGCTCCACCTCGGCCTTGGTCTCGCCGTAGGGATTGACCGGCCGCACCGGCGCGTCCTCGGTGATGGGCACCGCGTCGGGAACCCCATAGACGGCGGCGGAAGATGAGAAGACCAATCGGGAAACGCCGTGGCGGGCAAGCTCAGCGATCAGGGTCCGGCTACCCTCAACGTTGCAGCGACGGTAGATCTCGGGTTTAGTCACGGACTCTCCGACGAGACTCAGACCGGCCAGATGAATCACGGCCTCGGGACGGAAGCGGGTGAGGGTCCGAGCCAGCCGCTCCCGGTCGCCAAGATCACCCTGGTGGAGTTCCACCCCCGTCACCGCGGCCTGGTGGCCTCGGATGAGACTGTCGTAGACGGCCACGGGGTGACCCGCTTGCTCGAGGGCTCGTACGACGTGACTTCCGATGTACCCGGCGCCACCTGTGACCAGAACTCGCAAGACGGATTCTCCTCCTAGGCAACTCGTTGGCGGTTCGCCGGCCGGCGAGGTCAGGACGACCCGGCCCTGTGCCGCGACGCCCGCTGACTCTTCCTTCTTGTGGTCGCTACCTCCTTCACGCAGGCGCGTTCTTTGCCGAAGCCTGTCCGCTTCGCGGGCCCAGAGAGGACCGACGGTTCACCCTGGCGAAAGGGCCTCCCAACTTGGAGAAGGAGTGACGTGGGACCAGTGCCCAGATCCGGACTTGTCCGCAAGGCCATCATCCCAGCCGCGGGACTGGGGACCCGCTTTCTTCCGGCCACCAAGGCTCAGCCCAAGGAAATGATTCCCCTTGTCGACAAGCCCGTCATCCAGTACGTCGTGGAGGAAGCGGTGGCCTCGGGTATCCGCGACATCTTGATCGTCACCGGCCGGGGAAAGCGGGCTCTGGAGGATCACTTCGACCGCTCGGTGGAGCTTGAGCTACTCCTACGCGGGAGGGGTGATCCCGAACTCCTAGCCAGCATCAGGGCCATCGCCGACATGGCCGACATCCACTATGTCCGCCAGAAGGAGCCTCTCGGGCTGGGGCACGCGGTTCTCACCGGACGGGCTCACATCGGGGATGAACCGTTTGCCGTTCTCCTGGGTGACGAGGTCTTCGCCGGGCGGGTGCCTTGCCTGCGGCAGGTTCTCGACTTCCACCGGGCGACCGGGGCGCGGGCTGTCATTGGAGTGCGCGAAGTCCCCCGGAATGACGTCTCCCGCTACGGCATCGTCTCGGGTGAGGAAGGCGAGGGCGGGCTGCTGCTGGCGAACCTGGTTGAGAGGCCGGCGCCGGAGAGCAGTCCGTCTAGTCTGGCCATCCTGGGCCGGTACGTGCTGCCGCCGGAGATCTTCGACATCCTGGCCTCCACGGGGCCCGGATACGGCGGAGAGATTCAGCTCACTGACGCTTTGCAGACTCTCGCGGCTCGAGGGAACGTCTGGGGCGTGCGCGTCCGCGGGCGCCGGTTCGACGTGGGCAACAAGATGGGCTTTCTCAAAGCCACAGTCGAGTGCGCCCTGGCTCGGGCCGACCTGGCCGAGGAGTTCAGAGCCTATCTAATGGACATCGTCCGGGATGAGCGATGGGTCAAGTCGGCGGCCGAAGGATCAGTAGGCCCCACGCCGGGTGAAGACGGCCCTGACTGTGCGCAATAGTAGGCTGACGTCGAGCCAGAGAGACCAGTTCCGGGTATAGGAGGCCTCGAGCAAGACCCGCTGCCCATAGTCCATGTCGTTTCGTCCGCTGACCTGCCACAGCCCGGTCAGGCCCGGGCGAACCGCCAGGTAGCTTTCAAGGGCGCCGTCCAGCCGGTCTAGTTCGTCGCGGACTATCGGTCTCGGCCCGACCAGGCTCATCTCGCCGCAGGCTACGTTCCAGAGTTGGGGAAGCTCGTCGAGGCTGGTCCGACGCAGGAAACGGCCGATCCTGGTCACCCTTGGGTCGTCCTTGAGTTTGAACTCGCTCTCCCACTCCCGGCGACGGGCCGGGTCACGGGCCAGGATTTCGGCCAGGCGCCGGTCGGAGTCGGGGCTCATGGTCCGGAACTTGCGGCACATAAACTCGCGGCCGCCGCGTCCAACGCGCCGGTGGGAGAAGAGGACGGGCCCCGGAGATCCGATGCGGACGGCGAGGGCTACTCCAACCAGGAGTGGCGCGGTAAGAACCAGGAGCGAACCGGCCCCGAGGAGATCGACGACTCGCTTGACGAAGGCGTTGGGCCACATGGCCAGAGGGCTGTCTCCGGCCGCCGGCCAGTTGCTGGACGGTGCGTGCACCTCGTCTAACCTCCGCCCTCTGTGTGCAGTCGCGGTAGCGAACGGCCGTAACTTCAACGGACGGACGCATTCTCCCACCAGCGAACTTGCGAATCGCTCCTTTTGACAGGACTTTGCCACAAGGACGCCGAACGGCAAGCTATCCGCCCCTCGCCTGGGGCCTTGCGATGTCCGAGGCGGGACGCCCAAGAGGATGTCCAGGGCTGGTGGGTGCGCGGGGAGTGGGGAGGAGGCCGCTTGGTGAGGGCCAAGACTCGGGTGGCCATGGTCACCGAAGCTTTCGCCGGCGGTGTCTACGAGTGGCTGAAGCTGGTCTGCCCCGAACTCGCGCAGCGAGGTTTCGACATCACCCTGGCCTACTGGCCCCGGCCGGAGTCTCCCCCGAAGGCGGTCCTGGAGAGGGACTTTCCCGCCTGCCGTCTGGTGGACCTGAGCCGCGTGACGGACGGACGCGGTCCGGTCAAGTACGTCCGCGGGTTGGCGGCCTTCCTTGATCGGGAGCGGCCGGACATCCTCCACCTTCACTCCTCCTGGGCCGGGATGGCCGGACGGGCGGTTCTGGTTTCCCGCCGGAGGGGGCGGTTGTCGTGGCGGCGGCGACCTGAAGGTCATACCCCGACGGGAGTCTACTACACCCCCCACTGCTTTGCCTTTCTGCGCCGGGATCTGAGCCTGGCCATGCGGACCTTCATCTGGGGCGCGGAGAGACTCCTGGCCCGGACCCCCGGGGTCGTTTGCGTGGCCTGTGGACCGGGAGAACGGCGGCTGGCCGAGAGGCTTGGGGCCACGGTTGTGAAGGCCTACAACGGAGTGGCGCCCCAGAATGGTTGGGCGGGGCCGGCGGCCGCGAACGTCCGCACCGGGCCCGCGGCTCCATTGGCCCGCGGCTGGCCCCCGGGTTCCCTCGGGGCTGGAGGACACCTTGTTCTCTCGGGCGGGCGACTCGACCCGCAAAAGGATCCCCTCTTCATGATTGAGGTTGCGGCCAGGGTGCTGACAGAGCTTCGGGATGAGGCCGGGACCAGCGCGGCGCTCGCAATCCGAACCAGCCCCGAGGCCCTCACGACCGGAGCCGGACCCGAGGTTCGCTTTGTCTGGGTTGGGAGTGGCCGTCTGGAGGCCGGCCTGCGTCGGGGCCTGGAGCGTCTTGAGCCCGGGGTGCGGGAGGGCCTTGTCTTTCTCCCCTGGGCGCAGAGGCCGGAGTTTCTCGAAGCCCTCTCGCAGGCGACGGTCTACCTCCACACGGCCCGCTGGGAAGGCCTCTCCCTGGCCATTCTGGAGGCCATGGCCGCCGGGACGCCCGTGGTTGTGCGCCGGGGACCAGGCTGCCACGAAGTGGTGGAGGAAACCGGGTGCGGGGTGGTTGCCCGCGACGCGAAGGAGGCCGCTGACGCCGTCCTCGCTCTCTTGGCGGACGCCTCCGCCCGGCGCGACCTCGCGAAGCGAGGTCGCGCCGCTGTTCGCTCGACCTACAACTTGGAGCGCCTTGTTTCGGATCTCGCGGCCCTCTACGAGACCACGGGAGGGCGCTAACGTGGCTGGTCGGGGCGGGATCGCGAGGGCTGAGGGGGCGAAGCGGGCCAAGCCCGTGGCGGTCGTGGCGACGCGAACCGGACCCGGGGTGGGTGCCGCGGCGACGCGAACCGGAGGGGCGACCGACGGCGCGAAGCGCCGCCGGCCCGCCCGGCTCTGCTGGGCCGTCGGGCTGGGTATCCTGATCGTCGGGATCAACCTCCTTTTCGGGCTGTTTCTGCCGGACGGAGTCTACGTAGGCGACTTCAATGGTAGTTTCCCGAAAGGCCTGGCCTACGGTTGGCAGGCCCAGAACCACAGCGTCATCGAGAGAGGCGGACTCTTCGAGTCCGGCCCGGGACGGTCCGGTTTTAGCCAGGTTGTCGATCTCAGGGGGGCGACCGAGCCGGCCGGTCTCTACTGCGGCTACAGGGTCGCGGCGGAGGCGGTTCTCAGGGTCTGGTACCGGGTGGAGGCCGATGGAGGAGCCAGGGACGGCTCGGCGTCGGCTGGCTCGGCGTCGGGTGGCTCGGCGCCTGGGGTCCTGACATCCGGCCCCGGTCTCATTCGGGTTTCCGACCGGGGGACGGGCCTGACGAGGGTGGCGGAACTGACGTCGTCTGGGGCCTGGACCGAGTGCCTCCTGGCCGTGAGTCCGGGCTGGGGCAGGATGGATTTTGAAGTCTCGCCCGGCTGGAGGGTCAGCTTCGACGACATCTCCGTGACCGCCGACGGTCCCCTGGCGGGGGCCGACGCTCTCCGGGCCAGGCTGTGGGGTCAAGCGGCCAACAAGCCGTCAACCGGCGGGTCCCGGCTCGACTTCTTCAAGGTTGTCTCGGCGGGGCGGCAGGCCGACGTAGCCCTTCCCGTGGCCGCCACCTTGATGGCGACGATGGTTCTCTACGGACTTCTCCTCCGGCTATCCTACCGGGGAGGGGTCATCCTCCTTTTCGCCACGGCTTCTATCGTTCTCTTCGAACCCTCGCCCTTCGAGGCCCTGTTCGCGATCTGGCTCGTCCATAGCTGGCGGAGGCGAGGCCTCGACTTCAGGCCTCTGGCCGACCGTCGCCTGCGGCCGGTTGTCGTCGGATTGGCCCTGCTCGCTCTCGGCCTGGCCGTGGGTTGGGTGGCCGGCGGTCCGGGCACACTCTCGACCGCGAGCGCCATGATCACGGGCTACTGCCTCGTCGTTTTCGTGGCCGCGGCCACCGGGGTTTCGTCCGGAACGCTCGTGGTCGACGTCCTGATCGGTCTTGGTCTGGGGGCCCTCCTCGGCACCCTCTACGGGTGGCTTGGTTTCGCTTTCGAGCCCCTTCGGACGGCCGTGCTGCAGTACGGCACGGAGTTCCGCGGTTTCTTCAAGGACTCCAACGTCTACGGGCCGAGTCTCTTCCTGCCGGCGACGGCCTCGCTTCTTCTGGGCCTTCTGAGCCGGTCGAGGCCAAAGCGGGTCGCCTGGCTGGCCGCCGCCTTGTTCTTCGCCGGCGGAGTGGTCATGTCCGGTTCACGGGCGGCCTTTGGAGGTCTAATGGTGGCCACCGCTGTCGCCATCGGCCTGGTCTTTCCCCATCTGGGTCACCGGGTGAGGGCGGCGGGACCCTTCGTGGCCGGGGCCGCCCTGGTGGCCGCCATCGCCGTGGGCATCCGCGGCGGGTTGGGAGGCTCCCTCCTGGAACTGCGCTGGTATGACCTTGAGGGTCGCTTCCCGGACATCCTCATCGGCCTCAAGGCCATCTCCACGGTTCCGCTCGGGGCTGGGCCCGGGCTCGGCGTCGGTCGATACGGGATCAGCCCCCACAACCTCTTCGTCCTGACCTTCCTTGAGGAAGGCTGGATCGGTGGGGTTGGCCTTCTCCTGGCTTTCGGGGCCCTGGTCTGGTTCGGTTGGCGGGCCGCGGGTCGCCTGATCCTTGGTCGGCCGCCGAACCACCTCCTTATCGCCGTCCTGGCTTCCTTTGTTGGTTACCTGGCCGTGTCGATGTTCGTCTCCTCGCTCCACTGGAGACATCTCTGGATCCTTGGCGGGCTTGTCGTCACTCTGGCTCTCGGACCGCGTGACCGCACCAGTCAGGGACGCGGGAGGATGCTTGGGTGACAATCGCCGCTACCGTTCTCATGACCGCCTACAATGAGGAGAGGACCATTGCCGGGGCCATCCGCAGCCTTCTCGGTCAGACCAGGGGCGACTTCGAACTTCTGGTCGTGGACGACGGGTCCACTGACCGCACCGGGGACCTCGTTCGAGGTCTCGGCGACCTCGCCCGGGGCTCCGGGGACCCGAGGATACGCCTGCTGACCCTGCCCCGAAACCTGGGCCGGCCCGCCGCCCTCAACGCCGGACTCGCCGCCGCCCGCGCGCCGATCATCGCCGTCATGGACGCCGACGACTGGAGTCTCCCCCGCCGGCTGGAGGCCGAGATCGGCTATCTGGAGAGCCATCCGGACATTGACGTGGTGGGATCCGACTACGTTGTCCTCGACGACATCCGGGGTGAGAACTACGTCCGCGTTACCCCGAAGGGTCACGATGATATCGTCCGGAGCCTGGGGATCTTCATCCCCGTGGCCCACGGCGGGGTCGCCTACCGCCGCGAGGCGGTGAAGCGGGTCGGAGGCTATGCCGAACTCCCCGGCGGGGTCAAGGACCTCGAGGACCTTGACCTCTGGATCCGCCTGGCCGCCGCCGGAGGTCGCTTCGCCTCCCTGCCCGAGGTCCTCCACGTGTATCGCATATCGATGGCCACGAGCAAGTTTCACACCATTCGAAGCCACGCCTGGCGAAATCGAGACCACGTGAGCCTCAACCTCAGGGCTATCAGAACCCTGAACCTGCCCAAGCGGTTCTACCTGCCGGCCCTGGCTCGCTACGTCTACCCGTTCCTCCCGGCCCCGGTCCGCCGCCAGGTGCGGCGACGGCCGGCGGGTGTTCGCGAGCGGCCGCTGACCTCGGAGGAATGGCGGGCAGTCGAGGCCGTAATCGCGGCCTCGGAAGGCGGTGGCTGATGCTCACCGTCAGCGCCATCATCCCGGTCTACAACGGGCGGTCGTTTATCGGCGACGCCCTCGACGCCGTTCTGGGCCAGACCCGCCCGCCGGAGGAGATCATCGTGGTCGACGACGGCTCGACCGACGGAACGGCGGCCTGGGTGCAAGAGCGATACCACGGCGCCGGGGACCACCCCCGGGTAAGAGTCGTCCGGCAGGCCAACCAGGGCGTCGCCGCCGCCAGGAACCTCGGGGCGGCCGAGGCCAGGGGTGACTACCTGGCCCTGTGCGACGCGGATGACGTTTGGTTGCCGCGGAAGCTGGAAGTACAGATATCGGTTATCGAACGACTCGTCCGCGAAGGCGGGGACCCGCCTCCGGCCCTGGGGTCGTCCAGGCTGCCGCTGGTCCCGGACGGGCGAATGGAGCGGGCGGTGGCCAGGGCCTGGAAGGACAGCCCGGGTCGACGGTCCCGCCCGGTCCTGCCGACCCAGACGATCCGGGGCCTTCGCCCCCTCACCGTAGCCGAAGTCTTGATGGGCTGCGATGTCATGCCCTCCAGCGTCATGATCCGCCGGGACGTCTTCGACGCTCTCGGAGGTTTCGACCCGGCTCTCCGTCGCGGCAGCGAGGACTTCGACTTCTGGCTGCGGCTCGCGATTGGCGGGCGGTTTCTCTGCCTCTCCGAACCCGTCTTCCTGTATCGGGTCAGGGCGGGGAGTGTCAGCTCCGATCCGGAGCGAGTGGCGGTGGCCCAGACGGCCCTCCTCCGGAAGTGGTCGCCCGTCGCCGCGCCCGAGGTAGTCGCCCCCGACCTCTACCGGAGGGCCTGCACGAAACAGGCCCTCTACGTCGCCTACCGATACGGGCTGGCCGGCCGGACTCCACCGGCCTCCTTCCTATCGGACTTCCTGGCCGAGTTTCCGACGGCGGGTCCCCTGACCTCCGTGGCCGGGTTCGGGCTCTGGCTGGCGAGGAGATACCCTCGGTTTCTTGTCGGGGCCAGTCGGATCTACGGGTGGGTTAAGGGTCGCGGGGCGCCGACACGGTCCGAAGCCCGGCCGCGCAGAACCTCTTCGTAGACCTTCGCCGTGAGGGCCGCCGCCCGTTCGAGACCGAGGTGGGCCAAGGCGTAGGCCCGACCCGCCCGGCCGAGGGTGCGGGCGAGACTGTGGTCTGTGGCCAGGCGGGTGAGGTCGGCCAGAACTCGCTGGACCTGGGCTGGGTGAGCATGCGTCCCGCGAGCGCTGAAGTCGTGACCGGCCGGGTCCAGGGCCCCGGGGAAGACGATGCCTCCGTAGAGCTGACCGGCGAGAAGGCAGGGGTGGCCGGAGGCCATCCCCTCGCGGATCACCCGACCCGACCCGGCCACCACGTCGGCCTCCCGGAAGATCGGGGCAGGGTCGACCCGCCAACCCCTGAAATCGATGATCTCCTCGCGCTTCCGCCCGGACCCGAGGTCGAGGCCGAGGGCGGGCAGGGCCACGGCCAGAACGACCAAGCGGGCCGGACGATGGTCGGCTAGAAGGGACACGGCCCCGGCCAGATCGCGGAAAGTCCGCCGCTTCTCGGGGTCGATCCGCCCGGCGTAGAGGATGGTGAAGGGGCGACCCATGGCCGGCGGCGAGGCCGGGTCGCCGCCGGGCGGCCGGAAGCGCCGCGTATCTACGCCATTCTCAATGACCACGACTCTTGGCGTGACCGTCAGGGCTTCGGCCGCCACCCTCCGGCCCACGGCGATCACCGCCGCCGCTCGCGCGAGCGCCCCCGCCGCGAGAAGGTGGGTAGCCCCCAGGCCGTGCAGGGTCAGGACGAAGGGCAGATGAAGCCGGGAGGCCAGGCGCTCCGCCCGGGCGAAGTCCAGGGTCGAGTGGGCGTGGATAACGTCGGGGCACGGTAGCCCGGGAGGAAGGCCGTCCTCAAGATCGGAGGAGACGACCTCGACCCCGGCCTGGCGGAGGTCGTGGGTGTAGGCCCGGCGGATGGAGCGACCGCGGCCGGAGGGACCGGTCGAGACCAGGGTCACCTGGTGTCCGGCGGCCGCGAGGGCGCGGGCCAGGTCGACGACATGGTTGGTCTGCCCGGCGGCGAAGAAACGAGCCAGGAGCAGGAGTACGCGCATGGCGCCCCCCGGCGGGACGCGGATGGTGTTCTCTGGTAGCGGGCGGATTGCGTCCCCGGTCAAGGTATGCGGCGGGGAGAGGAAAGGGGACCGGCTGGGGCGCCCGAGAGGCGGGTCCGGACCGGAGGACCGCTCGGCCGGACGGCGAAACGCGCTAGCGGGTCAGATCGAGGAGGAAGCGTCCCTTGTCCGAACGGATTCCGCCCGTCGTGCTCATCACGGGGGCCAAGGATTGCGGCAAGACAACCCTCGTCGTCGACCTTGTGCGGCAGCTTGCCCGTCCGGACCGCGCCATTGTGGCCCTGAAGCGCGCGACGGCCGTGGATCGGGTCGATCAGCCGGGCACCGACACCGAGCGCTTCGCCGAGGCCGGCGCCACGATTATCGGGTTGACCTGGCCGGGCGGGACTTATGTCGCCTCGGGGCGGGCGGCGGGGCGGGGTTCGCCGGTCGCCGGGGCAGGGCCGCCGCTCTCCGAACGCCTGGGGCGGCAGGCCACGCTGGCCGAACTTGTCGACCTGGCCCTGGATTTCATTCGACCCCGACCCCCTTCCGACGTCGTCGTCCTGGCTGAGGGTTTCTCGGACTCGCCCCATCCGCGCATCCACGTCCATTCGCGGCCGGGGCATCCGGTGCGGGGGGCGGCCGGCCCGGTCCTGGACACCTGGTCCTTGGAGGAAGCCAACGGTAAGGCTGGCCGAGACGGTCCGGTCCAAGCCCGGACCTCCTCGCACATTGCCCGGCTGATCGACGGCAATCTGCCTCTTCTGACCCGCTGGGCGGGCGAGGTCCGCTCCGGCAAGCCAGGGGCTCGGCTAACGGTGGCCGCCGTGTTGGCCGGGGGCCGGGGCAGGCGTCTGGGGGGTCGGGACAAGTGGACCATCAGTGTCGCCGGGCGACCCCAATCGGAGCGATGCCTGGAGGTTCTTGGCCCACTCTTCGACACGGTGCTGGTTGTCGGCCGGGCGCCGGGCGAGGGGCGTGCCCACGGCGCCGACCCCCGACGCGCTTCTTCCTCCTTCGCCTCCATCCGCGCCCTGCCCGACCTCGTTCCCGGCTCGGGCCCCCTGGGCGGCCTCCTGACCGCCCTGTCGGCGTCGCACGGTCGTCACGTCCTGGCCTTCGCCGGCGATATGCCCCTGCTGAGCCCGGCCTTCATTCTGCACCTTCTCTTCGCGGCCGAGCGCTACGCGGGGCGGTTCGACGTCCTTCTGCCCCGGTGGAGCGCCGAGGCGGTAGCCGATTGCGGCCGCTCCGGTCAAACCGCCGCTCCCGCCCGGACCGCCTACGCCGAACCCCTTCACGCCGTCTACGGGCCGCGTTGCCGGGATCATCTTCAAACCTTGGTCCCTTCGACAGGCGGCCCGGCCGGCCTCCGGATGACCGAGGCCATGCGCGGTCTTGAGGTCGTGGACATCCCCGAGACGGACATCCGTCTCTTCGGCGACCCGGCCGATCTCTTTCTCAACCTCAATGCCGCCGAGGATCTAGCTCGGGCGGAACGGATTCTGTCAACTTCATTAGCAGGAACTACGACGCATTTCCCCAAATAGACTGCCAGCGGTCACAAGGGAGCCCGGCCAACGTCTTGAGCGAAGCATCGGTCTCCCTTCCCTGCTAGTGAGTTCGAGGTGAGGATTCTGTCGAGCCCCGAGGTCAGCCCGCCCGAAGGCCGTCACGCGGCCGATACTCTGGTCTCCCGCATCCTGCGGCGGCTACCGCCTCGCTTTCCCGAGGGTCTCGCCGGAGCGGTGCTTCTCGTCAGTCTTGTCCTGGTCGCCGGGCTTGTCTCCGGCCCCCTGTCGGCTCTGACCCTGGATCGCCATCCCGAGACCGGACTCGACACGGCCGGAGAACCTTCGACCGCGGCCCTCCAGGCGGCCCGCTCCTGGCCATCCTGGGCCAAGCCTGCCACGATATCCGGCGCCACCGGTGGCGCCTATGCCTCAAGCCCTCGTGTCGCCTCGGCCCGCGCTGGTTCGACACCCCTTCTCTCCACCGGCTACCGAGGCTGGGGCGCCCAAGCCCCGGCGGCCATCTTGGCCGGCGGCGGCGGCCTGGGATCGGCTAATCCCCTGGCCGGCGAGGTCCGGGGTATCTACCTTACGGCCTACACCGCCGGGCAGCCGGGCGCTTTTCGAAAACTGATTGAGCTTGTCGATAGCTCGGCCCTAAACGCCATGGTCATCAACATCAAGGACGAACAGGGGCGGGCCACCTACGACACCCAGGTTCCGGCCTTCCTCGAGGCCGGGGCTGTCTCTATCCAGATCCGGGACATCGAGGGCATGCTCCGCATGGCCGAGGCCTACGACATCTACGTTATCGGTCGTCTGGTCACGTTCGAGGATTCGACCCTCTCGGTCCACAACCCCGACCTGGCCGTAAAGCGTCCGGACGGAAGCATCTGGCGGGACCACGCCGGCAACGCCTGGACCGACGCCTTTCGGCCTGAGGTCTGGGACTACAATCTGGCCCTGGCCGAAGAAGCGGCCAGCCTCGGCTTTGACGAAATCCAGTTCGACTACGTTCGCTTTCCGACCGACGGCGACATGAAGAGCGCCGTCTTCAGCCGGCCCAACGGCCCCGACAACGCCAACCGGGTCTTGGCCATCACCGAGTTCCTGAGCCTGGCCCGGGAGCGCCTGGCCCCCTACGGTTGCCTCGTCTCGGCCGACGTCTTCGGCATCATCCTCTCGACCAGGGTCGACACCTCCCTGGGTCAAGTTCTTGAGACCATCACCCTGGCCGTGGACTACGTAAGTCCGATGATCTACCCCTCCCACTACGGCCCCGGGCACTTCGGCCTCTCCTCGCCCGACGCCGCCCCCTACGAGACGATCCTCGGCGCTCTCTCCGACGGCCTCGACCGTCTCGGTCCCGAGGCCAAGGACAAGTTCCGCCCCTGGCTCCAGGACTTCAGCCTCTACAACCACTACGGCCCCGAAGAGGTTCTCGACCAGATCCGGGCCACCCACGAACTGGGCATCAAGGGCTGGCTCCTCTGGAACCCGAGCAACAACTACACCGTCGCCGCCATCCGGGCCTATACGGTGAACCTGGAGGCCTATCTAGAGGGTGGAGGGTAGGGGAAACAGGCACACTCGAGTGAGCGCGGGGGCGGTCGACCGTTTACTTCTTGCCCGCCAGGCGCCGCTCCAGCACAAGCCTGAGGGACTGCGCGCCAGGATGCCCCGGAACGATTCGCAGAAGTTCAAGACACCCCGCCAGGGCTTCCTTGTAGAACCCGCGGGCTTCGTCGTGGCGGCCGAGTTCGGCCTCGAGATCGGCGAGTCTCTGCAGGGCCAAGGCCCGGTTAGCGAGTAAGACAGGGTTCCGCGGGGCCAGGGTCAGAGCCTCGGAGGAGGCCGCCAGGGCCGCCTTGTAGAACCCGCGGGCCTCGTCGTGGCGGCCGAGGTTGGCCTCGAGATCGGCGAGACCCTGCAGGGCCGAGGCCCGGTTACCGAGGAAGACAGGGTTCCGCAGGGCCAGGGCCAGAGCCTCGGAGGAGGCCGCGAGGGCCTCCACGAGGAACCCGCGGGCCTCGTCATGGCGGCCGAGTTTGGCCTCCAGATCGGCGAGGCTCTGCAGGGCCGCGGCCCGGTTACCGAGGAAGCCAGGCTTCCGCGGGGCCAGGGCCAGAGCCTCGGAGTAGGCCGCCAGGGCCTCCTTGTAGAACCCGCGGGCCTCGTCGTGGCGGCCGAGATTGGCCTCGAGATCGGCGAGGCTCACCAGGGCTAAGGCCCGGTTACCGAGGCAGAGAGTACCCTGCGGGGCCAGGGCCAGAGCCTCGGAGTAGGCCGCCAGGGCCTCCTTGTAGAACCCGCGGGCCTCGTCGTGGCGGCCGAGTTCGGCCTCGAGATTGGCGAGTCTCCACAGGGCCATGGCCCGGTTACCGAGGAAGAAAGGGTTCTGCGGGGCCAGGGCCAGAGCCTCGGAGTAGGCCGCCAGGGCCTCCACGAGGAACCCGCGGGCCTCGTCGTGGCGGCCGAGTTTGGCCTCCAGAGCGGCGAGGCTCTGCAGGGCCGAGGCCCGGTTACCGAGGGCCGTGGGGTTCCGCGGGGCCAGGGCCAGAGCCTCGGAGTAGGCCGCCAGGGCCTCCACGAGGAACCCGCGGGCCTCGTCGTGACGGCCAAGTTTGGCCTCGAGATCGGCGAGTCTCTGCAGGGCCGAGGCCCGGTTACCGAGGGAGACAGGGTCTTGCGGGGCCAGGACCAGAGCCTCGGAGGAGGCCGCCAGGGCCTCCTTGTAGAACTCGCGGGCCTCGTCGTGGCGGCCGAGTGTGGCCTCGAGATGGGCGAGGCTCTGCAGGGCCACGGCCCGGTTACTGAGTAAGATAGGGTTACGCGGGTCCAGGGCCAGAGCCTCGGAGTAGGCCGCCAGAGCCTCCACGAGGAACCCGCGGGCCTCGTCGTGGCGGCCGAGTAGGGCCTCAAGATCGGCGAGTCCCCGCAGGGCCAAGGCTCGGTCACCGAGGAAGATAGGGTTCCGCGGGGCCGGGGCCAGAGCCTCGGAGTAGGCCGCCAGGGCCTCCTTGTAGAACCCGCGGGCCTCGTCGTGGCGACTGACAAGGGCCAGGTAGTCGGCGATTTCCGACAGCGCATCCGCCCGCGGATGGCCTCGAACCCGCCGGAAGACGTGAGCCCAGACCTCCAGCAGAGCGGCGCACGTTGAGAGGTCGCTGCGCTCGACGGCATCGAAGAAGTCCTCATTCCAGGTTTCGGCGGCCGCCTTCTCGTCAGAGTAGGTCTGGTGGTAGAGAACCTCGATGATGGCCAGGGGGTTGGTCGGCAGGAGCCGGCGGTGGTAGGCCTCGAGGCTCAGGTGGGCCTTGAGTGCGTTCTCCTCGGGGGCTTCCGCCCCGGCAATCAGGCGTCGCACCAGGTCGTGGACCCGGAAGCGTCCCGGCCCGCCGGGCAGGGCCCAGCAAAGCGATATGGCCGTGATCTTGGCGAAGCGGGCGGGGCTGGTCTCAAACTTGAGGTCGTTCCCCAGGTGGTTGTAGATGTCCTGGTCGAAGGACCGGGCCACGGCCACCGCCTGGAGAGCCTCTCCCGTAGACCGATCGGTAAAGCGGAGGAGCCAGGTCAGGAGTTCACCGACCTTGCCGGCCTCGGTCAGGGCCCGATCCAGATTGGACGCATCCCAGGAACGTCCCGGGGCCGCTTGGGCCACCTCGGCCGCCAGGCGCAAGAGCAGCGGATGAGCCCCTCCGGGCCCTCCTCTCCGAGTGGGGCCGCCGGTCTCGATCCAGGTGTAGTCCACCAGCGCGCGCCGCGTCGTGGCCTTCTCCACGCCGACAAGCTCGAGGAACTCCTCACTATCCTCCCGGCCCAGCGGTCCGAGGGGCGCCGACCGCAGGACCTTCCTCGGGACCGGAAACGGGCTCGCCTTCTCCCAGGTCGGAGGCTTTCTACTTGCGGCCACGACCACGACGCCCGACGGCCCCTCTCGGAAGAGGCCCAGGAGGAGCCGACGAACCCATTCGTCGAGAGCGTGGAAGTTGAAGGGCGAGAACTCGTCGGCGCGAGACCAGAAGCCATCCAGGCCATCAAGAAAGAGGGCCACTCGTGGCGGTCCGCCGGGGTGAGTCACCTCGGCCCGTAAGTCGGCGGCGAAGTAGTCGGCCAGTTCGGCCGCCAACTCAGCGTGGGGGTCGAGCCCGGCCACGCGTCCGGCGAAGCTCGCATCAACAGCCTTCACCCATGGGCCGACCTTCCCGGCTTCACGAGGGACCACGCCGGCTAGAAGTCGGACCGTGGCCAGAAGCGGGCCCAAGAAGGGGAGAGTCTCGACAAGGTTCTCCAGCAGCCTCACGGTTTCCACGGCCGGGAAGAACTGGGCGAAGCGCTCCCTGGTGAGGCTGTGAAGCCTGTCAAGGTAGATTAGATAGGCGTAGTCGAAGCGGGGGAAGCGCAGACCATGCTCGTGGACCAGTCCTTGTCGAAGCGCGACCAGCCCTCCCACGCGATCCTGAGGTTGGTGGTCGGAGGTGGGCGGCAGGCTGAAGTCCAGGTGCGCCGCAGGCACAGGGTCGGCCGTGGCGGCGCCGACAAAGCTCGTCGAAAACGCCGCCCCGCGCTCCTTGCGAAGCTTTGACCAGTAGGCCTCGTCCACGCGGTGGCAGCATCTCTCTCGCAGGTATCTCAGCAGCAGCGACTTCCCCAGCCCACCCTCCCCGGTCACGTGCAGCACGTGTCCGGGCGGCCTCTCATGGAGGTAGGCGGCGAAAACCTTGATTATGTCATGCCGGTCGACGAAAAGGTCAAGGGGACCACCAGCGGGTGAGGCCTGCGCGGCCGGGGTTGGCAGGCTCAGGACAGCTCGCCTCCAGAGGCGGTCTCCGGAACTCACCTACGTTCGTTCCGCCGGACGCCACCTCCTTCCTCGCCTGCCTCCACTTACCAGGTGCTCCCCGCTTCCCCCGTCCTCGACCGGCTCCCGTCCGCGCAGGCCCCGCCCGCCCCCGCTCCCCCCGTATCACCCTCCCTCCGATCCGGCCAAACTAAGTCCAGGGAAGGAATCTACTGCCTATCGGCGAACCGCTGAGTTTGGCTTCTCAGCCGTTATCTCCCGCGGTTGGCGGATGTCACAAGACCTGCATAAAGCCTTATCTTGTTGCCCCAGACCCGGAGGGCTGTCTCCGGAGGGTGGCGAGCGTGATCGGCCATCCGGGGCAGTCGGGTCGTCGGTCTGGTTCCGTCGCCTGCGAAAGGGGCGCTCGCCTTTGAAGAAGTACGCTATCTCGGACATCCGCAACATTGCCCTGGTCTCGCACGGCGGGGCAGGCAAAACCTCCGTCGCCGAGGCCATGCTTTTCGACGCCGGGGTCATCGAGCGGCTCGGAAAGACGACCGACGGTAACACCACCATGGACCACGACGCGGAGGAAATCCGTCGCCAGGTGTCGATCAACGCCTCGATGGCTCCCCTGGAGTGGCAGGGGGTCAAGGTCAACGTTGTCGACACCCCCGGCTACTTCGACTTCGTGGCCGAGGTCAAGTCCTCGTTGCGCGTGGTCGAGAGCGTCGTTGTCCTCGTCGACGCGGTCAGCGGGGTCGAAGTGGGGACCGAACTGGTCTGGAAGTACGCCGACGAGAACTCCCTGCCCCGAATCGTCTTCATCAGCAAGATGGACCGCGAGAACGCGAACTTCGACAAGTGTCTGGAGGGCCTGCGCAAGGCCTTCGGCCGCCACCTCGTGCCGGTCACTCTTCCGGTCGGGTCCGAGGTCGGCTTCCGCGGGGTGATCGATCTCATCGGCGAGAAGGTCCTCACCTGGGAAGACGGCAAGGGCCGCGACCCCAAGACCGAACCCCTCAGCGGCGAATTGGCCGACAAGGCCGCCCCCGACCGCGAAAGCCTCATCGAGGCCGCCGCCGAAACCGACGACGACCTGACCATGAAGTACCTCGATGGCCAGACCCTGACCCCGGACGAGCTGCGTCAGGGCATCCGGGCCGGCGTCATCTCCGGAAAGCTGGTCCCGGTGCTCTGCGGGACGGGCCTCAAGAACATCGGCATCCAGCCTCTCCTTGACATAATCCGCCTGGCCGCGCCCTCACCGGCCGACAGCCCGGCGGCGAAGGGTCGTAACCCCAAGACCGAGGCCGACGAAGAGCGTCCGGCCAGGGACGACGCCCCTTTCTCGGCCTTCGTCTTCAAGACCATGGCCGACCCCTATGTCGGCAAGCTCACTCTCTTCCGCGTCTACTCCGGGGCCCTGGCCTCCAACTCCCAGACCCATAACGGCCCGCGGGGCTCATCGGAGCGGATCGGCCAGCTCCTCCTCATCCGGGGCAAGCAGCAGGAGCCGGTCGACAAGGTCGGCGCCGGCGACCTGGGGGCGGTGGCCAAACTCCAGGAGACGTCAACCGGCGACACCTTCTGCGAGGAGACTCATCCCATCGTCTTCGCCCCGGCGGAGTTCCCCAAGCCCGTCTACCAGGTGACCATCGTGCCCAAGACCAAGAGCGACGAGGAGAAGATCAGCCAGGCCCTGAGCCGGATCAGGGAAGAGGACCCAACTCTTTCCGTCCGCAAGGAGCAGGGCACCGGCGAGACCATTCTCTGCGGCATGGGCGAGCTGCACCTGGGCGTGGCCACCGAGCGTATGAAGCGCAAGTTCGGGGTTGACGTCTTTCTGAAAACCCCCAAGGTTCCCTACAAAGAGACCATCCGCAAGACGGTCAAGGCTGAGGGCAAGTTCAAACGTCAGAGCGGTGGTCGCGGTCAGTACGGCCACGTCTGGGTCGAGTACTCACCCGAGCCCAACGAGGACTTCGTCTTCGAGGAGAACATCTTCGGCGGCTCGGTTCCCCGCCAGTACATCCCGGCCGTCGAGAAAGGCCTGCGCGAGGCCAAGGACAAGGGCGTCCTGGCCGGGCATCCGGTCACCAACTTCAAAGCCAGCCTCTACGACGGCTCCTACCACGACGTCGACTCTTCGGAGATGGCCTTCAAGATCGCCGCCTCCATGTCGTTCAAGAAGGGCATCATGGAGGCCGGCCCGGTCCTCCTCGAACCCATTGTCAGCGTTTCGGTCCTCATCCCCGACTCCTACATGGGCGAGGTCATCGGTGACCTCAACCGGAAGCGGGGCCGCATCCTCGGAATGGAGCCCGAAGGGGCCTTGCAGCAGGTCAAGGCCCTCGTCCCGCTGGCGGAGATGTTCACCTACGCCATCGACCTCCGCTCCATGACCCAGGGTCGAGGCACTTTCTCCATGGAGTTCGACCACTACGAAGAAGTCCCGGGCAACATCGCCCAGGGCATCATTGAGAAGCACCAGGCGGAGAAGAAGGAAGAGGAGTAGGGGAGAGCGGGCGGATCGAGCAACCGGCGAGAGTGCCGGATACAGCGCGAGGTCTTGCGCGCTTCTAGGCGCCCTTGTTCATCAGCACCACTGCCATCGCCGCCAATCCGGCTTCCGGCCCGCGGGGGTCCGGCCGCCGGTCAGGTCGGCTGGGTCCGATAGGCCCCAGCCCTTCGGCCGTTTTGGGTTTCACGCTCACCTCGGCGGACGTGACCCCAAGCAACTCGGCCAGCCGACTCCGCATGGCCGCCAGGTGCGGCCCTAGCCTGGGGCTCCCGGCGATAACGACGCAGTCAAGGTTGACCACTTGCCATCCGTCGGCGGCCAACCCTCGCCACACCTGGCCGAGCAGCGCGCAACTGTCCGCCCCAGCGTAGGCCGGGTCCGTGTCCGGGAACCGCTCGCCGATGTTGCCGCGCCCCGTGGCGCCCAGCAGAGCGTCGATTATGGCGTGAACGAGGGCGTCGGCGTCGGAGTGGCCGTCGAGGCCGAACTCGAAGGGGATCTTTACCCCGCCCAGCACGAGCGGTCGCCCCTTGACGAAGCGATGGCTATCGAACCCCAGACCGATCCTCGTCGTCGCCACGGGCGCCACCTCCAACTTCGGGCTATCTCTCGGCTTCGCGGCCGGCCCATCTGTCTCCGCCGCGCCCGGCCGGCGCCCGCGTTCTGCGATCCCGGCTACCCCGTCTTCCGCCTGGCCCGGTTCTCCAAGATGGCTCTGGCCAAAACCAGGTCGAGCGGAGTCGTGACTTTGAGGTTTTCTTCCGAGCCCGCCAGGACAAGGACCGCATGCTTCAGACTTTCCACCAGGCCGGCGTCGTCGGTGGCCGTGAGGCCCCGCTCGGCCGCCCGACGGTAGGCCATCTGGAGAAGGTCGAGCCAAAAGACCTGAGGGGTCTGAATCAGCCAGAGTTCACGCCGGTCCAGGGTTTCGACCACCCGCGAGACGGTTGGCTCTACCCGCTTGACCGTGTCCCTGGCCGGAAGCCCCACGACTACGGCCCCTTGCTGACGCCCAAGCTCGATGGCCCGCTCGAGAAGCCCAACCGGCAGGAGTGGGCGAGCCCCGTCGTGGACGACCACAGCCCCCGCGGCCGAGCCGACGAAACGAAGGGCCAGCCCCACGGTTTCCTGGCGGCTGGCCCCTCCACGAATCACTCCGGTCACCTTGCGAAGTTCGAAGGCCTCGACGACCTCGCGGCGGCAGAAGTCTTCCTCGCCCTCGCCGACGGCCACGACCACTTCGTCTACCATCGGACAGGCCTCGAACACGCTCAGGGTGTGAGCGAGAAGCGGCCGGTCAACCAGGGGCAGAAAGACCTTGTTCCCGCCGCCCCCCATCCGTTCGCTCCGCCCGGCCGCCGCGACGACGGCCACCGTTCGCTCCGACGCCACTAGAGGGCGTTGCTCCTCTCAGGACCCTTCTCCGCTCCACCCCTGGGCCGGGCGAAAATCATCCGCCCCGCCGCGGTCTGGAGAACACTCGTCACCAGGACGTCGATGGTCTCGCCGATGTGGCGCTTCCCGCCGTCGACAACGATCATCGTTCCGTCGTCAAGGTAGGCCACGCCCTGGCCCGACTCCTTGCCGTCCTTGACGATGTGAACCAACATGTCTTCTCCGGGCAAGACCACCGGTTTGACCGCGTTGGCCAACTCGTTGATGTTAAGGGTCAGCACACCCTGGAGCTCGGCGACCTTATTCAGGTTGTAGTCGTTGGTAACGATGCGGCCGCCGGTCAGCTTGGCCAGTTTGACCAGCCGAGCGTCAACGTCGAGAGTGTCTCCGAGATCGCGCTCGTAGACCTCGACCGGGACCCGGAGTTCCTTCTGGATGCGGTTCAAGACGTCCAGGCCCCGCCGGCCGCGGTTGCGCTTGAGCGTGTCGGATGAGTCGGCTATGTGCCGCAGTTCCTCGAGGACGAAGGCCGGAATGATCAGGGGTCCCTCGATGAAGCTGGTCCGGCAAATGTCGGCGATGCGGCCGTCGATGATAACGCTCGTGTCGAGAATCTTCGGCGCGGCGCCTCGCGAGGCGATCCGGTCCCGCCCGCCGGGGCGGAGCCAGCCGAACATGGAGACAAGCTCGTCTCGCTTCTTGACCGCCACGCTGAGACCAAGGTAGCCGATGATCAGGCTACCCAGGGTGGGAAGGTAGCTACCCACGTAGGGGATGCGACCCAGGGCGGCCCCCAGGAGATTGGCGATAATAAGACCCAAAATAAGTCCCAAAGCACCCGCCAATATGTCCTGAATCGGAGCTTTCTGCAGGCGACCCTCCACCCAATTGGTGGCCGACCAGATGAGAGTGACGATCCAGGGGGCGATGAAGTAAGCCAGCAGTCCAAACACGATGCCGCTGAGGGTGAGGTAAAGGAGGGTCTGCCAGAAGTTGAAGTGCATCCGGACCAGGCTCTCGACGACGTCGGACAATTGATAAGCCGCCAGGACCCCGCCGCCGGCGCCCATCACGGCGATAACGGCGCGGGCGATTCGTCTAAGCATGGGCTATTCTCACCCCCTTCCTGTTCGGGATTTCGAAGGAGCCTGTATCATTATAGAGCATCCCAAGTCTCGCCAAAAGGTCTATAGAACCTGCAATGAAATGGCAAGGAGCAGCCAGCTTCAACCTGGCTGCTCCGCGTCAACCCATGACTGTCAATTCTCGGCGGCACGCCCGCCGGCCGCCGCGCGCGACCCTACTGAAACAGGTTGTCGATGAGCTGCTTGGCCCCGTCCTCGTCCATGTTGTCGGCCAGGACCAGTTCGCTGATCAAAATCTGCTTGGCGTTGGAGAGCATCTTCCGTTCCCCTGTCGACAGCCCCTTCTCCATGTCGCGAAGCTGCAGGTTGCGGACGACCTCAGCCACCTCGTAGATGTTGCCGCTCTTGATCTTCTGCATGTTGGCCCGGTACCGGCGGTTCCAGTTCGAAGACATCTTGCTTCGGGAGTCCTTGAGGACCTCGATAACCTTCTTGACGTCATCGTGATTGATAATGTCGCGCAGGCCAATCTCGTCGACGTTGTCGGTTGGGATCATGACTTTCATGTCGCCGAGGGGCAGGCGCATTATGTAGTAGGTCTTGCACCGACCAAGGATCTCGCGTTCTTCGATGGCCTCGATGATGCCGGCTCCGTGCATTGGGTAGACTACTTTATCACCGACGCTGAACAATGCTGCCATCACCCCCAATGTCCGGGACCCGGTCAGGAAACGCAATTCGCCACCCACATTACCATACCTTAGGGTGGGTCGTCAAGAAACTTGTAATCATACCATGCAACTTCCAGGGGTGTCAAACCTTTTTTGCCCGCCCCAGAATCCGGTTTAGCCCTTGCCACCGCAAGCGCTCGAGGCCCCGGCGCCCCAGAACTTGACGCTCTGCCGGGGCGTCAGATACAATTTGTGCGCACACGTGGCTCGCGTTCTCAACTTCATAGTTGCCATCTTTGGTTGGGTGCATAGCTCAGCTGGGAGAGCGCCTGCTTCGCATGTAGGAGGTCGGGGGTTCGAATCCCCCTGCATCCACCAATTACTTTTCGTAGGTCCCCCGGCAGGAGCCAGGGACCGACGTCGGAGAGAGGCCAGAAGATGGCGGACCTTCTTTGTCGTGAGTTCCAGGATACTGTCGGAAAGTACCTGGCCAGGCATAGAAGCGTGCTTGATGTCATGTCTAAGCTCCAGGAAGCCGGCGCCCGGACCAATCGCGCGGTAGCCAAGGCCGTCACCGGCTGCGGCTGCATTAAGGTCAACGCCGAGAAGCAGCAAATCCCGTCCGAAGCGCCCTACCGTCAGATGGCCCAGCACATGCGGACCCACATCGAAGGAGATCTCTGCGAAGGCTGTCGCGAGGCCCTTGAGAGTGAGGTTGGCCTTCAACTCCTCTACCTGGCCGGCCTGTGCGAGGTCCTCGGCCTCGAACTGGCCGAGGTTCTTGAGCGGGAACGCGACCGCCTGACCGCCTTGGGTCCGTTCTACTTCTGCTAGAGTAGCTTTGAGGCCGAGCCCCTAGTTCTGCGGCCGGCCCCCCAGGATCATCTGCTCTTTCATCCGCCTCAGGTTCTCTTTGAGGGTGCGCGCCCTCGCCTCGCCGATGCCTTCCACGGCGTCAAGTTCCCCGAGCGTGGCCCCCAGGATGCGCTGGAGATTGCCAAAGCGGGACACGACCTTTTCCACCACCGACACCGGCAGGCGCGGTAGCCCGTGCAGGATGCGATGGCCGCGTGGGCTGGCCGGCAGGCCCAGTCCGGACTCGCCGCCCGGGTAGCCCATGAGCTTCCCGATGTCCTCCGGGTCGAGGAGGCCGGCGGTGGACCAGGACCGGAGGCGGGCCTGGACGTCGTCGACGTCGCACTCGCGCGGGCCGTTCCAGTAGTCACGGATGATCAGGAGGGCGCCGGCTTCCACCTCCGGAACGACCTCGCTCATCTGGATGCTGACGAGCCGGCCCTCCGAGCCGAGTTCGGCCGCGTAGGTTTCGATCTCCTCGGCCACATTGAGCACCAGTTCCGACCGCTGCAGGACAGTGGCGAAGTCGGAGACGGTGACGAGATCCTCGAACTCCAGGGCTGTCAGGGAGGCCAGGGCCTCATTCAGGCCGGACCGGTAGCGCTCCAGAACCTCGACGGCCTCGTTGGCCTTGTCGAGAATGAAGCTGATGTCGCGCAAGATGTACTTGAGACTCCCCCGGTAGAGGGTGATGACACTCCGGCGCGAGGAAACGGCGATGATGAGTTTACCTGTCTGGCGAGCCATGCGCTCCGCCGTGCGGTGGCGAATGCCTGTCTCCCGCGAGGGTATGGACGGGTCCGGGTTGAGTTGGACGTTGGCGAAAAGGATATGGGTCGCTTTGTCGGACAGGATGATACCCCCGTCCATCTTCGAGAGTTCGTAGAGGGCGGCCGAGGTGAACGGGGCGTCAAGCTTGAACCCGCCGTCCAGGAGTCCCAGGACCTGCGGGTTGTCGCTGACGACGATGAGGGCCCCGGTGTGGCCCCGTAGGATACCGTCCATGCCTTCGCGGAGCGGGGTTCCCGGCGCGACCAGCCGCAGGGTGTTGATGAGTTCCAACTGCGGGTGCGGCCGCCGCCCGGCGGCCGCACCCGTGCTCGGCCGGGCTTCCGCCGGCCCGGCCGAGCGGACCTCCGCCCGCGCGCAAAGCGCGCCCGGGGGCGGAGGTCCTGGACGATCTACGTGCCCGGTGCCGTGGGCTTGTCCGTGCTCGATTGCGGATGCCCCTTTCCGCCCGGGCTCAGGCCTCGGCCGCTCCGGCCGCCGGATCCTTGGCCGGGCGCCGCCGTTGGGCCGGCCCCGGCGGGGGCGAGACCCCCCCCTGCCGAGACGTCCGGGTCTGGAACCGGCGGCGAGGCCGGTCCCGCGCTGGTGAAGGTGAAGCCCTTCTCCGTTTCGTAGTCTACCCGAACCTTCTCCCCGGACTTGACGTGACCCTTAAGATACTCCTCGGAGAGCGGATCCTCGACCAAGCGGACGACTGCCCGCCTCAGCGGCCGGGCCCCGTAGGTGGGGTCGTTGCCCTCCTCGGCCAGCTTGGCCTTGGCCCCGTCGGTAACCTCGAATTCGATGCCCATGCTCCACAGACGGGCGCCTACATCCTTGAGCATCAGGCCGACGATCTTGACCAGATGCTCCTCGGCCAGGGGCCGGAAGACAATAATTTCATCGACCCGGTTGAGGAATTCCGGCCGGAACTCCTTCTTGACCTGGTCCATCAGGCGCTGCTTCATGACCTCGTAGCCGGCGGCCGCCTTCCGGTCGGAGCTGCGGAAGCCGAGTCCGCCCTCTTTGGTGATGAGGTGGGCCCCGATGTTGGCCGTCATGACCACGACAGTATTGCGGAAGTCCACGGCACGGCCCTGGGCGTCGGTCAGACGCCCGTCCTCCAGAATCTGGAGGAGGATGTTGAAGGCTTCCGGGTGGGCCTTGTCGATCTCGTCCAGGAGGACGACCGAGTAGGGGCGGCGCCGGACGGCCTCGGTCAACTGGCCGCCCTCTTCGTAGCCGACGTAGCCCGGAGGGGCGCCGACCAGCCGCGAGACATTGTGCCGCTCCATGTACTCGGACATGTCGATCCGGATGACCGCGTCGCGGTTCCCGAAGAGGGCCTCGGCCAGGGCCAGGCCGAGATGGGTCTTGCCCGTGCCGGTCGGGCCCAGGAAGATGAAGGAGCCGATGGGTCGCCGCGGGTCCTTGAGCCCGGCGCGAGCCCGCCTGACGGCCCTGGCCACGGCCTTGACCGCGTCCTCCTGGTCGATGACTTGTTCGTGGAGGACATTCTCCAGATTGAGGAGGCGCTTGGACTCCTCGGCCTCCAGGCGTGTCACCGGAATGCCCGTCCAGGACGAGACGATGTTGGCGATGTCCTCGGCCGTGACAACGCTCTTGGGCCCGACCTTCGTTTCCTTCCATTCCTTTTTCTCATTCTTGAGGCGTTCACGGAGCTCGCGTTCGCTGTCGCGCAGTTTGGCGGCCTTCTCAAACTCCTGGCCCGCCACGGCCGCGTCCTTCTCTCGGGTGACTTCCTCGATCTGCCGCTCCAGTTCCTTGAGGTCGGACGGGGCAGTGAAAACCCGGAGACGGACGCGCGAGCCGGCCTCGTCGACGAGGTCGATGGCCTTGTCCGGTTGGAAGCGGTCGGCCACGAAGCGGTCGGAGAGACGCGCGGCCGCCTCGATGGCCTCGTCAGTGATCTCCACCCCATGGTGCGCCTCGTAGCGGTCGCGCAACCCCTTGAGGATGGCGATGGTCTCGTCCACGGAAGGTTCCTTGACCACGATCGGCTGGAACCGGCGCTCCAGGGCGGGATCCTTCTCAACGTGCTTGCGGTACTCGTCGAGGGTCGTCGCCCCGATGCACTGCAACTCGCCGCGGGCCAGGGCCGGTTTCAGGATGTTGGAGGCGTCGATGGCGCCTTCCGCCGCGCCCGCCCCGACGATGGTGTGCAGTTCGTCGATGAACAGAATGATCTCGCCCGAGGTGGCCCGGATCTCGTTCATGACCTTCTTCAACCGCTCCTCGAACTCGCCCCGGTACTTGGACCCGGCGACCAAGGAGGCGAGGTCGAGGGTGATGACCCTCTTGTCCTTGAGAACCTCGGGAACCCGATTCTCGATGATGCGCTGGGCCAGACCCTCGGCGATGGCCGTCTTGCCGACCCCCGGCTCACCGATGAGGGCCGGGTTGTTCTTGGTCCGGCGGCTCAGTATCTGAATGACCCGCTCGATCTCCTTCTCCCGGCCGATGACCGGGTCGAGCTTGCCCTCCCGGGCCAGGGCGGTCAGATCCCGCCCGTACAGATCTAGGGTCGAGGTCTTGGAGGTCGTCTTCCGGCCCGGAGAGCCGTGCGAGCCGGCCCCGGGTCCGCCGGCGTGGGTCCCTGGCGCGCCGGGACTGGTAGGCCCCCCGGTCCAGAAGCCTCCGGCCGCCTGAAGGCCGCCCAGGAGCTGGACGACCAAGGCCCGAGCCTGTTCCAGGTCCACGCCCAAGCCCTCCAGAGCCTTGGCGGCGATACCCTCGCCCTCTCGGAGAAGGGCCAGGAGAAGATGTTCCGTGCCCACGTAATTGTGCCCCAGTCCCTGGGCCTCGCGGGGGGCCAGTTCCATGACGACCTTCTTGGCCCGCGGCGTCAGGACGACGCCCTCCACGGGGCCCTGGGGCCGTCCGGTCCCGCCCGTCCCGATGAGGCGTTCGACTTCCCCGCGGGCTCGCTCAAGATCGACGCTCAGGGCCTGGAGGACCTTGACGGCGACCCCCTCACCCTCCCGCAGTAGGCCCAGGAGAAGATGCTCGGTGCCCACCACCGTCTCCTGGCGCTTGCGCGCCTCTTCCTGGGCCAGGAGAATGACTCTCTGGGCTCTTTCGGTGTAGCGTCCCAGTGACATCGCCGTTCCTCCTCTCGCTTACGAAACCCGCCCGCCCGCGCCTTTCGGCGAGGCCGGGCCAGGGTTGAGCCTCGAACGGATGAGCTCGGCCCGCTTGACGTCGCGTTCCTCGGGGTCGAGCTCCTTATCGGCCAGCTTCTGGAGATAGCCCGGACGGATGGCCACGAGTAGCTCGTTGAGAACCCGCGGCTCGATCCCCTTGATCAGGCCGGTCTCCACGCCCAGTCGCAAATCGCTGAGAAGCTGCATGGCCTCCTGGGAAGACAAGATGTGGCTCCAGAGGAGGATGCCGTAGGCCCGACCGACCTTGTCTTCGATCTGGGCCCGGATCTCGGAGAGCATGGCCTCGCGGACCTGTTTTTCCTTACCGATGACCTGTTCGACGACATTCTGAAGGTTCTGAACCGTTTCGGCCTCGGACTGGCCCAGGGTCACCTGGTTGGAGACCTGAAAGATGTTGCCGATGGCCTCCGTGCCCTCGCCGTACAGACCCCGAACGATGAACCCCAACTTGACCACGGTTGACAGAACCCGACCGGCCTGGTTGTTGATGACCAAGGCGGGAAGGTGAATCATTACCGAGGCCCGCATGCCGGTGCCGACGTTCGTGGGGCAGGCCGTCAGATAACCGTGCTTCTCGCTGAAGGCGTATTCGAGCCGGCTTTCCAGGAGATCGTCGACCTTGCTGGCCAGGGTCAGGGCCTCTCCGAGCTGCAGTCCAGGGAAAAGGCACTGGACGCGCAGGTGATCCTCCTCGTTAATCATGATGCTGACGGCCTCGCCCGCGCCGATGACCACGGCCCCCCTTTCACCGGACTGGGCCAGGTTGGGGCTGATGAGGTGCTTCTCGACCAGAACGTAGCGGTCCAGAAGGGGCATGTCGTCCAGACGGAAAACCTCGGCGTCGCCCAATCCCAGCCTGGCGGCCTGCGGCGAGCCCAGGGCCGCCTCGACCTGATCGACGACCTTACGGGCCTGATCGCCGGTCATGAGGTGGGGGAAGGGTAGGCCCTCGATGTTCCGGGCCAGCCGGATCCGGCTGGAGATCACCGTGTCGGATTCCGGACCCCGCGCCTCCATCCAGCGGCTCAAGGCCTTGCTGGTCACATCCTGCAAACGTGACATCCGGCTCACCCCAGGTCCTTCTCAAGATTGCGAATCTCGTCGCGAAGCTTCGCCGCCCGTTCAAAATCTTCGGCCGAGACGGCCCGAATCAGAGTCTCGCGTAGGTCACGAAGATCTTTGCGCCGCTTGATGGCCCCGCTCGACCGGGTGGGAATCTTCCCGGCGTGCTGTGACGAACCGTGAATGCGTCGCAGGACGGGCTCCAGCCGTTCCCCGAAATGCTCGTAGCAGCGCGAGCAGCCGAACCGCCCGGCTCGAGCGAACTCCTGGTAGGTCAAACCGCAGTTCTCGCACTTTGGCCCGGCGGTCGTCCGCGCCGAAGGCTGGGCCTGGGATACCTGACCCAGGATGGCCGCGAGAAAGCTCTGAATCGGGAACTGTGGCTCCGCAAACATCTCGAACTCGCCCTTCTCCCGGGCGCACTGCTCGCAGAAGTCCATCTCCGCCTTGCGGCCGTTGACGATCCGCGTTATGTGGACCGTAGCCGGCCGCTTCCGGCACTCCTGACACAGCATGGTGTTGGCCTCCTTCAGGACATCAGAGCCCTGAGCACGGACTGCATGAGACGACCCCGCAGAACGCAGTGCGTGTCGTTAGGGGCTGAGACATAGGTGGCGCCGAGGACCGCCTCCATCAACCTGGCCTCCCTGTCGTCGATAATGCCCTGACCCAGGAGAAGACGGGTGAGGTGCAGGGCCTGGATGGGTGTGAGACCCCGGGCGCTCTGCTGGTGCATCGTCCGGAGGACCTCGGCCGTTCCGTCGAAAGACATCGGAATGATAAAGATACAGCCGCCACCGCCGCGCCGGCTTCGGACAATGAAACCTCGCTCCGGCGTGAAGCGTGTTTCAAGGACGTAGTTTATCTGAGAAGGGGCGCAACGAAACCTTTCGGATAGCTCGCGGCGGCTGACCTCGAGGGCCTTCTCCGCGTCCCGCACGAGTTCCAGGAGGTGGGCCTCGATGGCGTCGGCGATGGTGAGGGGCATGCGAGTCTCGTCTCCCGTCTGACCTTGACTGACCTTGACCATTATATGACAAGGTTTCCTTGGCTGGCAAGAGGCAGAAGAGGTTCGGCGGCTTCGCGCGCGTGGCCTAGGCGGCTTCGCGCGCGTGGCCTAGGCTGCTTCGCGCGCGTGGCCTAGGCGAAGTGGGGCGAGGAGATCACTCCGCCTCCGACGACCTCCTCGCCGCGGTAAAAGACCACGGACTGCCCGGGAGTGATGGCCCGCTGCGGCCGGTCGAACTCAACCCTCACTCGCCTCGCGCCCGGCGGCCCATCCCGCCTCGCGCCCGGCGGCTTCCCGACGCTTTCGTCCGGCGCGAGGGTCAAAGGTATGACCAGGGCCGAAGCGGCCGGCCCACGGTATCTCACCTGGGCCTCCACCCGTAGCGGCCCGTCGGGCCAGGCGAAGGGAATGAAGTTGACGTCGTCGGCCAGGAGGTTCGAGCGGAGAAGCTCTTCCGCCGGACCGACGACCACGGCGTTCTCGTCCGGCAAGAGAGCAGACACATACCAGGGTCCCGGGCGCCTCAGGCCGAGGCCCCGGCGCTGGCCGACGGTAAAAAAGGCCAGGCCCATGTGTTGCCCAATCACTTCACCCCCGCCAGTGACAATGGGCCCGGGCGCAGTAACCGCGCCAGGCAGTCGCCCCCGAAGAAAGACTCGGTAGTCGCCGCCGGGCACGAAGCAGACATCCTGGCTTTCGGGGCGGTCGGCCGTGACCAGACCTCTGGCCCGGGCCATCGCCCGAACCGCGGTCTTGGTCAGATTGCCGAGAGGGAGAAGGAGGCGGGCGAGCTGGTCCTGGCGCAGACCGTACAATACGTAGGACTGGTCCTTGGTTCTGTCCAGGCCGCGCCAGAGAAGGCGCCGGTGAGTGGGTGACCGGTCCGCGAGCGCGCGGTCCGCGGGCGCGAAGTCCGAGCGTCCGGCTGGACCCAGACCCAGCGTCCTGGCGTAGTGGCCCGTGGCGACGTAGTCACAGTCGTAGGCCGCGGTCCGGTCCAGGAGAGCGCCGAACTTAACCGCCTGGTTGCAGACAACGCACGGGTTGGGCGTTCTCCCGGTCAGATAGGCTTGAACGAAGGGCTTGATGACCAGCTCCTCGAACTCCTCGCGGAGGTCGAGGACATAATGCGGAAACCCCAGGCGAGCGGCGACCCAGGCGGCGTCCTCGGGCGTGCCGGCGTCCTCGGGCGTGCCGGCGTCCTCGGGCGTGCCGGCGGTGGCGGCCCGGCGCCGGGTGGCGGGGGCCCCTCCCAGACCGGCGGACGCGGACACCCCGGGTGCCAGGCGCATCGTGACTCCGACGACCGAGAAGCCCGCCTCGACCAAGAGGGCCGCGGCGACCGCACTGTCCACGCCCCCGCTCATGGCCACCACGACGCGATCCACGCGGGCCAGCACCCCCGTCCGCAATTGACGCTTCCATACTGGACACACTCGCCCAGGCGCGTCAACAGGTTCCCCGCCCCCGTGCGGGCGGCCGCTTCCCGGTTTTGACAGGGCAACCGCGCCCCGACTATAATTGCCCCACCGAGACACCGGATAGAGGCGATGAGCGGAGATGCTCGTGGCCACGGTAGCCCAGAGAGCGCCACTGGCGTCACCGGCTCCGGCCGGGTCTCAGCAGGGTGGAACCACGACCCCGTCTCCGCGGAGACAGGGGTTTTTGTCGCGGGTGCGTCAGCGACTCCCCCGGGGCGAAGGATTGTCAAGCAAAGCGGGGAACGGGATGGTCCGGTACCACCTCGCATCCCGGAGCCGGAGGCGCCGACAATGGTCATTCGAGTCCAGGACACTCTGACGGGCTGCCGGAGGGAGCTTCAACCGGCCCGGGACAACCGGGTGCGCATCTACGTGTGCGGGATCACCCCCTACGCGGAGAGCCACATCGGTCACGCCCGGCCAAGTGTCTTCTGGGACGTGGTTCGCAGGTATCTCGAGTACCGGGGCTACGGCGTTACCCTTGTCCAGAACTTCACCGACATCGACGACAAGGTCATCGCCAAGGCCCAGGCCACGGGCCAGGACGCCCTGTCGATCTCGCGCTCCTACAGCGACGAGTACCTCCGGCTGATGGACCTTCTCGGCGTCAAACGGGCCGATGTCTACCCCCGAGTTTCCGAGCACATCGGTGACATAATCGACCTCATTCGAGGACTTGTCGAGCGCGGGTCGGCCTACGAGGCCGAGGGCAACATTTGGTTTGACGTTGGGAGCTTCCCCGGCTACGGCAAGCTCTCCCACCGGTCCCTCGAGGACATGAAGGCCGTCGCTCGGGTCGAGGTGGACGCCACCAAGCGCACTCCGGCCGACTTTGCCCTCTGGAAGCGAGCCAAGCCGGGCGAGCCGTCCTGGCCCAGCCCATGGGGTCCGGGGCGACCCGGTTGGCACATCGAGTGCTCGGCCCTGGCTCTCAAGTACCTTGGCCCCAGCTTCGACCTCCACGGCGGGGGCACCGACCTCATCTTCCCCCACCATGAAAACGAGATAGCCCAATCCGAGGCTTACACCGGCGAGGTCTTCTGCCACAACTGGCTCCACAACGAGATGCTCAACCTGCGCGGGGAGAAGATGTCGAAGTCCCTGGGAAATGTCGTCACTCTTCGCGAGGTTCTGGAGCGGGCGCCCGGTGGCGCCGTCCGGCTTCTCCTGCTGGGGGCCCACTACCGCAAGGCCCTTGATTTCGACTTCGATCTTCTCGACGACAACCGCCGCGGCTGGCGGCGGCTCAACGACACTGTCGACAGGCTCCGCCAGGCCTCGGCCGGCGCGCCCGCCGACGCGCCCGCCGGTCCTCCGACCGGCGTTCCTACGACCGACGGGGCCGTCGCGCCGGACGGACGCGAGGGCCTCTCCTCCGCTGCCGCGACCGCTAGGCGGAAGTTCGAGGAGTCCATGGATGACGACCTCAATACCGCCGGGGCGCTGGCCGCGCTCTTCGACCTCTCCCGCCAGGCCAACGCCGCCTTGGACGCCGCCGGCGAGGGCGCCGCTCCGGTCGGAACCGTCGAGGCTTTGCGGGTCATGGATGACCTGGGGCAAGGGGTCCTCGGCGTTGTCGAACCGGCCGGCGCCGGAGCGACCCGCTCGGGGGGCGCCGGGACGGAAGACACCGAGCGTCTCCTGGCCCTTCTTGTCGAGGTCAGGAATCGCTTGAGGGCCGAGCGCAATTTCGCCCTCTCCGACTTTATTCGCGACTCCCTGCAGTCCATCGACTTCGAACTCAAGGACGGCCCCAAGGGAACGGTGGCCAGAAAGCGGACATAGGCGCGAGGCCGGCGACATAACGGGACCGCCGGGCGGGATAGCGACGGCTTCCTCTGGGCAATTCCTACTCTGGCTCTGGACGGTGGCGGGCGTGGAACACATCGAGGGACGGCACCCGGTTCTGGAGGCCATGCGGGCCGGTCGCAAGCTCCAGAGAATCTATTTGGCCACCGGGGCCGGCGGTGTGGCCCAGGAAATCGTGGAACTGGCCAAGTCCCGGGGTGTCCCGGTGGCTTACCTCCCCCGGGCCGAGATCGACGCTATGACCCAGGGTCGCTCAAGCCAGGGAGTGGTCGCCCTGGCCCAGCCCCGGGCCTATCAGGATACCGACGCCATGCTTGCCGCCGCCGCGCGCCAGGGCGAGGCGCCTCTGGTTGTTCTCCTCGACGGCGTGGAGGATCCCGGGAACCTGGGTTCCATCATCCGAACGGCGGCGTCGGCCGGCGCCCACGGCGTGATCATCCCGAAGGATCGGTCCGCCACCCTCACCCCGGCGGCCGTGAAGGCCGCGGCCGGCGCGGCTGACCGCATCGCCGTCGCTCGCGAGGTCAACCTGGCCCGGGCAATCGACCAGTTGAAGGAGAAGGGCCTTTGGACGGTCGGAGCGGACGCCGCCGCGGATCAGACATACACCGAGGTGGACTACACCTCCCCGACGGCCATCGTCGTGGGCGGGGAGCACCAAGGGCTGCGGCGCCTGGTGCGGGAAAAGTGCGACTTTCTGGTGCGGATTCCGATGCCGGGCCGGTTCAACTCCCTCAACGCCTCGGTGGCGGCAGCCATTCTCCTCTACGAGGCGGTCCGCCAGCGGGGCCTCAAGCAGAAACCCGAGCGAAAAACCTAGTTCGCGACCGCGCCCGCTCTTCCAGACTCCCTGGCCCCGGCGATCGCCCCCGGGGGTGGCCCGGTCGCGAAAGTGGCCTGGCCCTGATCCGCCGGGCGCTGCTTGGCCGCCGGCTTGAGGCTGTCTGGAGGGGTCTGCGGGTTCTTGTCCTCGTCCTGTGCCTCTTCGCCGGCTCGCTTTGTTTCTACCTGCTCTGGCTGGACGGCGCCGGGCGAGTCTTCCCGAACGTGACCGTCGGGGCGGTCTCGGCCGGCGGCCTCGACCGCCCCGAACTCCGCTCCGCCCTAGTCGCCTGGCTGGGCGCTCTGGGCGCGGGCCCCGGAGAATCCCTTGGCGGAGTCACTATCGAACTTACCGACCCCGTGACCGGACGCGCGTGGACCTCTGACGGACACTCTCTCCGCCTGGGCGTCGACTTGGAGGCCACCATCGGACGGGCCTTCGCGGTCGGTCGTTGCGAGGAAGGCGTGCTCCCCACCCTGGCGGGCCTTGTCCGCTGTTCCGCCTCTGGCGTCCGAGTAGTGCCCGCGCTAGTCCTCGATCACGATCGACTGGCGACTCTCCTAGCGGACATTGCCGCGGAGGTCGACGTCGCCCCCGCGAACACGTCCCTGGAGCCCCAGAGCGGCGAGGTTCGCGCCGGACGGCCGGGCCGGCTTCTTGACCCGGTGGCCACGGAGGCGGTGTTGCGCGAGGCGGTGGCGGCCGAAGTCCTCCGCGGGGCCGGCGTCCCCGGCGCCTCTCCCGGCCTCCCCGGGGCCGGCGTCCGGGCGCCGCTGGCTCTGGCGATCGCCGCGCCCAAGGGCGACGCCGCGCGCCTATCCGCCCTCGACCGCGACCGCCTTAGCTCCTTCTCAACCTCCTTCGACAGGTCGCAAGTCGGCCGAGCCTGGAACATCGCGTTGGCCGCGGCTCGCCTCGACGGGGCTGTTCTCGAACCGGACGACGTGATATCCTTCAACGGTCTGGTAGGGGCCAGGACGCGCGAGGCGGGTTTCCGCGAAGCGCCCGAAATCGTTGACAACGAGTTGGTTCCCGGGCACGGCGGCGGAGTGTGCCAGGTGGCCACTACAGTCTGCGACGCCGCTCTTCTGGCCGACTTGGAGGTCGTCGAGCGCTTCCATCACTCACGACCCCTAACCTACGTCGGGCTCGGCCGGGACGCGACGGTGTCCTATCCCAGTCTGGATCTCGTCATCCGCAACTCGCGGGCCTTTCCGGTCGTGCTCACGGCCACGGTTCAGGGAGACGAAGTAACCGTTTCGTTCTGGGGACGGCAAACACTGGACATCGAGGTTCGACTTCTGGCCGAGGAGTCGGATCGGAGGCCGGCCGAGTGCCTCGTGGAGGTCGTCGCCGACCTGCCACCCGGGGCGCGGACCGTGATCAAGGAACCTTTCGATGGCCGCGACGTCAGGCTTTGGCGCGAGGTGGTCCAGGCCGGGCGCACTGTCCGGCGCGAACTCGTCTGGGTCGATCACTACGAGCCCATCACCGGACTGGTTCGAGTCGGACCGGCCTCGCTGGCTGAGCCGGTCGTTCCGGGGGAGATGAGGCGCGGCCCGCGCTAGACAAGGGCTCGACGACCCGGGGATGCCCGAGTTTCCAGACCGCGCTGTTGGACGTGCCTTGACTTGTCCAAAGGCTCTTTCTATAATAGTGACATAATCAGCCAGATTGCTGCAGCTTCAGAGAAGAGTGTCTGTTCCTCAACCCACCCCAATCACGTTGAGCTTCTCGTTCTCCCTTTCTAGCTGAGGCTGGAGGCGAATTGCGTGGCCGTGAGTCCGCAGACACACCGGGAAGACTTCTCGCCCTTCGAAGGCATGTTGGATGAGGAGATCGTCGAGACCGCGCGCAACGGTAACCGCGTCGCCCAGGAATTCCTGATCAACAAATATCGCAATTTCGTCCGCGCGAAGGCCCGGTCGTATTTCCTCATCGGCGCCGACCGAGAGGACATAATGCAGGAAGGCCTGATCGGGCTCTACAAGGCCATTCGTGACTTCCGTAGCGACAAGCTCTCGTCCTTCCGGGCCTTTGCCGAGTTGTGTATCACCAGGCAGATCATCACGGCCATCAAGACGGCCACCCGGCAGAAACACATCCCCCTCAACTCATACGTTTCCCTGAACAAGCCCATCTACGACGAGGATTCTGATCGCACGCTGCTCGACGTCATCTCGGGCACGAAGATCACCGATCCCGAGGAACTCATCATTAGCCGCGAAGAGTTCGGTAACATCGAGGAGAAGATGGTCGAGATCCTGAGCGACCTCGAGTGGCGGGTTCTCATGGCCTATCTCGACGGTAAGTCCTATCAGGAGATCGCCACGGATCTCACTCGACACGTCAAGTCCATCGATAACGCCTTGCAGCGCGTGAAGCGCAAGCTGGAGAAATATCTAGAGCGTCGCTTCGACGCCGAGGAGCGCGGGACCCGCTCGGGCGTGACCCGGCCGCAGGCCTCCTAAACTGACCTGGTCTGGCTTCTTGACCCTCCGTGACAAAGCCTTTATAATGATGAAGCGCCTGGCCAGCCCAAGCCTGGCCGCACCTTGATAACGGGCTTTCGCGACAGGCTGGCGTAGCTCAATGGTAGAGCAGCTGATTTGTAATCAGCAGGTTTTGGGTTCGACTCCCATCGCCAGCTCCAAGGCGTCTAGCGTGGTGGGGTACCCAAGTGGCTAACGGGGGCAGACTGTAAATCTGCTGGCGAACGCCTACGCTGGTTCAAATCCAGCCCCCACCACCACTTCCATACCGCGGGGTGGAGCAGTCAGGTAGCTCGTCGGGCTCATAACCCGGAGGCCGTGGGTTCAAATCCCACCCCCGCAACCAGCATACTGAGGCGGCACGGTCAAGTGGCCGTGCCGCCTGGTTTGTCGAGCCGCCGTAGCTCAGAGGCAGAGCCCCCGCATGGTAAGCGGGAGGTCATGGGTCCGATTCCCATCGGCGGCTCCATTCTTGTACCGGTCCCGCCGTGCCGGTGGCCTTACCCCGGACGGCGCCTCGGGGAGGATAAGCCCACAAGGCCACGAAAAGCATAGGAACCTTTTGGGCCTGGAATAATCGACCTGAGGTAGCAAAGGGAGGTTTACCTCGATGGGCAAGAAGAAATTTGAGCGGACGAAGCCGCACGTCAACATAGGGACAATTGGCCACGTTGACCACGGCAAGTCGACGCTGACCTCGGCGATCACGCTGGTATTGTCGAAGACGGGGAAAGCGGAGTATGTGCCGTTCGACCAGATCGACAAGGCCCCCGAGGAGCGCGAGCGCGGGATCACGATCAACACGGCCCACGTGGAGTATCAGACGGACAAGCGGCACTACGCGCACGTGGACTGTCCGGGGCACGCGGACTACGTGAAGAACATGATCACGGGGGCGGCCCAGATGGACGGGGCGATCCTGGTGGTGTCGGCGGCGGACGGGCCGATGCCGCAGACGCGGGAGCACATTCTGCTGGCCAGGCAAGTAGGCGTGCCGGCGATGGTTGTGTCCTTGAACAAGGTGGACATGGTGGACGACCCGGAGCTTCTGGAGCTGGTGGAGCTCGAGGTGCGGGAACTGCTAACTAAGTATGAGTATCCCGGGGACGAGATTCCGATCGTCCGGGGTTCGGCCGTGAAGTCGATGAACTGCGACTGCAAGGACCCGAAGGAGTGCCCGAACTGCAAGGCGATTTTGGAGCTCATGGAAGCGGTGGACACGTACATACCGACGCCGGCGCGGGAAACGGACAAGCCGTTTTTGATGTCGGTGGAAGACGTGTTCTCGATCACGGGGCGGGGCACGGTGGCGACGGGACGTGTGGAGCGCGGCCGGGTGAAGGTCGGCGACGATGTTGAGATCGTGGGATTGATGGACAAGCCGCGGAAGGCAGTGGCGACCGGGGTGGAGATGTTCAGGAAGCTGCTGGACGAGGCCATCGCCGGGGACAACATCGGGGTTCTGTTGCGGGGGATCAACAAGGACGATGTGGAGCGGGGCCAGGTTCTGGCCAAGCCGGGATCGATCAAGCCGCACACGAAGTTCAAGAGTCAGGTTTACGTTCTGAGCAAGGAGGAAGGCGGGCGGCACTCCCCGTTTTTCAACGGGTATCGCCCGCAGTTCTACTTCCGGACGACGGACGTGACGGGCACGGTCAACCTGCCTGATGGCGTGGAGATGGTCATGCCGGGGGACAACATCGTCATGGACATCGAACTCATTACCCCGATCGCCATCGAGGAAGGCCTGCGCTTCGCCATCCGTGAGGGTGGCCGCACCGTCGGCGCCGGCGTTGTCACCGGCATCAAGGAATAGAGGCCGAAGGCTGGGCCTGTTGGTTGACACGTTTTAGTTAGCCATGGTAAATTGGATACCGCTACTGGCCGGAACGGGGCTTGGGGCTGCACCGCTACCGGAGACTAGGGGGACCGGCGTGGCAGGCGACAATCGCGAGATTATCACTCTGGCTTGCGGCGAGTGCAAACGTAGGAACTACACGACCACCAAGAACAAGCGCAACGACCCCGAGCGTCTCGAGGTCAAGAAGTTCTGCAGGTGGTGCGGCAAACAGACCGCTCACAAAGAGACTCGCTGAGCGGATCTGGCTTTGGCCTCTCCGGTTTTTCTGTACAGCATGGCTAGAAGGATGGTCAGGTGGATGCGTTTGTGGTAGGCCCGTAGCTCCAACGGTAGAGCGGCGGACTCCAAATCCGCGCGTTGGGGGTTCAAATCCCTCCGGGCCTGCCAATTCATTCAGGGTGTGATATTGATGAAATGGTTCAGCCAGTTGCCGGCGCGCGTGATCAAGTACTTCCGCGAGGTCCGCACGGAACTGAAGAAGGTCGTTTGGCCGGATCGGCGGCAGACCGTCGTCTACACCGGAGTTGTGATCATCTCGGTCGTCGCCGTGGCCTTAGTCATTTGGGTCGTCGACGCCCTCCTGAGCGAGGCGCTCAAGCTCCTGCTGTTCGGCTCGGGAGCCTGAGTCGTCACAGGCTAGGTGACCCATGGAGGTGGGGGCCTTCGGGCCCCTCGCGATATGCCTAGGGCCAGAAAGAGTAAGGACATTGTAGCCGCTGGTGAAGACGCGGCGGAGCAGGGCACCCAAGCTGTAGGGGAAACCCAAGCGGGGGCGCCCTTTTCGGCTGTCCCTGAGAGCGGGTCTGGCGCCGGTCTTGAGCCTGCGGCAGGGCCTGACCCCGGTGGACCGGAGACAGGCGAGCTTCCCGCCGCCGAAGCGGAGCCCGTGGCCGACGAATCGGGAATGCCCGGGCTTCCGGGCGCTGCCGGGACGAGCGACCCCAACAAGAAGTGGTACGTCGTCCATACGTACTCCGGATACGAGGGCAAGGTCAAGGCCAATCTGGAGAAGCGTCTGGAGTCCATGCTCATGCAGGATAAGATCTTCCGGGTCATCGTCCCCACGGAAGATGAGATCGAATACAAGGACGGCCGCAAGCTCATCAGCAAGAAGAAGATCTTCCCCGGGTACGTCCTGGTGGAGATGATTATGAACGATGACTCCTGGTACGTCGTGCGGAACACTCCCGGGGTCACCGGCTTTGTCGGTTCAGGGGCCAAGCCGGTCTGCCTCGACCCTAGCGAGGTCAAAAGCATTCTCCGTCACATGGGGGTGGATGAGCCCAAGCCCAAGGTCATGTACGAGGACGGCGAGAGTGTCAAGGTCGTCACTGGGCCTTTCATGGGGTTCATCGGCAAGGTTCGGGAGATCAATCTCGACAAGGGCAAACTGCGCGTCCTCGTCTCGATGTTCGGGCGTGAGACACCCGTGGAACTCGACTTCAGCCAGGTGGAGAAGCTCTAGTCTTGGACTTCAGGAAGGAAGAAGGTTTGTTTCCGTGGCTAAGAAGGTTCTGGCAATCGTGAAGTTGCAGATTCCCGCGGGCAAGGCGACTCCCGCCCCGCCTGTCGGCCCGGCCCTGGGCCAGCACGGCGTGAATATCATGGCTTTTTGCAAGGAGTATAACGAACGCACCGCCAAGCAGGTCGGTCTGGTGGTGCCCGTCGAGATTACTGTCTTCGAGGACCGGTCCTTTACCTTCGTCTGCAAGACGCCGCCCGCCCCCATTCTTCTGAAGAAGGCCGCCGGCATCGAGACGGCTTCCGGAGAACCGAATCGGAACAAGGTCGGCAAGGTGAGCCGGGCGCAGGTCAGGGAGATTGCCGAGAGCAAGATGGTCGATCTCAACGCAGCCAGCCTTGAGGCCGCGGTCCGCATGATCGAGGGCACCGCGCGCAGTATGGGCATCGTGGTGGAGGAGTAGCCGGATGAAGAGGGGCAAGAACTACCGAGAGGCAGTCGCCAAGATCACTTCCGCGCAGTTCTACGAACCGGCGGACGCCGTGAAGCTCGTCAAGGAGTGCGCGAAGGCCAAGTTCGATGAGACGGTCGAGGTCTCCATTCGACTAGGCATTGACGTCAAGCACGCCGATCAGATGGTGCGGGGCACCGTCATCCTCCCCGCCGGAACCGGTAAGAAGGTTCGAGTTCTCGTCTTCGCCAAGGGCGAGAAGGCTAAGGAAGCCGAGGCCGCCGGCGCCGACTTCGTCGGGGCCGAGGAATTGGCCCAGAAGGTCACTGAGGGTTGGCTGGACTTCGACGTGGCTGTCGCCGCGCCGGACATGATGGGTGTCGTCGGCAAGCTCGGTCGCATTCTCGGCCCGCGAGGTCTCATGCCCAACCCAAAGGCGGGCACGGTCACCTTCGAACTCCGTGCGGCGATTGAGCAGATCAAGGCCGGCAAGATCGAGTTCCGGGCGGATAAGCAGGGGATTGTCCACGCGCCCATCGGCAAGGTGTCGTTCAACGAGGATAAGCTCGTGGAGAATTTTGAGTCCCTCATGGAGGCCTTGGTCAAGGCCAAGCCGTCGGCGGCCAAGGGGCAGTACCTGAGGAGTGTCGTTCTTTCCTCGACCATGGGGCCCGGAGTTCCGGTCAACCCGGCCCGATTGATGTAGGCCGCGGCCGGGCCGAGACGGGTTGCCGCAGGGCGAGGTTGGATCACGGTTTTGGGAGTAGAATACCGCGTGAGCCGGCCGTAGACAGCGGGTGCGCCGGGCCGGAGGTCCGGATCGGCGCTTAAGGGGCTCTAGGGCCCGCCCGCCGAGGCGACGAGGGTCTTAAGGAGAGACATCCGACCCCGAGCCTTTCATCTAGGGCGCGGGGTTTTTCGCGGCCGGACCGACGAGGCCGGGAGGTGAAGTGGAGCTTGGTAACCCGTAAGGAGAAGGAGCAATCCGTAGGCTTGCTCGAGGGCAAGCTCAGAAAGTCGCAGTCTGTCATTCTGGCCGACTTCCACGGACTGACCGTGGCCGAAATGAGCCACCTCAGGAAGATGGCCCGGCAGGCCGGGGTCGAATTCGAGGTGGTCAAGAACACCTTGGCCGGACTGGCGACGCGTCGAGTAGGCATCGAGGGTCTAGACAAACTTTTCGTGGGTCCGACGGGCTTGGCTTTCGGCTACGAGGATCCGGTGGCCCCGGCCAGAGTGTTGGCGCGGTTCGGGCGCGAGAAGCGGGATATTCCGTTCAAGGGTGGATACCTGCCGGGAAAGATACTCACTGTCGCGGAGGTCAAGAGTCTGGCCGCTCTTCCGGGCCGGATGGAGCTTTTGGGACAGGTAGCCGGCACGCTGCTTGCACCCATCGCCGGTTTCCAGCGAGTCCTGGCCGGGAACATTCGGGGGTTGGCCATCGTGCTCAGCCGTGTGGCCGAGAAGCGCGCCACCACCGGCTAGGTCGGCCAGGCGCGAGGGAGAGCGTGGTCTGTGGAGTTGCCAAGTACTCTGGGAGGTGCCTTTGAATGTCCAAGGTTCAAGATATCATCGAGATCGTCAAGGGTTTGACGGTCCTGGAGCTTTCCGAGCTAGTCAAGGCTTTGGAGGAGGAGTTCGGAGTCTCGGCGGCCGCTCCGATGGCCCTGGCCGCCGCGCCCGCGGACGTTGTGGCCAAGGAAGAGGAGCAGACGGAGTTTGACGTCATCCTTACCGCGGCCGGCGACAAGAAAATCCAGGTCATCAAGGTCGTGCGCGAGCTCACCGGCCTGGGTCTGAAAGAGGCCAAGGATCTCGTTGACGGCGCCCCCAAGCCCGTCAAGGAGAAGATCTCCAAGGCCGACGCCGACGCCGTCAAGGCCAAGCTCGAGGACCAAGGAGCTTCAGTGCAAGTCAAGTAGGGTTCAAGGGCCGGATTGACTCCGCGAAGGGAGGCCGGGCGGCCTCCCTTCGCGCTTCCCAAGGCCCTGGTTGACACCTGTAACAAACTGTGTTACATTAGTAAATTGCTTATTGTAGCAGACGGAATGAACTGGATGAATTAGACTTCCGCTGAAAGGTAATCCTTAACTTATTGACGACTCGCGATCTACGCACCTTCTTAGATCCCCGGTGGAGGCCATGTTGACTAAGTCAGGTAGCCCCTGACGGAAAGGATGTCAGGGGTCAGTAGTCCTTTTTCCGGGAGGAGAGCCACGCTAATGCCGGAAGGCGTGATGGAAAGAGTTCAGTTCGGACGAATCAAGGAAGTCCTCGAGATGCCGGACCTGATTGAGGTCCAGCGGAAATCGTACGAATGGTTCTTGAAAGACGGCCTGAGAGAGATGTTTCGAGACATTTCTCCGATTCAGGACTTCACGGGCAACCTGGTTCTGGAGTTCATCGAGCACCGGCTCGACAGGTCGAAGTACGAGGTGGCGGAGTGTCGCGAGCGCGATGTCACCTACGCCGCCCCTCTTCGGGTAAGGGTTCAGCTCATCAACAAGGAGACCGGCGAAGTCAAGGAACAGGAAGTCTTCATGGGCGACTTCCCGCTCATGACCGACAAGGGCACCTTCATTATCAATGGGGCCGAACGCGTGGTCGTCAGCCAGCTTGTCAGGTCGCCGGGCGCCTACTACGCCGAGCAGATCGACCCCAACGGCAAGCGACTCTACTTTTGCACCCTCATCCCCAATCGAGGAGCCTGGCTCGAGTTCGAGTCCGATGGCAACGACGTCATCTGGGTCCGGGTCGATCGCACCCGCAAGATCCCGGCCACTGTCCTTCTCCGGGCCTTTGGCTTCGGCACCCGCGAGGAGATCCTTCGGGTGATGGGCGAGTCGGCTCACGTTCTCAACACTCTCGACAAGGATCCCTGCGAATCTGAGGACGAGGCTCTCATCGAGATCTACAAGCGCCTGCGCCCCGGCGAACCCCCGACGGTGGACAGCGCGCGGAGCCTCCTGGAATCGCTGTTTTTCGAGACCCGTCGTTATGATCTGGCCGGGGTTGGCCGCTACAAGCTCAACAAGAAACTGAGTCTCAAGCGACGCCTCCCGGGCACGGTGGCGGTCAACGACATTCTCGACGCCGACGGGCAGTTGATTGTGGCCGCCGGCGCTCCCATCGACCGCAAGGCGGCCGAGCGGATCGAGGCCGCCGGCGTCAACCAGGTGGAAGCGCAAGTGGCCGACGGTAGCCAGACCCGGGTGATCAGCAACGCCCACGCCGGTGAGGGCCAGCCGTCGGTCTCCATGAAGGTTCTGGCGAAAGAGGACGTCGTCGCCTCGATCAACTACCTTATCACCCTCTTCAAGGGGCTCGGCAACGTCGACGACATCGACCACCTCGGTAACCGCCGTCTGCGTTCCGTGGGCGAACTGCTGCAGAATCAGTTCCGCATTGGGCTCGCCCGGATGGAGCGCGTCGTCAAAGAGCGCATGACCATCCAGGACGTCGACATTATCACCCCGCAGGCCCTCATCAACATCAGACCGGTCGTCGCGGCGGTGAAGGAGTTCTTCGGATCAAGCCAGCTCTCCCAGTTCATGGACCAAACAAACCCTCTGGCCGAGCTCACTCACAAGCGCCGCCTGAGCGCCCTAGGGCCGGGCGGCCTCACGCGTGAGCGGGCCGGGTTCGAGGTTCGCGACGTGCACGACTCCCACTACGGGCGGATGTGCCCGATCGAGACACCGGAAGGTCCCAACATCGGTCTCATTGGCAATCTCTCGACTTACGCTCGGATCAACGAGTTCGGTTTTGTCGAGACTCCCTACCGCAGAGTCGATAAAGATAAGCGCCTCGTGACCGACCGGATCGAGTACCTCACGGCCGACGAGGAAGACGAGAACATCATTGCCCAGGCCAACGAGCCGCTCGCGAAGGGCTGGTTCGCCAGCGCTCGACCGACCTGCCGGTATCGGACCGAGATCCGTCTCGTCCCGGCCGAGGAAGTCGACTACATGGACGTCTCACCCAAGCAGGTCGTGAGTATCGCCTCGGCCCTCATTCCCTTCCTGGAGAATGACGACGCGGGACGGGCCCTCATGGGGGCCAACATGCAGCGCCAAGCGGTTCCTCTCCTCATCAGCGAGGCCCCGCTGGTCGGAACGGGGATCGAGGACCGGGTAGCGCGCGACTCGGGCATCCTGGTGACCGCTCGGCGCGCGGGTGTCGTCCGGAGCGTCACGGCCCGTGAAGTCGTTATCGACGCCGGAAACGGTGATCTCGATCGGTACGAACTCCTCAAGTTCGGGCGTTCGAACCAGGGTACCTGCATCAACCAGAAGCCCGTCGTGAGAGTGGGGCTAGAGGTTCCCAAGGGCGGCATCCTGGCCGACGGGCCCTCAACCGACAAGGGCGAGCTGGCTCTGGGCCGCAATGTCTTGGTGGCCTTCATGCCCTGGGAGGGCTACAATTTTGAAGACGCTATCCTCATCTCGGAGAAACTGCTCCGAGATGACGTTTTCACCTCGATCCACATCGAAGAGCACGAGTGTGACGCCCGCGACACCAAGCTTGGCCCCGAGGAAATCACCCGGGACATTCCCAACGTGGGCGAGGACGTCCTCAAGGACCTCGACGAACGGGGGATCATCCGAACCGGGGCCGAGGTCATGCCTGGCGATATCCTGGTTGGCAAGGTCACGCCCAAGGGCGAGACGGAACTGACGGCCGAGGAGCGGCTCCTCCGGGCCATTTTCGGCGAGAAGGCCCGGGAAGTTCGCGACACCTCGCTCCGCGTTCCCCACGGGGAGAGCGGCATCGTTGTCGACGTGAAAGTCTTCTCCCGTGCGGCCGGCGATGAACTGAGCCCGGGCATAAATCAGCTTGTGCGCTGCTACGTGGCCCAGAAGCGGAAGATCTCCGAGGGCGACAAGATGGCCGGTCGCCATGGCAACAAGGGTGTCATCGCCAAGATCCTGCCCGACGAGGACATGCCTTTCCTCCCCGACGGAACCCCGGTGGAGATCGTTCTCAACCCTCTGGGCGTGCCGTCGCGAATGAATATCGGGCAGATTCTCGAGACCCACCTAGGCTGGGCGGCCGCGACCCTCGGCCTGAAGGCTTCGAGCCCGGTTTTCGACGGGGCCACGGAAGAAGACGTCAAGGCCAAGCTGATTGAGGCCGGTCTTCCGGGCGACGGCAAGGTAGTGCTGAGGGACGGTCGCATTGGCCTGTCCTTCGACAGCCGGGTCACCGTCGGCTACGCCTACATGATGAAGCTCGCCCACCTCGTCGACGACAAGATCCACGCCCGTTCCACGGGACCCTACTCCCTGGTCACCCAGCAACCGCTCGGTGGCAAGGCCCAGTTCGGCGGGCAGCGGTTCGGCGAGATGGAGGTGTGGGCCCTCGAGGCTTACGGAGCGGCCTACACTCTGCAGGAGCTTCTGACGGTCAAGTCGGACGACATCGTCGGCCGGGTCAAGACCTATGAAGCCATCGTTAAGGGCGACAATGTGCCGGAGCCTGGAGTTCCGGAATCCTTCAAGGTTCTCATTAAGGAACTCCAGAGCCTGGCTCTCGACGTCAAGGTCCTGTCCGAGGACTCGAGGGAGATTGAGATCAGGGAGTCCGACGAGGACGTGATTGAGAAGGCGCGTGAGCTCGACCTCGATCTCGGATCGGGCGACGAAGGCCTCGGCGAGGGCGGTTTGGCCGCGAGCGGTCTGCGTCGCGCGGCGACCCGACGGCGGGAAGCCAGACGTTTCCTGGCCGGCGCCGCCGATGAGGAAACCGAGGTCGGCTTCGACCTCAAACCGGAAGGGGTACCTCTGGGCGAGATCAGGAAGTACGTCGAAGCTGATGAGACCGGCAGCCTCAGCGAAGCCGAACTCGAGGCCAGACGGTGTCGCGCCAGAGCCCTGCTCCTGGGTGAGCCTGAGGGAGAAGCCGGCGAAGCGGGCGAGGACCTCGAGGGCGAAGTGACCGAGCCCGGTGAGGCTTCCGAGGAAGACTCCTTGGCCCGCCCCAGCGCGCTGGGCAGAACCCTTGACCGCGAGGATGACGAGACCACTCCCGCGGGGGCCGAAGCCGAGGACGAGTTCGTTGCCGTCCCGGTTTCTGAGAACGAAGACCACGCCGAGGTCGCCTTGGATGGCGAGCTGGAGGAAGACACGGACCTCGACTATCTGGACCTCGACGACGAAGACGCGGAGGTCGAGGAAGGCGAGTCCGAGGGTGATGACTATGAACCGGGAACGGTTCCGAGCGAGGATGGGCTAGATCCCGAGGAGGCCGTCGCCAGGCGCCTGAGACGCCGGCGGGCCACGGCGGAAGAGCGTCGCTTGCACCGGCCGCTGGAACCGGACGATGTCGGCGAACCCACCGTTGAGAGCGGCGAGAGCGCGGACGAGGGCGACGACGCGGACTACTAGGTAGGTCCGAATCCATTAGCCGGAGGAGATAGCCTGTGCTGGACGTCAACAATTTCGACTCCCTGAAAATCGGCCTGGCTTCGCCGGAACAGATCGTGCAATGGTCGCGGGGTGAGGTCAAGAAACCCGAGACCATCAACTACCGCACCCTCAAGCCCGAGCGTGACGGGCTGTTCTGCGAGCGCATCTTCGGTCCCCAGCGCGACTGGGAGTGCCATTGCGGCAAGTACAAGCGCATCCGCTATAAGGGCATCGTCTGTGACCGATGCGGAGTAGAGGTAACGCGGTCGAAAGTCCGCCGTGAGCGCATGGGCCATATCAGGCTCGCCGCGCCGGTCTCGCACATCTGGTACTTCAAGGGCATTCCCAGCCGCATGGGCCTGCTCCTGGACGTCTCGCCGCGATCGCTGGAGAAGGTTCTCTATTTCGCGGCCTACATCGTGACGGATCCGGGTGAGACTCCGCTGATGGCTCGCCAGGTGCTGTCGGAGCAAGAATACCGCGAGGCGCGGGAGAAGTACGGCCAGACCTTCAAGGCCGGCATGGGCGCCGAGGCGGTGGGGAGACTCCTGGCCGAGGTCGATCTCGACGAGATGGGCAAGAATCTGAGGACCGAGATTCGTCAGGTCTCCGGACAACGCAAGATTCGGGCCACCCGTCGCCTCGAGGTCGTCGAGGCCTTCCGTAGGTCGGGAAACCACCCCGAGTGGATGGTCCTGGTCTACATTCCGGTTATCCCTCCCGACCTTCGGCCGATGGTCCAACTGGACGGCGGACGTTTCGCCACCTCAGATCTCAACGACCTCTACCGCCGGGTCATCAACCGGAACAATCGCCTCAAGAGACTCCTCGACCTCGGCGCCCCGGACATCATCGTTCGCAACGAGAAGCGCATGCTGCAGGAGGCCGTGGACGCTCTCATCGACAACGGCCGGCGTGGCCGCCCGGTCACGGGGCCCGGTAACCGGCCCCTGAAGTCCCTGAGTGACATGCTCAAGGGCAAGCAGGGACGGTTCCGCCAGAACCTCCTCGGCAAGCGCGTGGACTATTCGGGCCGCTCGGTCATCGTCATCGGCCCGGAGCTAAAGCTACACCAGTGCGGCCTGCCCAAGGAGATGGCCCTGGAGCTCTTCAAGCCGTTCGTTATGAAGCGCCTGGTGAACCTTGGCCACGCCCACAACATCAAGAGCGCCAAACGCATGGTCGAGCGCATGCGGCCCGAGGTCTGGGACATTCTTGAGGACGTCATCAAAGAACACCCGGTCCTCCTCAACCGTGCGCCGACCCTACATCGCCTGGGCATCCAGGCCTTCGAGCCGGTCCTGGTCGAAGGACGGGCCATCAAGGTCCATCCGCTCGTCTGTACGGCCTACAACGCCGACTTCGACGGTGACCAGATGGCCGTTCACGTGCCCCTTTCCTCGGAGGCGCAGGCCGAGGCCAGAATCCTGATGCTCTCAGCCAACAACCTGCTCTCCCCGAAAGATGGTTCGCCCGTGGTCACTCCGTCGAAGGACATGGTTCTCGGCATCTACTACCTGACCATCGAGAAGCCCGGCGCCCGCGGTGAAGGTGGAATCCTCAGTTGCCCAGAGGAGGCCATCATGGCCTACCAACTGGAGCATATCGAGCTTCATGCCCTCATTGAGGTCATCTACAACGGGCAGCGCCTCAAGACTACGGTCGGACGGCTGCTCCTCAACGAGAACCTTCCCGAGGTTCTCCGCTACGTGAACGAGGTCGTCGATCGGGATGCTCTGGCGAACCTCGTCTCCCGGTGCCACCGCTTGCGGGGCCAGGCGGAGACGGCCATGATGCTCGACCGGGTCAAGACCCTGGGCTTTCGCTATGCCACCCAGGCCGGAGCGACCATCGCCGTGTCCGACCTCCAGGTCGAGATCGGTAAGGGCGAGATCCTGTCCGAGGCGGACGAGAAGGTCCGAGGAGTTGAGAGCCAGTATCGCCGCGGTCTCATCACCTGGGACGAGCGCTACCGCAAGGTCATCTCCATCTGGAACGAAGCGAAGGACAAGGTCACCGGGAACCTCATGTCCAGACTCGAGCGCTTCAACCCGGTCTTCATGATGGCTCACTCCGGAGCGCGCGGCAACGTGAGTCAGATCTCGCAGTTGGCCGGAATGCGCGGCCTCATGGCCGACCCGTCGGGGCGGATCATCGAACTCCCCATCCGGGCCAACTTCCGCGAAGGGCTGACCGTGCTGGAGTACTTCACCTCCACGCACGGCACCCGGAAGGGCCTGGCCGACACGGCCCTGCGAACAGCCGACTCGGGCTACCTCACCCGCCGTCTTGTCGACGTCTGCCAGGACGTCATCGTCCGCGAGTGGGACTGCGGGACGACCTCGGGCATCCAAGTCGGAGAGATGAGAGAAGGCAGCGAGACGATCGAGCCGGCCAGGAACCGGATGGTTGGTCGGGCGGTCTTGGACGACGTGGTCCACCCCGAGACCGGCGAGGTCATCGTCAAGGCTGACGAAGAGATCACCGAGGACGCCGCGGACAGGATCCAAGCGGCCAAGATCGAAGGGATCACCATTCGCTCCGTTCTGACCTGCCGCACCAAGCACGGCGCCTGCAGCCTATGCTACGGGCGAGACCTGGCCACCGGCACCACCGTCAATGCCGGCGAGGCCGTGGGCATCATCGCCGCCCAATCCATCGGCGAGCCGGGCACTCAGCTGACCATGCGCACGTTTCACACCGGTGGCGTCGCCGGCGAAGACATCACCCACGGTCTGCCGCGCGTTGAAGAACTCTTCGAGGCCCGGAAGCCCAAGGGTCAGGCAACGATCACTGAGATCGCCGGCGTTGTCCGGATCACCGATAACCGCGGCAAGCGCGAACTCCAGATTACGGCTGAGGATGGCGATACGGCTTCCTACATCATTCCCTACGGCGCCCGGCTCAAGATTCGGGACGCTCAAACGGTCGAGGCCGGCGACGAGTTGACTGAGGGTTCGGTCAACCCGCACGACATCCTCAAGATCAAGGGCGCTCGAGGGGTCCAGCTCTATCTCCTGCAGGAGGTCCAGAAGGTCTACCGGATGCAGGGTGTGGACATCAACGATAAGCACATTGAGACGGTAGTCCGTCAGATGCTCCGCAAGGTGAAGGTTGATGAGCCGGGTGATACCGATCTCCTGCCCGGAGGACTCGTGGATGTCTTCGACTTCGAGGAAGCTAACCAAGCGGTCACTAGTGGTGGTGGACGTCCGGCCACGGCGCGGCCCGTGCTTTTGGGCATCACCAAGGCCGCTCTGGCCACCGACTCCTTCCTCTCGGCCGCCTCCTTCCAGGAGACGACCAGGGTCCTGACCGAGGCGGCGATCAAGGGCAAGCGCGATAGGCTTCTGGGGCTCAAGGAGAACGTTATCATCGGCAAGCTCATTCCGGCTGGGACGGGGATGGGCCGCTACCGTAACATCCGGATCATCTCCGAGGCGATAGAGGACGAAGGGGTTCTCGACTTTGGTCCCCTCGGCGAAGACGACGAGGCCGACGAGGATGGAAGTGCGGTCGAAGAACAGGTTTTGGCCGGCGGGGACGTTGAGGCCGACGCGGCCGCCGAGCCCGGGCAGAACGCCTCCCCTAAGACCAGAAAGGCTGGGGTCAGGAAGTAGTCGCGGCCGGAAGGTGGCCCAAGCCCACGGCTCGTAACCCGGTGGGCCTGAGCCGGAAGGATGAGTTTCGTTGACACTCCCAAATGCCGGTGCTAAAATGGGTAAGTGTTTGCCTGGGCTGACCCGGTTCTTCCATGTCAGGGGGCCCTACGTTGACGCTCTACGATCGGCTTACCGGGGCTAGTGTGAAGACGGTTGGGACCAAGCAGACTCTGAAGGCTATTCAGAAAGGTGCGGCGCGGGTGGTCTACGTCGCCCGCGATGCGGACGAGCACGTTGTGCGTGACCTGTTACGGCTCTGCAAAGAGAAGAGTGTCGAGGTCGTCTACGCCGATTCAATGGCGAAGCTAGGGCAAGCCTGCGGTATTCAAGTTGGGGCGGCATCAGTGGCCGTGCTCGAGGAGTAGCGGGGGGCTCGCTGACCTAGGCGACGACAACTTAAGAGTTCTAGGCAAGTTCCTTTTTGGTCTGTAGAGGAGGTGTGTTGTTGCCGACAATTAGCCAACTCATTAGACACGGGAGGATTACGCGAGGACACAAGTCCAAGGCGCCGGACCTGCAGGGAAGTCCTCAGAAGCGTGGCGTCTGCACCGTCGTCAAGACGATGTCGCCGAAGAAGCCCAACTCCGCGTTGCGTAAGGTGGCTCGGGTCCGGCTGAGCAACGGGGAAGAGGTCAGCGCCTACATTCCGGGAGAGGGCCACAACCTCCAGGAGCACTCGGTGGTCTTGGTCCGCGGTGGCCGGGTCAAGGATCTTCCGGGCATCCGCTACCACATTATCCGGGGGACGCTCGATACCGCCGGTGTCCAGGGCCGCAACCGCGGTCGCTCCAAGTACGGGACCAAGAGGTCCAAGAAGTAGGGGGGAACACCAGTGCCCAGGAGAGGAAGGGCTCCGCACCGCAAGGTCGCGCCCGACCCGATCTACGGCAATGAGGCTCTGGCCAGGTTCACGAACAAGATCATGTACAGCGGCAACAAGGCTCTGGCTCAACGGATCATGTACGGGGCGATGGACCTCATCCGCGAGAAGAGCGGGAAAGAACCCATCGAGGTCTTCCAACTGGCCCTGAAGAACGTGGCCCCGGTGCTCGAGGTCAAGTCCAGGCGGGTCGGCGGGGCCACTTACCAGGTCCCGGTTGAGGTCCGCACCGAGCGGCGCTCGTCCCTGGCCATGCGTTGGCTCATCGACCATTCCCGTAGCCGGGTCGAGCGGACGATGGTCGAGCGGTTGGCCGGTGAACTCATGGACGCGGCCAACAACACCGGCAATGCGGTCAAGAAAAAGGAAGACACGCACAGAATGGCGGAGGCCAACAAGGCCTTCTCGCATTATCGCTGGTAGGCTCGGCCAGAACGCGGTCTAGGCCGTGGCCCTGGTCCGATGATAGCGCGAAAACACGTCGGTTCACGGAAGGGAGGCGGAAGCGAGAGTGTCAAGGGAGCATCCCCTGGAGATCGTGCGCAATATCGGCATCATCGCCCATATTGACGCGGGCAAGACGACCACCACGGAACGGATTCTTTTCTACACCGGACGCTTGCATCGCATGGGCGAGGTGCACGACGGGGCCGCGACCATGGACTGGATGGTTCAGGAGAAGGAACGCGGCATCACGATTACCTCCGCGGCCACTGCGTGTGATTGGAAGGGTTTTCGCATTAACATCATCGACACGCCAGGCCACGTAGACTTCACCATGGAGGTAGAGCGGTCTTTGCGCGTCCTCGACGGCGTGGTGGTCATCTTCTGCGCCAAGGGCGGCGTGCAGCCCCAGTCGGAGACGGTCTGGCGGCAGGCTGATAAGTACCACGTGCCGCGCGTGGCCTACGTCAACAAGATGGATGCCGTCGGCGCCGACTTTCTAGACGTGTCGAGGCAGATCAAGGACGAACTCGGTGGCCGGCCGGTCGCCCTGCAACTGCCGATCGGCGTCGAGGACACCTTTCAAGGCGTGGTCGATCTCATCACCGGGAAGGCCATCTACTACGCCGATGAGCTCGGGACCCAGGAACTGATCCAGGATCCACCGGCCGAGATGGCCGATCTGGTGGCCCGACACCGCATGATCATGCTCGAAGCGGTGGCCGAGTACGACGATGAACTCATGTCTTTGTATTTGGAGGGCCACGAGGGAAGTCCCGACATCATCCGCCGGGCTATCCGGCGCGGCACTCTGGCGGCCAGGATCGTTCCCGTTCTCTGCGGCGCCTCCTACCGGAACAAGGGCGTCCAGCTCCTGCTGGACGCTATCGCCTGGTACCTCCCGTCGCCCATCGACCTTCCCGACGTGAAGGGTGTCGTCCCGTCCACCGGAGAGGTAACCACGCGTAAGCCCAGCGACGATGAATCGACTTCGGCTCTGGCCTTCAAAATTCAGTCCGATCCCTACGTCGGCCGGCTGACCTACATCCGGGTCTACTCAGGCGCGGTCAAGACCGGCCACGTTCTCCTGAACGCCTCCCGGAATGTGCGCGAGCGCATCGGCCGGCTATTGCGGATGCACGCCGACCACCGCGAGGAGGTCGACGAAGCCCGGACCGGCGATATCGTGGCCGTCGTCGGGCTCAAGCAGGCTCGCACCGGGGACACCCTCTCCAGAGTCGACAAGCCTATCATCTTCGAGTCCATGACCTTCGCCGAGCCGGTCATTTCCGTGGCCATCGAGCCTAGGACCAAGGCCGACCAGGACAAGCTAGGCATGTCGCTGGCCCGCCTCACGGAAGAGGATCCGACTTTCCGCTTCTGCACCAACGAGGAGACCGGGCAGACCATCATCTCCGGCATGGGCGAGTTGCACCTGGAGATCATCGCCGACCGTCTTCTCCGCGAGTTTAAGGTCGAGGCCAATGTTGGCCGGCCTCAGGTGGCCTACAAGGAAGCGATTCGCCGCCATGCGCGGGCCGAAGGTCGCTTCGTGCGCCAGACGGGCGGCCACGGCCAGTACGGCCACGTTTGGCTGGAGGTCGAGCCCGCGACCGAGGCCTTTGTCTTTAAGAACGCTATCAAGGGCGGAGTTATCCCGTCCGAATTCATTGCGGCTGTGCAGCAGGGGGCGCGGGAGGCCTGCGAGAGCGGGGTTCTGGCCGGATATCCGATCATGCGGGTCGCCGTGACTCTTGTCGACGGGTCTTTCCATGAGGTCGACTCGTCGGAGATCGCCTTCCGCATCGCGGCCTCGATGGCCATGCGCAAGGCGGTGTCCCTGGCCGATCCGGTCATTTTGGAACCAGTGATGGACGTCGAGGTCGTCGTGTCCGGTGTCTACGTGGGTGACGTCCTGGCCGACCTCAACGCGCGCCGCGGGCGAATCGACGACATGGAAACCCACGGGCCGCTTCATACCATTCAGGCCCACGTGCCCCTGGCGGAGATGTTCGGCTATGCCACGGAGCTTCGCTCGCGGAGCCAGGGCCGAGCGACCTACACCATGCAGTTTGCGAACTACGAGCCTGCCCCACCCGCGATTTCCAGCGCCGCCATCGGCGCGCGCGGGGCGGGCAGGAAGTAATGGTCTAGGCGGGACAAGCTTGTCTAGGGCACCAGGGCAAGGCGGTCTGCGGCTTGAGTTCGGGTGGACGGGCGGGGCAAGGGCGAGAGGGCCCGGAGGACCCAGTAAGGGAGATGGAGTGGACCATGGGCAAGAAGAAATTTGAGCGGACGAAGCCGCACGTCAACATAGGGACAATTGGCCACGTTGACCACGGCAAGTCGACGCTGACCTCGGCGATCACGCTGGTATTGTCGAAGACGGGGAAAGCGGAGTATGTGCCGTTCGACCAGATCGACAAGGCCCCCGAGGAGCGCGAGCGCGGGATCACGATCAACACGGCCCACGTGGAGTATCAGACGGACAAGCGGCACTACGCGCACGTGGACTGTCCGGGGCACGCGGACTACGTGAAGAACATGATCACGGGGGCGGCCCAGATGGACGGGGCGATCCTGGTGGTGTCGGCGGCGGACGGGCCGATGCCGCAGACGCGGGAGCACATTCTGCTGGCCAGGCAAGTAGGCGTGCCGGCGATGGTTGTGTCCTTGAACAAGGTGGACATGGTGGACGACCCGGAGCTTCTGGAGCTGGTGGAGCTCGAGGTGCGGGAACTGCTAACTAAGTATGAGTATCCCGGGGACGAGATTCCGATCGTCCGGGGTTCGGCCGTGAAGTCGATGAACTGCGACTGCAAGGACCCGAAGGAGTGCCCGAACTGCAAGGCGATTTTGGAGCTCATGGAAGCGGTGGACACGTACATACCGACGCCGGCGCGGGAAACGGACAAGCCGTTTTTGATGTCGGTGGAAGACGTGTTCTCGATCACGGGGCGGGGCACGGTGGCGACGGGACGTGTGGAGCGCGGCCGGGTGAAGGTCGGCGACGATGTTGAGATCGTGGGATTGATGGACAAGCCGCGGAAGGCAGTGGCGACCGGGGTGGAGATGTTCAGGAAGCTGCTGGACGAGGCCATCGCCGGGGACAACATCGGGGTTCTGTTGCGGGGGATCAACAAGGACGATGTGGAGCGGGGCCAGGTTCTGGCCAAGCCGGGATCGATCAAGCCGCACACGAAGTTCAAGAGTCAGGTTTACGTTCTGAGCAAGGAGGAAGGCGGGCGGCACTCCCCGTTTTTCAACGGGTATCGCCCGCAGTTCTACTTCCGGACGACGGACGTGACGGGCACGGTCAACCTGCCTGATGGCGTGGAGATGGTCATGCCGGGGGACAACATCGTCATGGACATCGAACTCATTACCCCGATCGCCATCGAGGAAGGCCTGCGCTTCGCCATCCGTGAGGGTGGCCGCACCGTCGGCGCCGGCGTTGTCACCGGCATCAAGGAATAGAGGCCGAAGGCTGGGAGGTAAGGTCATGGCGAGTCAAAAGATACGCATCCGCCTGCGGGCCTTCGATCACAAGATCCTGGATACCGCCGCCGAGAAGATTGTGCACACCGCCCGGCGGACCGGGGCCAAAGTCTCCGGGCCTGTCCCTCTTCCGACGGAGAAGAGCATTTACACCATTCTGGTGGCGCCGAACGGCGAGAAGGACATCCGCGAGCAGTTCGAGATGCGGACCCACAAGAGACTGATTGACATCGTCGAGCCAACGGCCAAGACCGTCGATGCTCTGATGAGGCTGGACCTGGCCGCGGGTGTGGACATCGAGATTAAGCTCTAGCGCTAGGCCGAGAGGCGTGCCGGGCCGGCGGCGCCACGCGCGCGGGTGGCCCGATCCTCTCTCGAATGGAGGCAGGACTTCATGCCTAAGGGCATCTTGGGACGGAAGATCGGTATGACCCAGATCTTCGATGAGCGCGGCCATGTCGTTCCAGTGACGGTCGTCGATACCGGCCCCAATGTTGTCGTCGACCGCAGAACCAAGGATCGCGACGGGTACTCGGCCGTCCGGCTGGGGTTCGGCGACATTAAGGAAAGCCGCGTCTCAAAGCCCCTCAAGGGGCAGTTCGCCAAGGCGAACGTGGCCCCGACCAGGGTCTTGCGGGAGTTTCGAGTGGACGACCCGGAAGCCTACGAACTGGGGCAGAAGATCGGGGCGGAACTCTTCGAACCCGGCGAGATCGTCAGCGTGACGGGCAGGTCAAAGGGCAAGGGCTTCGCCGGCGGCATTCGCCGTCACGGGTTCAGGCGGGGTCCGATGTCTCACGGCTCCAAGTATCATCGCGCGCCTGGCTCCCTGTCTTCCCGTGACGCGGCCCGGGTTTTTAAGGGCCGACGCCTGCCCGGTCACATGGGCGCGGTGCGGGTCACGGTCCGGGGTCTGAGCGTCGCCAGGGTTGACGCTGAGAGAAACCTCTTGCTCTTGAAGGGCGCCGTGCCGGGTCCTAGGGGCGGGGTCGTCGCTATCCGGGGAGCTTCGGTGGCCCGGCGGGAGAAGGTGTAGTCGTGCCCAAGGCATCTGTCTACAACACCCAGGGTGAGGTTGTCGGCGAGGTCCAGTTGTCCGACGCCGTCTTTGGGGCGGAGATCAATGAGTCCCTGATGCACCAGGCGGTAGTTGCCTATCAGGCCCGCCAGCGCCAGGGGACCCAGTCTACCAAGGGAAGGTCGGAGGTCGCCGGCGGCGGCCGGAAGCCTTGGCGGCAGAAGGGAACGGGTCTGGCCCGCGCCGGCAGCATACGCTCACCGATATTCCGCGGCGGCGGTATCACCTTCGGGCCCAAGCCCAGAGACTTCTCCCAGGACCTGCCGAAGGTCATGCGCCGGAAGGCCCTGACCTCGGCCCTGTCGGCCAAGGTCAAGGACGGCGATCTCATCGTCCTTGACAGTCTCCGTCTCGCGGCGCCGAAGACACGGGAAGTGACCGTCATCCTCGCCCGCCTGAACGTGGTCCGGGCGGCTCTCATCGTGACCCCTGAGACAGACCCGACTTTGGTCCTCTCGGCGAGGAACATCCCCGGCGTCGACACGCAGCGCGCGGAGAACCTCAACGCCTACGACGTCCTCGTTCACGGGAAGGTCCTCATGACCCGCGAGGCCGTCATCAAGGTCGAGGAGGTGTTCGGAGCGTGAGCGCTGCCCGCGACATCATCATCCGCCCGCTGGTCTCGGAGAAGACCACTGGGGCCATGGCCGACAACAAGTACACGTTCCTGGTCGACGCGAGGGCCGACAAGACGCAGATCAAGGCGGCGGTAGAGGAAGTCTTCAAGGTCAACGTCACGAACGTAAACACCATCCGGCAGCTAGGCAAGGTCCGCCGCATGGGTAAGTTTGAGGGACGCCGGCCGTCGTTCAAGAAGGCCATTGTCACCCTCAGAGAAGGTCAGAAGATCAAAGTCTTCGAGGAGATGTCGTAAGCCGGAGGGGTGAAGCAACGTGCCTATTAAGAAATTCAAGCCGACGTCTCCCGGGCGGCGCCAGATGACTGTCGCCGACTTCAGCGACCTCACCAAGAAGCCCCCGGAGAAGGCTCTCATTGAGCACAAGAAGGTCTGGGCGGGTCGGAACTCGCAGGGCAAGCTAACCGTTAGGCATCAGGGTGGCGGGCACCGCCGCCACATCCGGCTGGTGGACTTTAAGCGCGACAAGGACGGAGTCCCGGCCAAAGTAGCGGCGATCGAGTACGATCCCAACCGGTCCGCGCGCCTGGCTCTTCTGCATTATGTCGACGGCGCGAAGCGCTACATCCTGGCCCCGTTGGGCCTGCGCGTGGGCGACACTGTCGTCTCGGGACCAGATTCCGACATCAAGACCGGAAACAACTTGCCTCTGGCCAAGATGCCCACCGGCACCGTGATCCACAATGTCGAGCTTACGGTGCGAAAGGGCGCTCAGATGTGCCGCGCCGCCGGCAGTTCGGCCCAGCTCATGGCCAAGGAAGGCCGCTTCGCCCACCTCCGCCTGCCCTCCGGCGAGGTGCGACTGGTCGACATCAATTGCCGGGCCACGGTCGGACAGATGGGCAACGTCGAGCACGAGAACATCACTATTGGCAAGGCCGGTCGCAGCCGCTGGATGGGCATTCGGCCGGGGGTCCGCGGGGTGGCCATGAACCCGATCGACCATCCCCATGGCGGCGGCGAGGGCCGCTCCCCGATTGGGCTCAAGCACCCCACCACTCCGTGGGGCGCTCCGGCCCTGGGTCACCGCACGCGCCACAAGCGGAAGAAGTCCGATAGGTTTATCGTCAAGCGCCGGGACAGCTAGCCGGCGCGCCAGGGTCGGATGTCGGCCGTCGATTGCGGGACGGATAGGTCGATAAGTTGCGAAGGGAGGCACGAGACTAGTGGGTAGATCGACGAAGAAGGGCCCCTACGTGGATGACGCGCTGATGAGAAAGGTGACGGCGCTCAACGCCAGGAACGAGAAGCGTGTCGTCAAGACGTGGGCCCGCGCCTCCACCATCGTGCCGGAAATGGTTGGACACACGGTGGCCGTCCATGACGGCCGGCGGCATGTGCCCATCTATATGAGCGAAGAGATGATTGGGCACCGGCTCGGCGAGTTCGCGCCGACCCGGGTTTTCCGGGGGCACGGAGCGCACACGGAGCGATCAACGTCCTTGAAGTAGCCGAGGCGGCCCTGGATGGGTCACGGATGGGGCAGGAGGTAGAGTCATGGCACGGAGCGATGGACCTAGGGCGGATGAGGCCAGGGTCATCACAAGGCACATCTGGATCGCCCCTCGCAAGGTTCGCATCGTTTTGGACCTGGTTCGAGGGAAGGACGTCGAAGAGGCTCTGAGCATGCTCAAGTTCGTTCCCAAGCGAGCCTCGCTGATGGTCTCCAAGGCCATCAAATCCGCGGCGGCCAACGCTGAGGAGAACTACAAGATGAAGCGGGAGAACCTGTTCATTGCCGAGACCTACGCCGATGGTGGCCCGACGATGAAGCGCTTCCAGCCCCGTCAGAGGGGCCGGGCTTTCCCGATCAAGCAGCGCACGAGTCACATTACGGTCATCGTCCGCGAGCGGGACTGACGAGGGACGAGAGGAGGGAACCAAGTGGGACACAAGGTTCACCCGAAGGGCCTGCGGATCGGCATTATCGAGGACTGGGACGCGAAGTGGTTCGCGGGTAAGAAGCAGTACGCCGACCTTCTCTTCGAGGACGATAAGGTTCGGAAGCTGGTCTACCGGAAGTTCGTTATGGCGGGTCTCAGCCGGGTGGAGATAGAGCGGGCCGCTAACCGCGTGAAGATCACCCTGCACACGGCCAAGCCCGGGATGGTCATCGGGCGAGGCGGCGCCGGCGTTGACGAGTTGCGTCACGAGCTGGAGGCCCTCACCTCTAAGCAGGTGGCCGTGAACATCATGGAAATCAAGCAGCCGGAGATGGACGCTAAGTTGGTGGCTGATAACATCGCTTCGGCTCTGGAGAAGCGCATCTCGCACCGGCGGGCCATGAAGCAGGCCATCGCCAGGGCCATGAAGTCCGGGGCCAAGGGAGTCCGCGTGGCGGTGGCCGGGCGTATCGGCGGGGCTGAGATTGCGCGGCGCGAACGGGCCTGGGAAGGCTCTGTTCCCCTGCACACGCTGAGGGCCAACATCGATTACGGCGCGGCCGACGCGAACACGACCTACGGCAAGATCGGCGTCAAGGTCTGGATCTACAAGGGTGAGATCCTTCCCCAGAAGAAGGAGAAGGTTCCCGCTGCGGCTCCCGAGGCCGCTCCGGATGGAGAGGCAGGCGAGTAACCCGTGCTACAGCCAAAGCGAGTCATCTGGCGCAAGCCGCATCGCGGCCGCAGGAAAGGCGTGGCCACGCGCGGCGCCGAGGTTTTTTACGGCGAGCACGGTCTTCAGGCTCTCGAGCCGGCCTGGGTCACCGACCGGCAGATCGAAGCCGCCCGTATCGCTCTGACTCGTCACACCAAGCGCGGCGGAAAGGTCTGGATCAGGATATTTCCGGACAAGGCCGTGACGGCCAAGCCGGCCGAGACTCGAATGGGTAGCGGCAAGGGTTCGCCGGAGTACTGGGTAGCGGTGGTCAAGCCCGGCCGGGTCATGTTCGAGATCGGGGGCATCCCGGACGAGGTCGCCAAGGAAGCGCTGCGACTCGCGGCCCACAAGCTGCCCTTGAAGACCAAGATTGTCAGTCGCGAGAAGCTTGAAGGTGGTGAGGGACTTGAAGGTTGACCAGATGAGGCAGATGAGCGACGACGAGATTGGGGCCAAGCTCAAAGAGTTTAAAGAGGAGCTCTTCAACCTCAGGTTCCAGATGGCTACGGGACAGCTCGATAACCCGATGCGCCTGAAGGCCGTGCGAAAGAACATCGCCAGGGTCAAGACCATCCAGCGGGAACGAGAGCTGGCCGCTCTGGCGGCGGCCCAGGGGCAGTAGCCCCCTGCGCCGGCTGAGGACGGTAGTCACTGACGCCGGCGAAGGTTGAGGTAGAGTAGGAGGTTTGGCCGTGCAGATCAGGGGGACCAGGAAGACAAGGGTCGGTCGGGTCACGTCCGACGCGATGGACAAGACCATCGTCGTCGCCGTGGAGAGGACCGAGACCCACCCCGTCTACGGGCGGCGGATCAAGCGGACTAAGAGGATGAAGGCCCACGACGAGAAGAACGAGTGTCGCGTCGGTGACCGGGTCCGGGTGGTCGAAACGCGTCCTCTGTCCAAGGAAAAGCACTGGATGGTCACCGAGGTCCTCGAGAGGGCCAAGTAGCGGCCTGCTGGAGGATCGTTCGGGAAGGAGTGCATCCGGGTGATTCAGACACAAACGAGACTGGTCGTCGCCGACAATACCGGCGCCAAAGAGATCATGTGCATCAAGGTTCTCGGCGGGTCGAGGCGCAGGTACGCCGGCATTGGTGACATTATCGTGGCCTCGGTCAAGGAGGCCTCGCCCGGCGGCGTGGTCAAGAAGGGCGATGTGGTGAAGGCGGTGGTCGTGCGGTCGAAGAAAGGCCTCCGCCGTCCCGACGGAACCCACATCCGTTTCGATGACAACGCCGGCGTCCTGCTGGGCGATGAGAAAGAGCCCAAGGGTACGCGCATCTTTGGACCTGTGGCTCGCGAGTTGCGCGAGAAGGAGTTCATGAAGATCGTGTCCCTGGCTCCGGAAGTGCTCTAGGCGCCAAGACCCGGTGAGTTGGGCCGAAAGCGAGGTGGGCCAATTGCCCAAAGACAGAAGTTCTGACAGCGGCCCCAAGAAGATGAGCGTTCGAAAGGGCGACACGGTGATGGTGCTCTCCGGCAAGTACCGCGGTCGGAAGGGCAAGATCATTCGTGTCGAGGTAGATGATCGAGCCGTGGTGATCGAAGGGGTTAACGTCGTCAAGAAGCACCAGAAGCCCAGAGGCAAGATGATGCAGGGCGGCATTGTCGACAAGGAGGCCCCGGTCCGCCGCGACAAGGTCATGCTGGTGTGCCCACGCTGTAGTAAGCCGACCCGTGTGGGGCGCACGAGGCTCGAGGATGGCCGCCTGGTACGCACGTGCCACCGGTGCGGCGAAGTCGTCGACCGGTAGGGGAGGGCGAGAAGAATGCCGAGACTCAAGGAGCATTACCTCCAGAGCGTTGTTCCCGCGCTCCGGGAACGGTTTAGCTACAAGAGCCTGCTGGAGGTTCCCAAGGTTCAGAAGGTCGTGGTCAACATGGGTGTGGGCGAGGCCACCCAGGATCCGAAGATTCTTGACGCGGCCGTGATTGATCTCCAGACCATCACGGGCCAGAAGCCCGTCATTACTCGGGCCAAGCGGTCCATCGCCGCCTTCAAGCTCCGCGAGGGCGTGCCTATCGGGACCTATGTCACTCTTCGCGGTAGTCGCATGTACGAGTTCCTGGACCGCCTTTTCAGTGTAGCGTTACCGAGGGTGCGCGATTTCCGGGGCATTCCCTCGAAGTCGTTCGACGGGCGGGGCAACTTCAGCCTGGGCATCCGTGAGCAGTTGATCTTTCCGGAGATTGACTATGACAAGGTCGATAAAGTGCGCGGGATGGACATCACCATCGTGACCAGTGCTCGGAGTGACGAGGAAGCTCGAGCTCTGCTCGGTCTCTTGGGCCTGCCGTTCCGCGAGTAAGTAGGAAGGGGGCTATGGCGTGACCACCAAGGCGCTCGTGGAGAAGTGGCAGCGGGAGCCAAAGTTCTCCAGCCGCGGCTACCATCGGTGCCGCATTTGCGGGCGGGCCCGGGCCTACATGGGCCGCTTCGGAATGTGCCGGATGTGCTTTCGCGAGAGGGCCCACCGGGGCCTCATCCCGGGAATTAGGAAAGCCAGTTGGTAGGAGCTCCGCCGCTCCTCGACCGCGGGGTTCTTGGGTTCTGGCGCAAGAAGGGGGTATTGGGCGTGTCCACGACCGATCCCATTGCCGATATGCTGACATGTATCCGGAACTCAAACACGGCCCGTCAGGACCGCGTTGACATACCGGGTTCCAAGGTCAAGAAGAACATCGCCGAGATTCTCAAGCGCGAGGGCTATGTCCGCGACTACGCTTGGATCGACGACGGCCGGCAGGGGACCATCAGGGTCTACCTGAAATACGGATCGAACCGCGAGTCCGTGATCAATGGCCTGAAGCGGATCTCTAAGCCGGGTCTCAGGGTCTACGCCAAGAAAGAAGAGCTTCCCAGAGTGCTCGGCGGTCTGGGTATCGCCATCCTGTCCACCCCGGCCGGCATTGTGACCGACAGGGAGGCCAGGAAGAAGGGCGTCGGCGGCGAGGTCATCTGCTACGTCTGGTGATGGCGGCCCAGGCCGCGTCCCGGGGAGACCAGCCGCCAGGAAACGGGGGGTAACCGCAAGGTGTCGAGAGTAGGCAGAAGGCCCATACCGATCCCGAGCGGGGTCGAAGTAACGAAAAACGGCGAACTGATTACGGTTAAGGGACCACGGGGAACGCTCGAGCGCACGGTGCACCGGGCGATGAAGGTGGACGTGCAACCGGACTTGGTGACGGTCGAACGGCCGACCAACCAGCCGCTTCACCGTTCGCTGCACGGAGTGACCCGGAGCGTAATCGCCAACATGGTCGACGGCGTGACCAAGGGTTTTGAGAAGCAGTTGACTATCGTCGGCACGGGCTATCGCGCCGCGGTCGCCAACGGTCGCCTCACCTTGAGCGTAGGCTTCTCCCACCCAGTGGAGATAGAACCTCCCGCCGGCGTTACGATTGAAGCGCCGAACCCGACGACCGTCATTGTCAAGGGTTCGGACAAGGAGATCGTGGGGCAGTTGGCGGCCAACATCCGCAAGGTCAAGCCGCCCGAACCCTACCACGGCAAGGGCATTCGCTACAGGGATGAGAAGGTCAGGCATAAGGCCGGCAAGACCGCCAAGTAGGACCCTAGCCGGGTGGGGTCCGGCGGCTGGAGGCGCCCCTCGGGGTGGGACAGCCGCGGGCCCGGGCCAGGGGTCGGGAGGTCGTGAGTCTAGTGGGGAGACTGACCAAGGAACAGGCCAGGGTGAGGCGTCACTTGCGCATTCGCAACAAGGTCGTTGGCACCCCGGAGAGGCCGCGCCTAAACGTCTTTCGCAGCACAAGACACATCTACGCCCAGGTCATTGACGACCTGAACGGCCGGACCATCATCTCCGCCTCGTCTCTGGACCCGGACCTCAAGATCGAGGACGGCGGAAACGTGGCGGCGGCCCAGGTTGTCGGCAAGCTTCTGGGGCAGCGGGCCGCGGTCCGAGGCGTCAAGAAGGTTGTTTTCGACCGAGGCGGCTTTCTCTACCACGGCCGGGTCAAGGCCTTGGCGGAAGCCGCTCGTGAGGCTGGATTGGAGTTCTAGGCCGGCGCCTACGGGCGCGGCTCGAGAGAAGGTGAACACAGGTTTGGCGCGCATTAATGCTGATGAACTAGGTGTGGAACTGGCGGAGAAGGTTGTGGCCATCAAGAGAGTGGCCAAGGTCGTTAAGGGTGGCCGTAGGTTCAGTTTCAGCGCCCTGGTCGTGGTTGGCGACAACGACGGTCACGTCGGCGCCGGTCTGGGCAAGGCGACCGAGATAACGGGGGCCATCGCCAAGGGTGTCCAGGACGCGAGGAAGAGTCTGATTTTCGTGGCCAGGGTCGGGACCACCATCCCGCACGCGGTCGTCGGGCACTTCGGCGCCGGCAAGGTCTTGCTCAAGCCGGCTTCAAAGGGTACCGGTGTTGTCGCCGGCGGGCCGGTCCGAGCGGTGTTGGAATTGGCCGGAGTGAGGGACATCCTCACGAAGTCCCTGGGGTCCTCAAACGCGGCCAACACCGTTCACGCGACACTGGCCGGACTGAAGAGCCTGAAGAGCGCGCAAGATGTGGCCAGGCTCCGGGGCAAGTCCGTCGACGAACTCATGGCCTGATCAGTGGCCCACAGCCTGGGCAAGGGCTTTGGGTTCAAGTTCGGAGGAGAGACCAATGGCTTTGATTCTTGAGATCAAGTTGGTCAAGAGCACGATAGGTTACCCGAAGCGGCAAGGGCGTACGATCAAGGCCCTGGGCCTCCACAAGATCGGCGAGACGGTCTCGCATCGCGACGGCCCGGCCCTCCGGGGTATGATCCGCGCGGCGAGGCACCTTGTCGAAGTAAAGGAACGCCCGGAAACCCCCGAGGAGACCAAGGTCCGTCAGGCCCTGACCCTCTCCGGCGCGGTTACCGCCGCCGCGGATGCCAGGCAGGCGGCCAAGACGGCGGCCAAGGCCCCCAAGCCGGAGAAATTGGCCAAAGCCGTCAAGACTGAGAAGCCGGTCAAGGCCACCAAGGCCGTGAAACCGGGCAAAGCCGTCAAGGCTGAGAAGCCGGTCAAGGCCGCCAAGGCCGCCAAGGCCGAAGGGCCGACCAAGAAGGCGCCCGCCGTAGTCAAGGAGGCCGCCACCCCGAAGAAGGTGGCCGCCAAGAAGACGGCTTCCCCGGCGGCGGAGAAGAAGGTCCCGGCCAAGAAGGCGGAGGTCAAGGAGAAAGCTCCGGCCGAATCCAAGGCCGCGAAACCCGTCAAGGCGGCCAAGCCGGCCAAGACCGAAGATGACAAGAAAGCCGCGGCCAAGGCCCCGAAGGCGACCAAGACCAAGGCTGCAAAGGGCCAGTAAGCACTCTGAATGAGAAAAGGTGGGGCGGCCATGAGAATTCACGATCTGGGGCCGGCGCCCGGCGCCGTCAAGGCCCCGAAGCGGGTTGGTCGGGGTGTGGGCTCCGGACACGGTAAGACGTCCGGCAAGGGCCACAAGGGCCAGAACTCCCGCTCCGGCCACGGCAAGGGCCCGCGGTTCGAGGGTGGGCAGATGCCCCTGAGCATGCGCCTCCCTAAGCGCGGGTTCAAGAACCCCTTTCACCGGGTTTACGCCCTGGTCAATCTGCGGGCTCTTGAGCGTTTCGAGGCGGGGACGGTCGTCACTCCGGAGCTTCTCCTGGAGACGAGGATCATCCGCAAGCTGGAGGACGGGGTGAAGGTGCTCGGAGATGGCGACCTGGGCCGGGCTCTCACGGTTCGGGCGCACCGCTTCTCCCGGTCGGCCATCGAGGGCATCGAAGCCGCCGGAGGAAAGGCCGAGGTGATCTAGATGCTCCAGACGCTACGCAGCGCGATGCGGATCTCCGACCTCCGGAGGAGAGTCTTCTTTACCTTCTGGATGTTCCTTATCTTCCGCGTCGGCACGCACATACCGGTGCCTGGCATCGACAACACCAAGATCGAACAGCTCTTCCAGTCCGGTAGTCTCTTCGGTCTCCTCGATATCTTTTCGGGCGGGGCCTTCAAGGCTTTCTCGGTTTTCGCCATGAGCATCACCCCCTATATTAACTCCTCGATCATTGTGCAGCTCCTGACCGTGGTCGTACCAGCCTGGGAGCGGCTACAGAAGGAGGGAGTCGAGGGGCGGAAGAAACTCACCCAGTACACCCGGTACGGAACGGTCCTCCTGGCTTTCATCCAAGCCTACGGCATGTCCTGGGGGCTTCGTCAGGCGGTCATCACCCCGAACATTTGGAGCGTGACCCTGATCGCCCTCAGCCTAACCGCCGGGACGGCCTTTCTGATGTGGATGGGCGAACTCATCACCGAGCGCGGTATCGGTAACGGCATATCCCTGATCATCTTCGCCGGTATCGTCTCCCGTCTGCCCAAGGGCGCGGCGGCCATCTGGACCTACCTCTCGGCGGGAAGCATCAACATCCTCAACGTGGCGATTCTGGCCATCGTGGCTCTGGCGATCATCGCCCTGGTCATCTGGATGCAGGAGGGCCAGCGCCGGGTTCCGGTCCAGTACGCCAAACGCGTCGTGGGGCGCCGGTACTATGGCGGACAGTCTACGCACATGCCCATCCGGGTCAACACGGCCGGGGTTATCCCGGTTATCTTCTCCACATCGCTTCTGGCCATCCCGATGACGCTCGCCCAGTTCGTCAAGGCGCCCTGGGCCCAGGCCCTGGGTAATGTGTTCAGCTACAGCGGCGGGCTCTACATCGCCGTGAACGCCTTGCTCATTGTGTTCTTCACCTACTTCTACACGTCCATCCAGTTCAACCCGATGAACGTGGCCAACGACCTCAAGAAGTGGGGTGGTTTCGTTCCCGGAATCCGACCGGGGCGGCCGACGGCCGACTACTTCAGCCGCGTTCTCGGGCGGGTGACGCTCCTCGGGGCCATCTTCCTGGCTCTCATTGCCGCGGTCATGCCTTGGGGTGTTCAGGCTCTGACCGGGGTGAACGTGTATTTCGGCGGCACGGCCCTCCTGATCGTGGTCGGCGTGGCCCTGGAGACTATGAAGCAGATAGAGGTCCACCTAGTCATGAGGCACTACCAGGGCTTCCTCAAGTAGACGCCGGTGGGAACCTGGTTACCGCCGGGTGGGCGGCGCCGGGCGCATTGGGACCAGCGGGTTGGCGCTGGTGGGTTGGAGGGAAGCGCGGTGAACTTGGTGATTATGGGTCCGCCGGGGGCGGGCAAGGGTACCCAGGCCGCAAGGCTGGCCGACAGGTACGGCTTTCTGCACCTGTCACCCGGCGACTTGCTTCGCCAGGCGGTGAAGGAAGGCAGCGAGTCAGGCCTCAAGGCTAAGACCTACATGGACAGCGGCCAACTGGTGCCTGACGGCGTGGTCATCGATCTCATCGACGGAGCTGTGAACCAGGTTTCAGCCGGCCGCGGGGTTATCTTGGACGGCTTTCCGCGGACCCTGCCTCAGGCGGAGGCTCTCGGTCGGATGCTCGGAGGTCTCGGCCGGCCGCTCGACGTGGTCGTGAACGTGGTTCTCACGGAGGGGGAGGCCGTCCGCCGTCTGACCGGGCGCCGGGTCTGCCGGAAGTGTGGGGCCAACTATCACCTGGTCTTCCAGCCCCCGAAGACGCCGCGGGTGTGCGACCTCTGCGGCGGCGAACTCTATCAGCGTAGCGACGACAGCGAGGAGACGGCCAGGACTCGGTTTGAGTTCTATCACCAGGAGACCGAACCGCTCATTGACTACTATGGTTCGCGGGGTTTGGTTTCCGACGTGGATGGGCGGGGAGATGTGGACGAGGTCACCGTGCGACTGGAGCGGGCCCTGGGACTCGGTCGATGATCATTCTCAGGACGGCGGACGAAATCGAGCGGATGCGGGCGGCCGGGAAGTTGGTGGCCCAGGTCCTCGCGGAGTTGGACCGGCGGATCAAGCCGGGCCTGACCACGCGGGAACTGGACCGGGTGGCCGAACGAATGATCCGCGAGGCCGGCGCCGTTCCGGCGTTTAAGGGCTACAGGGGCTATCCGGCTACGGTTTGCGTCTCGATCAACGAGCAGGTGGTTCACGGCATTCCCGGCCCGCGCCGGCTGAAGCCGGGTGACCTGGTGAGTCTGGACGTAGGGGCCTACTTGAGAGGCTACTGCGGTGACGCGACGATCACGGTCCACGTGGGAGAAGGGTCCGACTCGGCGACGGCTCGACTGCTCGAAGCGGGGCGGGGGGCCTTGGCGGCTGGAGTGGACAAGGTCCGCGCCGGCGGAAGGCTGTCGGACATCGGCGAGGCGATTCAACGTTTCACCGAGGCCCGGGGGTTCTCGGTGGTCCGCGACTACTGCGGACACGCCATCGGGCAGGCCATGCATGAGGACCTGCAGGTTCCGAACTACGGTCCGGCGGGCCACGGCCCGATCCTGAAAGCCGGACTCGTCTTGGCTGTTGAGCCGATGGTGAACGAGGGGACCTACGAGGTCGAAACGCTTGAGGACGGTTGGACCGTGGTGACGCGCGACCGAAAGCGGTCCGTGCATTTCGAGCATACGGTGGCCGTCACCGACAGCGGTCCGGACATCCTGACCCTGGCCTGAGGGGCATGGCGTCCCTGATGTATCCAATTGAATGGAAAGCCAGGCAAATGATATACTAAAGAGCGAGTTTTTGCTGGAGAAAATTGGCAGGTCGCCAGCCTCGGGAGAGGGGCAGCCATGGCCGGGCAGAGTCCTGAGGTCGGCCAGCTAGTCCGGTCAAAGGCCGGGCGCGATGCCGGAAGATTCTTTCTGATCGTAGGGATCAAGGACGGCCGGACAGTGGCCGTGGCCGACGGGGACGTAAGACCGATCGGCCGACCCAAGCTTAAGAACACTAGGCACCTTGAAGCGTTTCCCATCAAGCTGAAGGAGGCCGAGGTCCGCCTCGCGGTTTTGAGGGTCGTCACCGACAGGACCGTGGCCGAAGCCATAAGAGAACTCCTAGCCGAACTCGGGCTCGGGCCCCCGCCCACCGCGGCAGCCAAGGACGGGCCCCGGACCGGTTCGGACGAAGGAGGGGGACAACCGGAGGAGGACGTTTGAGAGTATGGCTAAGAAGGACGCGATTGAGATCGAGGGGAAAGTGGTTGAGCCCCTACCCAACGCGATGTTTCGCGTTGAGCTTGAGAACGGTCACAAATGCCTGGCGCATGTCTCAGGCAAGATCAGGATGAACTTCATCCGGATCCTGCCCGGCGATCGCGTTCTCGTGGAGCTCTCACCCTACGACCTCACTCGCGGTCGCATCCTCTATCGCTTCAAGTGAGGCGGTCGGGACCCCGGGCGCACTTGCTTCGAACGGACCGAAGCGTCCGGGGCCCAGTTTTCTTGTGCTTTGTCAGTGATGGGGAGGTTTTGTCCGTGAAAGTTAGACCGTCGGTCAAGCGGATCTGTGAGAAGTGCAAGATCGTGCGGCGCAAGGGCCGGGTTAGGGTCATCTGTGAGAACCCGAAGCACAAGCAGAAGCAGGGCTAGCTGTCCCGTTTCAGGGAGGTGTAACCGTAGGTGGCACGCATAGCCGGAGTGGACTTGCCGAGGGAGAAGCGGGTCGAGGTGGCCCTGACTTACATATATGGCATTGGCCCGTCCACGGCGAGGAAGATTCTCGGCAGCACCGGGGTTAACCCGGACACGCGAGTTCGCAACCTGACCGAAGAAGAAATCGCCAAGCTCAGGGAGAACATCGAGCGCAACTACAAGGTCGAGGGCGATCTCCAGCGTGAAGTCCAGATGAACATCAAGCGCTTAGTTGACATCGGCTGCTACCGTGGCCTGAGGCACCGTCGCGGCCTGCCGGTGCGAGGTCAGCGGACCCGCACCAACGCTCGGACCCGCAAGGGCCCGAAGAAGACCGTCGGCGTTCGCCGCAGGGCCGCGAAGTAGACAGCGTCATGACCACCGGGAATGGTACCTCCAGGTGGTAGCCAGCCATGGAAAGGCGGTGGACAGGTTTGTCTCCGCGCAAGGCTAAGGGCCCCACGGCCCGCAAGAAGGAGAAAAGGCTCGTCGAACACGGGATGGCTCACATCCGTTCGACGTTCAACAACACTATCGTGACCATCACGGACCGCCAGGGCGGAACCCTGGCCTGGGCTTCCGCTGGAACGCAGGGCTTCAAGGGTTCCAAGAAGGGCACGCCGTTTGCGGCGGGCCTGGCGGCCGAGACGGCGGCCAAGTCGGCCATGACCTTCGGCCTCAAAGAGGTCGAGGTCTGCGTGAAGGGACCGGGCGCCGGTCGGGAAGCCGCCATTCGCTCGTTGCAGGCGGCCGGACTGGAGGTCAACTCCATCCGCGACGTTACGCCCATTCCCCATAACGGATGCCGCCCGCCTAAGCGGCGCCGGGTGTAAATGGAGGTGCTTAGGGTCAATGGCTAGATACACCGGCCCGGTCTGCCGGCTTTGTCGCCGGGAGGCGGCCAAGCTCTACCTTAAGGGGGAGCGCTGTTTTTCCCCGAAGTGCACCTTTGAGCACAAACCCGAGCCGCCCGGGCAGAGGTCGCGCTTCCGCAAGAAGCCGACCGAGTACGGGATCCAGCTCCGGGAGAAGCAGAAAGCTCGCCGCATTTATGGCATCCTGGAGCGCCAGTTCCGCATCTATTACAGGAAGGCGGCGCGGTCCCGCGGCGTCACCGGCGAGACTCTCCTGCAGCTTTTGGAGAGGCGCTTGGACAACGTTGTCTTTCGCATGGGTCTGGGGGCCTCGCGGGCCGAAGCTCGCCAGCTCGTTCGGCACGGTCACTTCGCGGTCAACGGACGGCGTGTTGACATTCCGTCCTTTCAGGTTCGCCCCGGGGACGAGGTCCTCGTGCACACCGCCAGCCAATCCAAGGCCCGGCTGAAGGAACTCGCCGGTCTTGCCGGACAGCGGGGCGTCCCGGAATGGCTCGAAGTGAACCACCAGGAGATGAAGGGTCGCGTCACCCGGCTACCCGTACGCGAGGAGATCGACGTTCCGCTCCAGGAGCACCTTATTATCGAACTCTATTCCCGTTAGCCCTAGTGGCCCGGACGGCTCGGACCCAGGGGGCTCAGAGTCCCTGGTGGGCCGATCCCGGTTCTTCGCTTTGAGGGAGGCGTAGAGATGCTGACTATCGAGAAACCCAGAATCCAGTGTGTCGACCGCTCGCCAGACAACACCTACGCGCGGTTTGAGGTGGAGCCGCTCGAGCGCGGGTACGGCACCACGCTGGGTAACTCGCTAAGGCGCGTCCTGCTCTCCTCGCTACCCGGGGTAGCGGTGACGACGGTGAAGATCGACGGCGTTCTCCACGAGTTTTCGACTATCCCTGGGGTCCTCGAGGACACGACCGACATCATCCTGTCTCTGAAGAAGCTGTGCATCAAGATGCACGGCACGGACGAGTTGCGCATTCTCAGGGTGGAAGCCGAGGGCGCGGGACAGGTCACGGCCAAGGACATCATCGTCGGGGCCGACATCGAGATTCTAAACCCCGACCTTCGTCTGGCCACCCTGGACAAGGACGCCAGGCTTTTCATGGAGATGACCGTCGAGCGCGGGCGGGGTTACGCTCCCGCCGAGCGCAATAAGTGGCCGGAGCAACCCATCGGAATCGTTCCGGTCGACTCCATTTTCACGCCGGTGCGACGGGTCAACTTCAGCGTGGAGAACACTCGGGTCGGGCAGATCACCGACTATGACAAGCTCTCCCTGGACGTGTGGACGAACGGGACGATGAACCCCGACGAGGCCGTCAGCCTCGGGGCCCGGATCCTGAGCGAGCACCTGATGCTCTTCGTCGGGCTCACCGAAGAGGGTCAAGGGGTCGAACTCCTGAGCGACACCCGCGAGGACGAGCGCGATCGCATCCTCGACATGGCAGTCGAGGAATTGGAGCTCTCCGTGCGGTCCTTCAACTGCCTGAAGCGCGCCGGCATCAATACTGTGGGCGAGCTGATCTCCAAGACCGAGGCCGAGATGATGAAGGTCCGGAACCTCGGCAAGAAGTCGCTTGAGGAAGTAAAGGCCAAACTGGCCGAACTTGATCTAACCCTGGCCGAGCCGGAGGAGTGATAGTTATGGGACAAGCCAAGCTCGGGCGGACCACCAGCCACCGGCGGGCCCTGTTCCGGAACATGGTGACGTCCCTTTTCGCCGCTGAGCGGATCGAGACGACCGAAGCGAAAGCTAAAGAGGTCCAGCCCATCGCGGAGAAGATGGTCACCCTGGCCAAGAGAGGCGACCTGCACGCCCGTCGCCAGGCGGCGAGCTACATGACCAACGAGGATGCCGTCAAGAAGCTCTTCGACGTCATCGGGCCGCGCTACGTCGACAAGGCCGGGGGTTACACCCGGATTGTCAAGCTCGGCAACCGTAAGGGCGATGCCGCCCCGATGGCCTTGCTGGAGCTCATTCACTAGAAAGGCATGTCCCGGGCCGGCCGCCGGCGGGCAACGCTCGCGCGCGGTCGTGTCCCGGGCCGCGGAGCGGGCGGCCGGCGAGCGGTAAAAGGGCCGGCCCCCTTTGTGTTTGGGGTCGGGGAGGAGCCGCTAGAGCGTGACGCTGGACGACATCATCGTTGTCAGCGGTCTCGGCCACCGCTACGGGGCGGGGACGGAGTACGAGGTCACGGCCCTCAGCGGGATCGATCTCCGTGTGCGCAGGGGAGAGTTTCTGGTCATCATCGGACCGAATGGCTCAGGCAAGTCGACCCTAGCCCGGCACTTCAACGGCCTGCTCCTGCCCACGGAGGGCACAGTGACGGTCGCGGGCATGGAGACTACCGACCCGGCCAACCTGTGGTCCATTCGCCGGACCGTGGGCATGGTTTTTCAGAATCCCGACAACCAGATTGTGGCCACCGTGGTCGAAGAAGACGTCGCCTTCGGACCGGAGAACCTCGGGGTGCCGTCGCCCGAGATCCGCAAGCTCGTGGACGAGGCCATCGCCCAGGTTGGCCTGACCGAATTCGCCCGGCACGCACCCCACCTTCTTTCCGGCGGTCAGAAGCAGCGGGTGGCCATCGCCGGCGCCCTGGCCATGCACCCGCAGTGTCTGGTTCTGGATGAGGCCACGGCCATGCTCGACCCTCGGGGCCGGGAGGAAGTCCTGGACACCGTGCGGCGCCTCAACGAAGAGCAATGCCTGACCGTCATCCATATCACGCACTTCATGGAGGAAGCTCTCAGGGCCCATCGGGTGGTTGTGATGGACGGCGGGCGGATCGCCCTAGAGGGTACGCCGTCCCAGGTCTTCGCCGAAGCCGGACGCCTGGACCAGATCGGCCTAGCCGTCCCGCAGGCTCTCGACATCCGGGGGCGCCTGGTGGCCGGAGGGTGCCCGATTCCGCCCGAGGTTCTCAGCCTCGAGGACCTGGCCGAGTTTCTATGCCGGTAGAGACGATCGACCTCACTCACGTCTATATGCCGGGCACACCCAGAGCCATCGCCGCCGTCGACGGGATAAGTCTGGCCATCGGGGCCGGCGAGGCCGTTGGGATCATGGGGCCGACCGGCTCGGGCAAGTCAACCCTCGTGCAGCACTTCAACGGCCTTCTGAGACCCACGTCCGGCCGGGTCCTCGTCGACGGGAACGATCTCTGGGCCCGCGGCAAGGCGGATCTGCGGGGTGTGCGCCGCAAGGTCGGCCTCATCTTCCAGTTCCCGGAGCACCAACTCTTCGAGGAAACCGTCTTCGACGACATCGCCTTCGGGCCGCGCAATCTTCGTCTTCCCGAGGAGGAGATCAAGGCCAGGGTGGCCGAGGCGATGGACATCGTCGGCCTCGGCCAAGATCAGGCCGGGGCCATCGGGCGGCGATCACCCTTCGGACTCTCAGGCGGCCAGATGCGACGGGTGGCCATCGCCGGGGTCTTGGCCATGAAACCTTCCATCCTGGTCCTGGACGAGCCCACGGCCGGACTTGACCCTCGCGGGCGGCAGGGTCTTCTTGACACCCTTCTTCGCCTGCATCACGACTCCGGCCTGACTCTTGTCGTCGTCTCTCACAACATGGAGGATTTGGCCCGGCTGGTCGACAGGGTCGTGGTCATGGACCAGGGCCGGGTGGATTTCGACGGCCCCACCCGCCAGGTCTTCAACCAATCCGACCGGCTGCGGGCCCTCGGGCTCGACGCGCCTCCGTCGGTGCGGTTGCTGCAGGCCATGGCCTGTCGCGGGGCCGAGGTCCGGACCGACATTCTCGAGCCCGACGGGGCCGCGAGGGAGATCCAGCGCTGGCTTGGCGAGAAGAGGGCCAGTCGGGGCGCCGGCGGGGGCGCTCCGTGCGGTGGGGGAGGTGAGGCCCGGAATGTCCATGTTTAAGGACATCACCATCGGCCAATACCTGTCGGGCGAGTCTGTTGTCCATCGCCTGGACCCTCGGACGAAGATCACCATCGTCGGCGTCTTCATGGCCGTGCTCTTCACGGCCCTGAGCGCGGCGGCCTACGCCGTCTTGATAGGCTTCACGGTTCTGATCGTGGCTTTGGCCCAAGTGCCTCCCAGGATGCTCTTCCGCGGTCTCAAACCGATACTTTTCTTGCTCATTCTCACTTTCGCTCTTCAACTGTTCCTGACGCCCGGGCGCGTTCTCTTCAGCCTCGGCCCGCTCGTGGCCACCTATGAAGGGCTCCGTCTCGGGATTTTCATGATCTTGCGTCTACTGCTTCTCCTGGTGGTGGCTTCGCTTCTGACCCTGACGACCTCGCCGGTCTCGCTCACGGACGGTCTGGAGGCCATCCTGACCCCGTTCAAGGTCGTCGGTCTTCCGGCCCACGAATTGGCGATGATGATGACCATCGCCCTGCGCTTCATTCCGACCCTCATGGAGGAAGCGGACAAGATCATGAAGGCTCAGATGGCCAGGGGGGCCGACTTCGAGAGCGGAAACCCAATCAGGCGGGTGAAAAGCCTCATCCCGCTTCTGGTCCCCCTATTCGTATCCGCCTTCCGCCGGGCCGACGAACTGGCCACGGCCATGGAATCGCGCTGCTACCGGGGTGGGATCAAGCGGACGCGCCTGAAGCGGCTCAAGGCCACCATGCTTGACGCCGCGGCCGCGTTGGTGACGGCCGTTGTCGCCCTGGCGGTGCTGGGCATCAGGTGGTGGCCGGCCTGATGAGCGGTGGGGATGGACAGGGCGAGTGGCTCCGCTACCGTCTGGTGGTCGCCTACGACGGGTCCGCCTATCACGGCTTCCAACTGCAGACCCCAGGGCTGGATACCGTGGCCGGACGCCTGGAGGAAGCCTTGGCCCGGATTTGCCCGGAAGGCGCGATCGGCGAACGGATCGTGGTCGAGGGGGCATCGCGCACGGATGCCGGGGTTCACGCTCGCGGGCAGGTCTGCGCCTTCTCGAGCCGGATGACCGTGCCCCTCGATCGCCTGCCCGTGGCCCTCAATAGCCTTCTGCCGTCCGACATCGTCGTTCTCACGGCCGACAAGGTGGCGGCGGGCTTCGACCCTCGGCGGGCGCGATCAAAAACGTACTGCTACCGGATGTGGCGATCAAGGCTGCCTTCGCCGTTCTGGCGCGAGCGGGCCCTCCACGTGGTCCAGGAGATGAACCTTGAGGCTTGCCGGGCGGCCTTGGCGCCTCTTGTCGGACGTCACGACTTCACGGCCTTCCGGGACAGCGGGAGTTCGGCCAAGACAACCGTCCGGACCATCACCCGGGCGGATCTTGAGGAGCGGCCGCTTCCGGCCGGCTGGCCGGTCGCCGGCGAGTCTGTCTCGGTCTGGCTTTCGGGTGACGGTTTTCTTTATCACATGGTCAGAATCATCGTCGGCACCTTGCTTGAGGTAGGCCAGGGGCGACTGGCGCCGCTTGTCGTCCGGCAGGCCCTGGCCAGCGGCAAGCGCGTTGCCCTCGGGCCGACGGCGGCTGCCCACGGGCTGTGGCTCGAGAGCGTGGTCTATGACGACGGGTCGCCGGCGGACGAGGCCCCAGAGGCGAGCCAGGGGCCGGAATGACGAGGGAGCAAGCGACCCCGCGGCCCCGTCGTGCCGGAAGCCTTGTAGATAGGCTCTTCTGGGGCTTGTCCGCTTTCCTTGACACTGCTGGAAGCCCCATATAAAATTGCCCTGTGGCTTCGGAGGAGGAAACTAGATGCGTACGTATGTAGCCAAACCGGCGGATATCGATAGACGCTGGTATGTTGTTGACGCCGAGGGCAAGACTCTGGGGCGGCTGGCGAGTCAAGTGGCCAGCATTCTCCGCGGCAAGAACAAGCCCATCTTCACCCCATTTCTAGACACGGGCGATCACGTCATTATCGTCAATGCCGAGAAGATCGTTGTCACCGGGCGCAAGATGGACAAGAAGCTCTACTACCACCATTCCGGTTATCCCGGCGGGATGAAAGTCACGAACTTCCGCAAGATGATGCAGATCAAACCTGAGCGGGCGGTTGAGCGCGCGGTTCGAGGCATGCTGCCTCACAACCGGCTCGGCCGGGCCATGGGCAGGAAACTGAAAGTCTACGCCGGCCCCGCGCATCCCCACGAAGCTCAACAGCCCGTCGCGCTGGAGTTGTAAGAGGAGGTGCTGGTCGCAGGTGGTCAAGACGGTTGCGCAACGCATCGCTGACTATCAGGGCACTGGGCGACGGAAAACCTCCGTGGCCCGTGTTCGCCTCATGGCCGGACAGGGTCAGATCCTGGTCAACGGCAAGCCGGTCGAGGAGTACTTTCCCTCACCCATGCTTCGGGCCGCGCTTACCCTGCCGCTGCAACTGACCAATGTCGCCGACAAGTACGACACGGTCGTTCTCGTTCATGGCGGTGGAATCACGAGCCAGGCCGGAGCCATCCGGCACGGTATCTCTCGCGCTCTCCTCATTGTGGACGAGACCTACCGTCCGGTCCTCAAGAAGGCCGGTTTTCTGACTCGCGATCCCAGGATGAAGGAACGCCGCAAGTACGGCCTCAAGAAAGCCCGCAAAGCGCCGCAGTTCTCAAAGCGCTAAAGACGGCTTTCGAAGAAACTCCCCTCAGCCGGGGCGGCCTTGGGCCGCCCCGGCTTCGTTGTGGCCCGATTTCCCCGCGACTAACGGCCGAGCGTTCAGGCATAGGAATGGCCGGGAGGTGGCCGCCCTTGTCTCCTATCGGACGGCGGATGTTCGGGGCGGCTTTGGCGCTGGCGACCGGCCTTACTGGTTGGCTGACCTCCTCTTTCCTGATTACGGCGGCTTTGGGAGCGACCTGGTTGCCCGAGGCTCCGTCCATTCCAGCCGCCGCGATTCTTGACGGTCTGGTCGTGGCCATCGATCCGGGCCACGGTGGCTACGATCCCGGTGTCCTTCTACAGGGCCGGGAAGGCAAGGTCCGCGAGTGCGACCTGAATCTCGCCATCTGTCTTTCCTTACGAGACATTCTGGCCAGAGCCGGGGCCAAGGTCATCCTGACCAGAACGGCCGACGTCGATCTGACCCGACCTGGGGATGAGACGCTCTACGGCTCCGTGGCCCGGGGCGACCTCTGCCGGCGGGCCCAAGTGGCCATGGCCGGCGGGCCGGATCTCTTCATCAGCGTCCACTGTAACGCTTTCCCCGAGTCCCAGTACCGGGGGTCCCAGTGTTTCTACCTGGAGGATGGCAGCCCGGCCTCACGGCGTCTGGCCGAGGCCATTCAAGGAGAACTGGCTCGGGTGACGGGGGAGACAGACCGGATGGCCAACCGCCGCCAGGGCATATTCCTCCTCAAGGAAGTCCCCGTGCCGGCCGCCACCGTCGAGCTAGGCTTTCTCTCCAACCCGCGGGACCTTGAACTGCTTACAAACCCGGACTACCAGAAGCTTTGCGCCATGGCCATCTTCTTCGGCATCTGCCGCTTCGCGCTACCCGAGCCCACCCCAGCCGGGTGACGCGACTCCGGCCCGCCCAGCCCGCGGGCGACATCAAAGGCGGGACCCCAGGCTAGACTAGCCGTGTCGGCCGCTGGTATCATTAGGAATTGATGGCGAGAAGACTTTGTGCCACGGGAAGGCGGAATGACTCCTGATGGCCCACGACAGCTGGGCGACTCCCGAGCCAAGCGAAGGTCCGATCCGAGTTATCCTCTGGGGACTGGGCGCGATGGGCAAGCTCATGGCCCGCCTGGTCCTGTCCGATCCCGATCTTGTGTTGGCGGGAGCGGTCTCGCGACGTGTGCGCGACGGGCTGGCCGGACCGGTGGACATCGCCCACATAGCCGGCTTGAACCGGCCGACGGGCGTGATGGCCTCGGCCACGTTGCCCGAAGCCGTCGCGCGGAGCGGAGGAGCGCGGGTTGTCCTCCACGCCACCGGTTCGTTTGTCCGGGAAGTCAGCGGCGAGATCGAAGCTTGCCTCGAACACGACCTCAACGTTGTCACCATAGCCGAGGAGATGGCCTTTCCCTGGGTGGCCGCCCCGGATCTCGCGGACCAACTCGACCGGCTGGCGCGCTCCCACGGGCGGACCATTCTGGGCACAGGGGTGAACCCCGGCTTCATTTTGGATACCCTCATCGCCTTCCTCACTGTCGCCATCGGGCACGTTGAGCTCATCAACGCCAAGCGTGTCAACGACCTTTCTCCGTACGGGCCGACGGTGATGAGAACCCAAGGCGTCGGCCTCTCGCCCGACGAGTTCAGGCGCGGAGTCGAGGAAGGCGCCGTGGTCGGGCACGTGGGTTTCCCGGAGTCGATGCACCTCATCGCCAAGGCCCTGGGAGTGAAGCTCTCCTCGATTGAGCAGAGCCGCGAGCCCATTATCTCGTCGGTCAGACGCGAGACGCCGCACGTCCTCGTCCAGCCGGGCTACGTGGCCGGCTGCCGGCACTCGGCTCGCGGTTACCTGGATGGCCGCGTTTTCATCGAACTCGACCATCCGCAGCAGGTCCGACCTGAGGCGGAAGGGATCGAGACCGGAGACTTCATCCGGATCGAAGGCTATCCCAGTGTCAGTTTTCGGACCGGACCGGAACTCCCGGGCGGCATCGCCACGGCGGCCACGGCCGTCAATATGGTCCGACCCGTGGCTCTGTCCGGCCCCGGCCTTCTGACCATGCTCGATTTCCCGTTGCCCCACGGCTCAGCCAGGCGCCAAAGCGAGGTCGCCGTCAATGGCTAGCCCGGGGCGGTCGCCGTCAATGGCTAGCCCGGGGCGAAACGTGTCCGGACCCGCCGCCGCCCCCCCCGCTCACCCCGGCGACTGGGTCCAGGTCCACAAGATTATCCTGCCGGCCGGCGAGCGGGCGCCGGCTGTCCCGCCGGAGACCCAGGCCGTGCCCCTGGAGATGCGGGTCAAAGGGTTCCTGACGGGCGGGGTGGCCCACCTGGGGCAGGACGTGACCGTGAAAACGCTGAGCGGTCGCCTGGTGACCGGAAGGCTGGTCGCCGTGCGCCCGCCCATTCCCCATACCTTCGGCGCCCCTGTGCCGGAGCTCCTCGGCATCGGGCCGGAGTTGCGTGAGCGGCTACGGAATCGCCCACCGGAGGAGGAGGGCCATTGAAGACAACCTACGAAGCCGTGATGGCCCGGCGCACCGGGATCCTGCGGCGTTCGACGGGCATCGACTACGAGTCCTTTCGCCGGGGTCGTTTCGCCTTTGACTACGAGGCCCTGATGGCCAGCGCCGGCTACTCCCTCGACGAGGCCAGGCGAATTCAGGCCGCGGCCAATGTGGGACGCACTCCACTGCTCGAACTCGGCAACCTTACCCGGCTGGTCCGCTCCATGGCCCTTCCGGGATGCGGCGCCCGTCTTTTCGTCAAGGACGAGGCCGGCAACCCCTCCGGCAGCTTCAAGGCCAGGCGGGCGGCCCTCTCGGTTCACGAGGCTAGGCGCAAGAACTATCCCGGGGTCATCGCCGCCACGAGCGGCAACTACGGGGCGGCGGTCGCCTCCCAGGCCGCGGCTTCCAATCTGCCCTGTATCATCGTCCAGGAGGTCTTCGACAGCCACGGGATCGGGCAGCCCGAGATCCTTGAGAAGACCCGGGTCTGCGAGGCCTACGGGGCCGAGGTCCTCCAACTCACGGTGGGTCCGGAGTTGTTCTATGTTCACCTGGCCCTCCTGGAGGAGACCGGGTACTTCAACGCTTCTCTCTACACTCCGTTCAGCGTCGCCGGCATCGAGACCCTGGGCTACGAGGTGGCCGAGGACGCCCGGCGCGTGACCGGGCGGGATCCCGACGTCGTGGTCGTCACCCACGCTGGCGGGGGCAATGTCACCGGAACGGCGCGTGGTCTGGACAAGGCCGGCTGCCACGGAACGAGAGTGGTGGGGGCGAGCGTGGATCTCAGGGGCCTTCACATGGCCTCCGACCGGGATTTCAACCGCAAGTCGTTTACCACCGGCCACACCGGCTTCGGGGTCCCCTTTGCCACCTGGCCGGATCGGTCGGACGTGCTCTACAACGCCGCCCGGCCCCTCCGCTACCTCGACGAGTACTACACGGTCACCCAGGGCGAGGTGTTTTATGTCACCGAGGCCCTGGCTCAGCTTGAGGGACTGGAGCGCGGACCGGCCGGCAACACCTCCTTAGCCGTGGCCTTGGCCCTGGCTCGCGAGTTGCCGGCCGAGGCCGTCATTGTCGTTCAGGAGACCGAGTACTCCGGCGCCGGTAAGCACCCCACGGCCCAACTCACCTTTGCGCGAGAGAACGGAGTCGAGATCCACCGAGGCGACCCCGCGGGAAACCAACCCGGCCGGGTCATTGTCATTCCTGGAAGTCCGGACGAGATCCGGGTCAAGCCCGTCTCCCTGGACGAACTCCGCCTCTCCTATCTTCGCCACGCCTGGCAAACCGGCGCCGCCGAGATCGGGCCCGTCGACAAGGCTTTCTTCTCGGCCGACCTCAGAGCGAGCCAGGCTTTCATCGAGGAGGCCCTGGCCACTTTGGGCCGGGGCGCCTAGCCAGAGGAGGTGTCGACCCGTTGGAACCCAGACCCGACGACTTTCACTCCCGCCGGGCCCAGTTAGCCGAACTCGACGACGACGCTCTCCATCGGCGCTTCTGGGACCTCGCCGGGCGCGTGGTGGAGCCAATGCTGGAACTGGCCCGGACCCACACAACACCTTCGATCGAGCGCTCGGTTTTGGCTCGCCTGGGCGTCCCCAGCCACGAGGCCAAGGCCGTTGTCGAGGGTTGTTTGGCCCGCGGACTGCTCGGCGCCGGGGCCGGGCACGTGGTCATGCGGGCGGCCAGGGCCGCTAATTGTACGCCGAGAGCGGCCGCGTCCGACCTAGCCGCCGGCAGGCTCTGGGACACTGTCGAAAGGGCGCTGAGCCATGGGACCTGAGAAGACACCCGAGAAGCCGCTCGACCTGGGGGTCCCGCTCCGACCGCTCGACGTGGCCGCCCTTCTCCGGGATCTGGAGTCCTACCGACCCCGCCGCACGGGCTGGGTCTGGCGGAAGCGGCTTCCCGCCGGCGCTCCGGTCCCACCGGGACCGTTTCTCTACAACCAGATCTCGCCCGCCCTGGAGCGGAGCGTGCCCCTTCCGGCGGCGGCTCGCTACTTCTGGGGCATTGATCCCCAGCCCGACGTGACTATCACCACCGAGATCGCCTCCGGACGCTTTGAGGATGACATAAGACGGATGCGCATGGCCGCCTGGCACGGAGCGGACCACATGATGGTCATCCGCACCGCGGGCCAGAGCCATTTCGACGGTCTGATCGAAGGCACGCCCGAAGGGGTCGGCGGCGTTCCCATAACTAGAAAGCAGCTCCGGGCCACCCGCAAGGCCCTCGATTTCATCGAGGATGAGGTCGGGCGACCCATCAATCTTCACTCCTACGTCAGCGGTCTGGCCGGTCCGGAGATGGCCGTCCTCTTTGTCGAGGAGGGTGTGAACGGCGCCCACCAGGATCCCCAGTACAACATTCTCTACCGAAACATCAACATGGTCCGTTCCTTCGTCGACGCGGCGGAGGCCAAGACGGTCATGAAGCTTGGAGGCCTGGCCCAGATCGACGGGGCCCACAACGCCAACGCCACCGCCCGTGAGGCCTGGAAGGTTACACCCGAACTCCTCGTCCAGCACGGCATTAACTGCGCCTTCTCCGAAGCCTTGGGCTACCCGCGGAACCTCGTCTGCCTCTCCACCGTCCCGCCCACGGCCCCGCCGGCCCCGGCCTTGCGCCTAAACCTGCCCTACGCCGTGGCCCTGCGCGACGTGTTTTCGGGCTTCGGTATCAGGGCCCAAATGAACACGAGGCACATTGAGTCCGATCCGCGCGAGGCCACCGTGACCCACGTTCTCGACCTCCTTGTCTCCCGCCTGACTTCGGCCGACATTCAGAGCACGATCACCCCGGACGAGGGACGCAACGTGCCCTGGCACCACAACAACGTCGCCGCCGTTGAGACGGCCAAGCAAGCCCTCGACGGTCTGGACGGTATCTCCGACCTGGTCACCCTCAGACGGGACGGGGAACTCGGGCGGGTGGCCCGTGAGATCAAGGAACGGGCCGTTCTCTTCCTTGAGGAGATCGTAGCCATGGGCGGCTACTTCCGAGCCACGGAAGAAGGCATGTTCATCGACTCCGGCCACTATCCCGAACGATCCGGAGATGGTCTGGCCCGTCAGGCCGGTGGCGGGGTTGGCGCCCAGACGGTTATCCCGCGGGCCGACAACTACTGGGCCCCTGTCTGCGGCCACTTTGGCCGCGGCCGGATCCCGGCGGAGTTCGAGACCGACCCCGGGCCCCACCAGTGCACCCTCTGCGCCCCGGAACTCATTCCTTATGTTGACGAACTTGACCCCGAGGACAACGTCCATCGCCGCCTCGAGGAAGCCGCCCGGCGCCGGGAGGGGGGCCTCCTGCGGCCCGAGGTTCAGTGGTCGGGCGACGGAGTTCTGACCGTCACCCTCTTCCTGCCGGCCGGCCCCGACCTCGCGCGGGCCGCCGCCCTGGAGATAGTTCGCCGGATGGGTCTTGGAAGTCCTGAGGTCATCCATAGCCAGGTGATGCACCCGGCCGAGGGAACCCTTGTCGAGGTCAAGGGAGTCTTGCCCTTTGGCGTCGATCCCTCCAAGCTCGTCCTGCCCAAGGGCGACGACAGCCTACCCGATGAGATCATCCGGCAAGAAATCGCCGCTCACCCGCTGTCCGTTATCGCCGGTACGGTTGGCGAGGACGAGCACTCGGTCGGAATGCGCGAGATCATCGACATTAAGCACGGCGGGCTGGAGAAGTACGGGGTCAAGTGTCACTACCTGGGCACGTCCGTTCTCGTCGAGAAGGCCCTCGATGCCGCCGTCGAGGCCGACGTCGACGCCATCCTCATCAGTACCATCATCACCCACGCCGACATCCACCGTAAGCAGATGAGGCGGCTGGCCGATCTCGCGACCGAGAAGGGCGTCAGAGATCGGTTCCTTCTGGTGGTCGGGGGCACCCAAGTGACCGGCGACATGGCCAGGGAGGCCGGTCTCGACGCCGGGTTCGGCCGAGGGGCCAAGGGGGTCGACGTGGCCACCTTCCTGGTGCGGGCCAGGGCGGCCAAGGAAGGCCGCGAGGTGGGTGAGTCCTGACATGTTGGTCGACATCCTCGTTGCCGAGATAGGCAGCACGGTCACCAAGGTCCACGCCTTCGACCGGATCGAGACGGCCGGACCACTCTGGCTGGGTGGTGGAGCGGCCCCGACTTCGGTGGCCGGGGGTGACGTCACCATCGGCCTGCGGGCCGCGATGACGGCCTTGGGTCAGGTTCTGGGCCGGCCGGTCGAAGGAAGGCGAATGCTGGCCGCCTCCAGCGCCGCGGGTGGGCTGCGCATGTCGGTGCACGGTCTGGTCCGCGACATGACCGTCCGGGCGGCCAGGGAAGCGGCTCTCGGCGCCGGCGCCGTCCTGGTTTCCGTCACTTCGGGGGCGATGACCCCTTCGGACGAAGAGAACCTCGGGCGAAAACGCCCCGGGGTCATCCTTCTGGCTGGTGGGGTCGAAGGTGGCGACCGCGCGGTCATTGTCGGAAACGCCCGGGCCATCGTGTCCTCCGGGGTTGCGGCTCCGGTGATCTACGCCGGGAACAGCGACGCCCGGGCCGAGGCGGTCGCCATCCTGGAAGGGGGCGGCCTCAAGGTGCGGGCTGTCCCCAACGTCTACCCCCGGCTGGATCAACTGGACATCGAGCCCACCCGCCGGGCCATCCAGGAGGTCTTTGAGGAGCACATCGTGACCGCTCCCGGTATGGAGCGCGTCCGGGATCTGGTCGGCGGGACGATCTGGCCGACACCCGGAGCGGTGATGGAGTCGGCCGTAGTTCTACGAGAAGTCCTCGGCGATCTAGTTGTTGTGGACGTGGGCGGGGCCACGACCGACGTCCACTCAGTCACCCAGGGTTCGGCCGAGATCATGCGGCTCCAGATTCATCCCGAACCCGTGGCCAAGCGCACGGTAGAGGGCGACCTCGGTGTTTATGTCAACGCCGCGAACGTCGTGCGCCTGGCGGGGGAGGAGGAGGTCGCCGCCTACATGACCGAACTGGCCGGTTCCCGGGCGACGGTCCAGGCGGCGCCTTTCGACTCGGCGGCCGTCAGGAATATCTTGGACGGCCTCCACCCCCTCGCCCCCGAGGACACGGAGCCCGCGGCGTCTGTTTTTGTCGAGGCCCTCGCCCGCATCGCGGCCGAGACGGCCATAGTGCGCCATGCCGGCCGGTTGCGCCACCTTTTCGGACCAACGGGACGGATTACCGTGGCCGAAGGTAAAGACCTCACCGAAGTCGAATGCCTCATTGGCACCGGAGGCCCGCTCACGCGATTCCCGGGTGCGCTGGCGACCCTGTCGAAGCTGGCCGCTCTCACTCCCGCGGTCGTCGAGGCCAGGACAAGGCGGGCCGAAGGCGGGGCTGGATCGGCGGCCCTGTCCGCCGGAGCTTCCGGCTACCATCTCCTCCCGGGGCGAGGCGTTCGGCCGGTTCTCGACAAGAACTACCTTTTGGCCGTCCTCGGCGTTCTCCATCACGAGTACCCGGAGGCGGCTGTTTCCTTGCTGCGTGACGACTTCGGAAGGTAGGCTAAGAAACGTGCCCGCTCCACCGACGCCCAGGATGGAGATCGACCTGGCCAAGCTCAAAGACAACGCCCGGGTCGTGTCCGGCTGGTGCCGAGGCGCTGGTCTGGCTCTTCTGGCCGTCACCAAAGGGGTGAAGGGTGACCCCCGTATCGCCCGGGCCTTCCTCGAAGGTGGGGTTGCGGGCATCGCCGACTCGCGCCTCTCCAACTTCCACAGCCTGCGGGACCTGCGCGAGCGTGGCCCGGCCGGGTGGCCCCCTTGGGGCGACGAGACCCGGTGGCCCTTTCTCCTTCTCCGGGCCCCGGCCCCAAGTCAGGCCGCCGAGGCTGTCGCTCTCACCGACGGGGTTCTCTGCGCCAGCGGCGACACGGCCGAGGCCCTGGCCCGCGCGGCCGCGCCCCGACGGCCCTACTATGTCTTCCTGACCGTGGACCTGGGTGACCTGCGTGAAGGGCTGCGGCCCGAGGAACTCACGTCCGCGGCCGTGGCCATGGACCGCCGGCTTGCGTCCGCCTCGGGCCTGTCAGATCCGGCGGGCCGGGCCCATGTGGCCGGTATCGCCGCCAACATGGCCTGCTTCTGCGGAGTGATTCCCACCCGAACCCACCTGGAATTGATGATCAGCCTGGCCAAGGAGGCCGGTGAAGCCCTGGGTCGCCGACTGGTCATTTCCGCCGGCAACACGGCCGTCTTGCCCCTTCTCCTCCGGGAGGGCCTGCCGGCCGGACTGGGGGACCTCCGGGTGGGAGAGGGCATTCTCTTGGGCCGGGAGAGCCTGCATCGAACGCCCCTGCCAGGCTGCCACCTGGACGCTTTCACTTTCCGGGGCGCGGTCATCGAGATTGGGGCCAAGGCCAGCGCTCCCAGCGGCGAGTGCGCCGAGAACGGCTTCGGACACCAGCCCGTGTTCGTCGACCGGGGCGTCCGCCCGCGGGCCATCGTTGCCGCGGGACGCCAAGACATGATACCCGAAGGCCTGACTCCCCTGGAGGCGGGCGTCGAGATCGTCGGGGCCACGTCCGACCACATGGTCCTCGACGTGGGGGACTACCCCGGCCGGCTGAAGGTCGGAGATGAACTGGGGTTCTCCGTGAACTACGCCAGTCTCTTGCAGGCCATGACTTCATCCGACGTCGCCAAGGTCTACGTCGGAGAAGCTTAGAGGTGACAGTATTGGCTATCACAGGAATAGTGCTAGGGGTTGTTTCGCCGCACCCACCCATCGTCGTGCCCGAGATCGGGGAGCAGGACGTCGAGCGGGTTCGGGCTACGCGCGATGGGCTGCAGCAGATGGCCGGTCTCGTCGCGGACATCCGCCCGGACACGGTTGTCATCGTGTCCCCCCACGGCCCGGTCCTGCGCGACGCCATGACCCTTATGGCCAGTCCGATTCTGGAGGGCAACTTCCGCGAGTTCGGCATCGCGGGAACGTCTCTCCGCTACGGTAACGACCTGCGCCTGGTCAACCGAACGGTCGAGGAGGCCGCCAAGCGGGACGTCAACGTCTTTGCCGCCGACGCGCGACGGGCGGCGACTTCCAGTTTCGCCGACAGCCTGCACTACTCGATTCTGGTCCCCCTCTACTACCTCAAGCTGGCCGGTGTCGAAAGCCGTCTGGTGGCCGGGACAACGGGCCCGCTCTCCGAGGACCGTCTCTTCGCCTTCGGGCAGGCCGTCGAGGCCGCCAGTCGCGAACTCGGCATCCGGATCGTCTACATCGCCAGCGGCGATCTCTCCCACCGTCTGACCGACGGGGCGCCGGCGGGTTACGATCCCATGGGCAAGGTTTTTGACCAGAAGGTAGTCGACGCGCTATCCTTGGCTGACGTCCGGGCCCTCCGCGAACTGGATCCGGAGCTTATCGAGAGGGCGGGCGAGTGCGGACTGGGTCCCATCCTCACCCTCTTCGGCGCCCTGGACGGCCGGCGGGTTCTCCCCCAAGTTCTTTCCTACGAGGGTCCTTTCGGCGTCGGTTACTGCGTGGCCACCTTCACGCCGACCGGCCCCGCCGCGGAAGCGGACGAACCGGTGAGCGAGGAAGAGGTTGCGCCCCCGCCCAGGCCCGACGACCCGAAGGCTTCCGGCCCCGGCTTGGGTTCTGTCCTGGGCCCCCCTGAGCCCGCCGAGACCGGAGCCAGACCACCGGCCGGCGCGGGAGACGCCGCGGCAGAAGAGGATTCCGAAGAGGCCCGGCGCCGACATCCCCTCGTCCGCCTGGCCCGGCTATCGCTGGAGACCTATGTCAGGTCCGGCCGGAAGATTGATCCCCCGCCGGGAGTCCCCGGTCTTGACCGGAGAGCCGGCGCCTTCGTCTCTCTGAAGAAACAGGGCCGGTTGCGCGGGTGCATTGGAACCCTGGAAGCCGGCGCCCCGAACCTGGCCGAGGAGGTCATCCGCAACGCCATCCAGTCCGGCACGGCCGACCCCCGGTTCTACCCGGTAGAGGAGTCGGAGCTTCCGGAGATCGTCTACTCAGTGGACGTTCTGGAGCCGGCGGAACCCGTTGCGTCCCTGGCCGACCTCAACCCCAAGACCTACGGGGTCATTGTGACCAAGGGACAGCGGACCGGCCTTCTCCTGCCGGATCTCGAGGGCGTGGACACGGTAGAGGACCAGGTGGACATCGCCATGCAGAAGGCCGGGATACCATCGGGCGAGACCGGGGTCAGTCTCTATCGATTCAAGGTGACCAGGTACCGCTGAGCTTGGGCGCGGTTCACCCGATGACGGGCCGGGTGCTCCTCTACGAGCCGATCGCGGCCCTGGCCGAGGAACAGGCGGTGGGGGACGTGTCCCCCGCGAGAGCAGGAACTATGTGCCCGCTAGCCGAAGCCAGGAGGCTGTCGCCGACCCGCTACCCGCTACCGGCTACCTGCGGCCACCGGCCCGCCATCGCCGGGCCCGGAGTGGGGGAGAATAGGGTAGTGGCGATTGACCCCTAGGGAGACCGAGACTTGCGCGAGGCGGACTACTACGAGAAGCTAGACGGCGGAGTCACCCACTGCCTTCTCTGTCCCCAAGACTGCCACGTACGGCCGGGCAAGGCCGGCTTCTGCCATGTCCGCGAGAACCTCGACGGGACCCTCTACGCCACCAAGTATGGTCGCTGCGCCTCCTACGCCATGGATCCTATCGAGAAGAAACCCCTCTACCACTTCTACCCGGGGGCCTACGTGTTTTCGCTGGCCGCGTTCGGGTGCAATCTCAGGTGCCGGCACTGCCAAAACTGGGAGCTCTCCCAGGGCGACGGCGAGGACGTCGAGATGTCGCCGGCTCAGGCCGTAGAGACCGCCCTGACCTGGCCGGACCGCGGCCAGCGCTGCATTGGCCTGGCCTACACCTACAGCGAGCCCCTTGTCTGGATCGAGATGGTCGGAGACACGGCCAGGATCGCCCACGAACGAGGTCTCAAGAACGTCCTGGTCACCAATGGCTACGTTAACGAGGGCCCCCTTCGGGATCTCCTGCCGCTGATCGACGCCATGAACGTTGACGTCAAGGCCTTCACCAACGACTTTTACCAGGATGTTTGCTCGGGCCGGCTCGACCCCGTCCTGGCAGTGGTGGAGATCGCGCACGGCGCCGGGTGCCACGTCGAGGTGACCAACCTCCTCATCCCGGGCCTCAATGACGGGCCCGACGAGGTGGAGCGCCTGGTCCTGTGGCTGTCCAAGGTCTCGCCCGATATTCCTCTACACTTCTCGCGCTACTTCCCCAACTACAAGATGACCCGGTCGGCCACACCCCTGGCGGCTATCAGACAAGCTCGGGAGATCGCTCTAGGCCGCCTCCACCACGTCTATGTGGGCAATGCCTGGGAGTGGGGCGCCAGCGAAACCCTATGCCCTTCCTGTGGCCAGGCTCTGATCAGGCGGAACGGATACAAAGTGGATGCGTCGGGGCTAAACGGGCGGGCATGCCGGAATTGCGGCCGCGACACCGGCATCCGCAACACGCGGTAGCGGAACGGAGAGAGAGAATGGGCTCTAGGCCGGAAACGATTGTCATCGCCCTCGGCGGGAATGCCATCCTCCAGCCCGGGCAGAAGGGCACGGCAGCCGAGCAGCGGGCCAACATCGCCAGAACCGCGGGGGCCATCATCTCCCTCGTCGAGGTGGGCCACAAGGTTGTCGTCACCCACGGAAACGGGCCCCAGGTGGGGAACATCCTCCTTCAGAACGAGGCCGGGGTGGATCAGGTCCCGGCGATGCCGCTCGACGTCTGCGGGGCCGAGACCCAGGGCCTTGTGGGCTACATGATTCAGCAAGCCCTCCGCAATGAACTGGTCTCCAGGAAGTTGCCGGCGAAGGTGACCACCATTGTCACCCAGATCGTGGTGGCGGCGGAGGACCCGGCCTTCGGTAATCCGACCAAACCGGTTGGCCCCTTCTACCCGGTCGAGCAGGGCCGGTCCCTGGCCGCCGAGCGGGGTTGGGTCATGAAGGAGGTCCGGCCCGGCCTATGTCGCCGGGTCGTGCCTTCGCCCGATCCCATCCGCATTGTCGAGCGGGACGCGATACGGGCTCTGGCCGCGGCGGGGACCCTGGTCGTCGCCTCCGGTGGCGGGGGGATTCCCGTGGTCGAGGACCTGGACGGCGCCCTGCGGGGAGTCGAGGCCGTTGTCGACAAAGACCTGGCTGGGCAGCGCCTGGCCGCCGACATCGGCGCCGACGTCTTCGCCATCTTCACCGACGTCGATCGCGTGGCTCTGGCCTACGGCACGCCCGAACAGCGCTTTCTCGATCACATGACCCTGGATGAGGCCAAGACCTACATGGAACTGGGCCACTTCCCGCCCGGCAGCATGGGCCCTAAGGTGCTGGCCGTCATCCGGTTTCTCGAAGCCGGTGGGAAGCGAGCCGTGATCGCGGCCATCGGTGAATCGGCGGCCGCCCTGGCCGGGAAGGCCGGGACCACGGTCACGAGGTAGGCTTGGCTTATGAGGCCGGCCCGGGCTCTTCCGGCCGGATGCGGGGGAAGCCCGGCGGGACACGGGGAAGGAGTGCGGAAGCGATGGCTGTGAGTATGAAGGGCAAGGATCTTGTCGCCATCCACGACCTCACCGTCGAGGAAGTGCGACAGATTCTCAAAACGACAGAACTCATTAAGCTCCGCTGGAAGAGTGGAGAGTCTGATCAGCCTCTCTACGGCAAGACCCTCGGGATGATTTTCTCCAAACCTTCGACCCGGACCAGGGTTTCCTTCGAGGTCGCCATCTATCAACTCGGGGGCTATGCCCTGTATCTGGGGGCCAACGACCTCCAACTCGGGCGGGGCGAGAGCATCGGCGACACCGGGCGCGTCCTGGCCCGCTACCTCGACGGGATCATGATCCGGACCTTCAACCACCAGGACGTGCTCGACCTGGCCGAGGCCGCGTCGTGTCCGGTCATCAACGGCCTGACCGACCTGCTGCACCCGTGCCAGGGCCTGACGGATGTCTACACCGTCTACGAGAAGCTGGGTCGCCTGGAAGGCGTGAAGCTGGTCTACGTCGGCGACGGGAACAATGTGGCCCACTCCTTGATGTGCGCCGGGGCCAAGACCGGGATGCACGTTGTCGTCTGCACCCCGCCCGGCAACGACCCAGACGGGGCCGTCGTCGAATGGGCCAGAGGGGACGCCGTCGAAACAGGGGCCAAGATCGAACTGGCTCACGACCTCCGCGAGGCGGTGCGGGGCGCCGACGTCATCTACACCGACACCTGGACAAGCATGGGCCAGGAGGCCCAGCGCGAGCAGAAGCTTAAGGAACTGGCGCCCTACCAGGTCAACGCCTCGCTCATGGCCGCCTCGGGTCGGCGGGGCACTCTCTTCATGCACTGTCTGCCCGCGCATCGCGGCGAGGAAGTCACCGACGAGGTCATTGACAGTCCGGCCTCGGTCGTCGTTGACCAGGCCGAGAACCGGCTCCACACCCAGAAGGCCATCCTGGCCCTGGTGATGTAGGGAAGCCCGGTCCCGGCGGTCCGGCCTGCTATGTAAGACACACTAGACTCTTGAGTAGTCAAGGGGGAGAAGAACATGGCTAGGAGAACGCGCGTCCTGATCATGGGCGCGGCCGGCCGCGATTTTCATAACTTCAATGTCTTCTTTCGCGGAAATCCGGACTACGAAGTGGTGGCCTTCACCGCCACGCAGATTCCCAATATCGAGGATCGACGCTACCCGGCCGTTCTGGCGGGGGAGGGCTACCCCAAGGGCGTTCCCATCTACCCGGAAACCGATCTGGTCAAGCTCATTAAGGAGTTGGACGTCGATCAGGTTGTCTTCGCCTACAGCGACGTCACCCACGAGTACGTGATGCACAAGGGCTCCCAGGTCCTGGCCCTGGGGGCCGATTATGTTCTCATGGGCCCTAAGCGGACGATGGTCAAGTCGGTCAAGCCGGTCGTCGCTGTCTGCGCCGTGCGCACGGGCGCGGGCAAGAGCCAGACCACGCGCCGGGTGGCCGAGATTCTCAAGGCCGCCGGCAAGCGAATCGCCGCCGTGAGGCACCCGATGCCCTACGGCGATCTGGCCAAGCAGGCCGTGCAGAGATTCGCCACCTACGCCGACCTCGACAAGCACGACTGCACCATCGAGGAGCGCGAGGAGTACGAGCCCCATCTCGATCGGGGCAGCATTGTCTACGCCGGCGTCGACTATGAGGCCATCTTGCGGCGGGCCGAGCAGGAAGTCGACGTCGTCCTCTGGGACGGCGGGAATAATGACCTTCCCTTCTACAAGCCCGACCTTTTCATCACCGTGGCCGATCCGCACCGGGCCGGTCACGAGATGCGCTACCACCCCGGCGAGACCAACTTCCGCCTGGCCGACGTGATCGTGATCAACAAGGTCGATACGGCCAGCCCCGAAGCCGTAGCCGCCGTGCGGCAGAGCGCCGCCGAGGTCAACCCCGGGGCCGTGGTCATCGAGGCCGCTTCGCCCATCACCCTGACCGGCAACGGCAGCGACATCCGCGGCAAGAAGGTCCTGGTCATCGAGGACGGCCCGACCCTCACCCACGGCGAAATGACCTACGGGGCGGGCATGATCGCCGCCAAGCGCTTTGGCGCGGAACCCGTCGATCCGCGGCCCTACGCCGTGGGGACGATCGCGGAAACCTTCAAGAAATACCCGAAGACCGGAGTCCTCCTGCCGGCCATGGGCTACGGGGACCAGCAGATCAAAGACCTGGAGGACACGATCAAGAGAACCCCCTGCGATGTGGTCATCATCGGTACGCCGATCGACCTGCGACGGGTCCTGAAGCTGACCAAGCCGGCCATGCGGGTCAGCTATGACCTCCAGGAGATCGGCCAGCCGACGCTGGAAGAGGTGCTCGGGCCGCTGCTGAAGTAGGGGGGGCGAGGGCAGAGAGGGCGGGGCCGGGGAGTAGCCGCGCGCCTATGCGGCGCACGGCTCATTTCACGTCAGCGAGCAGATCCAGCCTGTCTGCCTCGGTGTAGGGGATAACGTCGCCGTTGCGCCGGCTGCGCCAGACAGCCTCACGGTGTGACAGGTCGGAGAGCTGTGCTCCAGAAAGACCGCCAACCCTGGCCGGCGGCTCAATGATCTCACCCTCGAACTCTCCGTGCTCTTCCGGCCTGAGGCTGACAAGGTGTCGTCTCTCAAGCTCCAGAAGCCAGAAGGAGAACCCGTCCGGGACTGGACCATGAGGCAGTCTAGCATACGCGAGCCCCGTGATCCCCACCGCGTGACGGCGAAAGTGTAGGAAATCGCACAGCCACAGGAGCTTGGCCAGCTTCGTCTTGAACAGGCCGGGCGCGCTCTCGGCAAGCCACAGCACGAGTTGGGCGAAGCGCTCGATGCTGAAGTCACGAAAGCCCGTCTCCCGGTCGTCCCGCCCCGGGGACACGCGCACCCAGTCCTCAAGTGACCTGACTCCAAGACCGTCGCCGTCGGGTCTAGTCAGGCCAGCGGCTACGGACCCTATATGCTCGCGCTCCCTCTCGGAGAGGCGATGCCCGTTCCTCGCGAGCATCGAGAGAACGAATTCCGCCTTGTCCAATTGCCGGAGAACGACGTCATGGGCCTCATCCTGCAGAGCGCCCTGTTCGTACCGCTGGATGGTGATGGGTCCCCAGCCCAGGAGTCTGGACAGAGCCCGCTGCGACAGACCGTAGACGCCGCGCTTCTCGCGAATCTGCTCGGGCCCGAGCAGGCCATGGCGCCCACGGTACTCGGCATAGACTCTTCTCAGCAAGTCGTCATCCCGCTTGGGGTCAAGGACGTGCTCTCCGCAAACCGCGCAGACGGAGACCTCGCCTTCGACCGACACCGCGTCATTTCGCACGGTGTAAGTCTCCGCCCTTGCCTCGCACCTCAACTCGCGCTCGCAATCACAGTTTGGGCAGTACCCCTGCACGTTGGTTCACATCCTTCCGCGGGCGCACTGGCCTTCGCTGAATCTGGGACCAAACACAGCCCAAGCGCATAGGCGCCGAGATCGCCGAGGCGGCCACGGGCCGTGCCAGCGACCGCCCCGGGCCGCGAGAAGTCACAAGCTGACGCTCACCAGGTTACCATTGCCCCGTGTGTCCTGGATGTAAGCGCGAGGTTCCGAGAGCACTGAACCCGATGCCCGCGCCACAGGCACGCCACCTTCGCGGCGCTCGCCTCCAACAGCGGCAACCTGTGGAATTTCCTACGGTCCACTGACCCATACTACCCCCGGAGGCGAGGAAAACAGTGCCTTACCAGGGATCCGGTCTTGGACCACCCCCAGAGCCAACCAGATCAGCCGGCCCCACCCGCGTTATCATCATGGGCGCCGCCGGGCGCGACTTCCACAACTTCAACGTCTTCTTCCGCGGCAACTCGGGCTATCAGGTCGTGGCCTTCACGGCCACCCAGATTCCCGACATTGCCGGGCGCCGCTACCCGCCCGAGCTGGCCGGGCCCCAGTACCCCCAAGGCATTCCGGTCTACCCCGAGGAGGACTTCCCCCGCCTGGCCCGCGAGACCGGGGCTCAGCGGGCCGTGTTCGCCTACAGTGACGTGTCCCACAGCTACGTCATGCACCAAGCCTCCCGCTGTCTGGCCCTGGGTCTGGACTTCTGGCTTATGGGTCCGGAGGCCACCATGCTGCCCTCCCCCAAGCCCGTCGTTGCCGTCACCGCCGTGCGCACCGGCGCCGGCAAGAGCCAAACGACCCGCCGCCTGGTTGAGCTTCTTCGAGCCCGCGGGGCCAAGGTCGTTGTCGTCCGCCACCCCATGCCCTATGGCGACCTCGCCCAACAGGCAGTTCAACGCTTCGCCACCTACGAGGATCTTGAGCGCCACAACACGACCATCGAGGAGCGCGAGGAGTACGAGCCCCACCTCCGGAATGGAGTCGTCGTTTATGCCGGCGTCGACTACGCCGCCATTCTGGCCGAGGCCGCTCGGGAGGCCGACGTCATCCTCTGGGACGGGGGCAACAACGACCTGCCCTTCTTTAGGCCCCACCTGCACCTGGTCCTGGTCGATCCCCACCGCCCGGGCCACGAGACGGCCTACCACCCCGGCGAGGTCAACCTCCGCCTGGCTCACGTGGTTGTCATCAACAAAGTCGATACGGCCAGACCCGAGGGGGTCGAGGCCGTGCGCGAGGCCGCCCGGCGCTATAATCCGGAGGCCATGATCATCGAGGCCGCCTCGCCCATCTTCGTCGACGATCACCTGGCCATACGCGGCAAGCGGGTCCTGGTTATCGAGGACGGGCCGACCCTGACCCACGGTGGGATGAAGTACGGGGCCGGCGTCATCGCCGCCCGCAAGTTCGGCGCGGCCGAACTCATCGACCCGCGCCCCTACGCCGTGGGTTCCATCCAGGATACTTTCCGCCGCTACGAGGTCGGACAGCTTCTCCCGGCCATGGGCTACGGGCCGCGACAGATGGCCGACCTTGAGGCCACGGTGGCCCAGACGCCGGCTGACCTCGTGATCATCGCCACTCCCATCGACCTGAGGCGCCTCATCAATATCAGGCAACCCGCCGTCCGCGTGAGCTACGAACTCGTGGAGATCGGCCGCCCCAGCCTGGACGACGCCCTCGACCGCTACTTCGGTCCGAGGGCCTGGACCGTCCACGACGTTGAAACCGTCGAGGGGCGGGCCCCCGTCTACACCGAGGCCTGGTCACCGGCTCAGGCTGGAGCGCAGGGCGGACCAATGCGACCGGCGCGGATGCTCCCGGGGGCGTCAGCCATCCCCCCAGCGCCGCCTGACGCGGGAACCGTTCCCTACGGCGGTTGGCCTCCAGCCAACCCGAGTCCCAGCTAACCCGCGACGGTCCGGCGGTGACCCCCGGAGTCGCGCGCCTCCTCCTCATAGTCGCGAAGTCGATCGGGCTCTACGCACTGGCCCTGGTCGGCTTCAGGCTGATGGGCAAGCGGTGTCTCGGGGACATGGAACCCCTTGATTTTGTTATGGTCTTAGTCGTGGCCGAAATTGTCGGGGCGCCCCTGGCCGATCCCGGGTTGTCGGTCCTGCCGGCCATCATCGCCGTCGTGACTCTTACCCTCGTCCAACTAGGACTGGCTCAACTCAGTGTTTCCTACCCCCGCCTCCAGGACGTTCTTGAGGGCAGGCCGGTCATCGTAATCCGGGAAGGGCGTATCCTGAAAGACAACCTCCGCCGGGCGAGGGTTAGTCCGGCGGAACTCGCCGAGCGCCTGCGCGAGCGCGGGTTTGTGGGACCGGGAGACGTGGAACTGGCCATATTCGAGACCGACGGAATGCTTTCAGCCATCCCCAGGAGGGAGGCCGCCCCCGTCACGCCCCGCTTTCTTGGCCTGCGGGCCTCGACCATTGTCCTTTTGCGGGGTGAACCCGAAGCCGAGGGTCTTCGCAAAGCCGGCCTGTCCGAGGTTGATCTGGGGCGGGCCTTAGGCCGCCGGGGTCTTTCCTTCGCCGACGCGGAGGAGGCCTTTCTCGATCCCAGTGGTCGCCTTCACGTGACCTTGGCCCTGGACCCCGGGAAAGGGCCAGGAGGCCGTTCCGGCGAAAAGGCCGGGGCAAAGGCCCCATGGCCGGGACCCCAGTCCGGGGAACCCCGGTGAGGGCGGTCCCACCCCAAGCGGAGGGATAGCGCGTGGATATCAAAGTCTTTCTCAGCACGTTCGCCCTGATCTTCATCGCCGAACTGGGTGACAAGACCCAGCTCATGACCATGGTCCTGGCCGCCCAATCCAAGTCGGCGATCTCCGTCTTCGCGGGGGCGGCCCTGGCCCTGGTGGCCGCGAGTGCTCTGGGCGTGCTCCTGGGGACGGCCATCACTCAGCTCCTGCCCCTTCCCTACATCAAACTCGGGGCCGGCATCTTTTTCGTGGCCATCGGAGTCTTCCTGATCCTTGGACGCGGCTAGAGGCCGCGGCGGAAATCCCAGCCGGTTTGCCGAAACCTTGAGTCGGTCTGTCCGTATGACGTGGGAGAGGCGAAAGCTGTTGCCACAGACCCCCGACCAGGACGCCGTCGATCTCCGCCTGATCGAACTCTGCCAGAGAGGCCGTCTGGAGCACTTCGGCGAACTCCTGGCCAGCTATCAGGCGCGCATTTACAACCTGGCCTATCGCATGCTCCACAGCCGGGAGGAAGCGGAGGACATAACCCAGGAGACGTTTCTCAACGTCTACCGGGCCCTGGCGACCTTCAAGGGAGACCGGTTTTCCCCCTGGGTCTACAAGATCGCCTCCAATCTCTGCCTCGACCACCTCCGGCGCCGCCGCCTGAACACGGTCTCTCTCGACGCTCCGGTAGGCCCCGAGGGGGACATGTCCCGGGAAATCGCCGACGAGACTCAGCTACCCGAGGAGCAGGCCCTGGCCGAAGCCCTCGGTTCCGATGTTCAGAAGGCCATTGACGCTCTGCCGCCCAAGTACCGTTCGGTCGTCGTTCTGCGTCACATCGAGGATCTGGCTTACGAAGAAATCTCCGTGGTCCTGGCCTTGCCCCTGGGAACGGTCAAGACCAGGCTCTTTCGGGCCCGCGAGATGCTGCGGGTCCGTCTTGTGGACAGAGGCTAGACCCGCGGCAGATACGCCAGGGAGGGAACTCCATTGGATTGCGCTGACGTCTACAACTGGCTCCAAGCCTATCTTGACGCCGGAGTCACGGCCGAGCAGGAACGCGCCGTCGAGGCTCACGTCCGGGCTTGCCCGTCCTGCCGCCGCCGGCTCGTGGACATGGCCAGGGCGGTCAACGCTCTCGAGCGTAGCGGGGACGTCTCGCCCCGGGCGGAGTTTACCCGCCGGCTCTACGAGACCCTGGAGAGGGAGGCCGGGCGTCCCCTTACCCCACCTCGCCCCACCCGCCCCTCTGGCGGCGGATAAGCCTTCGGGGACCCCGTCTCCCGCTCGCCGACCCAAGGCAGGTCTTGCCCGCCGCCGGCGAGAACTACGGGCGGCAAGGTTTCCCGTTGCCTTTTGGGCTTTCGGAGACCGGGGAGGGATCCACCATGAACGGTAAGGTTGACGGCGACCATGTCGCCAAGATGGACAAGGTCATCGCCACCTGTCAGGAAATTGTGAAGCGCGACCCCAAGAACTGGGCGGCCTATCACGACATGGGCGTGGCTCTGATGGAACTCGGCCGATACAAGGAGGCCGCCAACGCTTTCGAGCACGGCCACGACCTCAGCCGCCGCGACGTCGAAGGCCTCCACCTCGCCGGGGTAGCCTACGCCGAACTCAAGGATTACGACCGGGCCATCGCGTCGTGGCGCGAGGTTCTCAAGGTCAATCCGCGGCACGCGGCCTCTCGCTTCTTTCTCGGCAAAGTCTACGCTCTCAAGGGGATGTGGGATCCGGCCATCCACGAGATGAAGAAGAGCCTGGAGATAAGCCCGGAGGTTAAGCCACCACTCCCTTACCTGCACTTGGCCGAGATCTACCTGACCCGCGGTCTTCTTGATCAGGCCGTTGCCTGCCTGGAGAAGGCCCGCGATCTCGCGCCCGAAGATCCGCAGACACGGCTCAACCTGGGAGCGGCCTACCTAGACCGGCGGCGCTACGAGGAGGCTCTGGCCGAGAGCGCCGAGGCGGTCCAGCTCGGCGGCAACGTGGCTTCGGCTGAACTCAACGCCGGCATGGCCCTCAAGCGTCTGGGCCGGCTGGAGGAGGCCGCCGCGGCCTATCAGCGAGGTCTCAAGGCCAGCGGCCGTGATCCGGAGCTCTACCTCAATTTGGGGGAGGTCTACCTGCTTCAAGGCCAGGTCGACAAGGCCATCGACGTCTGGAAGAAGACCCTGGAGGTCTCGCCCGAGTACGCCAACGCCCACTACAACCTGGGGGTCGCCTACCACCGCCAGGGCCGGATGAACGAGGCCACAGCCGAGTGGCGACGAGCCCTCGATGTCGAACCCCGACACCTCGGGGCCAGAGTGAATCTATGCGCGGCCCACGCCCAGGCCCAGGACTACGACCAGGCCATCGCCGAGTGGAAGCCCCTCCTCGACCTGCACAAGGACAATCCGGAGCTTCTGGCCGGGCTAGCCGAGCTCTACGCGCGGAAAGGAGATCTCGGTCTGGCCGTGGACTACGCTCGTCAAGCGGTCATCGCTGGCCCCGGTCACCCGAGGGCCCAGTTCATGCTCGGAGTCGCCCTGGCCCGCAGGGGAGAAGCTAGAGAAGCCCTGGAACTGATGGGGAAGGCGTCCAAGAGCGAGACGTTCCTGAAGACGCAGGTCTTGACCATCCGAACGTGCCTGGACGAGGTGACCCTCAAGACCTTGCGGCGGGAGGCCGAGAAGGGTGGTCACGGGTCGGACTTGTCCCTCGTGAGCAAGCTCCTCGAGCTCACGGCCTCGACAGACTAGCGCAACTCGGGCCGGCCCCCTCGCGGACCGCCCGCCCGGGCCTGAGCGAGGCTCACGGACCAACCGCCCGGGCCTGAGCGAGGCTCACGGACCAACCGCCCGGGCCTGAGCGCGGCTCGCGGTAAGGCCGGGTTCCGCCCTCTAGAGGATGCGCCGGCGCTGCCGGGCGGGGGGCGATGGTGTCTCCGGTGACTCGGGCCTGCCGGGGGACTCAGACGAATCGGCGGTCGCGTCACCGGCGGCGGAAGCGACCTCGGGGCGTGGCGCCGCGTCCTTCTCGGTCAGGGCGCGAAGAATCGCGAGACCGATCAGAACGAGCCCGGCCGCCCTAGCGATCGCGTTGTCGACGAAGAGCGTGGCCCAGAGCCCGATGACTACCCAGAGCGCGTACTCGATGAGCCCAAGATCCATTTGTTACTTCCCTCCGCGTCCGCGGGCCAGTAGGTACTAGCAGGCACCGCTTCGCGGTCGCTCCGGTCCTTCCTACCCCTCCTGTCCAAGACTTCGCGCAGGAGTTACCGGGGGATCGCCGTATACCAGGCACTACCTGCTATAGCCTGTCACCGCCGGCCTGGGTCTCGCCTCTAGTTGGAGGAGGGTGATCGGGTATGTCCAAGAGTGGGCTGTTGATGGTTATCACGGGTAACGGGAAAGGCAAGACGACCGCCGCTTTCGGTCAGGCGCTGCGGGTCATCGGACACGGGACGAAGGTTCTTGTCATTCAGTTCATGAAAGGCAGCCAGAACTACGGCGAATTCCAGGTTGCTCGCAGATGCCTCGCCGATCTTCTGACAGTCGAGCAGTACGGCCGGGACGAGTTCGTGAACAAGGCCGATCCCCTGCCGATTGACGTCGAGTTGGCCCACAAGGGTCTCGCGCGAGCCAGGGAAGCCCTAGCCGCGGGAGAGTTCGGTCTGATCATCCTGGACGAGATCAACGTGGCCCTGGACTTCGGCCTCGTCCGCTGGGAAGAGGTTGAGGCGGCCCTCGGCGGCCGGAATCCGTCGCTCGACGTCCTCCTGACAGGGCGGTACGCTCCTGCTGAACTCGTCCGCCTGGCCGACCAGGTCAGCGAGGTACTCGACATCAAGCACCATTTCGCCGCCGGAGTGCCTGCTCAGGAAGGTATTGAGTTCTAGCTGAGACTTTCCTCGGAAGGAATCTGGCTCTTCGAAAGCGAAACGCCCTCCTACGATTGGATACATTATCCCATCCTTCTAGCCTTCTTCGCAGTCTTGAGGGGGCACGCCTCTTTGGGGGTCCGGAGCATGCAGGCGTTAGAGACAGATGTTGCGGTCCTGGGCTCGGGTCTGGCAGGTCTGACTGCCGCGCTCATCGCACGCCAGAACGGATGTCAAGTTCTGATACTGACCGACTCTCGCGGCCAGTCGGCCAGTTCCCGGAGCGGGGGCAACTTCCGTACGTCCACAACGAGCTACACGCCCGAACAGCACTTTCTGGATACCATCGCCGGCGGCAAGTACCTCCCTCAGCGTTCGATGGTCAAGGTCCTCGCCCAGGACGCGTCCTGGGTTCGGACATTCGTCGAGGGCGCCGGAGTGGCAGTGGCGGAGACCGGGACCGGCTTCCGCGTCGCTGGTGAAGGCGGTTCTCCGGGCGAGGCCCTGACGACCAAGATCAGGGCCCTCGGCGAAGCCGCCGGTGTCCGGCGAGTTAACGCCTTAGGCTGGGAAGTTCTCCTCGACCAGGACGAGACGGTCTGCGGCGTCCTGGCCTTCGATGCCGCCAAGAACGAGTGGCTTGCCATCACGGCCCGGGCCGTTGTTCTGGCCACGGGCGGGGCGGCCGGAGTCTTTCTCCGGACAGACAACTCTCTTGAGGCCACCGGCGACGGAATGGCCATGGCCTTCAGGGTCGGCGCCGTCCTGGCCGACATGGAGTTCGTTCAGTTCTGGCCGGTGACAACCCTCGGGCCCGATGTCTCGGGCATCGTTCCGTTCAGTGATCTCGCCGGCAGAAGACTGCTCGTTGGTGGTGACCGGGACATTACCGACAAGGTTGGATTGCCCGGGCTGGTCTCGGGTGAGGGTAGCCCCAGCCTGGTGGCCCGGCGCATCTATGAGGACGCGATCGTGGGGGCCTCCGACGAGGAGTTGCCTCTTCACTTGACCGCGGCCGGAACGGGATCCAGCGAAACCGAACTTGTTTCCGTCACGCCCGCCGCCCATCACACCATGGGCGGAGTCGTCGGTGGCGACCACGGCCAGACCAGAGTGACCGGTCTGTACGTTGCCGGCGAGGTGGCCGCCGGAATGCATGGCGCGGATCGTCTTAGCGGAAATGGCTTGACCGAGGCGGTCGCTATGGGACGGCGGGCCGGGATCCTGGCCGCGGCCTCAGCCCAATCCGCGAATGCCTCGCTGTCGGGGGACTGGGAACGCCTGGTCCGCGAGCGCATCCGGCGGACCATGGCTCTGATGGAGGGTGGCGGTTCCGGCACCCTGACCCCGGCCGAGGCTACGCGACGCATTCGCCAGGCCATGTGGCGGTCGGCGGCCCTGGTCCGCAGCCGGGAGAGTCTGGACGGAACCCAGTCAACCATAAACAAGGTCAAAAGAGCCACACCTCTCACTGTCGATCTGGACCGTGGCGACGATGTCCGGGCGGCCCTGAAGGCGCTCAATCTCCTCCTCGTCGCCGAAGCCATTACCCGATCCGCACGCTACCGCAGGGAGAGCCGAGGGTTCCACTTCAGGACTGACTACCCGGGAAGTGATGACGCGGAATGGCTGCGCCACGTCAAGGTCCGACTCCTCTCCGGGGAAATGAGCCTTGACATCAGCCAGGGGCTGGAGTTGATGGAACCCTAGCCGCAGGGTAGCCGGCTGTTCTACCTGAGGAGTTGTCCTTTCGGAGAGGATTTGCTTGCAGGATTTCCGTTCCGCAATATGGAAAGAGCCCTAGCCACCCTCCAGACCGTTATAGTGTTGTCCCTTCTCGCGCCTGGGGCGGGAACGGCTCTTTGCGATGGGAGGTCCGTCTCCGTTGAGCGGACGCCTGACGATCACTCCACACCGTCCTCTTTCCGAGGTCGTCTACGAGAAACTACGCGATGCCATCCGCGACGGAGAACTCAAACCCGGTCAACGGCTTATCCAGGCCGAGTTGGCTGAGCGGATGGGGGTGAGCCGCATCCCTGTCCGGGAGGCCCTTCACCGGTTGTCCAAAGAGGGTCTTGTCGACCTCGCTCCCCATCGCGGGGCGGTCGTTCGCCGTCCCTCAGTCCGTGAGATTGAGGAGGTCTGGCGCGCGACTCGGATCATCGTCCGAGCGGCCATGGAGCACACGACCGAGCGAGTGACCGAGGAGGACATTACCACCCTGGAGCACGTCCACCGCCGGCTGACCCAAGCGGCGGCGGCCGGCCGCCCGGCCGACGTCATCGAACTCGACCGGCGCTTCCACCAAGGGCTTTTCCAGGCGGGCGGTCTCGGAAAGCTCTTCGAGTGCGTCGAGATGCTCGGGGGTTTCTTCCCTCAGGGCAACCAGATCTCCGTCTTGGCGCGAGGCGTGTCGACCGTGGCCGAGCACGAGGAGATCCTGATGGCCCTCAAGGCCCGGGATCGGGCGAGACTCGTGGCCATGGCCGAGAAGCACACCCTCAACAACGCTCGATCCGTTTTGAGTCTGGTGGGGATAAGCGAAGAGACAGATGGCCGGGCTGCCATCTAGAGTCCTAGTCCATGTGCCGGCGAGAACCGGCGAGTATGAGCGGCAGTTGCGGCAGGTTGCCCCAGGCGTCGGCCTTGAGGTCCAGGTCGCCGCGTCGGTGGACGAGGTCCGGGCCCATCGTCTCTGGCCGGAGTTCTTCCTGGGCGCCGGGGTCCCGCCTGAAATCCTGCTTGAGATGCCCCGCCTCGAATGGATCCAGTGGGCCTGGGCCGGCGTGGACCGGCTCATGATTGACTCGCGGTTCTCGGCCGCCGTCGTGGCGGGTCGCCCCCTCCTTACCCGGGCCGTAGGCCTATTCGGACCCTCCGTGGCCGAGTACGTCCTGGCCTGGTGTCTCTTCCTGACCCAGGACATCCCACGCACTCTGGGGGCGCGGAAGTGGCGAACGTGGCGCCGGTTTGAGCCCGGAATGTTGGGCGGCAAGCGTTTAGGAGTCGCCGGGTTGGGCTCGATCGGGGCCGAGGTAGCCCGGCGCGCGGGGGCGATGGACCTGGACGTCTGGGGTCTGCGGCGGTGTGGCCCTGGGGTTTCCTCCTCAACGGGGCTGGGCTGCGTGAGCCGCGTGTTCGGACCCGACGGGATCAAGGAGTTCGTGTCCGGCGTGGACTTCTTGGTCTTGACCCTGCCCCTCACCACCCAGACGCGAGGTCTCTTCGGGGGCGAGCTCTTGCGGCTGATGAAACCCACCGCTACCTTGATCAATGTCGGTCGGGGAGGCGTCGTCGACGAGGATGGACTGCTGACCGCTCTCGGGTCGGGGCGGCCTGGCTGGGCCGTGCTGGACGTGGTGGAGAAGGAGCCGCTGCCACGAATGAGCCCGCTTTGGTCCCTACCCAACGTCGTGATCACCCCGCACCACTCCGGGCTCAGTCGTCCGGCCGACATCGCCGCCCTCTTTCTGAGGAACCTGGCCGCCTACCGGGCCGGACTTCCCCTGGAGGGCCTGGTCCGCGGTGATCTCGGTTACTAGAGGCCGGGCGGTGGAGTAGGGTGCGGCGGATGGGAGTAGGATGGATCGGCCGAGCCGAGGGCGACCATCCACGTCCATCCTTATAGGGAGCCATCTGGCTCTGAGCAGGTTTTACCGCCATTTCCGCCGAAACAGGCCGGGTTGACCAACCGTGGGTAGACCAAAAGACAAGGGGGTTGAACGAAATGGGCAAGTTTGCGCACGTAACCACAAATCTGCCGGGTCCGAAGTCGGCAAAGCTCATAGAGAAGAAGGAGAAGTATGTCGCCAACGCATTCTCCCTCTATCTCCCGGCCATAATCGACAGGGCCGAAGGCGCGGTGTTCTGGGACATCGACGGCAACAGCTTCATCGATTTCGCCGGCGGCGTTGGGGTGCTCAACGTCGGCCACTGCCCACCCGACGTGGTCAAGGCCATCCAAGACCAAGTGGCCAAGTTCATCCACACCGACTTCAGCATCGTTCCCTACCAGTGCTTGATCGATCTGGCCGGCCGGCTGGCCGAGCTCGCGCCTGGACCCACGCCCAAGAAGTGCGGGTTCTTCAACTGTGGGGCCGAGGCGGTCGAAAACGCGGTCAAGATCGCCAAGAAAGCGACGGGCCGCAAGGGCATCATCACTTTTGAGTGCGCGTTCCATGGGCGCACCCTGATGGCCATGAGTCTCACCTCGCGGGTGAAGCCCTACAAAGCGGGTTTTGGACCATTTGCGGGAGAAGTCTATCGCATCCCATTCGCCTACTGCTATCGTTGTTCATACGGCAAGACCTATCCCACCTGCGATCTCTACTGCGCCGACGCTCTGGAGCGGTTCTTCATCACCACGGTCGCGGCCCAGGAGATCGCGGCCGTCATCGTGGAACCGGTGCAGGGTGAGGGTGGTTTCATTGTCCCGCCCAAAGGCTACTACAAGCGCCTGAGAGAGATCACGGCCAAGCACGGCATCCTGCTTATCTGCGACGAGGTCCAGACCGGCTTCGGCCGGACGGGAACCATGTTCGCCATGGAGCAATTCGATGGTGTGGAGCCGGACCTCATGTGCGTGGCCAAGTCCATCGCGGCCGGCCTGCCCTTGAGCGGTGTCATCGGCAAGCGGGAGATCATGGACAAGCCGGAAGACAGCACTATCGGCGGCACCTACGTGGGCAACCCGGTGGGCTGCGTCGCCGCTCTGCACGTCCTCGACCTGATTGAACGCGAGCATCTGCTTGACCGATCGAAGGCCATCGGAGCGCGCCTCAAGGAGGCCTTCAGTGGTTTCCAGGACAAGTACGACTTCATTGGCGATGTCCGCGGGCTCGGGGCGATGGTCGCCATGGAGTTCGTGAAGGACCGTAGCGGTAAGCAGCCCGCTCCCGAGATCGCGACCGCCATCGTGAAGGCGGCAATGAAGAAAGGTCTCCTTCTCCTCAAGGCCGGGGTTGAAGGCAACTGCGTTCGCTGCCTGGCGCCCCTCGTCATCACCGATGAGCAGCTCGAGGAGGCCATCGAGATCATCGGGGAATCTCTCGCTGAGGCGGTGTGAACCTGTGAAGACAAGAGAACTGGCTTTGGGGGCGCTACTGGCCGCCCTGTCGGTCGTCATTCCGATTGCCTTTGGTTTCCTGCGCGTGACCATTCCGCCCTGGACGGGGACGATAACCTCTCACGTCCCGACCATGCTCGCGATGTTCGTCAGCCCGGCGGTGGCGCTGGCGGCCGGTCTTGGCTCGGGCATCGGCTTTCTGCTGGCCACGGGCTCGGCCATGGTCGCCGCCCGGGCTTTCAGTCATGCTCTGTGGGGCCTGTTCGGCGCCATTCTCTACAAGCGCGGGATGAAGCCCTGGCTCGTCCTACTGGTGATTCTCCCGATCCACGCTCTCCTGGAGGCGGCGATCGTTCTGCCGTTCGGGTTTGATCTTCAGAAGGCGCTGGTGGTCGTAGGCATCGGGACGAGCCTCCACCATGTCGCGGACTCGGCGATTACCCTAGCGACTCTGGGTCTGGTCCTGCTCAGCCAGGGGAAAAAGAAGCTCGCCTGACCCCTCGGCGCCGACCGCCGGTCCCGGCGGAAGCGCGCGGGGTCGGCAGGAGCGCGTGGGGTGGAAAGTTTGTCCAGCGGAGCGGGGAGGCCGGGAGGCCTCCCCGCTCCGCGCGTCAGGACCAGGTTACCGGGTCATGAACCTCGGGCTGGTTCCGAGACCTTGACCGGGTTGACCGTCTCCCAGAGGGGCACGATGCCGGATAGCCGTCTCAGGAGAAGGTGAGCCAGCAAGGCGAAGGCCGGGATGAAGAAGGCCTGGGTGACAAGCCGCGGCGCCAGACTCACGACGAACGGGTGTCCGAAGGATATCTGGAGGAAATACGAGGTCAGCAGGATGGGACTCGCAATCTGACCGAAAGCGACGGCGATCATCAACTGGCCCAAAGAGGGCAGCCCAGCCCGTCCGCGACGCATGATGGTCAAGAGCAGTCCCGGTAGGATGGCGGTCAGCATCGACGTCAAGGTGAAGAGAGGAACGTAGGGACCACCCGGACGAACGACGAAGCCGATGATGTCGGCCATGGCTCCGACATAGGCCCCGGCCAGCGGTCCGTAGAGGATGCCGGCCAGAATCAGGAAGAGCTGACCTATGCCCAGACGGAAGTTATCAACGCCGCCTATGGCAATCGTGACAACGATGAACCTCGTGAAAATCACGGCGAGGGCCGTCAGTAGTCCCAAATAGACAAGGCGCCTCGTCCAATTCCTGTCCAAAGGAATACACCTCCTTCCTCTGGCGGCGGCAGGGCCACACCAAGAGACGGAGGCGTCTTTGATGTGACAGCGGAAGCGATGTCCCACCGCAGGCGGAGACCGGACTCCCCGAGACTGGAGCCGACCGCCTTTCGTCCAGAGGCAACTTCCCATCCCCTGGCACTTGACGCGGGAACACCTACTCTGCCACGTGCCTTATGAAGTTGTGAGAACTGAACTTGCCAGCTAACGGCTACAGAGTAGCATCATCGCCCGCCGGAAGTCAATCGGCTGGGTCCGGCGGCGACCCCCGCCGCCGGACCCAGCGGACAACGCCTAGGACGGCCGCGAGCAGGACCGTCCCCAAGACCGCGTACCCGCACCCCCAAAGCCAGACCCTCGACACCCCCAGGCTGCCGACGAAGAACCAGGTGTTGTTCTGCCGGGCGAGGTCGAGAATCTTGTGGTCGGGATCAACGACGAGCGAGGTCAGGCGACCGGGAAGGTCCACGGTGTTCCTGCCGGTTCCGGCCATGAAGGTCTCGACCTGCCCGTCCGCGTAGACAATCCTGATCTCCGCCCGCGGAAAGGAACCCGAACCCTTGTCCACCAGGTCGAACGCCAGACGCTGCCCGGAGCCGGCCTCGCCCGGTCCAACCAGGGATACCCCGGAGAGGGTCAGATCCGGATCAGCCGCCTCGTCGACCCACTTGTTGGTGAACTCGGCCAGGTAGGGGTCGTCCGGAGACATCTCGGCAATGAGAGCGGCTAGGTCCGCGGTCTGGGGTTGCCGTCCGGCAAACCGGTCGACGTAGGCTCGGAGGAGATCGAAAAAGACCTCGTCTCCCACGAGGAACCGGAGGCTATGGAAGAGCCAGGCGCCCTTGTCGTAGACGAACGCGTCCTGCCAGTCCGTGGCCCGGACGTTGGCCTCCCCGAGCGACCACCGGCTATGACTTCTCACCGCCTCGGCGTAGCTCTTAGCCTTGAGAGCCATCACCCGCCGCAGGCCCTCAGGACCCTCGATCTCCTCGGCGTAGAGGGCCTCCGAGTAGCTGGCTAACCCCTCCCAGAGAAACCAGTCGGCCTTGCCCTTAACAGGGATCATCTCTCCCCACCACTGGTGGGAGATCTCGTGAGCCAGGAGGTCGCGGGCCCAGGCCTGGCCGCCTGGGTCGGCCTGCCACTCCTTCTCCAGAAGGACGAGAGTGCGCGCGGATAGGCCCCCGTAGTAGAAGTCCTGCACTTCGGCCAGGGTCAAATCGCCGTAGGGATAGGGTCCGAACCGTTCGGACAAGACCTTCAGAATGCGTTCGGTCTCGGCCAGGTAGGCCTGGGCCCACTCGGCCTCGCGGGCGTAGAAGAAGGCCCTCAGGGTTATCCCCTGGGCGGTGACGAGATCGGCGATGAGATAGGGGCCGGCCGCGAGGTAGATGTCGGTCGGAAGGTCAAGACCCCAGGTGAAGGTGCGGACCTGACCCATTCCGGCCGCCGGGGTCGCGTGAACAAGGCGGCCGGAGGTGGCCGCCCCCCACCAACCCGGCACGGTCACGGCCACGAAGCCGCGGAGGGACCCCCCTATCCTGGTGGAGGTAGACGGTCTGGGGTACCAGCCACTCTCCGGTCGCAGGTAGATAACCTCGGCCCCCAGGTACTCGAGGTTGCCCCGGCGCGGGGTGCCTCCAGCCGCGATCTTTCCCTGATAAAGCACTGTTACGGTCAGAGGCCGGCCCGGGGCGCCGCCGTCGGGGATGTCCACGGTGAGCCCCCCGGACTCCCGCCGCCAAGAAAGTTCGCCCGTCGCGCCCCTGACCGCGGTGACCTCCAGAGTATCGGCGAGGGCGAAGGTGAGGTCTGCCGTCCCGCGGACGGGCTCGCCGGCGTTCCCGGCAAAGAAGGTGTAGGTCATCTCGGCCCGTAGGCGGCCGTCGAAGGGTTCGAGGGTGACCCGTCCGTCAAGCCAGGTGGGCCAAGTGAGACGGGCCACCGGCTCGTCGGCCAGGATCCAATCGAAGACCTCCCAGGCGAGTTGCCCAGAGGACCTCGCGGGCGCGAGAGGGCGCAACCTCTCGATGGCCGTGACCTCGGCGAGGCCCGGCTCGCCCGAGAACTCGCGGTAGGCGATAAGGTGGCGGGCCAGGACTTCGACCTGGCCGTCCGGACCGGGAGTGATGAAGACCGGCGCGATCTGGGCGAAGGCGATGCTCGCGTCGGGTGGTATGGTCCCGAAGAGATCTCTGGCCACCCTGGCCGAGGGATCACCGGCCACCCCGTCCCCCGGGCGCGCTCCGGCCGGGTCGGCGAAAGTCCGGAGGTAGGCCGTTCTGTCGAGAGCCCGGAGGGCCGCGGCCTGCCGGTCGAGAAGACACTCTATCGCCGCCTGGTCGGCCAGGCTCACCGGCGCGGACGGAGCGGAGAAGGAAGGGTCAAGGGTGAGGGGCTCAGCGGCCAGGGTGGAGACCGCAGCCAGGGTGTGCGCCGCGGCCAGGGCTGGACCGGCGGTCGCCGGGGTGACGAAGACCAGTCCGCCGGGGGCGAGGCCCAAGAGGACCAAGAGAACCGAAATCGCCGCGCGAGTCGAAGGTCTGGCCGCAGCGGAGCCCTCCTTTCCCGGCGCCTGCCTTCCCGGCGTCCGAGGTAGCTTTGGGCTGACGTCGGAGGGAATTCGGCGAGCCAAGACCGCTTCCCGCCGCAAGCCCGTTGCCAGGAAACGTTTTGCGGCAGGTAGAAATACTATCCGCACTCCGAAGTGGGTTAGACGATGAGACGGGAGACGGCGCCAATGAGCCTCTTTTCAAAGACCCGGGTGTGGGTTGCGGATCTTCGTGAGAACCAGGCGGTGGACGAAGTGTTCATGGTCTCCGGCAAGAGCCTCCGCTGGACGCGGTCGGGGAACCCCTTCCTGGCTCTTGAACTCTGCGATCGAACCGGACGCATCCAGGCCCGGCTCTGGGAGAACGCCGAGGCGCTCCAGAGCGTGGGGGAGATTGACCACTTCGTGAGGCTCTGCGGCCAGGTGGCCATGTTCAACGACGCCCTCCAGATCAATGTCACCGACTTCGAGGCTGTCGCCGACGAGAGCGTCGACCTGGCCGACTATCTGCCGGCCAGCCGCCGTGAACCCGAGGAGATGGAGAAGGAACTCCACGACCTGTGCCGGAGCGTCGGCTCACCGCCCCTTAGAGCCTTGGCCGAGAGCTTCTTCCTTGACCGCGAGTTCTGGGCTCTCTTCCGCCGGGCGCCGGCGGCCAAGGAGGTTCACCACGCTGTTCTGGGTGGCCTTCTCGAGCACACCCTGGCCGTGGCCAACCTCTGCCGCGGTATCGCCCTCCACTACCCTGAACTTGACGCCGACTTGCTTCTTGTCGCCGCTCTGCTTCACGACATGGGCAAGACCCGCGAACTCAACTGGTCGAGGCGTTTTGACTACACCGATGAGGGTGGCCTCATCGGACACCTGGTCATTGGGGCCGAACTCGTCGCCGAGCGGGCGCGCAAGATCGAGGGTTTCCCGCCCGAGACTCTCCTGCGACTGAGGCACATGCTCTTGAGTCACCACGGACAGCCCGAGTGGGGTTCACCCAAGCTTCCCATGATTCCGGAAGCCTTTGCCCTCCACTACGCGGACGACCTTGACTGCAAGCTCAACACGGTCGAAGGTTCGCTGGCGGCCGGGCGGCACGCGGATCCGGTCCCGCACTGGACCCCCTATCACCGGACCCTCAAGCGCTACCTCTACAAGGGTCCGATCAGCGGACCGGAAACGGAACGTTAGGGCCATGCGAATTCTGGGGGGCGGGGCCAGAGGCAAGCGCCTGAAGTCGGTCCGGGGGCAGGCTACCCGGCCACCCCTGGCCCGGGTGAGACAGGCTCTTTTCAACATCCTGCGGCCTGTCATCGTGGAGGCCGCCTGGCTTGATCTTTTCGCCGGCACGGGTAGCTATGGGATTGAGGCCCTGAGTCGCGGAGCGCGCGAGGCGGTCATGATCGAACTCAACCCGAAGGCCGTGGCCATCATCCGGGAGAACCTTGAGGCCACCGGTCTCGCGCGACAGGCCACGGTTGTGCGGGGGGACGTCCTCCGGGAACTCCCCCGGCTGGCCCGGCAGGGCCGCCGGTTCGACGTCATCGGGGTGGCGCCGCCCTATTTCAGCGGCCTCGCACCACAGGTTCTGGCCCTCATCGACGAGAGCGGCATCCTCACCCCGGATGGCTATGTTTACGTTCAGAGACACAGGACAGAGGAACTCCCTTCAAGAACATCCACCCTTAGCCTGGTTCGGAACTATCGTTACGGGGATACGCTTCTGAGTTTCTACCGGCCGATCTAGAGAGCCGGGTCTTACGCGGCGGACTGACACGGGTAGCGCTCGCCGCGCGGGAGAGGGGAACAGGCTCCAATGAAAGAGTGGAAGAGAGCCGCGGAGGAGATCATTGCTTCGGGACCAAGGCCTTTAAAGCTCTTCATCCTGGGTGGCCCCGATAGCGGGAAGACCACGATGGCGGCTTTCCTGGCCAGTGTGGCCGTGGGCGCGGGCCTCAAGGTGGCGGTTGTCGACGCCGACGTCGGACAGAGCGAGATCGGACCTCCGGGCTGTGTTGGCTACGGCCTGGCCGGCGGACCCATCGGGCGCGTCCGGGAAGTCAGCCCGCTTCGGTCCTATTTCGTGGGGTCGAATTCCCCCGAACTTCTGAGCTTCACCACCGCCGGCGCCTGCAAGAGCGCGGTCGACGGCGCCCTTTCTTTGTCCCCGGACTTGGTCGTCATTGACACCACGGGCCTGGTCTGGGGGCGCACGGCGCGCTTCCTCAAGAGCGCCAAGATCGAGCTCATCGCCCCCACCCATATTGTGGCCTTGCAGCGAGCCCTGGAACTCGAGCATCTCCTCAGGCCCTGGGACCACCTAGGCGGTCTTCCCAAGGTCGTGCGGGCGCCCGTCTCGCCCAGGGCCACGGAGAAGAACCGCAAAGACCGACGGGCCTTCCGCGAGAGAGCCTTTCAACAGTACTTCAGAGGCTCGACCCGCCGCGAGTTGGATCTCCAGAAGATATCTCTCTTTCGCACGACCTATCTCACCGGCCGGCCGATGGACTCCAGCCAGTTGGCCGTCATCTCCAAGGATCTGCGGTGCGGGATCGCCCACGCCGAGTGGCTACCGGACGGCATTTTTATCGTCGCCGAGGGTTTCTTCGACCTGGAGGGTCTTGAGCGAATCAAAGAGCGCGAGGGAACCACGGAAGTGTTCTTGACCAAGGCGGATCGCTTCGAGAACCTTCTCGTGGGAATGGTCGACCGCGACGGCGTCCTGCTCGGAGTGGGCCTCCTGACGTCCCTGGACTTCCGACGGCGGGCCGGGGTTGTCTGGAGTCCTCTGGACTCCGCGACTTCCGAACGGGTGGCCGGGCTCCAGTTCGGCATCCTCAAGATTCTACCCACGGGCGAGGAAGCCGGGAAGATCCACCCGAACGATATTTAGGGCCTCCCGGCCGGCTGCGGTTCCAGGGGCCTCCCGGCCGGTCGCGGTTCTAGGGGCCCCCCGGCCGGTCGCGGTTTTAGGGGCCTCCCGGCCGGCCCCGGCATACGATGGGCCACAGACCTCGTTCGGAGGCCCATTTTGCCCCGCTTTCCACAGCCGTCGTCGCGTCTTTATTCGAGGTTCCGGTTGCCCAGTGGGCTTTCCACCCCCTGGCCCGAGGACAACGTTGTCCCGTTCCTCTACTTCCCTCCGCCCGGACCCAGGCCCGCTCCGGCCGTCGTCATCCTGCACGGCTACGGTCTTGGCAAGGAACTCTTCGCTCCGATCGGACCCCACCTCCGGCGCGCGGGCTACGCCGGCCTCATCCCCGATCTTCCCTTCCATGGCGAGCGCGCGGTTCGGGGCTCGGCCCGGATTCTCCCGTTCGGGGGCGACCTCGGCCTCTACGTCGCCTGTGTCCGGCAGATGATCGCTGACTGCGCCTTGTGTTTGTCCTGGCTTCGGCGGCGCCGGGAGGTGGATTCCGGCCGTCTGGGCGTGATCGGTTTCAGCCTGGGCGGGGTGCTGGTCTCCGTCCTCATGGGCCTCGACCTCGGTCTTGGCGCCGGAGTCTCGCTCATGGCCGCCGGTGATTGGGCCGATCTTCTCTTCCTGACGACCCTCGCCGCCGACGCCCGGGCCGAACTGGAGCGGGCCGGCATCACCGTGGGCGAGGCCAGATTGGCCTTTCGCGACGTCACGGCCTCCACCCACGCCGACGCCGTGCGGGGCTTGCTGATCGTCGGCGGACGCCGGGACGACCACGTCCCGTCCCGGGTGATCGAGACTTTCTGGGACAAGATTGACCACGCCTCGAACCGGCTAACCTGGAAAGACTCGGGACACATACCGCCCATCCGGACCACCGCACGGGAGGTTCTGACCTTCCTTCGAGAGAAACTAGGCCCAGCTACGCTGGTTAAGGAGGCCTCACCCCGTCGCGATGAGCGGCTACCGGGTTACCACGGGGGTGGCGCGGGATTCCCGCTACCCCCTCTACCATGACTACCTGTGGCGCTACGATCGGGTGGCCTCGCTCTACGACTACTCGCCGCACCTGGCGGCATCTGTTCCCGCTAGGGTCCGCGAACTGCGGGACTTCGACGGCGACCGGGTCGGTTTGGCGGCCGGGCTCGAGGAGTACAATCGATCCCTCGGGGCGCCCCCGGAGACCCTGTCCTCCTGCCGGCGCCTGGCCCGGCCCGGGTCGGTCGTTGTCATTGGCGGCCAGCAGCCCGGAGTCCTGACCGGTCCCCTCTACACCTTCTGGAAAGCGGTCGCTGTCGTACAATTGGCCGAGGCCGTCGCCAGGCGCCTGCCTCCGGACACGCCGGTTGTCCCTGTCTTCTGGATCGGCGCCGAGGATCACGATCGGGACGAGGTAGCTCCAGTCAATGTGCCGGCCCCGGACGGCCCGGCGGTTAGGATCGTTTACGACCCCAGTGAGGGCGAGCAAGGTGCGGGCCAGCCAGGGATCGGGCGCTTGTCCGGGGAGGGGCGGCCGGCGGGAACCGCGTTTCCGGTGCGGACTTCGGTCGGCTACCTTCCCGCGGGCCAGGCCGCCGAGGCCTTTCTGGCCCGGCTCGAGCCGGCCTTGTGGCGGACCGAGTTCACGGCCGGAGTCATGGACCTCCTGCGCCGGACGGCCACCGCCTCCGGCAACCTGGGTGATTGGTTCGGCCGCCTCCTTCTCAGCTTGGTCGGAGGGCGCGGTCTGGTCGTCGCCAACCCGCTTCATGCGGGCCTGCGAGCCCTGGAGAGCCCGATGCTGCGGCGAATGATCCAGAGTAACGAGGCCGCTTCCGCCCGCTTCGCCGCGGGCCGGGAAAAGGTGAGGGAACTCGGCTACGAACCACAGGTGGAGAAGGATCTCGATGCGGCCAATCTCTACCTTTACCGGGGGTTCGAGCGTGTCCCGCTCCGACGCTTGCCGGCCGAGAGCGGGGGGCTATTCCTGGCCGGGGCGGGTCCCCAGGCCGAGCGTCTGACGGAGGCCGAACTCCTCGACATCGCCGCGAGAAACCCCGAGCGACTCAGCACTAACGTGGTTTTCCGTCCCCTGGCTCAGGACGCCGTCTTTCCGGTGCTGGCCTACGTGGGCGGCCCGGGCGAGACGAGCTACTACGGGCTCTACCGGGACCTCTACCATCTCTTTGGACGGCGCTTGCCCGTCGTGTACCCGCGCCCCGGCGTGACCATTGTCGAACCGGTGGAGGCCCGGCGTCTCGAACGGTGCGGCCTCACAGCCGAGCAGGCTCTGGACCTCGATGTCCTGCGCCGGGCGAAGGCCGGCTACCTCGCCGAGGCTGACCCCATCGGGATCGACGAGGTCTTCGGCCGCTTGGAGAACTCGGTGCGCGAAGCTTACTCGGCCGTCTCCGGGGCCGTGACCTCCGTCGATCCGTCCCTGGCCGACCTGGCCTCCAAGAACCTGGCCCGGGTAAAAGGCGAGATTGAGTGGCTGAAGAACAAGACCCGTCAGCGTCACCGGCAGAACTGCCGCGAGGCGGTCCACCGCTACGAGGCCATCGAGGCCGCGTTCCGGCCGCAAGGTGACTACCAGGAACGGGTTTGGAACATCTTCTCATACCTAGCCAAGTACGGCCTGGACCTCGCCCTGTCCCTGACGGCCTTGCCCCTGGTCCCGGCCGACGGTCTGGTCGACGCGAACCACCGGTTTGTCTGGCTCTAGCGAAGGAGGCAATCACCATGTTTGACATCCTGATCGTGGGCGGCCTCATCGTTGATGGAACCGGCAACACCCCCTACCAGGGCGACGTGGCCATCGCCGGAGGTCGCATCGTAGCCGTGGGGCGGATTGAGGGCGCCGAGGCGACCCTGGTCATCGACGCCGGCGGGCTGGCCGTGTCGCCGGGCTTCATCGACATGCACTCGCACTCCGACCTCAGTCTGGTCTCCCATCCGCGGGCGAGCAGTTCTCTCGTGCAGGGAATCACCACGGAAGTCGCCGGCAGTTGCGGCTGGTCTCTGGCCCCGCTCAAGAACGAGACCGCCGCCTCGGTTCTTAAGGAGTTGTGCCTGGGCCTCATGGGGGCCGTCCCGCCGGAACTGGCCGAGGCGCCGGATGCCGGACCAGGACAGGCCGCCGGTCAGGAGCAGGCCGGCGGATTTGAGGTTGCGGCCACCGGTCAAGAGCAGGTCGGCGGCCTTCAGGGGGCGGCCGCCGGTCAAGAGCAGGCCGGCGGCCTTCAGGGGGCGGCCGCCGGTCCCGCTCCGGCCCGCCATCCCGGCCTGGCCTGGCACTCCTTTGGCGAGTACCTAACCTACCTTGAGAAACTGGGCCTTGGCGTCAACCTCTACCCGATCGTGGGCCAGAGTCTCATCCGGGCCCATGTGGTCGGGGCCCGGCGGCGCATGGCGACACCGGGCGAAATCGAAGCCCAGCGAGCTCTCCTTGAGGCTTGCCTGGAGGAAGGGGCTCGCGGCCTGTCTACCGGCCGGGCCTACGCTCCCGGCGGGCACGCCTCGACCGAGGAGGTCATCGCCCTCTGCCGGGTTGTCGCCGCGCGGGACGGCCTCTACACGTCGCACATCAAAGACGAGGGCGCGGGGCTCATCGACGCCGTGGCTGAAGCCATCCGGATCGGCCGCGAGAGCGGCGTGCGGGTCGAGATCTCCCACCACAAGGCCGTCGGGCCGGCCAACTTTGGCAAGGTGGCCGAGACTTTGACCATGATGGAGGAGGCCCGGAACGCCGGTGTGGACGTGACTTGTGACTCGTATCCCTATGCGTTCGCCCAGGTGTTCTCGATGCTCGAGGAGATTCCCGGCATCACGCCGGCTCAGCCGGTAGACGAGGTCCGCGCTCTCCTGAGCCAGGACGACTTCCGAGCCAAGGTCACGGCTGAGTTCGTCAAGGCCTCGGCCGAGGAACACGGCCCGCCCGGGTTCTTCTCGCGGCCCGAGAGCATCATGTTCATCTCCCTCGGCCGGGACCACGACCTGGAGGGCCAACCCCTCACCTCGGTCTTCGGGCCGAACCCCCTGGGGCAGGCCGAGCCGGCGCCTCAGCCCGCGGTCGCCTCGGGCGGGGCCGGCGCCTCCGGCGCCGAGACTTCCACCGGCCTGTCGGGTGGCGCGGGAGTCACCCAGGGGGCCACGGGCTCAACGCGGCCCAGGCCTGTCCCCTTGGAACCCGCCCGGGTGCGGGCGCTCGTGGACAAGGGCCTCGATTTCCTGCTGGAGCAGGACCTCCACGTCAACCTGGCGGCCATTATGTGCGAGCCCGATGTTGAGACGGTCCTCGGCCACCCGCAGACGATGGTCGGCACCGACGCCTTCACCATCGACCGCGATCTTGGTGAGCGGACGCCGATCCATCCACGGCACTTTGGAACCTTTCCGCGAGTCCTCGGCCACTATTGTCGGACCCGAGGCCTCGGCGATCTGGCGACCATGATCCAGAAGATCACCGGTCTTCCGGCCCGCAAGCTCCGGCTGGCCGAGCGCGGCCTCCTGGCCCGCGGCAACTGGGCCGATGTGGTCGTCTTCGATCCCGCGACCATTTCCGACAGGGCGACGGCCAAGGAACCCTATCTCGAACCGGTAGGCATCAAGTGGGTTATCGTCAACGGACGGGTGGCCGCCGAGGATGGCAAGATCAGCGACGCGCGGGCGGGAATGGTTCTGCGGCGGTAGCGGTAGGGGAGTATTGATTCCCATCGGCGACTGAGTGACAGGTCTGGGTCAGATTAGGTTCAGGTGGCAGGATTCCCCTCTACCAGACACGAAGGAACAAGCAGCCAGTTTCCACAATGATTTCGGCAGGGTAGGGAGGTTTCATCGTTGGTGGAGGCGGCCCGGCAGCTCGGCACCAGGGCGAAGCACCTGCTCCTGGCACTTCTTCACGAGGATGGCCCCGTAGTCATTGCGAACCTGGCCAAGCAGTTCGGCGTGAGTCCCCGCTCCATTCGCTACGACCTCGATGAAATCGAGGGTTGGCTCGACGCGACTCCTGTCAGGCTTTGTCGCCGACCCCGGGTGGGCATTTGGATCGAGGGCGCCGCGGAGGGCCTCGCCCTGGCCCGCGAGCAGCTTGGCTTGGTCGAAGACTACCGGCCCGTGCTCTCTCCGGAGCAGCGAAGAAACATTATTGTCGCTCGCCTCTTGCAGCGGGATGAGCCGGTAACCAGTCACGCTTTGGCCGACGAACTACACGTCTCGCGGACGACGGTGTTCGCCGATCTCGACAACGTCCAGGCCTGGCTGGCGGAGCGCGGTCTCTCCCTTGTCCGGCGGTCCAACTACGGTCTCCGGATCATGGGTGAGGAGTCGGCCTGGAGACAAGCCGTCTCCGACCTCCTCAACGAGTTCGCCGAGTCGGGCGAACTAGGCCGGCTCCTGATGCAGGTAGGCAAGGACGCTCCTCCGGGAGGCGCTCTGGCCACCGGCTTTGCCGGCGCACCCCATCTTCTCGCCCTCCTGGGCGGTCTCGACCTGGGCATGGTGGAGGAGATCGTGAGGCTGGCCGAGCAGACAGCCGGAGTCGAGTTCACCACCGGTTCCTACTCCGCTCTTGTCTTCCACATCGCCATTGCCATCCAACGCTTGACGCAGGAAAAGCGGGTTGATCTGCCCCGCGACCGGCTGGCGGCCCTCCGATCCTATGCCGAGTACACCCTGGCCACCATGGTGTGCCGCCACGTGGAGGAAGCCTTCAAGGTCACCGTTCCCGACGCCGAAATCGGTAACCTAACTCTGCACTTCATCGGGGCCAAGGTTCGCGGCCCGGCTCGCAATCGCATTGAAGGCGCGGTCGGCGCCATTCCGGCTCTCGACATCGAAGCCTCGGCCGCGGCCCGCATGTTGGTGACGGCGGCCGGTAAGGAGCTAGGGTTGCCCCTGGTCGAGGCCGAGAACCTGCTCGCCGGCCTGGCTCTTCACCTGCGGCCGGCCCTCGGGCGCCTGCGGTTCGGTCTCCCGGTAACCAACCCGTTGCTCGAAGAGATCCGGATCCTATATCCCCGCATTTACGCCGCGGCCGAAAAGGGTTGCGAGGCCATCTCGCCCATCGTGGGACTCACCATCCCGGCCGAGGAAGTGGGCTATGTGGCCATGCACCTTGGAGCGACCATCTTGCGGCGGCGGCAGGCCGCCAGCGGTAGGCGTCGCGTGGTCGTGGCCACGACCGGCGGCGTCGGGGTGAACGAAATGCTGGCCGCGCGGCTGGGTAGCGAATTCCTGGAACTTGAGGTCGTGGTCACGTCCTCCGTGCACGGACTTGGCGCCACCATCGCGACCGTTCAGCCCGACTTCGTTATCAGCACTTCTTCGGTGCCTGGGGTCAATGTCGAGGTCGTCGTCGTCGACCCGCTTCTGGGCGAGGACGACATAGCCCGGGTCAGGGAATTCCTCGACCGCACCTACCGCCCTGATGAGGAGCGCCTGCTGGCCGAGGTGAGCGAGACCTAGACTCGCGGCTCGTCCGGCCTCTACCCGCGCGCCACGGCTTCCGCCGCGGCGCGCTTCGCTTTCCGCCACCCTCCGCCACCCTCCGCCACCCTCCGCCACCCTCCGCCACCCTCCGCCACCCTCCGCCATCGCCGGACCCCGGCCCGCCCCCGTCTCCGCGGGGCGGGTTGGGCATCTTGGGAGTCACAGGAAAGTCCGCCGTAGCGTACCTTGTAGGGGTGTCGGGAGCCGGGGCCATGGACGAGGAGGTATCCTGATGAACATCCTTCGGAGGGCGATCGATCACTTCGATTTGGCCAACGGTGGACGCGCGGGATGGTGCGCGATGACCGGGGCGGGACCGAGGTCAAGGCCGGCGCCATCGGGCTGGCGCCCATCCCCACCAGGACCGGGGAGCATGCCGTCGTTCACTCTCTCCCACAACGACTCCGACCAGGTCTCCCTGCCGCCGGAGGCGCCCGGTCCACCCGTCGGCTTCCCTCGCCCCGGGGCGACTACGGTCTACGTCTTCCTCAACTACGTCGGCGTGTTCTTGGGCGTGGCGGCCAAATACTTCATTCAGTACAGCCACGGCGGCCCGGACAGTTTCAACTGGGTGACCCTGGTCTCGTCGGTGATCCTGTCGGCGGTGATCTACCCGTTCGTCTACAAGAAAGTCTGCGACCCCCGTCTCAGCGGCGGCGTCCAGTACTTCATTTCCTTCCAGCACGGCTTCTTCTTTCAAACCCTCCTGGAGGAAATCCAGAGGACCTCCCTATGAGGGCGGAAACGAAGGTCAGGCACCGCGGGACGGTTCCACGGGCCACCCGCGGAAGCCTGCGTGGCCGGCCGGGGAAGCCCCATTTGGCTGGAGGAATAGTCCCCGTCTCCAAGAACTAGTAGATCGTCTGGCCCCCCTCGTCCTAGCCATCTTCGCGCGGGGGGCCCCGCGCCAAAGAAAGCCAGAGACCACGACCGGCTCTTTCTTCTTTGTCCTTTCCCAACCTACCGATTGGTAGGGCCGCGACGGCGGTCCGGTCAATTCGGAGCCGGTCAGAGCCGGTCCGATCCGAGGAGGTGTTCGGTCAGAAGCTTCTCCTGCCCCGGCTTCCCGAAATCTATGAGCGAGGAGGTATCAGCTTGCAGTCAGTTCAGCCAGTCTACATGGTTTCCGGCGGCATTACCAAGTTCGCCAAGGCTAGCCCGGATAAAGACTTCCGGTACATGGTCAAAGAAGCCTTCGACTACGCCATGAACGACGTCCCCGGCCTTTCCCTGGAGAGGATCGACGGCTCGGTGGCCTCTTACTTCTCCGATCACTTCACCCGCCAACTGATGGCCGGCATCATGGTCCAGGACTACCTGGGCCTGTGCCCCAAGCCGTCACGGCGGCACGAGGGGGGAGGCGCGACCGGCGGCCTCTGCTTCCAGGCGGCTTACGACGAGATCGCCTCGGGCCGGATGGATGTCTGCGTAGCCTACGGCTTCGAGACGATGTCCCACGTCAACACCTGGAAGGGCAACGAGTTCATCGCCCTGGCTTCCGACACTAACTTCGACTACCCCGTGGGTGGCTTCTACAGCGGGTACTACGCCATGATGGTCCGGCGGCACATGCACGAGTTCGGAACCACGGTCGAGCAGATGGCCATGGTCTCGGTCAAGAACCACGGTAACGCTCTGCACAACCCGTGGTCGCAGTATCCGATGGCCATCACCGTCGAAGACGTCCGCAAGTCCGAGATGGTGGCCGAGCCCCTGACCCGCCTGGACATCTGCGTCATGTCCGACGGCGCGGCCGTGGGCATCCTCTGCTCGGAAAAGGCCCTCGAAAAGTTCAAGCTCACCGACAAGCCGGTCAGGGTTACCGGTGTCGGTTGCGGCACCGACTCGATGCGCTTGTCCGACCGGCCCCACGGCCAGGTCATTCTCCTGCCGCACGAGAACGAGAGCGACTACAAGAATCTGAAGTACCCCGGGGTCCACTCCTTCCGCGGCGGCCGGATGGCGGCCAAGCTGGCCTACGAGATGGCGGGCATCAAGAATCCCGTCGAGGAACTGGATTTCGTCGAGCTTCACGATGCCTACACGTCGTCCGAGATCCAGACCTACGAGGACCTTGGCCTGTGTAAGTATGGCGAGGGAGGCCAGTTCATTGAGCGTGGCCACTCGGCCCTGGAGGGCAAGATTCCGGTCAATCCGTCCGGTGGTCTTCTCGCTTGCGGCCACCCCGTTGGCGCCACCGGCCTCATGCAAGCGGTCGTGGCCTTCTGGCAGCTCCAGGGGACCGTGGGCAAGCACTTCGGCGGCGACGACTTCCTGCAGCTCAAGAACCCCAGGCGCGGCCTCATTCACAGCCACGCCGGCACCGGCACCTACATCACCTGCACCGTGCTCGAGAGGGGGTTCTAACCGTGGCCGACAGCGCAAAGGACACTCTCGACAGAAACTACAAGATGCCCGAGACCGAGAGCGGGACGGTCGTCTACAACGCCGACCCCCTCATCGTGAAGTACCACTACGAGATGGACTACATCCACAGCTACTGCCAGGACTCGCCGTGGTTCCACGGCCTGATGAACGGCAAGCTTCTTGGGTCCAAGTGCCTCAAATGCGGCTACGTCTTCGCCACCCCGCGGGCCCACTGCATGCAGTGCGGGGCCAAGACGGAGTGGGTGGAACTGCCCAAGGAGGGTAAGGTTCACACCTGGACAACCTGCCACTTCGGCAGTGAGGAGTTTCTCAAGGAGACACCCTATCACCTCATCCTGGTGGAGTTCGCCGTTGCGAATACCCTGCTCCTCAGCCGGCTGATGGGCGTTCCCGTCGGCAAGGTGGAGATCGGCATGAAGGTCAAGGCTCGGTTTCGCCGTCTGTCCAAGATCGCTCCCACCGACGTCTACTTCGTCCCGGCCTAGGCCAGGGCGGCACGGGTGGCCACCGCGCGGCGCGGCCGCCGAAAGCGGGGTCCTCCCGATCCGCGGTGAGTGGAGATGACGCGGGGCCGCCGGAGGACGATCCGACCGGGCAAGGTTCCGGCCGGCCGCGGCGGCCCCGCCCGGCAAGCGCGCGTGTGGCGGGCGCGTCTAGAGGGCGCCTGTCTATGAAAGGTTGGGGGTCTAGCCATGGACTTCATTCTGAACGACGAGCAGCGCATGGTCCAGAAGATGGCCCGCGACTTTGCCCGGAAAGAGGTCTTGCCCCATGTCGCCGAGTGGGAGGAGAGTAAGGCCATCCCCCGCGAGGTCTTCCGCCAGATGGGTGACCTCGGCTTTTTCGCCCTGCCCTTCCCCGAAGAGGTGGGTGGGCTCGGGGCCGGCTACTTCGGCTACGCCCTGGCCGTGGAGGAGATCTCCCGGGTGTCGGCCTCGCTGGGCATCTCCTACGCCGCCCACTGCTCCATCGGCCTGGGACCCATCTTTCTCTTCGGCTCGGAGGCCCAGAAAGAGCGCTTCCTGGGTCCGGGTCTGAGAGGTGAGTTCCTGGCCTCCTTCGGCCTTACCGAACCCAACGCCGGGTCGGATGCCGGCGGCACGCAGACCAAGGCCGAACTCCGCGACGGGAAGTGGGTCCTGAACGGGACGAAGTGCTTCATCACCAACGCCAACCTGGCCGGGGTCATCGTGGCCACGGCCGTGACCGATCCTGAGGCCTCCGGCTCGCGCCGCATCAGCTCCTTCGTTGTTCCGGCCGGCACGCCGGGCTTCTCGGTCGGCCAGAAGTACGGGAAGCTTGGCCTCCGGGCTTCGGACACGGCCGAGTTGGTCTTCGACGACTGCCGCCTGTCCGAAGACGCTCTCCTCGGCGAGCGAGGGTCCGGTTTCAAGCAGTTCCTGACCGCCCTCGACGGCGGCCGCATCTCCATCGCCGCCCTGTCCGTGGGCATCGCCCAAGCCTGTCTTGACGCCTCCTTACCCTACGCCAAGACCCGGGTTCAGTTCGGCCAGCCCATCGCCAAGTTTCAGGCCATCCAGTTCAAGTTGGCCGACATGGCCATGGAGACCGAACTGGCCCGTCTCATGACCCACAAGGCGGCCTGGCTCAAGGATAACCACCTTTCCTTCGGGCGGGAGGCGGCCATGGCCAAGCTCTACGCCTCGGAGGCCTGCGTGCGGGCGGCCCTCCAGGCCATCCAGATCCACGGCGGTTACGGCTACATGGACGAGTATCCCGTCGAGCGCTACCTCCGTGACGCCAAGTTGATGGAGATCGGAGAGGGCACCTCGGAGATCCAGCGCCTGGTGATCGCCAGGAGTTTGGGCTGCTAGGGCAGGCCCGGCCTAGGACCAAGTGGAGGTGAAGCACCCTGTGAGCCACCAAGTGACCTACCGGGAGAAGCGGGTGACCTACCGGCGGGTGGGGGACGGGGAGCTCTTTCAGGACCCGGACGTGAACCGGGCCCGGGAGTTCTTCCGAAGTAAGTCGCGGGCCCTTGAGCCCAAGGTTATGACCGTGCGCGAGGCGGTGGCCAAGTTCGTGGCCGACGGCGACTACTTGGCCGTCGGAGGCTTCGGCGGGAACCGCATTCCGACCGCCCCCTTACACGAGATCGTCCGTCAAGGACGCCGGAACCTGGGCCTCTCCGGACACACCGCCACCCACGACTGCCAGATCCTCGCCGCCTCCAAGTCCTTCAACCGTTGCGACGTGGCCTACGTCATAGGCCTCGAGGCTCGCGGCCTCTCCAGGGCCTCCCGGCGGCACTTCGAGACCGGCGGGGTCAAGGTGACCGAGTGGACCAACGCCGCCCTGGCTTGGCGCTACAAAGCCGCGGCCATGGGTGTTCCGTTTCTGCCCATCCGCAGCATGCTCGGCACGGACACGGCCCGGAAGAGCGCCGCCGTCGAGATGGAGTGCCCCTTCACGGGGCAAACCTTGCTGGCCGTGCCCGCCCTCTACCCCGACGTGGCTCTCATCCACGTCCACCGGGCCGACGTCTACGGCAACTGCCAGATCGACGGGATCATGGTCGCCGACTGGGATCTCGCCCGGGCGGCCAAGCGCCTGATCATCACCACCGAGCGCCTCATCCCCAGCGAAGACATCCGTCGCCGGCCCGACCGGACGGCCATCCCCTACTTTCTGGTAGACGCCGTCTCGGAGGTGCCCTACGGCTCCTACCCCGGATGCATGCCCTACGAGTACTACTCTGACGAGAAGCATCTTCGCCAGTGGCTCGAGGCCGAGGAAGACGACGAGGCTTACCGGGTCTTCCTCGACAAGTACATCTACGGTGTGACCGATTTCAACGGCTACCTCGAGCGTTGCGGGGGCATCGAGCGCCTCCGGGAACTCCGGGCCGAGGAACTCGGCGTCGACCGCGAGGGGAGGGGCAGCTGATGAGCCGCTCCGAGGGAACTCAGGGCAGCCTGACCATCCAGCCGGGCTGTAGCCGCATCGAAGGAATGATCTGCGTCGCCGCCCGCTACCTCGAGGACGGGGCCACGGTCGTCGTCGGCACCGGCGCTCCGTGCGCCGCGGCCATGCTGGCCCAGAAGACGCGCTCGCCCAACCTCATGGTCTTTTTCGAGGCCGGCGGCGTGGGCCCCATTCTTCCGACCATGCCTATTTCGGTTGGCGACTCCCGGACCTTCCACCGCGGACTGGTCGCCTCCAGCATGGCCGAGATCATGGAGCACTGCCAGCGCGGCTTCATTGACTACTGCTTTCTGGGCGGGGCCCAGATCGACATGTACGGTAACCTCAACTCGACCATGATCGGCCAGGATCTCCAGCACCCCAAAGTTCGCTTCCCCGGGAGCGGCGGGGCCAACGACCTGGCCTCCCTGGCCTGGCGGACGATGATGATCACCGTCCAGGACCCGCGGCGGTTTACCCCCAAGCTCGATTTTGTCACCACGCCCGGCTACCTCACCGGGAAAGGGGCCAGGGAGGCGGCCGGCCTACCTCCGGGGACGGGACCCTACAAGGTCATCACCGATCTCTGCGTCATCGGCTTCGATGAGGAGACCAAGCGGATGATGGTCGAGAGCCTGCACCCGGGGATGACGAAAGCCAAGGTCGAGGAGGGCACCGGTTTCGAACTCCTCTGGCCGGCGGCCACACCGGAGACCAGCCCCCCGTCAGAGGAAGAACTGCGAGTCCTCCGGGAAGAGGTGGACCCCTACAAGTACATTATTGGGAGGAGCTAAGAGGCCGCGAGGCGGCTCGGCAGCATGCCCGAGGCGTCTATGGCGGGTCTGCACCGCAGACCCGCAGATGTAGGCTGATGTCCGGCCTTCACGCGGAGGACGGCTCGCTCAGATGCCGCGGAACACTTCCGGTTCTTCGCCTGGGGGGCTCGGCTCGCTGACGGTGTCAGACTCACCGCCATCAGCGGACTCGCCACTCACGACGACTTCACGCAATCGCCGAATGTCCTGTCGGGATGAATCCAGGGCCTCGGCAGAGGCCAGCAGTTCAAGAACTGGAGTCTTCTGCCGCCGCTGCTTCCACAGGAAGCGGGCGTACCGGACGATCGCCGACACCGAACCCCCAAAGGTCTCTACTGCCTTCAGGTAGCTGTGTTCGGCCGCCTTCCAGTCGCGCCGGCGCTCGTGGAGCCTTCCCAGGCTCTCATAGACTTGGGATCGACCGCGCTCGGTCCGGCAGATCGCGAGGGCGCGAGCCAACTGAGGTTCAGCTTTCTCCAGGCTGCCTACCGTCACAAGCGTGCCGCCGTACCCGAGCAGAACCCACCACGCCTCGCCATCAAGAGCCATTGCTTCGGTGATCGCGTCTGCGGCATCCTCCCCGCACCCCAGAAACGTGTAACAGAGCCCCATGTAGTAGAGCACTTCCAGTTCACGGTGGACGAGGTCGAGAGCTTCAAAGTACCGCAGGGCGTCGCGATACTTCCCGTCCCGGAACAGCCTCTTTGCCGCAGGACGCAACTCATCCACGTAGAAAAGGTGTTCCTTTACCCTTAAGTACTGCAGGGAGTGAGCAAGATGAGCTATGTGCTCCGCCTTGTCCGTGACTGTGGACTCGCCGGACTCTAGGCGCAACTCATACACTCTGGCCGCCATTGAGTGGAAGTGCACTCGCTCCCTGATCGCGAGCCCTGCTTCGAAGTACTCCCGGACCAGAGGACACATCCGCAGGCCGCCCATACCATCTCCCTCCACGATGAAGCAGTCCAGGAAGGACTCGAGCAGAGTCAGCGCTGACTCCCCAAAGTCACGCTCGATGACGTCTAGCGGAATGGGAACGTTGAAGACTGAGAGGTACCCGAGGAGACGCCGCTCGTTCTCGTCAAGATCCATCCACCCCAAGACGAGTTCGATCAGGCGGTTCTGGAACTCGGCGCGGACCTTGGCATCGCGGGCGATGTCCTGAGCCGAGTGCGACTGTAGGAGGAGAGCGACCAGCGTTGCGGCCAGTGGGTTTCCGTGGAGCCTCTCGATGAGTGCTGTTGGCGTCTCGATCGGTCCCGCTTCGAGGCGTTGCGAACGGATTAGATAGTCCAGAATCACTCGAACTGAGGACGGGTCCAGGGGTTCAAGGTGTCGCTCGGTCGACCTCTTTCCGGGGAAGTAGAACCGTTGGCGGGAGGCCACTACGACCTTGTTAGGCGTCTCTCCCGGTCGCTCCACAATGGCCGTCAGGAAGTCCAAGAACCGACCGTCGCGGTAGTTGTTGCCGCCTGCGCGGGTCAGGACGTACTGCCAGTCGTCCACGACCAGGCAGGATGGCTCTACGGCATCAAAGCGGCGGAGGATCTCGGCTGCGAGCTGGGCTCCCTCCTCAAGCCCGAGAGAGGATGTGCGTTCGAGGGGACATGGCAGTCCGAGTTGTTCGGCCAGGCTGTACAGGAACCGGGCGTAGCCGACTCCTTCCGTGAGGTCGACGCGAATTCTTCTCCAGCCGGGCAGAGCATGCTCCGCGTGGTGGAGGAATGTGGTCTTACCGATTCCGCGGAGCCCATAGATCGCCAGCAGCCGTAGCTGCGGGTCGTTAATGAAGGATAGGAAGGCGGCAATGTCGCGGTCTCGGCCGGCGTACGGGCGTTGCATCAGAGCCAGATTGGTGGGCCTCGAGTACACAATATCCCCGGTTCGTGCTCGCTCATCCATCCTAGCTCCTCCTCTCGAGACCCTGGCCAGTCCAGACCGCTAGGTTGGAGGGATGTAACTGTCGAGATGCCGATTCACAAACTCTCGAACCTTTGCGACGTCGCCCAGGAGATGACGAGGCCCGTTTACCGCCTGCGGGTCGAGGATCGTCCGGGTGAGTAGCAGAAAGTCGCGTTCGAGATCCGGTAGGGACGATCCAGACATGAAGATTGCTTCCGAGTATAGAGCGAGATCCTCATCGGAGTTGCTGGTCGCGCTCAAGAGCCACTTCAGCTTATCCTCGAGAAGTCGGGGAAGAGGGCGGCTGGACATCAGTTCGTTCAGGTGCTTCTGGAACGCACCACTCCCCATGGACCTGCGCGTAATCTGTTGGACAGCGGTTGCCACCTCATGCCCGTCCGTTCCGACATGAACGATAGGCACTGCCGCCGCCACGGATACCGGGCGGTGGACAATGGCGGTCCCTACCGTTCCGTGTTGGCCGGCCAAGTCAACGTCTACAATCAGAACTGCTTCCTCCGACCGTCCCAGTCGCTCGGTACCGTAGCCGTCATCCTCTAGAAAGGGACTTCGCTCATCGCGATCCGTGTATCCGTACAGTCTGGAATGTCCTGCAATCGCCTCGTTCACATAGCACACAGCCACTTCATTCACCACCGAATTCGCGCAGGCATGATGGTAGCGGTCCGGCTTAGGAGACCAGGAGGGCACGGCGAGGATCTTAGGGAGACCCTTGTCGTGATCCAAGCTCATGTCCATTATCGCGTCCACGCACAGATGGACGCCCATCTGGAACCGAACTCCGGATCGCGACTCCACTGGAATCCAACAGTTCCTCGTCCGCTGAATCTTGAGTTCAGGCTCCTGATCGGACTCATGTCTCTTCCAGCTGACCGCGGCCGTGCCGTCTGGAAGAAGGATCGGGGAGACGGCTTTGCCTACGTCGCGCCCCGTCTTACCCCTTGCAGGGAGGCTGCAGATCGGCAGGCCGCACTTTTGATGGAAGGAGTGGTGTCGCTTGTCCACCATATGGCTACCCGCGACCACGCACAGATGGTGCGTTTTCGCGGATCTCAGAAGGCCAGGCAGGAGCTCGGGTGGGATGGAGTACTCAGGGAAGACGACGACGTCCACCTTGTGCCTCACACATAGGCTGAGAATCTCCGTGATCTTGGGTCGGAGATGGTTCAAGTACCCCTCGAAGATGGTCCTCCGCAAGCTCCGAACCTCTTCCAACGCCTGTAGTTTCACGAGGCCTGAGCCTGAGGGGTGCCAGGTTGGCTCGCGCAGAAAATCCCCCGGTCGGTAGTAGGCTGCGTGGGCGAACACCTGCGCCAGTGCTGCCCGGATCCTGTGCTGCACGGTTGGCCACCCAGTCGTCCGCATTGAAGGCACGATATCCAGTAGCAACTTCTGCAAGATCGCAGCATTTCCTCCATGTCATGCCACCACGTCAGGGCCGTCAGGGTGTGTTGCCCCGAGCCGTGGGATGGCTGGCGTGCTTTATGGCGTTTTCGGGCACCGAGAGGGGAGTCGCGCGGGGCTACCTACGGTATTTGCCGAAACGCCGGGGAAGGTTTTGTTTTGCCCTCGTAGAAGGGACAACCCCACTCTGCCGACCAAGGTGAACCCAGTGCTTTCAGTCTTCCAAAACTACCGCTGGATATGGGACACTCTCGACATCGCTATCGTGTCCTATGTGCTCTTTCGCCTTTTCCTGCTCATCCGGGGAACGCGGGCGGTCCAGCTCGTCAAAGGCATAGTGGTCCTCATCATCGCCGGCATTCTGGCTCGCTGGCTCCAGCTCACCGCGGTCACCTATGTCCTGAACTACGCCCAGATGGCTCTGGTTGTGGCTGTCCCCGTGGTCTTCCAGCCCGAACTCAGGCGCGCTCTGGAACAGCTTGGGCGCGGCCGGCTCTTTGCCCCGGCGCCAAGCTACCTGCCGGAGGCGGAGTTGTCGAAAGTGATCGCCGAGATCGCCGGGGCCTGTGACGTCCTGGCTCGCAACAAAATAGGCGCACTCATTGTCATTGAGCGCGAAACCGGTCTAAAGGACATTGCCGAGACGGGCACTCTTGTCGACGGTCTCGTCTCTTCGGCCTTTCTCATCAACCTGTTCGTGCCCAACGCTCCTCTGCACGACGGGGCGGCCGTTGTCCGCGGCAACCGGGTCGTGGCCGCCGGATGCTTCCTGCCTCTTTCCGAGAACCCTAGCCTATCGAAGGAATTGGGCACGAGGCATCGCGCCGCCGTGGGTTTGACGGAGCAGTCCGACGCCCTGGTCATCGTGGTCTCGGAGGAAACCGGGGCCATGTCGCTGGCCAGCGCCGGCAAGTTGATCCGCCATCTCGACGACGTGACTTTGCGCGATATGCTGGTCACCTTGGTCAAGGCGACCGGCCTGACGGCTGCTCCCGCCCGCCTCCGGCGCCTGACAACCAGGCGCAGGCGGGATCCGGGTGCCGGGGCTGGTCTGGGGGGAGGGACCGGCGTTGGGCCATCGTCTGAGTAAGGACGTCGGTCTGCGGCTTCTCTCGGTTCTCCTGGCCTCCGTCCTGTGGGTTCAGGCCACGGCCGTCCAGAACCCGGTGGACCGCTTCACCTTCGACGCTGTTCCAGTTGTGGCCGGAGGGATGCCATCCGACATGGTCGTGGCCGGTTCCCTGCACCCAGCCAAAGTGAACATCACGGTCAAGTGCCGGCGCCGCGTGGCCGAGAAGCTAACGGCCGCCGACTTCCGGGCCACGGTTTCCCTGGAAGGCGGGCGAGCGGGCAGCGCCGACTATCCCGTCGAGATCGAGAAGCCCGGGATTGTCGACATTGTCGAGATCAGTCCGGCCGCGGTGACGGTGACCCTGGAACGCGCGGCCTCGGCCAAGGTGCCGATTGAGGTCAGGCTTGGCGGATTCGGGGCCGATGGCTACGCCGCCGGCACCCCAGTCCTCACGCCGATGGAGGTCGTGGCCAGCGGGCCGTCGTCGGCTGTCAGCCGCGTGGTCAAGGCGGTGGCGGACTTCGACGTGTCGTCGGCCACATCCGACGTTTCTGGGAAAGCGGGTCTCGTGGCCGTGGACGGTTCCGGCGTGGTGGTGGCGGAAATCAGCCTCGCGCCGCCCGAGGTCGTTGTGACCGTGCCGGTCGTCGCTCTTCCGGCCGCGGAGAGTGTCGACGTTGACGTTTCTCTGACCGGGAGTCCGGGCCAGGGCTTCGCCGTCCTGGGCATAACCTGTACGCCGGCCCGAGTCCAGGTCCGCCCGGTTCCGGGCGGAGTCATAGACTTTGATCATATTATGACCGCGCCGGTCGACATCGGCGGGGCCACGTCCGACGTCCGATCGACCGTTTCCCTTATCGCGCCATCCGGCGTTGCCACCGTGACCCCGAACACCGTGGAGGTGGTCGTGGAGATCGGCGCCACACGGACGCTTTTGGGAATCGGGGTCGAAATCCGGAACCTAGTGCCGGGACTCAAAGCCACAACCAGCCCGGTCGTGGTCGACGTGGTGGTTCGGGGACCGCGCGCCCTCCTGGATCGGCTGGTCGCGGTCGACATTGTCACCTGGGTCGACGCGACGGGGCGTGGTCTCGGACAGGCCGAGGCGATGGTCGAGGCCAGCCTGCCCGAGTGGGCGGGGGAACTCGAGGTCACGGCCCTGATCCCGTCGGACGTAAACTTGGTCGTCACCCGATGACGCTGCAACGCGCGGCCATCATCGATCGTCGCGCGCTCGGACGCGGAGAGGAGAGTGCTCGTGCCTAAGCTCTTTGGCACCGACGGAGTGCGGGGGATTGCCAATCAGGATCTCACGCCCGAACTTGCCCTCCGCGTTGGACGGGCGGGCGCGCACCTTCTGACGTTGGAGTCCGCGGAATCGGCCGCGAAGCCGGCCGGCATGGCGGCGGGCGCGGCCGGTGGCATGGGGGTGGCGAGTGGCATGGGCGCGGCGAGTGGCATGGGCGTGGCCGGCGCGATGGGTACGGCCGGTCGGCCGCTCCTTGTCCTCGGGCGCGACAGTCGCCTTTCCGCCGACCTCCTGGCCGCCGCTGTCACCGCTGGGGCTTGTTCGGTCGGGGTCGACGTTGTCGACCTCGGGGTCATACCCACTCCGGGCGTGGCCTTTCTCACCCGTCATCTCGGCGCCTCCGGCGGAGTGATGATTTCCGCGTCCCATAACCCGGTTGACGACAACGGCATCAAGTTCTTCGACGCCTCGGGCTGCAAGCTGAGCCCGGAAATGGAGGACATGATCGAGGCCAGGGTCGTGGCCAAGCAGGACCGCCTGCCCAGGCCCGCCGGCCCCGGTGTGGGTCAGGCCACCTTCAGCCGCGAGCATGTCCGGGTCTATGCCGACCATCTTGTGTCCGCGGTAGGGGGCCAGAGCGTCCTGGGCGAGATGTCGATCGTCATTGACGCGGCCCATGGCGCCACGGCCGGCCTTGCCGCGGCCGTCTTCCGGCGAGCGGGGGCGCGCGTCGTAGCCATGAACGATATTCCGGACGGCCGGCTCATAAACGTGGAGTGCGGTTCGACCCACCCCGAGAGCATGGCCCGGCGAGTGCGGGAGGAAGGCGCCGGGGCCGGACTGGCCTTTGACGGTGACGGGGATCGCGTCATCGCGGCGGACGAGAAGGGCCGCATCGTGGACGGCGACCAGATCATGGCCATCCTCGGTCTGGACCTCCTCGCTCGCAAGGCCTTGCCGCGAAAGACCGTCGTGGCCACGGTCATGTCGAACCTGGGTCTGGACCTGGCCCTCAGGGAGGCGGGCGGCAAGGTCATCCGCACCCCGGTCGGCGACCGCAATGTGCTCATGGAAATGCGGAATACCGGCGCCGTCCTTGGCGGCGAGCAGTCCGGTCACGTCATCATGCTGCGTCACGCCACGACCGGCGACGGTCTGGTGACCGGACTCAGCCTTCTAGCGGTCATGGTCCGCTACGGTCAGTCCATGTCGGAGTTGGCCGGGAGGATCGTGAAGCTGCCTCAGGTCCTGGTCAACGTGGCTGTGGACAAGAAGGATAAGCTTCAGACCAGCGAGAAGGTTGCCACGGCCATTGAGCGGGTGCGTGAGCAACTTGGCCACACCGGAAGCGTCCTGGTTCGCGCCTCGGGGACCGAACCGCTGGTCCGGATCATGATCGAGGGCCGGGACGAGAGACGCATCATCGACATGGCCGCGGGTCTGGCGGCCGTGGTCGCGGCCGAATTGGGAGGTGAGATACTCCAGAGGAGGCAGCAGTGAGACGTAGGACCCCTTTCGACGGGGATGGCTCGGAGACGCGATAGTTGACGCGCGAGCGAACGCGCGCGAATGTGGAAGCCAAGAGCAGCAAAGATCGAGCAAAATCGATCTAGCGCCGGAACTCCCGGACGGTGAGGTTGTCCGTCCCCTGGCGCCACCGCTCCCAAGCGAGTGGACGTCAGGCCGTAGGGAGTTGACGAGGACCGGGTTCATCGAGAGATTCGGCGGGTACCCGGCGGCCGATCGCAGGCCGGATAGACTCCACAAAACCGTCCGGTGACGGGCGGGACAAAGGGAGTCCGATGCGAGCGTTTCCAGGCCGCGCCTTGTGGATGGGGCGCGGCTTTCTGTCGCAGTGGGGCGCGCGGTCCGCGATGTGGGCCCTGACGGGCGATAGATGAGAACAACAGGGGGAATCGACCTAAGATGTGTGGCATCGTAGGCTACATCGGCCGTAAGCCGGCCCTGCCGGTGATTCTGGACGGCCTCAGGCGCCTCGAATACCGTGGCTACGACTCGGCCGGCGTGGCCCTGACGGGTAGCGACAAGGTCGGTTTGACCAAGACGGAAGGTCGTATCGCCGACCTCGTGGAGAAGCTGGCCCGGGAAACCATCCCGCAGAGCACGGTGGGCATCGGCCACACCCGGTGGGCAACTCACGGCCGGCCGTCCGACCGGAATGCCCATCCGCACACCGACTGCACGGGCAAGATCGCCGTCGTTCATAACGGCGTAATTGAAAACTACCTTCTTCTCCGCCAGCGTCTCGAGACCGCCGGTCACCGCTTTCGTTCCGAGACCGATACCGAGGTCATCCCGCATCTCATCGAGGAGTACTACAAGGATGGCGACGCCGCGGGCACGGGCGGCGCCCTGGTGACCGCTGTGCGCCGTGCGCTTGGCGACCTGCGGGGTTACTACGCCTTCGTGGTTCTCCGCGCCGACGAGCCGGACCACCTGGTTGCCGTGCGCAGGGGTAACCCGCTCATTATCGGCCTCGGTGAGGGCGAAAACTTCCTGGCCTCCGACATTCCGGCCATTCTCCGCCACACCCGCCGGGTCGTTGTCCTTGAAGACGGGGACATGGTCGTGGTCGAGCGGTCAAGGGTCCAGATCACGGACAGCGAGGGTCTGGCTGTCGACCGGGCCGTGCTCGGGGTGGAATGGGACGTCGAGGCCGCGGAACGAGGCGGCTATCCGCACTTCATGCTCAAGGAGATCTTCGAGCAGCCGATCTGCCTCCAGCAAACCCTGGCCGGACGTCTCACGGCCGGAGGCCCCAGGAGTCCGGCCGAAACGGGGATCATGTTCGAAAAAGGGGTCCTCGGTACGGAGGAGGTCGTCGCCCTGGACCGGGTCTTCATCACCGCCTGCGGCACGGCCTTCCACGCCGGGTTGATCGGGAAGCACCTCATCGAGAAGCTGGCCCGCCTGCCGGTCGAGGCCGACATCGCCTCCGAGTTTCGCTACCGCGATCCGCTCATCCGAAAGGGCGACATGCTCATCGTCGTCAGCCAATCGGGCGAGACCCTGGACACTCTGGAGGCCCAGCGCGAAGCCGCCCGCCGGGGAGCTCGCACCGTGGCCATCACCAACGTGGTTGGGAGTTCGGTGGCCCGTGAAGCCGACGAGGTGGTCTACACCAGGGCCGGCCCCGAGATAGCCGTGGCCTCAACCAAGGCCTACACGGCTCAACTCCTGGCCTTCGTCCTCTTCGCTTGCCACATCGGCGTGGCCCGCGGGACCTTTCCGGCCAGCCGGGCTTCGCTGCTTCTTGAGGAGTGCAAAGGCTTGCCGAGTCTTGCCGACGCCGTTCTGGACCGGGCGGCGGTGGCCCAGGAGGTTGCCGGGCGCCTCGCCCGCTGGGAGCATGTGTTCTACGTCGGCCGTGGTCTCGATTGGGCCGTGGCCATGGAGGGGCAACTCAAGCTGAAGGAGATCTCCTATATCCACGCCGAGGCCATTGCCGCCGGCGAGCTCAAGCACGGAACGCTCGCCCTCATCGACAACGGCGTCCCGGTTATCGCCGTCTCGACCCAGCCCGACTTGAGGAACAAGACCATCTCCAACGTGCAGGTTATCAAGGCCCGCGGCGGGTACGTCATCGCCGTGGCCACCGAGGACGACCCGGAGATAGCCGAGCACGCCGATGAGGTCATCTGGCTACCCAAGACCGATCCGCTGCTGGCGCCGATTCTGGCCGCCATACCGCTGCAGCTCATAGCCTACTATGCGGCGGTGGCGCGAGGCTGTGATGTGGATAAGCCGAGGAACCTGGCTAAGAGCGTCACAGTAGAGTAGGGGAAAGCGGAACTCGCCCTCCGGTTGCCGTGGCGACCGGAGGGTCTTCTTTCCTGTGGTCACGGAGGGCCATTTCCGCCATGATTTCACTTGACAGCAAGGAACCTCCAGTGGATAATGGCGCTGCGCCTGACTCAAGACTCGACAAACCCTGGCCCACTCTGGCACGAATGGACCGGCTGATGCGCTACCCGGAATGGCGAAAGACCCCGTACCCGCAAAATTCGTAACCTTCGAACCAGTCGCTTCTCTACGCTCCCTGTTCTCCTGTTCGGCGAAAAGGGACTTCTGAGCCCCCGACGCCGCCTCAATACGGTTGGACGAACCTTGACAATCCGACCCAGGCTCCATTCACCCGTCTTGAAGTGTGTCCATGCCCGCGTCTCGAAGACATCACGAAAGGAGTGAGCGGCCAAGACCGACTCCAAGGAAACGGACCTCCAGTCGTTCTCGCTGATCCGTACGACAGAGGGAGGGACAGGCCGTGCGTAGCCCGAGAGGCAAGAGATCCAACGCTGAACTCTGGGTTCCCTCGCTACCGGTGGGTATTCGCAGTATGGGGCGTTACCTGCCGGGTTGGCTCGTCCGGAACGAGGACTTGGTCCAGCTAAGATGTCCGCTCACAGCCCACCGGTTGGGCTGGGGGGACGGGCCAGGTGAGGCTGACGGCAACAGAGTCCATCTGGCTGTGGGGGCCTCGCGCGTGGCTCTGGCGAACGCGGGTCTTCCCCTCGACGGCATCGGGATGATAGTGGTCGGACTGCCTGAACCGGAAAGCTCAAGACGCAAGATCCTTGAAGAAGGTCTGGCCAAAGCACTGGGCTGGGACCGGGCGAAACGTCCACTGGTCCAAGCCGAACACCCCGCGTCTCTGACCGCTCTCGGCCATGGTCGTCGGCTGATTGAGAAGGGCCAGGCGAGGCGGGTGCTCATCATCGTGGAGGAGGAGACCAGGCGCCTGACCGGTCGTGGCGACATGGCGATGCACAGAAGCGGAGGAGGTACGGCCGCCCTTGTGCTTGAGTCCTGCCGACAGGGGGCAGGTCTTCTGGCCGCGATAACTTGCTCCCGGACTGAGCGGCTCGGCGGCGGGGAAGCGGAAAGTTTGGCCGAGGCCTACGTCGAAGCCCTGAAGGCGGTCACGAGCTTGGTCGGTGTCACCCCGGGTGATCTCGATCTGGTGATCCCCGATCAGGGCCCGCCCGAGGCTGCGGAGAGGGCCCTCAGCACCCTAGGACTTCCAGTGAGCCGTCTCTACACCATCCAGCACCGCTTGGGTTACACCTCGGGCGGGTCCATCCTGGTGGCTCTGGCCGAGGCAGCGGAGTTGGGCGCGGTACGTCCGGGTCGCCTGGTGGCCACCGTAGGTGATGGGGGTGCTTTCGGCGAGAGCGCCCAACTCATCCGTCTGAACGAGTCGGGCGATTTCAGTCTGCAGACGCCGCAAGACAGTTGTCCCGCGCCGCCTTCGCTGTCATCCGCCGCGTCCGGCACGGGCGCTTGCCTGGGATCCTAGCTAGAGGAGGGGGCCTCTAGGGGCTCCCTCCTCGTCGATTCATCGGCGGCAGGCCAGGGCGCTAGGCCCTCCTAGCCGCCTACCCGACTATCAGCGGGAGCGGTATCGGGCCCCATAGACCGAGATCGCCTGGCTCCGGCCGGACGCCGGCGCCTTGCGCCTCCACGCCGGTGGGCAACTCGAGGCGGATGAGAAGGTCATCCCACGACGGCCGATCCTGGGGACGCTTCGCCATCATCTTGGCCACAAGTTTGGCCACGGTCCTGGGCAACTGACGGTTCAACTTGTCGGCGGGCTCGACCCCGGCGTAGACGTGCGCCGACCGCCAGGCGGAGACCGGATTGGTCCGCTCGTCCGGGGTGTAGGGATGGCGCAACGTGGCCATCTCGTAAAAGACGATGCCCATTGAGTACATATCCATGGCCACGGTGTCGACGCCCGCCCCCCACGCTTCCGGGGCCCTGTACTTGACGTGGAGATTCTCTCTCGTCGAGTCGGCGGATGGCCGGGTCCCGACGGCCTTGGCCAGGCCGAAGTCGGCTATCTTGAGCCGGCCGCGGTGGATGAGAATGTTGCCGGGACGAATGTCGCGGTGGATGAGTTTAGCGTTGATGGCTTTCATACCCGAGGCCAACTGGCGGAACATGACGGTGAGATTATCGGTCCGGAAATGAGCGCCCAGGGGTCGCCTGGAGTCGATGACGTCCTGAAGGGAACCACCGTCGGCCAGATCCATGATCACGTATGGACCGGGTCCCCTGTGCCGGTCGGAGCTTCGCGGCTGGCCGGGGTTACTGCGTCCGCCGCCGTCGTGGAAGTGATAGACCCGGATGACGTTGGGGTCGTCAATCTCAAGGGCCAACCGGCCTTCGTTCAGGAGGGCTCGCAGGCCAACAACGTCGAGATCGCGGGTGTCGATGGTCTTGAGAGCGAACTCCAGACCATCCTCCAGGCGCCGGACACGGTAGACGTTGCCGAAGGATCCTCGATTGATGAAGTCGACGACCACAAACTCCTGCCCGTCGCGTCCGCGAACCACGGCTCCAGGCTGCCAGTCCATTGTCGAACCCACCCCGCCATTCCAGTATTTTGACGGATTGCCTTATTCTAGTTCTCCAAGCTGGGTTCGTCGCCTGCCAAGTCATCGACAATTGGTGTCGAATTGTAGGTAAATGGCGGGGCTAGATGCGAAAGAAAATCGGTGTCGGGCGGGGCCTGAGACGAGTGGACTCTCAAACGCACGGACGCCGCCAGCTACCACGGGGGGCAGACTTCCACAACTGGGACGCCTATCCTTCGGACTTCGGCTGTGAAGTATCTGGTCGCCGGCGTGGGGGACTTGAGATGTGATGGGGTAGGGGCGAGAGTAGGGGGCGAATCGAAGAGGGGCAAGCGTTTCCGCCTGCCCCTCCCACCCTCAGAGTCTAGTGCCCTCCGAGGGTGACCCGAAATGGAGTTGCGCGGGCCGGCCAGCCGCAAGCCAATCGTAGCCCGCGGCGGGCGTAGGGGTCACGCCCGAGTTCGGGTGGACGCGTTCTTTCCAGAATCCGCGCCACCGCCGCAAGGTGACTGGTCGGTGGCGGTGTCCCGGTGAACGGCTTGGCCACCGGCGACGATCTTGCGTATCGAGTCGTAGCCCAGATGGAACTGGCCCATGAGTTCGTCAACGCTGGTCCCCTGGCGGTGAAGCTCGCGGATGGTCTCGTTCCGGCGGGCCAGGGCCTCCCTGGTTCCGCTACGCTCGCCCCACCCGAGCCTTCCGACCGGCCGCGGCACGTAGAGTTGGAGTCCGGCCGCGTAGTGCTGGACCGCCGTCAGAAGGCGAGGCGGTAGAAGCTCGGCTGCGTTCCTGTACTTTGCCACTCGTGTCGGGCCTCCCCGGTCCATAGGAATCACAAAAGCCGCGGGCGTCGCCCCGCGGCCTCCCTGGGCCGGGTCTCAACGAGACCCTGGCAGCTTCAGTTTCGGGAACGGCCGGACGGGGCGCGCCAAGTGATCCGAACCTCATCGATCCTCACTTGGACACCCCCTTCGCGGAAAGAGTGGTGGTGCGGTGGCGCGGTCGTGCTGGTGATAGCGCGGCGGTGAAACATGTGCCGCGGGTGGAGCGTTCGTGCGTGGCGCCGGTGGCGCGCGTCGTGCGCGTGGCGCTGGTGACGACGATGCGTTGGAGCCGCCGGGCCATGATGCTGGTTCCAGGATACCGCCTGGGGGAGTGGCGGTCAAGGTGGAGGGGGAGGGGGCGATGGCTGCGAGGGTGCCCGCTCGCGCTGTCATGGGCGCACCGGGCGGCGAGGTGGTCGTCATGCGCAATCGGATGTACGCCTACCGGCCGGACTACGCTGTGCCCTGTCTTTGGCTGTCCCGGGCGGAACCTCGCGCTCACCTAGGCCACCGCCTTGGCTTCGGCTATCTCTCGAACCCGGGCTTCGCTGCGAAGGTCTCGCTGCCCGACCCGCTCTCCCACCAGAGGATCGCGGTCTACGAGCACGTGCTCAAAGAGCAGCCGCTGCGGTCTCTTTCTGGCCGATGACGCCGGGGCGGGAAGGACGATCATGACCGGCCCCTACATCCGCGAAACGCTGAGCCGCCGCCTGCTCCGGCGCGTCCTCATCGCTCCCCCGCAGGTCTGGTGACGAACTGGGAACGCGAACTCCGTAAGTTGTTCACCCTGCTGCCCGCGTGCTTGCGGGACGCGACGCGAACGCCGACAATCCCTTCGCCAAGGCGGAGTCGAATCTAGTCGTTGTGAGCGCGTCGACTCCCTGGCGGGGCCGGGTTTGATAGGTCTTTATCATTGACTAAGGCGTGACCCCAAGCAGCAGAAGTGTCAACACCGGTAGCAGGAGCCAACGGTGGCAGAGCGAAGCAAACAGTTGACGAATATGGGGCACATTGCCTGACCGAATGGAGGCGAGTCGTGGTTGCCTAGGGCGACCAACCCCGACAGTGCTTGAAGTGACTAGGGGAGGTGGTTGTCGCATGCTCTACGTACGGTCAGTGTTGCGTGTAGGCGTCGGTCTCGTGTTCCTTGCCGCGTCACTCACTAAGCTGCACGACCTAGGAGCATTTCGGGTAGCCCTGGGAGGACTCGAACTCTTTCCCGCACATCTTGCCGGATCGGTAGCAGTCGTTGTCGTCTATGTGGAACTGATTGTCGGCGCTTTCCTCCTCCTGGGCATCTATACCCGCCCCACTCTCGCCGCGACGTGCATTCTTGTCTGCATGTTCATTGCGGCTGTCGGCATCCCGCTTCTTCAGGGCCGCCAAGTGCAGTGCGGCTGTTTCGGATCGGAGGAGTACGCGACAGCGGGGACCGTGGTGCGCCAATTCGCTCTACTGGCGGCAGCGATGACCGCCAGAGGTGGCAAGAACCGCGCCCAGGGGATCGCCCTGGATAGCCTTCTGGCAGAAGGGCAGGAGAACTGATGGCCAAGCACAGAAAGGCCATCGTGGGGGTAGTGCTGGTCGTACTGTGTGTCGTGGCAGGCATAGCCGTATCCGGCCTCAGCGCGCCGGTGGTAGGCACTTCTGAGGGGCTTACCGACATGCACCTTGTTCACTCGGAACTGCGCCCGTCCGACCGGGCACCCTCGGAGATGGCACAGACCGGCAGGATCATAATCTCCTTTCTCGCCCCGGGCCGACACCAGACGTCTGGGTGGCTCAGGGCATTCTGGCTCAGCCGACCGGTATCCGCTGGCCAGGTCCTGACCTACGAGCCCTCCGAACAGGACTATCAGGACCCCACATCGCTACCGGCCAAGTTCGGAGTGGGAAGACATCTCCCGGTCACGTTTTTCGTCGAGGACGGACTCGTCGTCCACCGAATGACCGGATTTTCTCTTGAATGGTGGACAGACTCCGCGGTTCTCGTCGAGGACTTCCTCGGAGGTAAAGCCTTCGAACCGACGATTCTGGAGACGAATCTGGAGATCGGACTGCCCCTTGGTCAGTTCAGGGCGCTCGGCCGGGATGGTGCTTGGGAGGACCTTCCCCCCCACGAACAGGTCTGCCTAATCTACGTCACCTCCCCCCTGTGCTCCGTGTGTGAGGAGACGTCGGGATGGGCCAGAGACTTCGCTCGACAGGCCAGCGGAGCGGTCTGGTACAGCCTGATTCTTGACATCTCGGGCGACGGCGGACTGGCCAGCGCAGCAGGAGCTCTTGGCCTAGAGGAGGTGGCGGCAGCTTCCCCGGGCTACTCATTAGACCGACTGGTCACCGCAGATGAAGCTTGGACCTACGCGGATTCGCTCCAGCTTCCGGGCCGCATTGTCTTGGACACTGAGGGATGGGCCAAGCGAACACTCAATATAGGAGGCCTCCCTGCGGTGCTCCTTGTAGATGGGCACGGTCGGCTTGTCGCTAAGCACAGCATCGGCGTGCTTGGCGAGGGCCGCGCGTCGCGAGGCTCCTTCAACGATCTCCTTCTTGAGGAAGTAGAGAGGATCTCTGGGCCCTAGGAGGCCGCAGGACGGAGAAGTTGGCAGTCAGCATGTACAGTCTTGGTGGTGGACGGCGGGGCGACCATATGGAGGTGGAGTCAAGTGAAGCGATTTGTTGTTGCCTTGGCGCTGTGTGTGATGCTTGCCGTCACATGTTCACCAGTTGTATCAGCCGTAACATGCATCAAGTCGTGCTACTGCTACTGGTGCACGGAGTGTGGCTTCGATGGCGGGGGCGACAGGATCCTGGTATTCGATACAGTGACGCAAACAGGATACTGGACCTGCGACTACTACTGGGCGTGCAACTGGCAGGCTCCCACCTTCCCCTTCCTATGCTCAGGCTCGAGTTGCACCTACGTGCCGTGCATAGTACCGCGGGGAGGAATGACGTCGCCGACTCAGTAGGCTAGCTCCGTCGCTGCCCTGCCGTTCACCACCATCAGTCTGGACGCACTGGATGCGGAGGTCCCGTCTTGGAATGTTTGAGGGGAGTCTGGGCCACCATGGTGGCGAGCAAGACGCCGCCCCCGGTGAAGGGGACCAGGTGGCCCAGACCCATATCCAGGATACCGCCGAGTGAGCGACCGCGTCCCTGAACTCAAGTTCGCAACTCCAGTGTCCCAGGCCGCAGGTGCTCCCTCGCCCCACTGTTCTAACTGGTCCAGCTCTTCCAGGATATCGTCGCCTTCAACAGCCGCTGCCTCGGCCACCTTGAGGAGTGTCCCCACCTTGCACGAGCCCAGGACGAGATTGCCGGCCGGGTCGTAGTAGCGCCTGGTCACGCTCACGGCCGGGCCCTCGAAGGGGCGACCTCGGAAATCACACGGACCAGGACGTCGACGGTGTAGAAGGTCGCGTGGCCCAGAGGTCACTTGGGCTAGAGCGCTCCCACCGCTGCTGAGGGAGTGCGGTGAATCGAGAATCGAGCAGCGTCCCCCGATGGTGCCTCACCCCGGCGGCGGGCCCGTCCTGACTCGGCGTCGTTGCCTGTCGGCCATCGTGCACGCCACTTGCCCAAGCCAGGGAACCTCCGACTAGCCTATCAGAATGTACCTAAGGATCGGCAGCCATAGGTCAAGGCGCACCCCCAGCAGGAAGAGACCCTCCAGGATGCCCCAAGGATGCCCCACAGTCCTATGAGACGGGAAAACAACACGAACGCCGTTGAGGGGTTGTCCGATACCTTAGCCCAGCGGAGTACGCCCTTGGGATTGACAAGATATGCCGCCCCGAGGACAATGTACAGAATGCCCATTGGATGACACGCCCCTACGGTCGCGTCTGCGGGGTTCCTACGGGTTCCCCGGGTGGCACGAGTATCATTCGGGTGGTCGTACCAGACGTGAACCCAAGAGTCGCCTCCGTTGGCGGGAAGTTGACCCCCGCGTAGACAATGTACATCCGTTCCCCTTTCGAGTTCGTGCCAAGCACGTCCACGCCGCAGTTGACCAGCAGATAGGTGCGGTTTAGTCCATTTCCCGAACCCGCAAAGTCGCTTAGGTTTTCGGTACCATAAGCCGAACCGGCATCCACGTTCACTGAGCCTCCATGAGTTGGTCCCACACCGCCAACCGCAGTGAATACTCCCCATCCGTCACCGACCTGGTACACGATGAGAATCTCGAAGTATCCCCCCGGCTCGTTGCCGTACGAGATTCCGATCTTGAGCACCTGTGCGGAGACGGGGGCCCTGAACATGGGAGGGCTAATGACTTCAGGCTGTTCCTGCTCAAACCCTCTGGGAACGTGACCGGATGGGTCCGCGCATAGCACCGGGTTTCCCAGACCATAGACATAGAGATTGAAGGCAGCAGGATGCTGCACACTACTGCAGACCGTATCCTGGCTTGTGAAACGTCCAATCGTCGGGTCATAGAACCTTGCCCGTAGATAGTAGTAGCCCGTTTCGGGATCGCGCTGCTCGCCCGCGTACCCAAAAAGCACAGACAGCCATGGGACCGCGTCGGCGTCGAACTGCCTCAGAATGGGCGCTCCGAACACGTCATACCGATTGGCCCGTGGACGCGCCTCCAGACCCGTCCGAGCCCCCGGGGGACGCGTCCCCCGCGCCAGGGACCCCTACGACCTCCACCATCCTGGCCCTGTTCCCCAGGTCATCGAACTCATACTCAACCGTCCGCCCGTCCGGATACTCCACCCGGGTCAGCCGGTCCATCCCATCATAGGCGTACCGGGTGATACCCTCATCTGAGGCGCCCGACGCGACCCCGTCGCTGCCAGGAGTCAGCCCGCCCCCCCGACCCGATGGGGCTACCCCTGCCCCCCAGGCGGTTCCTGCCCCCCAGGCGGTTCCTGCCCCCCAGCCGACTTTCTTCACCATATCCCCCGAGAGGTCGTAATCATGGCTGAAGACATAGAGCTGCCGCGGTCCCCGTAGAGAAGCTCGCCGTCCTTGGCTACCCGGCGAGAAACCATCCGGCTGAGGGCGTCGAAGCCGTAGCGGGTGGTGATGCCGTTTCTGTCGAGCATCGCCGTCAGGTTCCCGGCCGGATCATAAGTGTAGAAGGTCGACTGGCCGAGGGGGTCGATCCACTGGACCTTACGGCCTAGGCTGTCGTAGAGGTAGCGGTCCACGGAGAACTGGGGGTCGGATTCGGACGAGAGCCCGCTCGTCACTTTGACAAGGTTTCCGGTCCCGTCGTAGTCATACTTGGTGATGTTGCGAGTGCTCGGGTCGGGGTAGGCGATGACCCGGACGAGGCGGCCGAGCCCTCGAAGGGAGCGACCTCCCGGACCACCCGGCCCAGGGCGTCGGCGACGTAGAAGGTGGTGTTGTTCAGAGGATCGGTCTTGGTGACGAGGCCGCCCAGAGCGTCGTAGGAGTATCGCCAGACGGC
>Ga0315278_10000022_pt1 | contig 142630 bp, 126 predicted proteins | sample YL17G06_0_MG_FD_203880 | JGI IMG/M metagenome (GOLD analysis project Ga0315278, IMG submission 203880) | Sediment microbial communities from Yellowstone Lake, YNP, Wyoming, USA - YL17G06_0 | ecosystem: Environmental > Aquatic > Freshwater > Lake > Sediment | place: USA: Wyoming | collected... | reverse complement strand
TCTTGGAAAGTTCATCTTCTGCCTCTGCCGTGAATTTTGTACGCAACCTATCTCTGATAAAATCATCCCATAGGCTCTCAAAAAGTCTTGTTGTTGCCGTACTATCTAAATATTTCTTTGTTTTGTCGTCAAAACAGGCAAAATAATATCCAATATTAATCCCTCCATCTTGCCGTGGAATACATATCGTTTTACGCTTTGTCTTCAGTGATTCAATCGTCTTGGAAAAATCTCTTAAAAATTCATCTATGATTTTCGCCACATTAGAAGCTGTCGATTTGGCTATACCGTAAATTTTGCTAATTTCTTCATTTAGGATCGGGGTATTTCTCTCCAGCAATGCCATCAAAATTCTTAATTCATTGCCGTCTCCTTTTTTATCCCTGAAAAGCGTTAGGATTTGTGTGCGAGTGGGTTCTTGATTAAGAAAGTCCCGTATAGACACATGTTGCTGCCTTGCCAACAACAAGGCCTCTGATTTTGAAGTTGTAGCCGTGTCTTTTGCCAATTGAATCTCCAAAAATTAATGGTTTAGAAAATTTTTTACCATGTTTTTGGCAAAAAATCGAGGATTTCCAAGATTTTTCAGTTCATGACCAGTTCAGTACGCCAAATATTCTGAAAAATCGGAAAATCTAACAAAAAAACTACTACAACATAACTGTATTATCAGAAAGAAGTTATGTGATATGCACTACTGGGTTTATCAAGGATACTCCGTATACCTTTCTCAATCTCGGACATTGCGAGGACAAGCTTTTTCCCTCGTAGAACGTAAAACCAATTCTTTGTATCGGATTGTTGCAAAATAACAGCACCTTAGAACCACTTCACCCGCTCCTCACCGCAAATACATCCAGATGATTGTGGTGAACTGCTAATTAACTCGATAGCAGCTACTGGAATACCTTAAAAGTGATGAAAGAAGTTTACATAAGAATGACTGGTGAAACACAAGTGCTTGACGAACAAAAAAATCTGAATATACGCACCTGCTCGGAAAGCGAGTTGACCGCCTTCATCCGTCAGACACATTCTCTAACTACACAGGCAACTGAGGAACTTATAAGGCGGATTGGGAAATACACCGGCACTATTTCCGATATCAATACCGAGATTCCTGAAGTTCTCACTGGCATTTCCGCTCTCTTAGAAAATCCGGATTTTTCAATTTCAAATCCTAAAAACTCGCAAAAACAATATCTGGTTATCATTGATGGAGTCAAAAATTACTATACGGAAACGCAAGTTGTAAATCTTTGCAAAAAAAATGATGCAAACATGTTGTTAGACATACCTCGGTTGACATTAACCGTTCGCCTTCCCAATTATAATAAGGAATTTGATTTTGAAAAACTCCCATATCCAGTCAAAAAAATAATAGAACAGGGAATAGTGTGCCCGGATGAGTTTTTAATCCGCGATAAATCCTGGAGCAGTGATACCTTTAAAAGATATATTTTTATGACGCGGCAATTGTTAAAAGACAATGAAAAACAGATTATAAAAACAACCCCTAACCGTATAAAAGCGCAACGCTGCAGCTATTACTTTAATCCACGATTGAATTACGTTGTAATAAAAAACCAGGAATCAACCTCAAATCCACCATCAAACAATAAATTTATTTTATAATAGATTGAAAATAGGAAATAAAAAATGTTTTATGAAAATTTAAAACAAGCACCAACATTAGCCGAATATATGAGCCGGATCTCGCAAAATGAGGTTGGTCTGCGGCATTTTAAAGTCAAAGTATCAGATTTCAAATTGGATAATGATAGCACCGCATCTTTAGTATCCAAAGACATAGATGGAGTATTTCCCGTAAGTAGTGGGGCGTTTGCAGATTTGGCAAACCTGGCCAAAATACCGCAAGATTACTTTTTGAAGTGTGACGATGAATTACGGGCGATTTCTTTTAACCATCGTATCAAACAATTAGTTCCGCCTGAAGCTCAATGGGCTATTACTATCAAAGATGACAAAATTTATAAAATTTCAAATTCTAATTTATTGACAATTCCTCGAGTTAAGATACTCGATACGATTTCAAATTCTAAACCGCATGATGTCAACAGACAGGATTTGCAGGTCATTGAATATCAATATAATGGCAGTTTTGATGTGTCAATTATCAGCCCAAATACCCAAAGTGAACCTATTAAAGGCGACATCGTGGCTTTTGGGGTAAACGTTCGGGGATCGCGCAACGGTGCCATACAAGCACAGGGGGCAGCATTTCGCCTCGTTTGCAGCAACGGTGCCATCAACAGAATATGCACACACCACCATCTCAAGCGGCCCCAAACAGACGGATTGTCAGAAGCTGACTTTCTTGAAAATATTGCGGCAGTTTCCCGTCAGGCGTGGAATGAATGGGATGCACATGCCGATAGCCTTGAGAAACTCACAAAAATCACTCTCGATATTTCCAACATCGAAGATCTGACAAAAAAGCTTACCGCTAAACCTTTTTTCATTCCACTTAAGAATGTCAAATTAATAATTGATTATCTAAAAGAACATCACTCTCGGCAGGTTGTAACCTTGTACGAATTATACAATGCGATGACCTTTATCGGTACTCATCAAACCAGCTTGCCTTATGATTTTAGAGTGCGCCTACGCCTAGGTGCAGGTGAAATTTCCCGCCGCAATTCCCGGATTTGTGATTTGTGTCATCAGTTGGTTTTGGATGGCCGCGGAAATATAGCAAAAATAGGATAAAAATAATGAATAATTTTTTTGAAAACGCAGAAGCATACGGAAAGAAATTTATTAAAACCTGCCTGATTGTCGCCGCGGCAATCAGCGTCGGATTTATGCTTTATTTTGTTGGCATGGCCATTTTCAGAATTTCTTCACTTTGCTGGGATGTTTTATTCGGACATAGCTGGATAATCGGACAATGACAAGAAAAGACGAAAATTTTTTTAATGACATTTTAAATACGGGCAACGCAAACTGCGGTGAGCCGTACCAGTCTAAACCTCCGGCTGAAAATACCGGCGACCAATCATCCGGAAACGTTTATCACGACCTCAACAAGGACTTTGAATCGATTGGTGGAACATCATTGGAATTCGGCAATAATGAACTTATAAAAATTCACAACAATGATGCCGCTCATATCAATAACCGTCAGGGTCATATTCTGGGCGACGGCCTTTTGGTAACCAGCCTTAACCCCACCAATAAGGATGGCACTCAGCTTGTCGGCGTTGGCGGCGCATGTGCATTCTGCAAAATTGAAGCCGATGAAATGCTTCGAAATGGAATGATCGATATACAGGAAGCTGAGAGGCGATCATTGTTTAGTACCGCATCAGGCTCGCAGTGCCAGGGCTGCGGACGTAAAGATGTTTGTATAAGGCATTGCAAACCGGTTGATGTCGATGGAAAAATTATCAATCTTTGTCCAGCATGTTTAAAGCAACTCGAAGACGGCAAATGGGTATCAACAGCCCTGAATATTTTGTCTTCGCTTTTCAAAGAAGAAGAACAACCCAGACAGTTGCTGCCAGGCCAACAAGGGGGAATCCATGAGAATTTTTAAAATCTCAATTCTGGCTTCCTTTATATTACTCATATACATCCTTGGTCTGTCCACAATCTGCATATCATTTAAATGGGCATGTTATGGAAAATAATCCGCAAAATTACTCGCCCGGCAGTTTATACCGCCGCATTTTCAATCAAAATCCAAACATTAGAAAAATTGAAAAAACTCTTCGAGATTATAATTTAATTTGGCGTTCTGATATTCAATCACTTCTAAAAACGGCATATCACGGCAGCAGCGCAATAAAAAATTATGCATTGGGCAGACTTCAGACCGCCATTGATGCGTACGAAACGCAGCTTATAAGAAATCCTGATCCTTTTAAGCCTTACGGTCCTTATGACCTCCTGACTAAAGGACAACTGCGCCTCCTTACTCAAATTGACGGTGTCCAGTGGAAAACACCTATCGACTCGCTTTTAACGGGCGCTCTCGTGCTGGGTCCGCAGGATGCGGGGAAAAGTCGCTTCATAGTAAACCTGTGCACTGAAATTAAAAAGGCCGACCCATCTATCAAAATAACTCTCTTGGACCCGAAAGGCGGCTTCACAGAATATGCCGGGTTATTAAATGCCATACCGGTCGACTTAAATAAATGCAGCTTTTCCATAAATAAGATCAACGGCGTTGACTACCGAAACATTGTTTTAGAGCTTATGCCGCAACTGGCAGATAATGCGGGCTTGATATATGGCACTGAAATTTTCAATGAGTCGGCCATGATCGCACTTGACAGATTGGATAAATATGAAAAGGCAACCGGTCAGGATGCAGAATTGAGTTTTCAGGATATTTACTTTTATCTGTCGCTTGTCGAAAGTGCCAAGTCAGGCAGGCGAAGCGGTTACCGCGAGGCAGCGCAAACATCACTTCGAAGAATAATGGGTGAAAATAATTTATTTGCTTGCCGAAAAGGGCTAAATTTAAAATGGCTATTCGAAAATGATGTGATATTAAATGCACGGCCGCTCGTCGATGACATGCAGTGTCGGGCTTTGACCCTTCTGCTTTTATATACCAGATTTCAGCAGTGCCGATACCTCCCACAGACAAGCCGATTACGACATTTGATTATCATCGATGACAGCAGCAGATTCGTGGGCAATATACCACACCAGCAAAACGCAGATTCCATCACACCATCATACGCCCATATGTTAGCGGCGATTAGGTCATCCGGTTCAGGTGTTTGCTGCGTAACACAGCTGCCAGGGCACATGCACAATTCATTTTTAGCCCTCTCACGGACGATGATTGTAATCGGCTCAATGGCCGGCGGGCAGCATTTAAAGGTAATTAGCGATTTCATGCTGCTAAATGAAGAGCAGATAAAAGCCGTCACAAGACTCAGTAAAAGGGAGGCAGTTGCCTTTGCACCGAATACTGAATATAAAGGAATTCTGCACGGATTGGTACCCCAGGTTCCCGATCCACCAACGAATATTTTGATACCATCGGCGCATGATCTGGGCATAGTTACATGGCAGCCTCTCGACGATATACCTGTTCAGCAATCTCAACTGGAAAAACAGCTCAAAATAAATCCGGAAGCCCCCAAAAACTCAAACGCCAGCCAATTGCCTCAGCTTTCGCAATTTAATGACAACACAAAAAAATTGCTCTGGGACTGTGTAACATATTTATTCAACATTACAACCGCAAGGATCAAGCGGCTTGGCATGACAGTCCGCAACTTTGAAGCCGCCAAGGAAGAGGTGATTAATGCCGGCATGCTAATTGAGTCTGATGCAGGACGGGCATTGTTCCTGATACCAACTATAAAGTTATTTGAAACTTTTGGTATAGTGCCGCCATATTCCAGAAATGTTTCTTTGGAACACTCGTTTTATGTATTGCTCTTTGAACACATTCTCAAATCCGAACCATCTATCAGGAAAACGCAAATAGAATTCCCAATCGGCCAGTCGGGATCAACCGGCGATATATCGACAGTAACGCAATCGGGTGTAATGTACGCGTATGAAATTACTTTGAATACCTCAAACCTTCTTGCTAATGCCGCCAAGTACGAAGACAGCAGTTATGGCAAAATTATCTTTCTTTGCCGAACTAACCAACTTGCTAAAGCAGCAGAAAAATATTTTAAAAACCGCAGCCTTGATCCCCGGCTCACGGCAAAGCTTGAAGCCATCCATTTTAGTCAGGTCTTTAAAAATTACCGAAAAACCGTCACTTTATAAGGAGTAACTAAAATGCCGCCTATTTCATTAAAAAAGATTCTTGCTGTGATAATGGTTATCGTGTTTTTGTCACAGCTCCACCATGTGATCAGAGCTTTCTCGATTCTTTCAGAGGTTTTCTACAAGTCGCTGGCGCCTTACCGCCAGTACCCGGATGAAATTAAGTACGCTGTAAATGTTGTTGTTTTTGTTCTTGTGTTCATATTGTTGTGGAAAATATGGATATCTAACGACTAATTCTTTTTAAGAAAGGTGTGATGTAAAATGAAAAATGTAATGAAAATGTTAGTAATGGTTTTGTTGTTTAGTGCTTGTTCACTTGCGTCATCTGCGCCGCAGAATTCAAGGCAGATTCATCTTGCCGTAATTGTTGATGCAAGTCCCACCTCTGAAGACAAATGGGGGCAAATTAAACTCTTCACCGGCAGGACACTGCATGCGCTTGAGTCCGGCGATAGACTGGAGATATACAGCGCAAGAAAAGATTCTGTCGTACTTCACATTTCATCGACAGTAAAACAAACTTCAGATGCGGTGGTCCTTAGATGCCTGGACAATGTCGGTAAAATATTTTTTTTAGATAGGGCCGATATTGCAAAATCAGCAGAGTTTGTTTTTGAAACATTTAAGACTAACAGTCAGGACTTCGACTGCTGCCTTCTGATTGTATCCGATGGCCAAATGCCGGGAAGCCAGATAAGACAGCTTAGACGTGTATTATCAGCCTATAAGATGCGAAGCTGGCCGGTTGTGTTTGCTACATTTGATGATGCGGATAAAGATGTTTTCAGGGGTGGCGCAAACAATGAGTTTACCGTTGCACTGATTGGAAACGATGGGCTTAGATTATGGCTGGACAGAATTCGTACGCAGTCTTTGCAAAAGCTCACGTCAGAAAGCAGGAACATCAGTCAGAGACCGACAGACCAACCGATTATTGTGTTACCTAACCCGCAGCAACCTGTAACAAGACAACCTGAAATAAAAAAGAAGGATACTGCTGCGCAGCTACCTGTAAAACCAGCGGCAAAAGCTCCGGTGGGACAGGAAGTTAAAACTATTGAAAAAAAGGACAATATCCAGACAGAGCCAAGACCGTTAAGCACTGATACGGTTACCGATATTGAGCTTAAAAATCAGCAGACACTGACGGCCAAGATTAAATCTGTCAAAACACCTCCGGCGGTCACTGCTGTTAGCGACTCAAACATTGTCAAAACCTCCGCTGTTGATGTCAACAATATCAAAATTTCATCAAAGAAATTAGATGTTAATAAACCTGATGTAAACAATGTTGGCGTTCAAAAGGTTGTCAAAGCCGCAGTTCAATCCGCCAAAACAACATCCGATGCAAATCAGTCGGAACATAAACCGCCATCATGGCCGGTGAAAATGCGGCTCACGAAAAAAACAATAATGTTCATACCTGCGTTACTGATCACAGTATTTATTGTTTATTACGTTTACCAAAAAACGAAGGCCGGCAGATCCGGCAAGTCCCTCCTGACCGATGATCAGCAGGAAAGCTCAAACCTAAAGCTTATGGCGGCTTATAACGGTACTGAATATGAATTAGGCGATATCAATACTATCGCCAACCTTGAAATAGGTTCTCATCCAGGAAGCACCATCCCAATTGAAGCTGATGGAGCCGATGAAAGGCTTTTTGCCATAAAAGTTAAAAAAGGTTCATTTCATATAAAGAATCTTTCAGGCCAAATCTTAACTGTAAGTTCTGTACCGTTAGTCTCAAACGAAAAGTGCCAGTTAATCCTGCCTGCCGACATCAGATATGGTGACAAGGTGAGCATTCAACTCTACCAGCTCTCGCAGGATGATATAAATTCCCATCAACCTCAGTTACAGAAAGAAGAAAATGAACATGAAAAATCAGAAAAATAATTTAATAATAGTAATAGTCTTAGGTTCAACGGCAATAAAGATATTAAAGGCGGTAAAGGCACTATATGAAGGTTTTACCAAAACCGCATATTGCTGGCTAAAAGTAATAGGCTTTGACGGCCAGAACGTAGACCATTCCGTATGTATGCCTGCAGTAGATAAGAATCTTGAAGATGCCAGGCTACTGCCTCACGAGGTCATAAGGGCTGATATAGGCGACAAGCAGAGTAGAAAAAAGGCGGAAAATCAGGGGCTTTTATGGTCTTTACCACAGGACTTCCATATCAATCCAGGGGCAGCCGGTGAAAATGCCGGTGTCGGTGGAGATGCAAGGATCGGCTACGGCCTGTTCCGCCTTAATGAAAACTCTTTTAGAAGCAAGGTCGAAGGCGCTATGCGGGAATGCCTGGATTACCAGCTAAAAAACATGCAGGCAAATATGGGTGGTGGAAAATTTGCCGCAAGGCCGGTAATTGAGGTGTTCGTAATAAATACACTGGCAGGCGGAACCGGTTCAAGCTCCTACCCAAGGGCTATGACGATTATCAAGCAGCTGGGAGATGAACTTAAAATTGATGTGAAAATCACACCGTTATCCACAATAATCGGAACGCTTAATCCGGGCAATAAACCGCTTGCGGCAATCAATCAGCAGTCAGCTCTGAAAAATATTATTGCCAGGTTAGAGGGTGGATTTACCGACCTGGACCAGACAGACGGCGACCTGCGAGCCGTATGCAATCCGCCAATATTTATGTCCAATGCAAACAATTACGGCGAACTGTCAGATTTAGACAGAACTATAGCTAAGATTTCATATGCCATTTACCTGCTCATGTTTACGGGTTTCGGCGCAATTGCACGCCAGGACGGTGTGGATCACCATAACAGTACATCAATTGATCAATACGGGACGCTTAGAAAAGGTGCCAGCATAGGACTTTCAAATATCAGCTTTACAAGGCCAAAGCTGATTGATTCGGCGGCATTTGATTATGCTGAAAATCTCATCCGCCAAATTCTCTGCCGTGATGAAACAAGCGATATTGAAAAGATGACTGAAATTTTAATGTCAAATTTGAGTCTAAAAGAAACTTACACTCAGACAACGGCTGTTGACAGAGTCCTTTCTTTAGAAAAAAGTGACCACAGCGCTATTGACCGTGTGATAAGTGTATTTAAGGACCGGTGTACCCCAAAATGGGGCTTTGCCGGTTGCCGCGACATCATGTTCGCTTCTAATTATGCCAGGCAAAATGAGCTTCAAGGCAGAATTATCCATGCCGTCGAGGACAACGCACGGCAATGGCTGCAATCAATTGTAAAGGCCATAACCGCGGAGGTAGAAGGATATCTTACAAAGATAAACGGCATTTCACTTAGCCGGCAAATTCTTGAGAAGGTATCAGAATCTATCGCCGAGCTTATCCAGAAAAATGACAAAGGGATTTACATTGCTAAAAACAACGATAAAAACATAAAGTTAAATCTCAGGCATTATGAAGGCATCTACAACAAACTGTCAAAACGATTGTGGCTTTTTAGAGAGCTAAGTTTCGCCGACAAGGATACCATCAAAAAAAGTTACCCATCCATAGTTGAGTCGGACATTAGAAATACCCTTCAAATATATGCGAGAACGCTTCTAAAAGAATTGGTTTTCCCTCAGGTAAGGGGGCTTATGGCGAATCTGCTCGACCATATCAGCCGGATAGAAAACAATATCGCCGACCTCGGCAGCTATTACGCAGGTCATGTTACACGGCTTAAAAATCTTCCATCCTATTTATATGATGCGGGTGGATATGAACTGGCTAATGAAAATTTTGTCAGCGAAAATGTCAATAGGTTTTACGATGGTATGGGCGGTAGACAGGCGGCAGCTAAAAAGGCATTCGAGCAATTTATCGGAAAGTTCAAAAATTTGGATGCCTTTATAAAGACAGAACCTGGCCATATAGGCAGAGTCATAAAAGATATTGGTACACTAAATGCTAAAAATTTCTTTTACGACCTCAATGTCTACGATGTCTTTAACCAGGCTTTCCAGACCGATAGGCAAAAAGCTGAGATAGTCAGCAGTATTATAGAGCGAAGCTGTTTGAGTATTAAAATTACAGGGGAAGGCGATGAAAATGTCTCCAAAGTAAAGTACATCTGTGGCAATGATGCGCAGCTGGTTAATTGGGTCGTTAAAAAGGCAAACGAAATTGACAGAAGAGGGGGCGACTGGAAAGGGCATACCGATGAAAATCTTCCTGATGGTTTGTCATTTTTCCAGTATAGAACAAATATTTCGATTGCCCAGATTATGAAAGATACCTCTGCAATCGCCAAACTTCCCTCGGATTTAAGTGAACTTGTTAAAATAGGTGAAAATCCGATAATTTCAATGATGCCCGATCCCAGCTGTAATCAAGATGGCCGTACGGATTCCAGAATCGACACGGTCATCGCTCAGGGTATTGCCGCCGGCGTTATTGCCGACAATTCTGACGGCTTTGAGCTTCATAAACCCTTCGAAGAACCTAAAATTGTCGGCAAAACCATTGAGGATGTCCGTAAACACCTGACCGGTAATCATGGCAACGTAGTCTATGTCTGCCGTAAATTTGCAGAAAGCCTTCTCGATAACAGTTCAGAGGTGTTCAGTCTTTTGAAAAGCGATAAATTACCTCAACAGCTTGACAAAAAAGCTGCCCAAGACGCATTAACCGTTGCATCACTGTTAATGCCATACTTAAAAAGAATTAAGAAAGATAACAATGACTCAGAGTAACAATAAAATAATTTTTACGCGGCATTTAATTCCGCAATCCAATAGCCGCTGGAAGAAAAGAAAGGGCAAAATCAAAGTCAAAAATATACCCCAGCGGATAAACATAAAAAAACCGAAATTAACGGAAAACAAATGATGCAACCAGATTTTTGTAAAAGAAAGGCACATTTAATGGAAACGTACACTTATCCCGCGGGGCTTGAAACAAATGATCTCAGAAGAATAAAGCAAGACGATGATGGCGTAGTGTGGTTGTAAATATTGGCAGATTATACAGATGACAGTTCAAGACAACAGTGCAGAAAAAAGAACTATGAGGCCTTCTATCTTACCAGATGGCAGTGGAGGAATTACATCTTGCCCTGAACTGATGACCGAAGACGAACTTATACGTTTTTTGCGAATTCCTGAGATAAGCAAGTCTGAAAACTACCATAACGTTATCGAGAATCTCAAACGGATGCATGACCTACCACGAATTCACATATGCGGAAGGCCTCTTTATCCGATCGAGGCAATCAGAAAATGGATAGAAAGCAAAACAATCACAGAAAAATAAACTTGCGCTCCTGTAATTCATCGACTATAATTTCGTGTGGATCAACCCAAGCCATTAGGCCAGCACGAAAAGGAGGTGAATTATGAAAGAGCTGGTAAGGCTTAGGACAAGACCATCGCGTGATGGTAACGCATTTAAGTATTTTCTGGATTACAAGGATGAGAGCAGCAAAAGGCGACAGGTTTCACTCAAGCATGCTGACAGGCGTAAAGCTTTACGGCAGCGAGACCAGAAAGAACGAGAGCTGCGAAACAGTGTTGTTGTACCTGAATCGATGAGGCTCAGTGAATTTCTGAAACAGAATCTTGAACGCACACGCGGACAGGTCAGGGAAAATACTCTTCGTGAACACGGTTTTGCTATGGAACATTTTATCAAAACAATTGGCAATATCGACTATCAGTGCGTCAAGCACTCTCATGGGGAGCGCTTTCTTCAGGCCTGTCTGGACAAAGGTAACAGTGCAGCTACCGCCGCCAAAAAACTGCGGCATCTCAAGCGTTTGTTTCAACTGGCTGTCGAACGCGGACAATTGGATGGAAATCCCTTAAAATATGTCTTTGCACCTCCATCTCCAAGGCGGAAAATCTATGTTTATACATCTGATGAATGTACTCGAATCATAAAGGCTGCCAAGGATTTACAGATTGGGGTGCCGATACGGTGGGATCTTCTGATAATTCTTTCACTTGTGACTGCTATGCGAAGGGGAGAACTGCTCAATACCACCTGGCGAGATATTGACTTTGGCGGGAAATGTATTGAGGTAGCTCCAAAGGAAGAGACGGTGGAAACATGGGAATGGCGTATTAAAGACACCCATAGACGTGTATTGCCATTGACCAATGAGGTGATTACCCTGCTGTTAGAACATCAGGCAGAACAACCTAATGGTTATCCGTACGTCTTTATTCCGCCCATTCGCTATGAGGCAATCCAAGAGAGACGTAAACAAGGCACATGGACAAGCAGGGATGGGCTATACCCCTTGAACAATTTCAACCGGCACTTCAGTCACATTTTAGGACGAGCGGGTATTCGAAAGGGCGAGTTCCACGACCTGCGTCGCACCTGTCTTAGTAACTGGCTGCGAAATGGAATGCGGGAGTACGAGGTGATGGCTCTGGCTGGCCATTCGAATTTTGAGACGACCCACAAGTTCTATGTGGCGATTTCACAGGATTTGTTGGATCGAGCAAGAGGGGCCTCGCTACAGACTCTAAATCCCGATTTTGTTGCGCATTTGTTGCGCACCCCTGTTTCTGCCAAAAGTAAAAAAAGCCAATCAGTCATAACTGCTTGATGGTGAAAGTGCTAAATAAATGCGCCCGAGAGGATTCGAACCTCTGACCTACGGATTAGAAATCCGTTGCTCTATCCAGCTGAGCTACGGGTGCAACAGCTTTTAAGTGCTTGTAATATAAAGGTTTTCGCTGGTTTTGTCAACTGGCCAAACGTCCAAAACATCCTAAAAGTGTCAAAAAAGTGTCAGTCATCAGTTGCAATACACTATCGTATATTCACTTGTAACCTTATTTTTAAGCAAAAATCTGTTATTGCCTCTTGTTTTAAATAGATACTTTAGAGGAACATCGGATATATAATCCGGAGGTCTTTTTTGATCACTTTTCTATGTAAAAGCATCGGATTGTCAATCCGATAGTCAAAGGCTAAACATGCCATCGGCCAAGAAGCCAGATGGTGGATAACACTTTGATAAAGAGGGTCAGTTGTTTTTTTTCGAAAGTTGAGGGGTCGAGCCCCTTCAGCCTCGCTTGAAAATCCGTTGTTGTCAAACAATTATAGCGGATTATTTTTTTGTCCTAAATGTGCCATTGGTATGGAGTTATTTGCAGTATTTCTTTGGTCATTTTCAAAGATTTCACAGCCCTTTGTAATGCCAACTATAAACGACTGATTATGTCCAGAGTCAGTGCTTTTTTAAGTTGCGTTGTAAGCAGGTGTTGGTTGTCTGTTCTGGTTCTTAGGTTTGATGATTTTTCGGATTCAAGAGGGTTACATTGTTCCCACTTAGGGCAGAATGACGGATATAGTATTGCTGGGCATACTTTCACCAACTGTGTTGACCGCTTTTACGTGGTATTGAAGCAGGGCGTCTGCCGGCAGATCCGTAATATGAATGCTGCAGTTATGGGTGGTATCGGTCAGTGTCCAAGGTCCAAATGGACCGCCGCCTTCAGCCATCTGTCTTCTTACAATGATGTAGTTTTGTACAGGCCCGCCGTTTGCGGGTTTTTCCCATTCAAGCCAGAGTGTTCCCTGTTCTTCAGCTATGGTACGAAGCTCGGTTGGGCTGCCCGGCAACTGAATAGGCCGAGTCTCTTGTCTGGGATTACATCCTATTTTGGTTAGTTTTTCCGGGTCATCGGCAGCATCTGCTTCTTTGTTTGGGAACTTTAGCATTTTAGTCTTTCCTTGAAAAAGTTAACAAATTACCTCCTGCCTTAAGGCAGGGAATTTCAATTATAGTTTTACTTAATGGATTGCGGTGATTTGCCTGCTGGATGCTTTTTGCTCTTCTGTAATTAGTTAATCGAGAAATTTAAAGAAAGGCTTTAGTGAAAAATTTAAGGTTTGCATTTTTAGGCCGCTTTCGGTGACAACGTCATGTCACTTTGAGTGAGAAAAGTTATGAAATAACTTTAATATTCTAAAAGCCTTTTTAAGTTATCGGGCAAAGAGGGGAAATGTTTTAAATCTTGACTTGAGTGGTTCTTTAGCTTCAACTGCTATAGTATGGAATGGAATTTACCTCTTCCTTAAGAGAATATTATCAATAAAGAATCCTGAATTGTCAATCAAAAACTACGTTTCATATTCATTAAAACCCCTCTATAAACCCACCAATAAGCTCAAGTTAAAATAGGCAAAATCAAGTAGTCTTAATTTTTTGCAGTGTCATATTCTGTCACTGCAAAGGGTTTTATATTTAAAAATATAAACATCAAAATGCTTCTCATTTCATTTGAGGTATTAAATAGCACATTTTACCCTTAAAACTCCGTGTTTTAAGTCTCAAAAATAGTATTTCAAGTCTCGAATATGGTATCTTAAACCTGTTAAAAGTGATTGTCGATATGGGTTTCAAAACTCTTGATAAAAACCTGTTTGGTATGTATAATCTATTAAAACAACACGGCTAAAGTTAGGTATGGTATATTATGAAAACCAGCAGAATCAGCAGGGTAATTCAAATCCTGACAGCATTGCAATCGGGACAATCCTATGGAGTTAATGATTTAACTGGAATATTGAATATAAGCAGAAGAATGGTTTTCAGGGATTTGGAGGAACTGCGCAAAGTAGGTGTACCCTGCATTTTTGACAATAAGAATCACTGTTACAGGATAGACCAGAAGTTTTTCCTTTCAGCGCCAAACCTGAATGATAGAGAGGCGTTAGGTTTGCTGCTGCTTGTTCATAAGGCAAGAAATCATATTTATTTCCCATTCAGGGATTCAGCGCTTATGGCTGCGCTTAAAATAGAAAATGATTTGCCTGAAAAAACAAAGCGGTTTTGCGGTGCCGCCCTCGAAAAAATCTCCATAAAGGCCGACCCTCAGGGGAAATTGGATTTGCTCGACCAGAAATTTGCGCAATTATTAGAGGCCATACTGGATAAAAGAATCATAACATTTAGTTATGATTCCCCTGTTGAACAGGAAGACAGGATAATTGATTTGCAGCCATATCACTTGATGTATAACAATTATGCATGGCATGTGCTTGGCAAGATGGGGCAGCAGGTTCATGTTTTTAAACTTAACCATATCAGTGAATTGCGCATATTGGATAAGTATTTTATCGAAGATGAAAAATTTGACTTATCTGAGCATCTCGGACGGGCATGGTCAATGATGCCGGAAGGCAGACTTTATAATGTCAGGTTAAGATTTCTGCCTGAAATTGCCCATAGTGTCGCTGATGTCCAATGGCACAGCACACAAACTGTTGAATTTCAGGACGATGGATCGATAATTATGGAATTCCGTATTGATGGATTAAATGAGATAACCTGGTGGATATTAAGCCATGGCGATATGGTACAGGTTCTTGCTCCGGAGGCTTTACGTCAAAAGGTTATTAAAATAGCCGAAAATGTCGTGAGACAAAATACTTGATTATCTGCAGAGGCCGCATTGATCGCGTATAATTCTAATTCGTTATGTAAACAGGCTGAACTATATTATTATGATTTTCTCTTCGGCCAGAATAGTGAGTCTATTCCTCAGTTTATTATTGACCATGTCAATCAGTGTCATAATTGTTCTGAGAAAATTAATCGACTCAAGGAAGTGTTGTCGCTGATTGAAAATGGTATTGACCCGGAAAGCTTAGCCGCTGCTTCCTGGCTTAAGCTTCACTTTGCCTATATTGGCAGGAAAGTAACCTGTAAGATTGCAAAACCTTTTTTGCCCGGTTTTTTGGAGCCGGCGCTGGAAATTAAAATACCAACACCGATAACGGTACATCTGGATAATTGTCCCCAATGCCGCGAGGATTTAGAGACAATCCATCGGCTAAATCTTAGTCATAAACAACTGTCCCGATTGAGCCGGCTATTTGCAGAGAAACCCGGTGAGGATAATGTTAGCTGCTCACAGGCCCAGAATGCTATCCCGGCAGTTGTATCGATGAATTTTAATGAGACCAGCAAGGAACTTTTGAAACATCTGTGTATATGCCCTGATTGTATTAATGCCATATATCAACGCAGGGAAACGGTTCGAAATAAATATTTGCATACCAGCAAAAAACCAAAGATGTTCCTATGCGAAGAAATCTCTGCAAACGATTATTTTGATTATGTCGTACCATATGGGCTTGACCCTGCTAACGACCAATACGCCAAATTTCGGAGCTTTTTTGCTTCTCATTCTTCTATCTGTCCGATTTGTTTGGCTAAGATGCAGCAATTGCACAACACCATCTATAACATCGCTAAGCGTGTCGAATCCGAGGTTGTTACCATATACCATATAGATGAATCAGCCAAATCTGAAACTGTCGAAAACTCTGATAATGTTTATGCAGGTTTCCCGATAAAGGCAGAGATGGTCGGACACGAGGATGAAGTAATCGCAGAACAGCCAGACGCTATTGTCAATATTGCCACAAAGCAAAAAGTGTCGGTAATAAATATCAAGCCATTGTTTAAAATCGCTGCTTCAGCAGCAGCGGTTATATTAATAGCAACTGTATTATTTATGAACATACCCACTGCTAAAGCAGTTACATTAGAAGGAATCTACAAGGCCATTGAAAAAATTAAAAATGTCCATATTTTAAGTTTCATTCCCGAAAAAAATGGACCTGTGCAGGAACGGTGGGTATCAAGGGCTTTGAATGTAAATATAATTAAAACTGATAGTGAGTCAGTTTTGTGGGATATTTCAAACAAGACAAAAAAAATAAAACATAATAATTCAATTGAGACAACAAAATTAAACACTGAAATGATTTCTGAAATCCAGAATACGATGAACAATTCTTTAGGTTTATTGCCATTCAATAATATATCTGAAATTCCCATCGATACTAAATGGAGTCGTGTAAATAATGTCGAAATAAATAGTGGCGGAGTTGAAGTTTACGATCTGCAATGGACAGAGAAAAGGTATGGTGGCTCAGCCGTATTTAAGAAATGGCGGATTTTTGCAGATTCTCACACGGATCTTCCTCGGAGGGTCGAATGGTATCAGAAGTTAAATCCTGATGATAGATATATACTGCAATCAGTTAATTCTATTGAATATCTAGATAATAACCAAATACAGGATGTTATTAAAGAATCTTTTTCAGGAAATTAAAGTTTTATTTTGGCACCCAAAGAGGGGTTTTGTTTTTATAGTCGTTGTCTGTTTTCTCAACTAATAAATCATCAGCTTTTATTAGACTTATATGTCCGTCGGCAAATCCCACATTGACACTCTTATTTGGATGCCTGCCGTTAATGGCATCCTGCTCCTGACCGGGCAATAGTTCCCTGTTTTTATTGATTTTCAAACCGGGAATGTAGGCTGTATCTTCAATTGGGATATTACCAAGAACAACAGGAGGTTCATCTGCTGCATCCCACCAACATATTATAGCATATCCGCTATCAACGATAAGCAAAGTTTCGCTGGGTTTTGGTATAGCAGAAATTTTCAAAGGGGTTCCAATAAATTCTTCTCTGCGGCTTTGTCTGTCATCGGAACTTTTGCATATTGAGCGGTTCACTCCATAATTGCCGCAAAGGATATCACTATTTAGTTTGGGATTAGATAACCATTTGGAAGGACATTTAACAACTGTAGTTTTCTCATCGGATTTTTTATAAAACCCACTTATAAAATTAAACCACCACCATCCCATTCTGTCATAGGTGATATGTCCTGGATAACCTCCAGGCGGAGCAGCTTTATTAGGATTATTATAAAAACCATAGGGGAGTATCTGATTTTCAGTTTCGTATATGAGGAAACCAATCGTTGACTGTTTGATGTTTGAGTTGCAGAGAACTGCCTTTGCTCTCTGTCTGGAACTTCGCAGTACAGGAAAGATAATGGCCATTAGAATGGCCATTATCGAAACAACTACGATTAATTCAGGTAATGTAAATGAAATCCGTTTCATAAATGCCATTGTATGTTACTTTTCCTGATGAATCAATACATCTATGAATGACATAAATAAACTATGGACCGAGTGGGCCACACGCCCTCATATAATAACAGGTCCATTCACCTGTTCCAGTGCAGTCATCAGGGAAATAAGGGTCTATTATACAGGGAGTTTCCGCAAATCTAATCATCATAGAAGTTGAGCAACTGCCGGTTCCGCTTTTGCAGCCGTATCTTGTATAGAATTCGGCGTATTTACCACCACATTCTCCGCCTACATAACTACAGAAGATTACATCGTATTCCTGGAGCAGTTTTGTGCATTCGTACCCCATTCCATTTATAGTTTGGAGCTTGCTATCATTAATTTCTTCCGCGAATTCACATTTAGAAGGTTGATTGGAAACTAAAAGCGCTATGCCGTCCCAGTCCATATCGAAAAAGCTAATATCTGTGTGATAATAAAAATTACTGCTTGATATATCCACCATCCAGACATTCTCTTTATCAATTGAATCAAGGACAACGAAATGTTTTTTGCCGGGGATATACAGGACAGCTTTGCAGTCGCCCAGATTTTTTAGAGTTTCAATATTAGTCTTGACGGCACGGCAATAAAGCCCCTGCCTTTGTGCGAACTGTTTCATTGCGTAAAGGTTTGTCTGTCCGTTTGGTTCGCTTACTAATTCAGCAAGCCGCTGGTCGTCAATATTTTTACCTAATTGTGATGCGGCATATTTTAGTGCTGCCGTTGCACAATTTTGTTTCTGCTCTCCCTCATTCGCTGCGTAAGTCAACCTTTCAGCTAAAAGTAAATCTGTATTGATTGTCTGTGAATACCGATACATTTCAGGTTTGCGACTATCAAGGGCAAAGTGTTCTATTAATGCATCAGCCTTATAATTGACATTGAATTCACAGCTTTGAGGAACATTGTCATCTATGCTCGTAAAATCCCATAAATCACGTGATAACAGTCTGTTTAACCCTGTTTCATATTGCTCTATTAAAACGGTGGCAGGAACCCAGTTGCCGGATATTTGCTTATAGCTGGAATATTGTTTGGAAACGGCTAATTCACCGAACTTTTTTATTATACAGGAAAGTACCGCATAATTTTTTGCAGAGTCCAGTGCAAAAAGCATTTGCGAACCATCTGAGTTGTTAAGAGTCAGATATATCTGTGTTTGGCCATCGGCATTTTTTTCGATAGCGGAAGATTCAACGACAGAGAGATTATCATAACTGTAATAACCATATCCCCATGGGATAACACCGGCAGTTAAAGGACCATTTACGTTATGTGGAGTTTTGCCTGTCGAATCAGCGATAACTTGATTACTCGGCAGAAAATAAGTGGTATATTTTTCACCATCCCAGGCAAATATGCGCCTTGCGTTCCAGTTCAGGTCAAACTGATTGGTCATAAAGTTGCCTGCCAGATCTTTGCCTGGTTTTACCGAATCTTTGCGTGAGTCTGTGTTGATTTCCCAATAGAATCTTTCTCCGTCAAATTTCACAATTACAGATGAATTCATAGTGCATTCATTGGATAGTTTATGACGGACATTAAACGGAATTGCATCAAGCTTCATTTTTTGTATGTCTTCTGCTAATTCCTGTTTGTTTGAATTGTTTTGATATTTGGCAACCTCTTCTTTAACTTTATTGTTGATTTCGGTGGGCGATGTGGTTTTTGACGCCCTAAATTCCTGATGTGTGGCGTTAATTGTGCCTGCCGGTATCCAGGTCTTTTTTGGCTGGCTTGTGAGTTGCTGTAAGATTTGCAAAACCTCTGCTCTATCCAGCGACCTGTCAGCTAAAACGGCGGAACTAACCGACAACAGAATAATACTTGCTAATGTGAATAATTTCTTCTTCATGACATCTGCCTCCATTAAAATACTTATACATATTACTCAACTTGCCTATTTTATCAGGTGGGATGGAAAAATCTAACTTTTTATAGTATTTTAGAAATTATCATTTATGAAATGGTGGATATTTGTATTTAAGTGCTTTTATTGCAATCAGTTAGGGGTTGTGGTAATAATGATCATCTAATATATTAACAAGATGTCAATAATCTACAATACGGAATAAAGTAGCTATTTTGTTCTTTCAAGCCAGAATTCACAAAACAGCATTAAATCATTGATATCAATATATCCATTGGCATCAAGGTCCGTTCCTTCACACCAGTTAGGGGCTATGCAATCTGTTTCTGACCAATGATTTAACAGAATTCCATAGTCTTGAAAGTTTACTATGGTATCGTAATTAAAATCACGGGAGCGAACATTTGAAAAACAAATATAGTAATTGGGATCCCAACTTATATTGTAATCATAAAAAACAATATTGAAGTCTCCTGCATCTACAGCATTATAGTCGATGATAAACCAATCTCCGACTTCTACATTACCATAGCCTCCATTTAAATTAATCCATTTTATTCCGGATTCTTCTTGTTCAGAAGTATAAGAAAAATCACCCGCTGCAGGCAGAGGATCTCTCGGCGTCAAAATTCCATAAGGCCAATATGCCTCTTCAAGACCAAGGTCCCCAGCCCAATATTCACTGGTATCATCGGAACTTACAACGATTTTCAGCTTGGTTCCGACCATAATATCTCGATAAACATGAGGGATATTTGGATCAACTAATTCGAGAGGTGTGTTGCTGTCGCGTAGGAAAACAGTAGTTGAAATCGTTCCTGCAGCTATCGAAATTATGCCAAGCATTATCGCTAATACCGGAAGCAGCTGCTTTGCTAATAGTGTGGTATTTTTATGCGGTAAGAGATTATCCGTACAAGTAATAAATACACTTAGGATTAACTTTTGGATGAAACCGTTGATGTTTTGTTTTTTCTTCTTCATTTCGATCCTGAGAATAGACAATATAACCTCATATACGAATTCAACCACATAAATCAATAAAAAAACCGACGGTTTACTGCCTGATGGCATTCGGTGCAAATATTAATCCGCGATTAAGTTGTATCAATCTATAATATTTGGTGTCAAAAAAGTGTCAGTCGTCAGTGGTTCGCCACTGTAAATTAACTTGTTAACGATTAGTAAATCACTTGTAAACCTCATTTTTGACAAAAAAACGCCACATAAGATGTTATTGATGCTGCGCTTGCAACTGCCCCTACGGATTAGAAATCCGTTGCTCTATCCAGCTGAGCTACGGGTGCGACAGCATTTAAGTGCCTGTAATATAAACATCTTTCACTCATTTTGTCAACTTTTGAACTGTGTGAAATATCTAAAAAAGTGTCAATTTCCAATGGTTTACCACTGTAAATATGGTTTATATAACCTAATATCAATTAAATTAGTTATTTGTTCTGGTCGGGCATCAATGCTTTGGAGCGTTCCAATCGCCTAATGAGTTTCTTTTCAATTCTTTCAAGTACCTCCTGTTCGCTGTATCGTAAGTCTCTACTGACCCAGCGGCTCAATTCCTGAGCGACATAATCTCTAGCCTCGATCCAGTCCTTATTGCGATTAAGGATATATATTTTTTCCATGTCAGTTGTGAATAATCTCCTAACCTTCTGACCTGCGTAGAATGGGTCTGGTTCATCATACATAGGGTCATTAAAGGCAGACAGGAGAGATGGAATTAAATCGTATTTTTTGTATTGCATGTTCTGTATTTCCGGGCTGCACAGGATGAACTTGATAAATGCCCACGCAGCCTCTTTGTGTTTGCACTGGTCTGGTATTAGAAGGATAGAACCACCATAATTGCTGGCTCTCAATCCTCCCGGCTCGATAGATGGCAACCTGAATACTCCCCAATCACCCGCTGTTTCAGATGCATAATCCTTAATGGTGCCTCCCCACCATGCGGCCATTGGATAAGAAGCTATCATATCGTTTTTTAAAGAAGAGTAATATGAGTGGCTGAAAATGAGGTCATTGCTGGTTACTCCGGATTCGTACATTTTTCTAAGTATTCTCAATGCAGCCAGACATTGCGGAGAATTGACTGCGATGGCACCGTCTTTGTCAAACAATTGCCCGCCGTTCTGTTGTATCATTATTTCAAACATAATGCTGAGACTGTTTAAAGAAAGGTGAAAAAGTTTTGTACTCCCATTAGATTTCTCGTAAATAACTTTACCCGCATTGAGATAATCATCCCATGTTTGTATAGAATTCGGGTCAATTCCATATTTGTTAAAGATGTGCCTTTTATAAAATACTGCACAAGGCCCGACATCCCAGGGAATTGCATATAGGCGGCCCTCGTAAATGCAGCCATGCCAAGAGGAAGGTATGAAGTCTTTTTCATATTTTTTGGCCAAATCTGCAAGGTCCATCATCTTCTTCGTTGATATGTATTTCTGGACTTCACCTAACTCAAGCTGTGATATATCCGGCGCGCCGATACCCGCTGAAAGTGAAAGTAAAAAACGAGATTGCATATTTGTTTGGCACATATTGATGTTGACTTTTATATTGGGATAAGCTGCGTTGAAAAGGGGCAAAACATCCTTGAGGCTTGCCGCAGCAATGTTCCAGGCCCAGACTTCGATTTCAGCATGGATGGCCTCATTGTTATCCGAATTAATGTTACTTTGCAATTCTGCGTTGGCTGCAAATATTTGCAGCGTAAATGCGATAAATATTGTCAATACAAACATCGACAACAAATTCAGGTTCTTAGTCATATTCAGAAATCCTGTTAACATTTTGAACATTCTCTGACGTCTTAATGAGTAAAGCTAATGCGGATTTTGCTTTTTACTATATAGGTTAAAATCAAATGAGATTTATAGCCATTTTTTGTTTATATTCCACCAAATATACCAGTATTCTTAAGAAATGGCTACTAAAACGCCAAAAATGGTTATGACAATTTTGTTAGATGTATGTATAATCAGCCAAAAATCACAAATGAAGATTTCTGCCAAAACTAAAAATAACGTTCCTGAACATACGGCAAAAGATGCTAAGTTGCCTGACGGCTCATTTGTCAGCAATATGGGAAAGCAATCGGTTTGTACGAAAATTTGGAGGTACAGACATTTTTACCTGTTTATATCTCCGTTTTTTATTTTCTTTGTATTATTTGGATTGTATCCACTTGTTTTTTCTTTATATCTTAGTTTTGCCCAATGGAATGGATTGAACGAGCTTCGACTGGTGGGATTATCGAATTTTGTAAATGTGTTTACTGATGAATATTTTTACATATCATTGTGGAACACGATAGTAATCGGATTGCTTTATATTCCGCCAATGTTTATTGGTTCCTTTATTCTTGCCATCATTCTCAATTTATCGTGGTTGAAATTTCGTGGGTTTTTTCGTGCCGCTGTTTTTTTGCCATGTGTGACCCCAATGGTGGTTGTTGCCATTGTGTTCCATCTTCTTTATGGGCAGGAGACAGGTTTATTAAATTTCCTTATAGGAAAGATGTCAAATCTGCTGCCGGGAATAGAGCTTAAGTCGATTCCATGGCTTGTAAGTGAAAAATGGTCAAAACTTTCCATTGCGATTTTGCTGGTTTGGAGATGGACAGGGTATAATATGGTTCTGATGCTGGCGGGCTTACAAGGGATTTCGAAAGAATATTACGAAGCTGCCAAGATAGATGGAGCAGGTATTTTGAAGCAACTGTGGTATATAACACTTCCTTTGATGCGGCCAACATTTGTTTTTTGCAGTATTACGTCATTGATTGGTACAGTGTATATGTTTGATGAAATCTTTGTGCTAACCCAGGGCGGACCCGGCTCGTCTTCAACAAACTTCGGTCTTTACCTTTTCAATAAATCATTTAACGAATTCAAATTTGGCCAAGCCTCATGTATGGCCTATGTTGTTTCTTTAATAGTATTTTTATCATCCCTGCTAATCCTGAAACTAAGAAGAACAGATGCAGAATAAAGGCGTTAAAGTGAAAAAGATTTTTCAAAGAGTTATGATATATCTGCTGCTTACCTTTGTGGCTGTTATATTCATGTTTCCTTTCTACTGGTTGTTTATATCAGCTTTTAAGAGTAAAGAGCAGATATTTACCCTGCCTCCTCAATTTCTGCCAAATCCATGGAAATTGGATAATTTAATCAGAGTTTTTAAGGAAACTAACGTTATCCAAACGTTTTTTAATTCTACCATCATTGCGGTGGGCTATTGCACCCTTGCTCTTTTTCTTTGTTCTCTCGGAGGGTATGCGTTTGCCAAATATCCTAAAGCGATGGGTCATCGAAAGCTTTTTGCTTTTATTTTGGGCACTATGATGATACCTTCGGCAGTAACGATAATTCCTCTTTACGTGATTATGTGTAAACTGCATATGGTCAACACTTATTGGGCGTTAATTATTCCTAATGCCGCCAGCGCTTTCGGTATATTCTGGATGAGACAGTATATCTCAAGCAGTCTTCATGGCAGCCTTATCGACGCAGCGAGAATTGATGGCTGTAGCGAGTTCGGAATCTACTGGCGGATAGCGATGCCGTTGGCAAGACCTGCGCTTGCGGCGCTTGGAATATTGTTTCTAATCGGTATTTGGAACAATTTAATGTGGGCATTTATCGTTCTGCGTACAAAGGAGATGTATACGCTGCCATTGATGATATATATGCTTAATGGAGAAATGCGAACACCTTATGAATTGATTATGGCCGGCGGCCTGATAGCTACTCTGCCGTTAATAGCGGCATTTCTTATTTTTCAAAAACACTTCATTCAGGGAATGATGAGCGGCTCAATCAAAGCATAAATATGAGAATTTTTAAAGAAGCTAATATGGTAAAAAATGTATTTTTTATTTTTAAGGTTTAAATCTGAAAACCAATCCTATTCACAGTTTTCTCATATTGGATAATTTTGCCAAATACTGAGATAATGGCTATAATGCAGGGATATGACACAAAAACCTAAAAAAGTAGTTTTATTTGATGTGAAGAGCAAACAGGAAAGACTTCTTTCGTTAGGTATTGCGAAATATTCGCAATCAGTAGCTGACCACCGATGGATTTTTTATACGAGGAACGCTGCATATTTTTCTTCGCCAGATGACAAGAAAGCATTGGAACAAGTGTTGAATTGGAACGTCGACAGCATCTTTGCGATAGACAGCCATATAAATAATAACGTGCTTGCCACAGGAATACCTATTATTGCTATTGGCATAGAGGAATGTTGTCCGCAAGTAAGCAATATAATGCGTGATGACCAGAAAATCGGCCAGTTAGGCGCAGAGCATCTGCTGGATAGGGGCTTTACTAATCTGGCTTATTCGGGCCTGGATGATATGCCCTGGTCAGGAAGACGGGAAGAGAGTTTTAAAGAAACTGTTCGCAAGGCCGGATTCCAAACGTATACTTATCAGTATCCCGCGGTTATGATTCGGCAATCCTGGGACCAGGAACGGCCCATTATGATTGAATGGCTGCAGTCTTTGCCAAAGCCGGTAGGCATTATGGCGTGTAATGACCAGAGAGGACAATATATTCTGGATGCTTGTATGTTCCTCGAGATAGATGTTCCTAATGAGGTTGCTGTAATAGGTGTAGACGATGACGAATTGTGCGAACTTACAAATCCGCCCCTTTCGAGCATTGCGGTTGATGATATTACCGCTGGTTTCGAAGCTGCAGAAGTGCTGGACAGAATGATGGAGACCGGCCGGCAGGAGGACAAAAAAATTATCAGTAGAACCAATGGCGTTATAGCGAGACGTTCTACGGATGTTCTGGCGGTAAACGATCCGGTTGTTACCAATGCGATGAAATTCATTCGAAGTAACCCAAAACGCCTCATTCAAGTATCCGAGGTGCTTCAGGAAGTCTGTTGTTCACGTACTACACTGGATGAGAAGTTCACCTCGTTGTTTGGCAGAACTGTGTATAAAGAGATTAAACGTGTTCGTGTCACCGAAATTATTAATATGCTGATTAATACAAATCTTTCTATGTCTCAGATTGCTTACAAGATGGGCTTCGCCGATGCCTATCACCTTTCGAGATATGTAAAAAAGGTTTTAGGTATGAGTCCGCGTGATTATTGCAAGATGCATAAACGGAGATAAGTTTTCCTTGAAAAGAAGGATTCTCCAAAGCCACTACTTTGAGAGTTGATGGGCGCCGATATCAGGGACTTTTGTCGTACTAACAGGATTTCCCCAGAAGTCTTTGCCGCCATTGTTTTCTATTATTTTGCCTGCGTCAATACAGGGAGAACCGGGTTGTAATTTGTAACCATCAAGTGTTTCTTTGCCCCTGGCTCCACTGCCCGGTTTTACAAGCATAGGATTTGCAGTTATCCCATTTGGGTCTTTTGGGTGCGGCCGGCTGTTGCCATAAAATACATTATTCGAAAAAATAGTATTAGTTGCACCGCCGAGTTCATATTGGCTATTTCCTTCGATATAAAAAATATTATTATAAAAACGGGTATCATCAGGCCAAGCGTTTCCCCAGTTCCAGGTGTTAATGAATTGGCCGTTTTTAATTTTATTCGTGTATATTGTATTATTATATATAAGTGTATTTTTTGTATAGCCGCTTAATTCAAAAATCGGGCAATCGTTATTGTCTCCATCATTCCGGCTTATATTATAGCGGAATATCGTTCCTATATTACCGCAACTGCTTGGCATTACTTCATCACTTTTATTACATACAAGTAAAAATCCGCCCTGGTTATCGTGGCTGTAATTGTATTGGAAAAGGCTGTTCCGGCAGTTCCAGTCGGAATCAAACGACTGACCGTCATGTGTACCTTTCATTCCTGTTACCTCATTGTACTGAATTACGGTATTATCACAACTCCATGGCCAGATGCCGCAGGCCGCATCCTGGGCGCGTCGCCTGGCTCCGTTGATAATATTATACTCGACAAGACATCCGTCGCAGCCGATAGGGACGATACCGTCGCCGCCTATGTCTTCAAGGACATTATTTCGAATCACCACATTCAAACTTGGAAACCAACTGCTTCTTTTCCAATAATCAGGCCAGTTAGAAATACTGATACCGTTGCGGTCGCATCTTAACAGGCGACATCCTTCTATTAATACATTGTCAAAATTAGATTTTGTATATGGACCATTGCACTCAAGGAGTATCCCAAATCCGCCACCTTCATTTTTTACATTGCTGCCGTTGACATCATGGATAAATAAATCCAGCAATTTTATGTGGTGTGCAGTGCCGAAGTTTTCCGCATACACATAGATGCCTTTTAGTCCTTTAACCCGTAATGGTGCGGTATTTGTAATCTCCAAATTCCTTATTTCCCAGTACTCCTGATTATATAAACGTACAGCCTCAAGATGTGCCCCGTTGCAGTTAATAATCGGTTTAGTCCCTTTACCGTACATATCAATGATAATAGGTTTCTGGGCGTTTCCTGAACCTTTTGGATATAACTGTTCATTGTTCCAGAGACTGCCTGCAGCTAATAGAATTTTGTCGCCAGGCTGAAAAACTGTTATATTTATACGTGCAAGATTTTTCCATGCATTTTCTGGGGATGTGCCGGCATTATTATCGCTTCCAGATTTGCTGTCAATATAGTACGTGACTGAGCCTGGCGACAGAAATCCCGCCGCCAAAATAATTTGTGAAGTAAATAACAATACTGCTATTGCAAAACATTTCATTGTGTTCATTTCAAACCCTTTCTTTATTCAACATCTCAGTTTCCTGATGCTTCGATATTATAAGCTAAAGAATCAACAACCTAAAGCCATATTTGGTGATTCCATAGCCATTTTTCATACGAAAAAAACTATGATTTTAGTGAAACTATAAAAACATATTTCGAAACTTTAAGAACAAAGCAATGTGAGAGTATAAGCAAACTAAAGGAGTAAATATTGAAGTAGTGTCCGATAATAAATTACTGCCATACAAGGCAGGAGGCAACATCTCAGTTACTCGATACGGAGGACTTTTTTGAAAAATGAAAAATTCCCAAAGTATTTCCAAAAACAAAAAATCTAAAATTTATAAGTACTTGTGAAACATTAAGTTATGGCGAAAAAGCTATCCGTTAAAAATGGCTAATTAAATGCAAAATATGGCTTTTTATTTGGCAAAGCAACTTCGTAGGATTCATGAATGAGAACAGCAGAAAATTTACAGCGGCAAGAGAAGAAAGGATTCTTAGGAACCTGATTTTGTAATGTGAGTTTTATATTTGTTGTATATTTTTTTTGGAGGAAAGTAAGATGAGAAGAATGATGTGTTTAGCAGTTTTTGGCGTGCTTCTGTTGATGAGCGCTTCGTCTCAGGCATTAGAGGTGGGCAACCACAGTTTCGAGGAATTCGTCATCACGAACAATGGCGGAAATCCAGAACCGCCGGCCGGAACTCAGTTAGAAGTTTGGGATGGCTTTGACCCGGAAGATGGCGCTAAAAGCGGTTGGTGGGATTCTGGCGCCTCGGCATGGTATGCTTATAGTGCTGATGTAACGAGTTGGCATAACGATAGAGCAATGACTGGTCAGGGCGGCACCAAGTGGGGCGGCACAGATGGTAACCTTACAGTATATCTGAATGATGGCTACGAAGTTTGGAATCTCACGGACAACATCGTTGAGGCCGGCAAAAGCTATACATTAACAATTGATGCACGAAATGACTGGACTATGGAGGGTTCTGACCCCACGCTCAGAATGATACTCTATTACGATGATGGTACTGTTCGCACAGACATTGGCCATATTGACCAGGTTCTTACGAGTAGTTGGGATGAGTACAGTCTTGTACTTACCCCGGATGCGGCAGCGGCAGGCAGCCAGTTGGGTATTGCTTTGGAAGTTGTTACAGGTAACGGAAATTCATGGCTTCACTTCGACAATGTACGTTTGGTTCCTGAGCCCGCAACAGTGCTCTTTATGGGTTTCAGCGGTCTTTGGATGTTGAGAAAACGCATTTACAGTTAATGGAAACAGGGCAGGATATTAAAATATGAACGCTATACTCTGACGTCTGTATCGAAATAAAAAACCGATAACAGAAGGATGCCGCCCTTTCTTTAGAAATAAAAGATAGGGCGGCTAATCCAAAAAATGTTTAGATAAAAAATGACAGGTACAGTTGTTATGTTGGAAATTAATGTAAGAAATTTGAAGCCGTTTATGCAATGCATTTATTATAGGAGAATATTTATGAAACTATTATACCTATTTATATTTCTGGCTTTTGGTATGGTAGCTCAGGCAAGCACACCAATAACTGTTACTAACCCCAGTTTTGAAGATGCCGGTGTTCCTTTTGGAGAAATCGATACACTTGGCTGGGATAGCATATACGGCCTGTGGACTACAGATTTGGATGGAGGCGAAAACCTGGGCGATTGGACTCTTAATGAAGGCTCTGTAAATATGGAAGGTTTCGGCCAGGACCTTGGAATAGTCATATCGCCAAATACTACCTACACCGTTACATATGATTTTATGTTATCATGGTCTGGTGATGAGGGTGGTAATAATGTGACGAGTACCGTTACTTTTTACAGCCGTGATGTCAACGGCGTCAGGACCGACCGAGGCAGTATCAGCACCTCTCATCCGCCGGAAGATTATGTATGGCAACTTGATAACACAGCCAGCTTTACTTTTTATTCAGGTGCGCCTGGTGTCGGGGAAGAGTTAGGAATATGGTTCTCATATTCCGGAATAAAACCCTGGGCAGGATTCGATTATATCCGTGCAGAATCAAATGTTTCTGGTTCGCTGCCGCCCAATCCGCTATTCAGAAAACAGCCGGTACCGGTAACAGCAGCTTCCGGAAGCACCGTTGAGTTCTCTGTAATGGCAGTGAATGCCAGTAGTTATGCATGGAAAAAACAGGGAAGTTCGCAGGTTCTTTCAACTAGCGCAACATTAATTTTACACAATATAGCCGAGAGCAATGAAGGATATTACTATTGCCAGGCTACTAACAGTCATGGTACGACGGTATCAGAATCGGCAAGGTTGCTTACAAATAGACTAATGGGGCACTGGGAATTTGAAGGTAATCTTACTGATAATATCGCAGGTAAGAACGGCAATGATGTTAATGATTCAGGAACTCCAGGCACTGCCGATTACAATACTGGTATAGTAGGTGCGCAGGCCTTGGAATTGGCTGCTGATGGTTTTCACATTGAAATACCTGATGCAGGCTATTTCGCTTTTTATCCGCAGAGTTATACCGCAACGTTCTGGATAAAGACACAGGCAGAAACGGGTGCTGTGATTTCAAACTATAATTGGGATACAGGCGGCTGGACTCTTGGAGCAGGTACAGTGGCATGGTCAAATTTAATAGGCAATAATTTTGGTGAAACCATATCGTACAACATAGAAGATGTTACTCCTGTCCTGAATGACAACGAGTGGCATTTTGTAACAGGTACTTATGACTCCGCATCGAAGGTATTTAAGCTGTATGTCGATGGTGAATTGGCAGGTACTATCGCCGTAAGCGCTAATCAGGTGCCTGTTACGGATGAACTTCTTATCTTCGGCGATAATGCCAGTGTGGAAGACCCATACGAAGGATTGCTGGATGATGTAAAAATATATAGTTATGCAATGACACCGCAGCAGGTTGCAACTGAATATCTGGCAGTCAAACCTTCCGGAGAAGTTTGTATCGATTACCCGAAATATGACGTCAACGGTGACTGCATAGTAAATATGATAGATTTTGCTGCATTTGCAAATAACTGGCTTACAGACACAATCATTCCTTAGTGTATGAGAAGCCGTTATTGTTGAAAGAATGCCTAAGATATTAAAATATAGGAGAATTGAATTATGAAGAAAAATATTATAATAGTTATAGTTTTGTCAATGCTTGTTTCGTCGCAAGCAGCAGAACTTTATCGGGAAGAATTTACTCCACCTACTTGTTCATGGAATATCGCTACTGTAGGATGGGCTGTTGTTGCCAGCGGCGGCGGTACGAGTGGAGGACTATTCGGCCTCCCATGCGGCAATGGTGTCTGGGTATGGCACGCCAGCAATCCACCCGTAGGATATGAAGCTGTTGCTTACACTACCGAGGCTACTATTAATACCGTTACTCATCCGTATCTTGGATTCCAATTTGATTTACGAATCAATTACAACGGTACGACTCCTTTTGTGAGTCTTGCTGTGAAGGTGGGGAGCAATTGGTATGTATCAAAACAAGCTACCAGAAGTACAAGTTCTACTTATGCGCCATATCATTTCTATTATAATCCTGCAAAAGAGAACTGGGATACTTTAAATATGACAACTGCCCAAAGAGGTTCTACGCCTGCCGAAGATCTGACGGGCAATATCGTTGGCTTTGGAATGTATTCAGATACCGGTCCTGTCGATGGTATTGACTGTACAGCAGAAGATGACAACTTCATCATTAAAGATGTTAACGCCCTTAATCCGGTACCATGGGATCATGCCGAACTGGTTGGTATAAATGTTGATTTGCAATGGTCGCTGAGCCCTGATGCAACAAATTGTTATGTTTATTTCGGCACGAACTCAAATATAACAAGTAATCCAAAGGTCATAGATGGCCCTGTGCAAACAAGCTATGACCCGGGAACCCTTGCTGCTGACACGAATTATTATTGGCGAGTAGATGTCAATACCGTTGGAGGTATCATTGCAGGTGATCCCTGGACATTCAAAACTGTTCCTAATGTTCCGGTAATACTTGATAATCCTGTTGCTCAAACCGTTGCATCCGAAGCAAATGCCGTGTTAAGTGTTAAAACAATCAATGCTACTACATTCCAATGGTACAAGGATAATACGCCAATTAGTGCGGGAGGAGATATATCGGTAGTCTCTGACGCTAATGGTTCAACTTTGAGCATAGCTAATACAGCCATTGCAGATGAAGGATATTATTACTGCAAAGTATCTGATGGTTTCACAGATGTTAATTCTGCAGTAGTAAGGCTTCTTACGCAAAGACTAATGGCGCATTGGAAGTTCGAAAACAATCTGACCGATGAGATAACAAGTGAGGATGCAAATTTCGTTGATGTCAATTCCATTGTGGGCACTCCTTCGTATGATGACGGCATAGTAGATGCCGGCAAAGCCTGTGTTTTTGAAGGAGATGGTTATTTTGTCCAGGTTCAGGCTCCGGATCCTAATTATTTCAATTTCTATCCGGTCGGTTATACGGTGAGCTGCTGGGTGAAAAGTTCCATTTCGGTCCCTATGGGTATCGTATCTAAATTCAACTTAGATGCAGGCCAGGGTTGGTTAGTCTTAGCCAATTCGCAAACTACCTCACACCATCTTGGGCAGATAGATGCTGTCGAAACCCAAAGTACTGTTAATGATGGACAGTGGCATTTTGTTGCGGCAACCTATGACCCTGTCGCAAAAACGAGTGCAATATACATAGACGGCAAAGTTGGTAACATTATTTATGGAACAGCCGGTGCTCCTCAAGGCAATCCTACTCGGGTGGAAATTGGTCTATTCAGAGATTGGAAGAATTGGTTGTATGAAGGATTAATTGATGATGTCAAAATTTACAGCTATTCGCGAGATGCTTATACTATTGCCCAGGAATACGCTTCTGTAACAGGCCAAACTGTATGCGTAGAACCTCTTTGGTGGGATGTTAACGGCGATTGTGTAATTAACTTTACTGATTTGAAAGATTTCGCGAATGAATGGCTCACCTGCAACAAGTTGCCTTTGTCTGCATGTGATTAATTTTTATATTAAGGAATAAGAATAAAAGGACATAATCCGGAGAGTTAAAACATGAGTAGAAAAAAAGCTTTTACACTTGTGGAATTGCTGGTTGTGATATCCATAATGGCCATGCTTTTGGCTGTACTCCTGCCTGCGCTGCGGAAGGCAAGGGATCAGGCCAAAAAAACTATATGTAAAAGCGATATAAAGCAAATTTATATTGGCTCTATGGCATACAGCCAATCAAACAATGATGCGTTGTTAATGGGTTATCAATATGGCTTTAAGCAATATAATTATGCCATCTGGGATGGCGGCTATGTCGTATGGGGCCCACTATATAAAGGCAAATATATAAAAGATCAGAAATCCTGGCACTGTCCTGCTTATCGAGATTGGTACGAAGTTACTGATGTATGGCCGCCGGAGGCTCTTATCGACGGCAGAATCAAACGGGCAGATGTATTCAACTTCTCCGCTGTCAGCACATATGGCGCACGGCCCGATATCAATTGGATAATAAACACTCGTACCAATGAATGGCAACCCACGAAAACGGTTAAATTGACCGGGTTATCTTCCAGCATACCTTATATGTCAGACTGGTGTTCAGATGAGTATGTTATGTCTAAAGGCCACAAGATCGGGGTCAATATAGGATATCTTGATGGGTATACGAGATGGTTGTCAAGCAGCGAGAAGAAAATGATTAAAAGTGCGAGAAGAGAGTTCAGCCTTAAAGAAATGTTGAAGATGATGAGAGGTGCCTGGGGTGTCAATTATAATGATGACATGGAAAGAATCTGGGAACTTTTCGCATATAGATAACAGTCTCTGGTATAAATAAGACAGACAAAAAAAGTGCAGCAGACTTTGCAGCATTCCATCTATTTTATTTAACTTTAGAGCTACCCTTAATGTTTAGTTTAAGTTTGGAGGTAACAGATGTCTCACAACCCTGATTCTACTATTAAAGATAATAAAACTTATCAAAAAAATCAGATAGAAGTGATGCGGATTGATAGTAGTGTCAAACGGCGGCATATTGAAGATATAATCATTGAACCATCCCCAAAAGAGCTGACTCCCAGCGGCTTATCGTCTGTAGAAAAGCGGTCACAGGGGAATTTGACTTATTTTGTCGACTGCTCTGCAGGTAATGATAAAAACACGGGTCTTTCATCGGCGAAGGCATGGAAATCGCTTGAAAATATTAATCGGATGGCTTTTGCACCGGGGGACAAAATCCTTTTCAAAGCAGGTACCGTTTATAATGGCAGGCTTGAACCAAAAGGTTCCGGCTCAAAAGAGGCACCAATAATTATAGATATGTTTGGAACAGGCCAAAAACCCAAAATCGACACAAACGGAAAGTTCCATGAATCGCTGCTGCTCTATAATGTGGAATACTGGGAAGTTAACAACCTTGAGATTACAAACACGGGAAACCAACGCGCTCCTTTACGAAGAGGCGTTTATATTTGCATCAGAGATTTTGGCACTGCTGACCATATTCACCTTAAAGGACTTTATGTACATGATGTTAATTCCAGCAATATAAAAGCTGACGGAGGATTCGGCATTATGTACAGTGCTGATGATGCGGGTATTACGAAATCCAGATTTAATGATTTGCTGATAGAAGACTGTCATCTGGTAAGGACGGACCGCAATGGCATTGGCGGCTGGGGACACTGGCGGCGTTCAAACTGGCTGCCAAGTTTAAATGTCGTTATCCGGAAGAATCTATTGGAGGATATCGGCGGAGATGGTATTGTTCCTATAGCCTGCGATAAATGTATTGTTGAGCGTAATGTTCTTCGCGGCGGCGGCCGACGCTGCCGTGATGCTGCCTGCGGCATCTGGCCGTGGAGTTGTGATAGTACAATAATACAATTTAACGAAGTCAGCGGAATGATGTCTCCGGAAGATGGAGAAGCCTTTAATAGTGACTGGAATTGTCGAAATACGCTGATACAGTACAATTACAGCCATGACAACCCGGGTGGTTTTATTAATTTTTGCAACTGCGGTTCCCTTGAAATGCCTCACAATATCGGCAATATCGGAACTGTTGCCCGTTACAATATAAGCCAAAATGACAAAACCAGGGCCTTTCAGTTCTGTGGTACTGTAAAAGATGTGACTGTTTACAATAACGTTGTTTATGTTGGTAAAGATTGCGATATATGGGGAGTGCATTATTGGACGTGGGAAAGCGGTCTGCCCAGGAATATCCAGTTTTTTAACAATATCTTTTATGTTGAGGGCAAAGTGAAATATAACTTCCTGGATAGTACAGGGCCCGTGTTCAGTAACAATGTTTTTTATGGTTCTCATGAAAATCGGCCACAGGATGATAATGTAATCGCCGAGTCCCCTGGTTTGATGGATCCCGGCAGCGGCCAGGAAGGGTTGGAATCGCTTGGCGGATATATGCTGCGAAATGATTCACCTTGTTTGACTGCCGGCAAGAGTATCGTGAATAAAAGTATAAGAGATTTCTGGGGCAATAAAGTTCATCCTTACCTCAAATCTGATATCGGTGCCAATCAGCTTACTTCAAATTAGATGTTAATTGCTCTGAAATTACTTTTACATTTTTTTAATTGGAGAGAATATTTATGTCATTAACCAGTACCGGCAGGGGTCGTGTTACATTGCCAAGTGAGAAAAATATGGATGACGCGATCAGGGAAATTGCCAATAGATGGGGCGCTGATGTAATCCGAAATAGTGATGGGACCGAATTGCCTGAGGGCATTAAAGAATTCGGCATGAAAGTTTACTCAACGTTATGCCTGGCAAGACGAGACCAAAAATGGATTAAAAACCATCCACAATGCTATCCGCAAAAGGCGTTAATTACTGATCCTGAAACGGCTGTTGCGGATACCCTTGAAATTGATTTGATGAAAAGTTACTTCCGTGAACAATTTAAGGTTGATACTTTGCATGACCCTAAAAAGTATTTTGAAGTTGTTGACCGGACAACCGGACAGGTAGTAAGTCCAGAATCCTGGTTCTTCGATAAGGAACGTGGAGTCGTCCAAATTGTTAAGGCCCAGCGTTATCATACTTACACAGTATCTTTTCTTGTTTTTCAAATCTGGGATACTACTTCAATGTATAACCATGTCACCAATAAATGGAAAACCGAACATATTTCTATTGTTGATCCGAGACAACCCCCAGCAAGAGAGCACCTGCTGGAAGACCTTGAAAAGTGGTTAATCGCAAATTCCCAAACCGATGTTGTTCGTCTGACGTCATTAGCGTATCATTTTACAAACAACTTCAGCTGCGTTGACGGTGTTCCTATTACCAGGTACCGTGATTGGGTCGGATATCACGACTGTACGAGTGTATTGGCTTTGGAGCAGTTTGAAAAGGAATTCGGCTATAGACTTAGTGCCGCAGACCTTACAAACGACGGCTATATGAATGATGTAAATAAGGTCCCGACTCTGAAGTATCGCGATTGGATGGATTTCATACAGAGAGGTGTAAAAGATATTACGCGAGAATGGGTGGATTTGATTCATAAGCACAACCGCAAAGCCATGATGTTCTACTGTGACCACTGGATAGGAGCGGAACCTTACGGAAAATACTTTTCAGAAATAGGGTTGGATGCAATTGTTAACCCGTGTATGAGCGGTCTTGAACTTAGAAGAATTGCAGATATACCTGTTAAGATTGAAAAAGAGGTCAGGCTTTACCCGTACCTTTTCCCTCTCAATCTGGAGGGAAAGCCAAGCTTCTCCGACGGAGGCGATCCTGCAGCAGAATGCAGTAAGTTCTGGAGAAATATAAGAAGAGCTATGTCCCAGAGACTTCCTGACAGAATCGGATTTGGCGGCTATCCGAGTTTGGCAGTAAAATTCCCGGACTTCATTGAATATGTCGGTAAAATTTGCGAAGAATTCAGAACGTTTCATAACAATAGCAGGCAAACTGCCAGTTTGAAATGGCCTTTCAAGGTAGCAATCCTCAACTGCTGGGGAAAACTCAGGTCCTGGATTGATGCCGAACTAAACAATTGGACCAGGCCTTATTGCGGCGGTGTTCTCGAATGTTTGTCAGGGATGAATGTCGATGTTGAATTTATCAGTTTCGACGATATCCTGCAAAATGGAATTCCACAGGATGTGAATGTTATTATTAATATGGGATTGGCAAACACTTCCTGGAGCGGCGGCCAATATTGGCAAAATTCTCAACTTGTAACTATGATCAGGCAGTGGGTTAGCCGAGGTGGAGCTTTTGTCGGGATTCAGGCCCCCTCGGCAAGTGAATACCAGGGCAGCTTTTTTCAGCTGCACGATGTGCTTGGAGTAGATAAAGAGCTCGGCTACAGTATCAGCTCGGCTAAGTATCCTGTATCCCCTCTACGAAATCATTTTATACTTGAGGAATATAGCCGAAAGGCCAATTTAGCAGATAAAACTAATGGTGTCTTCAAGCGTTGGGGCTCCAGTGCCGAAGTTCTGCTCAACAATCAGGATAATATTCATCTGGCTGTCAACAGTTATGGCAAAGGCCGCTCAGTGTATTTGACAAATTTGGCTTTTAGTATGGAGAGCGTCCGCCTTCTAACACGAATTCTGTTTTGGGCCAGCCGGAATGAAAATGCTATTTATAAATGGTTCTCAACGAATCCGAATGTCGAATGTTCGGTTTTTCCAGAGACTGGAATGTATGTCTTGATGAATTATTCATGTTACGAACAGACTACTACCCTTTATTATGATAGTCAAAGTACAAAGCAAATTACACTTGCTGGTGCCGAAAGCAGATGGTTTGATATAAATGGGAAACAGCCGTCAGAATAGGAGATATGTTATATAAACCGAAAAAAGATATTTCCTGTAATCAAGAACGATCCAATTAGTTACTATTAGCTTCCTCTGTGACATTGTGACCTGCCCCCCAAAAACCGCAGCCTGAACTTTTTCAGCTGCGACGATTATTGTATGTGAGTATTTCGCTGGACAAAGTTTTTCACGCAGTCAGCAATGAGTCCCTGACCCTGCATTTCCTTCATTCCAAAGGCCATAGCGGGACGGCCGGGTTTGCCGTTTTTAGCCATTGTTATTTTGACATTCTCAAATAATACATTTTCAATGGGCCTTTCAGGCAGACCCAAAAAGATAGCTGCCGCGGTTTGAGCATTATTGGCTGTAATGTTTGTTATTTTTATATTTCTAATGTAAGGCGTAGTTTCTGTGATGGGCCTTGGATTTCGGTCGGAAAGAGCCTCGATTTCCTGGGGCTTGGCGCCGCATTCATAATATAAATTCATAACTATCGGACAACCCACGCCGTTCATAGTGATGTTATTAAGCGTAAGATTTTCTACGCCGCCGGCTCTTCCTCGCCGTGATTTTATTCTGATGCCGCGGTCGGTTCCGTTGAAAACACAATCGGAGATTTCTATATTCCTAATACCGCCTGCGGTTTCAGAACCCATAACTACACTGCCGTGGCCGCGCAGCATTTTACAGTTCTTTACGGCAACGTTTTCGCAGGGTTTGTTTACACGCATTCCGTCTTTCCCAATGCCGGATTTAAAACAAAGGCAATCATCGTTTACATCGAAATTACAATCAAAAATCTGAACACCATTGCAGGAATCGATATCCAGGCCGTCGCCATTACAGCCGTCATCAGGATTTTGAAATGTTGTGTTTTTTATTATGACATTTTTACAGTAGAGAAGATGTGTATTCCAGAAAGGAGAATTGCGGGTCGTAAAGCCATCGAGCAGCACATTTGAGCAATTATTAAATTGTATTAACGGCGGCCTGAAAAAGAAAGAATTGATGCCGCCTCCGCCGCAATCGGAAAGGTCGATGCCGCTATTAAGTTTTGCGAATTCTTTGTCACGAGAGGAAGATGGTTCCTTATCGCCCTGTTTGCGTTTTTTAAATTCTTTCCACCAGGCAGACCCCTGGCCGTCAATTATTCCAGGCCCTGTAATAGAAATATTCTCCAGATTTTCGCCATAGACGCAGGGCGAGTATCCGAAACACTCCACGCCTTCCCATCTTGATTTCACGGGCGGGTAGTCGTTGAAATTGTCGCTGAATAATATTAGTGCGTCCTTCTCAAGGTGCAGGTTTATATTGCTTTTTAAGTAAATCGGCCCGGTCAGATATTTTCCCGAAGGAACAATTACCTTTCCGTCATTATCTTTTGAGCATTTCTCAATAGCTTTAGAAAAAGCTTCTGTGTTATTGGTTGTTCCATCTCCAACAGCCCCGAAATCACAAATGTTTATCATTGGTATTTCTCCGTAATCAATCAAATTAAGCAGAGTTATTTTAGGGTTAATACCAGATTTTGCAAGAAGGTTAAATATTTTTCAGGCTACATCGACCAGAGTCAGGCTGGTGCTGAATTTGCGGATAAGTTCGGTGCGGATACTCTTATGTCCGGCCGATGTGAGCATCGGGTCTTTTTCGACAAGCTCAAAAGCGTCTTTTCTTGCCATAACCAACAGGTCGGAATCATCGATTATGTTTGCGATTTTCAGGTCGGGCAGGCCGTGCTGACGTGCGCTCAAAAGCTCGCCCGGCCCGCGAAGCTTCAAATCGTGCTCGGCTATTTCAAAGCCGTCGTTGCTGCGTTCCATTATTTCAAGCCTGCTTTTCGCAGTTTCGTTTTCGGTCTGCGCAACCAGCAGGCAGTATGATTTCGAAGAACTTCGCGCTATCCGGCCCCGAAGCTGATGCAATTGCGCAAGGCCGAACCTGTCGGCCTCCTCGATAACCATTATTGTCGCATTCGGGACATCAATGCCGACTTCTATCAGCACCGTTGAGACGAGACAGTGAATTTTTCCCCTGCGGAATTCATCCATTATTTTCTGTTTGTCGGCGCCGGACATTTGGCCGTGCAGAAGACCTACCCTGAATTCCGGGTAGATTTTTTTGCTGAGGTTTTCATATTCGGCAATCGCGGCTTTGACATCGTCGTTTTCGCTGTCGACGATTCTCGGATAGACAAAGAAGACCTGTTTTTTCGCCTTGAGTTTTTCGCGGATAAATTCATAGGCCTTAGGTAAATCTTTCGGCTGGATGTATCTTGTGATTACCTCGCCTCTGCCGGGCGGAGAGTGTTTTATAATTGATATATCCAAATCGCCGAAGACCGTCATCGCAAGGGTTCTCGGTATCGGAGTTGCCGTCATAACAAGACAGTGGGGGGTTGCATCTTTTCGCAGGCCGGCCCGCTGATGGACGCCGAACTTGTGCTGCTCATCGATTATTACAAGGGCAAGGTCTGCAAATTGAATATCTTCCTGCAGCAGGGCGACAGTACCGACGACAATATTGGTATCGCCTGATTTTATACCATCAATAATTTCTTTCCTTTTTTCACCTGTAAGGCCGCCGGTAACAAGAACTCTTTTTACGCTGCTGTTTTTGAGGTATCGCTCAATGCTTGTAAAGTGTTGTGCAGCAAGGATTTCCGTTGGTGCCATTATCGCGGCCTGCTGTTTATTGGCGATAGCGGCAAGGGCGGCGTAAAGAGCTACAACGGTTTTTCCGCTGCCGACATCGCCCTGCAGGAGACGATTCATAGGAACGGTTTTTGCCAAATCCGCGATGATTTCTTCAATCACCTTGTCCTGGTCTTCGGTAAGCAGGAACGGAAATCTTTTTCTTATCCGGCTGTCGATTTGCTCGGTGCATTTCAGGGCAACGGCTTTTTCAAAATTCCTGACTTTATATCTTCGCAGAGCCATTGCCGTCTGCATCAAAAATAATTCATCATATTTTAATCTGCGTTTGGCCTCGGCAATCTGCGTTTCGTCCAGGGGATTATGTATTTGTTTAAAGGCTTTTTGCCTGCCGATGAGATTTGATTTTTTCAGAAAGCCGGCGTCGAAAAATTCCGGTACAGATTCAACGAGTTTATCGAGCGAATCGTGAATTATTTTTTTCATCTGGCCGCTGGAAAGATTTGCCGTCGCCGGATAAACCGGGCCACTGAAACTGTCGGCAATTATTTCATCCTCTTCGACGATTATAAATTTCGGATTTGTAAGCTGAAGCTGGTGCTTGTAAAGCGTGGTTTTGCCCCAGACTACAATTTTTACGCCGGGCGTAATTTTGTCCTGCAAAAATCTGCCGTGGAACCAGATAACCCTGCATATACCGGTATCGTCATTGACGTAAGCCTCGAAATAGGGCGGCTTTCGCCAGGCCTGCCAATCGGTGCTTTCGACGAAACCTGCGAGAGTAACGGTATGGTCGGGCTTTAACTGCTCGATTTTGACTGGAGGCGGGGCGAAAAACCAATCTCTCGGGTAATATTCGAGCAGGTCGGCAGCGGTTTTGACCTCCAGTTTCGCAAAGGTTTGGGCCCTGGCGGGACCGACACCCTTTAAGAACTGTACGGGCATATCAAGGCTGATATTATTCGATGTTTTTTCTGTCATATTTATTCTGCGCAGCCAAACTTTCCTATGAGTCTTACAAATCTACAGCCGCAAACGAATTTTGTTTTCAGGCTGTCGTCTGTCTTTTCCATTACTACAAGTTCCTGTACATATTCGGCGCCCATCGGCATAACGGCGAGGCCGCCTGTTTTTAATTGTTCAAGCAGCGGCCGCGGCATTTTGGCGGCGGCGGCAGTAATTATGATTCTATCAAATTTTTTGTCTTCAGGCCAGCCGCATGTTCCGTCGCCGATATGAAATTTTACATTTGTAATATTCAATTCCATTAAAGTTCGCTGAGCTTTTAGAGAAAGATGTTCTATTCTTTCGATTGTGACAACTTCTTTGGCAAGTTTCGCGATTATCGCCGTCTGGTAGCCGCTGCCTGTGCCGATTTCGAGAACATCACAGTTTTTATCGACCTTCAATTCCTGCGTCATCAAAGCGACAATATACGGCTGACTTATTGTCTGGTCATAGCCGATTGACAACGGCCCATCATAATAAGCCTGATCAAGATGCTCGGCAGGTATGAATTTTTCCCTCGGCACATCGGCCATAGCCCCGAGTACGGCCGGGTCAGTAATGTCCCGTTTTTTAAGCTGGTTTTGAACCATTGCCAGCCTTTCGGAGGCGAGTTTATCCTTTTCATTTACCTGCTGCATAACTATAATATTGGCCTTGTATAGTCTGTTTTGCAAATCAATTTTTTTATTAAATACAAATGCAGAAAAAAACAAAGAAACTTATAGAACTTGACAAACAATGCCTTTGGCATCCGTTTACGCAGATGAAGGCCTGGCTTGAATCTGAGCCTGTAGTAATCGAATCGGGCGACGGTTTCTATCTTGTTGACACCGAAGGCAGGCGCTATATCGACGGAGTAAGCAGTCTTTGGTGCAATGTCCACGGCCATCGAGTAAAAAAAATCGATGATGCGATAAAAAATCAGCTCGAAAAAATTGCCCATAGCACACTTTTAGGCCTTGCGCAGACGAAGTCAATCGAACTTGCCGAAAGACTTATCGCAATAGCTCCGAAAAATCTAAAAAAGGTTTTCTATTCGGACAGCGGGGCGACAAGCGTTGAAATAGCATTAAAAATCGCATATCAGTATTACCGAAACAGAAGGCAAAAAAGAGATAAATTCATCGCATTGGGTCAGTCTTATCACGGCGATACAATCGGTTCGGTAAGCGTCAGCGGGATTGAATTGTTTCATTCGATTTTCAAACCAATGCTTTTTGATACCTTTTTTGTGCCCGCACCATTTCCTTATCGTTTTGACGGGACTACCGAGGAGTGCAGGCAATTTACGCTCGATAAAATTGAAGAACTTTTGAAAAAACATTCTGAAAATATCGCCGCGGTGATAGTCGAACCGCTCGTTCAGGGCGCCGCGGGGATAATTGTTCATCCGAGGGGTTTTTTAAAAGGCGTTCGGGAACTTACAAAAAAATATAATGTTTTCCTGATAGCCGATGAGGTCGCGACAGGTTTCGGCAGAACCGGGAAGATGTTCGCCTGTGAAAATGAAGGTGTCGAGCCGGATATTATGTGCCTTGCCAAAGGCATTACCGGCGGTTATCTTCCTTTGGCAGCTACACTTACGACGCAGGAGATTTTTGACGCATTTCTGGGAAACGCTGACGAATTTAAAACTTTTTACCACGGCCATACATATACCGGCAACGCATTGGCATGCGCGGCGGCGATTGCATCGCTCGAACTTTTCGAGGAAAATAAAATCATCGAATCGCTGCCTGCGAAAATAAAGCTTATCGCGGAATATCTCAAAAAAATGGCGGATTTGCCTTTTGTCGGCGATGTCCGCCAATATGGTTTGATGGCAGGAATTGAGATTGTAAAAGACAAGAAAACCAAAAAGTCTTTTTCTTATGAAAAATTGATTGGCGCAAAGGTTTGTTCCGCGATGCGTTCGAAAGGCGCGATGATGCGGCCGTTGTCGGATGTGATTGTCCTTATGCCGCCAGTGGCGATTGATTTGGATATATTACGAAAATTACTGGATATTGTTTACGATACAATCAAAAATGATTTGCCAGAGATTATAAAATAATGGGAATTGAATTCACAAAACACAAAGGTATTTTTATTACCGGCACGGATACTGGTGTGGGGAAAACATTAATTGCCGGGGCGATTGCTAAAATACTATCGCAGAATGGCAAAAAAGCCGGCGTATTTAAACCTATCGCAACGGGATGCAAGAAAACGAAAGCAGGTCTTGTAAGCGAAGATGCCGAGTTTTTGAAGCGTTGTACAGACAGCGAATTTGGTCTTAATATAATCAATCCTGTAAAATTCGAGAAACCAGCGGCTCCATTTTCCTGCGAAAAGGCGGAGAACAGGAAAGTTGATTTTGTAAAAATCGCTATCGCCTATGGTCAAATCTGCTCGAAAACCGACTACATTATTGTAGAAGGTATCGGCGGAATTCGGGTGCCTATAACCGACAAAATTGATGTACTGGCGATGGCGAAGGCATTTAACCTGCCTGTCGTTATTGTCGCAAGGGCGGGGCTGGGCACGATAAATCATACGCTTTTAACGATAGATGCAGTAAGAAGTTCCGGTTTGACGCTTGCCGGAGTGGTAATAAGCGGTTATGATATGGTAAAGGCGGATTTTGCCGAGCAAAGCGCACCGGCTTGTATCGCTAAAGTCGGCAAAACACAAATCCTTGCTGTTGTGCCTTACGATAATCAAACAAATATCGAAAAAGGCATTATCGGTAATATTGTTCTGGATAGTCTAAATAAAGTTGACTGGCAAAAAATTATTGAAGATTTAAATATATGAATGATAAGGCTATGACATTGAAAAAACCTGACTTGAGGCGTTATCTTGTACCGATAAACACCGCTGCGACCCAGCAGCTTTTTACGGATTGTTTAATAATAGGAGCCGGTGTGGCCGGTCTTCGCGCGGCGATTGAAGCGGCGGGAGGCGGTTGTGAAGTTGTGCTGGTCTGCAAAAAGACGCTCGAAGACAGCAATACGTGGAACGCACAGGGCGGTATCGCATCGGTACTTGATGCTGACGACAGTTTCGCTTCCCATATTAAAGACACATTAAATACCGGCTGCGGTATATGTAATAACGATACAGTTGAGCAGGTTGTAAATGATGGCCCCGGCCTTGTAAGAGAACTGCTCAAATGGGGAGCCGAATTCGACAGGAAACCGGATGGTTCAATCTCAATTACGCTCGAAGGCGGACATAGTCACGCTCGTATCGCTCATGCCCTTGGCGATAATACCGGAAAAGCGATTGCACAGGCGCTTGTAAATAAGGTCAGGCAGTTTGATAACATAACCATTATCGAAAACTATTATACAGTGGACCTTATTACAAGCGATGACGGTGCCTGTTTAGGCGTAATCGGCCAGAACCACAAAGGAATGATGGAAATCATCTGGGCAAAAACGACTATCCTTGCCACGGGCGGCGCAGGCAGGCTTTATCGCGAGACAACCAATCCGGAAGTTGCTACCGCCGATGGTCTTGCTATAGCTGCGCGGGCAGGTGCGATTTTGCGCGATATGGAATTTATGCAGTTTCATCCGACGACGCTTTATATAGCCGGTGCATCGAGAGCGCTTATAACAGAGACTCTCCGCGGCGAAGGAGCGATTCTGCGGGATATTAATAATTATGCCTTTATGGCGGAGTATCATCCGGACGCCGAACTTGCGTCACGCGATATTGTCAGCAGGGCGATTCTAACTCAAATGCTCAAAACAGGCGCGACGCATGTTTTTCTGGATATTCGTCATTTCGACAAGAATTACTTTGCGAAACGTTTTCCGCTAATCAGCGAAATTGTAACAAGTTTCGATATCGATATAAGCAAAGACCTTATACCTGTTCGTCCAAGCGCCCATTATATGATTGGCGGCGTAAAGACGGACAGCCTGGCACAGACGAATATCGCCAATCTTTTTGCCTGCGGCGAAGTTGCCTCAACGGGTCTGCACGGCGCAAACAGGCTCGGCAGCAATTCGCTGCTTGAGGGGCTGGTCTTTGGCAGAATTGCCGGCCGTCAGGCTGCTGAGCAATCCGGCCGGGATGGTGTGAGCCTGAAAAAGTTTCGTTATGATATACCACAATCCGACAGGAGCAGGCTCGATACCGCCGACGTGCTTAATTCACTTCGTTCGCTTATGTGGCGGAATGTCGGCATAACACGTCTTGCAAAGCCGCTTGCCGAGGCGCAGGAGATTATCTCGTTCTGGCAGCGGTATGTGCTGGACAAGGTTTTTGATTTGCCGCAGGGCTGGGAATGCCAGAATATGCTTACAGTTTGCCTGATGATGGCAAAGGCGGCAGATGCCCGGACCGAGAGCAGAGGCGTTCATTTTCGCGGCGATTTTCCACAGGCAGATGACAGGAATTTTAAAACTCATATTGAATTTGCATAAAATATGGTTCAGAAAAAAATCGATATCGAACAGGTAAGGCAGGTAGCCAAATTGAGCAGGCTGGATTTGAGCGAAGTTGAAATTACCCGGTTCGCAGGGCAGCTTAGCGCAATCCTCGAATATGTGGAAAAACTTAACCAGCTTGATACGAGCAAAGTCGAGCCGCTGGCACATTGTCTGCCGATAAATAACTGCCTCAGAGAAGACATAGTAAAACAATCATTAGGAACTGAAAAAACTCTTGCGAATGCTCCGGATAAAGATGAGCAGTTTTTCATTGTGCCGAAAATTCTCGAAGATACAGGGGGATTTTAAAATTTTATGAGTCAGGAAATTTTAAAACTTACCTGCCGGCAACTGCGGGATTCGATAGCCAAAGGCGAGATAAAAAGCAGCGATGCTGTTTCGGCAGTCTTTGGGCAGATAGAAAAATATGACGATAAAATCGGAGCATTTTTAAGCACTTTCAAACAGGAAGCACTGGCCAGAGCAAAAGAAATCGACGGTAAAATCGCAAAAGGCCAAAATGTCGGCGCTCTTGCAGGTGTGCCGATAGCTGTTAAGGATAATATGTGCACAACCTTCGGCGCAACTACTTGCGGGTCAAAGATTCTTGAAAATTTCCATTCGCCATACAATGCGACTGTGATAGATAAATTACTTGCCGCTGATGCTGTCATAATCGGAAAGACAAATCTCGACGAGTTTGCGATGGGTTCGAGTACGGAAAATTCAGGCCTGAAAAAGACGGTTAATCCCTGGGATAAAGACAGAGTTCCCGGCGGAAGCAGCGGCGGCTCGGCGGCGGCGGTAGCGGCACAAATGTGCTTTGCCGCTCTTGGCTCCGATACAGGCGGTTCTATAAGGCAGCCGGCAAGCTTTTGCGGTATCGTGGGGCTTAAACCCACTTATGGCAGGGTTTCACGATACGGACTTGTCGCCTACGGCTCAAGTCTCGACCAGATTGGACCTTTGACAAAAGATTCTGCCGATTGCGCATTGATGTTGAATGTTATCGCAGGGCACGATGGAAAAGACAGTACAAGTATTGACGAAAAAACGGCGTCTAAGTGTGATTATTTTGCCGGAATCGAAAACGGCGTAAAAGATTTGAAAATTGCTGTTGTGCCGCAATTGTTTGAAGGGGCTGACAGCCAGGTTGTTACTGCCGTTAAAGGGGCGATTGATATTTATAAGAAACTCGGCGCTAAAATTATTGAAATAAAAATGCCGCACTTTGAATATGCGATAGCGGCGTATTATTTAATCGCTACGGCAGAGGCATCGAGCAATCTTGCCAGATATGACGGTGTGCATTATGGGCACAGGACCAAAAACGCGGGCGATTATATCGAGATTTACACAAAATCCCGTGCCGAGGCATTTGGGCAGGAAGTCAAAAGACGCATTATGCTGGGCACTTATGCATTATCCAGCGGCTATTACGATGCGTATTATCTCAAAGCGCTTAAGGTGAGAAATCTTATCCGAAGCGATTTTACCGCTGCATTTGAAAAAGCGGATTGTATTATAATGCCGACAAGTCCGACGACCGCGTTTAAAATCGGCGAAAAGACAGCCGACCCGCTGCAGATGTATCTTTCAGATGTTTACACAATCGCTGTAAATCTCGCGGGAGTGCCGGCGATGAGTATTCCCTGCGGATTTGATAATAAAAATCTTCCGATAGGATTGCAAATAATAGCATCGACATTTCAGGAAGAAAAACTTTTCAAAATAACACGAATGTTTGAGAATCAGACGGACTTCCATAAGAGAAGACCTGAATTATGACAAATAGCGATTATAAGATTATTGTTGGTCTTGAGATTCACGTGCAGCTTGCCGTGCGGACGAAGATGTTCTGCGGCTGTGAGCTGGTTTTTGCGGCCCAGCCTAACAGCAGGGTTTGTCCGGTTTGCCTGGGTTTGCCGGGTGCGCTGCCTGTGATGAATAAACAGGCGGTAGAATTTGCAATCCTTACGGCAGGAGCCCTTAACTGCAAAGTGGCGGAATTTACGAAATGGGACAGAAAAAGTTATTACTATCCCGATTTGCCGAAAAATTATCAGATAAGTCAATACGATTTGCCAATCGGCTCGAATGGTTTTATAGAAATTCCTGTTTCCGATGGTACGGCGAAGAAAATTCGCATTCGCAGAGTACATCTTGAAGAGGACGCCGGCAAAAATATTCATACCGCGGGCAATTTTTCACAGGTTGACCTTAACAGGGCAGGAACGCCGTTATTGGAGATTGTAACCGAGCCGGATATTAACAGTGCCGAAGAAGTAAAATCTCTGGCGGTTGAATTACAGCGGATTGTACGATTCCTGGGCGTTTCAGAGGCGGATATGCAGAAAGGTCATATGCGGTTTGAGCCGAATGTAAATCTGCATATTAAAAAGGACGGCGGCAAATTTGAAACTCCCATCACAGAGGTCAAAAATCTTAACAGCTTCAAGGCACTTGAAAAGAGTGTAGCGTATGAGGCGCGAAGGCAGCTTGAAAATTTCCTCGAGCGTGGTGAGGTTATGCAGAGCGGCAATAAAAAGACCTTCGGCTGGGATGATATAAGAGAAGTTACAGTTTTGCAAAGGGAAAAGGAAGAGGCGCACGATTACCGTTATTTTCCTGATCCCGACCTTGTGCCGGTTGTGGTAAATGAAAAATGGCTCAATGAAATTAATACGAAACTTTGTGAACTGCCGCTGAAAATGCAGGCTTGCTTCGTCAGTCAGTATGGTTTAAGTGATTATGACGCCGGCGTATTAACAATAGACAAAGCGACCGCGGAATTCTTCGATAATGCTGTAAAGGCCGGCGGAGACGCGAAGAGAATTTGTAATCTTATCACGCAAACCGGCTTGAAAATCGCCAACGAGAAAGGCTGCACTGTCGCAGAACTCGGCATAGAGCCGCAGAGACTTGCTGAACTTGCGAAAATGACGGATTCCGGCCAGATAAGCGCAACTGCCGCAGTTACGATTTTTGCGAAGATGACAGAAAGCAAAGAACAGCCCGGCAAAATTGCTGAAACGCTCAATCTTTTGCAGAAAAGCGACGCGGGCGAACTCGAGAAGATTGTCGATGAGGTTATCGCGGCGAATCCGCAGGCAGTCGAAGATGCAAAAAGCGATGGCAAAAAGAGCAAAAAATCTTACGGCTTTTTAATGGGGCAGGTAATGCAGAAATCAAAGGGGACTGCAAATCCGCAGGTCGTAGCGAAGATTCTCGAATCGAAATTAAAGGCTTAAACTCCCTTTTGCAGAATTTTATTTTCATTGCCGTCGAGGAGTCTTTTTATATTGCCGCGATGGAGAAATATCACCAGTGAACATAAAACCACTGCCGCTAAAATCAGCGGCCATAGAATGCTAAAGTACCAGTCTTTTAATATTCCTGTAAGAATAATCATTACTATCGGGAAAACCGCTGCGGCGATTACCGAACCGAGCGAGATGTATTTCCAGATTAAAACTATACTTGCCCACAGAACAAACACGATAAGACCCGGAATTGTGTAATAAGGCCAGATGCCAAGTACAACGCCGAAACTTGTGGCGACGCCTTTTCCGCCTTTAAATTTAAGATAGAACGGGAAAATATGGCCGAAGATTGCGGCTATACCTACTGCCAGCCAGACAGTGAGAAGTGCTGCTGATGGAGAAGCCGGGATAATCAATAATTTTGCCGCCAGGACCGGGACGAAACCTTTAAGCACATCGAGGGCAAAGCAGATATAAGCCCATTTTTTGCCGCAGGCGCGGGCGAGATTCGTCGCGCCAAGATTTCCTGAACCAATTGCGCGAAGGTCTATACCGTGGATTTTCGCAATCAGCATCGCAAAAGAAATTGAGCCGATAAAATAGGAAATAATAATTAAAACCACAGCCTTCATTTTTGAATCCTGTTTTTGATTATCTGGTCATATAACGCAAGAAGTTTTTTGCAGTGAGTTTCAATCGAAACCTTTGATTTAATATCGTCGTCTTCGATTGCTTTTCCTGCGGCAGCAAGATTTTCGGTATTGCAAAAATATCTCATTGCTTCGGCAAGAGAATCGATATCGTCGGGCGAATCAAAAATTTTGCCATGTCTGTCGGCGGTAAATAAATCTGCTGCGCCATTATATCTGGTAGTTATCGCGGGTTTACCTGCCGCCAGCGATTCGAGTATGAATCTGCTCGACGGGTCATAGTAAGTCGGCAGAACCGCGACATCGGTTATATCTATTGCATTTTGAATATGCGGTATCGGGCCGATAAAAATTATTCTGTTTTCAATATTTAATTTCCGGCCGAGCCGGCGATAATCCGCTGCAGAGCCTTTTCCTGCCGCAACCAGGTACGGCGGCCTCTTAGTCATTTTTTCCGTCAGTATTTTCATTGCCCGGATAAGGGGAACAAGACCTTTAAGTCTGAAATTGTTAGCGGCGAAGAGGAAAAACACGGGCTGCTGGGCCTCTTTGATTTTCAGCTGTGCAAGTATCTGGGAGCGAAGCTTGTCGCTTCGAGCCTTGTTTATGCTGTGGGCAAGTTTAATTCCGTTTGGAACAACACATATTTTATTGTCCGGCAGATTATAGTATTTCCTGAATTGCGTTTTTACATATTCGCTTAATGCGGCGACGACAGGGGCATTTTCTTTTTTGCAGATTTTCTTTTCCGCCCGCGCAAGTGCAGTCCTTCTAAAATTGGCAAAGCTTGTCAGAAGCTTGAAAATTCTCAAAGCGGCATTATTATAACTTGCCGCGTTACGGATAGCCGCTTCCGGGTAGCTTCCGCCCCTTGGCTGATAAACATCGGCGAAATCAAATGGAAGTACGCTGTGGATTATGTCGTAATGTTCTTCGTTCAAATGCTGTCGAAGTGCTCTTTCGAATATTTTTAAGGAAACGCGTTTTTCGGTATTGCCGCATAGAATCCTGACCCGGTGAGATGACGCGGTACCTGTAGCGGCGAGAATTTTAACATCGACTCCGAGCAGAGCCATCCTGGCGGCAAGCTCAAAGACGCTTTTTTCCGCTCCGCCCAATGTTATATTTGCCCGTTCTGTTATTATCGCGAGTTTCATCGTTTAATCTTTCTCGAATGGCACAGCTCTGTTGTGTTTTTTGTCGTGTTTGGCCATTCGATTAGCCTTTGATTTAATTTTTTTTATAAGTAATTTATCCTGTCTCGAAAGTTTATCTTTTTGCAAATAGGTTAAAAAGAATCGCAGCCGGTCTGTTTTTGTAACGATATCGCCCGGCGCCGAATAGTAAAGTTGAGCAAGGTCTTTTATACAATATTTTTGAGAAAAAACAAAGGGCTTAAATACCCTGTTAAGGTCGATAAGTGTGAATTGTCCCTGCGAATTGCAGAATATATGGCAAAGATACAAATCGCGATGACGAAAACCAGTGTTGTGGAATTTTCTTACAAAGGCCGCAAGATTTTCGATGAAGTTTTTTCTTTCTTTCGGAAGTCTTTCTTCGAGACTGGATGAATCGGGGATTTTTTCGGTTATGATGAAACTGCGATTTTCAAATAATCCATTCCATTCCTGGCCGAATGCGATTGTTTGCGGCGTGTTTATGCCGAGCCTGCGTAAATTTTCAGCCGGGGCAAAATCGCAGGCCATTGTCGATATTCTTTTTTGTCTGCTTAGCCAGTTTTTCAATTGTGCCAGTTTCGGAATATTCTGATAACGTTTTAGAAATAGGGTTGCTTTGGGACTGGCCGTCTCAAACATTATTCTTTCACGAAAAGAGGCCAGGTTTTTTTTCGTCAGGCTTTTACCCATGGCAAAATCAAAGACATCATTTATGCTTTTCAGTTTTATTTGCCTGAAACAATCGACGAAATCGCTGCGAACAGTGAAATTGGGGGCGATTTTTACAAACTCATTCATTTTGAGCCCCCGGCAAGAAATTTTTCAGCAGCATTGCAGACCGCCTGGGCGGTTATCGATTCCATACAGTAATGTTTATCTTTTTTGCAGACGGGTTTGTCGCACGGCGCACAGGGGACATCAGCGATAATTTTTATTTCATCAGGATATTCATTTTCTGTCCAGGCGGGATTGTTCGGCCCGAAAAGCGTTACGACCTTTCGATTAAGTGCGATTGCTATATGGCGGGGACCTGTATCATTGGTAATTACAAGCTGTGCAAATGAAAATAATGCCTTTAACTGCCCAAGCGTAACAGGGGTCTTCGCCAGATTTATAATAGGATGTTTCGCTGCAGAGCAGATTTTTTCTGCAATCCAAGTTTCCTCTTTGGCCGGACTTACAGAGATAAACACATTGGCTGAAAATTTTTCGATAAGAAAATCAGCAGTTTGCGCAAATCTTTCCTCAGACCAGAGCTTGCTCGGCCCGAACGCTCCGCCCGGCACGAGTATAATAAGGGGTTTTGAGCTATTCAATTTTTCGCCGAACTTTTCGAGAATCGCGTTTTTGTCATTTTCGCTGATACAAAGCTCTGTTTTTGTATTTGCGGTATCTGCGCCAAGCTGAGACGCGATTGCCAGATAATAATCAATTGCTGAAAGCGGTTTAAAACGGAAAGGAGCGATTTTTGGCGGAATAAGTTTTTCTGTTAAAAAAATGCCTCTGCCGTCTCTTGCGTATCCTGCGCGTGTTTTAATGCCTGTCAGAAATACAGTAAGAGCGGAAGCGAATGAATTTTTCAAAAGAATTGCGGTATCGAAATTATATTTTTTCAGTTCCCTTGCAGCTGCAAAAGGATTGTTCCTGCTGATTGTTATCCACTGGTCGGCGAAAGGACAGCCGGACAGGATTTCCGCGACGGTTTTGTTTGCGCAAAAGAAAATTTTGTCTTTTTCAAAGAGATTCCTGATGCACCGCAGGCTCGGCGTTGCCATTATAGCGTCGCCCATAGGTGAAGGCAGCCAGACTAATATATTTTGACAGCTCATAATCCGCCGATTCCGTTACTTGTCTTTGTGCATAACATAAAGTGTAAGCGCTATGAGCTGAAAAACCATCGCGAAGCCGATAGCGGTAAAGACCGCGTTGTCTTTTCCTGTCGGGGATAGTTTGTACCAGACGGCCACAACGAGGCAGAACAGTACAAGAACCTGTATAATCCCTGCGGTAAACTTCATAGCGGAAAATTCAGTAAACTGGTCGCTCCTCTGATGGCTTTTAAGCAGAAGTTTAATTTCCTCCAGTAATTGTTCTGTTCTGTTTGGTTCAAAGGCAGGCGGACTGACAATTTTTGTCTCCGGAGGCTGGTCAACCTGTATTTTATCTTCAGGCATCTGTGGTTTTTCTTCCGGCGGCAACTGCTGCACAAGAACCTCTTCAGGCTTGATATCCGGGACGGCCTGCTGCGGCTGCGGTTCTTCGGCCTGTTGTATAATTTCTAATGGCGCCGGCTGTTGGGGAGCGGGCTTTCGTGTAAGTTCTCTCTTGACCACGTTGACCGCTTCCCGCAGATTTATCACCTCAAAATCCGGGTCCGGGTCGTCGGATTTTTTTACAGGCGGTTTTAAGTGCGATTTTATAAGAATGGTTCTGCATCCGGCTCCTTTTCCGGCCGCGATGTCGATATAAGCGTTGCCAATCATCCACGACTGAGCCAGGTTTATTTTCATTTCCTTTGAAGCGGCAAGGAGCATTCCGGGCCTTGGTTTTCGCCAGTCACTGTCTTTGCGAAATTTCGCTACCGCTCCTTCGGGATGATAAGGACAGTAATATATTCGGTCTAAATAGGCGTTATGTTCCGCCAGAAGCAGCTTTAATCTTTCGTGTACTTGCGCTAAGGCCTGTTCGGTAATTATTCCGCGGGCGATGCCAGACTGGTTGGAGACGACGATGAGTTTGTAACCCATCTTTCTAAGTTCGACAATTGCAGAGGCCGCTGCTGGAACAAGCTTCACCTGTTCTGCGCTGTTTATATAGCCGGTATCCTCGATGATAGTATCGTCTCTATCGAGAAAGATTGCTTTGTCAGGCATAATTTATTTCCTAAGCAAAATGTTTTTCGACCAGGTTACAGATTATATGATACGCAATCTGATGGATTTCCTGCACGGCAAAAGTTTTGTCCGCCTCGGCACAAAGACAGACATCGGCAATTTTTTCAAGCGGGCTGTTTTTTCTGCCGGTAAATGCTATGACTTTCGCTCCAAGTTTTTTTGCGAGTTTTGCCGCTTTTATGACGTTAGGACTGCTGCCGCTTGTGGATAACGCCCAAAGGCAGTCTTGTTTTTTTACAAGTCCTTCGACCTGTTTTACAAAAATATCGTCAAAGCCATAATCATTGGCGATAGAAGTAATAACAGATGTATCGGTTGAAAGGGCGACCGCAGGCAGCGACTTTCTATTCTTTAGAAATCTGCCGATTAATTCTCCCGCGATATGCTGAGCGTCGGCAGCCGAACCGCCGTTGCCGCAGATATACAGTATTCCGCCTTTTTCAATGCTCTTGATAATTGTTTTGGCGATGTTCTCAATAATCCTGATGCCGTCTGCTTCGAGACTGTCGAGCATTTTTCTGTGTATAGCAATTGTTTGGACTATTTGTTTTTTCATTTTTTATTCTTTTTCAAAGATTTCATTTTTTCTATGGTATCGGTGGAACTTTTTCCTTCGACCATGGGAGCGAGAACTACTTTTCCGCCGTTTGATTCGATAAATTCTCTGCCGATAACGCCTTTTTCGGCCCAATCCTGTCCTTTGACAAGAACATCCGGCTTTACCTGTTTTATTGTGTTCAGCGGGTCAGGCTCGTCGAATATCACGATGTAGTCGATAGTTTCCAGCGCCGAAAGAACTGCCGCTCTGTCAAGCTGGTTATTGATGGGCCTTTCGGGGCCTTTTATAATTTTAACGCTTTTATCGCTGTTAAGACCGAGCACGACAATATCGCCGTGTTTTTTGCAGAAGTTCAGGAATTCTATATGTCCCCTGTGCAGCACATCGAAGCATCCGTTGGTGAAGACGATTTTCTGTTTATGACTCCTGTGCCACTTGAGTTGGCTTATGAGCTGGTCGACGCTTTTGATTTTCGAACCGCTTTTTTGTTTTCTGCTTATTAATTCGTTTACGATTTCCTCGATGGAAACGGTAGCAGTACCGAACTTTTCGACTTCAATACCGCCTGCGACATTACATATTTCGACAGCCGTTTTATAATCTACCCCTGCCGCAAGTGCCGCTGCAAGCGAGGCAAGGACCATATCGCCGGCGCCGCTGACATCATAAACTTTTCTCGCTATTGTCGGAATATGCAGCTCAATTGAATTAGTCTTCAGATATGAGCCTTCTTTATCCAGAGTTATTACAACGGCCTCGAGATTGAGTTTTTCGGCAAGAATTGCCGCTGCCCTGGCGGCATCATCGATAGTTTTTATGTTAATTTCCGATGCTATCGACGCCTCAAGACGGTTGGGCGTAATTACCGAAGCACCGCGGTATTTTGTAAAGTCCGCTTTTGGAGCAGGGTCAATCAGAACTTTTTTCCCTGCCGATTTGGCAAGTTTAATCAGTGAAATGCAAAAGTCTTTTTCAAATAGTCCTTTATTGTAATCCTGTAAGCATACGATATCGGCCTGCGGAAGTTTCTTTTTATACAGGTCGAGAAGTTTTTCATAGTACTGGTTATTCAAAATCTCGTCTTTTTCCTCATCCACTCTTAACAGCTGTTGAGGATGGATATGCTGGGCAAGGCCGATGAATCTTTGTTTTGTGATTGTGGGTCTGTCGGCAACTTCAATCAGCCCGGAAACATCGGCGCCGGTATCTTCAAGTAATTTTCTAAGAGTCTGGGCGTTTATATCTTTCCCAACCGTTCCCAGGCACAGCGTTTTCGCTCCAAGTGCCGCCAGGTCCGCTGCGACAGATGCCGCTCCGCCGGGGCGGTATTCTTTGCTGACGACTTTCAGAACAGGCACCGGCGCTTCGGGACTTATTCTCAGAGCATCGCCGTAAACATAGATGTCGAGCAGGAAATCTCCGGCCAGCAGCACTTTGGGTGAGCCGAGGTTTTGTACAATATTTATCAGTTCGTCATACATCCCGCACTTTCCTTCTATTCAATTTTTATTTGTATATTTAAATTACCAAATTAATTTGCAACCGGCACTTTAAAAAATTATATGAATTTTAGAAAGTGCGGGATACATATTTTTCAATAGCCTTATTCACAAGAGCGATAATTTTTTCCTGTCCGTCTATAAACGCAAGCTCTACGAGCATTGCGGCAAACGGTATTTCAAATTTATCAATACACAAAAGAGCGGTTTTTATCCAGTCCTTATGCGTTGTAAGGACAAGCTCCGCCTGTTTGTATCTTGCGTCTTCGTAAATAGCTGTAATATCGGCATCGGTATATTTATGGTGGTCATTATATACTTTTGTGCCGACAATGTTAAGAGCCATATCTGATAGGGTCTGAAAAAAGGCGTCAGGGTTTCCGATACCGCAAAAAGCGTAGATTTTCCTGCCGGCAAGTTCATTTAACGGCATCTGCCTGTCTTTTATAAGCTTTATACATAGCGGTTTATGAACAGCCGCGGCAAAAACAATATCAGGGTTAATTTGCGATATTCTGTTTTTAATTTCACTTATTTTTTCCGGGCTGTTCTGGTTGGAACGTGTTATTACCACTGCATCGGCTCTTTTCAGCGAACTGACAGGTTCCCGCAACAGGCCGGCGGGCAGAAGTTTTTCATAACCGAACGGTTCAGTTGCATCGACAGCGACTATATTAACATCTCTTGCCAGTCCTCTATGCTGAAAGCCATCGTCCATAATCAAAAGTTTGGCATTATACTCGCTTATCGCTCTTTCAGCGCCGGCGGTTCTATCCGGATTGACTATGACTTTTGCTGCAGGTGAGGCTTTGGCGAGCATTGCAGGCTCATCGGCAAAAATTGAATTTTTAACTTTGTAGCCTCTCGTAAGCACAGCGGTTTTGATATTTCGGTCGGTGAAGTAATTACACAGCCAGGCAACCAGCGGCGTTTTTCCTGTTCCGCCGGTTGTGATATTGCCGATGCTTATCACAGCAGCCGGTACTTTTACTGTTTTCAAGATTGATTTGTCATAGAGCATATTTCGCAAAGCAATTACCAATCTGTAAAAACAGGAAAGCGCAAGCAGAACCGAACGCAGCAGCTTATAGCCGGCCGGCGGATTTTTTGACGTAACTAATTTTCTCCAGAAAAATTCGCTCAAGATAAATCCTAAAATAAATCCGAAATTCGAATATCCACCGTAAGGTGTCCTGTGGAGAAATCCGAAACAAATCCAAAATGCGTTTCCTGTCGGCTGAAATTTCGTTTCACAGAATTCTCCTTTTCTACTTCACCTGCTTGATGTTGTAGTTGCCGTCTACAATCTGTACAATCTGGATTTCGACGCCGTCATTGTTGAGAGTGAAAGAATCCCCCTGAAACAGCGCATCAGGTTTGTTTGAATAAACGAAATAGATATCATATCTCCCATCTGGGACATATACGGTTTGTACTCCGTTAGCGGGAACGTCGAAGTTTACGCCACGTTCTCCCGACCGCAAACCTGTCGCAACCGCGAAATCGTTTGGATTGCGAACGCGAACGGGGTTCGAACCCTGAAGTTCCTCACTAAAGGCTGGAAGCAAATTCTGCAACTTAGGCGAGGATTTGGCCGGTCCGCGCTCCTGCCCACTCTTTGGAGGTAATGTGTCACTTGATTTCAGAGTTGGGTCAGGCGCGACGTTCGGAAAATCATCTGGTTTGGGAACAACCGTAATGTTGAAGTGGCCGGTTGTGGTATTCGACCGACCCTGTTGCCCCAAGTTAAGGTCACCGACCACATGCGATTCAGAGGTGGTGCCAACCTCAGTCAATGTTACGGAGCCAATCTTCTCCAGTAGTCCTCTGATGTCATCAAACGTCATGCTGACAAACTGGTTTGAAAGGTGTATCTCGGCTTTTCCTGATTGGTTGATCTTCCAGAACACGCCAAGCCCCAGCTCCTCGCCCGTCGTCTTGTTGAACAGAACAATCGCACCACCTGGATAGATGATGCCGGCCTTCAGAACCCCAGGGGTGTAGTTCCCCGGTGTAACTCTCACAAATCCGCCTGCTTCTTCTTTCCGAACCATTATCGTAAGGGCGACCTTGCCTTCTGGAGGTGGAACATCGTACTTGTTGGATGGAGCGTCGTAATTCCGGAACAAAAGGACGAGGACCGAGTCGGCTGGCCAGAAAGCGATGTTTGACGAAAAGACACTCTCTTCGGATGTCTTCATCTTCCCACACTGGAAAACAAGTCGGTTATCCGCAGAGGATGAAGTTGAAGATGGAACACTCCTTCTTAATGGCTGCGCAACCACCTCTTTCGATTCCGACTGTGCACTCGGAGCAGAAGTCTCTGCACGGGCGATTGTGAGCGATCCGAGAATCCCATCAATGGTAGCTTGATGTTTTCCATCAGAAGATTTAAATGCTATGGCAAAGCTATGCTTAGGATGGTCCGGAACGAAGAAAGTATATGTTTGCATCCTCTCTCTATTAGGGCTAACAATATCCATCAGGAGGCTTGGAATCCCATCTATGTCTAGTTTAGAAACGCCTTTACTTTCGCTTGATAACTGACCCGAGTTCTTTCCCCACAGGATTCTTTCTGAATTGGTGTTGAACATCTCATCACGGTTTACCTCAATCGGTAATTTGTCTCCCATTAGTACGAAAAGCAAGTCTCCTCCTGCTGATTCGTAAGCAGAGAAGAAGGTCAGAGAACTCTCCGTGAAGAGGTTTGGGTCCGCAGTACCGGACTCCTTCGCCAGTTCACGTCCACCTTGCATCATCTGACTCTTCAGACTCTCAGACCTGGCGCCTTGTATCTTCGTCAGGTTGGAAGGGACTTTGAAGGTAAATATTCCTTCTGTACATGTCTTCTCAAGTGCTTCATTTTGGAATTTAGCATTTGCATCTGGCGTGTTCACATCGGCAAAAGCGACAGGTATTAAAGAAACACACACTATAAAAAACAGGATTCGTTTCATTGGATTTTCCTTTTCTACATTTTTCTGATTATTGCATCTGCCATTTGGCTTGTTCCGACAGCGGTCGGGTCGTTTCTGTCTGCTTTCATATCGTAAGTTACGTCTTTGCCTTCCGCAATTACGGCAGCAACGGCGTTTTCGAGTTTTTTCGCTTCAGCTGTTTTGCCAAGGTACTGAAGCATCAGTACGCCGGACAGAATCAGAGCGCACGGATTGACTTTGTTTTGGCCCGCGTATTTTGGTGCGCTGCCGTGTGTAGCTTCGAAGATAGCACCTTTATCGCCGATATTCGCTCCCGGCGCGACGCCAAGCCCGCCGACAAGTCCGGCACACAGGTCGCTGAGTATATCGCCGTAAAGGTTCGGCAGGACCAGAACATCATAGAGTTCGGGCTTTTGAATAAGCTGCATACACATATTATCGACGATGCGGTCTTCAAATTCGATATCAGAATATTTTTTCGCTATCTCTCTGCTTATTTCAAGCCACAAACCGTCGGTATATTTCATTATGTTCGCCTTGTGGACGGAAGTTACCTTTTTTCTTTTATATTTTCTTGCGTATTCGAAAGCGAAACGGACTATTTTTTCTGTGTTTTTAACGCTGATTGGCTTGATGCTTATCCCGGCGTCATTGCCGATTTTTCTTTTGCTGTGATTATTGAGCCAGTTAATAAGTTCTATTGTTTCGTCTTTTCCTTTTTCGAATTCAATGCCAGCGTAAAGGTCTTCGGTATTTTCACGTACAATGACAAGGTCGATATCGGAGTATCTGCTTCGCACACCTTTGTAGCTTTTGCAAGGCCGAAGGCAGGCGTACAGTTCCAGTTCCTGTCTTAAATAGACGTTAATACTCCTGAACCCTTTTCCGACAGGCGTAGTGATTGGGGCTTTTAAGCCGATACCGTTTTTCTTTACTGAATCGATGGTAGCTTGCGGCAGCGGATTGCCGGTTTTAGCCATAACATCAATGCCGGCCTCGGCCAGTTCCCATTTGAGACCTGCGCCGGTTGCGTCAATACATCTTTTTGCTGCCTCGGCGATTTCCGGCCCGATGCCGTCGCCTGTTATCAACGTTACCATTGTCATATTAGAATATCTCCAGAATTCAAATCTTAAAAACGCAGTATATTAAGTTAAAAAAGGGGCATTGTCAACAAAGACTTTAAATGTGGTTTGTTTATATCTTTTTGTTATTAAAGCAGTTAGGACGCTACGGCTTGTTTTATTGTCTTGTGCCGGTCAAAGTCAGGATTTCCCTGGCGATTATTTCAGCGATAATCTTTTGCTGCGGCGAGGCTGGTGCCTGAGGTATGGACTGGATTGGCACGACCTTTGCCGACACAGGAGGTTGGGTTTTGCTTGCAGAATTTGACGGCAGGGGAGATTTCCTTTTAAGAGCGGCTATTTTCCTGTGTTGCGCCAGAATCTGCCGGCCGAGGTTGAATGACGGCACTTCCGTTGAGAAATCCTCCTCGTTTGCCCGGCTGATTTTCTCTACTATTTGACTCACGAATTCTTTTTTATCGGTATCCTGAGTCGGTTTATTCGTATTTTTCATTATATCCCCAAATGTGGGCATATTGCGGGGTGTGGTTTTCGGTGTTATTCTGCTGTCATTTCCTTTATCGTTCTGCATAGCCGGTATTATAGCACAAATACATAAAAAATCAAACGAAAGCTATTATTCCGGCCCGATGGAGAATTGCGTGAAATTCGTAAGCGGAAACAATTCGATAAGGTTTTGTATGTCGGCCTGCGTCACTTTTTTGACCCGCTGAATTTCGTCTTCAATCGGCCGATACTGCCCCAGATAGACCCAGTTTAACCCCAGTTCAATAAGTCTCCCCATCGGTATTTCATTTTTAATTGTAATGCCTGACAAGACTTTATTCTTGGCTTTTTGCAGCTCGCCGGCGGAAATTTTATCCTGTTTCAGAGACTTGAAAATATTCTCGACAATTTGCATAGCTTTGGAGCCGTTTTGCGAATCGGTTCGGATATAACTGTAAAAAGCACCTACCCCATCCATTGCTTCGCAGTGCATACTCGCCGTTTCAGCGATGGCGCTGTCAACCAGTTCCCAGAAAAATCTTGAGCCGGTGTCGTCCCCGATAATTTTGGCAAGCAGTGTCGCGGCATAAGCTCTTTCGTCCTGATATGAAACTGTCGGGCTCATCAGGCAGATATGCTGACAGTTAAGATTTTTTTTCTTTTGATGTTCCTTTTTGGCGGTTCCGGCGAAAAATTCAGTTTTTCGCTCGGCCTGTTTGGGCTTCCAGAGGCCGCAAAGATTTTCTATACAGTCGCAGATTTTTTCAAAGTCGAAATTTCCCGCAATCGCGGCGGTTATATTATTCGGAGCGTACCTGCTTTCGAAATATTTTCTCATCTGTCCGCTTGTCAGCGCCTTTATGCTTTCGACTGAGCCGAGAACGCTTTTGCCGCAGGGATGCGAGCCGAAATGCAGCGTCCTGCAGCTTTCCCGAACATCGAACTCCGGCAGGTCCTTGTACATCGCGATTTCTTCGAGGATGACATTTTTTTCCATATTGAAATCATCGTCTCTCAATGCCGGCCGCATTAACTGACACCACAGTTTAGCGGCTTCGGCAAGCTGCTCGGGCAGAATCGCGGAGTAATAAATAGTATATTCTTCAGCGGTGCCTGCGTTGTATTGCGCGCCGAGGTCATCGAATATGCGGTTGGTATCGTGGGCTGAAAGTTTATCGGTGCCTTTAAAGAGCATATGTTCGAGATAATGACTTACGCCATTGACTTCATCGGTTTCATCGCGGGAGCCTGTCTTTACAAAAAAGCCTGTCGCTGCCGACTGGGCGTCTTTGTTGACTTCGCCGATGATATTCAGGCCGTTAGTAAGTTTTTTATGTTTGAATTCCATATTTATACTGTTTTTATTTCCACTGGCCCTATGGTTACAGAGCAGAATTTATCGAAAGGATTATTTTTCAGGAAATCAAGAACGCTTTTAACGGTTGTTTTTTCTATATTCTGTTTTATTTCGTCAAGACTGCGGACTTTTCCGAGCATATAGTAATCCGTAGCGGCGGCGCCGGCCCTGGCTATAGTCGATTCGCTTTGCATTATCAGTGCGCTTTGAAATCCGATTTTTGCCCTTTGCAGTTCCTGCTCGCTTATGCCATCGGCAAGACTTTTGAATTGTGAGATTATCACATCGTAAGTTTCCTGTGCCTTTTCGGGCGCCGAACCGGCGTAACAGCCGATACCTGCCATTTCCTTAAGACTGTGATAACTTGCCCCGACAGCGTAGCAGAGCCCTCTTTTTTCTCTCACTTCGGTAAACAGTCTTGAGCTCATTCCTCCCGAAAGAACAGCGACGGCAACCCTGGCGTTGTAATAATCTTTACTATGAGGCGTTACGCTGTTTGTCATAAGGCCGATATGTACCTGCGCTCCTTCGTGCGGATAATGATGATATGCAAACGGTTGTTTTTTGGCGATTATATCTTTTACCTTTTTCGGTTTTTCGCCTGCGAAAAGTTTTTCGAGCATCGAACAGAGCTCTTTGAAGTCGTATTTTCCGGCGACAGCGAAAATGGTTTGAGAGATATTTAAATTTTCGGAAATTATTTCATTACATTTTTTTGCCGTAAGACTTTGTAAATCTTCCTGTTTACCCGCGGTGTTTCTGCCCAGCGGGTCAGGATAAAAATGTTCCCTCAGCAGAAGCGATATCTTGTGTCTGGGGTCGTCTTCAAGGCTCAGCAGCCCCTGCAGTGCAAGCTGTCTTGAATATTCAAACTGCGCCGGTTCGAGAGTGGGTTTGAGAATTATGTCCGCATAAAGTTCAATTGCTTTCGGCAGGTTGTCCGCTTGTAATGCCGCTGATAAAGTTATATGTTTCGATTCGACACCGCTTCCCCGATGCAGTCCCAGTCCGTCGAGTATGTCAGAAATTTCTCTGCTTGTTTTTCCGCCTGCTCCCCTGAAAATCCAGTCTTCTATTATCGCCGGTGCTCCGCAGCAGCCGTCAGGCATCATTGCCGCACCTGCAGGCAGGAGAACCTCGAATGCCGCCGATTGCACTGACGTTACAGGAATACCGATGATGGTCATTCCGTTGGCAAGTTTATATATGTCTGTTTTTTCCGGCATAAAAAAGGTCCGCAGAGAGTACAGGATTTCCCTCATTTTTGCAATCTGTTTTTAAATAACAGATGACGGAATTACGCGACAGCGGCTTCTTCCTGCTGCGGCTGATAATTGTCAAAAGTAACGCTTATTTTCTTGCTGATGCCTTTCTGCTGCATTGTTATTCCGAAAAGCATATCGGCAATGCTCATTGTACGTTTGGCATGAGTGATAATTACAAACTGCGAATTCTTTTTGAATTCCTGCACAATAAGGTCGAACCGCTCGTTATTGGCCTCGTCAAGAGCGGCGTCAACTTCGTCGAGGAAACAGAACGGCGAAGGCTTTGTCTTGAATATCGCAAACAGCAGCGCGATTGCGGTCATTGTTTTTTCGCCGCCGCTTAGCAGGCTGATGCTTCTCGGCTCTTTTCCAGGAGGACGCGCGATGACTTCGATGCCGCTTTCGAGTATATCTTCAGGCTGTTCGAGCAGAATATCGGCTTTGCCGCCGCCGAACAGTTTTCTGAATACTTCCTGAAAATTGATTCTTATCTGCTCAAAGGTCGTGGCGAATTTATCCATCGACTCTTTATTTAGACGGTTAATCAATTGCTGGAGCTGATTTTTGCTGTTGTTGAGGTCTTCGATCTGTCCTGTTAAAAATTCATTTCTTTTTTCGAGTTCTTCCTGCTGTTCAATTGCGTCGACGTTGACATTTCCAAGTCTTTCGATTTTACCGCGAAGCTCCGTGATTTCATCTCTGACAGAATCCCAGTTGATTTCGCCTGACGCATTATAGTTTTGATACTCGGCGGCAAGGTCCATGCCGAGTTCTTCCGTTACCCGCTGCACAAGGTCGGCTGACTTGACCTGAAGCTGTCCTAATTCCAGTTTAAGCTGGTTAATCTGCTGGTCGAGTTCGCTTTGGCGCAACCTGTCCCGTTTGAGTATTTCTTCGGTCTGATTTCTCTGCTGCAGCATACTTTCAACTTCTTCGTGAAGTTGTACACTTTGATTATGGGCGGCGTCTTTCTGAGTGAACAGTTCGGAAATTTCCGCTTCGGTATTGAGTATATCTTTTTGACCCTGTTCAATCTGCTCGATGCAGGACTTTATATTGTTCTGCGCAGAGCCCAGTTCGCTCCTGCCGTGTTCGGTCTGGATATTCAGGCTTGCGATTTTTTGCTCAATGGCCTTTTTCTGTTCCTGGCCCTGACCGATGAAGACTTTCAGTTCCGTAAGTTCGATACTGTTTTGTTCAAGTGTCTTTTTCTTTTCAGCAAGCTGAGCCTCAAGCTGTCCGATATGTTCTGTCCGCTGGGCGTTTACGGTTTCAAGCTCCTCGAGCTGCTGTTTCGACTGATATTCTTTATGGACAGTTTCAGAAATTTGTTTTTCGAGAGACTGAATTTCACTGGTCAGAATCGGCTGTTCCTGTGAAAGTCTTTTTATGTTCTGCTCGATTACATTCAGGTCTGAACTGATATTTGTCTTTTCCGTATTGGCTTCATAAACGCTTGTCCTGAAGTCTTTGCAGAGTTTTTCGAGATGTTCATTTTCCCTGACGCCGGAGGCAAGTTTATTTTCAAGGCTTGATATATTTGCCGAGACCTGTTCGAGTTCGCCGGTAAGCTGCAGGAGTCTGCTTTTTCTCGAAATAAGGCCGACTGCTTTTCCGATTGGTCCTGTGCAGTAGCTGCCGTCGCTGTTGAGTATATCGCCGTCGATAGTTACAAAGCTGTATCCAAAAGAACAGAAAGAGGCAAGCTCGAAAGCCTTTTGAATATTTTCAACGACAATAGTTTTTCCCAGCATCTGCCAGACGAGTTGGGCGTATTCGTGGTCGAAACTGACAAATTCCACGGCTCTGCCGATGACGCCGTCTGTCTGCGGGAAGCTGAGACTTTCAACGAAAGGCTCAAGTCTGTCTGTGCAGATGAATCTGACTCTTCCGCCGGCCTGTTCGGCAAGGGTCTTGTCGCCGAGAACCCGTTCTGTGCTGTCTGCCACGACCGCGTCTGCTTTGCCTTCCAGTGCCGCTTCTATAGCAGCGGCATATTCCGGCCTTGCGCGAATGATGTCCGCGATAATGCCTTTGATAAATGGTTTCTGCTGTGCCAGGTTCAGGATTCTTTTAACAGCGTTATCAATGCCTTCGCGTCTGCTTTCCATATCGGCGATTACTTTGATTTCACTTTGTATCGCGCCTCGCTGCTCTCTTTCCTGTGCGAGTTGTTCGTTTGTCCCGGCGACATCTCTGTCAATCTGATTTATCTGCTGCCGTTTGGATTCGAGCTGCTGCTGCAGTTCAGCGATGACTTTATTAATATCATCGAGCCTGGCCTGATTTTGAGCCTTGCCGCCGAGCATGGATTCGAACTGCTGTTTTGTCTGGCTGACTCTGTCGGCCAGTCTGTCTTTCTGCCCGCTGAGATTATTGCGATATATGTTTATACTTTGAATTTCGTTATGAAGCTGTGCGGTGTGTCTGACAATATCTATTATGCCTGTTTTTTCATCCTGCAGTTCTGTTTCAGTCTCGGCGCAGGCCAGGTTGATTGTTCTTATCTGTTCCTGAAGTTTTTCAAGGTCAGCCGATTTCTGTTCAAGAATAACGCTGATGTTCTCAAGTTCGCAAACACCCTGTTTAATCTGTGTCTCAAAATCCGCCAATCGCTGCTGAATCTGTTTGATATTCTGTTCTTCGAGTCCTTTGCGGTCCTGCATTTCCCGGATTCTTTTATGGAGGAACTCGATTTTCTGCTGCTGCTGTTCAATTCTGCCTGTTATGCTGACCAGATTGTTATCACAGCGGTTGATTTCATTTTCTTTTTCGATGATCGCCGCGGCAAGTGTACTCAATTTCGCTTCATTTTGCGAGACCTGTGCCACAACGACAGCTAATTGATTCTGCAGCTCGTCTGCCTGGGCGTTTTTCTGTGTAGTTTCGGTTCTTATCTGGTGGTATTGAGCCAGCGAGAATGTTACCCGCAGTTCTTTCAGTCTTTGGTTGTATTGCAGGTAGCTTCTTGCCTTGCCCGCCTGGAGTTTTATGCTTCTCAGTTGTTTTTGTACTTCGCCGACGATATCAGCCAGTCTCAGCAGGTTTTGGTCGGCGTGTTCGAGTCGTCGGAGTGCTTCTTTTTTCTGTGCCTTATATTTACTTATTCCCGCCGCTTCTTCAAAGATAAATCTTCTATCGGTTTTTGAACTGGTCAGGATTTGTGCGATTTGGCCTTGTTCGATAATTGAATATGCCCTGACTCCGACTCCGGTATCCATAAATAGTTCACGGACGTCTTTTAATCGGCTGGCTTTATTGTTGATAAGATATTCGCTGTCTCCGCTGCGGTACAACCTGCGGGTTATAACAAGTTCATCCTGTTCGACGCCAAGTGATACTGCCTGAGAGAAGTGCAGACTTACTTCAGCCATACCCATTGATTTTCTCGAAGCCGAGCCGCTGAATATAACATCCGACATCTGTCCGGACCGTAGGCTTTTCGTACTTTGTTCGCCCAGCACCCATTTTAGCGCATCAACTACATTACTTTTGCCGCACCCGTTTGGTCCCACGATGGCAGTTATCTGCTGATTAAAACTGAACTCTGTCTTGTCCGCAAAACTCTTAAAGCCATCCAGAACAATCTTCTCAAGTCTCAAAAGATGCCTCCATGTTCCATAAGTATATTTATAATAAAGAGATATAAAATAACAAAACCAACTGCCAAAGAACAAATAATATACTATATTATCGGTCTTTAGCCCGATAATTCTTTGATATAAGCCATAAAAATACCAAATTTCCCAGTAAGTTTAAACAGGATATTTTGCGTAAAACAGGAAAAATTTGTTATGGGTGGTTTGGTATAAGAAAATAAAGAGATGTGGCATATCTTCTTTTTGTATTCATCCATAATATACGTTCATCTGTTGTTAAAGGCGGCCTCTAACAATTATTTTTTAGAGGTTTGCCAGAATATTTATTTATTTTCGGGCTACAGGAGAGGGCGGGCCGGCAACGAAATCAGCCTTGACCGCTCCCTTATCAACCATCTTTTTGAGCAGGGCAACTATATCAGAATACGAGGCGCCTAAGCCGGGCCGTTTTTTATTGTCTTCGGGATCAGGTTCGTCGCCAAGAAGCTTTATAATATCAGCTACCCTGAGCGAACATTTCAGAGGGCCCATCAATTCACCTGTGAGGGGGTGTTTACGCATCACCGAGATTCGGTCTTCGGTCGGCTGAGAATTAATAATAATCTGGCCGTCGTCAGACTCTACATATATGTCCTTTTCGCAGTCAACCGGTGCGCCAAAAAGCACAATGCCGGCCTGCTGACTTCTTGAAATGTAAATGGTTTTAGCACCGGCCGAAGCAATGACCTGGTCTATATAAAAATCTTCCGAGATATTAGTGCGAATAACAGATGTATCGTTGTGTTTCTGCAGATATCTGTAAGCGTTATATCTGACATCGAAATTTTCATCTTTGACAAGCCTGCCCATCAGGGCGGTCACATCGTTTATTGAGGCGTAATCGCCTATAGCCTGAATCGCGGCAATACGAAAAGACGAGCCTGCGTCCTGCGCGTAATCCCGGAGCGTTTTCAGCGCCCTGTAATCACCGATAACAAGCAGGCATTTAGCCGCGGCAAATTTTGTCTGGTCGTCAGCGGAATCCAGAAGCGGCAAAAGCCCTTCAGCGGCCGGCCTTCCAACGGATTCAAGAGCGGTTTGATATTTTGATTTGTCGGTTGCGGTCTGGAGATTTTTAATCAGCCAGGCTGTATGCGCATCTTCTGATTCTGCAGCGGCAGTAACATAAAGCGACTTTACGAGTTCTATAAATCTTTCTTTTTTATCTCTGAATTCCCCGGGCACAGACAATGAAATCAGTTCAGGCGAGGTGGCAGAAGCGACATCTTTGCCGAAACGCTGATTTATGCGATTTCTTATAATCGCAATTGCCTGAAAATCAGGTTTGAAAAGAGCCAGGGTAATCTGATAATCCTGCATAGATCTTCCGCCGCCGAGCACGATTCCGCCGCGAGGGTCTGGTTTTGGGTCGGAAATATTGTCAGTATAAACAGGTCCCGCGGCCAAAGCGAGAGTTTTGGATGATTGAACTACATCCTCTATACGTGCAACGAATTTAAGATCCGTAGTGTAAAGTCTGCCGCCGGCCAGAGACGTGGTCTGGGTATTCGCCAGCGTCTTTACGACAACATCAAAGGCCTGGCGTTTTGCCGCTCCCTGCGGAATAAAGCCTTCAACTATAACAACAGCGGTATCCTTGCTGTCAATCATCATATCGGGATTCACCGGGTTTTTCTTTCCGACCTGGGTGAGAATGTATTGACGCAGATAATTTCTTATATCGGTCGGACATTCAGATGAACCGGTGTTCGGCAGGCCGACTACCAGCCCTATGCCTTTGACAGGTATAGGATTAAAAGCCACAACTTCGGCAAGGTCGCCGATGGTTTTGTCGAGTTGGACAGGCGGGGGAGTTTCAGCTTTTTTGTCTTTGCTCTTTTTCTGCTTTTTGGCGAAGCTTTCAGACGGCAGTATGCACAATAGAATGGCTAAAAGAAGAAAAACCGAAAATACGTGTTTTTTTCGGGCAATTTGATTTTCCATAATCTTAATCCCGTCAATAAAAGGTCTTATGTTTTCTAAAATGATATTGCCGATAGGGGGTATAGTCAAGAAATTAAATAGCAAATAGGGGATGGGAGATATAGTATATGGAGTGCGAATATTAAGGATACCTCTAAAAATTCATTTTGGCGGCAGAGCGAATCTTTTTGTCGCCGGTCCGCGTCAGACAAACGCCGCTTTATCTACGGATAAAGCTGATTTGTCTTCCTTGCCGGCGAGCAAAAATCTTCTGCTTGCCGCTCAAAAGCAATTATTAGAGCTACCCTTGAATAATAAACCGTGAATTTTTTAATTTTGTTTTTTAATTTTTAGAGGTATCCTAAATCTTTATGGCTGTCTAAAGGGAGCGATGAAAGGGATTTTAACCGATACGATAGTAGTTGGTATTGACGAGGCGGGCCTGGGTCCGATTCTCGGGCCGCTGGTTGTCTCGGCAGCCTGTTTCAGCGTACCGGCCGAGAAAATAGGGGCCGATATGTGGCAGCTTCTGGCTGATGGCGTTTCATCGAACAAAAAACACCTTGCCGGCAGGCTCCTGATTTGCGACAGCAAAAAGGCCTACAATTCAAAAATCGGCATCGGTTTCCTCGAAAAAACAGTTCTTTCCTGCCTGAAATGCCTTTCCAAAACTCCTGATTCGACAGCACAGCTTGTCGATTCGCTCGGTCCCGACAGCAAACAAAAACTTCTCGATTGTCCATGGTACAAAAATATCGGTACGCAAAAGATAAATTACAATGCCGATGAAATTTCCATCTCGGCGGGGGCGTTCGAAAGAAGTCTTGAAAAAAACGGTATGGCTCTGATTACTTTAAATAGCGTCTGTCTCGAAGCGGCCTACTATAATGAACTGATTGGAAAAATCAGAAACAAGTCAAGCGTGGTTTTTCAGATTGTGTGCAGACTCATCGATGAGGCAATCCGCAGCACCGGGCACCGCAATTATCAGTTCAGAATCGACCGCCAGGGCGGCAGAATGCGATACGGCCAGCCGCTGCGGACAATGTTCCCCGATATGACCCTTAAGGTATTGGATGAAACCGATACCGCCAGCAGTTATGAGCTTGGCACATCATACAAAACGGTGAAATTGGATTTTGCGGTTAACGCCGATGGACTTTATCTGCCGACCGCTCTTGCGTCAATGACGAGCAAGTATCTTCGTGAGCAATTGATGGCCTCTCTTAACGGATATTTTCTTGAAAAGTGCAGTCAATTAAAACCGACAGCAGGCTACTGGACTGACGGCAAAAGATTTTTAAACGATTTGAAAGTAATTGCCCCTCATATTGAATATAATCCCGCCCAGCTCATTCGCTGCAGATGATAAATGGCGTAATTACATTTAGAAATCATTAAGCAAGTATTTTCCCATCGCGCAGGGATATTATCCTTTTGCACTGCTCGCCGAGCCGCATATCGTGCGTAGCCAATATAACGGTCAGGCCTTCTTTTGCGTTAAGCTCCATCAGTAATTTAAATATCGCCAGCGAATTAGCCGTATCCAGATGCCCCGTCGGCTCATCGGCAATGAGAATCTCCGGCTCAATCGCCAGGGCACGCGCTATTGCTACTCGCTGTTTCTCGCCCCCGCTAAGCTGCCGGGGCAAATGTTTGGCACGTTCCGCAAGGCCTACTTTGGCAAGATAAGTCTTTGCCTTGTCTACCGTGGTGTTTTTGCCCGCCAGCCAGCCGCCATAGCGAACATTTTCCATCGCTGTCAGCGTCGGTATCAGTGAAAAATCCTGAAAAATAAATCCGATTTTACCCCGGCGGACATTGACGAGCTTACTCTCCGGCAGTTGCGCAATATCTGTGCCGAGAATTTCGAGTCTGCCGCTGCTGACCGAATCAAGACACCCCAGCATATCCAGCAGCGTTGTTTTTCCTGAGCCGCTGGGACCCATTATTGCAACAAACTCGCTCGCCTGTATTTCAAGGTCGACCGCGTCAACTGCACGAATTACCTCAGCCGGCAGTTTGTATAGTTTCGTAAGTTTTTCCGCTTTTATGACTGTCTTTTTCATATAATTTACTCCGCTGAACGAATAGCCTGTACGGGTTTCATCGAACTTGCCCGCCAGGCAGGATATATTCCGCTAATCATTCCGAGAACAACAGCGCCTATAATCGCATATATCAGCAGCTGCGGCTCAATTGTTACAAGTTTTCCTGTCGGGGCATAAGGCAGTATTTTCTTTATAGCGTATTCTACAAAACCGGAACCTGCCAACGCCAGAATACACCCCAGCGCGCCGCCGATAATGCATATCACTATTGTCTCTGTCCAAATCAATTTAAATACATCAAGCCGTGAAGCGCCCATCGCCTTTGAAATGCCTATCTCCTGCGTCCGCTCGAAAACTGACATCAATATCGTATTCATAACTCCTATTACAGCTATGAAAATCGCTATCAGCGCCACTGCATCGGCCAAAACTTTAGCCGACGAGATAAGATTCAAAATCGTACCCCGAACCTGAGCCATACTGATAACCTGAATTTCCGGCACGCTATACATATCCTCCTCGAATTTAGATATCTGGTGAATGTCTTTGAGCTTTATGCCGATGCCGGTAAGCTTGCCGGGCAGCGTAAATATCCGCTGCGCCGTCCGCAGAGGAATAAACGACATCCCGTCGTCCTGCGTACCGGTTCGCTCGAATATGCCGACGACTTTAAGAATTTTATTAACGCCTGGCACAAAAACTTCATCGCCGACCGAACGTTGCTCGAACTCCGCCGCTTCAAATCCTATAATGACTTCATTAACATCATCACCTGAAAACCACTTGCCCGATTTAAAGGTGGCCCATGGCTTGAGTTTGAGATAATCGTCATTGATGCCCATATAAAGCGCATAGCCGCCCTGTCCCTTCTGCAAATCAGGGTCAAAAACGCTGGCGACTAATTGCGGCGATATCTGGTCAACCCGCTTATCGTTTCTGATATCGTCATAGACCTTCTGCTCCATATATCGCAGACCGCCGCCGCCTTTGAGCATCATCGTCGCCGCCTCGTAAGGACACCCCTTGGCCGTTACAAGAATTTGATAGCCCATCTTGTCGATATTCGCTGTGAGCGACTTCTGGTAGCCTTTGTCGAATCCGAGCAGACTTATCAATACGCCTACTGCAATAGCCACTCCGCCGATTGTAAGTACCGACCGGATTTTTCTCCGCCGAAGATTTTTTACTGAAAGCATTAATACATTCATCCCGCACCTTCTTTTTATTCAAATTTTATATCGTTGATATATTTCAATACAAGACTGCATATTTTTCCAATTCCCGACATCTTCCAGGAATATTTAGAAGGTGCGGGATTCATTTTAATTCCACTCCACTTCCAATTAGAACTGGTCCACTTTCCTCAATCTTGAGAGTTCCCTGTGCCGTTACAATACTGCCTACTTTCTGCGGTATCGCGAAACCGGTCGGATGTAAGTTAACGAATAATACGGCGGCATCCTGCTGCAAATTAAACCAGCCGCCGGCCGGACACTCAAGAATTATTTTGCCTTCGACCGTAACGATTTTGTCGTTGTAGTCGGCAGGCTTCATCACTATCGACCTTATTGGTGTAATTGTCTTATCGGAAATTGCCTGACCAAACAATTCAGGTTTACTTTTGCACCCGGCCGGAACAACCGCCAGAATCGCAAAACCGATTGCTAAACTAATTACTGTTAGGGTCTTTCTTTTCATTTTTTTTCACCTCATTTACATCGGATGGTTTTTGTTGTTTTGCTTCATTGTACACAGTATCGTATTTATTGTTCAGCTTAAATGTATCCATAAGTATAAGATTCTTAAACAGGCCCCGCAGCGTAGCCTTGAAGTCGGAATTGCTGCTTTCGGTCGGGTCCTTGATTCCTTCCTGCGGCTTGTGCCTGTAAAAATCGGCAAGACTCAAGCCGATGAATTGCTTTGTAAAGGCGGTATCTCTGAACTTTTTCGCTTCAGGCGAGTTGAGCCGCTGATAGTAAAAATCCGTGATAACGCCATTCGGGTCGGTGGTAATAACAAGCTGCATACCGCCGAACCTGCCCTTTTGATTGACGCCGTGCACATAGCCGACCAGTTTATCGCCCTTGAGCACGGTGTAAATGGCATAATCCACGTCGAGGGTTTCATAGACAGGCTCGAATTTATCGCCGAGCTTGGCCTGAATTTCATCGGCAAGTTTCTGACCGCCCTTTCCCTGTATGGACACAAAATCAGTTTTATAATTGCTCGCATCCGGAAAAAGCCGTTTTATGTCGCGGTCAGGGTCATTTAAAGAACACCCCACCGCCCCAAACACATTCGCCGATACGCCAAAAACCATTACTATACAAACCATTAATCTGTTCATAACCCTTTTCCTTTTTATTTATCCCGCACCAATTTAATACTTGTCCGCCTTCGGCGGCAACTGTCAAGTAATCCTTGACAGTTGAATTTTCTGGTAATTCACGGTATTTGACCGCCTCGCGGCGTAATCTCATTGCTTGTCATTTTTCTTTCCTATTTTATTTAGCCCCCTGATTTTTATCTATATAATATAAAAATATTATCCTTTAAACTTTTTAATTTAAATACTAACGGCTGACCTTTTTTCCAAGTGGCATAATTATTTTTCAAAAGCCATTGTCCTATTTTTTTGCTTATTAACTCCCCGCACGTTTCATTCCAGAATGAGTCCTTATCGATATTGCACTCTACCATTTCGTCTTCATTCGGTAATTTAATAAATACTGATTTCCATAATCTTTTAAAATATTTGTTTCTGTCTTCCATTGACAATTTTAATCCATAACCTGCTCCTGATTTATTATACTTGCCATTATTCCATGCTTTTATTTTCATGTATATCTCTAAAAAATTACTGTTGAAAATTTTTTCTAAGGCACTGTTGACTCATAAACCCATTCACTCATTATCATTTCCCATAATAATACAACTGCAAAACAATCATTCGGTCTTTTTTCTCCATCGCATCGAGGTCATGGAAATAACCCGCACTCATAGACCATTCGTTATTTATCTTATACGTTACAACTGGTGCGATAGTTGCGTCTGTTTTATCAGAATTCCCTAAACTATCGGCCCAGTACGAAGTTTGCAGCTTTAAAGTGATGTTCTGATTATCTGGAAGTGTATAGGAAAGCTCCGCTAATCCGCCGCCGACGGTTGTGCCTTCGAAGTCGCCTGTCGCTACTTCTCCCTTGAAGCCGAATGGCCCCATCGGCGCGCGATAATCGAGACTGATTAACTTTTTCTGTGTGCTGTGTTCATCCATCAAATCCGGCATCGGTATTGTGCGGTCCTGCACAAAGCTTAGTGTTTGGCCGTAAGCAAATGACAGACCGAGTTGCGTCTCGTTTTCTAATGGCGTTGCGATACGGGTAGTGAGCAGGTAGCTGTCGTCGGTTGCGTATAACGGCATACCTGAACCGAGTTGGGCGGCAAATTGAAAATCCAGATCGCCCAGCAGTCCTTTATAGCCGATGCCCCAGTCTTTAGTATATCCGAGACTGTGCATTGCCAGTGTTTGAAGCAGAGTAGCGTGCGTATCGACTACGGGTTCGAGACCGAATGCGGGGTCGAAATGGCCTATTTGCAGGGACTTGCCTATTCCGAGTTTATATTCGAGCCAGGCATTATGGATTTCTACTGCCCATGCGTTTTCGTGGTTTTCGAGTGAGTCGTAGCTGACTCGCATTTGCAAATCGAGGGTAAGGTGGTCGCCGTACTGGTCGGAGAATTTGCGGAAGTATTCGAACCCAACGGAATTCTTGAGCATATAGCGGTTCTTGCCGACCCATTGCTGGTTTTTTGAATATCCGCCGATAAGGTTTAATTCTTTATAGAAAGCCCCCTCTGCTCCCTGCACCGTTGCGGCGCAGCTTAATATTAACCCCGCCAGTATAGCAATCCTTGCCATAACTCAAGTATTGGATTCAGAGCCTAAAAAGTCAACAAATATATTCCGCGGCGGATGATTTAAATTTTCCTCATCAATCCCACGACAACGCCGGCGATTGTGCAGTTCTGCGTATAAATAGGCTCGTAATTGGGGTTTGAAGGCTCAAGGCGGATTCTGTTGGTTTCCTTATAAATCCGTTTTACGGTGGCATTTTCATTATCGACGATAGCGGCAACGATTTTGCCGTTTGGCGCCGTTTGTGTTTTTTTACAGACGACATAATCGCCGTCGAATATTCCATCACCTGTCATACTATCGCCCTGTACTTTCAGTGCGAATGTATCTTCGTTTGAGCCGAATTCAGATTGCAAAGAGATTTGCTCGACATTTTCAATCGCTTCGATAGGTGCTCCGGCCGCAATTGTGCCGAGGAGAGGAATACTATCCGACTCATCTGCGTCTATCTGCGATTCAAGCAACCTTTGCGCTTTGGTCGTAATGCTCAAAGAGCGAGCCTTGCCAGGATTGGCTGAAAGAAGTCCTTTTTCTTTTAGCCCCGCGACGTGCTCGAAAACTGTGGTTCGGCTTGTGCCCAGCAGGTCCGCAAGTTCCTGAAGCGTTATCGAATAACATCGGTTCTTCCTGAAGCTGTCTATCAGCTTCAGAACCTGGAGCTGTCGAGGCGTCAGATTCATTTGACTTGTAGTAATCAATTTTATTCTCCGTATGGACTGTTAAGTCTGTGTTTTGTATCGCCAGATTAATTTTTTCTATAGTGGAATTTTGTAATAATTCCTTCGTTATTACCATATCAAGCATCTGCGCAATTGTCTTGAGAACCGAACCAATCGGCTGGTGAGATGCTTTCGATACTTTTTTGCCGGACCAATTGGTTACAAATTCTCCGCCGGGACCGAAACGGCAGAGCGGCAGGTTGTCATCACTTTGAAATCTTTTGTTTTTGTCCATTTTCTTTCTCGCTTAAATTTCAGTAAGATAGATATCGGCAGAGGGGGTTTGTTTACCCTAACAAAAACCGAACAAAATAAGAAATTTTCGAAAAATTCTTTAAATTGCCGATATTTTGAAACTTCCGCAGGTTATATAGGACGAAAACATTTAAAATTTAAGATTTAAGATTGAAGATTTAAAAGGGAGAGAAAGACGCCGAAGCGGAGAAGATGCGAGCAGGGGAGCCAAATATTGAAGATTTAAAATTTAGCCACAGATTTCACAAAGAAAATAACTGCACCATATTTTTTTTGCCGAGGCGAATTTACACTTTTTTGCATTCCGCAATCTGCTGCTATGGAGCTTTCAGGGCTAAACTAAAGTCGTAGCCGGCGGAAATATCTTCGGCGAAAACAATACCATCCGGAACGGTTCTGGAAAAGGATTCGAAAGAATAATCTCCTACCGGCCAATCCCACGCAAAAACCTTGCCATCAGAGGTCAAAGCTAAAATGTGATCCCAGCCTGCCGCAACAGCCACAAAATCGTTGCTATCTGCGTGACGGTGATGATAGCGGGGAAGCACGTTGGGGGTAACCCAGTCGCCTCCACCCCATGTGGTAATCCACTGGTCATCCCGAAGAACCATACTGAAATAATCGCAGGCTGCAACCTGCGCGATTCCTGAAATGTTGCTGTAAAATCTTGTCTGTCCCTGATTATTGCTTCCCCACGCTTTCGGAACGCCATCCGATTGTAAAGCTATGCTGTGATATTTACCTGCGGAAATTTGGGTATAAACTGTGCCGGCATCTGGAGCCGGCGCATCACACTCGCCAAAGGAGTTCCAGCCGCCCCAGCCGACGATAGAACCATCGGACTTCAGAGCCAGACTGTGATATTCACCTGCGGCTATTGCCACAAAATCGTTGCCGTCCGGCGCATCAGAGATTTGATATAGACTGTTGTCTCCCCAAACAACGATAGAGCCGTCAGATTTTAGTGCCATACTATGACGAGCGCCGGCGGCAATTGCAATGAAGAAATCATTACCGTCAGGAGTACCGCTGCACTGGCCGTAGCCGTCCCAGCCCCAGGCTTGAATTGAGCCGTCAGATTTCAACGCGAGCCCGTGCCGTTTGCCTGCGGCAACAGCTATAAAATCAGAACCTGCCGGAACAGTGCTTACCTGGCCATAGGTGTCATTTCCCCATGCGACGATTTCAAAGCCGGGACGAAGAACGCATACGGCTATCGCATTTACATCGCACGGGTCAGAGTCTGAAACATTTTGAAAAATGTTTCCTTTGTAAAGCGTAACGTATTTGACTGGTTGTCTTACCGTTGGTTTGAGGAATGTTATTGTTATATTTGCATCGTAAGCTAAAGTGCTGCTCGAAGTCCAGCCGCCGACGATTGTAAAACCTGTTATTGGGGTTCTGTTGCCGTCTTTATCGTCCCAATACAATTCAAAATTGCCGCCTTTGAGTATTTGCGGAATACCTGAATTGTTTGAATCGTTGGTAACGACAAATTTCGGGAAATTAGGGTCTGTCCAGTTCGGCTCGACACTTAATCTGCCGCGGAAAAAATAATTTGCAAGGCCGGTGGTATAGTTAATCGTGCGAGGAATTGTTATATTGGCGTAATCATCAAAAATAGCCTCTCCGAGTATGCACCAAGCCCTATTCAAATGGTCATGGTGTAAATAATGCTGCGACATTGTTTGTGTAGCTAAATGGTTTACACCATAGCCGGCCCGATAAATGCGCCCTGACTCATTAACTTCGACAGTATTCACTATTGCCGGATTAGTAAAATAATACAAACTGGTTACTGGGTCGTCATTAAAAATTGTAGTCCAGGATAAAAACTGATAATTCGTTCTTTCTGATAATCCCCATGTGCCGGGAGTCGGAACTCCATCGCCAAGATGACCACCTGTATATATATCGGCATCGAAATAATTTGATACTTTATCAAAAATTTGCGGCGTAGGAGTCCAGCCGGTCGAAATCCATCTCGAAAGCGAGTTGCCATTTTCTATAACATTTCTTTCGACTCGTGTTTCAAATGGATCACCATAATCTTTCCTTTTTCGATAGTGGGCAAAAAGAAAATCGTTTCTTGTATGAGCCGGAACACCCATATCTTCGAGCATATGCAAAACACATCCCAAATCCAAAAAAGTCATTGCCAGATATTTTTCACGGTCGTTTTTGAGAGGCTTAGTTAACGAATTGTAAAAATCGGTTCTGGAACTTTGCCAGGATTGATTATTTGTCGCCGGATTCTGCGATGCAGTTCCATTTACCGCCCAAACCATAGCAGAACCGCCTTTAAAATCCATTGCTATTTCTGGCCCGCCATGAAAATCAGGATTGTCATCTCTATTGTTCAAACCGGCATTTCGAGTCGGGTCATAAAAATGATGCCGGGGTCTCCGAGGTTTAACAGGGTATAAATCTGTATCTTCAATCGCACTTCCAACTTTAAGCCATTCAAGCAAAGTCCTCGTTGTTTTTCCTCCATCCCATTCTGCTCGCTCGATTCTCGTTTGTATTTCAGAGGGGAAATCATAATACAATTGGGTGTTTATCCCGTTAGTTAGTCCCATTTGAGTTTTTAGGCAACTATCTATTGTTGACGCAACAGCGGCTCTCTCCGTCATTACAGGATGTGTCTTTACATTTTCAAAGGCATATAGAAACTGAAGTGGCAAAATAGATATTACAAAAATAACCAATAATACTACAAGTTGGTTTTTCATTTTTTCTCCAAATCAACTGCAATTATAATATGATTGAGAAGATATCCTTTATTACCAATGAAAATCTTTTAGCACATAAGCTATCATATAAGAAGTTACGAACGCTGCCGAAAATGCAAATATTAAAAGTGTCAAAATTATCTTTATATGTATATTTTTCAATGGCAAGAATTTTATAATCGCAATCCAGATAGCATCGAACATTAGTAATAAAATAACAGGTACCTTGGAAGAAAATCCATTGCCTGTTAAAAAATACAGTGTGTTTCCCACAAGCCACTCAGGAGGTCGGAGAAATAGCATCATCACGCAAATGTAGAACCCTACAAATAGTGTAGTCAGAGCAATTACTTCCAAAACGATTGATAAAACCTTTTGTCTTCTCATTTTTCCCTCAATACTTAAATATAATTATTTTATCATTACACTTAAAAGCCAAAGCTAGATGGCATCATATAACAGGTCGCAACTGCAGCGGAGAATGCGAAAATTAAAAGTGTTAGAACTATCTTGATATGTATATTTTTTAATGGCCAAAACTTTATTGTCGTAAGCCATATAATGTCAAAAGTCAATACCGCAATAAGAAATGTCCCAGTAAACACCCAATCTCCGTTAATGTATATTCCCATAATGCGTATTGGATGACCAATCATTAGTCTTGCCACGCCCCAGTAGGCCGCGACGGTTAATGTAGCCAAAGCGATTACTTCCAAAACGATTGATAAAACTTTTTTTGTTTTCAGCATAATTTATTCTCCATAATTTTGCCGGCAACTGTTAGAAAACTGCAATTTTCCAACGGCCATTATCATCCAGAGTAAAAACCAGAGGATAGAAATTTGTTCCGGAAAGATTGCTAATCTCATATACGGCAATATCTTTATCCCTATATTCAAAAGAAAGGGTTCCCATATCATTTACCATATCCTGTAATTTATCGATGTTCTCGTTAAATATGGTTCTATAATCATCCGCTACAAAGTCGGCAATATAAGTAACGGCTTCATTTATATCGCCTGCGGCAAGGGCGGTCTTAAATGCTTCAAAAACATCCTCCGGTCTTGAGCCTTTAAGCCAGCAGTTACAAAAGGCCTTCAAATCATAAATATCGACCTGCCCATTATCGTCAAAATCGCAGTTGCTTTTATAGTTCGAACTGCCGGTATCGCTTAGCCAGCAATCGGCAAATTTTAAGAAATCCTCGAAATTAATCAGCCCGCTGGAATCAATATCTATCGTTTCACACTCCCAATGCGAGGCCAGCCAGTAATAAGAAAAATACACCAAGTCGTTTATGTCAACGGTATTGCTGTCATCGAAATCACCTGCCAGACCTGAACCTGTTTTTTGCCAGTTTTCAGCAAGTACCGCGAAATCAGCGAAATTTATCAAATTTGCCTCACCAGCCAAATCCGGATACAAATACTGCTCGGCCAATGAGATTGATGCAATAGACAATAAAGTTAAGATAACCCAAAAAAGCGTGAAATGGTTTAAGGTTCGATGATACATTGGTTCGACTCCTCCTGGGACAAGCCGGATTATCATAAATTTATTTTTCTCGTTTAATTTTAAATTTTCTCCGCTGTGAATATCCGTCTTTTAGTAATTATTACAACGGGTTATTTTAAAGTCAAGGAGATTGCTCAAATACCTGGTTTTTTACTGCGGAAACGGCAATTTGAGGCTAACCAACACCAAAGGTGAGAAAATCAATAATCGAAAGTCGAAAATAGAAATAGAGAAATATTCAATTTGTTATCATTTGACCAGATGTCGTATGATTGTCAAACCTGCGTTAGTAATGCTGGAAAGGGGGTTTATGAGAGCAACTTGACTTTGGGGTACCCCCAGGCCTATACTTATTGTCTTTTATTTTAATGCGTCCCCATAGCAGGAGGGGGAAATCTTTTTATATTCAAAGGATTGGTTATTTTATAAATGAAATTGGACCATAGCCAAATAAGCCGAATCCAGGCGGCTAACGATATAATCGATGTTATTTCAGAACATGTCAAATTGACCCGCAAGGGCAGGGAAATGGTGGGACTCTGTCCGTTTCACGACGACCATAAGCCAAGTATGAATGTCAATCCGGACAAGCAAATCTTCAAGTGTTTCGCGTGCAGCGCCGGCGGAGATGTAATCAAATTCATTCAGATGCGCGAAGGCCTGACCTTTATGCGGGCAATAGAAAGACTCGCTGAACGGGCAGGAATAAAAATTACGGTTCCGGAAAGGTCGTCCGAGCCGCGGTCAGACGCAGACCCCGCCGATATAGAAAAAGTCAACCGCTGGGCATTAAAATACTGGCGGAAAAATCTGCTCGATAAATCAATCGGGAAAAAATGCAGGGAATATGTAGAGAGCCGGCAGATAACGGAAAAAACATCAGAAGAATATTCATTGGGATTCGCCGCTGAAAAATGGGACGACTTTTTGAACGCTGCGAAAAAACAGAGAATACCCGAAAAACTTATGCTCGCGGCCGGTTTTATAGTGGCCGGCGACCAGGGGCATTTTTACGACAAGTTCCGCAATCGGCTTATGTTTCCGATAATCGATGCTTCATCGAGGATAATAGGATTCGGCGGCAGGACGCTGGGCGACGACCCGGCGAAATATATGAATTCGCCGACGACTTTGGTTTTCGATAAGAGCAACTGCGTTTACGGTCTTGACAAAGCACGGCACGAAATTGTTTCGAGCGGGATAGTTGCCGTAGTCGAGGGCTATACCGACGTGATTATGGCGCATCAGGCCGGCTGCAAAAATGTGGTTGCGACCCTCGGCACAAGTTTTACGGCAGGGCACGCAAGACTGCTGAGACGTTTTACTAAAAATATAGTTCTGATTTTCGACAGCGATATCGCCGGGGCTTCGGCTGCTGAAAGAGCGCTGGAAATATGCCTTGCCGAACGGATAGATATCAAGCTCGCATCTGTGCCGCAGGGCAAAGACCCGTGCGATTTCGTACTGGCTGCCGGCGGGGAGGCTTTTAAAAATGTAATTGAAACGGCGACTGATGTGATGAAGTACCGCTGGGACAGGCTGACTGAAAAATTCGGCAGCAGCGATAATCTTGCCGACAGGCGGGCCGCGACTGAAGAATATTTGAAGTCCGTAGCGACAGCCACAAGGGGCGGAACGCTCGACCCAATAATGCAGGGACTGATAGTCAATAGATTGAGCCGAATATTACAGATACCGGCTGAAGATATAAGAAGGGAACTGACCCGCCGCGGCGGGCCGTCAAGACAGGCTGTGATAAATACGATTGATAACTCCAAGGTTTCGAGCGTTGAACTTAGCGGGTTCGGAGCAAAGGCTCAGGCGGAGATAATCGAGGTTCTGCTTAACGAGCCGCGGCTATTCGAGTCGGCTGCCAAGAGAATCAAGGCAGATGATTTCGATATGCCGGTTTTGAAGGAAATCTGGCAGCTTATCGAACAGGCATCAGCAGGTGGAACGGAGTATTCACTGGCCAATTTGCTCGCACAAACAGAATCAAAAGACGTATCAAGTCTTATGGTGAAGCTAAGCGATAACGGCCAGGACCCCGATACGCTCAGGAAGCGGCTTAGCGGGGCGATAAACGCGATGGAGGAGCATAAGAATAAAAAAAATCAGGGCGGTAAAAAAACAGGCGATGACGATATTCTTCAGAGAATTTCAAATATAAAAGCAAAGCCGGACAGGAGAAATCCCGGCCTTATGTCGATATAAAATCAAAATAATCAGGATATTTCAGGAAAAATTATTGTGGCAAAAAAGAAGACGGAAAATAAAGCGGAAAAAGACAAAAAAATAAAGGCGAAAAAAGCTGCTGGCGGTGAGCACAGTCGAACCGAAAAGAAAATCGAAACTCCGGTAGTCGTTGAGGTCGTAGAGAACCAGCAGGAGCCGCAACAACCGGCAGACCCGCAGGCTCCTAAAGCCGATACAGTTGAGAACAAAATTAAGCTCATTATCGAAAAGGCCAAAAAGAAAGGCTATATAACTTATGAAGAGATGAATAACGAGCTGCCGGACGAATCGATATCGGCCAGCCGGCTCGAAAGCCTGATTATGACCCTCGACGAGATGGGAATAAGTCTGCTCGATGAGTCCGAAATGGAAAAGCGGCAGGACGAAGAGGACGACTTCGAGGTCGATGATGAAGTTTTTGTCGATGAGGAGGCAGAAGCGGAAGCAAGCGAAGATACACTGCTTGAGACTGAGCTGGTGGAAGTCGACACCGGCAGGATTGATGACCCTGTCAGGATGTATCTTACGCAGATGGGCGAGATACCGCTGCTTACGCGCGAACAGGAAATATCACTTGCCCGCAAAATAGAGTTGACGCGAATGGCATTCAGACGGAAAGTTCTGGAAAGCGATTATTCGGCAGTATCAGCGATAGAGATTTTGCGGCAGGTATTCGAAGGGACACTGCCTTTCGACAGGACGATGAAGATGAGCACCGCTGAAAATCTCGTACGGTCGGTAGTCAAGACCAGGCTGCCTGAAAATATGAAAACAGCCAATAAACTGCTCGATAAAAATATAAAACTGTTCAGCCAGTTTTTGCAGACACAGGACGAGATTGAAAAGAAAAGAACGGCAAAACAACTGAGGCGCAACCGCATCAAGATAGCAAGTCTCCTTGAGGAATTAAGCCTGCGGACAAGCAGAATACAGCCTATGATGAAAAAACTGGAAGGCGTTCTGGCCAAGATGCGTCAGCTTCAGGGGTATATAGCGGCAGGACCGACTGCCGATTACATCCAGGAAGATATTGACGCTATGAAACAGGAATTCAACGGCATGCAGGAAATGGTGCTTGAGACGCCTGAACAGCTCGAGAAACGACTGCGTGCTGTGCGGGCGGTCTTTTCGCAGTATGAACTCGCAAAGAGACAGCTTTCAAGCGGCAATTTGAGACTTGTCGTATCAATCGCCAAAAAATACCGCAACAGGGGTTTGAGTTTTCTCGACATAATCCAGGAAGGCAATACCGGCCTTATGCGCGCCGTCGATAAATACGAATACCGCAGAGGCTACAAGTTCAGCACTTACGCGACGTGGTGGATAAGGCAGGCTATTACAAGAGCCATTGCCGACCATGCACGGACAATCAGAATACCTGTTCATATGATTGAAACGATGAGCAGGCTGCGGATGGTAAGTAAAGAACTTCTGCAAAAACTCGGTAGAGAGCCGACAATCGAAGAAATCGCGACCGAAACGGCATTGAGCGTTTCGGAGGCCCGGCGTGTTTTGAAAATTTCAAAACATCCGATAAGCCTTGACAGGCCTATAGGCGAAAGCGAAGACAGCTATTTCGGCGATTTTATCGAAGACGAATCCGCTGAATCGCCGGTGCAGTCGGCCACGCACGAGATGCTTAAAGAGCGAATCGATGAGATATTAAAGACTCTGACCTATCGTGAGCGGGAGATTATCAAGCTGCGATACGGTTTGGGCGACGGCTATACATATACGCTCGAAGAGGTCGGCAGGATATTTAAGGTTACCCGCGAGCGAGTAAGACAAGTCGAGGCAAAAGCGATAAGAAAACTTCAGCATCCTGTAAGGTGCAGAAGACTTGAAGGTTTTGTCGACCAGGGAACCGCGTGAGGAAAATCGGGAATTATTCTATATTAACGGTTCGTAGAATTTTTCCGGTTTTGCGCCGAGCGTGTTTGTGAGTGTGCCTATTTTTTCGATGGCGCATTCGATTTTGTCGCCGGCCTTTAGGAAATTTCCTGTCGCCATAGCCACGCCTTCGGGCGTTCCTGTCGCGATGATATCGCCGGGCTCAAGCGTCATAATATAACTCAAAAACGATACTATTTCATAAACGCCGAAAATCATATCGGCAGTGTTGGCGTTCTGGCGGATTTCGCCGTTGACTTTCAGAATCATCTGCAAATTCTGCGGGTCTTCAATCTCGTCGGCGGTAACGATGCAGGGGCCAAGCGGTAAAAAGCCATCGGCCCATTTGCCGTTGAGCCAATCGTAAAATTCATCCCATGGTCTTTTTTCTCTTCCCTGTTTAAATGTTACGCTGCGAGCCGAGACATCGTTTGCGATTGTATAGCCTGCAATATATTCTTTCGCATTCTGCGGACTTACACATTTTGCTTCTTTGCCAATGACCACTGCAAGTTCGATTTCATAGTCTATTTCTTTGCTGTAGGCAGGCCAGGGAATTATGCTGTCGGGATGATTTATCACAGTATTCGGTTTAATGAAAGGACGTGGAACTGTGTTTTTTCCGGGCGAAGCGGTCAGGCCGAGCTTAAGTCCGGCTTCTATAATGTGTTTGGCGTAATTGCCCGCAAGAGCGAGGATTTTGCCGGGGGCAGGTATCGGAGCCAAAAACTCTACCACGGCAGGATTAATAAATGCGGTGCTTTTAGCGGCAATAGTATGGACTTTTTTCAGGCATTCAGGGCCCTGGGCAATTATCTGTCTGATGCTTACGGGTGAATCGGTCTGCAGCAATTGCGGAGTCAAATTCACAATGCCCTTGTCAGTCAGCACGCCGCAGGAAATATAAGAATTTTTTGTGAATGTAACCAGTTTCATTTTTTAAACTTACCTCAATTTAATGATTTTTTCTTGCTTTTATGGGACTTTGGGTTTAATTATACATATATATTAACTTAATGGAAGAGTTATAGGGTTATGGCGATACGGGAATTAATATCAAGGACGGGCAGGTGGCTGTCAGACAAAATAGATGGCCGTTATGAGCCGTTAAGAAAGCCCCCGACCCTCGACAAACCAAACAATCCTTCTAATATTATCGCCCGCAGAAATGAACCAATCACCGACAAAACAGAAGCCCTGCAGATGATTCAAAGTTCATTCGAGCATCTTGTGGAAAAACTGGGCGGAATAAATGAGCATCTCGGCCGGCAGGTGGAACAGAACGCCGAGCTTTTAAAGAGGATAGATGAAATACCGCAGCTTCTGCAGAATTTTCCGGAAAGTATGAAGAACCAGAGGATTGTTGTCGATTCGCTGGTTGAACAATTGAAATCGCAGGCGCTGAAGAATCAGCAGTTCACCGAAGCGGTTGAAAAAATCCCCGTTGCCGCCGAAAAGCAGAGCCACGCGATTTCGGAAATGGCGGTTCAGCTTGCCGCTTCAGCCGATATTGATGCTCAGCTTGCCGATGGTTTCAGAAGATTTAACAATATAACCGATAAGTTGAATGATAATGTTGAAGGGCAGACCGACAGCTTAAATCAGATGAGCAAGGCGTTTTCCGCAAGCGACAGATATCTAAAATACATCCTGAATACGCAGCATAAGCGGTTTATATGGGTTTTTGCCGCCGCATTGGGCGTTTGTGCCTTTGCAATTATATCGCTGCTGATTGTAATTTTTCTGCTGAAATAATTTTTTACTTGCATAAATGTTTGTATGCGTTAAATTGCGTTTGTTCTTTTGAAAAGAAATATTTGATTACAGAAAAGGGAACACGGTTGAAATCCGTGACGGTCGCGCCGCTGTAAGCGTTTTTTCCGAATAAATCGGAAGGCCGAAAGAAGTTTACCCGCCTCTGGCGGGTCGTACCACTGCTCAGAAATGAGCGGGAAGGGTTCTTTCGGAAAACGCAAGTCAGAAAACCTTGCTGGAATCGAAAATTTGTTGAGAGTTCTCGCGTAAGGAACGCCAACGAATACACTGTATTTATGCAGTGTTTTTGTTTTGGATATTAAAGCCGCCGTTCCTTAGGGACGGCGGCTTTTTTTATTTATTTGCCACAAAGACACTAAGACACAAAGAAAAGGAAAGATTTCGAAAAACCTTAAATTTATTGGAGAAGAAAAAGATGAAAACGAAAATTTCGAAGAAGTTAATTTGTGCAAGCATTGTTCTGATAGTGTCAAGTTCAATAATTGCAATGCCTATTGAAGTCGGTACTGGCGTTAATACAGCCGGTGTTTATATCGAGTGGTCCGATGGTTTTATCGCTGAATTCGATATAAACTTCGGTCAAAGTACCCTTGATACTATTACTGGGGCAGATTTACTGCTAACTTTGGATGGCGAACTTTCAGATTTTACTCTGATTTATACAAACTGGGGCAGTGAGACGGCACCAGATTTGTTTGTTAGCGGTATTGAATATCAGGGACATATTAATAGCGGCTACGGTGGAGGTGAGAACTGGTGGCATTACTGGATTAAAGATGTTGATGAAAGCGAATGGATTTCTCCTATGTACGGTATGTCAAATAGAACAGTTTGCAATGGTGATATGGACGGATGGATTTATGGCAGAAGCACAACGATACCAGAACCGACAACGATTGCTTTATTAACTCTTGGAGGATTACTGCTTCGCAGGAGAAGGAATTAAGTAAGAAGGTGTCTTTGTCAGTGCCGGTCGTAACATAAACGGCAGGCAATTTTGAGAAAGAAGTATAAGAAATGTGCTTTAAGATAATTATGATGTCCTTGTCTGTTTTTCTTTTGGTATCTGCCGCAGCATCAGCAGATGGATTTTCAGCGTATAGAAATTATGTCTATGACCAGAACGATTTTGCTGTGGATGTTATCGCATACAATCCCGGCACAGGGATTGCAAGAGACTGGCTCAGTGACCAGTTGTTTAACGATCCATCCAACGCACTGGGAAGGCCGACTATCGACACAACCGGCGAGGACTGGCATATCCCTGAAGACCAGCCCTGCCCTGTTAATCCCATATATTCGGCGTTTCGGGCTTACGAGTTGGTATGCCTTGGCGAACTTGGCAGTATTGTTCTGAAATTTAATCATCCCGTTAGAAACGACGAAAACAACCCTTATGGAACTGATTTTATTGTATTCGGAAATTCTCAACAGACAATTGGCTATAATCAGAGCTGGACAAACGGTGATCCTGCTTTGACAACAGTTGGTACCGGTGGTTTGTATGAGCCGGGTATTGTTTCTGTAAGTCAAGATGGTATTACATGGTACAGTTTTACAACCGATGCAAACTTTATGAACGGCGATTCTAATTTTATAAAACTGTCTGCCGATACAAATGACGGCCCCTTTGCCGACGATTTCGCCCCGACGCTCGGTAGAGTATATGACCCTGAGAATCCGGATGCCAATTTGGGCAGCTGGAATCTGTGGTGGTCGCAGCCGACGAATCCAACATTGCCTATTAATCCTTCGCTTGCATTTAAATCGTTCGGGGGCAAAACCGTAGCGCAAATTAGTCAAATTTACGGTTATTCCGCCGGCGGCAGCGGTTTTGACATCGGCAGACTCGATATTCCTGCCGACCCAAACAACGGCCTGAAATGGTTCCTGTATGTGCGCATCGACGACAGATATAACGGCGGAACCGCGGAAATAGATGCTGTCTCTGATGTAAAGGGCTGCGATGACTGCCGAATAAATTTTAAAGATTTTTCAGAGTTGGCAAATCTCTGGAATGAAGGTTTGGCCGATACAGAAGATTTAAAAAATCTTGCGGATAATTGGCTCGGATGGAGTTGGGAATACCAATAGGAGAAAATAAATAAGTAATGATTTTTCATCGAAACAAAGGCTTTACATTAGTGGAACTGCTTGTTGTAATGGCAATCATAACGGTACTGCTGGGTGTTTTATTGCCGTCTATAAGCAGGTCTCGTCAGCAGGCGCAATTCATATTATGTCTGAATAATTTACGTCAGATGTCGATTGCCGCTGTAAACTATACTCTTGCTAATAATGCATATTATCCTTTGGCTTATTATACCCAAAAGGTCGGCAAGGTAAGGTATTACTATACCTGGGATTTCACCACTTATAAGGATTGGAGTGTGACTCCGCCCAAAGAGATAATAGAGCCTGGCATTTTATGGCAGAAAGTTACAATCGAAAAGGTGCAGCAGTGTCCGTCATTTAAGGGATCTGCCAATTGGCTGACAGATACTTACACCGGATATAATTATAATACCAGCTATATAGGAATGGACGAAACGGTGTGGCCGTATAATTCGGTCAGAACGGCAAAAGTAAAAAGGCCGTCTGAAACTGTCATTTTTGGCGATGGGCAATGGGAAAACGGCGCCAATAAGTTTATGCGGGCACCGTGGAAAAGTAAAGGTGATACGTTTCAGAATAGAATCGCCGGAACGCAGGGCTACCGCCATTTAGGCAAGACCAATGCCGCCTTTTGCGATGGACATGTGCAATCATTGAAAGACAGATTTACGAACACAGATGATACTTGTGGTAAGCAGTCTTTCGATGAATACAACAAAACACACAGCGAGAAAATCGGTTTTCTTTCGCCGGATAACAGTCTTTATGACCTTGAGTAGTTAAATTTTCTTTATTTTTCCCTGCCTGTTTTTTATAATCGCTTATGTGAATAAACTATTACAGGCGACAGGAAGTTACCTTAAAACCGTGCAGCAGCTTTTCTGGCATAATTACTGCCGATGCTGCAACAAAATCATTGCAGAGGACGATAAACATTTCTGCTCCGACTGCTGGTCACAAATGGCTCTTTGCTTCGTTGACAGCTTCTGCCGGCGATGCGGCAGAGAACTCGGGCCGTTCGGACATTTGCCCGACGGCTGTGCGAAATGCCAGGAAGAAAATTTCCATTTCGATTCCATCGCCTGTGCCGGCGTGTATAAATCGCCTTTGAGCAGTCTGGTTGTGAGATTCAAACTTGCCGACAAGACGCATCTTTTGCCGGTATTGGCGGATTTTGCTCAGAGTGCCGTATATAAAGCAGATTTTTTTCAATTGGTCGATTACATTGTTCCTGTGCCGCTTCACTGGCGGAGAAGATTTCAGCGGGGGTTCAATCAGTCCGCACTTATCGCTAAAAGTTTAAAACTCGGCGATGCGAGATTTAATACTGATGTTGTTAAAATTCGCCATACCTATGACCAGACGGCGGTTACGTTTGCAGAAAGAAAAAAGAATCTGCGGGGAGCGTTTGCCGTCAGGAAAGGGCATAACTTCAAGGGTAAAAACATTTGTCTGGTCGATGATATCAAAACTACCGGTGCAACACTGAACGAATGCGCAAAAGTTTTAAAAGAAGCCGGTGCCGAAAAGGTTTTTGCGTTTGTACTGGCCGTTGCGGGGCAGAAGGAATTTAATAGTTGATAATTATTGCTCTGGCCTGGCGGCAATGTTGAAAATCGAGACGCTTTCGGCTAAAACCTGTCATAAGTCTATTAAATAAAAGGTTTACAGCCTGAATATATTAAATACCTGTTGTTTTTTTTATACTTAAACGCTTAATTTGTAGATGTTTAGAGCCGATATGCCGATATAAGAATTAAAGACTAAAAAAACTGACCATACAGGCAAGATGAATAGTAAAAAGACGAGAATTCTGGTGATTTTTATAATCACGGCAGCGGCTGTTGCTGGTTTTGCCCGGCAGCAGGGGGAGCAATTGTCTTCATCGCAGACGGCACAGGCATTGTACGATACGGGTTATGAACTTTATACGGACAAGGACGCTGGTTTTTCTGAAGCAAAACAGGCGATAATTTTTTTCAACGCCGCGATTAACCTCGACGGGCGAGCGAATTATGTTCTGCCCGATATAATTAATATCGCATGGCAGTATCCTGCAGGAGATTTTTCCAGTATTGCGCAGCTTTCGCTTGATAAATATATGGACAGTACCAGCGACCTTGAAATTGTGTCAAAGGCGGTTCAATATCTTCTTGAAAAACTTAGCAGCCGGGAAGAGCGTGAACAGCTTTTGCAGAATCTGCTTGATAGATATGGCCAGAAAAATCAGTTTTTTGCTTCGGACCTGTTAACTCAACTGGGTTTTTTTAAGGCAGAAACCGCTGATATTAATGAAGCCCAAAGATATTTTATGCAGGCATGTGTTACCAACGGGTATAACCGTTTAGCATTCAACAAACTTGCCGAACTTATCGAAACCGGCGGCGGACAACTGCCCGCTATTACTTATCTTCAGAATCTTCGTTTCGCCGTAAGGGTCAATCCTCTTGATTTAAAGTCGGCCTTTGATTTTGCCCGGCTATCCGAATCGATTGGTTTGTATGAGCCCGCGGCGGCAGGGTACCGATACTGTACGCAATTGTATAAATATTTAAACCCTGCCGGTCCATTTCCCGCGGAGTTTTACCGGCCATGGATGCTGAATTGTTATAATAAACGGGATTACCGTCTCTGCCAGGAGATTCTGGAGCAGGTTCGCGGTTATGGTGTGTTTGATATAATGGTTGAGGCAATTGCAGCGGCTTCTGCCAGGCAAGGCGGCGATATACAAGGCAGCCAGACCATTCTTGACAGTATCGAAAAACGGGCTGACAAAATTCTTACAGGCCAGATTAAGGCATCAGCCGGCGAACTTCAGGATTTCGCGTGGTTTTTCAGTTTCGCGGCGGATGCAAATTCCCAAGACATGCTTACATGGGCGACAAAGGCTTATGGCGCTGATAGTAATTCTGTCAGTGCGGGTTCGTTCTTTGCTTATGCCCTTGTAAAAAATAATCAAATAGAACTTGCCAGGCCGGTGCTTGAAAAAATCGGTACGGATACACAGACTTCAATAATCGCCAGAGCAGAAATATTTGCCGCCGACAAAGATGCTAATTCAGCGATAAATATGTTTAAATCCGCGGTGGATGCGGCCTCCGGTACTTTCGAGGCACAAAAAGCAAAAGCAAGGCTTAAAGAACTCGGTTCCGAATATGTGCCGGCAGTCGACTCAGATGCGATTGTAGTGGCGTTGAGAAATGATTTTGGTCAAACATTTTTCGCGGATTTTGTTCCGCCTGAAAAAATGATAACAGTAGAGCTTAAAACAGGAGGTACCGCTTTTGCATACGGCAGTCAGATAACTACCCAGCTTGCAATAGTAAATAATAGTTTGGAATCGCTTGTTATTTGTCCGGATGGGATATTTAAGGGCAATATCCGTGCAGATATCCGCGTAAGCGGCGATTTATCTGACAAGATTGACAATTTTATAGTAAAGGTTGTTCGTCCCTCAAATGAAATCAAACCTGGCCAGGCTTTGTTTGTTCCATTGCAGTTTGTAACGGGCAGATTAAAGTCCATTATGGATTGTCATCCGCAGGCGGATTTGAATCTGGAAATAACTGTATATATAGACCCGCAGGTCGGCTCAGACGGACAGGTTAGAAGTTTTTATGGTATAAAACCGGCAAAGGTGGTTTTGAAAAGGCGCAAGCTTGACCTGACTACCCAGTATTTGCAGCAGAGGTTTGATTCGATGGATAAGGGCCAGCAGGGCCAGAAAATTAAGTCTGCTCAGCTTTTTGCGGGCCTCCTTGCCGAACAGCAGAAACTGTCCCAGATGGGCACAAAATATAGATTTGCATATGCCGAGCCGGAACTGCTAAGTTCGGCTCTTGCAAAATGTCTGGCAGAAGACGACTGGATTCTGAAAGTGCAGACTATAGCTGTACTGCTGAAGGTTAAGCTTGATTACAGACTTATTGAGACTGTCTCGGCTCAGTTGGACAATAATTATTGGCCGGTCAGACTTATGACAGCTTTTATTCTTGCTGAAAATCAGGGGGATGATTTTATGCCTGTTTTGAAGTGGATGGTCGAGAATGACAATAGCCCTATGGTAAAGGATATGGCAGCGACACTATCGGGTGTCGTAATAACCATCAAGGAGAAGGTCGCAGATGCGAATGATAAGAAAGCTGCAGACGCAAATATGCCCGAAACTTCTTTGGAAAAGCCGGTAAAGCAGGATTGATTTTTACTGGTCAATCACACGCTTGTTTATCCAATATAGCTCTTGAATTTAGTTTTTATCTTTAAACCTTTGCTTTACTGGAGTTATAAACTCTGAATTTTTATTTTTTTGACTGTTATTTTAGGGAAAATTTTGTTGTCAAACAGACTTTACTTTTGTACGATTTCCGCCTCAAATGGATTTTAATATAAGACTTTCCGGTTTCAATATTTTTGAAAGGGTTTATTTATGCCGGCAAAAGTAAGTGAAGAAAAATGCACAGGCTGCGAAGCATGTATCGATGCCTGCCCAGCTGAAGCGATAAAGATGGTTGATGGCAAGGCAGTAGTAGATGCGGACACTTGTGTTGACTGTGGTGTTTGTGTTGACGAGTGCCCTGTAGAAGCGATAGAGATGGAATAATCTCCCGGCTGCGGCCGGAATATAAGTTCAGAAAGGATTAATTTGATTACAGGCCCCATCGTCTAGGCCGGTCCAGGACACCGGGTTTTCAACCCGGCGACAGGGGTTCAAATCCCCTTGGGGCTATTTTGGGAGCAGCATTTCGCTGCTCCAAAATAGAGTTCCGATAAATCGGAACGGTCTCCTGCTCAACTGTTCCCCTGTTCAAAAAAACTGGTATAATTCCCGATGGCATATTTTACTTGTGCAGTATTATTTTGTTATACAATTGAATCCGCTTTTTCTGCATCTGTAAGATTGTGTACCTGCATGAAGTCTTCATATTTGGCGAGGAACGCGTCAACAATTAACGGGTCAAAATGTTTGCCCTGTTCCTCCTTAATCATCGTGTAAGCAATCTCCGAACGAAACGCCGGCTTATAAACCCTCGAACTGGTCAGAGCGTCATAAACATCGGCAAGGGCAACTATACGCGATGCAAGAGGAATTTCCTGACCCTTTAAACCGTCAGGATAACCGGAGCCGTCAAATCTTTCGTGATGATACCGGGCGATGTCGGCGGCCATTTGCAGAAAACTTGCGCCGGTAGCGGTTTTTATAGTGTTGCCGAGAGCCTCGGCACCGATAATAGAATGCTGTTTCATTATTTCAAACTCGTCATCGGTGAGAGTGCCCGGCTTGAGCAGAATACTGTCTGGAATTCCAATTTTGCCGATATCATGCAGAGGACTTGAACGATAAAGGTCTTCCATAAATCTTTCGTCAATCCATTCGGCATAAGGACTGTTTTTCCGCAGTTCTTCAGCGAGAATGTGACAGTAACTTCTTATTCTTTCGAGGTGTTCGCCGGTTTCAGGGTCCCTGGATTCGGCCAGTGAAGCGAGCACAAAAACGGCGATATCGCGTGTTTCAGTAATCTGAGACGTTCTTTCCTGTACGAGCCTGTCGAGATTGTTCAGAAGTGCCCACTTTTCCGTAAGGGCACAGGCCATCTGGCGGACTTCAATATTATCGAAAGGCTTCTTAAGAATTAAAAATCTTTCTGCTTCGCCGAGCCTGTCAATGATCTCTGACCAGGAATAGTCTGAGTATGCGGTGCAGATAACAATCTGAAGCTTAGGCTGAACTTTCCAAAGCCTTTCTATCGTTTCAATGCCGTCCAGGTTAGAACCCATCCTCATATCGACAAAAGCCACGGCATAGGGATTTCCCTGCCGATTGGCCTCTATGATTTTTTCAAGACCTTCATGGCCGTCAAATGCGCAATCAACGTCAAAGGCGACGGAATAATCTTTTGACTCCTTACCGAAGACAGCGGCCCTTGCGCGGTCGAGCGAATCATTGCGTGTAACATCTGAAAGTATCTGCCTGAAGTCTTTATGTATCGATTCTTTGTCGTCGATGACGAGAATCCTCCGATTTTTTATTTCAGTTGTGTTTTTCATTTTTTACCTCAATTTTTTTTAAGGGAAGTTCGAGAATAAATGTCGCTCCCTGATTTTCGCCCGGACTTTTTACGGTTATGGTTCCCTGCATATCCTTTGCCGCAAGCAGGCTGCTATGCAGTCCGAAACCATGCCCGGATGGTTTTGTTGTAAAACCCCGTTCGAAAATTTTGTTTAAATTTTCTGTTTTTATACCGGTTCCGTTGTCAGAAATTTCTATTCTCACCTTATGGCTGCCGGATTTGGCGATACGAATTTTCAGCAGCCTTGGCTTATTCTGACTTTCGGCAAGTGCATATTCGGCGTTGTCAATAAGGTTTACAAGTATCTGGAGAACCCGCTGTTTGTCGATAGGGATTTTTCCGAAATCCTCATGCTCGCGAATGACCTCAATACTATTTCTTTCAAGTCCGGCGTTATTTATTTCGATTGCGTTTTCGACAAGTTCGGGCAGAGACACATAGTCCTGCTGTTTTTCGATTCCGGTGTAAAGCTGCTGCGTATGGACAATATCCTTGATATGGTCGACATTTTTCATAAGCGAACGCAAATTTTCGATAATCTCATTTCGCTGACCTGAAAGATGTTCGCTTGCCTCGGCAAGATATACCGGAACATTTTTGCCCTGAGGGTCGTTTGTTAAAAAATCAGCGAGATTGTCAGTGTGCTTAAGCATATTCGACAATTTCTGGAGGTTCGTAATTTCTGATTTGGAAATTTTTTCGCTGATGAGAGCCGCCGATACATTCACGCTGTTTAACGCGTTGCCGACATTGTGCAGCACATTTACGGCTACTTCCGCCATTCCGGCGGCATGTGCCGCCTCCATCAGTTTTTTATAAGTAAGCTCAAGCTGAAGATTAAGCCTTTCGAGTTTTATTTGAGCTTCTTCAGCCTTTTGTCTGGCGATTCTCATTTTGCTTTCATAGTTGACAATTCTTACGCCGACAGCCATTTTGCTGCAGAGTATATTTTTATCGAATGGCTTGCTTAGAAAATCATCTGCTCCGGTATCCAGTGCCGTTACGATATCCTGATTGTCATTTTTCGATGTCAGAAAGATTGTGTAAAGATAGTTATCCTTGGAATGAGAGCGTATTTTTTTACAGAGTTCAAGGCCGTCAATGCCGGGCATCATCCAGTCGACCAGGGCGATTTCCGGCTTGCAGGTCTGAATCATTTCCCAGGCTTTATTGCCATCCTCTGCCGCAACAACCTCATACCCCCATTTCTGAAGGTGGTTTTGCAGGACAATCCTTGAGGCAGTATCATCTTCTGCTATAAGTACTTTCATTGTCTCTTCATAAATTTAAGTTTTTATCCCGTAAGGCCTTTATCTTTTCATCGGCACAATAAAGAAGGGACTTTTTGATGTTTTTTCCCTTGCCTCAGATGCCAAACCCCAGTTTTTGAGCGAAATTATGCGGTTTTATAGGAACAAGAGGGCTGTCCGCCCTGCAAAAGTTTGTTTTGATTTGAAATTGGCAGGAAGAATTTTTGCAGACAAAGGTTTTTAAACCTTTAAATTCAAGAATTTACATAAAAAGTCCGAAAATATAGGTAGTTTAGGGCTTTTTTGTAGAAAGAATCTATGTCTTCAGACAGTGAAAAAAGTTCATTTAATGGGCCGATTTTCAGCAGAAAAAAATCACTTTTGACAGTGCAGCAATATGCAAACAGTCAGGGTGTGTCGACCGGTGTTGTACAGGAATGTGCCAAGCTTGGTGTAGTGCAGGTTAGAAAGCATAAAGACAAGACATACATAGTTGATTTACCGCTGGATGCTTACAAGAGCGCACATCAGGATGACGACCAGAAGCCCGAACAAATAGATACCTCAGCTCAGGTCCAGAGGATTTCGGGACTGGTGAATAAAATTTTTCAGCCCCAGCGTCAGCTGCCGCCTTTACCTGCCGAACGCCAGGCAAATAAGGACGATATTTTTGCCAAACCTGTTACTATGCCTGATTTAAATCTTTTCGCTCAGGAGGAAAGTCGAGCCGCTGCCGGCAGCAGAGTTGATAAAGTCGAGCCGGATATCAGCCGGTTCAGAATATCGACCGGCAGGAAAATTACCGATGCGGTGAAGACTACATCTGCCTGGAAGATAGCGTCAGTGATTGCAACTGTTGCGCTGTTCATAAGTATCGCGGCCTATTCATGGTCGAGCATAGACAGAAAAATACAGCAGCAAAAACTCAGCCTGGCATACGCAAATATTAATAAACTTTTAAATGAATATGAAAGCTCTCGCCAAAAGGCAAGACTGTACGAAATTGATAGTATGAACTGGCAGTCGGAAGCTCAGAGAAATCAAAAGGCTTTTGCCGATTTGCAGACAGAACTGCAACAGACAAGAGAAAAACTTTCGCAGGCCCAAAAAAGCCTTTCAGCTACACAGCAGTATAATGTAGAGACATTAAAGCAACTTAATCAGCAGATAGATGAAATCACTACTCGGATTCAGCAGAACCCGGCCCAATAGGCTATAAGTCCATCTCAAATCTTTTACTTGCCTTATGGTAATACTCCGGCTATATTAACTTTGACTTTTTTGGAGATAATATGGCGCATATTTTTATAGATCAACTACAGCCGGGCACCACAATCGATGATATTTATATGATTAGTCAGCCTATCCTTCGCAGCACTACGCGGGGAGATTTGTATATCGCGATGTTCGTAAGCGATAAGACCGGAAGACTCAACGGCAGAATCTGGCAGGCAACGGAAGAACTTTATAATTCACTGCCTAAAGAAGGATTTGCTCATATAAAAGGCAGAAGCGAAATCTATCAGAACGCGATGCAGATTGTAGGAGACCATATATCCGCTGTGCCCGCCGAGAAGGTGGATATCAACGATTATCTGCCGAGGACAGAAAAGAATATCAAACAAATGTTTGACGATACTGTAAAGATTGCTGCCGAAATAAAGAATCCTTTTTTAAAATCGCTTACAAACGCATTCATCTCAGATAAAGAACTAATGAAAAAGTTTTGCACTGCGCCCGGCGGCACACAGAATCATCACGGCTATATCGGCGGCCTGCTCGAACATACCAACAATATGCTGAATGTCGCAAAGGCAATGATGCCGTTTTATCCGCAGCTTCAAAGCGACCTTGTGCTGGCGGGGATATTTCTGCACGATATGGGCAAGACGGAAGAGCTTTCATACGAGATGGCGTTCGGATATACCGACAGCGGCCAATTGATAGGACATATTGTGATGACTGTGAAAATGGTCGAGAAAAAAGCAGAAGCACTTGAAAAGACCGGTGTGGCCATTGACAGGCAGATACTCGAAAGTCTTGAACATATAATTCTTTCTCATCACGGCCAGTATGAATTCGGTTCGCCGAAACTGCCGATGACAGCCGAGGCATTTTTGATAAGTTACCTTGACAATATAGACGCTAAAATAAATCAGGTAACCGATAAGATTGATAGCGAGCCGGGCGACTCCAACTGGACAGGCTTTGTAAAATCGCTCGATTCGAAACTTTACAGAAAAAAACTTGTTGATTAGTGTGTAAAAAAAAACCTGTCGGACCGGCCCCCTTTAAGCAGCCCGACAGGACTACAATGCAGCAGTTGTTTCGTTTCACAGGCTAATCCGGCCTGCAAACGGGCTGATTCGAGAAACAAATTTTCTCGACTCCGCTGCCAATTTCGCTTATAATATCAGTATAAAAGTCAGAAAAGTTTATAGGACGACCGATTCAAGTGTCATCTGTATGGCACTTGTAAGATAAAAAGTTTAGTCCGGGACGGCGATTATGGGCAATTTACTAAATCAACAGCCTGATTATGTTATTTCCCAAAATATGTGGGGAGTAACGCGCAAGTATCTCTATGAAAGCGGGATGTTGTTTCGGGAGTTCACGAGCCATTGGAAAATGGGCGTTCTTCCGCTGGTTCATATCACAACCGGCATTAATCCCCAAACAGGCAAAAGACTCTGGGCAAAGGGTTTTCTTGCTGTCGGCAGAAAAGCGGTCGGTGTAATAGCTATCGGCCAGGTTTCGGTGGGCATTATTGCCATTGGGCAGCTTTCAATCGCCATAATTTTTGCTCTGGGGCAATTTAGTATCGCAGGGTTGTTTTCAGCGGGACAGATGGCGGTGGCGGCAATCGCGATAGGGCAGTTTGCGGCAGGTTTTTATGTACTTGGACAGTTTGCGGTCGGCAAATTTGTTTTCAGCGCTGCGACTCAGGACTATGAGGCTGTAACTTTTTTCAAGTCACTGTGGCACTGGTGTAAAACACCGTTCTAAGTAGCCTGGCGTTCTATTTTCGCTCCGACGGCGTTGAGTTTTTCCTCTATTCTTTCGTAACCTCTATCAATGTGATAGACGCGGTTTACGATTGTTTCGCCGTGAGCGGCCAGAGCGGCAACGACAAGAGCGGCAGATGCCCGCAGGTCGGAAGCCATAACGGGGGCGGCAATAAGTTTTTCAACGCCGCTGACTATGACGTGCGGCCCTTCTTTTCTAAGGTTCGCGGCCATTCTGCTCAGTTCGGCGACATGCATAAATCTATCCGGAAAGATTTTTTCCGTTATTATGCTGTTTCCTTTGGCCAGACACAAACAGGCCATAAACTGCGCCTGCAAATCCGTTGGAAATCCGGGATATGGAAGCGTTGTGATATCAGTCGCTTCGATATGGCCGTTTGATGAAACTTCGCAGCCATCAGATGTTTCTTCGACAACAACATTCATACTTCTGAGCTTGTCAACGGCCGCCATAAGGTGGTCGAGCCGGCAGTTTTTTAGTTTTAATTTGCCTTTTGTTATCGCGGCGGCGGCAAGGAAAGTGCCCGCCTCAATCCTGTCGGGTATGACAGTGTGTTCTATTGGTTTTAATTCTTTAACGCCGTGGATTGTCAGTTGAGGTGAGCCGATGCCGATAATTTTTGCGCCCATTTTTACCAGGCAATTTGCAAGGTCGGTTACTTCCGGCTCGCATGCGGCGTATTCTATAACGGTTTTGCCTTTGGCAAGAACAGCGGCACAAAGCACATTTGCGGTTGCAAGGACGCTTGAGCCGAATGCGCCGCCAAGAAATATATTCGCACCTTTAAGTCCGCCGTTTGAATGAGCGACTATGTAGCCGTTTTTAAGTTCGATTTTTGCGCCCAGTTCCTGCAGACCTCTGATATGAATATCTACCGGCCTGTATCCGATTGCGCAGCCGCCGGGCATTGAGACTTCGGCTTTGCCGCAGCGGGCGAGCAGGGGGCCGAGGATGCAAATGCCGGCACGCATCTTACGGACAATTTCATAATCTCCGAAAGGTTTGTCGATTACTGTTGAGTCTATGGTGATTTTTCCATTAGCAGTTTCTGTTTTGCAGCCCATATCTTCCATAAGTTTGCACATTACGGAAATATCGCTGAGGTTTGGAATGCCAAGCAGAGTGCTCTTGCCGGGGGCGAGAATCGCTGAAGCTATTATCGGTAAAGCGGCGTTTTTCGAACCGCTGATTGTAATTGTGCCGTCAAGTCTGACAGGACCTGTGATTTTAAATATATCCATAGCCATAAATTCCTTGAAAAGAAAGGAATAATCTAATACAAACAGGCGGTTTATGCAATAGCAAGGCAGGTTTTATGACAGGATATTATATTTTTATATTGGTTCTGAACGCGGCGGGCATCGTTTTGCTTATCAGATGGCTTGCCATGACCGGGTTTGGGACAAAGGCGCTCGACAGAGTAGAGCAAAGACGCAATTTTATGCCTTATTATCTGCCTGTCGGGGTCATTTTCTGCTGGCTGTTGCTTTATGTAGTTTCCTCAAATCTGGCGGAGAGTCTTACTTCGGAAATGCTCGGCTGGCAGCAGAAACTTGCCACTTATTCATTTTTTGTCGCGATTGAGATTGTTGTTATTGTGTTTATTATTTTCTCAGTGCGAAAATATTTTGAAGACGGCTTGTATGGGTTCGGTCTTCGGGTCAGGGGAATATTTCGCGATATCGCAGCGGCGGCGGGAATTTTTGTCGCAGCCTGGCCGCTGGTGTTTATTGCTCTTTTGATTGTTCTGCAACTTGGCAGATTTTTTGTCGGCCCGGATTTTCAGATGGAGCGGAATGAAGGATTGACTGTCATCCTTGAATATAAACAGTGGAGTTTAAGAATCTTGATGATTTTCTTTGCGACGATTTTGACGCCTATTTTCGAGGAACTTGTTTTTCGCGGCCTTTTGCAAAGCTATCTGCGAAATATTTATTATGGTCCCTGGCCGAGCATATTTATTGCTTCAACTCTTTTTTCAGTGCTTCATCCGGTAATGCATTTTCCGGCGATTTTTGCCTTGTCGGTTGCGATGGGGTACGCCTATGAAAAGAGCGGTTCGTTATTCCGCTCGATTTTCATACATATATTTTTTAACGCTTCAGCAATAGTCTTTGCGTTGCTGGGCAATTGGGCTATTTAAGGCCGAGCACATCAGCCATTGAATATCGTCCCGATTTTTTCCCTGCAAGCCAGGCTGCCGCTCTGATTGCACCGGCGGCAAAAGTATCTCTGCTGTGAGCGCTGTGCGAAATAGTTATCGTTTCGCCTAAAGTGCCGAACATAACTGAATGTTCGCCGACCGTATCGCCTAATCTAATTGCCTGTATTCCTATTGTGCCTTTTTTCCGCAGGGCTTCTTTGCCTTTTCTGCCCGTTTCGAGACAATCGGGAAATTTTTTATTAGTTGCAGTTGCGATTTTTTCAGCGAGCGTCATCGCGGAACCGCTTGGCGCATCTTTTTTGAAGCGGTGATGAGCTTCGATGATTTCAATATCGTATTCATCGCCCAGTTTTTTAGCGACTTGTCCGACGATTTCAAAAAGCAGGTTCATTCCGACGCTCATATTTGTCGCCTGAATGACGGGAATTTTTTTCGCGGCATCATCTATTTTTTTAATCTGCTCGGCTGACAAACCAGTTGTTCCCAATATAAGTACACAATTGTTTTTCAGGCAGTAATTCAGCGTGCCGTCAAAAGCGGCGGGAAGAGAAAAATCTATCACCACATCGGCTTTGGCTGGAAATTCAGAGGTGATTTTTACCCCGGCCTGCTCCAAATCTTTGCCGATTTCGGGACAGCTTTTATCTTCAATTGTGCCGATTATATCAAATTGTTTTGATTCGACGGCAAGGGCGGTGATTCTTCTGCCCATTCTGCCGGCGGCGCCAACGATTATCAATTTTGGCTTCATTTTTCACCCTTTCTAATCTAAGTTTATAGCCACTAAGGCACTAAGACACTAAAAAATAACGTTAAGCGGTTACGGTTGCGATGCTCGTATCGTCAAACGTTTTACGGTTAACGTAACCGTGACGAGTCGCGCAACCTCAACCGTCCAACGTAACCGATAATTATTTGTGTCTTTGTGGCTATCTTGACACAAGTATAAGCTAAAAATAAGGTTTTGACAAGCCGCAGTTCTTATAGGCTTGCAAGTGTCGGTTTTATGCTGTATTCTGATACGGTAGTTAAAAGGAAAAACGGATGCCTAAAGGTACAAAAGCATTAACTCAAAAAAATATTATCGGCAGGCAAATAAATAAGATAGTCCAACGGGTTGTCAGTCAATTTTCGCCTGACAAAATCATTCTCTTTGGTTCTTATGCTCGCGGCAATGCCGGGCCGGACAGCGATATTGACTTGCTTATTGTAATGCCTGTTATAGGTTCAAAGCGCGACAAGGCGATTGAAATCGGGGTATCGCTCCACGATATTGCAATTCCAAAGGATTTAATTGTTGTAACGCCTCAGGAGTTTGAATGGCGCAAAGATGTTGTGGGGACTATTGAACGGCCTGCTGCGCGTGAGGGAAAAGTTCTTTATGCACGAAAATGAGAAAAGTATCATTGTTGCTCGTGAATGGATGGCCAAAGGCGATAATGACCTGAAAAATGCGGCTCATACACTTAAGTTGGGCCAAAGATGTCCAACTGATACAGTCTGTTTTCATTCTCAGCAATGTGTAGAAAAATATATCAAGGCGGTTCTCGTTATTTTGGAAATAGAATTTCCACGTACCCACGACATAGAAACATTAATATCACTGATACCTAAAAGCATACGCCTTTCTTTGCCGGTTGAAGAACAAAGAAAATTGACCGAATACGCGACCGTAATGCGGTATCCGGGTCCTTATGAACAGATTTCACTTGCAGAGGCGAAACAGGCAGTAAAACTTTCAAGGCAGGTAAAACTAAAGATATTGAAATTGCTGGAAAATAAGGGACTTTTTTGATTTCGAAAGAGGATCATACCCCTAAATCAAATTAAAATTTAGTCTTGCAAAAATATAATAAATTCGTATACTCACGGGACTATAAATAATTGGAATGAGCTAATTTAAACGGAGCAAAAGACTTATGTCACGAGTTTGTCATTTTTTAGGTAAAAAAACAACGTCCGGCAGTACGATTGCCAGACGCGGCAAGGCTAAATACCTCGGCGGAGTCGGCGTAAAAACCACCGGCATAACAAAACGAAAGTTTAAAGCCAATATTCACAAGGTCCGTGCGATTATTGACGGCAAACCATGCAGAATAAGGGTATCCGCCAAGGCGATACGTATGGGACTTGTACAAAAGCCGATAAAACGGGATTATAAGAAAGCCGAATAAAAAATTTAAAATTTAATAAGCTAAAAGGCAGGATTTTTGAGTCCTGCCTTTTTTATTTACTGCATAAAGGCTTGACAGGCAGGGGACAACAAAGATAGTATGATTGCGTTATTGTGGACTGTGCCGGTCCAATATTTAGCGGAGAATGCTAATGCGGCTTACTATAAAACGCGGGGAAAGCCTTATAAATGAATTGCATTTTTCAACGGGGCCGATTTATATAGGCAGACAAATCGGAAGCCAGATTTTCCTTCCCGACAAATCTGTTTCACGCCAGCATACAGTTCTTTATACCACTACCGATGGCAAATGGATTGTCGAAGATCTCGACTCTGCCAATAAGACATATTTGAATGACGAAGCAATCCATAAGGTAGAAATAAAAAACGGCGATATCCTGAAAATCTCCGACTTTCAGATAGAAATTCAAATAGACGAATCTGAAAAAAAGAGCGCCGGCATAAGTCTTGAAGATACGCTTCATGCCACTTTACACGAGGCGCAGGTTGTTTTGCGTCACCTGGACGGCGCCGATGCTCCGCTTATAAAAATGCAGGCCAAACGCGGCAGGGATTTTTCTTATGCCGCCAGTGCCATCTGCAAATGTCTCGATACTCACGAACTGCTTATTACCCTGCTGGATTTGGTGTTTCGCCAGCTCAAACCTTTTCACGCCTGGGTCGGGTTGCGAAAAAATTCGTCCGGAGAAATGGACGTTTCAAAAGGCAGGGAAATCAGCGGCAAGACTGTTAAACTCGAAGAGCTTTGTCTTGAGTCGAAAGTCAGCGAAGCCTTAAAAACTAATCAGTATATTCTTGTGCCCCGTCTTCCGCTGCGAGCCGAGAGCGACAGTAAAGTCAGTTCCGCGATAATTGTCCCCGTGATGAGTGAAAACGCCTGTTACGGTGCGATTTATGCAGATAATTCTCTCGACCACGAACATTACGGCCAGAACGACCTCGATTATTTGATTCTGGTATCTTTTATGGCCGGTGCGTTTATCAAGAACCTTTAACAATCAATGGAGTTATTTTATTTTTTTAACTCGTTGTGATGATGCTTTATCGTTTTGCCCTGGACCATATAAATAATATCTTCGGCGATATTGGAGGCATGGTCGCAAATTCGTTCCAGATGGCGAGCAATTAACAACAGGGGTACGGCTCTGGTTGCGGTACCGGCGTCTTTTGCCATATAATCGTTAATAAGCTCAGTACAAATACTGGTGCGAAGATTGTCTGCTTCGTTGTCGGATTCTATGACTTTATTTGCCAAATCGGCGTCTTTTTTGATAAACGCGTCTATTGCCTGGCGCACCATATTTTCTGCCACAGCGGACAGCTTTGGAATATCAATAAGAGGTTTTAATAAAGGTTTATCATTCAATTCGAGTACCCGCTGGGCGATATCGACAGCCAAATCTGCGATTCTTTCAAGCTCGGCGTTAAGTTTCATTCCAGTGGCAATCAAACGAAGGTCTTTTGCCATTGGCTGATAGCGGGCGATTAAGTCTATACATTTTTCATCAATTACAAGTTCCAGTTCGTCAACACTGCTGTCGGCATCGATAACATTCTGAGCCTGTACATTATTGCGGTTTTTCAGGGCTTCGATAGACTCCGAGATTGCCTGACGGGCAAAGTCGCTCATTTTTAAGATATCTTTACGCAGCCCTTTTAATTCTTCATCAAAATGTCTTTCCATTTTATTGCTCCTTAACCGTATCTGCCGGTTATATAATCTTCGGTTCGTTTGTCTTTCGGCGTAGTGAATATTTCTTCGGTTTTCCCGAATTCTATCAGTTCACCCAGCAGCATAAATCCGGTTTCATCGGAAACCCGTGCCGCCTGCTGCATATTATGCGTTACTATTATTATAGTATAATTATGTTTTAATTCCCGCATTAATTCTTCTATTCTTGCCGTTGACTGCGGGTCCAGTGCCGAGCACGGCTCATCCATAAGAAGAATTTCAGGTTTTACCGCAATCAGTCGGGCGATGCAGAGTCTTTGCCTTTGTTCCAGAGAAAGACTAAGAGCGGGTCTGTTGAGCTTGTCCTTTAATTGTTCCCACAAATCGACCTGTTCAAGACTCTGCCGGACCATCTGTTCTATTTCGCTTCGCTTTGCGGAGCTGTGAATCTTCAGTCCGAAAGCGATATTTTCATAAATTGACAGCGGAAACGGATTAGGTCTTTGGAAAACCATTCCTACTTTTTTCCGCAGAGCGGCCAAATCTGTGCTGCGGTCGAAAATATTTTCATTATCAACGAGAATTTGACCTGATGTTCGCACGCCTTCGATTAAATCGTTCATCCGGTTAAAAGTACGCAGCAGTGTTGACTTGCCGCAGCCGGACGGACCTATTATGGCCGTGATTTGCTTTTCCGCAAAGGTAGCGTTGACGTTTATCAACGCCTGAAAATTGCCATACCAGAGATTCAAATTATCAACCCGTATATTCATTATCCGAACTTTCCGCTGATATAATCGTCTGTTCGCTTATCGGCCGGTGCTGTGAACATTTTGTCGGTATTATCCACTTCTATTAGTTCTCCGCTGAGGAAAAATGCCGTTCTGTCTCCTACGCGGGCGGCCTGTTTGACATTATTGGTAACCAGAACTATCGTATAATCCTTTTTCAGCTTAAGCATAGCCTCTTCTACTTTTGCGGTCGATATAGGGTCGAGACCCGAGCAGGGCTCGTCGAACAAAATCACCTCCGGCTCAACCGCCAGCGTTCTTGCGATACAGAGCCGCTGCTGCTGGCCGCCTGATAATTTAAACGCGGAAGTGGCGAGTCTGTCTTTGACCTCTTCCCACAGATATGCTTTTTGAAGCGACTGCTCGACAATCTCATTGAGCTTTTTTTTATTTTTTATGCCGTGCATTCTTGCGCCGTAAGCGACATTGTCAAAAATAGATAACGGCAGCGGCAGCGGCAGGGCAAAGACCATCCCTATCTTTTTACGCAGCAGCTCCACGTCCATTTTGGTAATATCTCTTCTGTCAATTTTTACTATGCCGGTCATTTTGAAATTCGACTCAAGTTCGTTAAGACGGTTTAGCATTCTCAGGAAAGTTGTTTTGCCGCTGTTAGCCGGACCAATAATGCTTAATATTTCATTGGCGTGAATTTTTATGCTCAAATTATTTACAGCGCAAGTGAGGTCGAACCATATATTCAAATTAATTATGTCTATTTTAATATCTACCATTTCTTTTGTTTCCTGAACTTATATCGAATAATGATAGCTATCAAATTCATAAATAAAACGAGAAACAGAAGGACGAGAGCCGTGCCGTATCTTATTTTTTCATCGACGTTAGGTACCTGCGTTGAGATTACATAAAGATGATAGGGCAGCGCCATAGCCTGGTCGAAAATGCTTTTTGGCAATCGCGGCAGATAAAATGCGGCGACTGTAAAAAGAATCGGAGCCGTTTCGCCTGCGGCGCGGCCAAGACCGAGGATTGTTCCGGTCAATATTCCGGGGACGGCATTCGGCAGGACTATATGACGTATAGTCTGCCATTTGCTTGCGCCCAGCGATAAACTTGCTTCGCGGAAAGAATGAGGAACGCTTTCAAGGGCTTCCCGTGATGTAGTGATAATGACAGGCAGAATCATAATTCCCAGCGTTAGAGAACCGGAAAGGATTGAAGTTCCTAATTTGAAGAAGATTACAAAAATAGCCAGTCCGAACAGGCCGTAAACAACGCTCGGCACGCCCGCCAGGTTCACAATCGCAAGTCTGATTATTCGTGTCAGGTAATTGTCTTTGGCGTATTCACTCAGGTAAATAGCGGCAAGCAGTCCCACCGGCAGAGCGAAAATAATCGCGCCCAGAACAAGGTAAACTGTTCCGACAATAGCCGGCCATATTCCTCCTGCCCGCATTCCCTGTCGCGGAACATCGGTTATGAATTGCCAGCTTATCGCCCCGATTCCCTTTTGGATGATAATGACAACAATCAGGCCCACAGGCACGACAATGAGCAGCGTTGCCAGTAATAAAAGAGCAAATGCTATTTTTTCTGTTTTCCTGGGACTCATAATTTCCTTTTATGTAGGAAAATATCCGCGGTTACATTAATTGCGAAACTTATAATGAACAGAACTATGCCTATGGCGAACAAAGCGAAATAATGTTCGCTTCCCACGACGGCCTCGCCCATTTCCGCCGCGATTGTCGCGGTCAGGGTCCTGACCGGCTGCAAAATACTGTGCGGTAGAACCGCGGCGTTTCCGGTAATCATCATAACGGCCATTGTTTCGCCGATAACCCTTCCTAATCCTAACATTACGGCAGCTAAAATGCCGCTCGATGCCGCGGGAAGCATTACCCGCCAGATTGCCTGCCATCGTGTCGCGCCGAGAGCCAAAGCGCCTTCCTTATATGATTTGGGTATGGAATAAAGGGCGTCCTCGGCGATGGAAACAATCGTCGGCATCGCCATAAAGGCAAGCATTATTGAACCGGACAAAGCGGTAAGCCCCGTCGGGAGATTAAAAGTATTTTTTACCCACGGCACTAACGTAACCATACCGATAAATCCAAGAACCACGCTCGGGATTGCCGCCAGAAGTTCGATTCCCGCCTTGAGTATCTCTTTTAATTTCAATGGAGCGACTTCCGCGATATAAATAGCGGATGCAACGCCGATTGGTATGGAAATTACCGCTGCGCCTAATGTAACCAATAGCGAACCGAGTATCAGCGGCAGAATTCCAAGCTGCGGCGGTTCAGAGATGGGGTACCATTTATGGCCGAGGAGAAATTTTGTCGGCGGGACGATTTTGAATACGGCAAGGCCTTCCTTGAGAAGGAACAGAAAAATCAGGACAACAAAAAATATGCAGGCTAACCCGCAGATGAGGATTAGTTTTTCAATTAAAAATTCCCTGAATTTACGCATAGTCCCTTATTTAACAACAGGTACAAAATCCGTTTTTAATACGATATCCTGGCCTTCTTTTGAAAGTGCGAAATCCACAAATTTTTTGACTAACCCCGCAGGCTCACCGTTAGTGTAGAGCAGCAGCGGGCGGGATATAGGATATTTTCCGCTTATTACGTTATCAATAGTCGGAGCGACAAACTCTGAATTTGGGTCTTTGGCTATGCTGATAGCTTTCTGTTTAACTGAAATATATCCCATACCGTAATAGCCGATTGCGCCTGGGTTGCCTGCCACTTCATCGGCGATTGCCTGCGAAGATGACAACATAAGAGCCGAGGGGTCAAACTCTTCAGTGGAATTGGGGTCATTTCTTCTCAAAACGTGCTCTTTGAAATAAACGTGAGTGCCGGAGTTTACCTCCCTGGAGAGAAGAACGATTTGACTGTCCGGGCCGCCTAACTGCTTCCAGTTTTTGATTTTTCCGGTGAAAATGCCCGCCAACTGGTCGAGAGTGAGTTTGCTTATAGGATTTTTTGGGTTGACTACCACCGCCAAACCGTCAAGAGCAACCTTTATCTCATAAGGTTTAATTCCCTTTTTGCCGGCCAGGTCAATTTCTTTATTTTTTATATTTCTCGAACTCATTGCTATATCGCAGGTTCCGCTGATTAAGCTGGATAAACCCGTACCGGACCCGCCGCCGGTTACTGAAATTTGGTCCAGTGGATTTTGTTCCATATATTTTTCGGCCCAGACTTGTCCGAGATTTACCATAGTATCTGAGCCTTTAATTTGGATGAAATTTTTGTTACTGGCGCCAAAAACAGAGGTCATGGCACAAAGGATGATGAGGATTGAATATAATTTCTTCATAGTATTTAGTTACCTTTCTATTTTTTCAGGATTCTGTTTTTTTCTGCCCCAACATTATTCTAAAATTAATTTTGTTAGGGTCAACAAAAAAGACTTAAAATCAGTCCAATTAAATATAAGTGATGATTGTTAAGATTGTGTTAAAATCACATTAAAATTTAATTAGATATCTGTTTAAAATTTAAAACACAAATCAGCCATAAACCTGCGGTAATCGTCATTTTTATCGCCTTTCTGACTGAGAAAATAGGTAAGACCTCCCTGGATATTCTTTGTAAACTGATATTTGGCTGAAAACATATGACCTGTACCGTTGGTTCCACCGCCGATGAAATCAGAGTCTGTCAGAACGCCTACAGCCGCATCCTTTTGAAGGTCTCGATAGTTATATCCTAATTCCCATGAGCCTGGGTCTTTGGCCTTGTTGAATGTGGTTCCAATCAGCCAGCCGGTATCTTCCGAACTGGTTGCAGCAGTATTCTTGACATAACTGCCGTAAACATTTGTGGGTTTATTTACAAATTTAAAGCCGTATTCGCCGAATACTTCCAAAATGTTGTAGCCGCTTGCGTATTGATACGGACTTGTTGTTGTTCCTGAGCCGGTCATCGTGTTGCCAAACTTGCTCGCGCCTGTGCCGGACGCTTTGTATAATCCATCTTTGCCTTCAAGATTTCCGAAGGTATAGTAACTTAGACCGCCCAACATATAATTTTTGTTTTTAAAGTCGTGCTTTACATAACTCTGGATTCCCCAAAGTGATGCTGCTCCTGTTGAGCCTTCATCAGCTTTAAGCCAGAATCCGCCGCCGTTTACGTATAAAGCAGTGTTAGAATCCGAGAATGGAATTACATATTTAGCGGCGATACCTTCGGGGTTCACATCATCATCCCAAATCAGTTGATTATTGCCGGCTCTGTAAAACGGATTTGGCATTTTGCCGCCATAAATATTCAGACGATTTGCATATTTTTTTGGATGCCAATTGAAATAGGCAAGGTCAAGCCAGATGTCTTTCTTGGCAAAACCACTTTCGAGAGATTGGTTTGTTGAGGATGGGTCGGAAGTGCCGGTGGCAAATCTAAAACCTAAATCCCATTCTTCGTTGACCTTTACATCCAGTCCCAACCTTGCACGTATGCGGTTGCGATTGGTGCTGTCCTGATTTTTGCCGCTGCTTTGCGAATCAATTGTTTCGTGACGATATCTTAAATCGCCGCTGAGCTTGATTTTTTCGGCCCATTTAAGACTGTCTGGAATAATATCCGCCTTTTTCTCGTTTACGACCTGAGTTACTTTTTGCTGAATAACCTCATCCTGTTTGTTTTGCTGCGCTTCGAGCCGTTCGAGCTTTTGCCGCATTTCCGCCATTTGCTGTTTAAGGTCGTTTACGTCATCACCTTTCACGGCCGCCATACTCAAAAGTAATAATACAATTGATGCCGCAATCCTTTTTTTCATTATTACACCTCCATAAAAAAATTTAGTAATTTTTCGTCAGGGTGTAAGATAGTTTAGAGGTGTTAGAAGTTTGTGAGGCTTATATTAGATTAGCGTTAATTTTTCGGAAGATGAATAGTAAATGTACTGCCTTTTCCGATATCGCTCTCAACAGCAATCGAACCTTTATGAACCTGAGCGATATGTTTTACGATAGCCAGTCCCAGCCCCGTACCGCCGAGTTTTCGGCTTCTGCTTTTGTCAACGACATAAAAACGCTCGAAGATACGCGTCAGATGCTTCTGCTCCATTCCGCAGCCGTTATCCTGAACAGAAATCAATAATTCCTTTTCTGATTCTTGTGCGGTAACTTTTATTATATTATTCGTTTCACTGTATTTTATAGCGTTGTCTATTAAATTAAATACAGCCTGTTCGAGCAAGAGGGTATTTGCATTAACTTTAAGGTCATCAAGACAGTTAAGCTTTATCGTAATTTGTTTTTGTTGTGCTTTAATATTCGATAATTCAATTGCGTTGGCCAGTATTGTTTTTAAATAGGCTGTCTTAAAAACTATACCTCTTTTGGAATTGCTTTCTTCAAGACGGGACAAGCTTAAAAGGTCATCTATGATTGCATCAAGCCTTTGAGTGTTTTTTGCTATGACATCAAGAAATTGGCGAATTTTAGCAGGGTCTGTTACGCTTCCTTCAAGGAGAGTTTCAATAAAGCCTTTGATAGAGGTGATTGGAGTCTTGAGTTCATGGGACACGTTAGCTACAAAATCTTTTCTGATGTTTTCAAGCCTGCGAATCTTGGTTGTATCATAGAGGACAATAACTATGCCGCTCAAAACAGCAACAACAGCAGATAAGATTATTCCTGCTGTGATAATTTTAAAGTAAATATTATGAAGCACCTGTGCGATTACACTGATAGACACGGCGGTACGAACCAAAGCGATTACTTTGCCGTCGTACTCAATCGGCAAAGCGATATACGTCATATTTTTACCGAGCGTATGGCTGAACCTGACTGATTGCCCCAAACCCTTTTGAAGGGCCTGAACAAATTCCGGACGGTCGGAATGATTTTCCATTTTCGCAGGGTCCTGGTCGGAATCGCCCAGCACTGCACCCAAGGGATTTATAATGGTAATTCTCGTGTTACTCAGTTTGCCGAATTTTTTACACAGGTTGTTAATTTCGGCGTTTTTTGATTCCTGTACAAGCGGTGTGATTTGAGACCCATACAATTTTGCCAATGTGCTGAGTTTTTCTGTGGTTTGCTGCATATAGAATTGGCGAAAAAAAACAGAAAAATACCAGGTTGCAGCGCCAAGAGCAACTATGACGACCAGCAGGTATGAAATATAAAGCTGCCAAATCAGGCTTTTTCTGGCCATAATTAATCCTTGAATTTGTAGCCTATGCCTCGTACGGTTTCTATATATTTGCCGCAAGGCCCAAGTTTTTTCCGCAGCGATACGATCTGGACATCTATCGCCCGGTCGGTAACAAGATAATCTTCGCCGCGGATGGAATCGACAATCTGGTATCGTGTAAAGACCATCCCCGGGCGTTTTGCCAGTGTATAGAGAATACTGAATTCTGTAAAAGTAAGCTCCACAGGTTTATTTTTAATCAGGACTTCGTGACGTGCAGAGTCTATGACTAATTCGTGGATTTTTACAGGTGCTTTTTCTAAATCGTGGGCAATGGTTTTCTGCAAAATCCGTCTTACTCTTGCAATCAATACTTTTGGGCTGAACGGTTTGGTGATATAGTCCTGAGCTCCCAGTTCCAAACCCGTTATAATATCAGATTCCTCGCTTTTCGCCGTGAGCATTATTACTGGAATATTCTCTGTCTTGGTATCGCTCTTCAGCTTTTTACAGACTTCAAGTCCATCGATACCGGGAAGCATAAGGTCTAAAATAATCAAATCCGGCCGTTTTGCTTTTGCTTTTTTAAGAGCCTCTTCGCCGGAGACAGCTGTCTCGGTTTTGTATCCGTCCTTTTCAAGATTGAACCGCAACAGTTCAAGAACATCTTCCTCATCATCTACGATTAAAATATTTTCTTTTGGCATAAAAGACTTCTATTCTTATATTATTTCCAACTCAAATTCTATTTTACCTCTGTTAGTATGTTATTAGTATTGTATTAGATTTTTGTTAATCTTGTAAGGTAAAAGATTAATACCTGTTTGCAAGGAGATTAGTTCCTGAGAATAGATATAAGCCTTTAACGTTAAGAGACTTATAGTTTTTATAATACATTTAAAATTCGCTTTTTCTGTCCTGGGATATGTTATAAGAATTATTTTCTAATAACATAATTGCTGTCTGCGTTAATGCAATCGCATTTTTGGTCATTTGAGAAGGATCGCCGGCTTGAAGCGAATTGATTTTTTCATTTTTTGGGATTTGGTTTGCCGGCGTTAAATTGAAAAATATCGGATTTGAATAACGCGGCACCGTTACACCTTCGCCGATGGAGTTAATGTACGAGATTGACAGCCCGCTCTGGAGGAAGGCCCATCCTTTGTCCGCAGGCTTGTTCAAAACATCTGAGCCGAAGAAGCAATGCTCGTATGAACCGCCGAGCAGGCCCATAATTGTTGGTCCGATGTCTATCTGGCTGCAAATTGTACTGACCCGTTTAGGCTCCAATATCTTCGGAGCATAGATTATAAGTGGAATTCTGAAACTGTCCGGAGAATGCGATTTCAAAAAACCTCCCATATGGTCTGCTGTAAATACGAAAATTGTATTATCGAAATATTTTTCACGTCGTGCTTTGTTTAAAAAGTCTCCTATTGCCCAATCTGCGTATCTGATACATTCGAGTTGGTTGCCGTATGGCTCGCATGGGTCCGCAGCTTTAACTCTTCCCGGAGGTACACGAAAAGGCTCATGAAAACTTAGTGTGAGGATTAACGAGAAGAAAGGCTTGTTTGTTATCGACGAAAATTCCTCGTTCGCCTTAGCATAGACGTCCTCGTCACAATAACCCAGGGGAGTTCTGAACGTACCTTTATTAAATTGCTCTTCAAAAACACCCTGTGTAAAACCATTATTCAAAGCAAATGACTTCATGTGGTCATATATAGCCTGTCCGCCGTATATAAATAATGTTTCATATCCTCGATCTTTCAATATTTTAGCGAACGTCAGGAAGTGGTCATTTGTCTTTGTCTGATCCAGGGCGCTATCTCCCGGCACGCCGGGAAAGCTGCTTAATACCCCCCCAAGAGCTCTTGCCGTTCTGTCTGAAACAGCAAAACAATTGTCTATTAGTATTCCTTCATCCGCGAGCCTGTTAAGATTCGGAGTAAGGCCGGGTTGGCCGCCCATTGCTTCAATGTACTGCCAGCTAAGACTTTCGAGCATCACAAGCACCACATTATATTTCGCTTCGGGCTTCTTACTGTCGGTAATTCTGCGCAGGGGGTTGAGAGGGTCTTTTATGAATTTATCTCCATCTACGGTGATTATATCCAGCACTGTTTTAACCGCTGCAGTTTCTTCGAGCAGGTCATAACCTTTGGTTGCATCTTCACGATTGATTATATCTAATATCTCCTCACGCAAAGTGAAGAAACCGTTTAATGTAAGCTGAGTAACCGGAGTAGAATCGCAAAAATAAGCGTAGCCGGTGTTAATAGGTCTGTGTCCGATGGTTCCTCTTATCCCCATCACAACATAGCCGATTACTACTGTCATCCAGCATAAGGTGACAAATAAACCCGGTGCATACTTGGGATTACATCGCCCAAAAAAAAGTCTTCCTAACACTCTGCTCAGTATTAACGCGAATATCAGGCTTCCAGCGATAATAGTCAGAACCGGGTATGTCTGCCAGATAAGTTTATAAGTTGCTCCATAAGGCAGGTATTCAATCGCTTTGTTGTTCAGGCGTTCGGCAAACTCCCTGAAAAAGAATATATCTGCAACACACGCAAATAAAAATATCGCAAGAAAAACTGAACAGGCAAACGATATAAATCTCTGTAAACCTTTTTTGCCTAACCACTGCCCCTTAAATGCAAGAATAGGCAGTACCGGCACAAGCAGCATACAGGAGATTACATTGTCGAATCGCAATCCTATGGAAAAACTTTTGACAAGATTTGAAGGAATTTCTTCTTTGAACAGGTTTGGCGAGCTAAGCAATATTGCTGCCCGTTCAAAGCTTAGCAGCAGCATAAAAAAGACAAATAAAACGCCGATTATCCTGAACTTGGGCTCGTTTTTGATAATTTCCGTAATATGCTTTCCAATCTGACCATAGATATTTGGAAACCTTATCTTTATCAGTTTTTTTCTCATTAACAGGTATCTTTATTTAGGTAAAATTTATGCAATCGCGGTAATAATTTCTTCATCATACTTAGTTTCTTCGGGATACGTTTTTTTTCACAACCCCGCCGTTATTCTAAACATTTTTTTGTAGCAATCAACAAAAAAGATAGCTTAAAATATAGCCGAATTTCAGGATTTTTTTTAGGAGATTAATTATGAGCAAAAAAGCACTTTTAGCCGTTGCTGACGGGATAGAGGAATTAGAGGCGATTGCGATAATCGATTGTTTAAGACGGGCAGGGGCCGATTTAACAATCGCTTCAGTCCAAAAACTGCAAATTATTACAGCCAGAAAGGTCAAAATTACTGCCGACTGTTTGATAACTGATTGCACTGAAAAGGTTTACGACCTTATAGTTTTACCGGGCGGAATGCCGGGGGCAGAGCACCTTCGAGATTGCAGGGAACTTGTGGGGATGCTGAAAAATCAAAAAGAATCCGGCAGACTATATGCCGCGATTTGCGCATCTCCGGCAGTCGTATTCGAACATCACGGCTTATTGGCGGACAAAAAAGCGACTTGTTATCCGCCAATGGCTGAAAAACTGAAAAACAGACAGGCAGCAAATCAGCGGGTCGTTGTTGACGGAAATTGTATTACTTCTCAGGGGCCGGCCACTGCACTTGAATTTTCGCTTAAGCTTGTTGAGCTTTTATTCGGAAGCGAAAGAAGTCAGGAATTAGCCAAAGCTATGCTGGTAAAATAGTAATGAAGGATTTTGCAGAGCTTTTCGAAAGACTTTCGAAGTCTAAATTCAGAAGCAGATTTAAACTCAAGCCTGCGGATATTGAGTATATTAACAAAAAAGGATTACAGACAATTGAACGGCACGCCAGAGATTTTATAACCAAACGTCTTGCACCGGCGGAGCCGAAAAATGACGGTAAACAAACGCCAATGAAGGGTCATCCAGTCTTTATCGCCCAGCACGCGACCGCGACCTGCTGCCGCAAGTGCCTTGAAAAATGGCATGGCATCGGGCAATGCAAGCCATTAAGCAGTTCTGAAGTAGAATATGTTGTTTTAGCCCTGATTACCTGAATAAAAAAAACAAATTGACATTTGCCGGCCGGTCATGTAGAATAACCCGTTCATATAACTGGGATTACAACACGTCCTGATTATTAATTAACCTTTTAACCTTATTTGAGATTTTTATGTATTCAGATTTTATTCGTAATGTAGCGATAATCGCTCACGTTGACCACGGCAAAACGACGCTGGTAGACAGGCTGCTGTACCAGTCGGGTATGTTTCGGGCCGAAGACCTTGATAAATTAGCCGGCGGCGATGAAGGTTTGATTATGGACTCCAATCCCATTGAGCGGGAACGAGGCATAACGATTCTTAGCAAAAACTGTGCGGTTTTCTATACGGACGACCAGGGCGATGAATATAAAATCAATATAATTGATACGCCGGGCCACGCCGATTTCGGCGGCGAGGTCGAACGTGTCTTGAAAATGGCCGATGGCGTTCTGCTGTTGGTTGATGCGTTTGAAGGCTCTATGCCGCAGACGAGATTTGTGTTAACCAAAGCTCTTGAGAATAAATTAAAACCAATAATTGTAATCAATAAAGTGGACCGCGAAAACAGCCGGCCGCACGAAGTTGTCAATGAGATATTCGATTTGCTTGTTCAGCTTGGCGCCAGTGATAATGCTCTCGATTTTCCTATTATTTACGCATCCGCAAGGCAGGGCTGGGCGTCCACTGACCCTGACAAGAAGACCACTAATATGCAGTTGGTATTTGAAACTATTATAAAGGAGGTTCCCGCGCCGAAGGTTATTCCTGACGCTCCGCTGCAAATGCTTGTAACCAGTCTCGAATATTCCGATTATGTCGGGAAAATTGCGGTTGGCAGGGTTTTCGCAGGCCAGATAAGTGAAGGCCAGATTGTTACGGTAATCGATACTGATAATGTACATACCCGGCAAAAGGTTATGCAGGTTCATATATTTGATGGTCTTGGCAGGAAACAGGTCGAAACAGTTTTAGCCGGCGATATATGTGCGGTATCAGGTCTTGACCCCGTTGATATAGCTAATACCATAGCCTGTCCGGATAATCCTTCGAAACTTGCCGTTATAGCTGTCGATGAGCCGACGATGTCGATGACATTCAGGGTCAACGATGGGCCTTTTGCGGGCAGAGACGGAAAATATGTAACCAGCAGGCAGATTGGCGACAGGCTCGAAAAAGAGCTTCAGCACAATGTTGCGCTGCGAGTCGAGCCTGGAGTAACACCCGAGGAATTTAATGTCTCCGGCAGGGGACTGATGCATCTTGGAATACTTCTGGAGAATATGCGGCGCGAAGGTTATGAAATTTGTGTCGGCAAACCGGAAGTAATTTTGAAAGTAGTCGACGGCATACACCACGAGCCGATAGAGATGCTTGTGATAGATTGCCCTATGGATTGTCAAAGTGCCGTGATGAGCCTTCTGGGCGAGAGGCGGAGTGAAGTGCTTAAAATGGATGCCAAAGGCGGGGCAAGCGGTTTTATCCATATGGAATTTTATATACCGTCCCGCGGCCTGTTCGGTCTTAACGCAAGAATGCTCAACGCCACACAGGGCAAGGCTATTATGCACCATTCGTTTGAAAGATACGAACCGATGAGAGGTTCTATTCCTCAGCGAAAAGCGGGTGTTATGGTCGCGACCAACACGGGCCAGGTTACGGCTTACGCACTTGATGCTTTATACGACAGAGGGACTTTTTTTGTCGAGCCGGGCGAAACGGTTTATGATGGTCAGGTTGTCGGCGAACATTGCAAAGATACGGATATTCCCGTAAATCCGGTGAAACTAAAACAGATGAGCAATATGCGGGCATCGGGCAAAGATGAAGCCGCAAGGGTCAAGGCCGCACGGAAAATGAGTCTTGAGATTTCGATGGAATATATACAAGGCGATGAGCTTGTTGAAATTTGTCCCAATTCAATTCGAATTCGCAAGCGGTTCCTGAGAGAAGAGGACCGCCGCCGGGCTGCTCGAAAAACTTCTCAATAATTTTTCAGATGTTTTTGTCTGGAGTTACGGCAGACCTGGAATTATAATTTCCCGCAATGGATACAAAAGCTCAAAGCGAACATAAGGAACGTGAGCATTTTTTTAACGCTGCCAAAGTAGTGGCGATGATAACGCTGCTTTCACGCATATTCGGCTTTTTCCGTGACCTCGGCATTACATCGCTTGGTGCCACCCGCTACAATGACGCATTTGGTCTGGCGTTTAAGATTCCAAATCTTTTCAGGCGTTTGTTTGGCGAAGGGGCGCTTGCCTCGGCTTTTGTGCCGGTCTTTACCGATGTGCACGAAAAAGAAGGCGCCGAAAAAGCACGCCTGCTGCTTGCCAACGCGTTTGCCATACTGGCTGTTTTTCTGGCGGCATTACTGGTTATCGGCGAACTGGGGTTCTTTATTTATTCGCTTGTGCCCGGCCCTAAAGACAGAAGTTTTCTGATGCTTCTTGCGATAATTATGTATCCTTATATGTTTAGTGTTTGCCTGCTTGCGCTCTGTTCAGCCGCGCTTAACGCAAAAGGACATTTTGTTTTTCCGGCATTTGCGCCGATAATCTTCAACATTTTCGGAATCATCGCGGCCTGGTGGCTCGCTCCGCTTCTTAAAGATAATCTGCAAAACCAGCTTGTTCTTGTGGCGTTCAGCGTTGTTATTGCCGGTGTTGTTCAGTTGGCTGCGGTTCTATGGCTTTTGAAAAAAACCGGTCTGTTTCTTCTTCCTCGGCTTAAACCGGTTGAGCCGGGAATCAAACCTATAATGACACTTCTTACGCCGGTGCTTATGGGGCTTGGTTTTTTACAGTTTTCAGAATTTTTTCAGGATGTTATCGCCTGGAATCTTACCGTAACGAAAGAATCATCGACTCTTAATATTTTCGGCTGGATTTTTTCCTGTCCGCTGACAGAAGGAGTAATTGTGCGGGTTGGTGCCGCCCGTGCGTTTTATCAGTTTCCAATGGGAGTGCTCGCAATCTCGCTTGGCGTCGCGGTATTTCCGCTTCTGAGCCGTTATGCATCTCGCGGAGATATTCCAAATCTGCGCGATAGTATCAATAGGGCGATTCGGCTTTCGCTGATGGAAGGTCTGGCGACTGGCGTCGGCCTTTTCATACTCGCCGAGCCGATTATGATGATTTATGCCCGCCGAAAGTTTACCGTAGCCGATGCTATGCAGGCCGCGTTTGTATTAAAAATGTATGTGCTTGGAATGTGGGCGTATTGCAGTTATCAAATCCTCGCAAGGGCGTTTTACGCCTGCAAGGACACAAAAACGCCTCTTAAAGTTTCCTGTGTTTTAGCCGTTTTTAATCTGATACTTTTACTTTCGCTTGTTTGGCTGCCGGGGATGGGCCCGGGCGCTTTCGGGCTTTCGACCTCGATAACCTTTGCGATTAATGTGATAATTCTGATTTTTATATTACGCAAACGGCTTGGACGGCTCGGCGGACGCAAAATAGCTGCAAGTCTGGCAAGGGCGATAGTCGCCTGCGCAGTAATGGCAGGGGCGGTGTATTTTCTAAAATGGCATATGAAAGATGTTAACAACCTGATTGTCCTGGGTATATGTGTGCCTGCTGGAACGGTGATATTCTTATTTGTATTATGGTTGCTCAGGGCGCCGGAAATAAAAGAATTGATGGGCAAAGGCCGGGATTGCCCGAATAACTAAACCGCTGCGCAGGTAAAGATTTTATAATGCAAATAACCGCAAAAGGTATCGTTTTCTGTTTTGCCGAAGCGTTTGGATATTTCCTGAATTCTTGATATAGTCTTTTCGTTGAGATTATAACGTTTGGCTAAATCTTCACAGGTCAGCGTTAAATTCGGCGCAGCGGCAGTGGATTTTATCGCCCAGCCGGTATTCTCCAAAAAATTGCTTAACTGATTTACGGTCGGATACCATTTGCCGGTTCCCATTAGAGCGTAAATCTTATTGATATAGTCGGCATCTTTCTTATTCTCAAAACAAACGTTCTGGTGAACGAAAAACTCTCCTTCTTTCATTTGTTTTCGGAGGTGTCGCAATATTGGCATAAAGCCGTCTTTGCCGAAATAATGAAGAGCTGACCGCATTATGAAGCAGAATCGTTTTGATTCATCGTCAATATCGCTTCGCTTAAAATCGGATATGGAACCGCGAACTGTTGTTATTCGGCTATTTTTTGTTTCCTGCAATTGAATACCGGAAAGGTCTAAATTTATCAGTCGAATAGATGATTGAGTATTATGTTTGATTAACTCGGAAAGTATAAATCCGGTACCTCCCGCCAAATCAACCAGGACCTGCGGTTTTGAAGCGGCGATAGCGGTTTTTATTTTCTCAATAAATGGTGACGCTGTTTCTGTATCTGAAAAGTAACCATAATGCAGTTTGCCCCAGTTGGAGCCGTATTGATTTATTTCTTTGGAGATTTCATTGTTCACAAAAGCAATCTTTATTTATTGAATAATGAAAGTAACTATACCAAAAACCCTTAAAAAATACCATATTCCTAAGTCGGACATTTTGTTTAAAATTTTGTACTCTGTAGAAAAACTTATCAACGAGTAGACAAAATGAGGTTGTGAATATTTGTGTTAAGATGGGAAGAATGGCCATTTTGTATACCCGAAAAATAGTTGATTTATGTGCAATAAACATATATAAGTATGTTTTAGGCTAAAAGTGAATTAAGTACTATATAATATATGGATTTAGAGGGTTGTGTACTCTTTTGTTTTTGGGCAGGAAGCCGATAATTATGACAAATTCGGAAAATGGCGGTTTAAACAGACAAACTTCTGGTAAAAACATTTGTGAAGATATGGACGTTTATGAAGAAGAAAGACTATTTGAGTTCTTATATTAAGAAGATAGAGAACAGAATATCGGCCAGCAAGCCCGTTACAGAAAACCCGGAAGTTTATCCGGTTGCCAGGGGAACGGCAAAGAAAAGCGGTATCGTGTTTGTAATAGCATTTATGATAGCGGTATTTGCAGTTTTCTTACGGGAAGGCCTTGAGAAAAACAAAGCTCAAATTTCGTAGAAAAACGAAGACATTAATTGAGTATATGAGGTTGTAAGGATAATAGGCAATTGATTGCATCCGACAGGGACGGAGTGTAAATATAATGGCAAAGAAAGCTTTAATAACAGGAATTACCGGCCAGGACGGTTCCTATCTGGCAGAGTTGCTTTTGAGTAAAGGCTATGAAGTTTTTGGCCTTATTCGACGAAGTTCAAGTTTTAATACCAGCCGAATCGACCATCTGTATCAAGACCCTCACAATCATCCATTTTTAAAACTCATCTATGGAGACCTGACAGATGGTGGAAATCTGGCGACGATTCTGAATAATATTCAGCCGGATGAAATATATAATCTTGGTGCGCAGAGTCATGTTAGAGTAAGTTTTGATCAACCAATATATACCGTTAATGTTGATGCTTTAGGCACTTTGCGGTTGCTCGAAGCATTAAGGACGATGAAAAAGTTTCCGAGATTTTACCAGGCATCCAGTAGTGAAATGTACGGCAAAGCTGTTGAAATACCTCAAAAAGAGACTACTCTGTTCTATCCGAGAAGTCCGTACGGTTGTGCAAAAGCTTACGCCTTTTGGCAGACTGTAAATTATCGCGAAGCTTACAAGATATTTGCCTGTAATGGAATTTTGTTTAATCATGAATCTCCTCGCCGCGGCGAAACATTTGTTACCAGGAAAATTACACGAGCGGCAACTCGAATAAAACTTGGTCTTCAGAATAAATTGTATCTTGGTAATCTTGACGCAAAACGAGATTGGGGTTTTGCAGGCGATTATGTTGAAGCGATGTGGCTGATGCTCCAGCAGGATGAGCCGGACGATTATGTTATTGCTACGAATGAGACACATTCTGTACGAGAATTTTTAGATGAGGTTTTTGGCTATCTGTCTTTAAATTGGAAGGATTATGTTGAAATCGACCCAAATTATTATCGACCCACTGAAGTCGACATTTTGCAAGGCGATATAACAAAGGCAATAAAAAAGCTTAATTGGAAGCCGAAGGTTAAATTTCGTGAGCTTGCCCGGATGATGGTTGATGGCGATTTGAAACTAGCGCAACAAGAAAAAATACTTAAAGAACATAAACAATAATAGATGTCAGACTTCTTCAGAAAAAAACGTGTAGTTGTAACAGGCGGAGCGGGCTTTTTGGGCGGCTATGTTGTCGATGGACTGCGAAAACGGCAATGTGAAAATATACCCGTACCCGAAATAGATAAATATAATCTTATCAAACTTGATGATATAGTCCGGATGTATGATGATATGAAGCCGGATATTGTTATTCATCTTGCTGCGGTTGTCGGTGGAATCGGGGCAAATAGAAATCATCCCGGCAAATTCTTTTATGAAAATCTTATGATGGGTGTTCAGCTTATTGAGCAGGCCAGGATAAGGAATATTGAAAAATTTGTAGCTATAGGGACGGTTTGTGCTTATCCGAAAATGACGCCGGTGCCGTTTAAAGAAGAGGATTTGTGGAACGGTTATCCGGAAGAGACAAATGCTCCTTACGGGCTTGCCAAAAAAATGATGCTCGTTCAATCACAAGCTTATCGGGCCGAATACGGTTTTAATTCGATTTTCCTTCTTCCGGTAAATCTTTATGGCCCTGGGGACAATTTTAATCCTGAAAGCAGTCATGTTATTCCTGCTTTGATTAAGAAATGTATCAATGCAATTGAGAATAAAGAAAAACATATAAATTGCTGGGGGACAGGCAGAGCTTCTCGTGAATTTATTCACGCCCAGGATGCGGCCGATGGAATTTTGCTCGCGACGGAACGATATAATAGTTCTGAACCTGTGAATATCGGAGCTGGATTTGAAATCACAATAAAAGAACTTGTCGGCAAAATAGCAGAACTTACCGGCTTTAAGGGTGAAATTCGCTGGGATTCTTCAAAACCGGATGGTCAGCCAAGGCGGTGTCTAGATGTTTCAAAGGCCAAAAAGGAATTCGGCTTTACAGCAAATAAAGATTTTGACCATGGCCTTAAAGAAACGATAGACTGGTATATCAAAAATAAGCAGAAATAAAAAAGTTAAAGCAATTATTTATAAAGTTATTTTTTTACATTATGGCAGGAAGCCAATACAAATGGCAAATTCAGTAAATAATGAGCCGCAAAAAGAGCTTCCAATTTCGAAAGAACCTCAAGTCTATTCAGTTACCAAAGGAACAGCTAAAAAAAGCGGCATTGTTTTCGTGATAGCGTTTATGATAGCGGTATTTGTAACGTTCTTACTTCTAACGTCATACTTCTGACTTCTTTCGTCGCAGCCGATGGGGGACAGAGTGCAGACAGCGATTGACTGAGTTTATGATTAAAAAATTATTATCTTCGCAGCTTCGCGTTAATATGGCTTCGGGAATGGCGACGACGGTGATAAATATTGCTGTTATGGCCGGCGTTGTCTGATTTTGATTATGTACTTATATTTGTTTGGAGTCTATAAATAAATGCGAATTATCACCATAGAACCCAATAAGACAGTCAAGCATCTTTGGCAGGAACTCTGGCAGTACCGTGAGCTGTTTTTCTTTCTGGCCTGGCGTGATATGGTGGTAAGATATAAGCAAACAGTCATTGGCGTTGCCTGGAGTGTAATACGGCCGCTTCTGACCACGGTAGTGTTCACAGTTGTCTTCGGGAGATTAGCACACCTTCCTTCTGGAAATACTCCTTATTTGTTACTTGTATATGCGGGGATGTTGCCTTGGCAATTTTTCAGCGGGACTCTTACAGAAAGCGGAGGTTCTATAGTTGCTAACGCAAATGTAGTTACCAAGGTATATTTTCCCAGAATTATCATTCCAACCGCATCTATCGTGGTCAGCTTAGTTGATTTTATGATATCCTTTGTGATTCTGTTAGGTTTGATGTGCTGGTACAATTTCTGGCCGGACTGGAAAATACTGGCAGTGCCTTTTCTGCTTATACTTGCTACAATGACATCACTGGGGATAGGCTACTGGGTAGCGGCGCTTAATGTGAAATATCGGGACTTCCGGTATATAGTGCCTTTCATTGTCCAGTTCGGTCTTTACATCTCGCCGGTGGGCATTAGTTCTGCTATTGTGCCGGAAAAGTGGAGGTTTTTTTATTCTATGAATCCAATGGTCGGAGTTATCGACGGCTTCAGATGGGCTCTATTGGGTAAAAACATAAGTCTGTATGCCCCTGGATTTATAATGTCGGTTATTCTTGCTGCCTTATTGTTTCTCAGCGGAGTATGGTTTTTTATGAAAACTGAACGAAAATTTGCGGATGTCATTTAATGAGCTTTGCTATAAAAGCCCAGGGATTGGGTAAAAAATATATTATAAGTCACCAGAGGCAGGGCCGCTACGAGACATTGCGGGATACTCTGGCCTGTAAAGCTGCCAATGCCCTGCAATGGCTAAAACACCCGCTTTCCGTGCATAAGTCCAATGTAACTCTTGAAGAGTTCTGGGCTCTTAAGGATATAGACTTTGAGATCAAGCAGGGCGACAGGGTCGGGATAATAGGAAGAAACGGCGCCGGTAAAAGCACGCTTTTGAAGATACTCAGCCGAATAACTGAGCCTACCACAGGGAAAGTTCAAATCAAAGGAAGGATATCCAGCCTGCTTGAAGTGGGTACTGGTTTTCATCCTGAACTCACAGGCCGTGAAAATATCTATCTTAACGGCTCCATACTCGGAATGTCCCGTAAAGAGATCAGGGCAAAGTTCGATGAGATAATCGATTTTGCTGAAATAGAAAAGTTTCTCGATACCCCGGTAAAAAGATATTCTTCAGGTATGTATGTAAGGCTTGCCTTTGCCATAGCAGCTCATCTTGAACCAGAGATTCTTATTGTTGATGAAGTTCTGGCAGTAGGCGACCTTCGCTTTCAGAAAAAATGCCTGGGCAAGATGAAAGACGCGGGCAGGGAGGGCAAAACAGTTCTCTTTGTAAGTCACAGTATGGAGGCGATTCGCAAGTTGTGTAAAAGCTGTATCCTGCTGGATCAAGGGGAATTGTTGACTTATGGAAAAACAGCAAGTGTAATAGAAAGCTATTTGCAGAGTGACATTTGCAGGCAATCGGAATTTACTATACCAACCCCGGTAGAAAAAGATATCCCCGGATATGCTTATAAACTTACTATTGAAAATGCCGACGGTAAAGAGGTCAGTGAGATTCCAATCGGAAGTCCATGGCAGATTCGACTTCATGTGAAACTAAATAAACCAATTAAACATTTTATTGCTGGACTGGGTTTTTTTACAGAATACAACATGCCCCTTAGAACATGCTGGAGCAAACCACAGGATATGCAGCCGGGAGAATACCATGTTGTCTTCAAAGAAGAAATATTGCATATGGCAAGTGGTATCTATCCTCTTTTGGTAGGATTATCTTCTAATCTGCAGGTTATACAATATGTAGAAGATGCCGGATATTTGCGTATTTCTGAAATAAGTGATAATTTAGATTTGGTAAAAGTTGAAAATGTTGGCCTGATTTTAAATCAAACCGGCGTTGAGTTCATAAGACTTTAGGAATTAAGTAGATTGCCAATGTTCTTTCCTGAAAAAATTAAAAGCATTAAAGACGGATATAAAGTCCTGGAAGTAGGTCCGGGTGGAAATCCTCATCCTCTCGCAGATGTTTTACTGGAAAAAAATTTTAAAAGTAAATCTGCCGCAGAAGCACAGAGAGGCTATGCACCAGAAATTAAAACTGACAAAAAAATTGTTTTTTACGAAGGCGACCGTTTCCCTTTTCAGAACAACGAATTTGATTATGTGATTTGCTCACACGTAATCGAACATGTAGAAGAAGTTGGTTTATTTCTAAAAGAACTTAAACGAGTAGCACCAAGAGGTTATATTGAGTTTCCGAATGTATTTTATGAGTTGATAAATTATCAGAATGTTCATTTGTGGCTGATGAATTATCGAAACGGAAAGATGTTATTTCTGGATAAGAATAAGTTCAAAAGCAATAGTATACATCAGGCATATCGGCAGATGTTTTATTGTGATGATCAATACTTGCAGAAAACATTTGATAAATATAAGGAATTCTTTTTTTGCGGCTTTGAATGGGAAAAAGATTTGGATTTCGATTTTGTAAAAAGCTTCGATGAATTAGTAGACAATAGCGATCTTCAGAGGAACGCGACTTATTTTGAAAAAAAAACATATATGGATCAACTCAGTAGGGTGAACTATAAGAAAAAAGTAGCTATTAATATATTTATTGATCTGCTTTGTAAATTCAGAAGATTCATCGATCTTATTTTCAAAAGAAAAAAAACTGAGTTTACTGTGCATAAAACAGCTAAATTAGAAAATAAAAAATTGATTAAGATTGGAAAGTATTCAGAAATAAAGGATTATGTAATAATCAGCACATTCGAAAATCCTGTTGTTATAGGGTCTTATTGTCAAATTAACCCCTTTACTGTAATATACGGCGGTTCAGGGGTTTATATTGGTGATAATGTCATGATAGCCCCTCATTGTATGATTGCTGCCGGAGACCATGATTTCAAACAGGTGGACAAGCCCATAAGATTTGCAGGAAACTTAACTAAGGGGCCTATTATAATAGAAGATAATGTCTGGATAGGCGCTAACTGTACTATTACCGATGGTGTTTGTATCGGTAAAGACGCTGTCATAGCCGCTAACTCTGTAGTAACTAAAGATGTAGCTCCATACGATGTTGTTGGAGGAGTTCCTGCAAAAGTTATCGTAAACCGTTTAGATTTTTCTAAACACTCTTAAATTCTTTGGGTCAAATATGAAATCATTTATCAACAGGATTCTTAACCGCAATCTTGCTTCAGACAGAATTGTGAATGTTGCTTCATATGTTCGCGATGAATGGATCAAGCAGAAGGCAAAGATGATAGATTCCGGGAGTAGAGTTCTTGATGCCGGAGCAGGCCAGTGTCCTTACCGCCATCTGTTTTCACATTGTGATTATAAAGCTCAAGATTTCGCTCAATACAAGGGCTCTGAAACTGAGAGTTGGCAGTATAAGGATCTGGATTATGTTTCGGATATTACCAATATCCCTGTCGCAGATAATTCCTTTGATGTTGTCATTTGCACTGAGGTTCTTGAACATTTGCCAAGACCTATTGAGGCTTTAAAAGAACTGTCACGTGTACTTGATCATGGAGGAAGACTATTGCTTACTGCTCCTCTTTCCAGCGGGATACATCAGACTCCATATTTTTTTTACGGGGGATATTCTCCGCAATTTTATAGTAAATTTCTCTCAGAGAACGGACTTGAAATTAAGGAAATAAAACCAATTTGCGGACTGATGAAGCATGTGGCACAAGAAATTTACCGGGCAGGGCAGGTCTTGGATTCTCGTTCTCATAGAAAAATGTCTGCTGTAGTTAAGTATATCCTGATGTGCTGGTTGCCGGTTTTCCTTGCCAAATTAGACGACGAGGTTTTTGTAGAAGAGTTTACTATTGGGTACATGGTTGAGGCCCAAAAAAAATGAAAAGTATAAACCAGCCTTTGGTTAGCATCCTTTTGCCTGTTTATAATGGCAGAAAATTTCTTAAACAGGCCATTCAGAGCATGTTATTGCAAACATATAAGAATTTTGAAATGATAATCATTGATGACGGCTCAAAGGATAATTCTATTGATGTCGTAAAATTATTCGACGATTCCAGGATAAGATTTTACCGCCAGGCGAATTCAGGGCTGGCGGCAACACTAAATCGTGCTATTGAGTTAGCCAATGGAAAATACCTGGCAAGACAGGATCAGGACGATATCTCACTGCCGACACGTCTGGAAAAACAGGTAAATTTTCTTGAGAAGAATCCAGATTGCGGTTTAGTTGGTACCTGGGCTTCCATTATGGAAGACGAGGTTCACACAGAGCGAACTCATGAACACCCTGTATTTAACGAATCTCTCAAATTAGACCTGCTTTTTAATAATCCTTTTGTACATAGCTCGGTGATGCTCCGAAAGTCTGTCTTCGATAAGATTGCCACTTACACTACCGATTCTGAAAGGCAGCCGCCGGAAGATTATGAATTATGGTCAAGAATCGCCAACTATTTTGAGGTTGCCAACATACCTGAAATCCTTCATCTTTATAGAGAGATACCCACAAGTATGTCAAGAGGCGGGATAGACCCTTTTCGTGATAATGTATTTAAAATAAGCGTGGAGAATTTAACCGCTGCCATAAATTCAAAATACAAATCCGTACACATCCAGGACATTGCGGCCTTATCACTTGGTCATTATAAAAAGTTGTCAAAAAGACCGAACCTGATAATGATGTTAAAAATTATTCACAGAATCTCAAAGAATTTAGATCCTTCATCATCTGAAGCATCCAGAGAATTTAGTGAAAGGTTAAATTTCCGCTATAGAAATCTCATTTTCAATTATGCGAGAAACAGGAATAATCCTTTTCTGTCATATATGATAGGGGTTATCAGAAAAATCGGGAAGTTTATAAAATGAAGATATGCTGTATTATAGGCGGGACCGGCTTTATAGGCTCTGAGGTGGTCAGGCAGCTTGCCTCCAAAGACATCGAACTTGTCGTCATTGGCAGAAATAACAAGCCCACCAGACCATTGCCGGATAATGTAAAATATTACCAAGGCGATTATGGCGACAAGTACTTCCTTGAGGGTGTTCTTTCCAATGTAGATGAAGTGATTCATCTTGCTTACTCAACGGTTCCCAAGACCAGTTTTGAGGACCCTGTAAATGACATTTCTACAAACCTGCCCGCAACCGTTAAGCTTCTTGAAACTGCATTGAAATTCAATATTTCAAAACTGTTACTTGTCTCATCAGGCGGAACCATATACGGCAAGGCCGGTAAACTGCCTATAGCAGAGGATCATCAGTTCAATCCTATCAGTCCTTATGGAATAACTAAACTTGTTACTGAAAAGTATGCTATGATGTACAGAGAAATGTATGGGCTGCCAGTTGTATGTGTGCGTCCGGGTAATGCTTACGGAGAAGGACAATTTCCTTTTAAAGGACAGGGTTTCATCGCTACTGCCATAGCATCGATACTCCAGAACAAAGAGGTAGCTATTTTCGGAGAAGGTGGGACGATCAGGGACTATATTCATGTTCAAGACGTTGCAGGAGGAATTCTTGCAGCCTTTGAAAAAGGAATTCCTGGGAACTGCTATAACATCAGCAGCGGGGTGGGAAGAAGCAATATGGATATATTGAACGCCCTCAGGCCTTACGCGGAAAAAATGGGTTTAAAAATTAATATCAAGTCTTGCCATGCCAGAAAATTTGATGTCCCTGCCAATATTCTGGACAGCACAAAAATAACTTTGCAAACCGGTTGGAAGCCGGTTGTGAGCTTTGAAAAAGGTTTGGAAAGAACCTGGAACTGGATTTTAGAAAACTATATTCAATAATATCATTGATGTAGAGAGGGGCAAAAGTAGCCTTATGAGAATTCTTTTCTGCTGTGAGTTTTATTCGCCCAGTAAAGGCGGCGTGCAAAAAGTAATGCAGGAGATAGCTGAGCGGCTGGTCAAAAGAGGTCACCATGTAGATGTCGCCACTACCCGGCTTGCTGGCCGTTGTTGCCCTCTGATTAATGGTGTTAAAATTCATGAATTTGAGATTTCCGGCAATATCGCAACAGGCTTGAAAGGTGAAGTAAAACGGTTTCAGGATTTCCTCGTTTTCAGTTCTTATGATGTTCTTATGGTCAAGGCAGCTCAGCAGTGGACATTTGATGCTATGTGGCCGGTACTGCCTGAAATTAAAGCAAAAAAAGTTCATATACCCTGCGGCTATTCAGGGTTGTATGATCCTGCATATTCAGACTATTTCAAAAAAATGCCTGCTGTGTTAAAGCGGTTCGATCGTCTGATATATTATTCGAATAACTATCGGGACATTAATTTTGCCAGAAAGCATAATATAGAAAATTATTTCATAATACCAAATGGAGCAAGTGAAATTGAATTCAAAGATTATAATAGTGGTGATTTCCGAAAATTGCTTGGAATACCTGAAGATGATTTTGTTTTCCTGACTGTGGGTTCTCCTCCTTTTATGAAGGGACATTTAGAAGTTGCTTTAGCTTACAAAATGCTTGAGCTGCCTTTCTCTTCTACGTTGATTCTAAATGGGTGTTACAGTGATTGCGAAAATCCTTTCACATTTAATCGCAAAGGATATTACAAAGAAAAACTCAGAAAAAATGTTAAACTAATTTTGCGGCTGTATCATCCGACAGATTTGGATAAATTTTTCAAAACTATAAAATCAATCAATAAACAGCCTCGTAAAAAAGTGATAATCTGTAATCTCCCAAGGGAGGATGTCATCTCAGCTTTTTTCGAATCAGACCTTTTTCTTTTTGCTTCTCATATCGAATACTCTCCTCTTGTACTGTTCGAAGCTGCGGCAGCCGGACTGCCATTTCTTTCAGCTTCTGTTGGTAATGCTGAAGAGATTTGCAAATGGACACAGAGCGGCATTGTTTACCCGGTTAAAACACTTGAAAACGGCTATTCACCATCAGACCCTAAATGTTTGGCTGATCACATTAAAAAGTTAACTGCCGACCCCGACCAGCTTAAAACGCTTGGAATTCAGGGAAGACAAAATTGGAGCAGAAAATTTACATGGGAAGCTATAACGAATGAATATGAAAAAATCTTTGAAGGTATTATGAAATGTTAAAACTTAATAAATTCAAAGCTATTATTAAAAAATGTTTAGGCTATACCGTTTCTTCCAAAAGGTGCAGCATAAGTCACAGTGGTACTGAATTTGAGGTACAAATGTGGGCGGTGTCCGAGTTTATTGCCTCAAAGATAATACCGGTTACCGGCTGTCATCCTTTTCCTTTGACGGAATTGTCATTGATGGTCGCTGCCGTAATATACTTGAAACCGGATTATATTTTCGAATGGGGCACAAACATAGGCAAATCAGCCAGGATATTCTATGAAACCTGTTCATTTTTTGGAATAAACAGCCAGATACATTCAATCGATCTTCCTGACGACCATAAGCATTGTGAACATCCGGGCAGTGAACGCGGAATTTTTGTTCGCAAAATAAGCGAGGTAAAACTTCACCAGGGAGACGGTGCAGAGACGGCGATCCGAATTGGAAATGACATTGATTTTAAAAATGGCAGTTGCCTGTATTTTCTTGATGGCGACCATAGCTATGCCTCCGTCAAACGAGAACTTGATTTGATATACTCACATAATCTAAATGCAAATTTTCTTGTGCACGATACATTTTTTCAATCTGAACAGGCAGGCTATAATATCGGTCCTCATTTAGCCGTAAGAGATTTTCTGGATAAAACACCAAATGTATTTTTCAGAATAGATGCTAAGCTTGGTTTACCGGGGATGACGCTTCTTTATCAAAAACGCACAAAATAATTGCATCATTTCTTTGCCCGACATAAATCCACCTGAGACTCTAAATGATAATAGTTAATCTAAATGGCGGCCTTGGCAACCAGATGTTTCAGTATGCAGTAGGGCGTGCACTATCCAGCAGGCTGAATGCTGAACTTAAGTTAGACATCTCAAATTTGGGGGTTCGGTCGTCTTTAGGCCATACATTAAGGCAATATGAGCTTGACTGTTTTAATATCAATGCTTCAATTGCCTCTGCAAAAGAAATTGCTATGTTCACAAGAAGACAACCCACGCTTATTGAAAGAGCCGCTAAAAAGATATTTAAAATACCTTTCAGGTCAACTTCGAGTCATATATTTGAAAAGAGTTTTTATTTCGACCCTGAAGTTTTGAATCTGCCCGACAACGTCTATGTTCAGGGATTCTGGCAAAGCTGGAAATATTTTGCTGAAATTGAATATCTGATCAGGAGTGATTTTACTACTCACCATCGATTGAACAGTATCGGCCTTGAATTCAAGAATCTTATTTCGTCTCATAATTCAGTGAGCATACACATCCGTCGGGGCGATTATGTCAATGACCCTGTTACTAATAAATATCACGGTATGTGCAGTTTATCATATTACTATAAGTGTATTGAAAATCTTAAAAAACAGGTCAAAGACCCACACTTCTTTGTCTTCAGCGACGAACCACAGTGGGCTTATGAAAACCTTAAAACACAAGATACTGTACATATCGTAGATTGTAATGCAAAAGATCATCCTTGTTTAGATATGTATCTAATGAGTATTTGCAAACATAATATAATCGCCAACAGCAGTTTTTCATGGTGGGCTGCATGGCTGAACGCTAATCCTGAAAAATTAGTATTTGCCCCTGCCAACTGGTTTGGAAATAGTACAAACAGAACAGATGATCTCATCTTACCGAACTGGAAATTGGTGTGATAAGATTCGAATGTTTTAAAAAAGCCGGAGAACCAATCAGATGAACCCAAAAGCAGCTGTTTTACTTTGTGCCAGTAATGCTGAATTATTTATCCGTGAAGCTATCGAAAGCATTTTAAATCAGACTTATTCTGATTTTGAGTTTATCATTGTAGAAAACGGTTCTACGGACAATACCTGGGATATAATCAAATCGTATAAAGATTCAAGAATAAAGGCGTTTCAAGTGCCGTTGAGGCAGTTGGCTTTCAGCCTTAATTATGGTCTGATTCAAACAAAAGCACAGTACATTGTTAGAATGGATGCAGATGATATCGCGATGCCTCAAAGGATTGCATCTCAGGTTGCCTATTTGGAGGCCAATCCTGATGTGGCCATTTTAGGAACTGCGGCAGAGTTTTTTTACAGTGAAAAAACTCTAAAAATTGTAAATCTTCCCTTAACTGATAGAGATATTCGCAGGAGATTGCCTTTTTTCTTCTCTATATGTCATCCTTCTGTGACGTTTCGCAGATTAGTAATAATGGAGGCCGGAGGATATGCGGGAAAGTATAATGAAGATTTTGACCTTTGGCTTAGACTATTTAGAGATAAGAACATTAAATTCGCTAATCTGTCTGAGCCATTACTCAGGTATCGGATTCATCCAGGGCAGATAAAGAGTACAAGAATATCTTATGCGGCAACTGTTGGTATTTTATTAAGAGAAGCGGTTTATCTAAGGTCTTTACGTTTTCTATTTGCCGCTGTTTTTACCTGCCTAAAATCAGTTAGGGCTTATAAAAATCAATAAACAATATGGTCATTCATTTAATACATTATCCTGTTAGCGCAAAGAAATTCGTAGAACCTTTGGTCAATACGTTGAATTCTAACGGAATTCAGGCAGAATTATGGCTTGAGAACAGAGAAAATTTGAAAGATTTCATCAATGCCATAGATTGTCCCAAAAGATTTGCAAAATTTGATATTTCAATAAATCCATTTTCAGTCTTAATAAGAGCAATTAGACTGGCAAAAAAATTTAAGGCATCCAAACCCAAAGCAATACATGCTCATCAAACGCGTGCAGCTTTTATACCTTTGTTTGCATCCTTGTTCACAGGGATTCCTATTCGTATTTACCATGTTCATGGAACGCCATACCTTGGATATCGAGGGCCTTTGCGAGCAGCTCTTTGGATGTTGGAATTTCTGAATTGCTGCTTGGCGACACATGTTATTGCCGTGTCCCCATCTATTCGTAATAAAATGATTCAGCATCATATTGTTCGAGGGTCAAAGTGTGAAGTGTTGGGGCAAGGCTCTGTCTCTGGGATTGATTTAGTTGAGTTTGCCGCCGAGCAATTTGATGAACAGCATAAGGCAAGAGCCAGACAATCGCTTGGAATTGCACCGAATGCGTATGTACTATTGTATGTTGGCCGACCATTCAAAAGAAAGGGATTCCATACACTACTTAATACTTGGCAATCATCCGGATTATCTAATGGCGAAAATGTTTTGCTCATTGCAGGTTGTACTAATAAAGATGTTGCAATTGTCATTGGGGGGGCGATAAAAAATGTTATTGCCCTTGGTTATGTGAATGATTTGCGTCCCTGTTACGCCGCTTGTGATGTTGTTGTACTGCCAAGCTGGCATGAAGGTTTTCCATATTCTTTGTTGGAAGGCGCTGCTGCCGCCAGGCCGCTTATTGGCACGGATGTTCCTGGTATTGATTCGGTAATAATAAATGGCAAAAATGGCTTACTTGTACCAATTAGCGATGTCGAAGCATTAGTTAAGGCAATTACAACGTTGAAGGAAGAACGTCAATTAGGGGAGCGAATGGGATATTCAGGCCGTAAATATGTCGAGCAGTATTTTGATAGGGAAGTTTTCAATAAATTATTGCTCGACTATTATGGTAGAATAGGCATAATAAACTAAATGCCGAGAACAGTTTTTGTTAAAAGTTATAATTTATGGGCATAATAATCCAACTTATAGTAATACTAACAGATGTTCTTCTGATAAATATCGCGTTTCTTTTATCTTTCCTTATCAGGTACAGCCTGCCATTTCCTGAAGTTAATTTTCTGCCTTACAAAAACAGCTTTATATTTTTGACCTTGATATATCTGTCAGCGTTGGCTGGTTTTGGCGTTTATAAAAGCAGATTCAAATCTTCATTCGACTTGTTCAGAAGGATTTTTTCAGGATTATTCCTTGGAACATTATTAAGCGTTGCTTTCCTTTATGTATTTAGAATCAATTGGGGAGCTTTTCCAACATCTATTTTTATTATTTCATTTTTTGTTAATCTTCTCCTGATTTTTAAATTCAATCAGCTTGTTCTCAAACTCTGCGGAAGAATAAAAAAGAAAATTTTAGTCATCGGCCAGGGGGACATAGAGGATATTACCATAGGAAAGGCCGAGATAGAAAGAAGCAGCGTTGAGAAAATTGAAAACATTGCAGAGTACACAGACATCGACGAGATTATTATCTGCGATATTCCTGAAGAAAAAGGTATGGGCTTCGTTGCCTACCTTGCCCAAAAATTAAAAATAGACATTATTTTCAGTCCCGTCTGTTATATAAAACTGCTGCCTGAAAGAATCAACGGCAGCAATTTATCACATTCATTAGTTACTTTTATCAGTCGCAAAAGAGAGGTTGAGGAAATTGCAATGAGAAGCCTCGACATCTTCGGTAGCATAGCGATTGCAATTTTCTCTTTGCCGGTAACTATTCTTGCAACCATACTGATTAAGTTCACTTCCACGGGTTCAATTTTTTACAAACAACAGCGTATTGGCAAAGACGGCAAAATTTTCACACTCTATAAATTCAGAACTATGATAAATGATGCCGAAAAAGAACTCGGACCAGTTCTGGCAACAGAAAACGACCCGCGAGTTACGAAAATCGGCAGGTTTCTCAGAGACACGCGACTTGATGAATTTCCGCAATTGATAAATGTCCTGCTTGGCCAAATGAGTCTTGTCGGGCCAAGGCCTGAACGTCCGTACTTTGTTAAACGCCATAAAGTTTTAATGGAAATGCGATTGGCTGTCAGACCGGGACTAACGGGACTTGCACAGATAAGAAATGATTACGATTTACATCCCCATCACAAAATAAAGTACGACTATTTATATATCCAGAGGCGTTCTTTGTTTTTAAATCTTTATATTCTCGCAAAGACAATTCCGGTTATGTTACTGAAAAAAGGCCAGTAGCTTTTGCGGTCCTGCTGTCAGCGAATCACCTTATAAATTACTAATTTTTTGCTCTCCTTTTTATCCACCCATGTCGAATACATTTCTCCGACATTTTTACTAATCTCCGGCTTGTTATCCCCACTTTTAATAACTCTCACAATATAATCTGCCTGCTCAGGAATCTGTTCGCCATACTCCAAACCTTCCCGCTGGGCATAAAAAGTTATTCTCTTGTCAGGCACTGCTATTGCATCCGCCGGAGCGGTATTTTTGCTAAGCCACGTTGCAGCATCTCTATAACCATATTTTTGCGTACCCGTAAAGTTAAACAGTTTCGGCAGGCAAATCGCGATTCCAATTATCAGTAAAATATAAAACCAGCGTTGCCTGCCTTGAGCGGAGTCGAAAGGTCTGTCTTTCTCTGTAATCAGCTTTTCTCTGGAAGTTCTTTTGTTTATCCAGCCGGCGATTATCTCTATGCCGATTGGTATATAAAAAACGGTGAACGCAACTAGAGCCAGCGTATGTCTTCTGCTGAGAAAATGTTGATGGGATATCTGCCACGACAGCAGTACGATGTTCAGGATAATAAACGCCGCGGCATAAAACGCCTGCTCCGGCAACTTTGATTGCTTTCGGAAATAATAATAACAGCCTATCAGCAACCCCGGAACAAAATAATACATCAGAGTCTCGCAGATATTTTTTGTCAGGGTTTTGTTCCCAAAAGTTTTGCTCAGCGATATCCCCGCTACGCGCACATTTGTGCCGCAAGCGGAATCGGTGTTATCATTTACGCTCAACACCGCAGGAAGTTTTAATAAGTTCTGGTCGGGAAACACATATCCTTTGAGCTTCATATATGGGGCAGCGACAACAGCAAAACCTGCCGCGAGCAAAATTAAAGCTCTCACCGCTTTCGTTCTTTTCATTTTACCCTCCGGCCTGATAAGATTAAATATCAGCCATACGCCGCCGTAGAGAACCAATTGACAGCTTTCGGAGCGGACTAAGTATCCTAATCCCGCCGCTATTCCTGCCAGACCGAACATCCAGCCCTTGCGATATTTTGTGCCTAACAGCAACAACAAAAATCCTGTTGCCAAAAACATCAGATGCGGCCATTCGGTAAGTGCATCGCTGCCGTATTCAGCCGAGTCCGGCAAAATGCTCAGTATAAGAACGCCACAGAACGCGGCTTTGCGACCTGCAAAATAACTCCCCGCAAAATATAACGCCGCAGAAGCAATTAATTTACTAATAATTGAAACAACCTGAGCTGAAACAATCCATCTTTGTAAAGACTCTGTATGAGTAAACAGCCCAGCAGTTTTATGCATCAGATAAATAAGAAACGGGTATCCGGGAGATACTTGCATACTGCGTACAGCTTCAACGAGATTATTAGTAACGAATTGCTTTGCGCAATCGATGTATAACGTACCGTCTTTTGAAATCAAAACTGTTGTACAAACCAGATATATACCTACCGCAAGGATAACTGCTGCCAGGATTGCTATATTGATAAAATCCTGTCTTTCGACCAGTCGATTAGTGTTCCTGCAAACAGCCCATTCGAGATCTCCGACTTTAGCAGTTTTATCCGCCATTTTGTGCCTTTATTTTAGAGTAAATCTTATCAATAGGAATAAAACGAAAACTGGCTCTAATTAAGAGACGATTTCAATTCCTTTAGCCGGTAGCTTACCGTTAAAATCATTTCTTTCAAGTATTAATTCGTCATCCGCAATGAAAAAATTGGCAGTTATTACTTGATAGCCCCTTGTTACCATCCCCCGAAGTTGATTTTCACGTTTTTCCCACAGTATAATGCTTCTCGTATGATAGATTAAAATTTGTATGGCTTTCCATATTGAGGTATTACATCGCTCCTTAAGGATTCTATTCTTGAACTTAGCATTCGGGCATATTCTTCAGTTGGCGGCACCTTAACTGGATATACGTCTTTTAAAGAAGCACTATTTCTAACAGCATTAACCCAATCTTCCATTATTTCACAGTAACCTTCAAGGGCTTCTTTGGGGCTTGGAGAATTATCAATGACAAGGTAAGCAGAAGGCAAATCACCAACAATTACCCACAAGAATTCATCAGTTCCTTTGATTTTTTCGCTAAATTTAAATAAAAATACTGCAACAATTTTTCCGATTCCGAATCCAAAATAAATTTTTTCTATTTCAGGGCACCATTTATGAGATTTCAAATAATTTATAGCTTCTTCAAGCATTATTTTTAACAAAGCCGTGTCTTCTTCGCAATCCCCTCTCATTTCTTCCACCGGAACTACTTGTTTCATATCTAATTTGCACATTTATTTGGTCTTTAAGTAAATTTCAATTAGATTCTAAACAACATAAAATTTCAAAAGGTATATTTAGCTTATTGCCACTACGATAGTTTCCGCCATACTTCGCATTGGTTTCGACATCAAATACTGCCCAAAGCTGATCTCTTATATATAAGCCAACCTTGGTTTCTGTCGGATCCCACTTAATAATAACATCTCGTTCTTTAAAATCTGGTGTTCCAGATAAAATATGGTTATGAGATATTATTTTTAAGTTTCCTTTACTTCTCATTTTGCAAAGATAGAAGTATCCTGTATCAAAATCATATTCAAAGAAAGCTCCAAAGTCACCTTTAGTTCTTATCGAACTTTCATACATCTCATTTTTAATCATAAGTATTTACATTTTCTGGTTTAATAATATTTTTTCTCATATTCTTTCCCATATTGAGGTATTATATCGCTCCTTAAGGATTCTATCCTTGAGCTTAACATTCGAGCATACTCTTCGGTTGGGGATACTCCAACCGGATACACATCTTCTAAAGAAGTTTTATTTCTGACAGCACTAACCCAATCTTCCATTAGTTCACAATACGTTTCAAGGGCTTCTTTGGGATTTGGGGCGCAATCAACAACGAAATAAGCTGGTGGCAAATCGCCTACAACCACCCATAAAAATTCATCGGTCCCTTTGTTTTTTTCGCTAAACTTGAATAAGAATACTGCAACAATACCTCCAATCCCGAATCCAAAATAAATTTTCTCTATTTCAGGACACCATTTATGAGATTTCAAAAAATTCGTAGCTTCTACAGCCATTTTCTTTAATAATCTAATATCCTTCTTATCTCCTCCGTTCATTTCTTCAATCGGAACTAATTGTTTCATATTTAATTTGCACATAATAAAACCTTTATAAAAATATTATTTATTTTATCCATCTACGTTGAGCCCATCTTCCGTAATCCCCTTTTCCTTGATGCTCTCTAACGTGCTGACTATGGGGTTTAGGTTCAATATTTTCTACGTCATTTGTACCCCCATCTGCCAAGGGTTTCTTATGTGACACATCCTGATTTTTGCCAGTCTCAGGGTCTTTGGGCCATGTCTTTCCTTTTTCCTTTTCCCATTTATTACGTGATTTACTGGGTGGCTCTCTATCTGTCTTTTCTGGGCAAACTTTTTCACTTTTGCCATCGCTACCACTATCATCTCCGGCGGCATCTTTAGACATTAACCTTGCCAAACCTTTAGCCATCTGATTGGCAAGCCAGTCGGATGCTCCTGTTTGTTCGTCTATCCATTTGCCTGCTTGCCATCCGCTATAAGCGGCAAGACCAGCACCTGCTGCTGCACTTGCAATACTCGCTGCTGCACCGCCGCTGGCTGCAATTCGAGAAAGACCTGCTACAAGTCGAGAAAGACCTGCAACAGCAACATTCTCCCCATATGGATCAGTCCAATTCGCCGGATTATTCACACAATAGGAATAGAGATTCATACTGTCGACGTAACCGATGGGGTCGGTCTGTAGGAATCTGCCGATGCTCGGTTTGTAATAGCGTGCGCGGTAGCAATAGTTTCCTGTTTCACTATCGTACTCTCTGCCGGTAAACATAAAACGATTAGCCGCAGAGCTCACAGAGACCACAGAGCCATATTCATCACGAATTGTTACCGCTCCGAATACATTGTAGCTGTATTTCTCAATTGTATTCCCATTATTATTTGAAAGAGCAATAACACTGCCTAAGCCATCATAGTGGTAGTAATATTTGTTGCCGGAGGCAACATCTATCATACAAACAGGTTCATCTATCCCAGGGCCGTATATATACTTTTTAATGAGCGTGCCGGCTGAACTATATTCAGCTACTAAATCGTCTCCATCATAACAATATTTTGTAGTTTCGCCAGAGACAGTTTTTGAAACTTTCCTGCCTGTAAAATCATAGCTATACTGAAAATCATAAACTAAAAATTATTACAATTCTCAACCCTCTAATGAAATATTAGGCCACAAGACTAGTTGACCGGTATTTACATAATCTAATAGTTTTTTATCTGCCTCTAACACCGTTATTTTAATATCTAAGCCTTTCAAGGGTTTACCGGCAAGAGGGAAAGGTATATCACATAGACCATAAGAACATGTATACGACGGCTTACCGTTCTCATATCTATAGCCATTACTCCCCGACCGAATATTTTTAGAGTAAATCACCTTGCCCTTTTCCATTACCTCTAGTTTGATTGCCATAGAAAGTTTTTGGTCTACAGGCAACTTATTTGTAAATCTAATAACCAGAGAGTGCTCTATAGGATATGGACTTGAAATTTTCTTTGTTACTGTGTAGCCCTCCTCAAAAAAATGGAAAGTTTCGTCGATAATATCATCATTCGGTTTTGTTATATCATATTGTGCCGCATAGTACAGCACTTTTACCCACATGGGAAATGGATAGTAGCCTTTTACAAATTTAAATGTAAAGAACAGAAAAATCGGTACCATAAAAACCAAAGCTATAATTATACAAGCCCGTTTTACTGCTTTATTTTTCATAATACAAATTCCTACATTATGTTAAAACTTTTTTCTTCTGCCAAACGGTCGGTATTTAATTTTCCCACCTAACTTTTTATATTCTTTCTTCAGGGCAGTTTTATAATCCTGGCAATTATTCTTTTCTGTCTTTCCATTTCCCAACAAAGAGTAATCTTCAGGGTCAAATTTACCGGATTTTTTTACATTTTCAATTGCCTGTCTCATAATATCATCGTCATATTGCCAAGGAGAGATACCATAATCATCAGGATTTTCCCCCTCATTGTTTTTTTGTGATTGTACGCCTCGGGGATTGCCTTGAGCATCGGGGCCAAAATATCCAATATTTTTATGGCTGCCATCCTCAAAAAATCCCTGTTCGTGATATAACCCTGCATTGGTTAAGTCAAGAATTGCTGATAATGCACCCCCACCAATAGGCCCAGCAATAAAATAGGGTATATTCATGGAACCTTTCGGAAGTTTGCTTAAATCTGTTTTGCCAAATCTAAACAACCCATATGGATCAACAAAATTCACCGGATTATTCACACAGTACTGATACAGATTCATCGAATCGCCGTAGCCGATGGGGTCGGTTTGGAGGAATCTGCCGATACTCGGAGAATAATAGCGGGCACGATAATAATACAATCCACTTTCCGCATCGTACTCACGAGCCGTAAACATTAACGGATTAGCATAAACGGATGCTGAACCTGTTGTATCATCGCTGGTCAGCCATTTATTATCCGCTCCCACAGCCGTGTGAATCTTGGTCTTGCCAAAGGAATCGTAGCTGTAGCCTTCAACTACCACACCATTACTATTTAAAAGAGCGACAACAGAACCTAAAGCATCACGGAAATAATAATCTGCGATTAAATTATTCTGTAATTTTCGGACGTTTTAAAAACATCATAAAACATATTGATATAATAATAGGTAAAAGAAAAATCAGGTATTTTGAAACATCCAAAATCACAACACCGAATATTCCAATGAATAAGCTACACGCTATGCCACCAAGCAAGCCAAAGAAAGTAAATACTTTTTTTTCCTTAAAAAAAACTTTTTTCAAAATATATAGACTCAATATACTTCCTAACGGCAATCCTATCCAGATTCCTGCAAAAACACTGTCCATATCACTACCCCCTAAGTTTGATAAAAATATCCAGTGAAATTCGGCGATAAGCCAAAATCCTATTGCTGAACCTAAGGTGCTTACAAACAATTCTTGTATAAATCTTTTCATATCTACCTCGCAACTATTCCTTTTTCTTTATGATTTCTTCTGAATCTTCCTCATTTGAGCTATTGAATTCATCAAGATAATTCTTCGTATCCTTATAGGCATTATCCCCTGGTGTCCCCCAATTATCATCTGGAGATGGTATTCCCGGCAACAACCCCTTCGTATGGTTCCACAAAGACCCATTATCTTTATGCGGACTTTTGTCTTGCAAAGTGTGTAGTCCTTTCCCAAGTTCTTTCATTGCTTCATCCGTTTTTCCTGCTTTTTTTAACGCTTTGGCTTTCTGAAGCTGGTTTTTTATCAACTTCTCTGCAGCCTTGCCACTTCCGGACATGTGATGAGCAGGATTATTAAACCAATTACTTAGCCTATCAGTCTTTTTGTTTGCTTTTACAGCTTTGTTTGTATCGCTATCAGAAAAACCTGCCTTTTTCATAGCTCTTCTTGTTATATACTCATGGTCTTTCCCGCTTAATAATCCCCATGGATCAATATTATTCACTGGATTATTCAAACAATATTGATACAGATTCATACTGTCAAAATAGCCTATTGGGTCGGTTTGGAGGAATCTGCCGATACTCGGTTTGTAGAAGCGAGCGCGATAGTAATAGTTCCCTGTTTCACTATCGTACTCTCTACCGGTAAACAGGAATCTGTTGCCGACTGTGCTTGTAGTACTCGGTGTGCCAAAAACATCGTAATGATACTGCTCGACAATGTTTTTAGCGTCATTTGATAATGCCACTACGCTTCCCAAGCCATCATAGTGATAGTAGTATTTGGCTCCGCCGGCGACATCTATCATACAAACTGGTTCATCTATCCCAGGGCCGTATATATACTTTTTAATGAGCGTGCCGGCTGAACTATATTCAGCAATCAAATCATAGACATGTTTTGCACTGTGCCACTAGTACAGCTAAACTATGTTCTATAAAACAATAAATTAAACAATGAAATGACCGTTTGAAACATGATTAAAGCGGTAATAATCAGCACAAAAATCGATAAGATTCGAAATACAATAGTGAATCTCTTCCAACAAAAAAAAGTAATTAGAAAACAACACAATCCTACTGCAATTCCAGCGAATCTTCCTTGAATATTGACTCTTATATGTTCTGTCTGGAAGATAAATAAGAATATAAGGCTAATCGAAGCACATAGAACTATTATCGCAAAAATAGTAATATTGTGCATTCTTATTTGCTTATATTGATCTAATTTTGTGAGCATTGAAGTTACTCCTAAATAAATATACCTACTTTATTTTTTCTGAGCCTTCGGAATTTGACATATTTTCTGAGTCTTGGGGACCATATGCCTTCTCGAATCCTTCAAATGTATCCTTGCTAAAGCCCCTGCAATTGTTACCCCAGAGAAAATCATATCCTTCATTCTCTCCTACCTGTTGTTCTAATGATTCCTTAGCTTCTCTATCTTGTTGCGGTGTGGTTTCCAAATACCTTTTTTTATCAACTTTCGCTCCCTTTAAGTCTCGGTATACCATTCCTCCACGGAATGGATTGAACGAATTTAAAATCATTCCTAAAAGACCCTCGCTCTTTACTCGATAACTATATGAATCATAGTTTCCTTTAGGATCTCCCACATTTATGTTCATATGAAATCCATCCCGTGTCCCAATCCATATATCCTCACCATATGGATCAGTCCAATTCACCGGATTATTCAAACAGTACTGATACAGATTCATCGAATCGCCATAACCGATGGGGTCGGTTTGGAGGAATCTGCCGATACTCGGTTTGTAATAGCGAGTGCGGTAGCAATAGTTCCCTATTTCACTATCGTACTCGCGACCTGTAAATAAGAATCTATTGCCGATTGTGCTTGTATTACTCGGCGTGCCAAAAACATTATAATGATACTGCTCGACAATGTTTTTGGCGTCATTTGACAATGCCACTACACTGCCTAAGCCGTCAAAGTGGTAATAATATTTGGCTCCGCCGCCGGCAACATCTATCATACAAACAGGTTCGTCAATCCCGGGGCCGTATATATACTTTTTAATGAGCGTGCCGGTTTCGCTGTATTCAGCAATCAAATCATCGCCGTCATAGGCGTATTTGATTATTACAGTTGTGCCGCTGTAAGTTGTTTTTTCAGTTCGCCTCCCTGCGAAGTCATAAGTATAATGGGCAATCCTGCCGTTGGCAATGGTATTTACATCCGTCAGCCTGTTTTCGCAGTCATAATAATACTTATACGTGCCGTCATTTATTAAATTTCCCTTACTGTCGTAGCTGTAAGAAGTTACGCCGACTGCCGTGTATTGATTAAGACTGTTGTGCGAATAATTCGTCGTAGAGCCTGCTGTAACCCGATTCCAGTTACCGACAGCGTCGTAATAATAATTGGCATCCGTTCCAAAGCCGGCCGCGTAATCTACATCGGTAAGCTGATACAGTTTGTCATAGCTGTATTGGCTTTCCTGACCGTTG